>Ga0209371_1000031_pt1 | contig 399263 bp, 340 predicted proteins | sample AgamicAtAmrz_FD_187165 | JGI IMG/M metagenome (GOLD analysis project Ga0209371, IMG submission 187165) | Agave microbial communities from Guanajuato, Mexico - At.Am.rz (SPAdes) (version 2) | ecosystem: Host-associated > Plants > Roots > Rhizosphere | place: Guanajato, Mexico | collected...
TTGCTTGATCAAACGTCTGCAAGATGGACAATCATCCTTCCTGCAGGCGCCTTCACAAGATACCTGCGCATACTTTCAAAGATCCGGGGAAGTGGCCTCAGCGCCATTCCCGTGTGCTGCGAAGTTTCCTTCGTAGCGAAGCCGCCCATTATGCCAGACTTTTTCAGTCCGTCAACACCTTCGTTCGATCATCTCGTTCGGGGTGGTGGGCGCCCTGGTGTCGCTCAAGCCCCTTGGTGGCGGCCCCTGCGACGGGGGAGGGAAAGTATGTCCCTGTTCGCCCCATTTGTGAAGGGGGTGTGGCGACTTTTTTCATCGGATGTTGGCACCGTTCATCCAACCGACGCCCCATGTACGGTGCCGCGAGCGGCCGGGCGTGTGCCCGACGCTCGCCCGACAGGTCTCAAGCCGCGATCAGGCGCACACGGGCGAATGTGCGCTTGCCGACCTGCAGCAGGCCTTCGAAGCCCGGCTGCAGCACCTGCTGACCATCTTCCACGACCTCGCCATCCACCTTGACGGCGCGCTCCTTGAGCTTGCGGTTGGCCTCGGAGTTGCTCGGGGTCAGCCCGGCAGCGGTCAGCAGCGCCGCGATGCGCAGGCCTTCGGCCGGAATCGCCACGTCCTGCAGCGGCAACTGGGTGATGTCGCCCTGTCCGGTCACCGCCGCTTCCCAGCCGGCAATGGCCTGTTCGGCGGCGGCTGCGTCGTGGAAGCGGGTCGCCAGCTCCCGCGCCAGGCGCAGCTTCACCACGCGCGGGTTGAGACCGCCGCTGGCCACCTGCTCCCGCAGCTGCGCGGCCTCGGCCTGGCTGATATCGAAGGACAGCAGTTCGATCCAGCGCCACATCAGGGCATCGTCCACCTTCATGGTCTTGGTGACGATGTCGATGGCCGGCTCGCTGATGCCGATGTAGTTGCCCAGCGACTTGGACATCTTGTTGACGCCGTCCAGGCCTTCCAGCAGCGGCATGGTCAGCACCACCTGGGGCTTCTGCCCGTGGTGCTCCTGCAGGCCACGACCCATCAGCAGGTTGAACTTCTGGTCGGTACCGCCCAGTTCGACGTCCGCCTCCAGGGCGACCGAGTCGTAGCCCTGCACCAGCGGGTACAGGAACTCGTGGATGGCGATGGACTGCTGTGCGGCGTAGCGCTTGGCGAAGTCGTCGCGCTCCAGCATGCGTGCCACGGTGTGCTGGCCGGCCAGGCGGATCATGTCGGCCGCACCCATGCTGCCGAACCACTCCGAATTGAAGCGGACTTCGGTACGGCTGCGGTCCAGCACCTTGAACACCTGTTCCTCGTAGGTGCGGGCATTGGCCAGCACGTCCTCGCGGCTGAGTGGCTTGCGGGTCAGGCTCTTGCCCGACGGGTCGCCGATCATGCCGGTGAAGTCGCCGATCAGGAAGATGACCTGATGACCGAGGTCCTGGAACTGGCGCATCTTGTTCAGCAGCACCGTATGACCCAGATGCAGGTCCGGCGCGGTGGGGTCGAAGCCAGCCTTGATCCGCAGCGGGCGGCCTTCCTGCAGGCGCGCACGCAGATCCTCGAGCTTGAGGATCTCGTCGGCACCACGGCCGATCAGGGAAAGGGCTTCTTCAATCGAGGACACGTGACTACTCCCGGCAACGCCGATTCTTGTGTGGGGGTGTTAAAGCCAAGTTAACCCGATTGGCTTCACAAAAGCCAATGGGCACAAGGGTTTGACGCGCTTTTCTCAGGTGTCTATGGTAACCGGCGTTCAGGCCCGCGCTCCCGGGCCAGCCAGGAAAAACCGCCGATGCACAACTCCGAACAAGGGCGCGCACGCAAGCAGCGCTTCCAGGAACGCCTTCACGTCCTGCACGACAACGCCCTGCATCGGAAGCTCAGGCAACATCTTCCCGCCGCCTTCAATGAGCGCTGGACCCGGCGTCACTGGATGCATGCCAGCCTGTTCGCGACCATCGGTGCGCTGGTCGCCACGATCGTCCCCGGTTTCTCGCACACCATCGACGCCCCCTACGCCGACAGCCACACCAGCCTGGCCCTGCCCTTGCCGCCGCTGTCGCTGGCCCGCCAGCAGCAGGTGCCCGGTGACAGCTGGCAGGTACTGCGCGTACAGCGTGGCCAGACCCTCAGCGAGCTGTTCGACCAGGCCGGCATTCCGGCGACCACCCTGCACCGCGTACTGGACCATCCCGGTGCCCGCGAATCGCTGACGAAGCTGCGGCCGGGCGCCGAGATCGCCTTCGACATGCCGCTGTCCGGCGACCTGCGCAGCATCCGCTTCGACCGCGACGGCGAGAACCGGGTCGAGCTGAGCCTGGCCGGCGACAACATCAAGGAGACCGTGACCAAGCGCGAGACCTCCACGCGCACGGTGGTCACCAGTGGTGAGATCACCAGTTCGCTGTATGCCGCAGCGCGCCGGGCCGGGCTGTCACCGTCGGCGATCGCCACCATGACCGACGACATCTTCAAGTACGACATCGACTTCTCCAAGGACCTGCAGCCGGGCGACCGCTTCAGCGTGGTGATGGATGAGACCTGGCGCGAGGGCGAAAAGGTCGATACCAGCAAGATCCTGGCCGCGACCTTCACCACCGGCGGCAAGACCTATTCGGGCTTCCGCTTCGAACGCAACGGCAAGTCCGAGTACTACGACATCAATGGGCGCTCGCTGAAGAAGAGCTTCATCCGCATGCCGATCCCGTTCGCGCGCCTGAGCTCGACCTTCGGCGCGCGCAAGCACCCGGTGCTGGGCAAGATGCGCATGCACAAGGGCGTGGACTACGCCGCCCGCACCGGCACGCCGATCATGGCGGCCGGCGATGCCCGCGTGCAGTTCGCCGGCGTGCAGCGCGGCTACGGCAACGTGGTGATCCTCGACCACGGTCGTGGCCACACCACCCTGTACGGGCACATGTCGCGCTTTGCGAACATCCGTACCGGCCAGCGCGTCGCGCAGGGGACGGTGATCGGCTACGTCGGCTCGACCGGCCTGGCCACCGGCCCGCACCTGCACTACGAATTCCGCGTCAACGGCGTGCATCGCAACCCGCTGACGGTGACCATGCCGCCGCCGGAGCCGCTCAAGGGCGCCGAGCTGGTCGCCTTCCGCGCCCAGACCGCGCCGGCGATGGCGCGCATCCAGGGCATGGAGAAGCTGATCTACGCCGACGCCAGCCCGGCGCCGACCGGCCGGGACGAGGCGGCCACCGAGGTGGCCAGCGCCAAGGACACGCAGACCCGCGGCCGCAAGCGCGGCTGAGACCTGCGTTGACGAACAAGGACGCGGCAGCCCAAGCTTGCCGCGTCCTTTTTTCATGCGCGCCATGAGCACACCTGCCGACGCCAACACTCCCCTGTACCTGGGCCTGATGTCAGGCACCAGCGCCGACGGTATCGATGCCGCACTGGTGCAGTTTCCCGACGAGGGCGGCTGCCGCTTCATACATGGCCTGACGGCCCGCTGGGAGCCCCTGCTGCGCGCGCGGCTGGTGGCGCTGGGCGAAGGGGGGCCGCTGGCGTCGCTGGAGGAGCTTGGCGAACTCGACGCGCGGATCGCGATCGCCTTCGCCGACGCCGCCAACCAGTTGCTGGACGAATCCGGCGTGGACCGCACCCGGGTGCGGGCGATCGGTTCGCATGGGCAGACCGTGCGCCACCGGCCGCTGGCCGATCCGGCCTTCACCGTGCAGCTGGGCGATGGCAACCGCATCGCCGAGCTGACCGGGATCACCACGGTGTGCGATTTCCGCCGCCGCGACGTGGCTGCCGGCGGTCATGGCGCACCGCTGATGCCGGCCTTCCACCTCGGCATGCTGGGCACCGCCGACGAGGACCGGGCCGTGCTCAACCTGGGCGGCATCGCCAATCTGACCCTGATCCCACGGGAGGGCGCCGTACGCGGCTTCGACACCGGTCCGGCCAATGCGCTGATGGATGCCTGGTGCCAACGCCACACCGGGCGCACCTTCGATGCCGAAGGCGCCTATGCCGCCAGCGGTGTGGTGGATGGCCCCCTGCTGGCGGGCTGGTGCGCGGACCCCTGGTTCGACCTGCCGCCGCCGAAGAGTACCGGTCGCGAACAGTTCCATCTGGCGTGGGCGGAGGCGCACATGGGTGAAGTCCAGTACGCCGCTGCCGATGTGCAGGCCACCCTGCTTGAGTTGACCGTGGCGACCGTGGCCGATGCGCTGCTGGCGCAGCAGCCGCAGACACGCCGCCTGCTGGTCTGCGGCGGCGGCGTGCACAACCGGCAATTGATGAAGCGGCTGGCCGAGCGGCTGCCGGCAGTGCAGGTGGAATCCAGCGCCGTGCATGGGCTGGACCCGGAGTACGTGGAAGCCATGGGCTTCGCCTGGCTGGCGCAGCGGACGATGGACGGGCTGGCGGGGAACCTGCCGAGTGTCACCGGCGCGAAGGGACCGCGGATTCTCGGCGCGATCCATCTGGCCTGAGGCGGCAGCCTCCGCCGGGCATGGCCCGGCGCTACCCATCGGCACCCTCCGCCGGGCATGGCCCGGCGCTTCCCCTTCGCGCCTTCCGCCGGGCATGGCCCGGCGCTACCCCTTCGGCACCCTCCGCCGGGCATGGCCCGGCGCTACCCCTTCGCGCCCTGCGCCGGGCGCGCGCCCGGCGGCACCCTCCTGGTAGCGCCGGGCCATGCCCGGCGGTGAGGTATCAGATCAATCGAAGCCCTGCCCGGCCGGCAGGGCCTGCAGCGCGATGATGGCCGCAGCGAGCGCATCTACCTCGGTATCGCCAAAACCGGAGCGGACCTCCAGCTCGCTGCTGAACAACCCTTGTTCCAGCAACGCCGCACAGGTCTGTTCGTGGCTCCAGCCACGGGCAACCGCGACCCGCCGGATGCGTTCCAGCAGCAGCGGGTCCAGGTCCCGCAGCACAACATCAGCCATGCTCACTTCCCCGTTCGCAGGGCACCGCCCCCTCGGCGCGTCGGGGGCGATGATCCCGCAGACCGGGCGGGCAGGCAATCAGGCGGCCGGCGGTGGCCCGCGGTCGGCGATGCGCGGCCACAGCCAGACCAGCAGCAGCAGGGTCGGCACCACGGTGACCGAACTGAGGATGAAGAACGTGCTGTAGGAGGTGGCCTCGACGATGTAGCCCGACACACCGCCGACGAACTTGCCGGGCAGGTTGGCCAGCGAGACCAGCAGCGCATACTGGGTTGCGGTGAAGTTGCGGTCCGTCAACGACGACATGAAGGCGACCAGCACGGTGCCTGCAAAACCCTGGAACAGGTTGTCGGCACTGAGGGCGGCATAGAACGCCCACAGCTTGCCCGGGTTGTGCGCCATCAGCAGGAAGGCCAGATTGGACAGCGCCACGCCCAGTGCCGCCACCAGCAGCATGCGCCGGAAGCCAAACGCGGCCACCGCGATGCCTCCCAGGAAGGCACCGCCGATGCCCATCCACACCCCGAACAGCTTGGAGACCGTGGCGATGTCGGCCTTGTCGAAGCCGGAATCGAGGTAGAACGGCCCCGCCATCACCCCGATCACCTGGTCAGGGAACTTGAACAGGCCGACAAAGGCCAGCAGCACCAGCGCCAATGCCACGCCGTTGCGGCTGAAGAAACTCGTGATCGGCTGGACGAAGGCTTCGGCGACATCGATGCGGCGCTGCACGGCGGTGGCGGGACGTTCCGGTTCGGCGCACAGCAGCGTGGTGATGATCGGCAGCAGCATCAGCGCGGCCATTGCCAGATACGCGACGACCCAGCCTTCAAACTGGGCCAGATACAGCGCGCCGGCACCGGCCAGGATCAGGCCGATCCGGTAACCCAACGTGTAGGTGGCCGCCAGCGCGGCCTGAGCGGTCTGCGGCGCGATCTCGATGCGGTAGGCATCCACGGCCGAATCCTGGGTGGCGCCGGCAAAGGACGCCACCAGCACCCACATCACCAGGGGCCAGACGCCCTGTTCGGGGCGCACGAAGGCCAGCGCGATCAGTCCGACCAGCACCATGACCTGCGATACCAGCAGCCAGGAGCGGCGGCGGCCGAGCCCACCCAGCAACGGGAAGGCATAACGGTCCAGCAGCGGTGCCCACAGGAACTTGAGCAGGTAGAAGAAACTGGCCAGGCTGATCAGGCCGATGCTGCCGAGGTCCAGACCCACGTCGCGCAGGCGCGTGGACAAGGTCTGCGACGCGATCAGCAGGAACGGCAGGCCACTGCCGAAACCCAGCATGGCCATGGTCAGCGCCGACGGTGTACCGAAGGCACGCTTGATTCCTGCCCAGCCTTTGTAGCTGACCGGCTTGGCGGCCTCGCTCACAGGTCGTAGTCCACGGTGAACGGGGCGTGGTCGGAGAAGCGCTCTTCGCGGTAGATCGAGCAGCCACGCAGTTTGTCGCGCAGGCCCGGCGTGATGAACTGGTAGTCGATGCGCCATCCCACGTTGTTGGCGCGGGCGGCCCCGCGGTTGCTCCACCAGGTGTAGTCCTCCCCGGTGGGATTGAGCAGGCGATAGGCATCGGCCCAGCCACGGCCGGACGCCACGTCGGTGGCCTGGCCATGATCGGCGCACAGCGCGTTGAGCCAGTCGCGCTCCTCGGGCAGACAGCCGGAATTCTTCTGGTTGGACTTCCAGTTCCTGATGTCCAGCGCCGACCGCACGATGTTCCAGTCGCCGCACAGCACGTAGTCGCGACCGCTGCGCGCCCACTCCTCCAGGATCGGCCGCAGCCACTCCATCACTTCGAACTTGAATCCCTGGCGCAGGTCGCCGGAGCTGCCGGACGGAATGTAGAAGGACACGACGCTGAGGTTGCCGAAGCGCGCCTCGATATAGCGCCCCTCATCGTCGAACGGCGCCCAGCCCAGCGAGGTGATGACCTGGTCCGGTTCCCGCCTGCTGTAGATCGCCACGCCGCTGTAGCCCTTCTTGGTGATGGCATCGCGGTAGAAGCAATGGTGGCCGTCGGGCCGGAACATCGGGTCGGTCAGCTGGTCTTCCTGGGCCTTGGTCTCCTGGAGGCACAGGACGTCGGCGTCCTGGGCGCGGAACCAGTCGAGGAAGCCTTTGGTCGCGGCGGAACGGATGCCATTGGCGTTGAAGCTGATGATGCGCATGCGGGGGACCTACGGCGGGAAACCGGGCAAGCATACCGGTTGGCTGCTGGGCTGCGCAGTCCGGCGGACGCGGCCGGACGGGCCTCCGGAAGAGCGCCGACGAGCGCGGACGGCCCGGCTGGATTAGGATTTGTGCTCCAAATGAAGATGAATCGAGTTTTGATGAGCGACCACCGTCACCGTTTCCTGCAGCTGGCCCTGACCGCCGACGCCCTGCGCTTCGGCCAGTTCACCCTCAAGTCCGGCCGGCTGAGCCCCTATTTCTTCAACGCCGGTCGCTTCGACTCCGGCTCGCTGCTGTCCCAGCTCGGCGCCTGTTATGCCGATGCCATCGATGCCAGCGGGGTCAAATACGACGTGGTGTTCGGCCCGGCCTACAAGGGCATCCCGCTGGCCACCGCAATGGCCTGCGAGCTGGCCCAGCGTGGCCGTGACCTGCCGCTGTCGTTCAACCGCAAGGAAGCCAAGGAGCATGGCGAAGGCGGCCAGCTGATCGGCGCCGACATGAATGGCAAGCGCGTGCTGATCGTTGATGACGTGATCACTGCCGGTACCGCGATCCGCGAAGCGCTGGCCATCATCCGCGCGGCAGGCGGTACTCCGGCCGGCATCGTGGTGGCCCTGGATCGCCAGGAGATCGCCTCGGAAGCCGATCGCCGCTCGGCGGCGCAGGCGGTGGCCGAGGAAGCCGGCATCCCGGTGATCGCAGTGGCCTCGCTGGGCGACCTGCTTGATTTCGCCTCGGGAAACCCGGAACTTGTCGGCTACCGGCAGCCGCTGGAAGCCTATCGGGCCCAGTACGGCGTCCGCTCCACACGCTGACCGCCAGGGGAAGGTCGCATGTCCCGAATTCCTGCTGTTCTTTTCGCTGGCCTGCTGCTGGCCCTGCCGTTCACCGTGGCGGGGCAGTCGCGGGGCGGCGACAAGGTCGAGAAGAAGCTGTACTGCTGGAACGAGGGCCAGGAGCGGATCTGCAGCGATGCGCTGCCTGCCGATGCGGTCAACCACGCGCGCGACGAGTTCAATGCCCGCAGTGGCCTGCGCAATGCGCAGGTGCAGCGCGCGCTGACCGACGAGGAACGTGCCGCCGCCAGTACCGCGGCGGCACAGCAGCAGCTGGACCGGATGGCCGAGCAGACCCGCCAGCGCACCGAGCAGGCGATGCTGACCACCTACGGCAGCGAAGACGACCTGCGGCGGGTGTTCGCCGAGCGCCAGGACGTGCTCGACAACAACCTCAAGACCGCCCAGTACAACGTGGCCAGCCTGCGTGAATCGCTGGTCGCGCTGCTGTCGGCGGCCGGCGACCGCGAGCTGGCAGGCGCCAAGGTGGGCGACCCGCAGGCCGAAGCAATCCGCCAGCGGCACGTACAGCTGCAGTCGCAGCAGCGCCTGCAGTCCGGCTTCCTGCAGCAGCAGCAGGCGTTGAAGGCGGAAATCGAAAGCACCCTGCAGCGCTATCGCGAGCTGAAGGGCGTGGCGCCGGCTGCTCCGGCTGGCTGACGACGCTCCTGCCGCCGGGCATGGCCCGGCGCTACCCGTGGCGTGGTTACGGCTTGGCGCACGGAATTTATGCAGTCTTTACGCGCCGGCCCGGTCCGCCGGGTAGTGCGTTTACGGGGCGCAGGCCGACCATGACGGCCTGAGGTGGAGGGGTTCCACCAGGACGCAATTCCCATGTCCCCCTGGCTGTCGTTGGTGTGTGGCGTGCTGGTGCTGGTCGCCGCCGCCTATCTTCTGTATGTCGTGCTGCGGCCCGAGTCGTTCTGAGCGGAGCCGGCCATGATTGAAATTCTTGTCATTCTTGCTGCCAGCGTCGCGCTGGCATGGCCGCTGGGACTGTATCTGGCGCGCGTGATGCGCGGCACGCCGATGAAGGTCGACGTGCTGTTCCGTTGGATCGAAACGCCGCTGTACAAGGTCTTCGGCGTCGATCCCGCACGCTCGATGTCCTGGCGTGGCTACGTGCTGGCATTCCTGCTCAGCAATGTGGTGGTGGCGGTGCTGACCCTGGCGGTGTTCATGACCCAGGCGTGGTTGCCGCTGAATCCGGACCAGATCCCGAACATGCGCTGGGATACCGCGCTGCACACGATGATCTCGTTCCTGACCAACACCAACCAGCAGCACTATTCGGGCCAGGCGCAGCTGTCCTACCTCTCGCAGATGACCGGGATCACCGGTCTGCAGGTGGTGACCCCGATGATGGGCCTGGCGCTGGCGGTGGCCACACTGCGCGCGCTGTTCGCGCCGGCGCCGCAGGCGGCCACAGGCAGTGCCGGCGATGACCGCCAGGTGGCCGTGGGCAACTATTACGCCGACGTGGTGCGCCTGTGCGTGCGCGTCCTGTTGCCGCTGTGCCTGCTGTGGACACTGCTGCTGACCAGCCAGGGCGTGCCATCGACACTGGCGGCGGGGCCGCAGGCTACGCCGATCGATGCCTCCGCCGGCATGACGGCGCAGAAGCTGCCGCTGGGTCCGGTCGCGGCAATGGTCGCCGCCAAGCAGCTGGGCGCCAACGGCGGCGGCTGGTATGGCCCGAACAGCAGCTTCCCGCTGGAGAACCCGACGCCCGTATCAAACCTTCTCGAAGTGATCGGCATCCTGCTGGTACCGATGGCGGTGATCTTCATGATCGGGGCATTCACCGGGCGACGTCGCTTCGGCGCGCTGGTGTTCGTCTGCATGCTGGGAATGTCGCTGCTGTCCACCGGCGCCATGGTGTGGAGCGAAGGCCACAGTGCCAGTGCCGCCACGCCCCTGCTGATGGAAGGCAAGGAAGTTCGTTTCGGCGCCGACGGCACCGCGTTGTGGGCGGCGGTGACGACGCAGGTGTCCAATGGTTCGGTGAACGGCATGCACGATTCGCTGGCCCCGCTGAGCGGTGGCATCGCCCTGGTCAACATGCTGGTCAGTGCGATCTGGGGCGGCATCGGCTGCGGCCTGCAGCAGTTCGTCGTCTACCTGCTGCTGGGCGTGTTCCTGGCGGGATTGATGACGGGCCGGACACCGGAACTGTTCGGTCGCAAGCTGGAGACCCCGCAGGTGCGCCTGCTGGCCCTGCTGGTGCTGCTGCAGCCGATCACCCTGCTGGTGTTCACCGCGGTCACTCTGGCCGTGCCCGGCCTGGCCGGCACCTCCAATCCTGGCTTCCACGGCATCAGCCAGGTGTTCTACGAATACGTATCGGCCTACGCCAACAACGGTTCGGGCTTCGAGGGACTGGGTGATGCCACGCCGTGGTGGAACCTGAGCTGCTCGCTGGTGCTGCTGCTGGGCCGCTTCCCGCTGCTGGTGATTCCGCTGGTGGTTGCTGCCCAGCTCGCCGCCAAGCGGCAGGCACCGGAATCGGCAGGCAGCCTGCAGATCGAAACCCCGACCTTCGCCCTGACCCTGGTGTCGGTGATCGTCATCCTGACCGTGCTGCAGTTCATGCCGGCGCTGGTGCTTGGCCCGATCGCCGAGCACCTGAGCCTGGGACTGCATTGAGGACACCCCCATGAGTAGCCACGCAACCTCAACCCGTAACCCGCTTGCGTCACGCCCTGCCCTGCTCGATGCGGCCGGCCTGCGCCGCGCACTGGTCGACGCCGTACGCAAGCTTTCGCCGATGCATCTGGTGCGCAGCCCGGTGATGGCGGTGGTGATGGCCGGCACGATCGTCGCCGCGATCATCACCCTGACCGGCAACGCTCCACTGGGCTTCGGCCTGGCGGTGACCGCGATCCTGCTGGTCACCGTATTGTTCGGCAACTTCGCCGAGGCCGTCGCCGAAGCACGCGGCCGGGGCCAGGCCGCATCGTTGCGCCGTGCCCGCCAGGACCTGGTGGCGCGCCGACTGGCCGCCCCGCAGCCGGGGGCAGCAGAAACGCAGGTGCCGGCCGCCGAACTGCGCCCGGGCGACCACGTCATCGTCAGCGCCGGCGAGCAGGTGCCCGCCGATGGCGAGATCGTGCAGGGCCTGGCCACCATCAACGAAGCGGCGGTAACCGGCGAATCGGCACCGGTGCTGCGCGAAGCGGGTACCGATCGCTCCGGCGTGATCGGCGGCACCAAGGTGCTGTCCGACCAGATCGTCGTGCGTGTGACCGCCGAGCCGGGGCACAGCTTCCTGGACCGGATGATCGCGCTGGTGGAAGGCGCCAACCGGCAGAAGACACCGAACGAGGTCGCCCTGACCCTGCTGCTGGCGGCGATGACGCTGACCTTCCTGGTGGTGGTGGCGACATTGCCGGCCATCGGCGCCCATGTCGGCGTCCAGGTCGATCCACTGCTGCTGATCGCACTGCTGGTCTGCCTGATCCCGACCACCATCGGCGGCCTGTTGCCGGCCATCGGCATCGCCGGCATGAACCGCGCCCTGGCAGCCAACGTGCTGGCCAAGTCGGGCAAGGCGGTGGAAGTGGCCGGCGACGTCGATGTGCTGCTGCTGGACAAGACCGGGACCATCACCTACGGCGACCGCCAGGCCAGCCATTTCCATGCGTTGGCCGGGATCGACGCCAGCCAGCTGCGCGACGCGGCCTTGTTGTCCTCGCTGGCCGACCCGACCCCGGAAGGCAAGTCGATCGTGCGCCTGGCACGCGAGCAGGGGTGCACCACCGCCGAGCCGGAGCAGGCCGTCTACCTGGCCTTCAGTGCGCAGACCCGCATGTCCGGTGTTGACCTTGCCCATGGCCGGCAGATCCGCAAGGGTGCGCTGGATGCGATCCGCAACCATGTGCAGGCGCAGGGAGGCGTGGTGCCGGCCGAGCTGGGCGGGCGCGTCGAACAGGTCGCCCGCAACGGCGCCACACCGCTGGTGGTGGCGGAAGGTCGCCACGTGCTGGGCGTGATCGAACTGTCGGACGTGGTCAAGCACGGCATGCGCGAGAAGTTCGCGCAGCTGCGGGCGATGGGCATCCGGACGGTGATGATCACCGGTGACAACCCGCTGACCGCGGCCGCCATCGCTGCCGAAGCCGGCGTCGACGACTACATCGCCGAAGCCCGGCCCAAGGACAAGCTGGCACGCATCCGCCAGGAACAGGCCGGCGGCCGTCTGGTGGCGATGGTCGGCGATGGCACCAACGATGCGCCGGCGCTGGCCCAGGCCGACATCGGGCTGGCCATGAACTCCGGCACGCAGGCAGCCAAGGAAGCCGGCAACATGGTCGACCTGGACTCGGATCCGGCCAAGCTGCTGGCGGTGGTGGAAGTAGGCAAGCAGCAGCTGATCACCCGCGGCGCGCTGACCACCTTCTCGCTGGCCAACGATGTCTCCAAGTACTTCGCGATCCTGCCGGCGCTGTTCGCCGCGGCGGTGCCAGCGATGGCGGCGCTGAACGTGATGCAGCTGTCGAGTCCGCGCAACGCGGTGCTGGCCGCGCTGATCTTCAACGCCCTGGTGATTCCCGCCCTGATTCCGCTGGCTCTGCGGGGCGTGCGCTTCCGCCCGGCCACCGCCACCGCGCTGCTGCGCCGGAACATGCTGGTGTACGGCCTGGGTGGCGTGCTGCTGCCGTTCGCGGCGATCAAGGCGATCGACCTCCTTCTTGTCCTGGTATCCGGCTCATGAACCACTCTGCTTCCACCTCTTCTTCCCTTCCGCGCGAAGCAAAGGCCGCATCCCGCGTGGCCCGCCTGCAGGACGACGCCAGCTGGCGCCCGGCGATCGGCCTGGGCGTGGCGACCCTGCTGCTGGCCGGTGCGGTCTACGCCGGCATCGCCACCGGTTTTGCCGGCCTGGCGTACCCGATGCAGGCCGAAGGCAGCCTGCTGCGCGATGGCAACGGCCAGGTGCGTGCGTCGGCGTGGCTGGCGCAGCCGTTCACGGGCGACGGCTACTTCCAGGCGCGGCCATCGGCCGCCAACTACGACCCGATGGCGGCGGCCGGCTCCAACCTGGCACGCAGCAACCCTGCGTTGACCGAGCGCGTCGCCGCAAGCACGGCTGCGGTCGCCGCGCGCGAAGGCGTCGCACCGGACCAGGTGCCGGCGGACCTCGTCACCCAATCCGGCGGCGGGCTTGATCCGCAGCTGACGCCGGCGGCGGCGCAGTTGCAGGTGGCGCGCGTGGCGCGTGCCCGGGGCCTGCCGGTGGAACGGGTGCAGGCGCTGCTGCAGGCCCACACCGAGGGACGCCAATGGGGCCTGTTCGGCCAGCCGCGGGTGAACGTGGTGACGCTGAACTTCGCGCTGGACCACGCAGCAGCCAAGCCGTGATGCGATCGTGCACCCGCTGCGCGCACAATGGCCGCCATGACTGACCTGCGAACCCGCCAGGCCGACGCCCTGGTGGAAGGCCTGCAACGCGAAGCCGGTGGCAAGCTGACGGTATTCCTCGGCGCGGCGCCGGGCGTGGGCAAGACCTACACGATGCTCAACCGCGCGCAGGAACAGCTGCGCCGCGGGGTTGATCTGGTGGTGGGGCTGGTGGAGACGCATGGCCGTGCCGATACCCAGGCATTGCTGGAAGGACTGCCACGGCTGCCGCTGAAGGACGTGGCCTACCACGGCCACGCCCTGCAGGAAATGGACCTGGATGCCGTGCTGGCGCGGCGCCCGGCGCTGGTGCTGGTCGACGAGCTGGCACATCGCAATGCACCGGGCAGCCGCCACGAGCGACGCTGGCAGGATGTCATGGAGCTGCTGGATGCGGGCATCGATGTCTGGACCACGGTCAACATCCAGCACCTGGAAAGCCTCAACGACGTGGTGATGCGCATCACCGGGGTGCGCGTCAGCGAAACCGTGCCGGACGGCGTGCTCGACCGCCTGCACGACATCGTGCTGGTGGACCTGCCGCCACGCGAACTGATCGCGCGCCTGCAGCAGGGCAAGGTGTACGTGCCGGAGCAGGCGGCACAGGCGCTGCAGGCGTTCTTCTCGCCGGCCAACCTGACCGCACTGCGCGAGCTGGCAATGCAGGAAGCCGCTGATCGTGTCGACAGCAGCCTGCGCGAGACCCGTGCCGCGCGCGGCGAGGGCAACCTGCCGCTGCGCCGCGGCGTGCTGGTGGCGATCGATGGTGGCGGGCAGAGCGAGTATCTGGTGCGGGTCGCGCGCCGCATTGCCGAACGGCGCGATGCACCGTGGACGGTGGTGACGGTGCAGGGGCGACGCCAGGACGAGGCGACCCGACGCGAGATCGACGCGGCGTTCGCACTGGCACGTCGCCTGGGCGGCGATGCCGAACTGCTGCATGGCTCCAGCATCGCCGACGCCCTGCTCGACCATGCCGCGCACAACGGTGTCTCGACCCTGGTGCTGGGCCGCACCCGCGAGCGGCCGCTGGCACGGATGTTCAACCGTACCCTGACCCAGCAGCTGATCCAGCGCGGTGCGCACTACGAGATCACCATCATCAGCACGCCGCAGGCACGTGCGCGTTCGCGCCGCGAAGGCCTGTTGCCGCCGGCGCGCGGCATCAACCACGAACCACTGCAGGCCCTGCTCGCCACCGCGCTGGCCTGCCTGGTCGCGTGGCTGGTGGAACGCTGGGTGGGCATGGCCGACCTGTCGATGGTGTTCATCGTGGCGGTGGTGCTGGTCGCAGCCCGCACCCGCGCCAGCGTGGCGGTCATGGCCGCGATCCTGTGCTTCCTCGCCTACAACTTCCTGTTCATCGCACCACGCTTCACCTTTGCCATCGGCGCACGCCAAGGCGTGATCACCGTGTTCCTGTTCCTGGCGGCGGCGCTGGTGGCCGGGCGCCTGGCATCACGGCTGCGCATGCAGGTGATCGCCCTGCGGGCCGCCAACCGGCATGCGCGCGCGCGGCAGCAGCTGGGGCGACAGCTGGCCAGCGCTGCCGGCGATGGCGAGGTGGCACTGGCCGGCCGCCATGCGCTGGAGCAGGCGATGGACGTGCCGGCATGGCTGCGGATCGGCGTGGACACCACCGCCGGCGGCCGCACCCTGCCCGGCGACACCGACCTGGCTGCCGCCGACTGGGCACTGCGCCACGGCCAGCCCAGCGGGCGTTTCACCGATACGCTGGCCGGCGCGCAATGGTGGTTCCTGCCCCTGCTTGATGGCGAGGACCGTGCGATCGGCGTGGCCGGCCTGTATCTGCCAGGTGCACGCCTGCTGCCCGAGCAGCGCCAGCTGGCCGAAGCCATGGTGGACGACATCGCGCAGGCGGCACTGCGCACGCGGCTGGTGGCCGAACTGGAGCGGGCGCACGTCAGCAACGAGACCGAGCGCCTGCGTTCGGCCCTGTTGTCTTCGGTATCGCACGATCTGCGCTCGCCGTTGGCGGCGATGATCGGATCGGCCGACAGCCTGGCCAGCTATGGCACGGCGATGGACGTGGCTGACCGCCGCGCGCTGCTGGACACCATCCTGGTCGAAGGCGAACGGCTGGACCGCTACATCCAGAACCTGCTGGACATGACCCGGCTCGGCCACGAAGGCCTGAAGATCAACCGTGACTGGATCGGGGTGGACGAGTTGATCGGGTCTGCCGCGCGACGGCTGCAGCGCTACCAGCCCAACGTGAGGCTGGAACTGGATATCCCGCCGACCCTGGCGCCGATCTGGGTGCATCCGGCGCTGATCGAGCAGGCGGTATTCAATGTCATGGAGAACGCGGCCAAATTCTCCCCCGCCGATGCCGCGGTACAGGTGCAGGCACGCGAACTGGACGGCCAGCTGCGCATCGACGTGATCGATGCCGGTCCCGGCATTCCCGACGAGGAGCGGGCACGCATCTTCGACATGTTCTACAGCGTCGAGCGTGGCGACCGTGGCCGCCACGGTACCGGTCTGGGCCTGACCATCTGCCAGGGAATGATCGGCGCGCATGGCGGCAGCGTGCAGGCGCTGCCGGGACGTGACGGTCGCGGTACCCTGATCCGCATCACCCTGCCCCTGCTCAAGCCAGCCTCCCACGATGAGCCCGACCCCGATTGATGCGAGCGTACCGGCCCCGCGCGTGCTGGTGATCGATGACGAGACCCAGATTCGCCGTTTCCTGGATATCAGCCTGCGGGCGCAGGGCTACCAGGTCAGGCAGGCAGCGACCGGGCAGGAAGGCCTGCAGCTGGCTGCCAGTGAGGACATGGACCTGGTGATCCTGGATATCGGCCTGCCGGACATGGAGGGCCACCAGGTGCTGGAGCAGCTGCGGCAATGGAGCCAGGTGCCGGTCATCATGCTGACCGTACGTGCCGGAGAAGCGGAAAAGGTGCGGGCGCTGGACAACGGTGCCAACGACTATGTGACCAAGCCCTTCGGCACGCAGGAACTGATGGCACGGGTGCGCGCGCTGCTGCGGACACGCAGCGTGCCGACCGATGGCACGCCACCGGTATTCGACGACGGCCATCTGCATGTGGACCTGGTGCGCCGGGAGGTGGCGATCGCGGGCGAACCGGTGGCGCTGACCCGCAAGGAGTACGCGCTGCTGTCGCTGCTGCTGCGAAATGCCGGCCGGGTGGTCACCCAGCCACAGATCCTGCAGGAGATCTGGGGACCCACCCACCAGCACGACACGCACTACCTGCGCATCCTGGTGGGCAAGCTGCGGCACAAGCTGGGTGACTCAGCGCTGGATTCGCGCTACCTGTTCACCGAACCGGGCGTGGGATTGCGTTTCAAGGGGTGAGGGTGTGCCGACCAATGGTCGGCACCCACCCGGATCGATCAGAACCCCAGCGGGGTGTCGCCGACGATCGGCTGCAGCTGGCTGCGGAACAGTGCCTGGATGCGCTCCAGCGCCGCCTCGTCGTCGCCCTCGAAGCGCAGCACCAGCACCGGGGTGGTGTTGGAGGCGCGCACCAGTCCCCAGCCGTCGGGGAAATCCACGCGCAGGCCGTCGATGGTCGACAGGCGGCCACCCACATACGGGTTGTCCGGCGACTGCGCTGCCGCCACCAGCATCGCCACCAGGGCGTGCGGCGTACCCTCGGACACCGGCACCTTCAGCTCCGGCGTGGCCACCATCTCCGGCAGTCCGGACAGCACCTCATCCGGGGTTTCCTCGCGCTGGGCGAGGATCTCCAGCAGGCGCGCGGCGGCGTACAGCCCGTCATCGAAGCCGAACCAGCGTTCCTTGAAGAAGAAGTGGCCGCTCATCTCGCCGGCCAGCTCGGCGTCGGTCTCGCGCATCTTCGCCTTCATCAGCGAGTGCCCGGTCTTCCACATCAGCGGGCTGCCGCCGTTGCGCAGCACGTGGTCGGACAGCTTGCCCGTGCACTTCACGTCGTAGATCACCATCGCCCCGGGATTGCGCATCAGCACATCGGCGGCGAACAGCATCAGCAGGCGGTCGGCGTAGATGATCCTGCCCTCGCCGGTGACCACGCCCAGGCGGTCGCCGTCGCCGTCGAAGGCCACGCCGAGATCGGCGCCAAAGCGTTTGACCGTCTGTACGAGGTCCTGCAGGTTGTCCGGCTCGCTGGGATCGGGATGATGATTGGGGAAGGTGCCATCCACATCGCAGTAAAGCGGGATCACTTCGGCACCGATCGCTTCCAGCAGCTGCGGGGCCAGCGCACCGGCAACCCCGTTGCCGGCATCGGCCACCACCTTCAGCGGGCGGTCCAGCTGCACGTCGTCGGCGATCCGCTGGATGTAATCGGCGCCGACATCGCGCTGCTGGTAGTCACCCGGTTCGGCCGCCTGCACCAGGCGACCCTCGACGATGCGCTGGTACAGGCCGGTGATGGCATCGCCGGACAGCGTTTCGCCGCCGATGACGACCTTGAAGCCGTTGTACTCGGGAGGATTGTGGCTGCCGGTCACCGCCACGCAGGTGCCGGTACGCAGGTGGAATGCGGCGTAATAGACGACCGGTGTAGGCGCCAGGCCGATATCGATGACCGCGCAGCCGGCACGGCGCAGGCCTTCGGCCAGGCCGGCGGCCAGTTCGGGGCCGGACAGGCGCCCGTCACGGCCGATCACCACCTCGCGCAGCCCCTGTTCCAGCGCAGCGGTACCGATGGCCTGGCCGATCAGCGCGGCCGTCTTCGCCGTCAGTTCGCTGCCCACCACACCGCGGATGTCGTAGGCCCGGAAGATGCCGGCCGCCAGCGCCTCGGCCGGGACCGGCGGCGGAGGTGCCACTGTGGCGTCGGCGGCAGCTTCGGCGACCTGCGGCGGCGCCATCTGCAGGCTTTCGCGCAGCGTCGGGCCCTCATCCACCTCGACGGCGGACGTGCGCCGCGGCAGCGGCAGGCGCTTCGGCAGGCGGTCGCGACCCACCAGCAGCAGCACGGCAATGAAGGCCAGCAGCAGCGCGACGATGCCGCTGGCCAGCGCGCCCAGACCGAGCGGGCCGGGTTCGACGTTGGGTACGGCCGCTGCCAGCCGCAGCGGGGTGCCGGCAATCGGCCTTGCCTGCGCCTCGGCGATCTGCGCCAGGCCGGAATCGCCCTGGGTGACCAGATCGTGCGTGCCCTGGCGCAGGCCGAGGAAACCACTGGCTGGTGCGCGGATCTGATCCAGCGGCGCGGTCAGGCGCAGCAGCGGCTGGCGGACGTAGACGACCGCCGGCCCCAGGCTGCCCAGTTGCACCGGCGCAGCCAGGCCGAGGCGGTTGCCTCCCCCATCGCGGACCACCCGCAGGCTCGGCCGGTCTTCGCCCAATGCCTGCTCCAGCAGGGCCAGGCGCGCATAGCCAAAGGTGGCCGGATCGGCGTAGGCAGCGGCCAGGTCCGCGCCCAGCACCTCCACCCGCTCCACGCCGGACCAGCTCTCGCGCAGGGCCAGCGCAGCGGCGGACGCATCGCCGGCCTGCAGCGCCTGCTGCAAACGCTCGTTCTTCAACTGCTGCTGCAGCTGCTGCAACTGGCCGCTGGCGGCCTGTTGCAGGCCATGCACGGCCTGGTCACGCGCCTCTTCCAGCGCCTTGCCACCTGCCTCCTGACGCCACTGCTGCACGGCGCTCCAGCCGAACCAGCCGGCCAGCAACACGAGCAGCACTGCCAGCAGCGGTGCGCTGCGCCCCAACGACCGTCCCTGCTGCCTTTCCCCGATGCCGCTCATCGATGCCCCCCGTCAACGCACCCCGGTATGGCCGAATCCACCCGTTCCCCGCACGCTGTCGGTGAAAGTATCCACCACCTGCAGGCTGACGCGGGCAATCGGCACCACCACCAGCTGCGCGATGCGGTCACCCGGCTCGATCGTGAAGGCCTCGCGGCCCCGGTTCCAGACGCTGATCAGCAGCGGGCCCTGGTAGTCGGCATCGATCAGGCCGGTGCCATTGCCGAGGACGATACCGTGGCGATGGCCCAGGCCCGAACGCGGCAGGATGACCGCACACAGGTGCGGATCGGCAATGTGGATGGCCAGGCCGCTGGGGACCAGCGCGGTGTCGCCCGGCTGCAGGGTCAGCGCGGTGTCCAGCGCTGCGCGCAGGTCCATGCCGGCACTGGCCTCGGTGGCATACGCCGGCAGCGGCCAGCTGTCGCCGAAGCGCGGATCGAGCAGTTTGACCTGCAACGGTTGCGATGAAATCACCTGGGTCATGCCTGAAGCCTCCGCGCGATCAGCGCCAGCAGTTGTTCGGCCAGCTCGCGCTTGGAGGTCGCCGGGAATACCTGTTCGCCGTCCTGCCAGAAGGCCGTGGCGGCGTTGTTGTCACTTTCGAAGCCACCGCCACTGATGCCGACCTGGTTGGCGATCACCAGATCCAGGCGTTTGTCGACCAGCTTGCCACGCGCGTACTTCTCCACGTCGTGGGTTTCGGCGGCGAAACCGACCACCAGCTTCAGCGACTGCGTCTGCGCGGCCACCTCGGCCAGGATGTCCGGGGTACGCACCAGTTCGATCACCAGTGACTGGCTGTCGGCGGTCTTCTTCAGCTTCTGCGGCGCCACCTGCCGTGGCGTGTAGTCGGACACGGCGGCGGCACCGATATAGATGTCGGCCGGCATCGACGAGAGCACGGCATCGCGCATCTGCGCGGCCGAGCGCACATCGATGCGCTGCACGCCGACCGGCGTCGGCAGCTGCACGGGACCACTGACCAGCACCACCTGCGCCCCCATCGTGGCCGCGGCCGCGGCCAGCGCGAAGCCCATCTTGCCGCTGCTGCGGTTGCCGACGTAGCGCACCGGGTCGATGTCCTCGTAGGTGGGTCCGGCGCTGATCAGCACACGCAGGCCTTGCAGCGCGCGGGTTTCCGCGGGCGCGGCAGGTGCCACGGCACCGCCGTTGGCCGCCAGCGCGGCAACGATGTCACCCGGCTCGGCCAGCCGCCCCGGACCGGACTCACCCTCGGCCAACGGCCCGTCGACCGGTCCGATCACCTGCGCGCCACGCTGGCGCAGCAGTGCGATGTTGGCCTGCGTGGCCGGATGCAGCCACATGCGATGGTTCATCGCCGGACACACGGTCAGCGGCGCAGTACTGGCCAGGCACAACGTGCTGACCAGGTCGTCGGCGTGGCCATGGGCCAGCCGCGCCAGCAGGTCCGCGGTGCCCGGTGCGATCACGATGCGGTCGGCCCAGCGCGCCAGCTCGATGTGGCCCATGGCCTGTTCGGCGGCGCTGTCCCACAACGTAGTGCGGGTCGGCTGCCCGGACAGGGCCTGGAAACTGAGCGGGGTCACGAACTGCTGGGCGCCCGCAGTCATCGCCACCTGCACCAGCGCCCCGGCATCGCGCAGCCGCCGCACCAGTTCCAGGGCCTTGTAAGCCGCGATCCCGCCGCCGACACACAACAGCAGTTTCTGGCCTTCCAGCGCGCCGGCCGGCGCGGGGGATGCGTTGGGGGAGTCAGCCACCTGGAATTCCTGTGCAAACGAGGGCGCTAGCTTACCCGATGGTCGGTAATGTCCCGATGCACAGCGCACATAGCCGGCAGCTATCAGCAGATGGAACTTCCACCACCGAAGTTCCCGGGTTCACCCGCCGATGATTCGGAACTTTCCTATACCCGTGCCCCGGTCGGCTTTGCAGAATCGGTACTGGCCACCTCCGGTGCGCCGCTCCGCTTCCCGAGGATCCCGCGTGCAACCGCGCATCATCATCGCCGACGACCATCCGGTTGTACTGCATGGCATCCGTATCGTGCTGGAGGCTCACCAGATGCAGGTGGCCGGCAGCGCGGGCGACGGTGCCCAGCTGCTCGAGCTGCTGCAGCGTGAATCCTGCCATGCCGTCCTCACCGACCTGTCCATGCCCGGCGCCGGCCCCGACGGCCCCGCGCTGCTGGGAGCACTGCGCGAGCGTCATCCGGGCCTGCCGGTGGTGGTGCTGACCGGCGCCCGCCACCCGGGACTGCTGGACAGGCTGCTGCGCGAAGGCATCGATGGCCTGGTCGACAAATGCGCCGGCTTCGCCGAACTGCCGATGGCGCTCACGGCAGCCATGTCCGGCCAGGTCTTCGTCTCACAGCAGCTGCGTCATCACCTGCAGTCGCGCGACCTGCTGTTCCAGCGCACACCGGCCTCGCTCTCCGCGCGCGAGCAGGAAGTCCTGCAGCTGCTCGCCGAGGGCCTGAACATCAACGCCATCGCGGCCCGCTGCGGCCGCAGCCCGAAGACGATCAGCCGGCAGAAGGCCGAGGCCAAGCGCAAGCTGGGACTGCAGAGCAACCAGGAACTGTTCGACTACCTGAAGACCGTGCGCGATTGAGGCATCGGCTGACGGTCATCGGCGGCAAGCGCCGACGGGAGCGCCGGGCGCCGCTGGCGATGATGCAGGCATGCCCATCCATGACTGGCCTGAACAGGAACGTCCCCGCGAGAAGCTGCTGGCGCGGGGTCCCACCATGCTGTCCGACGCGGAGTTGCTGGCGCTGTTCCTCGGCTCCGGGGTCGGCGGCCGCGATGCCGTGCAGACCGCACGCGACCTGCTGCACGCGCATGGTCCGCTGCGGGTGCTGCTGGACCGGCCTGCCGACGAGCTGGCGCGACTGCCCGGGCTGGGGCCGGCCCGCAGCTGCACCCTTGCCGCCGGCCTGGAACTGGCCCACCGCTACCTGGCCGCCGAACTGCAGCATGGCGAAGCCGTTGGCGACAATCCCGGGGCGGTGGGGCGCTACCTGCAGCACCGTCTGCGCGGGCAGGCCCGCGAACTGTTCCTGGTGCTGTTCCTGGACAACCGCCACCGGCTGATCGCGTGCGAGGAACTGTTTGCCGGAACCCTCACCGCAGCAGCGGTCTATCCGCGGGAGGTCGTGCGGCGCGCCCTGCAGCTCAATGCCGCCGCCGTGATCATCAGCCACAACCACCCGTCCGGCGACCCCGAGCCATCGCCGGCCGACGCGCGCATCACCGAGGAGCTGCAGCAGGCCCTGGCCCTGGTCGACATCCGCCTGCTCGACCATTTCGTGGTGGGCGAAGGGCGTCCTGTTTCGTTTGCTGAACGTGGCCTGCTGGGCCAGCGCCAGGCCCGCCTGTTCGGCTGAGCCCCGTCCCCCCGGGCGGCCCTGGGGGACCGCACAGGCAGGCCACGGTCAGCGTGGCCGCCGGCATCTGCGCTAAAATGGGCGATTCCGCCGCTCATTCTCACAGCAGGCCTCGTGAAAAATCTCCTCCGCGCCCTGATCAGCCAAGGCATCGAAGCCTTGCGCGCCAATGGCACCCTGCCCGCCGACTCCCTGCCGCCGGACTTCGTGGTCGAGCGCCCGAAGACCCGTGACCATGGCGACTTCGCCACCAACGCCGCGATGCTGCTGGCCAAGGCCGCGCGCAGCAACCCGCGCGCACTGGCGCAGGCACTGGTCGAGGCGCTGCCGCGCAGCGAGGACGTCAGCAAGGTCGAGATCGCCGGACCCGGCTTCATCAACTTCCATCTGGCCCCGGCCGCGTACCAGCGCGAAGCCGCCTCGGTCATCAAGGAAGGCCACGACTACGGGCGCAACCTGTCCGGCAACGGCCGCACGGTAGGCGTGGAGTATGTGTCGGCCAACCCGACCGGTCCGCTGCACGTCGGCCATGGCCGCGCTGCGGCGATCGGCGACTGCGTGGCCCGCGTACTCGACGCCAACGGCTGGAACGCCAAGCGTGAGTTCTACTACAACGACGCCGGCGTGCAGATCGAGAACCTGGCGCTGTCGGTGCAGGCCCGCGTCCAGGGCATCGCCCCCGACCAGGAGGGCTGGCCGGAAGGCGGCTACCGCGGTGAGTACATCGCCGATGTCGCGCGTGCCTACATGGCCGGCGCCAGCGTCGACCTGGAAGGCACCCTCGTGGTCGGCGCCAAGGATCCGCACGACATGCAGGCGATCCGCCGCTTCGCGGTGGCCTACCTGCGCAACGAGCAGAATCTGGACCTGGCCGCGTTCGGCGTCGATTTCGACATCTACTTCCTGGAAAGCTCGCTGTACGCCGATGGCAAGGTCGCGGAAACCGTGGCCAAGCTGCAGGCGTCCGGCCACACCTACGAGGAAGGCGGCGCACTGTGGTTGCGCAGCACCGACTTCGGTGACGACAAGGACCGCGTGATGCGCAAGTCCGACGGCACCTTCACCTATTTCGTGCCGGACGTGGCCTACCACCTGTCCAAATGGCAGCGCGGCTATGAGCGCGCGATCACCGAGCTGGGCGCCGACCACCATGGTTCGCTGGCGCGCGTGCGTGCAGGCCTGCAGGCGCTGGAAGTGGGCATCCCGCAGGGCTGGCCCGAGTACGTGCTGCACCAGATGGTCACCGTCATGCGCGGCGGCGAGGAAGTGAAGCTGTCCAAGCGTGCCGGCAGCTACTTCACCCTGCGCGACCTGATCGAAGAAGCTGGACGCGATGCGACCCGCTGGTTCCTGATCGCGCGCAAGCCCGACTCGCAGCTGACCTTCGACATCGACCTGGCCCGCCAGCAGAGCAACGACAACCCGGTGTTCTACGTGCAGTACGCGCACGCCCGCGTGTGCAGCCTGCTCCGCCAGGCGCAGGAGAAGGGCCTGGTCTATGACCAGGGCAGTGGTCTGGGCCAGCTCGTGCGCCTGGCCGATGACGCCTCGCTGCTGCTGATGAACGAGATCTCGCGCTATCCGGAAGTGGTCGAAGCCGCCGGCGTGGCGCTGGAGCCGCATCTGGTGGCGCAGTACCTGCGTGAATTGGCGCATGCCTTCCACACGTGGTATCACGGGACACCGGTGCTGGTGGACGACGCCGATGATCGCAACGCCAAGCTGACGCTGGCCTGCGCGGCGCGTCAGGTGCTGGCCAATGGCCTCGACCTCCTGGGCGTGAGCGCCCCGGAAAAAATGTAAGCATCAGGAGACGCAGTACACATGGCAGCACGACGCGGCAAAAACCAGGCACGACGCAACAGCAGCAGCCAGGGCACCCCGGGATGGGTGTGGCTGGTCGCCGGTGTGGCCATCGCCGCCGTGGTGTTCCTGGCGGCGCCGAATCTGTTCAAGGGCGAGGGCGATGGCTTCCTGCGCGCCGGTCCGCAGCCGAACCCGAACGCGCAGCCGGCGCCGGTCGCCGATGCCGACGGCGATGTCGGCACGCAGCCGGCCGCGCAACCGGCCACGCCGAAACCGGCCGAAGCCGAGAAGCCGGCGGCGACCCAGTACGACTTCTACACCCTGCTGCCCGGCAAGGAAGTGGAGATGTCCGATGCCGAACTGGCTGCCAGCACCCGCGCCGAGGAACAGCGCCGGGCCAAGGCCGAGGCGCAGCGCGCGCAGGCGGCGCTGGAAGGCAAACCGGTCCCCGCAACGCCGGCACCGACCGCAACGGCCAGTGTCGCCAGCACGGCACCGGTGACCGCGACCAGCCGTCCGCTGCCTGCCCCGCTGAGCGAACGCCCGGCAACGGCTGCACCGGCCACGACCAGCCCGGCGGCGACCAGCACGGCATCGACCGCGCCGCCCGCCCGCGTGGACGCGGCGCCGGCCGCCGCTGCGGCACCGGCCGCGGCCGGCGACAATGCGCGCTACATCCTGCAGGCAGGTGCGTTCGCCGCCTCCGGCGACGCCGAGGCCACCAAGGCCAAGCTGGCCATGATGGGCCTGGCGGCACGGGTGGAGTCGGCACAGATCAATGGCAAGACCGTGTACCGCGTGCGCATGGGGCCTTACGGCAGTGCCGGTGAGCTGTCCGAAGCCAAGCAGAAGCTGGATGGCACCGGCCTGCAGGCGATGGCGATCAAGGCACAGTGATCGTTCGGGTCTGAACGGAAGAAGCCGGGCATTGCCCGGCTTTTTTTTGGACCCCGCAGGGCCGACCCATGCCCGGCCGCCGTGAAGCGACGCAGGTCAGCCCTGGCGGGCGACCTGGAAGCCGGCGAACGACTGGCTGACCGGCATCAGTTCCAGGCGGTTGATGTTCAGATGCGGCGGCAGGCTGGCAACCCAGAAGATCTGCTCGGCGATGTCCTCGGCGGTCATCGGGTTGGCGCCGGAATACAGCTTGTCCGACGCGGCCTGGTCACCGTGGGTGCGCACCACCGTGAACTCGGTTTCGGCCATGCCCGGCTCGATGGTGGTCACACGCACGCCCGTACCGTGCAGGTCCGAACGCAGGCCCAGCGAGAACTGGCTGACGAACGCCTTGGTACCGCCATACGCGTTGCCGCCCGGGTACGGGTAGACACCGGCAACCGACGAGATGTTGATGATCGCGCCCCTGCGTTCGACCAGCTGCGGCAGCAGGCGGTGGGTCAAGGTCACCAGGGCGGTGATGTTGGTATCGATCATCGTCGTCCAGTCCTGCAGGCTGGCGCTCTGCGCCGGAGCGGTGCCCTGCGCGAGACCGGCGTTGTTGACCAGCAGGTCGATCTCACCGAATGCGGGGGGCAGCGCCAGCAGCGCCGCTTCCATTGCGATCGGATCGCGGACATCAAACGCCGCCGCGTGCACCACGTCCTTGCCATAGCGCTCGACCAGCGGTTGCAGGCGCTCGCTGCGACGGCCGGTGGCGATCACCTTCCAGCCTGCCTGGGCGAAGCGATGGACGGCGGCGGCGCCAAACCCGGACGTGGCGCCGGTAATCAGGACGGTGCGGGACATCAGGCAACTCCGTGGAGGAACGAGACCCCCATTCTGGCACCGTCGGCCGGCCCCTGCCTTGCCTGATCGGTCGTCGCGCCGGGCACGCTCAGCGCAGGCGGAACACGCGGGCCTTCGGCAGATCCTCGTCAACCTGCAGGAACCAGCGGCCGGCGATGCCCGGGATCACTTCGATCTGCGGCGCCTGAAGGGTCCTGCGCAGCTTCATCTGTCCCTTCATCACCTGCCACTGCTGTCCGTTGTCGAGGGTGAACACCGTGCCGGGGGCCCAACCGGCAACGTCCCCCACCACGCGTGCGCTGACCGGGCCTTCTTCCAGCCCCAGGTGCATGGCTGCCGGCGCCGGAACATTCGCAGGCAGCGGCGCGCCGGCGGGGGCGGCCGTGACCGCGGAAATGGCAGGCGACGCGGCCTCTGCCTGGCGCAGCACGCGGTTCAACGCCTGCAGCTGGGCCGGGCTCAGCCCCACTTCGGCCAGCTGGGCCGCAGTGAGCCGCTGTTCGACCGGAACAAAACGGTCCTGGGCATGGGCGGTAACACTGCTGGCCGCCAGCAGGAGGAGAACGAGGTACCGGCGCATCGGAGGAGGTCTCTACGGAACAGCGCTCACGATGCTTCAATCCGGTGACAATCCGGTGACAACGGCCAGACCGCTACAATGGGCCATGATCAACAATGATGTACTGCGCAGCGTGCGCTACTCCCTGGACCTGGGCGACCATCACGTGGTGGCCCTGTGCCAGCTGGCCGACCCGGCCTTCGCGGTGGATCTCGAGCAGGCCAGGGCCTGGCTGCGGCGCGAGGATGAAGCCGGCTTCGTGCCGATGGACGACAGTGCGCTGGCGCACTTCCTGGATGGCCTGATCGTGCACCTGCGCGGCCGCGACGAGAGCCAGCCGCAGCGCGCCGTGGAAACCCGCATCGACAACAACCTGGTGCTGAAGAAGCTGCGCGTGGCGTTCCAGCTGCGCGACGTCGATCTGATGGACATCTTCGCCAGCGCCGGCTTCAAGGTGTCCAAGTCCGAGATCGGGGCGCTGTTCCGCCAACCCGGGCATGCCAACTACCGACGTTGCCTGGATCAGATGCTGCGCAACTTCCTCAAGGGCCTGAGCCAGCGCCTGCGCGGTTGAGCCGCGCGGTACCGGCCCGTGGATGGCCGATACCGTCGTGGCGGGGCCGGCCCGCTAGAAGCTGCCCTGCAGCGCCAGTTCCCAGCGCCCGCCTGCGTTGCCCGGGAACAGCCGTCTGGCTGCGCTATCGGTGTCATGCACCGTGGCCCGCAGCTCCCACGCCGGAGCCAACGTGGCGATGGCGCTGAGCTGCCCGTGCAGGTAATCCGGCCCCTGTGCGGCCGCCAACCAGTAGTGGCCCACGGCCGCTTCAAGCCGGAAGCGCTCGCGCAGCGGCAGGCGCACGCCCAGCTGTGCATAGGTACCGCGATGGCCACCGGCCAGAGCGTCGCTGGAATGCGCGACCTGCAGCCAGGTCCGCTGCATCCAGCCCACCGTGGCAGCGAACTCTGTCCAGTCCAGCGCGCGGGCTGTCCCCGGATACACATAGCGGGTCAGGTTGGCGTCCAGCGTCCAGTCCGCTGCCGGCGTGCCGGACCAGCCGGCCACCAGATCGAACTCGCTGCGTGCGCCGTTGTCCGGCTTGAACGATACGTTCGAGCCCCACGCGCTGGCATACCACCCGGACGCGAGCGCGAACTTCGCTCCGGCCTGCACCGCCGGATCGCCGTCACTCTGCGAACTGCCCCGCCAGACGTAGTCGCTGGTCAACGTGGTGTTGCCGCTCACCTGTGCCTGCGCACTGCCGACGCCGAGCAGCCCCGCCAACGCCGCGGCCAACGCCGCGATCATCCCCTTGCTGTCCACTGCACATCCTTCCTCATCCAATGGCGGCTCAACCGCCGGGACGGCAGTGTCGATGGCAGGGCCGTAACGGTTCGATGGCGTTGCCGTGGCCGAGGCGCAAAATCAGCGTAAAGCCGCGTGGCAGTGGCGCGGTATGATGGCCGCCTGTTTCCAGGAAACCACCCATGGACGCCATCCTGACGCCGGTATCGATCGGCGAGCTGATCGACAAGATCACCATTCTCGAGATCAAGGCCGAACGCATCGGCGATACAACCAAGCTGGCCAACGTGCGGACCGAACTGGACGGCCTGCTGCCGTTGCTGCAGCAGCAGTTGCAGGCACAGCCGGCACTTGCCGCGCTGAAGCAGCAGCTGAAGGCCATCAACGAGCGCATGTGGGACATCCAGGACCAGCTGCGCGACAAGGAAGCGGCACAGGTGTTCGACGACGCCTTCGTCCAGCTGGCGCGCGGCGTGTACGGCACCAATGGCGAGCGCGTGCAGGTCAAGAACGAGATCAACCGCGTTGCGGGTTCGGCACTGGTCGAAGAAAAGCAGTACCAGGGGGAATAAGCCCGGGTTTCAGCCGCATTCGAGCAGGTGGCGGATGCGGAACAGTTCGCCGTCGCTGCGGATGCCGAGCTTCTGGTAGGCGGCTTTTTTCTGCGAGCTGACCGTGCTTGCGGAACGGCCGAAGCGCTGCGCGACTTCGCCGGTGCTGCAGCCTTCCAGCACCAGGCGCAGCACCTCGCGCTCGCGGCGGCTGAGCGGCATCAATGACGGCATGCGGCGTGCCCGCGAGCGGCTCAACTGCGGGCGCAGTTCCGGCGGGACGAACCGCCCTCCCCTGGCCACCACCTCCACAGCCCGCAGCAGCACGCGCGGTGGGGTCGACTTGGACAGGAAGCCGCGCGCGCCGGCCTGCATGGCCGTCACCACCGTACTGGCGTTGCAATGGGCTGAAAGCACCAGTACCGGCAACGACGGCCACTGCTGCGACAGCGTGCGCAGCAGTTGCAGGCCGACCCCCTGGTCACCCAGCGGAAGGGCATCGATCACCAGCAGATCGACACAACTGGGCTGCTGACGCAGCAGCGACAGCAGGTCGGCTTCATTGGCGAAGCTGCCACGGACCTGCAGGCCGCTGTGCTCACATAACAACACTTCCAGGCCCAGCCGCAGCACCGGATGCGGATCCAGCAGCGCCAGGCGGCGCAGCTTCCCGGTATGCGGGGTGGCGGGGGCGGGCGGCATCAGGCGGATCCGGCGGAAGGGGATGTCCACCGTAGGTCGCGCCCTGCAACGGCGGAATCCAATTCGTTGCAATGCAGCATCGACTGCGCAGCCGCAGTCAGATTTCATTTCGGTTGCGTGGAACGCAACAGGCCCGGCAGATGCCGGGCCTGTCGATGCACGCAGGGCGCAGAGCGCCTGCAGCGATTACCAGCTGAAGCGCGGGCCGACGGTGTATTCCTTGTCACCGTCGCGGTTCATCTTCAGCTCGCCGTTCAAGCCCCAGTTCTGGTTCAGCTTCACCTGGCCACCCAGGCGGCCGTACCACTCGCCTTCCGGATTGATGCCACGCTTCTTCGAGAAGTCTTCGTAACCGACCATGCCGTAGACTTCGGCGTGGGCACCGAACGCGGTGCGGATGCCGGCTTCAGCGCTGTAGCCGTTGAAATCCAGGCCATGCTCCAGGTCACGCTTCTGGTACGCCACGCGTGCCACGAAGTCGGTCGACGGTGCGATTTCCTGGTTGTAGCCGACACCGACCTTCCACTGGTCCAGCTTGAGGTTGGTGTGGTCGATTTCCTGGCGGCTGTAGTCACCGAAGGCGTGGAAGTTCGGCAGGAAGCCGTAGGAACCCTTCACGCCCCAGCCGTCGGCCTTGAACGCGTCGATGTCGGTCTTGGCGTAGTTGGCTTCAGCATAGTTGTAGGACAGGTTCTCGGCAGCCGAGGCGGAGAACGGCAGGGCAGCAGCCAGCGCCAGGGCAATCAGCGAATTCTTCATGGGGGTACACCTTTACTTTCTTATGGTGAGCAGCAGCGCGGGAGCGCCGTCGCATCGGGAATGTAAATTCTCCGTTATTCGCCACAACGCACCCTGAAAACAGCAACCTTCGCATTGCTGAATTTTTTGGCTTGATTCAGGCGGTCTCTGGCATACGCGCGGCGCGCGGGGTGTCTGCGAGGTTTCTCCTGCATACTTCGCTCACGGCCGTGTCGATCTGCCGCGCCCTGGTTCGTCGAACAGAAGAAGGCCGCACATGCGGTGCGGTCCATCACGGAGGCAGGCAATGAGTTACATCGATGGTTTCGTTCTGGCGGTTCCCACCGCCAACAAGGAAAAGTTCCTCGCCCATGCGCGAAGCGGCGACGTGGTCTTCATCGAGTACGGCGCGCTGCGCGTGGTCGAGTGCTGGGGTGACGACGTACCGCACGGCAAGACCACCGATTTCTTCGGCGCGGTGAAGGCCACGCCGGAAGAGACGGTGGTGTTTTCCTGGATCGAGTGGCCTGACAAGGCCACCCGCGATGCGGGCATGCAGAAGATGATGGAAGACCCGCGCCTGGACCCCGCGAAGAACCCGATGCCGTTCGACGGTGCGCGGATGATCTATGGCGGTTTCACACCCATCTACGAACTGACCCGCTGACGCCTTCGCGGCGCTCAGCGCGTACCGGCGTCGTCTTCTCCGGCAGTGCCGGCGCCCAGCGCGGCGCCGGCCCCCAGGCCGAGCCCGCCCATGCCGGCGCCCATGCCTATTCCGCCGCCTCCGCCCGCACGGCCGCCCTTGCCTTCGCCTTCAGGGCGCCCTTTGCCGCCCCCGCTGCCGCCCGCGGGCCGGGTCGGGCCCTGCCGTGGAATCGGCAGATCGGCCGGGATCGGCGCCAGATCGAGAGCTTCGCGGACAAAATCGCGCAGCGACACCACCAGCTCATGCGTGTGCACCGGTCGTCCCTGCGCCAGCTCATCGGCGGCGCGCGCGGCCAGCCGCACCTGCTCGTCGGTCCCCAGCAGCAGGATGTCCGACAAGGCCGCTTCGACGGCGTCGCGGATGCGCCGCGCGCGATCCGAGCCGGGTTCGACGATGCCCTGCTCATGGGCGCGCTGGCGCAGATCGCGCAGATGGGTGGGGTCGACCCCCAGCTCACCGGTGAACGAACCGCCCAGAGTCTTGTAGGCGGCCATCAGCGTGCGCAGCCGTTCGTTGATCTGCCGGTTCTCGCGCTCGCGGCGCTGCTGCAGGGTCTGCATCACCAGCAGGCGGATACCCACGCCCAGCAGCGTGATCAGCACCAGGCCGGCCAACGTGGAAAGCACACCCTGCCAGGAACTGAAATCGATGCCGCGCATGATCGGAACTCCAGCGGAGGGACTTCATCTTGCCCCAGGACGACCCCGCAGGTTTCACGCCGGGCCGTCGCCCCCCCCTTAACGCAGAAGGCCCCACCGCCCGGCAGGACGGAGGGGCCTTCGCCGCACGCGCGATTACTTGCGCTTGGCGGCCTTGCGCACGGCCTTCTTGGCCGGGGCCTTCTTGGCAACAGCCTTCTTCAGCGGTGCAGCCTTGCGGGCGACGGCCTTCTTGGTGGTCGCTGCCTTCTTGGCAACCGTCTTCCGGGTGGCAGCGGCCTTCTTGCCGACAACCTTCTTGGCGGCAGCCGTCTTCTTGGTGGCGACCTTGCGGGTAGCTGCAACCTTCTTGCCGACAACCTTCTTCGCGGCCACGGTCTTCTTGCCAGCCACCTTCTTGGTGGCGACCGTCTTCTTGGCCACGGCCTTCTTGGCGGTGGCCACCTTCTTGCCGACAACCTTCTTCGCCGCTGCTGCCTTCTTGGCAACCGTCTTCTTGGTGGCGGCCGCCTTCTTGGTGGCGGCCTTCTTCACCGTGGCGACCTTCTTGCCGGCAGCCTTGGTGGCGGCCTTGGTGGTCTTCTTGGCAGCAGCAGCCTTCTTGGCGACAGTCTTGCCGGCAGCGGCCTTCTTCTTGGCCACTTCCTTCTTCAGGGCAGCGGCTTCGGCCTTGGCGTTCTTCTTGGCGGCTTCCAGCTTCTGCTTGGCCTTGGCGACGGTCTTGCCGACCGACTTGGCGGCCTTCTCGGCCTTCTTGGCAACGGTCTTCTCGACCTTGGCCACGGCCTTTTTGGCCTTGGCGACGCGGGTGGTGGCGGCCTTGCGGGCGCGCTTGACGGTCTTCTTGACCGACTTCACTGCGTCTTCAGCGGCGTGGGCGATGGTCTCGCCGACGTTGGTGGCGGTTTCTTTCGCGTTCTCGACGGCGTCGGTCACGACCGACACACCATTACCGTTGCTCATGTTGCCCTCCTGGGGGCGTGGATTGTCAAAACGGGGCGATGCTATACCGACAATGACGATCGTGGAACGGGTGGTACGCCCGCAATCGCGTCTGCTGCGACGATAGTAGTGTAGGGGCAGATCGGTACTCCCACCCTCGATCCGCAGCAAACCCCTTTTTTTCAGCACTGCGCCATGTAATGCGAGGTGCACGTCGCGGCGACGGCCTGCCTGCATGCCCTTGCCGGAACCTGCACGCACGAGGTGCCATCGCGCACCTTGGATCGGCGGAACTGCGCAAGTATCAGAAGCTGCCCTGACCACGCCGGCGGACACGCCCTATCGGTGTGGCGCCGATAGCCGACGGCACCGCAGGCGGGGCAGCCGGCGTCGAGCGCGGCATCGACGAGGGTCGCTTTCATCGCGCATTTATCCACGCGGCGGCAGATTCATTCAGCTTGTTTTACCGTATGGGCCAACGGCCCCCATTCCACGCCTGCGAACCGACTCCCATGCGACCGCTTCCTACCCTGCTCACGCTCGCAATCGCCGCCGCCTTCGGTGGCTTCGTCGCCACCGGCATCAACGCCCACCTGGACAATCGAGCCGATGCCGCGCCTTTGCCGGCTGCCCTTCCGGCCACCGCCGCATTGCCGGCTTCGGTGGCCGGCCAGCCGGTGCCTTCGCTGGCACCGATGCTGGAAAAGACCATGCCCGCCGTGGTCAGCGTCAATACCAAGCAGGTGGTACGGGTACGCAACCCCTTCTTCAACGACCCGTTCTTCCGCCGCCTGTTCCCGGACATTCCGCAGGAACGGATCAACGAATCGCTGGGTTCGGGCGTCATCATCGATGCGAAGGAAGGCTTGGTGCTGACCAACCACCACGTCATCGAGAACGCCGATGACGTGCAGGTGACGCTCGCTGACGGGCGCACGGTCAAGGCGGAATTCCTCGGCTCGGACCGCGACACCGACATCGCCCTGATCCGCATCCCGGCGCAGAACCTGACCGAGATCAAGCTCGGCAACAGCGACCAGCTGCGGGTCGGCGACTTCGTGGTGGCGATCGGCAATCCGTTCGGCTTCAGCCAGACGGTGACTTCGGGCATCGTCTCGGCGGTCGGCCGCAGCGGCATCCGTGGCCTGGGCTACCAGAACTTCATCCAGACCGACGCCTCGATCAACCCGGGCAACTCCGGCGGTGCGCTGGTCGATCTGCAGGGCCAGCTGGTCGGCATCAACACCGCCAGCTTCAACCCGCAGGGCAGCATGGCCGGCAACATCGGCCTGGGCCTGGCCATTCCCACCAACCTGGCGCGCAGCGTGGTCGACCAGCTGGTCAAGCATGGCGTAGTGGTGCGCGGCACGCTGGGCGTGGAAAGCCAGAACCTGAGCGCGCAGATCGCCCAGGGCCTGGGCCTGGGCGAGACCCGCGGCGCGCTGATCACCCGGGTACTGGCCGGTTCTGCCGGTGCCGCCGCCGGGCTGAAGCCGGGCGATGTGGTGGTCGCCGCCAACGGTCAGCGCGTGGACAGCGCCGAAGCCCTACACAACGTGGAGGGCCTGGCAGCGGTAGGCAGCGTACTGGCGCTGGACGTGCGCCGCGAAGGCAAGCCGCTGCAGATCCGGGCGACGCTGAAGGAACAGGCGCGCGCCGCCAGCGGCGACAGCCTGGACCCGCGCCTGGGCGGCGCGACCTTCGTCGACCTGCCCGAATCGCTGCGCCAGTCCGGCGTACGCGGGGTGCTGGTCAGCGAGGTCAAGCGCGGCAGCCGCGCGGCCAGCAACGGGCTCCAGCAGGGCGACATCATCACCGATGCCACGGTGGGTGAATTCGCCGACCTGGCCAGCTGGCGCGCCAATTTCCAGCAGCGGCCACCGACCCTGGTGCTGCGCATCCTGCGCAACAACGGCCAGCAGCAGGGCCAGTTGGTGATGCGCTGATCGCTCCGCCGTAACACCCCCTATACCCGGCCAGTGCTATTGCTGTACGTCCCTGTCGGCTGAAGCCGATCGTCCGTTCCCCCATCGCAACAGGAGTGATTCGATGAGCCCCACCAATACCGAGAACCTGAAGGAACACCTGGGTGAAGCCGGTTCCCACCTCAAGCAGGCCGCCAGTGCTGCCGGCGGTGCGATCAAGGGCGCGACCGGCGCTGCGACCGACGAACTGCGCATCGGCAAGGCCAACGTCAAGGCCGAGCTGTCCGACACCGCGCTGTCCGGCCTCGCTGCGGCTGAATTCGGTGGCGCTGCCGCCAGGGAACAGGTCGATGCACTGATGGACAAGGGCAAGGATCTGATCGACAGCGCCGCTGAACTGATCCGTGAACGTCCCCTGGCATCGTTCGGTGTTGCCTTCGCCACTGGCTGGATCATCGCCAAGCTGGCTCGCGGCAGCAGCGACAAGTAAGTCCACGGCGTGAGCGAAGACAACACGCAACGCCCCGATCCGGCGGCCACCCCGCCGCTGGACGAGAGCATCCGCCAGGTCGGCGCGGCCGGTCGCGCCGCCGCCGACTCGGCCAAGCACACGCTGCGCTCGCTGCGTCGCCTAGCCTCGTCGGATTTCGCGCTCGCCCGCAGTGCGTTCGGCCGGGCCCTGGCCTGGGCGGGCGTGGCGATCGTGTTCGGGGCCTCGGCCTGGCTGCTGATGGCCGCCACCCTCATCGCCCTGCTGCAGAGCTGGGGCCTGAGCTGGCTGCAGGCGCTTCTGATCACCTCGCTGATCAGCCTGGCGGTGACCGGCTACGCGATCTGGCGGGTGTCCTACTTCTTCCACCACACCGGCATGCACGCTACCCGGCGCCAGCTGTCGCGCCTTGGCCTGTTCGACGAGCCCAGCGAAGACGATCCCGATGCCGGCGTACAGATTCCGGAGGGCAAGCCATGAAGTTCGGCGCATTGCAGCGGCGGGTAAAGCGCTGCGAACAGGTGGTGGCCGTGCGCATGGGTGAAACCCAGGACAACTGGACCGTGCTCAGCGAGGTCTGGCGCCGGGGCTGGTCGCCCCTGCGCATCGTGGTGGTCGGCCTGGCCGGTGGCTTCGTGGCCGGCAAGCTGGAAGTGCCGGGCAAAGTGAACGGTGCACGCTGGCTGCAGATGATCGGCTCGGTCTCCAGTCTGGTGGCCAGCGGCCAGGCAGCGCTGGCCGCCGCCGTGGCAGCCTACGCCGCCGACACCGCAGACGATGCGGCCGACGCTGCCGAAGCCGCCGCCGACCCGGTCGCTGCTGCTGCCGCGGCGCCCGCCTCCGCGCCACCTGCCGAGCCTGAAGCGCGCGAACCGCGGCCTGCCGAAGCGGCCACCGAGCTGTCCGAACGTTGACAAACAGCATCCGCCGCGTTGACCGCGGCGGACGGATAATAGGCTCCCCTTCCCGGTCGGTACGTCGATGAGCGAGTCCCTCCTGTCCCCGTCACCGGCCGAACCCGCACCGTCTGCTGCCGCCCTGGCGCCGCCCACCCGCCCGCGCGGGCCGATGTCGCTGGTGGTGCTGGCAACACTCGCAGTGGCCTACACGCTGTGGGCCGCACAGGACATCATCCTGCCGGTACTGCTGGCGATGTTCTTCGCGCTGGTCGGCAACCCGATCCTGCGCCTGCTGCAGAAGCTGTGGATTCCGCGGGCGCTGGGAGCGCTGCTGGTTCTCGGTGCCGGCCTGGGCGTGACCGGCTCGCTGGCCGTGCAGCTGATCGGCCCGGCGATGGAGTGGGCGCAGGAAGCGCCACAGCAGCTGCGCAAGGTCGCCCGGCAGGTACAGGACCTGACCAAGCCGGTGCAGCAGGCCAATCTGGCGGCCGAGAATTTCGCCCGCGTTGCCGGCGGCGACAGCAATCGCAAGGTGCAGGTGATCCGCACCCAGCTGGACGATCCCTATCGCATGCTGACCCGCGCGCCCCGGCTGGCCGCCTCGGTACTGGCCGTGGTCCTGCTGACGCTGTTCTTCATGATCTATGGGCAGAGCCTGCAGCGCGCGGCGATCGCATTGTTCCCGAACCGCCAGCAACAGCGCTTCACCAGCGACATCCTGCGCTCGATCGAGCGCGAGGTGTCGCGCTATGTGCTGACCATCAGCGTCATCAACACGCTGGTCGGCCTGGTCTTCGCCGGCGTGCTGATGCTGCTGGGAATCGGCCTGCAGGAAGCGCTGCTGTGGGGGACGGTGGCGGCACTGCTGAACTTCGCGCCCTATGTGGGCCCGTTGATCGGAGTGGCGCTGATGCTGCTGATGGGCTTCGTCGAATTCCGCGACCCGCTGCAGGCACTGCTGCCCGCCGCGGCGTATCTGGGCCTGCATACCCTGGAAGGCCAGCTGGTGACCCCGATCGTGCTGGGCCGGCGCATGAAGCTCTCGCCCCTGGTCCTGATCCTGGCACTGATGGTGTTCGGCTGGGCCTGGGGCATGATCGGGCTGCTGCTGGCGGTGCCGCTGCTGGTCTGCATCAAGCTGGTGCTGGCCCGGCTGGACGGCATGCAGGGCTGGGCGCGCCTGCTGGAATGAAAGCGCGAGCGGGCAGGCGTAGAATGACCGGGTGAATTTCCCTGTCCTTGCCATCACCCTCGACCTCGACGACACGCTGTGGCCGTTCGCACCGATCGGCGCCCGCATCGACCAGGTGCTGCACGACTGGATGCGTGAACACAGCCCGGCCACCGCCGCGATGTATCCGCTGGCGGCGATGCGCGAACTGCGCGAGCGCTCGTTCCGCGACAACCCGCATCTGCATCATGACCTGAGCGCGCTGCGCCGGCTGACGCTGCGTGAGGCGCTGCAGAACAGCGGCGCCAGCCTGGACCTGCTGGAGCCGGCCTACGAAGCGTTCTATGCCGCGCGCAACCAGGTGGAGTGCTATCCCGATGCCCTCGATGCCCTGGCGCGTATCGCCGCACGGGTACCGGTGGCCGCGCTGAGCAATGGCAATGCCGACCTGCAGCGGATCGGGCTGGCCCATCATTTCGCCTTCCAGCTGGGTGCGCGCGAACATGGCGCGGCGAAGCCGGAGGCGAGCATTTTCCATGCCGCGTGCGCCCGCCTGGGCGTGGCCCCGGCGCAGGTGCTGCATGTCGGTGACCACATCGAGATGGACGTGGCCGGCGCCATCGCCGCCGGCCTGCGCGGCTGCTGGATCAACCGCGACGCCGCCACCTGGACCCATCCACAGCTGCAGCCCGACCTGCAGTTCGACACCCTCACCGGCCTGGCCGACTGGTTGGACGCCAACCTCGGCGCCACCGCACCCCGGAGCAACTGACGCATGAGCGAGATCACGGGCTTCACCGCCGACACTTCTGCCGCACTGCCGCTGTACGTGCTGGATCGCGAGCAGTTCGCCCGCTGGAACGCCGGACAGCCCGCCGCCACGCAGGCCTGGCTGGCCTCGCAGGGCTTCACCGCCGGCTCGCACAGCATCGCCCTGCTGCCGGGCAGCGAGGGGCTGGCCGGTGCGGTGATGGGCGTGGGCGATCGTGGCGATGCCTACAGCTATGCCCATGCACCGCACGCCCTGCCCGAAGGCAGCGTGTGGCAGCTGGCCAGTGAGTTGCCGGCCAGCGAGCAGGCACTGCTGCAGCTGGGCTGGGGCCTGGGCAGCTATCGCTTCGACCGCTACCGCAAGCGCAACCGGCGCCCGGCGCAGCTGGTGGCGGCACCGACGGGAGAAGTGGCGGATCTGATCGCCGCCAGCCTGCGCGTGCGCGACTGGGTCAACACGCCCACCGAAGACATGGGTCCGCAGCAGCTGGAAGAGGCCGCACGCACGCTGGCAGCGGCGCACGGCGCCGAGGTCGAAGCGATCACCGGTGATGCGCTGCTGGCGCAGAATTTCCCGGCCATCCATGCCGTCGGCCGCGCATCGCATCGCGCGCCGCGCCTGGTGGTGCTGCGCTGGGGCAAGCCGACGGATCCGGCGCTGGTGCTGGTCGGCAAGGGCGTGTGCTTCGATACCGGTGGACTGGACATCAAGCCGGCCGATGGCATGCGCAACATGAAGAAGGACATGGGCGGCGCCGCGCACGCGCTGGCCCTGGCAGGACTGGTGATGGCCCGGCAGCTGCCGGTGCGCCTGACCCTGCTGGTGCCGGCGGTGGAGAACGCGATCGGCCCGGATGCGTTCCGTCCGGGCGAAGTCATCACCACCCGCAAGGGCCTGAGCGTGGAGATCGACAACACCGACGCCGAAGGCCGTGTGATCCTGTGCGACGCGTTGACCTTCGCCGCCGAGCAGAAGCCGGACCTGGTGCTGGACTTCGCGACCCTGACCGGCGCTGCGCGCATCGCGCTGGGCCCGGACCTGCCGGCACTTTTCAGCAACGATGACACCGTCGCCCAACAGTGGCTGCAGGCCGGAGATGAAACGCGCGACCCGGTCTGGCGCATGCCGCTGTGGCGTCCGTACCTGCGTTACCTGAGCAGCGGCATCGCCGACCTGGCCAATGCCGGTTCGCGCATGGCCGGCTCTGTCACCGCAGCGCTGTACCTGGAGCGCTTCCTCGAGGATGGCCAGCGCTGGGCGCACCTGGATGTGTACGCCTGGAACGATGGCGAGCGGCCGGGCCGCCCGGCCGGCGGCGAAGCACTGGCCCTGCGCTCGGCCTGGGCGATGCTGAAGGCCCGCTACGCCTGAGCGCAGCCGATGCGCGGGTGGAGCCGGGCAGGGGCCCGCTCCACCGAGTTGTGACGAAAAATTGAATTCCGGCCACGGTCGGGTTCTGCGAGGATGTGTCGGTCGACCACCCACACATTCCGTGAAGGCAGGACTCCGACCATGTCGCTCTTCCGCTACACCCGCGCCGGCCAGGGGCCGCGCACACCGCGCAGGCATTCGCCGCTGCCCTGGATCGCGCTGATCGCCCTGATTCTTGGCGGAATCACGCTGGGCTTTGCCTGGCTGGCCGGCTGGGTCGGCCACCGCCTCACCGCGCAACGCTTCACCGACACCATCGAGGCCACCGGCCCGGCCCATCCCGGGTTCCGCCGTGCGCACAGCAAGGGGGTGTGCGTCAGTGGCTGGTTCGCACCCAGTGCACAGGCGCCGACGCTGTCCAGCGCGCGCGTGTTCTCGCAGGCCCGGGTGCCGGTGCTGGGCCGCCTGTCGATCGGTGGTGGCGACCCCCATGGGGCCGACGGCAGCGCCCGGGTGCGCAGCATCGCCCTGCAGCTGGTCAGCGACGATGGCCAGGAATGGCGGATGGCGATGAACAGTTTCCCGTTCTTCGCGGTGCCGACGGCGGAGGCCTTCTTCGAACAGACGCAGGCGCAGATACCGGATCCGGCGACCGGCAAGCCCGATCCGCAGAAGATGGCGGCGGTGCTGGCGAAGTACCCCAGCGCGCAGGCGTTCCAGCAATGGGCACGCAGCGCGCCGTGGACCGACAGCTGGACCAATACCCGCTTCAACAGCGTCAACAGCTTCTGGTTCACCAATGCGCAGGGCCAGCGACGCGCCGTGCGCTGGCAATGGCAGCCCCGCACGCCGGTCGCCGAGCTTGATGCCGACGCCCGCAAGCGCGCCGATGTCGATTTCCTCAGCCAGGACCTGCAGCGCCGGCTGGCGGCCGGCCCGGTGCAATGGGACCTGGTGGTCAGCATCGCCGAACCGGGGGACGCCATCGATGACCCGTCGGTACCCTGGCCGGACACCCGGGAAACGGTGGTGGCAGGCGTACTGAGCCTGGAACGCATGCAGTCGCAGGAACAGGGCGCCTGCGGCGAGCTGAACTTCGACCCGCTGATCCTGCCCAGCGGCATCCGCGGCAGTGACGATCCGATCCTGGCCGCGCGATCGGCGGTCTATTCGCAGTCGTTCAACCGGCGCGAGCGCGAGCGCGCGGCCGGAGCGGCAGCGCAACCGAAGGAGGCTGCACGATGAGCACCGGCAATGGCCACTTCAACCTGTTGGCGCGGGTACTGCACTGGTCGATGGCGGTGATGATCATCGCCATGCTGTTCATCGGCGTGACCATGGTCGCCTCGCTGCACCTGCGGCCGATGCTGCTCGACCTGCACCGCCCGCTGGGCATCGCGATCGGCGTGTTGGTGCTGCTGCGCCTGTACAACCGCCTGCGCCATCGGCCGCCGCCGCTGCCGGCCGATCTTCCGGTGTGGCAGGTGATGGCGGCAAAGGCGTCGCACTGGATGCTGTACGCGCTGATGCTGGCAATGCCGCTGGTGGGCTGGGCAATGCTGTCGGCTGGGGGCTACCCGATCGTGCTGGGGGGCGGACTGCACCTGCCACCGATCGTCCCGCACACACCGGCACTGTATGCAGCGCTGCGCAGCGCGCACAGCCTGCTGGCCTACGTGCTGTTCGCCACGGTGCTGATGCATGTCGGTGCTGCCCTCTTCCACCTGTGGGTCCGCCGCGATGGCGTGTTCCAGGCGATGGCACGCGGGAAGGACTGACGCGACTGCGGCCTGCCGATCGCCGGCGGGCCAGCGAACCACTCGGGAGCCGCCGGGCATGGCTCGGCTCCCAGGTGCGGGGCACCTCCGCTACAGCCAGCCCTTCTGCCGTGCCAGCCGGTACGCCTCGATCCGATTGGCCACGCCCAGCTTGCCGATGCACTCGGACAGGTAGTTGCGCACCGTACCGTGCGACAGTCCCAACTGCTCGGCGATCTCGCTGGCGGTCCGTCCTTCGCCCGCCAGGCGCAGCACGCGCCGCTCGCGGTCGGTCAGCGGGTCCGCCTGTGACCAGGCATCGAGTGCCAGCTGTGGGTCGATCGCACGCACGCCCTGCTTCACCTTGCGCAGTGCATCGGCCAGGTTCTCCGCTGGCGCATCCTTGAGCAGGTAGCCCAGCACGCCTGCGTCCAGCGCGCGCCGCAGGAAGCCGGCACGGGCGAAGGTGGTCACGATCACCACCTTGATGGGCAGTTCGTGGCGTGCGATGCGCTGCGCCAGTTCCAGCCCCGACAGACCGGGCATCTCGATATCGGTCACCAGGATGTCCGGCTTCAGCTGCTGCAGCATGCGCCAGGCGGTCTCGCCGTCGGCGGCGCTGCCCAGCACCTCGATGTCCGCCTCCAGGCTGAGTAATGCGGACAGTGCGCCGCGCACCATGGCCTGGTCTTCCGCCAGCAGGATGCGGATCATGCCGCGCCGTCCTGCGCCACCGGCGCGGGTGCAGCGGGCGGCAACGGGACAGTGGCCGCAGACAGCGGCACGCGCACGCTCAGCACCGTACCCTCGCCGCGCGGAGACTGCACGGTCAGATACCCGCCCAGCGCCGCAGTGCGCTCGCGCATGCCGCTCAGTCCATTGCCTTCGGCCTGCATGCCACCCCGGCCATCATCGCGGATCTGCATCACCAGTACTTTTCCTTCCTTCATGAAGTCCACCCGCGCCTGTGTCGCCTGTGCATGGCGGGCGATGTTCGTCGCGGCCTCCCGCAGGACCAGCGCCAGGCCACGCTCGACCTCCACCGGCATCGGCGGCGGCGGCGCGTACTGCAGATGTACCTGCTGGCACTCCAGCAGCAGCCGCGCCGAGGCCAGCTCCCCGGCCAGGTCGCTGGCCCGGATGCCGGTGACCGCACTGCGCACCTGCGCCAGCGCTTCGCGGGCGATGGCCTCGGCCTCACCGATCTCCTGCCGCGCGCGCGCATCGTTACGATCATGCAGCTTGCGCGCCAGCTCCAGCTTCAGCGTGATCAGCGACAGCGTGTGGCCCAGCAGGTCGTGCAGGTCGCGACCGATCCGCTCGCGCTCGGCGGTCGCCGCCAGGCGACGCACTTCCTCCTGCGACAGCTGCAGGGCCGCCTCCTTCTCCTGGTTGAGCGCCTCGACATTGACCACCAGGCCGACGATGTACGACACCGCCGGAATCCACACCAGGCTCTGCCAGGGATACTCGAACGCGAGCGCGACCACGCAGAACACGATGTTCAGACCGGTCAGCTGCAGCAGGTACCGCCACCAGCCACCGCGCCCGCTGACCCGCATCAGTACGCAGCCGAACACGAAGTAGGTCAGCCCGGACGGATACCAGGGCAGCAGGACCAGGGCCATTGCAATCAGACCCAGGGCATAACGGGTTGCGTGGTGGCGGGGCGACACCAGCACCTTCGCGTACAGCAGCAGGAACAGCGGGTAGCTGGCCAGGGTCAGCAGCAGCCAGCGCAGGGTGAACCCATGGCCGAGCAGCGGGGTCAGGAAGATCCACACCGACCACAGCAGATGGATAGCCTCGCTCCAGGGCGACTTGCCACGCCGCAGCGTGTCGGCGACCGCCGAGTCCGGCGCAGGGCGCAGCAGGGAGGCCAGCCAGCTCGATGACACGGGAGGGTCCAGGCGGGAACGATCGCTGCCGATCATGCCAGTTCAGCCGCTCCTGCGCAGGCGCGGGCGCGCCAGGACGGCCCTGCCGGCAGCGTGCGCTGCCCTCCGCCAGGCCTGCGCAGGCGCAACAGCCCGCTGATCGCGGTACTCTTGCCGGCGCCGTTACGACGCACCTGCACCTGCTGCAGGCCGGCCAGCGACGGGGCGATCGGAGCCATGGGCGGTACCGGTAGCGGGGACGTTGCCATCCTGCGCCCCCTTGGTCACGTTTCGCAGTTGCCACCGTCAAGGTCATCGGATGACAGCTGTCACTGCCGTCATCCCCGTGCCTGCCGTCATGCTGTGCCGCACGCTCCACTGCCGGAACCGCCGCTGTCCGCCCTTCCGGTCACACCCGCCCGAACGCCTGTGATGGAACGAATGAACGCTTCTGCCGAGCTGTTGAAGGAACTCCGTATCGAACGCAAGTCACCCCCGCCTGCCTCTGGTGGTGGTGGTGGCAGCGGGCGCCGCTGGCTGTGGATCGCCGTGATCGCGGTGGTCCTGCTCCTGGCCGCAGGCGCCTTCGCGCTGTTCGGCCGCACACCGGCCGTGCAGGTGGAAACCGCACCGGCGGTCGCCATCCAGCAGGGCAGCGCCAGCAGTTCGGTCCTCGATGCCAGTGGTTATGTCGTCGCCCGGCGCATGGCCACGGTGTCGGCCAAGATCACCGGCAAGGTGCGCGAGGTGATGATCGAAGAAGGCATGCGCGTGGAGGCGGGGCAGATCATGGCCACCCTCGACCCGATCGATGCCGACGCGCAGCGCAGCCTGTATGCCTCGCAGCTGCAGGCCGCACGCAGCCAGGTGGCCGGACTGGAGGCACAGCAGAGGCAGGCGGCGGCCGAAGCCAGCCGGCTGCAGGCGCTGGTCGGGCAGCAGCTGGTCTCGCGCTCGCAGTACGACCAGGCCGTGGCCCAGCGCGACAGCCTGCGCGCGCAGCTGGAAACCGCACAGCGCAACGTGAAGGTGGCCAACGACCAGCTGGCGATCGCCGACCTTGGGGTGGACAACAACATCGTGCGTGCGCCGTTCTCCGGCGTGGTCACGGCCAAGGCGGCACAGCCGGGCGAAATCGTCTCGCCGCTGTCGGCTGGTGGCGGCTTCACCCGGACCGGCATCGGCACCATCGTCGACATGGATTCGCTGGAGATCGAGGTCGAGGTCGGCGAAGCCTTCATCGGCCGCGTGCAACCGAAGATGCCGGTGGAAGCCATCCTCAATGCCTATCCGGAATGGAAGATTCCGGCCGAGGTGATCGCCATCATCCCCACCGCCGACCGGGGCAAGGCGACGGTGAAGGTACGCGTGGCCCTGAAGCTGAAGGACCCGCGCATCGTGCCGGAGATGGGCGTGCGGGTCAGCTTCCTGGAACAGGCGGCGCCGCAGGCCGAAGCCAAGCCGCAGGGGGTGCGTGTGCCGGCAGGCGCGGTGGTCGAGCGCGAGGGCGCATCGGTGGCCTTCGTGCTCGGCGACGAGAACCGCGTGCAGCAGCGCACGGTCCAGGCGGGCCAGGCCATGGGCAAGGATCGCCAGCTGCTCAAGGGTGTGAATGCCGGTGAGCTGGTGGTGGTCAACCCGCCGGACACCCTGCGTGACGGCGCCCGGGTCCAGCAGAAACAAGCGCAGTAGCGGCAGGGCGCCTTGCGGGGCGCCGCCAGCAGCACCGTTCGACGACAACACCGTTCCACGCATGCCCGGCCGGCGGCCGGGGTGCGTCCCCGTTTCCCGCCTACGTGGAGAACCACCCATGTCGACCCTGGTTTCACTGCGCAACATCACCAAGACCTACCAGCGTGGCCCCGAGAAGGTGCAGGTGCTGCACGGCATCGACCTGGACATCGCCCGCGGCGACTTCGTCGCGTTGATGGGGCCGTCCGGCTCAGGCAAGACCACCCTGCTCAATCTGATCGGTGGCCTGGACAATCCCAGCGGCGGCGAGATCAGCATCGAAGGCGAGCGCATCGACCAGATGAGCGGTGGCCAGCTGTCGACCTGGCGCAGCCACCACGTCGGCTTCGTGTTCCAGTTCTACAACCTGATGCCGATGCTGACCGCGCAGAAGAACGTGGAACTGCCGCTGCTGCTGACCCATCTCAATGCCGCGCAGCGCCGCCGCAACGCCGAGATCGCGCTGACCCTGGTCGGCCTGGCCGACCGCCGCAACCATCGTCCCAACGAGCTGTCCGGCGGCCAGCAGCAGCGCGTGGCGATCGCCCGTGCCATCGTTTCCGACCCGACCTTCCTGATCTGCGACGAACCCACCGGCGATCTCGACCGCCAGTCCGCCGAGGAGATCCTGGGCCTGCTGCAGCAGCTCAACCGCGAACACGGCAAGACCATCATCATGGTCACCCATGACCCGAAGGCCGCCGAGTACGCCACGCACACGGTGCACCTGGACAAGGGCGAGCTGGCCGACGCGCCGCTGGCCCACTGACGGAGGCCACAGCGATGAAATACTTCTCTCTGGTCTGGGCGCAGCTGTTCCGCAGCCGCACCCGGACCCTGCTGACCCTGCTGTCGGTGGTGGCCGCGTTCCTCCTGTTCGGCATGCTCGACTCGGTGCGCGTGGCATTCACCTCCGGTGGCAGCGTGGAAGGGGCCAACCGCCTGGTGGTGGCCTCGCGCCTGTCGATCACCCAGTCGCTGCCGATCCGCCTGGAAACGCAGATCCGCCAGGTGGCGGGCGTGCGCGACGTGGCCTATGGCATGTGGTTCGGCGGCATCTACCAGGATCCGAAGAACTTCTTCCCGAACTTCTCGGTATCGCCCAACTACTTCGACGTCTACCGCGAGCTGCAGATCGACCCGGCTCAGCTGGAAGACTGGAAGAACACCCGCACCGGCGCGATCGTCGGCAAGACCCTGGCCAAGCAGTTCGGCTGGAAAGTCGGCGATACCATCCCGCTGCAGGCGACGATCTTCCCGCGCGGCGGCAGCAACGACTGGCCGCTGGAACTGAAGGGCATCTTCCGTTCCAGGGATCCGGCGCAGGCCTCCAACGAAGAGCGCCAGCTGATGATGAACTGGAAGTACTTCGATGAGTCCAACGACTACATCAAGAACCAGGTCAGCTGGTACACGGTGACGCTCGACAACCCCGACCATTCTTCGCGGGTGGCACAGGCCATCGATGCGATTTCCGCCAACTCCGACCACGAGACCAAGACCCAGACCGAATCGGCGTTCCAGCAGGCCTTCGTCAAGCAGTTCGCCGACATCGGCATGATCGTCACCTCGATCATGGGCGCGGTGTTCTTCACCCTGCTGCTGCTGACCGGCAACACCATGGCGCAGGCCGTGCGCGAGCGCGTGCCGGAGCTGGCCACGCTGAAGACACTGGGCTTCAAGGACAGCACGGTGCTGATACTGGTGATGATCGAATCGGTGCTGCTGATCGGTCTCGGTGGCCTGATCGGCATGGGCCTGGCGGCACTGATCCTGCCCGCCATCGGCCCGAAGAGCATGGGCATGCTGCCGCCGCACATCCCCACCCCCACCTGGCTGATGGGATTGGGCCTGATCGTGGTGATCGGCGCGGTCGTCGGCCTGCTGCCGGCGCTGCGCGCCAAGCGCCTGAAGATCGTCGACGCACTGGCCGGCCGCTGAGGAGGACACCGACATGTTCAAGAACAAGCTCAAGAAGTGGTTCGGCAACACGGTGACCGTGCTGGCGCTGGCAATCGGCCTGGCGGTATGGATCGGCCTGCCGTGGGTGGGCGTGCTCGCCGTGGCGGTGCTGGTCGGCCTGTGGCTGGCGCTGACCCGCAGCGGGCGGCTGGCCCTGGCCGCCACCCGCATCGGCATCGCCAGCCTGCCGCAGCGCTGGGGGGCCTCCTCGGTGATCGTGGTCGGCATCGCCGGCGTGGTCGGCGTACTGGTGGCGATGCTGGCGATGGGCGAAGGCTTCCAGGCCACGCTCAGCAACACCGGCGATGACACCACCGCCATCGTGCTGCGCGGTGGCTCGCAGGCGGAAACCAATTCGGTCATCACCCGCGAGCAGGTACCGACCCTGTCCACCCTGCCCGGCATCAGCCGCGATGCACAGGGACGGCCGCTGCTGTCGCCTGAACTCTCGCAGGTGGTCAACCTGGTCTCCAAATCGGACGGTACCGACGTCAACGCGCAGTTCCGTGGCGTCGGGCCGCAGGCGTGGGCGGTGCATGACAAGGTCAAGATCATCGAAGGCCGCAAGTTCGCCACCGGCCTGCGCGAGATCGTGGTCGGCCAGGGCGCCAAGGGCCAGTTCCGCGACATGGAGGTCGGCAAGACGCTCACCCTGGGCAACCAGACCTGGACGGTGGTCGGTGTGTTCGCCACCGGTGATGCGCATGACTCCGAGCTGTGGACCGACGCCGATACGCTGGCCACCACGTACCAGCGCAGTGCCTGGCAGTCGATCAGCGTGCGCACCGAGGGCAAGCCCGGCTTCGATCAGTTCAAGGCCGCCGTTGCCGCCGATCCGCGCCTGAAGCTGGACGTGGAAACCACCCGTGCGTATTACAGCAAGCAGGGCGGCGGCCTGACCAAGCTGATCGACATCCTCGGCAAGGTGATCGGTACCATCATGGCGGTGGGCGCGGTGTTCGGCGCACTCAACACCATGTATGCCGCGGTGGCCACGCGTGCGCGCGAAATCGCCACCATGCGCGCGATCGGTTTCCGCGGCCTGCCGGTGGTGACCGCGGTGATGCTGGAAACGATGCTGTTGGCGCTGCTTGGCGGCCTGCTGGGCTGCACGGTGGCGTGGCTGCTGTTCAACGGCTACAGCGTGTCCACCATCGGCAGCAACTTCAGCGCGGTGGTGTTCAAGTTCCACGTATCGCCGGAACTGCTGTGGACGGGGTTGAAGTGGGCGCTGGGCATCGGCCTGGTCGGTGGCCTGTTCCCGGCGCTGCGCGCCGCCCGCCTGCCGATCACCACGGCACTGCGCGAAACCTGATGCGTAAGCCGCCAGCGGAGGCGGCGCGGACGCGGGACGGGGCCGGTGCTCCGTCCCGCGTTGCTTTCCGGCTCAGCGCTTTGCCGCCCGCAGCGTGCGCAGGTTGTCACCGATGAACAGCAGCAGCCCGGCCCAGATCGCTGCGAAACCGACGGCCTTGGCCATGTCGAACGATTCGTGGAAGAAGAACACGCCGAGCAGCAGCTGCAGGCTCGGCGCGATGTACTGCAGGATGCCCACCAGCGACAGCGCGATGCGCTTCACACCGTAGGCGAAACCGATCAGCGGCACGGCGGTGACCACGCCGCCGAAGATCAGCAGCAGATCGTTGCGCAGGCCCCAGCCGCTGAAGAATCCGCCACCGTGGCCGTTCTCGGCCCAGACCGCGAACGCCAGCGCAGGCAGGAACAGATACAGGCTTTCCACGCCCAACCCGGCCACGGGATCGACCGAGACCAGCTTGCGCAGCAGGCCGTACAGGCCGAACGAACAGGCCAGGCCCAGCGCGATCCACGGCGGCGTGCCCGCGTCGAGGGTCAGCCATGCCACGCCCACCGCCGCCATGCCCACCGCCACCCACTGCAGCCGGCGCAGGCGTTCCTTCAGCACCAGCACTCCCAGCAGCACGTTCACCAGCGGGTTGATGAAGTAGCCCAGGCTGGTCTCGATCACGTGGCCGGCATTGACGGCCCAGATGTACAGGCCCCAGTTGAACGCGATGGTCAGGCTCGATACCGCCAGGATCGGCAGCGCGCGCGGCTGCGCGGCGATCTTCCGCCACCAGCCCAGCTTCGCACTGAGCAGCAGCCAGGCCACCACCAGCACCGTGCTCCAGATGATGCGATGGGCGATGATCTGGAACGATGGCACTTCATTGAGCAGGTGCCAGTACACCGGCACCAGTCCCCACAGCACGAAGGTGGATGCGGTGACCAGCAGGCCCCGGCGTTGTTCTGTCTCGTCGATGCTCATCGCTTGCGCGTCCTTGCCATTGTCAGTACCACCACGCCCAGCAGGATCACCACCATCGCCAGCACGTCGCGCCAGCCGAAGCGTTCGCTGTTGAGGGCTGCGCCCAGCAGCACCGCGATCACCGGGTTGACGTAGGCGTAGCTGCCGGCCAGCGCCGGGCGTACGTTCTGCAGCAGCCAGACGTAGGCCGTGAACGCGACAATCGAGCCGAACACGCACAGATAGGCCATGGCCAGCAGGCCACCGGTATCGGGCAGCGTAGTGGGCCGCTCACCCACCGCCAGCCCGATCAGCACCAGCAGCACGCCGCCGCAGATCATCTGCCCGGCGGCCGTCATGAACGGGCCAGGCAGGTCCAGGCCGCGCGCCCACACCGAGCCGAATGCCCAGCCGATCGGCGCGATCAGCAGCAGCACCAGCCCGGTGGGCGTCGCCGTCAGGCTGCTGCCCGCATTCAGCCAGACAACGCCGAGGAAGCCGATGGCGATGCCCAGCCATTCGCCGCGGCTGGCGTGCTGGCCGCGCAGCGCCGAGAACAGCGCCATCCACAGGGGCACCGACGCCACCGCCGTGGCCGCCAGGCCGGACGACACATCGCGTTCGGCCAGCACCACCATGCCGTTGCCCAGCACCAGCATGGTCACCCCCATGAGCACCAGGTTGCGCCACTGTCGCAATGTCGGCTTCGGCATTTTCCAGAACAGGCGCAGCGCCAGGTACATCAGGCCCCCGGCGATGATGAAGCGGCTGCCGGAGACCATCGTCAGCGGCAGCGCGCCGCCGTGCAGGGCCTTGGCGATGCCGAGATAGGTCGAGCCCCAGACCACGTAGACCAGCAGCAGCGCCAACACGACAAGGCCGCCCCGGGGAGCAGCCGCAGACGGAACAGGGGGAGCCGACATGACGCACCAAGGGACCGGGGGAAGGCGGATTCTAGGACGTTTTGAGTATGGTCCGGCACCCCGCAAGGTGGCACGCTGTCGTCCATCCATGCACCCTGTCCTGGCCTGCCACCCCGCGTTGACGGGTCATGCAGTACCAAGAAGGCTGCCCGGCTGCGCCACCACACGGTCGGACGCTGTATTTTCCGCGCACGGACGCTATCGCATCGAGGATCCCCGCCCAGATGAGCACCACGCCCCACCCTGCTGTTCCCGCGACCGACGGCGCCGCATTGCGCCGCTCGATCTCCAATACCCTCAAAGGCTCCGCCGGCAACCTGGTGGAGTGGTATGACGTCTACGTGTACTCGGTGTTCGCCGTGTACTTCGAGTCGCAGTTCTTCTCGCCGGAAGACAAGAACTCCACGATGTACGTCTGGGCGATCTTCGCCGCGACCTTCCTGATGCGCCCGATCGGTGCCTGGTTCTTCGGCCGCTTCGCCGACCGCCATGGCCGTCGCCTGGCCCTGACCGTATCGGTCACGCTGATGGCGTTCTGCTCCTTCATCATCGCCATTACCCCGACTGCCGCCAGCATCGGCATCTGGGCGGCGATCATCCTGCTGTTCGCGCGCCTGCTGCAGGGCTTCGCCACCGGTGGCGAGTACGGCGCGAGTGCCACCTACATGTCCGAGGCCGCCATTCCGGGTCGTCGTGGCTTCCTGTCCTCCTTCCACTACGTCACCCTGGTCGGCGGCCATGTGCTGGCCCAGCTGACCCTGTTCCTGATGCTGAACTTCTGGGGCAAGCCGGAGATCTCCGAGTTCGGCTGGCGCATCGCCTTCGGCATCGGTGGCATCGCCGCGGTCGTGGTGTTCTGGCTGCGCCGTGGCATGGATGAGTCGCTGGAAGAATCCTCGATCGAGGCCGCGCGCGAAGGCAAGGCCAAGAAATCCGGTTCGATGTACGAACTGTTCGTGCACCAGTGGCGCCCGCTGCTGCTGTGCTTCCTGATCACCGCCGGCGGCACCATTGCCTTCTACACGTACTCGGTGAACGGCCCGAAGATGATCCAGAGCGCCTTCGCAGGCGACGACCCGATGACCGGCACCCTGATCAACCTGGGCGTGCTGGCCTTCCTGATGGTGCTGCAGCCGGTCGGCGGCTGGCTGTCGGACATCATCGGGCGCAAGAGCCTGCTGGTGTTCTTCGGCGTGGGCGGCGTGCTGTACAGCTGGTACCTGATCACCCAGCTGCCGCACCAGCACGATGCCACCCTCGCCTTCCTCACCCTGGCGCTGGGCTTCGTCATCCTCACCGGCTACACCTCGATCAACGCCGTGGTGAAGGCCGAACTGTTCCCGACCCACGTCCGGGCACTGGGCGTGGGCCTGGGCTACGCGCTGGCCAACTCGCTGTTCGGCGGTACGGCTCCGCTGCTGTACCAGGGCGCGCTGAAGACCGGCCACGTCGACTGGTTCGCGATCTACGTCACTGCCACCATCGCGGTATCGTTGGTGGTCTATGTGTTCTTCCTCACCAACAAGGGCCCGAACTGGCTCGACGGCACCCGCAAGTAAGGATGCCGTGCTGATGGCAGCCACCGGCGCAATGCCGGTGGCTGCCGCATCGCCCGCCACGCCCCTGATGTGGGCCGCCCTGCTGCTGGCGGTGGCAACCACTCTGGCCTGGCTGCTGCGACGCCCGGGTGCGCAGGCGCACTGGCCACGCACCGGCTTCGGCATCGCCCTTCTGGTCTTCGCCACCGCGCTGGCACTGCAGCTGGCGGTGGACCTGGGCAGCGGTCACAGCTCGCTGCGGATGAACCTGCTCGGCCGCTTCAGCGGCCTGCGCACGGTCAGCCTAGGCACCATGATCACCTGCTACCTGGCGGCATTGGCCGCCAGCGCATGGGGTGCCTGGACGCTGCTGCGCAGGCGCTAGCCGTCAGCGGCGTGCCGCCTCGCTCTTGTCGCGGACAGCGCGGAATTCGGAGTCCTTCTCCCAGGTCGGCCAGCGCCGGCTGTTGGCCAGCTCCGCGCCCAGGTCGTAGACCAGCAGCGTATCGGCGGCATGACCGCTGGGATCCCAGCCCGGCGTCCATGCGTCGCAGGCCTGGTGATAGCAGTCGGCGAAGTATTTCTCGCGCAGCGCGCGCCCTGCTTCCACGCCGCCGTCCAGCTTGTCCAGGCCCGGGCCGATGGTGATCGCCGGCACACCCAGCCGGGCGAAGGCGAAATGGTCGGCGCGGTAGAAGAAACCGGCCTCCAGGTTGGGGTCCGGGCTGTAGCTGCGGCCGCGTGCCTTGGCCACCCGCTCCAGGTCGCCTTCCAGCGATACCCGGCCCTTGCCCCACGAAGCGATGTCACGGGTCGGCCCGTCCGGGCTGAACATCTCGATGTTCAGTACGGCAGCGGTCTTGTCCAGCGGCGCCAGCGGATGCGCGGCGTAGTAGCTGGCCCCCAGCAGTCCCTTTTCTTCAGCCGTCAGCGCCACGAAATAGAGCGTGCGCTGCGGCTGCGGGCCGGCCGCGAACACCCGGCCCAGTTCCAGCACGGTGGCCACGCCGGTGGCGTTGTCGATGGCGCCACGGCGCACCCGGTCGCCCTTCGCATCGGGCTGGCCGATGCCGAAAGCGTCCCAGTGCGCCGAGAAGATCACCGCTTCATCGCCGTGCTCGCCGCCGGGCAGCTTGGCCACGACGTTGCGGGTCACCACCTGTTCGCGCTTGAGGGCGAAATCGACGCTCAGCCGCGCATTGTCCAGGGCCACCGGACGGAAGTCGGCACGCATCGCCTTGCGCTTCTCGGCCTCGAAATCGAAGCCGGCGTCGGCGAAGATCGCCTCGGCCAGCTCGCGCTGCATCCAGCCGCGCAGCGGTGTGTGCTGGGCCATCGCCTCGGCCTGGCTGCGCTCGATATCGAACAACGGCGAGGTGCCCGAGCTCTTCACCGTCGCCCAGCCATAGGCCGCAGGTGCGGTCTCGTGCACGATCAGCACGCCTTCGGCGCCGCGGCGCGCAGCCTCCTCGAACTTGTAGGTCCAGCGGCCGTAGTAGGTCACTGCCTTGCCATCGAACGCGCCGGGAGCGTCGGCCTCGAAATCGGCATCATTGATCAGCACCACGGCAATCTTGCCGTGCAGGTCGATGTCCTTGTAGTCGTTCCAATGGCGTTCCGGTGCGTCGATGCCGTAGCCCACGAACACCAGCGGTGCATCCTTGATCTGCACCCGGGCGCGCGGCTGCAGGCTCTGCAGGGTCACATCCACGCCATTGGCCAGGGCGCGGCGGCCCTGCTTCAACGCCAGGCTGGCCGTGGCCGCACCCTCCAGCTGCGCACGCACCAGCGGCACCGGCTGCACCCAGCTGCCGTCCACGCCGCCGGGTTGCAGGCCATAGCTGCGGAACTGCTCGATCAGGTACTGCACGGTGCGCTCTTCGCCTTCGCTGGCCGGAGCGCGGCCCTCGAATTCGTCCGACGCCAGTACACGCACGTGGCGCGACAGCGCCTGCGGGTCGATACCGCCGCCGGGAAGGTCGTTGGCCGCCTGGGCCAGGCCACCCACGAACAGGCAGGACGACAGCAGCAACACGCGCATCGGGTTCACGGCAATACCACGGCAGGATGGGAAGTCACCAGAGTGTAACGTGACAGCAGTGCCGGCCGCAGCGCTGCTCCGTCAGCGGCGCTCGCGATCCAGCCAGCAGGCCAGGCCCTGCGCGTTGAGCTCGATGTCCATGGCCAGCACAGCCACCACCGCTGCGTCATCCAGCACACAGCCATGCTGCTGCGCGCGCTCCAGGTACAGGGCCTGCAGTGCCGCCAGCAGGCAGCGATGGCGGTCGGGCCGCTCGTCGCACTGGCGGCCGATCGCCGCCATCGCATCGATCTGCTCGAACAGGTCGCCGGCCAGCCGCTGCACCTGCTCCACGCGGCCATAGTGAGTGAGGTACATCGACTGCGGGTCGTAGCCGAGCATGCGCTGGATCGACGCCTTCATCGCCTCTGGATCGAACTGCACGGGCGAAGAGGTCGGAAAGATGAAGGCGCCCTGCGCGCTGTCCAGTTCGCGGTAGGAGATACCGAAGGTATCGCCGGTGAACCAGCTGCGGCTGCGCGCATCCCATACGCAGTAGTGATGCAGTGCGTGGCCGGGCGTATGCAGCAGGAGCAGCTCGCGCCCGGCAAGATCGAGGCGATGGCCATCCTCGGCCACCACCACGCGGTGTTCGGGAATCGCCTCGATACGGCCATAGCTGCGTGCGATCTCCTCCGCGCCGTAGACCGCGGTGGCGCCGGCGATCAGCCGGGTCGGATCGATCATGTGCGGCGCACCGCGCGGATGCAGCACGGCCCGGGCATTGGGCAGCTGCTGCATCAACAGGCCGGCACCGCCGGCATGGTCCAGATGCACATGGGTGAGCAGAAGCCAGTCCACCGCGTCGGGCTGCAGGCCGGCATCGGACAGCGCCCGCAGCATCGCCGGCACGGACAGGCCGGTGCCACAGTCCACGAAGGCCCCCCGCCCGTTCTCGACGATCAGGTAGGCCGCATCGAAGTCGGGACGTTGGAAGCCGGTATCGATGGTGTGGATGCTGGGGTCGGCGATCATCGGCACGCACCTGGCGGAATCGGAATCAGGCGTCCATGGTAGGCGCGCAGGCAGGACCGGTTCGATGCGGCTTTGGTCGGAGGCACGCGCCCTGCCCCAGGACTACAACCATCGCGGTCGCAGCAGCAGCGCCAGCACCATCACCGCCAGGAACGCGCCGTAGGCATAGAGCACCGCCAGCACCTGCGGCCAGATCGGCCCCGCGTCGGTCTGCACCAGGCCCAGGTGGTGGCCCCACAGCATCGCCACGATGCTCAGGACAAGGGCCAGCAGCAGCACCAGGCCATCGAACAGGCGCCGCCGCGTCGTGCGCGGCTGGCGCGGGAACAGCCAGTACAGGCCGCCCAGCACAACGAACCAGGGCAGGAAAAGCAGCAGCGACAACCACGCCATCGCAGACTCCTTCCATAGCGCCGGGCCCGATGCCCGGCTCCACATCCATCGGTAGCGCCGGGCCATGCCCGGCTCCAGATCCACCGGTAGCGCCGGGCCATGCCCGGCGAGGTGCATCAGGTAGCGCCGCCGTGCATGGGCCCGGCGTTACAGCTCCCTCCGCTCAGGCATCTTCGCGCAGCACCGCCAGCGCCGCCAGCACCGCATCCACCTCCGCCTCCAGCTTGAACAGCTCGCTCTGCAGCGCATCGCCCTGCTCGGCCTGCTTGATCACCGCGATCAACTGGCCGGCATCGCGCGGCGAATCGAAACCAATGCTCTGCATCAGCAGCGTGCCGTCGCCGGCGGTCAGCTTGAAGTAGAAGCGACCATCCTTCTCGCGATACTGCTTGAACTGCGGCGGCGCCACGCGGGCAGCGCCGGCATCCTCGCTGGCGATGTCGCCGGCGGTGGACAGGTCGCGCAACCCCACGGCGTGCCGCAGCTCATCCAGCAGCGGCATCGCGAACGTCTCACGCAGCTGCTGGCCACGGCGCTTCAGCAGCGACTCGATCTTTTCCGGCTCGGCCATCAGCGCGTTGTAACGCTCGCGCAGCGGCGACAGCTCACCGTCGATGCGCTCGAACAACTGCTGCTTGGCATCGCCCCAGCTGATGCCCTCGGCAAATGCCCGGGCGAAAGCAGCGGTCTGCTGCGGGGTGGCGAAGGCCTGGTACATCTGGAACAGCGCCGAACCCTCGGTGTCCTTGGGCTCGCCCGGTGCGCGCGAGTCGGTCAGGATCGAGAACACCAGCTTCTTCAACTCGTCGCGCGGCGCGAACAGTGGAATGGTGTTGTGGTAGCTCTTGCTCATCTTGCGGCCGTCGAGGCCGGCCAGCGTGGCCACCTGCTCATCGATCACCACCTCCGGCAGCGGGAAGTACTCCTTGCCGTAGACGTGATTGAAGCGCTGGGCGAAGTCGCGGGCCATCTCGATGTGCTGGATCTGGTCACGACCGACCGGCACCTGGTTGGCCTTGAAGATCAGGATGTCGGCAGCCATCAGCACCGGGTACATGAACAGCCCGGCGCTGACGCCGGCATCCTCGTCCTGGCCTTCCTCGCGGTTCTTGTCCACCGCCGCCTTGTAGGCATGGGCACGATTGAGGATGCCCTTGCTGGCGATCGCGGTCAGGAACCACATCAGTTCGGTGGTTTCGCGGATGTCGCTCTGGCGGTAGAACCAGACGTGTTCCGGGTCCAGGCCGCAGGCCAGCCAGCTGGCTGCGATCTCCAGCGTCGCGCGCTGGGTGCGCTGCGGATCCTGCGCCTTGATCAGGCTGTGCAGGTCGGCCAGGAAGAAGAAGCTCTCGATCCCCGGCGTGCGGCTGGCCGCGATGGCCGGACGGATGGCGCCAACGTAGTTGCCCAGATGGGGGGTGCCGGAGGGGGTGATGCCGGTAAGGACTCGGGTCGTCATGACTGCGTGGGGAAACCTTCGATGAACGGAACCAGTTTACCGTGCCCACGGCCAACCCCGTCAGGGCCTGCGGGTCGTTCATTCACCCGAGCCCACCGGAGTTCCAACATGAAACGCCTGCTGCCCCTGCTGCTGATCCTGCCCCTGGCCGGCTTCCGCCCGGTTCCGCCGCCACCGCCGATGCCGCAGGACGGCCCTGTGCGGATGACCCTGATCGACCGCGACCGCGGCACCGAACTGCGCAGCCATGCGGCCGATGGACAGCGCTGGGTGGCGGGCGAACGTGGCCATCGCTATGCGGTACGCCTGTACAACGACAGCCCGCGGCGGGTGCTGGTGGTGCTCTCGGTGGATGGCATCAATGCCATCTCCGGCGAGGATGCCGACCCGTCGCAGACCGGCTATGTGCTCAACCCCGGCCAGCGCGCCGACATCACCGGCTGGCGCAAGAGCCAGGATGAAGTGGCGCAGTTCGTCTTCAGCAGCCCCAGTGGCAGCTATGCCAGCCGTACCGGCCGTGCGGACAACATCGGGGTGATCGGCGCGGCGGTGTTCGAGGAGGCCCGTCGCTGGCCGCTCCGACCGGAGCCGCTGCTGCGCCGTGGCGCCCCGGCGCCGGCCGCTGCGGAAGCCGCTGCGGACGCCAGCGCCAGCCGCATGGACGGCTACTCAACGCGGTCGCAGGCACCGTCGCTGGGCACCGGTCACGGCGCGCGCGAACGCTCCTCGGTGCGTGATACCGCATTCGAACGGGCCAGCCGCACGCCGGCACAGGTCGTGCAGCTGCGTTACGACAGCGCACGCGCGCTGCGCGCACGCGGCATCGTGCTCGACCCGCCTTCGCGCCTGCCGCGCGAGCCGCAGGCGTTTCCGAACCGCTACGTGCCGGATCCGCCGACACGTTGAGCCCCCGACAGCACGACGCCCGCACCAGAGGGTGCGGGCGTCGACGTGGGGGAACCGCTTACCGCCGGCGGCTTACTTGTAGTCCGGGTAGTCCTTGCGCACGCTGTCTTCGAAGTCACGGACTTCCTTCTCGGCGCGGTCCTTGGCCCAGCCATACCGTTCCTGCAGGCGGCCGGCCAGATATTCGGCATTGCCCTCGGCCACATCGAAATCGTCGTTGGTCAGATCGCCCCACTTGGCCTGGGCCTTGCCCTTCAGCTGCGACCACTTGCCGGAAATGATGTCTTTGTTCATTGCTGGGAATCCTTGGTTGCAACGGCGTTCTTACCGTGACTGCAGGTTCCCGCATCCGCTGTTGAAAGGCGGTCAACCGCTCATGAAACACATGCTCACGTGCTTGAATGGTTCACTCCATCGCCACACGCGATGGCAACAACACGGCAGCACACACGCACGAAAAAGGCCGGGAAGATCCCGGCCTTTTCCTGTTCCACACCGCGTCGGGCTTAGTTGCCCTTGGCGGCATCTTCGACCTTTTCACCGGCCTTCTGCACGTCCTTGCCGGCACCGGCAACGGTGTTGCAGCCGGCCAGCATGGCCACCGAGAACATCGACAACAGCATCAGGGCAACTACGCGCTTCATGGGCTTCTCCTTGGGTTCGCCGCTTCACCGCTACAACGCGGATGGGGTTCTTTCGCTCGGCAGGCAGGGGCCGAAGCCACCGCCGCCGCGTGAGGTGCAATCTGGCGGCTGCGGCGTGCAGCGGGTGTGAACGGATCGGCGATCCGTTCAGGGATGCCCTCAATCGCGCATCAGCGTGGATTTGCCGAACAGGCTCTCCACCAGGTCCACGGCCAGTTCGGCGGTGGCGTTCTGCTTGTCCAGCAGCGGATTGAGCTCGACGATATCCAGCGACCCCATGCGCCCGCTGTCCGCGATCATCTCCATCACCAGCTGCGCTTCGCGGTAGTTCACGCCGCCCGGCACGGTGGTGCCGACGCCCGGTGCGATGCTCGGGTCGAGGAAGTCGACATCGAAGCTGACATGCAGATGGGTGCTGTCATCGATCCCGGCCAGCGCGGCCTCCACGGTGCGCTTCATACCGTTCTCGTCGATGTAGCGCATGTCGTAGACATCGACCTTGTGGGTCTTGATCAGGCGCTTCTCTTCCGGGTCCACCGAGCGGATGCCGATCTGGTGCACCTGGGCAGGCGTGATTGCCGGCGCACTGCCGCCCAGACGGGTCAGTGCCTCCGGCCCCAGCCCGCACAGGCAGGCCACCGGCATGCCGTGGATGTTGCCCGATGGCGTGACATCACTGGTGTTGAAGTCCGAGTGTGCATCCAGCCACAGCACGCGCAGGGTCTTGCCCTGCTCGCGGCACCAGCGGGCCACCGCGGTGATCGAGCCGATGCCCAGGCAATGGTCGCCCCCGAGCATGATCGGCATGCGCCCAGCCTGCAGCTCGGCATAGCTGGCCTCCATCAGTGCATGGTTCCAGGCCACCACCTCGTCCAGATGGCGGTAGCCTTCGACCGGCGCGGTCCACGGGTTGCGTGGGCCATCCAGGTTGCCCAGGTCACGCACATCCACACCGCGCGCCGCCAGCGCCTCCGGCAGGCCCGCCACGCGCAGCGCTTCCGGCCCCAGCCGCGCGCCCCGATGGCCGGCACCGACATCGGTGGGGACGCCGATCAACGAGACGGAAATGGGATGGGCCATGGGTGCCTCCTGCAACGGAAAAGAAGCACAGTCTAGCCAGAGCTGTGTGACACGACTCGCGGCGGTGCAGCAGGGATCGCGTCCCCGTCAGCGCGCCCCTCGCTCGCGCAGCAGCGTGTGGATCTCCCTCAGGGTATTGATCTGCCGCTGCTCGAAATCGGTCCGGGCATCGGAGCCCTTGGCGGCAACGTAGGCGACGATGAGTGCTACGCCCCCAAGTACGAACGTGACCGTATCCATTCTTCCCATCACGAAGAACCAACCAGAAGCCACCAGGCCGACCAGCACCGCTATACCCAGCAGGCTGTAGACCCGTGTCCGTCGCGCTTCCTGCTCCTTTTCGAGCAGCGCTTTCCGATGCCGCTCGTCCTCCAGCAATTCTTCGACGCTGCAGTGGATCAGAAGTTTGTAAGGAGTGCTGGAATGATCATTGATGTTGACGTCGCCGTGGATGTCTCCCGAGTTGAAATCCCTCATCGATGGAGTCCTTTGTCATTGCCATCGGCGGCCTTGTGGCACCGTTCATACAGACATATCGGCATGGGTAGCGATGTCTGAACACGCGGCTGCCGCACCGGCTAAGCCAGTTCTACTTCGTGTATGTCGCGTCCATTGCCGCGCGTGGGAATCACTGGAATCCGCCATTGCAAATTGCCTCGCGCAGGATGTCGCTTTTGCCTTTACATCGCGCCAAACAGGCCAAAAGCGATAATTCATTTTTTCTTTCGAATCGCACGAAGTCATTGGAAAGAATGACTGGCGGGCGGTGATTGCGCGTGCGCATGATGAATCGCCACCGACAACGGGTGGCCCGGGCTCCAATCCCGGAAGTCGATGTTGTTTACGCTTGTCAGTCGGCGCCACCTGTTTCGGGGTGGCGCCGGCTGGCAATCCGTCTGCCGATCTACGGCGGGCGGTGCGTGGGGGCCTTGTGCCCGCCGGTTCATCGACTCCGGTATTGGAACCACGCATCGTCCGCCACCCTCTGCGGGTGGCGCCTCTGTTCCGCATGAGGATGTCCAATGACCGCACCCCGTTACCCCTATCTGCTTGCCACCCTGGGCGATGCCGCCGAGCACCTGCCCCGCGAACTGGCCGAGCCTCTGGAAGCTGCGCTTTCCGCCGCCGTCGATCTGCCCGAGCCGATCACGCTGGTGGGCTGCCTGCAGCGTATCCGCAGCGGCGACGCCGCCGATGGTCAGCCGTGGAAGGGCCCCGTGCCCAGCCCAGGCCAGGGCGTGACCCGTGCACGTACCGATCGCGCCGCCGCCGGCCTGGTCACGCTGCTGGAGGTATTCCACGCCGCCGAGCGCGTGCGTGTGGATGGCGCCGAGAAGGACGACATCGGCGACGGCACGCGCGAAGGCCTGCTGCTGGCCTGCCGTGGGCTGGCGGAGTATGTGGAGCTGCAATTGCATGCGGCATGAGCCGCGCCGCCACCCGCTGATTGTTTTGGTTTGGCAAATAGTGATGGCGCTTTATAGGCGTTTATCCGGCCAATCGAGAGGACTACCTTGGGCTCATCGATCCCCTTCTGGAGAATCCCATGAGCAAGCGCAATGCCGTTTTCCCGGCCGGCCGGCAGGACCTGTACACCTCGCAGACCTATTCGGCTGCGATCCAGTCGGGTGACCTGCTGTTCGTGTCCGGCCAGGTGGGCAGCCGCAGCGACGGGACACCCGAGCCCGACTTCGAGGCGCAGGTCCGCCTGGCCTTCGCGAACCTGGAGGCAACCCTGAAGGCCGGTGGTTGCGGGCTTGACGACATCGTCGACGTGACCACCTTCCATACGGACCCGCAGAACCAGTTCGGAACCGTCATGACCGTAAAGAGCGAGGTCTTCCCCGAGAGGCCCTATCCCAACTGGACGGCGGTGGGCGTCAACTGGCTTGCCGGATTCGACTTCGAGATCAAGGTGATCGCCCGCATTCCGGGCTGAGCAAGCCGCGCCCGGGAGATCGTGTGCGCGAGCGCGTGCGGCTCAGGCCGCGCTGGCGTGCAGTCGCACGCCAAGTGCACGCGTCACCTTGAGGATGGTCGCGAAATCAGGACTCCGCTCGCCGGACAGCGCCCGATAGAGGCTCACGCGCGACAACCCCGTCGCTCGCGCAATCTTGCTCATCCCCTGGGCACGCGCGATATCGCCCAGTGCCTTGGCAATGAAGGCCGAATCGCCGTCGCTTTCGACGATGCAGGCATCGAGATAGGCGGCCATTTCTTCAGGCGTGCGGAGATGCGTGGCCACGTCAAAGGCTTCGAGTTCACTCTTCTTTTTGACAGCCATGCGTATGCGACTCCGGTGCTTCGTGATAGGGGCGATTCGTCGTAGGTCCGTTCGAACCTTACAGGGCACGAGCCATCTCCCTGGCCTTCTCGATATCGCGCTGCTGCGAACCTTTGCTGCCTCCAACGAGCAGAATCAGACACTGCGCGCCTCGCAGCGTGTAGTACACCCGATACCCTGGCCCCACATCGATGCGTAGTTCGGAGATTCCACCCGCCAGATGACGGTGATCACCCGGATGGCCTCCGGCGAGCCGACCGATGCGGGCCAGAATACGAGCGCGTGCGGTCACGTCCTTGAGAGTCAATCCATGTCGCGAACTGACGTGTACGCTGGATCTTCATGGAGAAATGTAGCCTACGGGCTACACTTTTTCAACCCATCAGTGGATATCGCCAGGAGGGTCGCAGCGTTTCGAGCGCATCGGGAACGGCGCGCTGCCATTCACCGCAGGAGGCGGGACGCTGCGGAGATGAAGGTATGCAGAGACAACTGCAATGCGGACCACTGCGGAAGCCAGCGACTGCAGGATGGTGCCGCTTATCCGAATCGAACGGATGACCTACTGTCTACAAGCTATTTCGTCTGAGCAATGGAAACAGCAACTTAGGCGTCTAGTTTTACCGGCAGCAAGCCGTGAAACCATTGTCCCATGGTGGGAGACATGGCAATTTTACCGGCCCATTCATGGCCTCGAGCGGCACCAAATGGATGGGCAAGGCTTCCCGCATGTAGCCAAGCTTAGAGAGTCCAAGAACGGCCCAAAGCGGTCGTACACGGTCCAGGTATAGCTGGGCGATTCAGAGCCGTACAAGCCGCTGCGCTCAGGCTTGAGTTGTGCCCTGTGGCGCGTCTTCTTCATGTACTCGGGAGCATATCGGCAGCTTCGCTGATGTATCAGTTCCGTCGTGCGATAACGGCTACAATCCAGACTCACCGAGAACGCGGGTTTAGTAATGACGGATCGTCAATACTCTGAAGATGAAATCAAAGATCTGACTGACAGGGTATTCTTGCTGCGTCAGAGCATTGAAGAAGGAAAAATTCGCTTTGCGAATCATCTGATTGATGGATTTATTGAAAGCTACGAGGCAATCCGGCTGACTGATGACGGACTTGTAGATCCGAAAACTGTCGATGGCCGAATCCGGAGCGCCTCCCTAGCCATAAAGCACTTCAAGTACCGCGAAGATCTGAAAAACGACATAAGTGTCGGTGAAATTCAGAACCTGTACTTCGAGATGCTTTTTACCCAATTTGGCCCGATTTATGATCGCATGCAGAAGAGCGCCTTAAATCCTCACCAGGCTAGCGTGGCACTTGCAAGAGATCCTAATTTTATCAAAAGTGTAAAAATGGGACTGCCGGAGCTTGGAAAGGAGGTGAAATCTTTCTGGGAGAGTGCCGCCGAAGCGGGCGCTTTTCATTTGCAGGATGGCGGGCAATTGAAGGCAGCATTCTCTGGAGACCTCTTTCCCTCCCACCTGGAAAACGTAGTTTCTACAGCCGGCCTATATGTAGACACAATAGTTCTGCCATGCCCCATTCTTCGCATTGCACCTCTTCAAGGATTCTATCCGGAAGCTGAAATCGCTCGCCTGTTAGCCAAGCACGTCTTGACGGCAATGACATATCGTGATGTTGCTACTGCCGATATTAGCCCACCCATCGCATTGATTTTGCCTCACCACGGTGATCTTCTCAGAGGTGAAAGTAGCGACATTGTTGTCCGTGCGACACCAGCCATCCTGAAGCATGGCGCATATCTGTTTGATCGGGATTTTGCGGATCTCGATGACTACGAAGAGTTCTGTACAGCCCTGAAGACGATCCCACAGGTTATTGCGGAACTTAAGAGACCCGATCGCATCCTGTTTGATTCGGAATGGGATTCAGGAGCAGAAGCACAGTTGGCACGTCTGATGAAGGATCCGCTCCCCACGCTACCAGGATCTGACGGCAACAGCGCTGGAGTTCAAGTCTTTAACACGAGCGTAGGTCGAATGCCTCAGGCACTAGGCTCTCGAGACGCCGCATTGAATTTTGGGGGAACCCCATTAATTGGAGCAGAGACATCTTGGAAGTACTACACATGGTTTCTAGAATATGAGTCAGCCACTTCAACTCAAGAGTTGCTTGATAGCAAGTCGTCGCATGTCACTCGTGCGCTTGTAGCAGAGGGAGCCAAGAGTCTGTCTTGGCTTGGGAACGTTCCGCCAGAAACAGTCCTCGAGATCCGTAGAAGAGGGCATGCTGAGGAACTCAGACATATCCTAAGTGCAGGTCTCGACGAACTTATCGCGCTGAAGTCGGACAACTACTTTCAGACGTCTAGTCGCGTTGTTGATAACCTCAACCGTGCCTTCGAACAGCACGAACGACAGCTCCTCGAAGCAAGGAACAAAAAGTTGAAGCTCTACGGGATTGATGTCGGTAGCTTCGTAGCGACCGGCGCCATCGCAGTCACTGCCGCCGTGACAGGAAACGTCGCATTGGGAGTTACGTCTGCGGTTCTTGGAATGGGAGGCCTACCGAATTTGCGAGATATCCGATCGAAGTTTAAGGAGCAGGCGGCTGCAGACGAGGTGCGCAAGAATTCACCAACGGGTCTGCTCTTTAGACATGTGCGGAAGTAGCGATGGCTATCAAGCTTGGGCGATTCAGATCCTTAGCTTCGGTGTAGTAACTTGGACCCCAACAAGTTAAGAAGTCCAAGCTGGCGGCTGGGCCTGACAGTTCATTCAAGCCGAACCCGCGTCGCGGCTCGGCCTAATTCCAGAGTTGAACGTCCGTTCCTCGCCGACAGCAAATGCAGGGCAAAAACTGGGGCATATCCCGGCTGCCTGATCGTCGCGATGAAAGACAGTTGGTCTTCTCATCCTCAGCAGCCCCAAAGGCCTTGGTGCTGCTAGCGTTCAGGGCATCGTGGAACATGAGCTCTTGGATTGACTTTACCGGTAATTTTACCGGCGGACCCACTCTTTGGCGCTATCGATTCGCCAATAAATTGATCTAATTCAATGAATTATTGGTGCCGCTTATCCGAATCGAACGGATGACCTACTGTTTACAAGACAGTTGCTCTACCAACTGAGCTAAAGCGGCATGGGTGACGCACCGGCGGCAGCGCCGCAGTGGGGGGATTCTAGCGCAGTCGCGCGCATTCCAGCGACTGTTGCCGGGCGGCGCCGCTGCGCTGCTGCACCTGCGCAGGCTGTGCGGTGCCGGCCAGCTGCCCGTCCAGCCACCACTGGCCGGCATCACCGCTGGCCACCAGGCGCGGCTGGAAGCCGGCGGCCTGCACCGCAGCGATACGCCGCTCGGCGCCTTCGCGGTTGCGGTACTGGCCCAGCGCCACGGCGTTGGCGTCTTCACCCTGGCTGATGATGTAGTAGTCGCCCAGACCCGCAGCGACGATGCGCTTGACCGTGGCCTGTGCCTCTTCGCGGCTGGCGGCGGCCGGCAGCAGCACGCGGTAGCGGGCACTGCCGCTGGCGGCCGGCTGCTCGCGCAGGCGCGCCTGGCTGAGCAGCGTGCCGGCCCGGCCCTGCGCTGCGCTGGCGGCGGCACGATCGGCGAACGGACCCAGCGCGATGCAGCGCGGCGGCTCGCTGGCGGCAGGCGCCTGCGCGACCGGCGGCGCGACCGGCGCTGGCGCTGGCGTCGGGCTGGAGGTTGCTTCCGCAGCCGGCGCCTTAGCCGGCTCGGCTTGCGGCTTGGCCGGCGCGGCGGGGGCAGGGGCAGGCGTGGACGCCACGGCGGTCGCCGCTGCGGGGTCGCGCTCCACCAGTGCTGGCGCCGGTGCCTCCGACGATGCCTGCGCGGCCACCGCCGCATCGGTGCCGCCGGGCACCCAGCGCAGTTCGGCCACGCCGGCGGGCCGCGGTGGCGGCGCAGGCTTCTGCGACGCATCGCGCAGCAGCCACCAGCAGGCAACGCCAAGATTGAGGATGGCCAGAACGACGATCAGGGCACGGGTGAGCATGCGCGGATACTAGCCTGCGGGCTGGTGCACCGCCCAGCGGGCGAGGCCATCCAGCACCAGCGAGGGGTGATAGTCGGCGCCGTCCAGCAGTGGCATCAGCGCGGGCGCGCCGCCACCGTGCACCAGCAGCGACGGCATCACACCCAGCAGTGCCTGCGCCTGCTGCGCACTGCGCTCGACCAGCGCCACCGCAGCACCATCGCAACCGGAGGCGAGTGCGTCGGCGGTGTCATTGGCAAACTCGCTGTAATCGCCGCCACTGGCGGGCAGCTGCACAGCGCGCGCATGCAGTGCTTCGCGCATGGTGGTGGGTGATGCGGCGATGCGGCCGCCGTGATGCTGGCCACGGGCATCGAGCAGGTCGATGGTCAGCGCCGTGCCCACGCCCACCACCAGCACCGGGCGCTGCGCCTTGGCGGCGGCCAGCAGGGCAAGGAAGCGATCCACGCCGAACTTCTCCGGGCGCGCGTAGGCGATGCGCACGCCTGCGCATTCGGCGCTGGTGCGCACCACATGCACCTGGTCGAAGCGCCGCTGCAGCTGGTCCAGCATGGCGCTGGTCAGTGAAGGTGCGGCCACGCTGGCGACGAACGCCGTCGCGCCGCTGGGCAGGCTGTGCGGCGGCTGCCCGGCCATGCCTTCGGCGCCATGCGCCCAGGCCTGTACGTCACCCGCGCGATCCCCCTGCAACGGCGCGAACTTGAAGCGCGAATTGCCGAGGTCGAACAACCAGTCGCTCATGCCGCCCTCACCGTGACTTCGCCGGCATGCAGGCGGCGCTCGCAGCCGTCGATGCTCACGCGCAGCGCGCCGTCATCGGCCAGGCCCAGTGCGGTGCCGTGCTGCCACTGCCCCTCCAGCTCGACGCGCACCTCGCGGCCGGCCAGCATGTCGAAGGCGGCGTAGCGCGGCAGGAACGGGGCCAGCCCTTCGCGGTCGAATTCCTCCAGCGCCGGCAGCAGCCGTGCGAGCACGGCGGCGACGACGATGTTGCGGTCGACCGGCGCGCCGGCCAGTGTGTCCAGATCCACCCAGGGCTGGGTGATCTGCTCGGCGAACGAAGGCGGCATGTGCGTGTTGATGCCGATGCCGATCACCGCGCGGGCCGGACCGGCGTATTCGCCGCCGCCCTCGGCGAGCAGGCCGACCAGCTTGCGACGGCCATCGACGATCAGATCATTCGGCCACTTCAGCTGCGCCTGGGTGAAACCCAGATCGTGCAGCGCTTCGGCCACGGCGATACCGGCAACCAGGCTCAGCCCCGCCAGCCGGCCAAGGCCCCCGGAGAACAGCCGCAGCACCGACAGATAGACATGGGCCGCCAGCGGCGAGGCCCAGGTGCGCCCGCGCCGCCCCCGCCCTCCGGTCTGGCGTTCGGCCAGCAGGACGCTGACCCCGCGCTGGGGCGCGCTGCACCGCAGCAATTCGGCATTGGTGGAATCCACCGTCCAGGCCACCTGCAGGTCATGCAGCAGGGACAGGGCATCGGCCGGCAGGGCAGCACGGATGGTCGCCGGGTCCAGCAGCTCGACCGGGCGGGTCAGGCCATAGCCTTCGCCGGCACGGCCCTCGATATCGACACCTGCGGCCCTAAGCCCTTGAATGCGCTTCCAAATTGCCGCCCGGGTCTGGCCCAGCTCACGGGCCAGGGCGTCGCCGGACAGGCGACCGGCAGCGAGTTTGGCCAGCAATTGGCGATCGTCCACGGCAGCTTCCACGAAGTCAGGACGGAATTATGCGGGAAAGCCGCCAGCGACGCCCGCCACGGGGCCGGCGGCGGGCTTCCAATCCGGCGCCGGGTTCGGGCTAGAATCGGGAACTCACCTTCCCTTAACGTGGATGTCGTCAATGCGCCGTTATGCCCATTGCCTGATCCTGCTGACGATGCCCTTCGCGGCGTCGGCCACAGCAGCACTGGATGACAGCCGCGGCGCCTGTGTGTCCTCCAACGGCGATGCCGCCTCGCAGCGCGCACCGACGGCATCGACTACCACGGCCAAGCCTGCTCCGGCACGCCCGGCGGCCAGCAGCGCGACCAGCACCGGCGGTGGCGGCAGCGATGAGGACATGCTGCAGCGGCTGCGCGCGCCGAAGTGGCACAGCTACCTGCCGGGAATGTTCCGCTGATCAAGTCGTTGCTGCAGTGGCTGCGGCCCGCACCGCGGCCGATCGAAGACGCGTACTGGGATGAGGCCTGCCGCCGTGCGGCATGGCTGCAGGGGCTTTCCGACGAACGACGCGCCCGGCTGCGCACGCTGGCGGCGCGCTTCCTGCATGAGAAGACCATCACCCCGATCGGCAACCTGCAGCTGCAGGCCGCCGACGGCGTGCTGCTGGCGGCCCTGTGCTGCCTGCCACTGCTGGAGTTCGGCGAGGTGGGGCTGCAGGGCTGGTCGCAGCTGATCGTGTACCCCGACGCATTCCGCGTGCATCGCAGCCACATGGATGCGGCGGGCGTGCTGCACGAATGGGATGACGAGCTGATCGGCGAATCGTGGGACAGCGGGCCGTTGATCCTGTCCTGGGCCGACGTGCAGGCCGATCTGGCCGCACCGCACGAGGGCTACTGCGTGGCCGTGCACGAGATGGTGCACAAGCTCGATGCGCTTGACGGCGCGATGGACGGCACGCCGCCGCTGCCGCGTGCGTGGCAGCGTGAGTGGGCTGCTGTCTTCCAGCAGTCCTACGATGCGTTCTGCGCGCAGGTGGATGCCGGCCAGCAGACGCTGATCGACCCGTATGCCGCCGAAGCACCGGAGGAGTTCTTCGCCGTTGCCAGCGAATACCACTTCTCCGCTCCGGACGTGCTGGCCGAAGCGCTGCCCGATGTCGCCGCGCATCTGCGGCGCTTCTATGGCGAACCGCCGGCGCTGGGCGGCTGAGTCATGTCATCGGTTCGCCGGGCATGGCCCGGCGCTACCTGCATTCGCGTCGACCGGTGGATCGAAGCAGGCCCGCCTTACGGGCCCGGCGGCAGACGTACTTCGAAGCGGGCCCCTTCCAGTTCGCTGGAACGGCCGACCGCCAGTTCGCCGCGGTAATCCTTGATCAGGTCCTGCACGATCGACAGGCCGATGCCGTGGCCCTGCACGCGTTCGTCGCCACGTACGCCACGCTGCAGCACCTTGCCGATATCGTCCGGCGCGATGCCCGGGCCGTCGTCGTCCACGGCCAGCAGCAGGCCGGCGCGGCGTGCATTCGGTGCCGGCAGGGGCTGCGCGGTCAGCAGGACACGGCGCTTGGCCCACTTGAACGCGTTTTCCAGCAGGTTGCCCAGCAGCTCCTGCAGGTCACCCGGCTCGCCATGGAACCGAGCGGCCGGATCGATGTCGAATTCGCACAGCACGCCCTTGGCCGCATAGACCTTTTCCAGGCCCCGCACGATCTCTTCGGCGTTGGACTCGATCGGCAACGGTGCGGAGAACAGCTTGTGGCCCGACGACGCCGCACGCGCCAGCTGATAGGACACCAGGTTGTTCATGCGTTGCAGCTGCACGTCCAGCTCTTCGCGCAGCGCGCCATCACCGGCACCGCTGTCCATCTGCGTGCGCAGCACCGCGATCGGCGTTTTCAGGCTGTGCGCCAGATCCGCCAGGGTATTGCGCTGGCGTTCGAGGTTCTCGCGCTCACTCTCGATGAAGGCATTGATGCTGTCGGTCAGCGGTTCCAGCTCGCGCGGGTGGCGCTCGCTCATGCGCTCGGTCTCGCCGCGCTGCACCTTGGTCAGCTCGGTGATCACGCGACGCAGCGGACGCAGGCTCCACTGCAGGATGACCGTCTGCAGCAGCAGCAGGATCAGGCCGATGCCACCCAGGTAGAACCAGACACGGCTGCGGAACACCCGCAGCTGCGCACCGAGCGCGCGCGAGTCTTCCATCACGTAGATGGTGTACGGGAACTCGGTGGCGGGATCGGCATCGGCATCCCACACCAGGCCCAGGCCGTAGCGGTATACCGAGCCCTGGCTGCCGTCGATCTGGATCATCGGCAGCGGGCCTTCGAACACCTCCTGGCGTGGCGCAAGCAGGCCGCCGCCGACGGTGGGCAGCATCGGGCCTTCGGCCGACATTGAATTGCCCTTGCCGTCCGGCATCACCACCTGCAGGTAGAGACCGCTGCCGGGCACGTCGAAGCGCGGGTCCGGTGGCTGCTCGCGGATGTACAGCGAGCGGTCGCGGGTGAAGTCGATGCCGGCTGCATAGGCAGTGGCGTAGTTCTTCAGGCGCTCACGCAGGTTGGCCTTCGCCGTATCGGCGAAGGCGGCGTCGAGCGCGTAACCGGCCAGGGCCAGGAACGCGACCAGGCCCACGGACGCGGCGAACAGCTGGCGCGCCTGCAGGGAGCGCGGCCGCCAGCGTCGGAAGAACCACAGACGGCCGGACATCGTGCAATCGCCAGGGTGAGCCGGCTCAGCCCTCGTTGCGCGGGATCGCGAAACGGTAGCCGCGGCCGCGCACGGTCTCGATCGGCTTCAGTTCACCGTCCGGGTCCAGCTTCTTGCGCAGGCGGCCGATGAACACTTCCAGCACATTCGAGTCGCGGTCGAAGTCCTGCTGGTAGATGTGCTCGGTGAGGTCGGCCTTGGAGACCAGTTCACCGGCATGCATCATCAGGTACTCCAGCACCTTGTACTCGTAGCTGGTCAGGTCGACATTGCTGCCGGAGACGCTGACCGTCTGCGCGGCGAGATCCAGTGCGACCGGGCCGCATTCCAGCGTCGGCTTGCTCCAGCCGGCGGCGCGGCGCAGCAGCGCGTTGACGCGGGCCAGCAGCTCTTCGACGTGGAACGGCTTGACCAGGTAATCGTCGGCGCCCTGCTTCAGGCCCTCGACCTTGTCCTGCCAGCTCGACCGCGCGGTCAGGATCAGCACCGGGAACTTCTTGCCTTCGTCACGCAGCGCCTTGATCAGCTCCATGCCCGACATCTTGGGCAGGCCGAGGTCGATGATGCCGACGTCGAACGGTACTTCGCGCCCCATGTAGAGGCCTTCCTCGCCGTCCTGCGCAGCATCGACGGCAAAGCCTTCGCGCTTGAGCCGGGCTGCCAGGGTCTCACGCAGCGGGGCTTCGTCTTCGACCAGAAGGATACGCATGAACTCTCCCTAGTGTCCTGGGTGTGGCCCGGAGGCCAGTGGGGTACGGGTTGATAGCGACAACTATCCCTGTTCAGGGGTTATCGCCGCGTAGTGAAGACATATCCGACCGCGGCGTGCGCGGCTGTGAACGCGACGGGGCGGGATCGTCCATGTAGCGGACCCGGCCCCGGTCATCCATGTACTTGACCCGGTTGATGTCACGACCATCGAACGGCACCCGTTCGGCGCCCAGGATGTGGCCGCCGGTGGTGCGCTGCACGCGGCGCACGGCATCGGACAGCGAACGCTCGTCGCCACGGCCACCCCGCTCGCTGCGCTCCATCATCTCCGCCCGGCCGTGTTCCGCACGCGGGGGCTGCTGTGCCATTGCCGACGACAGCGGCGCAGCCACCAGCACCACGCAGGTGGCCAGGGCAATGCGGCAATGGAGGGGAGCGGAAGACATCGATGCGATCCTAGCCGAGCACGGCGATTCGTTCAAAAGTCGTAAATCCGGGAACCGGGTACGGGACCCGGTCTTTACAATTCCTTTGCAAATTCTTGGTTTGGGGCAGTGAATCCGATCTGAACTTTTCCGGGTGAACCGCAGGTTTGTTCATCTAAGTGAACATTCGGGACGAATCGGCCGGTGTTGTCAAGTCAGGAATGTGACGGGCGTCACGCGGCGGCACGGTCGGCGTCGCGCTCGGTGACGGCAAGGGCCTGTTCGACCAATGTCCAGTCGGCGCCTGGACGGTGCGCACCCTCGCTCAAGACCTGCCGGAACGCGCGCCCACCGGGCTGCCCATGGAACAGGCCCAGCAGGTGACGGGTGATGTGCTTCAGGGCCATGCCCTCGCCCAGACGGGCCTCGACGTACGGGCGCAGCGCGCGCAGCAGGTCCGCGCGCGGCCGCAGCGGCGTACCGGTGTGCAGCGCTTCCAGCTGATGCAGCAGATAGGGATCGTGGTACGCGGCCCGGCCCAGCATCACGCCATCGACATGGCCGGCCTGGGCCTGCACGGCTTCAATGCTGGCCAGGCCGCCATTGAGCACCACCGGCAGCGCGGGCCGCTCCTGCTTCAGGCGGTAGGCCCAGTCGTACTTCAGCGGCGGAACCTCACGGTTCTCCTTGGGCGACAGGCCCTTCAGCCAGGCATTGCGCGCGTGCACCACCACCATCGCCGCACCGGCGGCGACCTGGCGGTCGACGAAGCTGGCGAACGCCTCGTACTCGTTGTCCTCATCCACACCCAGCCGGCACTTCACGGTCACCGGGATGTCGACCGCATCGACCATCGCGGCCACGCATTCGGCCACCAGCACCGGCTCGCGCATCAGGCAGGCACCGAAGCGGCCCGCCTGCACGCGATCGGACGGGCAGCCGCAGTTGAGGTTGACCTCGTCGTAGCCCCAGTCCGCGGCGATGCGCGCGGCCTGCGCCAGCAGTGCCGGATCACTGCCACCCAGCTGCAGGGCCAGCGGCTGTTCGCTGCGGTCGAAGCCGAGCAGGCGCTCGCGGTCACCATGGATGACCGCGTTGGCGTGCACCATCTCCGTGTACAGCCGCGCCCCGGGGGCCAGCACGCGGTGGAACACGCGGCAATGGCGGTCCGTCCAGTCCATCATCGGGGCGACGGACAGGCGCAGGGAATCGGCGTAACGGGCAGTGGCGGACGTCATCGGGGCGTTGATCGTGGAGACTGGCATTGCCAGTGAGATCAATAGTTTACACCGGGTGGCTGAATGACGCCGGGGCGTCAGGCGGTGCGCGAAGCGCCGGTGCCCCATTGCTGGTGTGGCACTCGCGCGCCACGTCATCAAATACGAATGAGAAGTGATATCATTTGAGCGTCGCATAGCGATGTGCGGCATGGATGTCCCAAGCAAACGGAACATGTAATGCAGCAACGCACCTATATCGAACTGGTCCTGGAGCTGTTCGCCTTCATCAGCCTGTGCATGGCGATGACGACCTCCGGCACCCCAGTGCTGGTTTTTGGTCTCACAACCATCCTGCTCACGGTATGGATACCCTTCCAACGGCGCGAGATTCATCGCTTCACCCGCGCCGTGTCGATTGCGCTGGTCATTGCGGCAGTAGCCAGGATCGTCATTCATTTCCTACCTAATCCCGCCATCTAAAAGCTGGGCGCCTATTCCCGGCACCGGACGCGACGTTCGCGGCAACCCGGTTCCAGAGACGAAAGCAGACGTTGCCAAGGACGGCAAGCCGGTGGTGTACGAGTTCCCCGGTGGCATCACCAGTGACGCCTACATGGACTTCAGTCGCTACCTCTTCGATCGGGCGTGCGCCCCAACATCGGGCCGGGCGACAACCAGATGATCTGCACCAGCGAAGTGATGGACGCCGACATGCAGGTGGAAGTCAGGTGCATGGGCCGCAGGCACTGATGCAACAACGCGGGTGACCGCCGCTGCGGTCACCGGGTGCCCCCTGCCGAAGCGCTTATGGACCCATGTCCCAGCACAGGTGGCGGCGTTTGGTGAGTGCGAACTCAGTGTCCGCCGCCGCGCCCACCTACCTGCTCGATCAACGTCCGGCTGGCGGCATTGAGCCCCACCACCGTTACATCGGCGCCATGCGCGGCCAGTTTTTCCTGCGCGCGCTCCAGCGCGGCCACGGCGGTCAGATCCCACAGATGGGCATCGCGCAGGTCAATCTGCACCTTCGGTGCTACGTGCTGGTAGTCAAACGCCGCGCCCAGCTGGCCGGCGGAAGCGAAGAACACCTGGCCGCGCACGCGGTAGAGCTGCGTGCTGCCGACATCGTCGCGCTGCACATCCAGCATGCGGCCAACTTTGCGTGCGAAGAACAACGCCGACAGCAGCACGCCGCTGAGCACGCCCTTGGCCAGGTCGTGGGTGGCCACGGTGACCACCACGGTCAGCAGCATCACCGCCGACGAACTGCGTGGATGGGTGCGCAGGTCGCGCAGCGAGCGCCAGCTGAAGGTGCCGATGCTGACCATGATCATCACCGCCACCAGTGCCGCCATCGGAATCTGCCGTACCAGCTCACTGCCGTACACCACCATCGCCAGCAGCAGCACGCCAGCCACCAGGCATGACAGGCGGCCACGGCCACCGGAGCTCACGTTGATGACCGACTGGCCGATCATCGCGCAGCCGGCCATGCCGCCGAGAAAGCCGGTGACCGTATTCGCCACGCCCTGGCCGATGCATTCGCGATTGCGCTCGCTGGGTGTCTCGGTGATGTCCTCGACGATCTGCAGGGTCATCATCGATTCGAGCAGGCCGACCACGGCCAGCGTGGCCGACACCGGCAGCAGGATGCGCAGCGTCTCCCAGCTGAGCGGGACATCAGGCAGCAGGAAATGCGGCAGGCTGTCGGGCAGCTGACCCATGTCGCCAACACTGCGCACGTCGATACCGAAGCCGATCACCACCGCGGTAAGCAGCACGATGGCCACCAGCGGCGAGGGCACGGCGCGGGTGAGGCGCGGCAGCAGATAGATGATGGCCAGCGCCGCCGCGCACAGCACGTAGACCGTAGGACCGCGGCCGATCAGTTCCGGCATCTGTGCCAGGAAGATCAGGATCGCCAGCGCATTGACGAAGCCGGTGATGACCGAGCGCGAGACGAAGCGCATCAGCGAGCCCAGTTTGAACACACCTGCCAGCACCTGCAGCAAGCCGGCCAGGATGCTGGCGGCGAACAGGTACTGCAGGCCATGATCCTTCACCAGGTCGACCATCACCAGCGCCATCGCGCCAGTGGCAGCAGAGATCATGCCGGGGCGACCACCCGCGATGGCGGTGATGACGGCGATGGAGAAGGCGGCGTACAGGCCGACCTTGGGGTCGACACCGGCAATGAGCGAGAAGGCGATGGCCTCGGGAATCAGGGCCAGGGCGACGACGATGCCGGACAACAGGTCGCCACGGACGTTGCCGAGCCATTGCTGGCGCAGGGGATAGGACGTTTGCATGGGAAAGCTCCGCGCGCAAGCGGGCGTGGCCGCATGGCGCTGCAGTGGAAAGACACGGGTTCCTGAGCCGGGCGGGCCGGCTGCCGATGTGCGGCAAGGGTCAGGGTGGCGTGATCACTGCAGGCGGGTGTCGGTACGTGGGAGGGGCGCAGTCTACGGGAAGCGGCTGCATGAAGGTAGCGCGGTCGGCCGCCAAAAGCAGCGGAGCATGGCTCCGCTTTACAATCGGGTCATGGCTACCGATCGCCCCCGCTTCTTCGACCCCACCACCGAACAGGGGGTGCTGCGCCTGTCGATTGCCGGTGCGTTGCTGCTGGCGCTGACTGCGGTGGTGTTCGGCCTGCTGGCCAATTCCTCGCTCATCATCTTCGATGGCATCTACGGGCTGATCGACGTGGTGATGACCTGGCTGTCGCTGCTGGTCGCGCGCCTGATCGCGCTGTCGACCAACACCGATGCGCTGCAGTCGCGCCTCAACCAGCGCTTCACCATGGGCTTCTGGCACCTGGAACCGATCGTGCTGGGCGTGAGCGGCACGCTGATGATCGGTGCGGCGCTGTATGCACTGGTCAATGCCGTGGACGCGCTGATGTCCGGCGGCCGCCACATCGCGCTGGGGCCGGCGATGATCTTCGCCGCGCTGTCGCTGCTGGCCGAGGCGGCGCTGGGCGTGTTTGTGCTGCGTGCCAACCGCCGCATCGGATCGGAGTTCATCGCGCTGGACGCGAAGAACTGGATGATCGCGGCCAGCATGTCGGCCTGTTATCTGGTCGCCTTCCTGGGCGGCGCGCTGGTGCGTGGCACCGCGTGGGAATGGATCGGGCCGTACATCGACCCGGCCATCCTCGCCTTCGTCTGCGTACTGGTGATGATCGCGCCGCTGGGCACGGTACGGCGGGCATTGGCCGGCATCCTGCTGGTGACCCCGCCGGAGCTGCAGGCCCACGTGGACGCGGTGGCACGCACGATCGTCGCCAGGCATGGCTTCGTCGAACACCGCAGCTATGTGGCGCAGGTGGGACGTGGCGAGCAGATCGAGCTGTTCTTCGTGGTCCCGGCCGATGATCCGCCGCGGCCCCTGCGGGAGTGGGACCAACTGCGTGACGAGATCGGCGATGCACTGGGCGAAGCCTCGCCGGACCGCTGGCTGACCATCATGTTCACCACTGATCGGGAATGGACGATCTAGACCGGCAGGACGATCTGTCAAATTTCTCGGACGGTCTGTCACCCATCGTCCTTGGAAAGCGGGCAAAGTAGGCTCCAACGCACTACCACCCACTGACCAGGAGCATCCCGATGTCCATCGAAAAGGTTCTGTACACCGCCCAGGCGACCTCCACCGGCGGCCGCGAAGGCCGTTCCGTCTCCTCCGACAACGTGCTCGACATCCAGCTGTCGACCCCGCGCGAGCTGGGCGGCGCGGGCGGCCCGGGCACCAACCCGGAGCAGCTGTTCGCCGCCGGCTACTCGGCCTGCTTCCTCGGCGCGCTGAAGTTCGTGGCCGGCCAGGCCAAGGTCGCGCTGCCGGCTGACACCACCGTGACCGGCAAGGTGGGCATCGGCCAGATCCCGACCGGTTTCGGCATCGAGGCCGAGCTGACCATCAACGTGCCGGGCGTGCCGCGCGAGCAGGTTGAAGCGCTTGTGCAGAAGGCGCACATCGTGTGCCCGTACTCGAATGCCACCCGCGGCAACATCGACGTGACGCTGATCGTCGCCTGACCGCAAAAAAATGGGCGGATGCCGGTCGAAACCAGGCATCCGCCCATCCCACCCCGGGTGGGCCCCGGCACGCGGCCGGGGACGCATTCGCTTACTTCTCGCTGGTGATCAGCTGTACGACGCTGGAGAAATCCAGCTTGCCGCGCCCGGCCTGGTGATTCATCGAATACAGGTTGCGGGCCACTTCACCCAGCGGGATCGAGGCGCCGACACTCATCGCCGCTTCCACTGCCAGGCCCATGTCCTTCAGCATCAGATCGCTGCCGAAACCGCCGCTGTAGCCACGCGAGGCCGGCGCATTCTCCAGCACGCCCGGCCAGGGATTGCACACTTCGGTGGCCCAGCTGCGGCCGGTGCTCACCGCCATCATCTGCGACAGCACCTTCGGGTCCAGACCGTGCGCCACGCCCAGTGCGATGGCCTCGCCGGTGACGGCCATGATCACACCCAGCGCCATGTTGTTGCACAGCTTGGCCACTTGGCCGGCACCACTGGCGCCGACGTGGAAGATGTTCTTGCCCATCGCCTGCAGCACCGGGCGCGCACGCTCCAGTGCATCCTCTTCACCACCGACAATGAAGGTGAGGGTGCCGGCCTGGGCACCGGCCGTGCCGCCGGAAACCGGCGCATCGATCATCTGCAGGCCGCGTGCGGCCGCCGATTCGGACACCTTGCGGGCGCTGGCCGGGGCGATCGTGCTGCAGTCGATGACCAGCGCACCGGCCGGAATCGCGGCAAGAATGCCGTCATCGCCCAGGTACAGGCCTTCGACGTGGCGACTGGCCGGCAGCATCGAGATCACCACCTCGGCGTCGGCCAGGGTGTCACGTGCTGACGACGCGGCACTGGCACCGGCGTCGACGGCGGCCTGCACGGCGGCCGGCACCAGATCGAACACGCGCACGGTGTGGCCGTTCTTGACCAGATTGGCGGCCATCGGGCCACCCATGTTGCCCAACCCAATGAATGCAATGCGGCTCATGCCAGGCTCCTTTCAGCGGCAGGGGTACCCAGGTCGGCCAGCGGATGCGCGGCATCGGCCCAGGGCGAAGCGAAGAACGTATCGGCCCACAGGGCGCTGGCTTCGGCCAGCGTGGCCGGGTTCCACTGCGGATTGCGGTCCTTGTCGATCAGCAGCGCGCGGATGCCTTCGGCGAAATCACCGTGGGCGGCGCAGTGCAGTGCGGTGATGTATTCCAGACGGTACACGCTGGCCAGATCCCGGCCGGCGCTGCGGCGATGCAGCTCGAACGCCAGCCGCGCCGAGCCCGGCGCACCGGCGGCGAGGGTTTTCTGTGCGGCCTGCAACCAGGCATCGTCGGTCTGCAGGTGGGCGATGCCTTCGACGATGGCATCGAGGTCATCGCCTTCGCACAGTGCATCAACCTGCGCGGCGTTGGCCAGCAACGGACCGGTCGCCGCATCACTGGCATGCGACTGCAGCAGATGGGTCAGGCGCTCGTGGTTGTGCGCGGTGTCACTTGACCAGGCCACCTGCAACAGGGCCTCGAACACCGCGCTGCGGCGCTCTTCGGCCACGTGCACGTCGGCCAGCCCGGCGTAGATGGCGTCGCCCGGGTTGAGCAGCGCACCGGTCAGGGCCAGGAACAGGCCGCCCCGGCCGGGCACGCGCGGCAATAGCCAGCTGCCACCGACATCGGGGAACAGGCCGACGGTGATTTCCGGGAAGGCCAGCTTGGAGCGCTCGCTGACCACGCGATGGCTGGCGCCGGACATCAGGCCGATGCCACCGCCCATCACGATGCCATGGCCCCAGCACAGGATCGGCTTGGCATAGGTGTGGATGAGGTAATCCACGCGGTACTCGACGTCGAAGAACTCGGCGGCGTAGTCGTTGTCGCGGATATCGCTGCGGCCAGCCTCGCGGAACGCACGCATGCTCTGGTACAGGCTGTGCAGGTCACCGCCGGCGCAGAACGCCTTCTCACCGGCGCCCTGCAGCACCACCATCGCGATGCCGTCGTCGTCGGCCCAGGCAGTGAGCTGCTTCAGCAGCAGATGCGCCATCGGCAGCGAGAAGCCATTGAGCGTGCGCGGCGCGTTCAGCGTGGCGATGCCGATGCGCGCGCCATTGCCGGCCACGCGCTCTTCGAACAGGACCGGCGCTTCGTCGGCGACCGTGGTCATGCGTTCTTCCACTGCGGGGCGCGCTTTTCCAGGAAGGCGTTCACGCCCTCGACCTGGTCGGCGGTATCGAACAGATCGACGAAGGCCTCGCGTTCGGCCACCAGCGCCGAGGCGTGGGTGCCGGTGCGGGTGGACTGCACCAGCGTCTTGCAGGCGGCGATGCTGGTCGGGCTCTGCTTGCCGGCCTTCTTCGCCCATTCCAGCGCCAGCGCCTTGGACTCGCCCTTGCCGACCTTCTCCTCGGCCAGGCCGATGCGCAGCGCGGTCTCGGCGTTGATGCGCTCGCCCAGCAGGATCATGCGCTTGGCCCAGCCCTCGCCCACCAGCCGTGGCAGGTTCTGGGTACCACCGGCGCACGGCAGCAGGCCGACGGTGGCCTCCGGCAGCGCGACCTGGGCGTGGTCTTCGATGATGCGCAGGTCGCAGGCCAGCGCGCATTCCAGCCCGCCGCCCATCGCATAGCCGTTGATCGCGGCGATCGACACGCCGCAGAAGCCGGACAGCGCCTCGAAGGCTTCGCCGAAGCGGCGTGCGGCCTCGCGCGCCGCGGCCTTGTCGCCGGAGGCGAACTGGTTCAGATCCGCGCCGGCGGAGAAGAACTTCTCGCCATCACCGGTGATCACCAGCGCGTAGATCTCGCGGTCCGCATTGAGCGCAGCCACCAGGTCGCGCAGCGCGGACAGGCTGTGCACGGTCCAGGTATGCGCCGGCGGGTTGTGCAGGGTGACCACGGCGGTGTGGCCATCGGCCTCGACCTTCAGGCCCACGTGCTCCTGGGTACGCCAATCCTTCATCGCAGTTCCTCTTCGGTGTTGAGCAGGTGACGGGCAACGATCACCCGCATGATCTCGTTGGTGCCTTCCAGGATCTGGTGCACGCGGCAGTCACGCAGCAGGCGTTCGATCGGGTATTCGCGGATGTAGCCGTAGCCACCGTGGATCTGCAGCGCTTCGTTGCAGACAGTGAAACCGGCATCGGTGGCGAAGCGCTTGGCCATCGCGCACCACACATTGGCGTCGCTGGCGCCGGCATCGAGCTTGCGCGCGGCGGTGTGCACCATCTGCCGGGCGGCCACCAGCTGGGTGACCATGTCGGCCAGCTTGAACTGCAGTGCCTGGAACTCGGCCAGCGCCTTGCCGAACTGGCGACGCTCGCCCATGTAGCGGCGTGCGGCATCCAGCGCGCCCTGCGCGGCACCGAGCGAACAGGCGGCGATGTTGATGCGGCCGCCATCGAGCCCCTTCATCGCCAGCTTGAAGCCACCGCCTTCCTCTCCCAGAAGGTGGCTGACCGGCACGCGGACGTTCTCGAAGGTGATGCCACGGGTGGGCTGGCTGTTCCAGCCCATCTTCTCTTCCTTGCGGCCGAAGCTGATGCCCGGCAGGTCCGACGGCACCGCGATGGCGCTGACGCCGCCGGCACCGGCACCGCCGGTGCGCGCCATCACCACCAGCAGTTCGGTGGCACCGGCGCCGGAAATGAAGGCCTTGGCGCCGTTCAGCACGAAGTGGTCGCCATCGCGCACGGCGGTGGTCTTCAGCGAGGCCGCATCGGAACCGGCGCCCGGTTCGGTCAGGCAGTACGAGGCCAGCTTGATGCCCGCCGCCAGATCATTGCCCCACGCATCGCGCAGTGCCGGCTGCCCCCACTTGGACACCATCCACGAGGCCATGTTGTGGATGCTGATGTAGGCCGCGGTCGAGGGGTCGACACTGGCGAGCTCCTCGATGACGACGGCGGCGTCCAGCCGGCTCAGGCCGCTGCCGCCCACTTCCGGGTCCATGTACAGACCGCAGAAGCCCAGTTCACCGGCCTTGGCGATCGCCTCGCGCGGAAAGATGCCCTCCGCATCCCATCGCGCGGCGTGCGGCGCCAGTTCGGCCAGTGCGAAGTCGCGGGCGGCCTCGCGGTAGGCCTGCTGCGCTTCTTCCAGTTCCGTCGTCATCGAGTGGCTCATGGCTGCTCCTGCCGTTACTTCAGGCTGATCGTGGTGTTGACGCCGTGGCTCAGCGTCTCGTCATCGAACCAGCGCGCGGTGACGGTCTTGGTCTGGGTGTAGAACAGCACCACCTGCTTGCCGTACGGGCCAAGGTCACCCAGCTTGGAGGCGCGCGAACCGGTGAAGGAGAACAGCGGCACCGGCACCGGGATCGGCACGTTGATGCCGACCTGGCCGACGTCGATGTCTTCCTGGAACCTGCGCGCGGCCGCGCCGGACTGGGTGAACAGTGCGGTGCCGTTGCCGTTCGGGTTGCTGTTGACCATCGCGATGGCGTCTTCCAGCGTTTCCGCTTCCAGGATCACCAGCACCGGCCCGAATATTTCTTCCTGGTAGATGCGCATGTCGGTGGTGACACCGGCAAAGATGGTCGGGCCGACGAAGTTGCCCTTCTCGAAGCCATCGACCTGCGGATTGCGGCCGTCGAGCACCAGCTGCGCGCCCTGCTCCACGCCCGAGGCGATCAGGCCTTCCACGCGCTCGCGCGCACTGCAGGAAATCACCGGGCCGACATCGGTGCCGGACACGGTGCCACCGCTGACCTTCAGGGTCTTGGCCTTGGCCACCAGATCCTGCACCCAGCCACGCGCTTCACCCACCAGCACCAGCGTGGAGGCCGCCATGCAGCGCTGGCCGGCGGCACCGAAGGCGGCACCGACCATCGCGTTGAGGGTCTGCTCCTTGTTGGCATCCGGCAGCACCACGGCGTGGTTCTTGGCGCCCATCATGCACTGCACGCGCTTGCCGGCCAGCGAAGCACGGTTGTACACGTGGGTACCCACGCGGGTGGAACCCACGAAGGAGACCGCCTTGATGTCCGGGTGGTCGCAGATCGCGTTGACCACTTCCTCGCCACCGTGGACCACATTCAGCACGCCCTTCGGGATGCCGGCTTCCAGCGCCAGTTCAACCAGGCGCATGGTGACCATCGGGTCCTGCTCGGATGGCTTGAGGATGAAGGTGTTGCCGGTGGCGATGGCCATCGGGAACATCCACAGCGGAATCATCGCCGGGAAGTTGAACGGGGTGATGCCGGCGCACACGCCCAGCGGCTGCATGATCGTGTAGGTATCCACGCCATTGGCCACGTTGTTGGCCAGCTCGCCCAGCTGCAGGTTGCCGATGGCGGCGGCGTGCTCGACCACTTCCAGGCCGCGGAACACATCGCCTTCGGCATCCGGCAGGGTCTTGCCCTGTTCGGCGGTGAGGATGTGCGCCAGCTCGCTCATGTTCTCGCGGATCAGCTGCTGGTACTTCAGGAAGATGCGCGCACGGGTGCCGATCGGGGTCTTGCGCCAGGTCTTGAACGCTTCCTTGGCGGCGGCCACGGCGGCGTCCACTTCAGCGGTGGTGGCGAACGGGACCTGGGCCAGCACGTCCTGGGTGGCCGGGTTGATCACGTCCTGCCAGTGGGAGGTCGCCGATTCGACGAACTGGCCATCGATCAGCATGCGGATACGGGGCGCTGCAACAGTCATGACGACATCCAGGGGGGCGAAAGATGCTTGGCATTATTCACAGCCGCCGCCTCGATTTCCCGCCTGAATCCGCTTAATCTGGCCAACACCCGTCACGATTCCTGTTAATTCTGTGAATTCGTCGTCCTCACAGCGCCAACTGGGCCTGCGCCTGCTGCGCCTGCGCGAGCAGCGTGGCTACAGCCAGATCGACCTGGCCCGTGCCCTGGGCCTGTCTGCCAGCTACCTGAACCAGATCGAGCGCAACAAGCGCCCGTTGACGCCCGCCGTGCAGAAGAAGCTGGGTGAGGTGTTGGGCGACGTTTCCGGCCTGTTCCACGAGGATGAACCCGCGGCACTGCAGGAATCATTGGCCGAAACCCTGCGGGACCTGGGACTGGCCGACGTCAGTGCCACCGAGCTGCGGGCACTGGCCGGCAACCTGCCGCAGGTCAGCCGCGCGCTGCTGGACCTGCATCGCCGCCACCTGGCGCTGCGTGAGCATGCCGCTGCACTGGAGTTCCAGCTGGGCGAACCCGGTGCCGGCAGCACCCTGCCGGCGGGCGACCAGGTGCGCGAGTTCTTCAACCGCATGCACAACCACATCCCGGAGCTGGATGAGCTGGCCGAGCGGTTGTTCGCCGAATGGGGACTGTCGCCGGGGCACGTCGCCCCGCGCCTGCGCCAGTTGCTGGCCGACCGCCACGGCGTGCTGGTGGAAGTGACTGCGTTGCAGGCCGGGCGCGAGAAGCGCCAGTACGATGCCAGTGCGCGCCGGCTGTGGCTGCCGGACTACCTGGAGCCGGGCCAGCAGGCCTTCCAGATGGCCGCCGAGCTGGCACTGCACGGCTACCTGCCGCAGATCGATGCGGTGATTGCCCGCGCCGGATTCAGCGACGAGGCGCGCATCGCGCAGGCGCGCATCGGCCTGTCGAACTATTTCGCCGGGGCCCTGGTGATGCCCTACCTGCGCTTCCTGCGTGCGGCCGAAGCCAGCAGCTACGACATCGAGCTGCTGGCGCATCAGTTCGGTGTCGGCTTCGAGGCGGTCTGCCACCGGCTGAGCACGCTGGCCCGCCGCAGCGCCCCCGGCCTGCCGTTCTTCTTCATCCGTGTGGACCGCGCCGGCAACGTCTCCAAGCGTCACTCGGCCACCGACTTCCACTTCTCGCAGGTGGGTGGCTCATGCCCGCTGTGGATCGTCTACGAAGCGTTCAACCAGCCCGGCCGCATCCTGACCCAGACCGCGCGCATGCCGGATGGGCGGCGCCACTTCTGGCTGGCCCGGCAGGTCAGCAGTGGCCCGGTTGGTCACGGCCAACCCCGCAAGACCTTCGCAGTGGCGCTGGGCTGCGACCTGCAGCATGCCGAGCGGCTGGTGTATTCGCTGGGGCTGGATGTGCAGAGCCCCGGCAATTCGGTGTCCATCGGCCCCGGCTGCCGCGTGTGCCCACGCGAGGACTGCATGCAGCGCGCGTTCGCGCAGCTGCCGGGGCGGTAGGGTTGGTTCGGCAGGGCTGCGCCCTGCACCTGCACAGGCCGACGCAACGGCAACGGCAGAAGCTGGCATTCCGTGGCGCTCACGCTGTCAGAACGACGCATTGCCCTGGTGGGTGTCGACCTTGGTCGACACGGTTGAACCCTGGCGGTGAGCCACCGCAGGTGTCAGATCGTGCCGACCAAGGTCGGCACCCACCAGACAAGGTCGGCACCCGCCAGAACAGTTCAATCGGCTGCGGCAGCGGTCAGTAGATCGGCGTCACCTTCATCTGCGGCAGCGGCCGTGGTGCGCCGTCGGTGAGGTCCGGGCCGAGATCCTCCCAGCTGCGGCCCTGCTCCACCATCAGCCCCCACAACTGCTGTGACGCCAGTCGCTTGTCCTCCGAGCCCAGCTTGTACGACGGCGGCGTCGGCTCACCGCGGGCCACCATCGTGTACGCCGCCCGATAGGCCAGCACCTGCTGCGCGGGATCATCGGTACGCGCCACTTCCAGTGTGTAACGCTGGTAGGCCGAGGCCAGGTTGCGCCAGCGGATCCAGTAGTGATTCTCGAAGGAGAACGCGCAGAAGCGCGCACCGGCCAGGCTGCCCTTGTCGGCGATGCGGGTCAGCACCTCCTGCGGCATGTCCAGGTTCATGCCGCCCTCGTCTCCCTGCAGGGTCACGTGCACGATGCGGTCGCGATAGCCCGGAGCACGCGCCTGCAGCAGATCGCGCCAGTTCTGCATGGTTGCCACCACCGCGAACAGGAAACGGCCGAGCTCGCCGGCCGCCACCGGCGCGGCGATGGACTGGTAGGTGCGTTGCCAGCCATGGCGGTTCTCGCTGGGCAGGAACACCGACCGCTCCAGCGCCTGCCGCGCATTGCCGCCGGAGCTGACCTCCTCCGCATGCTGCGGATAGACCAGATTGATGGCGAAGGTCGGCCAGCGCGGAAGCGCCGCGTCGAACAGATGGATCGGGAAGTTGCTGCTGATGCCCCCATCGGAGAACCAGCAGATCCGGAAGGCGGTGATCACCGGGCCGCAGGCCTGGCCGGCACTGGTCAGCCCCTCCATGCTGTCGGCCACGTTGTGTTCCGGATCGGAGGCGGTCGCCCCAGGCTCGCATCGGCGCTCGCGGCGCGAGGGTTCATGCAGCGGCACCGCGCTGATCAGCAACGGGAAACTCAGGCTCATCCGCGTTGCCACCAGTACCGGCAGCTGCGGCCCCTGGGGCAGGCGGTAATAGAGTCGCCCATCCACGCCCAGCGGCGGCCCCGCATGGTTGACCAGCCACTGCACCACGCTGGCCGGGAACAGCTGGTCGAACTCTTCGCGCAGGAACCAGAACTGCGCGCCGCCCAACGGCAGCGTGCGGGGTTCGTTGTGCGATACGCAGGTGGTGATCATCTGCAGGGTGATGGCATGCGGGCTGTCCGGCTCGTCGGCATAGCGCGGCGCATCGTGCAGGTCGGCAAAGGTAAGCGGCACATCGGCCGGCTTGCCTGACAGCTGCTGCAGGCAGTCGTGCAGCCATTCCGTCAACGCCGGCCGGCGCGCGTCGCTGCCGAGGCCGCTGCACAGGCCCAGCAGATTGCGTCGTGCCACCCGCGCGACCCGCAGCGCGGCCCCGGCCACGCCAGCGCCATAGGCGCACAGCAGCGACGGCAGCAACGTTGCCGCGACTCCACTCCAGCCGCCGCCCCATGCGCCCAGCGCGAGCAGCACTGCCAGCGACACCAGCACTTCCAGCGGCGCGATCTGGAACACGGCGATGGCCAGGCACAGCAGCTTGCGGGGCCAGCCTGCATTGCCGGTCAGCACCACCAGCAGCCGATAGGCTGCACGCGCGCCGCGCGCCGGCTGGAACAGACCGTAGATGAACCCGCGCCGCGACAGCTGCGCCGACACCGCCGACAATCCACCGTACCCGGCATCACCCGGCAGCGGCTCGCCCGCCTGCTGGCGGCGATCACCATAGGCCGCCGCCGCAGCCACCGCGGCGGCGATGGCGCCCGCCGAGGTGCCACCGATGCTCTTGAAGCGATACTCGCGCGCCAGCGCCAGTACCGCATTGGGGTACACGATGCCGCTGGTGATGCCACCTTTCATGACCAGATCGCAGTACTTCGCCGCCACACGTCACCTCCCGTCCGTCGGTTCCCAGTATCGCAAGCCGGCCTCTCACAGCCTGAGAAAGGCGCCACATCCCGGTGTTGTGATCCCGGGCCTTGACCATTGCTGCCAACCGGCCTACCTTGTGCACGCCGAAGGTATTCATCTCTTCATGCGAATGAAGGGATGAATTTAAACGGGAATCCGGTGAAGGCGCCTCGCGCGCCCATTCCGGAGCTGCCCCGCAGCGGTGAATGGAAACGAATCCTGCCAACAGCACTGGGCTCGCGCCTGGGAAGCGGCAGGTAGTAGGTGGGCTGCGGCCCGCGTCCAACAGCCCGAATACCGGCCCCGGCCGGGGGACACGACCGTCCCCTGACTCGACCTGGAATCTCCGCGGGGAGGTTGCCGGGGCCGTCGTCGTCCTGCGCCTGCAGGGTGCGCGGCCACGTGCGTCCTTTTCACGGCATCCGGTTCGCCCGCGGGGGCGAAGGTCGCTGGCAAGACGCCCGTGCGCCGGCAACGGCACGCGTCGTCCTGCGGTTCCTTCGTTCCTCAATGCCGATATGCAATGAGGACACGCTGCAATGACCACTGTTACCAACCTGGGCTTTCCCCGCATCGGCGCCAAGCGCGAACTGAAGCGGGCGCTCGAACGCCACTGGGCCGGCGAGGACGACGCCGCCACCCTGCAGGCCACCGCCGCGGCGCTGCGTGCCCGGCACTGGCAGCTGCAGATCGAGGCCGGCGTTGATGTACCGCCGAGCAACGACTTCAGCCTGTACGACCAGGTGCTCGACACCGCATGGCTGTTCGATGCCATTCCCGAACGCTATCGCGAACTGGCCGCGCACGATCCACTGGCCGCCTACTTCGCCACGGCCCGTGGCCTGCAGCGCGATGGCATCGACCTGCGCGCGCTGGAGATGACCAAGTGGTTCGACACCAACTATCACTATCTGGTGCCGGAACTGCACGCGGGCCAGGCCTTCGCCCTGCGCGGTGACAAGCCGCTGGCCGAGTTCAACGAGGCCAGGGCGCTGGGCATCCACACTCGGCCGGTGCTGCTGGGGCCGGTGAGCTTCCTGCTGCTGTCCAAGACCACCGACGGCAGCGCCGCGCTGGACCTGCTGGATGCGCTGCTGCCGGCCTATGTGCAGCTGCTCGGCCAGCTGGACGACGCCGGTGCCGACTGGGTGCAGCTGGATGAGCCGCTGCTGGTGCAGGATCTCGACGCCGATGCGCAGGCAGCCTATGAGCGCGCCTATGCCCGGTTGGCCACGGCACGGCGTCCGAAACTGCTGGTCGCGACCTATTTCGGTGCGCTCGAGGACAACCTGGCGTTGGCCACCGGCCTGCCGGTGGACGGACTGCACGTGGACCTGGTGCGCGCGCCGGAGCAGCTGGACGCCGTGTTGAAGGCGCTGCCGGCCGAGCGCGTGCTGTCGGCCGGCCTGGTCAACGGCCGCAACATCTGGCGCACCCATCTGGACAACGCACTGATCCTGGCCCGGTTTGCCCAGGTGGACCGCGGCGCCGACCGGCTCTGGCTGGCACCGTCCTGTTCCCTGCTGCATACGCCCGTCGATCTTGCGCTGGAAAAGAAGCTTGATGACGAACTGAAGGGCTGGCTGGCGTTCTCCCGGCAGAAGCTGCAGGAACTGCGCCTGCTGGCCGACGCACTCGATGGCAGGGCGGATGCGGAAGCGGGCCTGGCTGCCAACCGCGCTGCGCTGGACGGGCGTCGTCGCTCGCCACGCGTGCACAACCCGGCCGTGGCCGCACGCCTGGCCGCGCTGACCGTGGCCGATGCGCAGCGGCACACCGCCTACCCGCAGCGCCGCATCGCACAGCATGCGGCGCTGCAGCTGCCGCTGCTGCCCACCACCACGATCGGTTCCTTCCCGCAGACGCTGGAGGTGCGCGAGGCGCGCGCCCGGCACAAGTCCGGCAAGCTGGGCCTGGCCGAGTACGAGGCCTTCCTGGAACAGCAGACCGCGCATGCGGTGCGCGTGCAGGAAGAGCTGGGCCTGGACGTGCTGGTCCACGGCGAGTTCGAGCGTAACGACATGGTCGAGTATTTCGGCGAGCAGCTGGAAGGCTTTGCCTTCACCGGCAACGGCTGGGTGCAGAGCTATGGCTCGCGCTGCGTCAAACCGCCGGTGATCTTCGGCGACGTCAGCCGCCCGCAGCCGATGACGGTGCGCTGGTCCAGTTACGCGCAATCGCTCACCGACAAGCCGATGAAGGGCATGCTGACCGGTCCGGTGACGGTACTGCAGTGGTCGTTCGTGCGCGACGACCAGGAACGCGATGTGACCTGCCGGCAGATCGCGCTGGCCCTGCGGGACGAAGTGCAGGATCTGGAAGCAGCCGGCATCGGCGTGATCCAGGTGGACGAGCCGGCCATCCGCGAGGGGTTGCCGTTGCGCCGCGCCCACTGGCGCGCCTACCTGGACTGGGCGGTGGAATCGTTCCGCATCAGTACCAGCGGCGTGCGCGATGCCACCCAGATCCACACCCACATGTGCTATTCGGAGTTCAACGACATCATCCACTCGGTCGCAGCGATGGACGCGGACGTGATCTCGATCGAGACCTCACGCTCGCGCATGGAACTGCTGGATGCCTTCGTGAAGTTCAACTATCCCAATGAGATCGGCCCGGGCGTGTATGACATCCACTCCCCGCGCGTACCCGACAAGGCGGAGATGGTGGACCTGCTGCGCAAGGCGCTGGCCGTGCTGAAGCCGGAGCAGCTGTGGGTCAACCCGGACTGCGGGCTGAAGACCCGCGGCTGGCCGGAAACCCGCGCTGCACTGCAGGCACTGGTTGCCGCCGCAGTGGAACTGCGTGCCGAGCACGCCGACGCCCGCGTCGCCTGACCTGTCTCTCCACCCCGATGCACGGGCCGCCGCCGTTGCCGGCGGTCCGTGCGGTACCTGATGATGACCGAGCTCCAACGTCCCACCCTGTCCCTGCCCGCCGACGGCAAGCGCCTGCTGCTGCATTCGTGCTGTGCGCCCTGCTCCGGCGAAGTGATGGAGGCGATCACCGCCTCCGGGATCGACTACGCAATCTTCTTCTACAACCCCAACATCCATCCGGTGAAGGAATACGAGCTCCGCAAGCAGGAGAACATCCGCTTCGCCGAGCAGCATGGCGTCCCCTTCATCGACTGCGACTACGACACCGACAACTGGTTCAGCCGCGCGCGCGGCATGGAGAACGAACCCGAGCGCGGCATCCGCTGCACGATGTGCTTTGACATGCGCTTCGAGCGAACGGCGCTGTACGCGCATGAGCACGGCTACGACACCATCAGCTCGTCGCTGGGCATCTCGCGCTGGAAGAACATGGCGCAGATCAATGACTGCGGCATCCGCGCCGCGGCGCGCTACGAGGGCCTGCAGTACTGGGATTACAACTGGCGCAAGGGCGGTGGTGCCAGCCGGATGATCGAGATCAGCAAGCGCGAGCAGTTCTACCAGCAGGAGTACTGTGGCTGCGTGTACTCGCTGCGCGATGCCAACCGGCACCGCCGGGAGACCGGCCGCGAGCGGATCCGGATCGGGCTGCTGTATTACGGCCAGGACAACGAGACGCCGCAGGGCGATTGACGTGTGGCGAGGGGGCGGCCACGCTGGTCGCCTCTTCCGCCGTGCTGGAACGTCCATGCCCACCCTGCCTGCCACTGTCGCCCTGCTGGTGATCGATCTGCAGCCAGACTTCATGCCCGGTGGCGCGCTGGCCTGCGACCGTGGCGATGCGCTGGTCGCGCCGATCGCGCAGCTGCTGGCGCAGCGCCGCTACCGCACCGTGGTGGCCACCCAGGACTGGCATCCCGCGGACCATGCTTCGTTCGCCAGCCAGCACCCCGGCCATCGTCCGTTCGAGACGATCCTGCTGCATGCGCAACCGCAGACCCTGTGGCCGGACCACTGCGTGCAGGGCAGTGCCGGTGCCGCCCTGCATCCGCAGGTGGACTGGAACATGGCCGACCTGATCCTGCGCAAGGGCACCCGCCAGCAGGTGGATTCCTACAGCGCCTTCCGCGAGAACCACGGCCCCGATGGCGGGCGCCCCGCCACCGGCCTGGCCGGCTGGCTGCACGAGCGCGGCATCGACGAGGTGCACGTCTGCGGCCTGGCCCGCGACTACTGCGTGCTGTGGAGCGCGCAGGACGCAGCCGCGTCCGGCTTCAGGGTGAAATTCCTCTGGGACCTGACCCGGCCGGTGACCGAGGCCAACGACGGGATGGTGCGTGAAGCACTGGGCACAGCGGGCATCGGGATCCTCTGACGCACCTCCCGCCGGGCGTGGCCCGGCGCTACCCAGCGCGGCAACCGGGTAGCGCCGGGCAGGTATCAGCGGAACACCACCGTGCGGTGCCCGTTGAGCAGGATGCGGTGCTCCACATGGCGGCGCACGGCACGCGCCAGCACCTGCGATTCGGTATCGCTGCCCAGGCGTACCAGGTCGCGCGGCGTCATCGCATGATCGACGCGGGCCACGTCCTGTTCGATGATCGGACCTTCGTCCAGATCCTCGGTGACATAGTGCGCGGTTGCACCGATGATCTTGACCCCGCGCGCGTGCGCCTGGTGATAGGGCTGCGCGCCCTTGAAGCTGGGCAGGAAGCTGTGATGGATGTTGATCGCCCGGCCGGCCAGCGCGCGGCACAGGGTGGGTGAAAGAATCTGCATGTAGCGCGCCAGCACCACCAGGTCGATACGCTCGTGTTCGACCAGATCGATGATCTGCTGTTCCTGCACCGCACGCGTATCCGCGTTCACCGGCAGATGGTGGAACGGCACGCCGTAGGACGCAGCCAGCGGTGCGAAATCGGCATGGTTGGACACCACTGCCGCGATATCCACTTTCAGCTGCCCGCTGTGCGCGCGGAACAGCAGGTCATTCAGGCAGTGGCCCTGCTTGCTGACCAGCACCAGCAGGCGCGCACGACGCCGACCGTCCTGCAGCTGCCAGTCCATGCCGAACTCGCGGGCCAGTGCCGCCATGGACGCATGTACCGTGTCCAGGGGCAGGCTGGCGTCGCGGTCGAAATGCACGCGCAGGAAGAAGCGGCCGCTTTCCTCGTCGCCGAACTGCTGGGCGTCGAGGATGTTGCAGCCATGATCGAACAACAGGCCCGACACGCGGTAGACGATGCCGGTACGGTCGGGGCAGGACAGGGTGAGGATGGAATCGGGTCGCATCCTGCAAGTGTAGGGCAGCACCCCGCCCGCGTGATCCATTGTCACCGATGCAACGAACCGCTTCGGACAGTTCCAAGTGATCGTGGCGGGCTTTCGTGGCACGCTGGCGGGTCATGAACCTGTTGCAGCTGATCCGCAGCTTCACCCGCACTGCAGACACCGGCAGCATTGCCGCTGCGGCCCGCAGCCTTGGCATCAGCGCCACCGCCGTGGGCCAGAACATCCATCGCCTGGAGGCGCACCTGGGCGTGCGCCTGCTGAACCGCAGCACGCGCCAGCTGGCGCTGAGCGAGGCCGGTGCGCTGTACCTGGCGCAGGTGCGCCACATCGAAACCGATCTGGCGCGGGCGCAGGCCCTGGTCACCCGCGGTGACATCGAGCCGGCCGGGCCATTGCGCATCGCCAGCAGCCGCGCGTTCGGCCGCCACGTGCTGGCGCCCCTGCTGCCTTCACTGCAGCAACGCTATCCGCAGCTGCAGCTGGAACTGCGGCTGTCCGACCGGGCCGTGCAGCATGGTCCGGAGGCGGTCGATGCCAGCATCCGCATCGGTGCGCAGCTGGAGGACGGCGTCGTGGCGCGGCCGCTGGCACGCATTCCCTTCGTCTTCTGCGCCTCGCCTGCCTACCTGCAGGCGCAGGGCTGGCCGCAGGAGCCGTCCGAACTGCGCGGCCATCGGGGTGTGCTGCATCGCTTCCCCACCGACGGGCGGCCTCTGCGCTGGGGCCTGCGCAAGGGCGACCAGCGCGTGGATGCGCCGCTGCCGCCGGGCATGGTCTGCGATGACATCGACGCGCTGGCCGAACTGGCCGCAGCCGGTGCCGGCATCACCCGGCTGGCGGCCTTCGTGGCCGATCCTTTTCTGCGCGACGGCCGGTTGCAGGCAGTGTTCGGCGCGGACAGCGCATGGCGCCCGGAACCGATGGAGGTCTATTTCTGCGTCAGCGACCGCCGCGACTTCACCGCCAGGATCCGTGCGTTGTTCGATCACCTGCAGGCCGGCCTGCCGCCGGCCTGGCGGGCATGACCTTCAGCGCGGGGTGAACACGCCCCGTGCCTCACGCGGCTCGCAGCGCAGGTACTGCGCGGCCGGCACCACGCTGTCGCCCAGCGCGGCTGCCGCGTGCCAGGGCCAGCGCGGGTCGTAGAGGATGCCGCGGGCCAGGGCAATGGCATCGGCGTGGCGATGACGCAGGATCGATTCGGCCTGCTCCGGTTCGGTGATCATTCCCACTGCGATGACCGGCATGCGCACCTTGGCCTTGATCGCGGCCGCGAACGGCACCTGGTAACCCGGCCCGACGCTGATCTTCTGGCGCTCATCCAGGCCGCCGCTGGAGACGTGCAGGAAATCGCAGCCACGCGCGTCCAGCACCTGGGACAGCGCTTCGCTCTGCAGCAGATCCCAGCCACCGTCGACCCAGTCGCTGGCGGAGATGCGCACGCCGACGGCGACCTTGTCCGACACTGCCGCGCGCACGGCATCGAATACCTCCACCAGCAGGCGCAGGCGGTTGGGCAGCGAACCCCCATAGCCATCGGTGCGCCGGTTGCTCAGCGGTGACAGGAACTGGTGCAGCAGATAGCCGTGCGCGGCATGCACTTCGATCAGCTCGAAGCCCAGGCGTTCGGCGCGCACCGCGCTGGCGGCGAAGGCAGCAACGATTTCCGCGATGCCCGCCTCATCCAGTTCCTGCGGCGCGGCATCGGCAGCATGGAACGGCAGCGCTGACGGCGCCACCGTGGTCCAGCCACGTGCATCACCGGCCGGCAGCTGGCCACCGCCGTCCCAGGGACGGTGTACCGAGGCCTTGCGGCCGGCATGGCCCAGCTGGATGCCCAGCGGCATCGGCGACCAGCGCCGCACGCTGGCCAGCACGTGTGCCAGCGCAGCTTCGGTGCCGTCATCCCACAGGCCGAGGTCGGCCCAGCTGATGCGTCCACGCGGCTCGACCGCCGTCGCTTCCAGGATCAGCAGGCCGGCACCGGATTGCGCCAGGTTGCCCAGATGCATGGCATGCCAGTCGCTGGCGCGCCCGTCTTCGGCGGAGTACTGGCACATCGGCGCGATGACGATGCGGTTGGACAGGGTCAGGGGGCCGAAGGTGATCGGCGAGAACAGCTGGCTCACGAGGGATGCAGGGACGGGCAGAGGGGGTGCGTATTGCACCGCTGCAAGGGCGGCGAATCAACCATGTGGATGGATCGCTGTTTCGCGGTGGCGCTGCATGCTCGCCGGGCATGGCCCGGCGCTACCCGATGACGAACCCGGCCAGCGCTTCAGCGCAATCGCGCTCGTCCTTGAACTGCAACAGGTCGTCGGCACGGGTGCGGCCACGGTTCACGGCAGCCACCGGCAGTCCGGCCTTTGCTGCGGCCTGCACGAAACGGAAGCCGGAGTAGACCATCAGCGAGGACCCCACCACCAGCACGGCATCGGCCTGCTGCAGGTGCTCATGCACTGCCGCCACGCGTTCACGCGGCACGTTCTCGCCGAAGAACACCACGTCCGGTTTCAGCAGGCCGCCACAGGATGGACAGTCGGGCACCACGAAGGAGGAAAAATCGGTCTCCAGATCGGCGTCGCCGTCGGGGGCGATGCCGGCCTCGAGCGTGTCCCAGCCGGGATTGGCGTCCAGCAGGCGCTGCTGGAACGCCTGGCGTCCGGCGCGGCGCTCGCAGCCCATGCAGCGCACCAGGTCCAGCCGCCCATGCAGGTCGATCACGTTCTGGCTGCCGGCGCGCTGGTGCAGGCCATCCACGTTCTGGGTCAGCAGCAGCTGCACCTTGCCTTGCTTCTCCAGCGCAGCCAGCGCCTGGTGGGTGCCGTTGGGCTGGGCCAGGCCGAATCGCGGCCAGCCCAGCAGGCTGCGTGCCCAGTAGCGCTGGCGGGTGGTGGCCTCGCCCATGAATGCCTGGTAGGTGACCGGCGGCGTGCGTTTCCACTGGCCATCGGTATCCCGGTAATCGGGGATTCCCGAGGCCGTGCTGCAGCCAGCACCGGTCAGCACGAACAGGCGCTGGGCGCGGTCGATGAAGTCGGTCAGCGGCGGGGTCATGCCGACCAGATGGGGGCAGCACGGCGCCCCCACAAGCGCCGGCTCAGGGCGCCGGCAGCGGCGGTACCGCGATCGGCTGGCCCGCCTGGTCCAGCGCGATCATCACGAAGTGGCCGCGGGTGCAGAGCCTGCGCTCGCCGCTGTGCAGGTCTTCGGCAATCAGTTCCACCTCGACCTTCATCGAGCTGCGGCCGACCTCGACGATGCGGCCGATCGTTTCCACCATCTGGCCGATGCGGATCGGCAGCTTGAAGTCGACCTGGTCGCTGCGCGCGGTGACCACGGTGCGGCGCGAGTAGCGGGCGGCGGCGAGGAAGGCGGCCTTGTCCATCCATGCCAGCGCCTGGCCACCAAACAGCGTGCCCATATGGTTGGTATGGTTGGGAAAGACGATTTCGGCCATGCGCACTTCGATCGGTGGCACGGTTTCGGGAATCGGGGTCATGGACAGGGCTTCGGTGTGGGGTGCGGCAATGTTAAGCCAGGCCCCGTACAGGCGGCGCTACACTGCGCCACGCCCACTGCCAGGACTGCCCATGCCCGCGACCTCCGATCTGCTGGCCTTCGCCCTCATCTCGCTGGGCATGGTGCTTACGCCCGGGCCGAACATGATCTACCTGGTTTCGCGCTCGATCTGCCAGGGCCGCCGCGCCGGCCTGGTCTCGCTGGGCGGGGTGGTGCTGGGTTTCGTGTTCTACATGCTGTGCGCGGCGCTGGGCATCACCGCCCTGCTGATGACGGTGCCGTTCGCCTACGACGCGCTGCGCATCGGGGGGGCGTTGTACCTGCTGTACCTGGCCTGGCAGGCGCTCAAGCCCGGCGGCCGCTCGCCGTTCGCGGTGCGCGACCTGCCGCAGGACAGCCCGCGCAGATTGTTTGCGATGGGCTTTCTGACCAATCTGCTGAACCCGAAGATCGCGGTGATGTATCTGTCCCTGCTGCCGCAGTTCCTGCATCCGGACGGGCACGGCAGCGTGCTGATGCAGTCGCTGGTCCTGGGCGCCATCCAGATCGTGGTGAGCCTGAGCGTGAACGCGGTGATCGTGGTGCTGGCCGGCAGCATCGCAGCATTTCTCGCCGCGCGACCGAGCTGGCAGGTGGCACAGCGCTGGCTGATGGGCACGGTCCTGGCCGGGCTGGCGGTGCGCATGGCGGTGGAAGGGCGGCGGTAGCGCCGGGCCATGCCCGGCGCCACCCACAAAAAACCCCGGCGTTGGCCGGGGTTTTCGCTGCGACAGGCCTGACCGGACAGGTCAGAAGTTCATGTCGAAGGCAACTTCGCCCTGCACGCCGACCTGGTAGGCCGAAACGCGGCGTTCGAAGAAGTTGGTCAGCTCCTGCACGTCCTGCAGTTCCATGAACGGCAGCGGGTTGCGCACGTTGTACTTCTTTTCCATGCCCAGCTTGGCGAAGTGCTGGTCGGCGCAATGCTGCAGGTACTGGCGCATGTCGCGCGTGGAGATGCCCGCCACGCCGCCGGACAGCACGTCCTCGGCGAACTGCACCTCGCACTCGATCGCTTCGGCCAGCATGTCGTACACCTGCTGCTTCATCTCCTCATCGAACAGGTCCGGCTCTTCCTCGCGGACCACGCGTACCGACTCGAACGCGAACTCCATGTGGGCGCTTTCGTCGCGGAACACCCAGTTGGTGCCCGAGGCCAGGCCCGGCAGCAGGCCGCGCGAACGGAAGTAGTACACGTAGGCGAACGCAGCAAAGAAGAACAGGCCTTCGATGCAGGCGGCGAAGCAGATCTGGTTGAGCAGGAACTGGCGGCGCTGTTCGCGGGTCTCGATACGCTTCAGGTCCTGGATCGAGTCGATCCACTTGAAACAGAAATCGGCCTTCTTCTTGATCGAGTCGATGTTCTCCACCGCCGAGAACGCCTTGGCGCGCTCTTCCGGGTCCGGCAGGTAGTTGTCGAGCAGGGTCAGGTAGAACTGCACGTGCAGCGCTTCTTCATACAGCTGGCGCGACAGGTACATGCGCGCTTCCGGCGCATTGAGGTGCTGGTACAGGTTCAGCACCAGGTTGTTGGACACGATCGAATCGCCGGTGGCGAAGAACGCGACCAGGCGATGGATCAGGTGGCGCTCACCCGGCGACATCTTGCTGTGCAGGTCGGTGATGTCGATCTGGAAATTGATCTCTTCCACCGTCCAGGTGTTCTTGATCGCATTCCGGTACATGTCATAGAACTGCGGGTAGCGCATCGGGCGCAACGTCAGTTCAAAACCGGGATCGAGCAGCATCTGCTTGGGCTTGTCGGCCATGGGTGTTTCCTTGTCTTCTCGGGTCAAAACGCCGGGCATGGCCCGGCGCTACCTTGTCATTGCGCAGCCGGGCGGGGCCCGGCTCTACGGCACAGCGCGCGATTACTGGCAGGCCTCGCAGGCTTCCGGGTTCTCCAGCGAGCAGGCGATGGCTTCGTCCGGGCTGAACACCTTGGCCGGGGCCGCGTTGCTGACCGTGGTCTTGGCGATCTTGGTGGCCGGACGCGAGCGCAGGTAGTAGGTGGTCTTGATGCCCTGCTTCCACGCGTACATGTACATGGAAGACATCGCGCCGATGTTCGGGCTTTCCATGAACAGGTTGAGCGAGGCCGACTGGTCGATGAAGGCGCCACGCTCGGCGGCCATGTCGATCAGCGAACGCATCGGCAGTTCCCACGCGGTGCGGTAGACCTCACGCAGGGTTTCCGGAATCTGCGTCAGGCCGGCGATGGAACCTTCGGCCAGCTTGATGGCATCGCGCATGTCGGCGGTCCACAGGCCCAGCTTCTTCAGCTCGTTCACCAGGTAGCGGTTGACCTGCAGGAAGTCACCGGACAGGGTTTCGCGCTTGAACAGGTTGGACACCTGCGGCTCGACGCACTCGTAGCAGCCGGCGATGGAGGCGATGGTCGCGGTCGGGGCAATGGCGATCATCAGCGAGTTGCGCAGGCCGTGCTCCTTGATGCGGGCACGCAGGGCATCCCAGCGCGCGGTGTCTTCCGGCACCACGTTCCAGGCGTCGAACTGCAGTTCGCCACTGGCGGCACGGGTGTCGTTGAACGACGGGTGCTTGCCGCGTTCCTGGGCCAGCTCGGTCGAGGTTTCCAGCGCGTGGAAGTAGATCGTCTCGGCGATCTTCTTCGACAGGGCACGGGCTTCGGCGCTGTCGAACGGCAGGCGCTTGCGGAAGAACACGTCCTGCAGGCCCATGCAGCCCAGGCCGACCGGGCGCCAGCGCAGGTTGGCGCGGCGGGCGGTTTCGATCGGGTAGAAGTTCAGGTCGATGACACGGTCGAGCTGGCGCACGGCCAGGCGCACGGTCTCGGCCAGCTTCTCGAAGTCGAACTCGTTGTGCTCGTCGAAGTGGTTGCCCAGGTTGATCGAACCCAGGTTGCACACCGCGGTTTCATCGTTGGAGGTGACCTCCAGGATTTCCGTGCACAGGTTGGACAGGTGGATCACGTTGCCCGGACGCAGGGTCTGGTTGCTGGCGCGGTTGCACTTGTCCTTGAAGGTCATCCAGCCGTTGCCGGTCTCGGCCAGCGTACGCATCATGCGGGCGTACAGCTTGCGGGCGGAGATGGTGCGGTTGGCCTTGCCCTGGGCTTCGGCCTGCAGGTAGGCCTGCTCGAAGGCTTCGCCGAACAGATCGGTGAACTCCGGCACGACGCGCGGATCGAACAGCGACCATTCCTGGTCGGCCTCGACGCGCTTCATGAACAGGTCCGGCACCCAGTTGGCCAGGTTCAGGTTGTGGGTACGGCGGGCTTCGTCACCGGTGTTGTCACGCAGCTCGAGGAAATCCTCGATGTCGGCGTGCCAGGTTTCCAGGTACACGCAGGCCGCGCCCTTGCGCTTGCCGCCCTGGTTCACCGCCGCCACGGACGAGTCCATGGTCTTCAGCCACGGCACGATGCCGTTGGAATGGCCGTTGGTGGACTTGATGAGCGAACCACGCGAACGCACGCGGGTGTAGCTGACGCCGATGCCGCCGGAGAACTTCGACAGCTGGGCGATGTCGCCGTACTTGGAGTAGATCGACTCCAGCGAGTCCTGCGGCGAATCCAGCAGGAAGCACGAGGACAGCTGCTCGTGGGTGGTGCCGGAGTTGAACAGGGTCGGGCTGGACGGCAGGTAGTCCAGGTTGCCCATGCGCTTGTACAGCGCCAGGGTCTCGGACACGTCCTCGCTCAGCGCGCTGGCGATGCGCAGGAAGAACTGCTGCGGAGTCTCGATCACCTTGCGGGTGTGCGGATGGCGCAGCAGGTAGCGGTCGTACAGGGTACGCAGGCCGAAGTAATCGAAGTTCAGGTCCAGCGAGATGTCGATCGCATCGTTGAGCTTGCGCGCGTTGGTCTGCACGAAGTTCAGCAGGCGGTCGTTGATCAGGCCGACTTCATGGCCACGGCTGACCGACTGCGAGAAGGCATAGATTTCCTGGCCCGACACTTCCTTGGCGATGTAGTTGGCCAGCAGGCGCGCGGCCAGACGGCCGTACTCAGGCTCTTCACCGATCAGCAGGGCGGCGGTGCGGATGGACAGCTCGTCCAGCTCGCGGGTGGTGGCGCCGTTGTACAGGCCGGAAATGGTGCGGGTGGCCACGCGCATCGGATCGACGGCGTGCAGGCCTTCGGAGGAACGCTGCACCGCACGCACGATCTTGTTCAGGTCCACCAGTTCGGTCGTGCCATTGCGCTTGGTCACACTCATCGCGTTGGCCGTCGGCGGCGACGTCAACAGGAACTCGCTTTCCTTTTCGATGGTGGCGCTGGTTTCGGTGGTCACGGCGTGTGTCCTCTTGGCGTGATGGGGTGGTTGCAGGTGCATCGGTGGCGCGGCCCAGGACATGACGGCCCAGGATGGCAGCTGGGCGTCGCAGGACGTGAGACCTGCGCCTGCCGCTGCCGAGACGGTCGCCGACGGGTATCGCTGTGGACGTGGGTGCCGCGTGGCTCCCGCCTCTGCGCCTTCCCCGTTGTCCTTGCGACTTGGGGTCGCTGCGACCGATGGCCACAAGATAGTGGGGGTGGTGGGGTCCGTCAACGCCAAATGTAGTGAAATTCGGCAATCCCTTGCGCCGCAAGGATCGTGCCATCGGCGCCCGGATCGGACGCTTTGGACCTGCCGGAACGGGCCGCGCAGTCAAGACCGGAACGCGTCATTCCGGCGGTACAACGGAGTGCGGAAACAGAACAATGACAGCTTCACATGACAGTAACGCAATGACCAAGGGACAACCCTGTGGATAGAAGGTGGGCAGCCGGTGGGAATCCGGTGGACGGCGTGACTTCCGGCCGATGACGGACAGGCCGGAGAGGCGGACGCTGGGCTCTGGTGACTGGAAAAGGAATGTCCAATGGACCTGCGACTGCCTGCCCTGGCAGTGCTGTCGGCGCTGTGCATCATGCCGGCACAGGCGGCCGACGCGCCGAAGCTGCACGCGGACCAGTGTGGCATCCGCACGGACTATGACGTGCTGGTGGACAGCGGCGGCATCTGGCTGCGACACGGCCCGCAGGCGCCGCACGAGGTGGTGTTCCACGATGGCGTGCTGAGCCTGGATGACACGATCGTGCCGGTCAGCGACGCCGATGCCGCCCGCCTGCGCCAGCTGGAGGCCGGCGCGCGCCGGTTGATGCCCGCCGCCACGGCATTGGCGCGCGATGTCAGCCAGCTGAGCTTCGACGCGCTCGATGGCGTCTACGAGAGCCTGACCGGCACCGCCAACAGCCGCAAGGTCAGGCGCCTGCGGCGGCAGGCGGATGACTGGATCGAGGGGACGCTCGGAAAGGGCTACTGGGAACAGGCAACCTTCGGTCCCGGATTCGAGGCGAAGGTGCAGGACATGGCCGAGACGCTGTCCGGCTCGATCGCCCGCAGCGTGCTCTGGCAGGTCTTCACCGGCCGCAGCGACGCCATGGAGGAACGTGCCGAGCGCCTGGATGCCGAGCTGGATCGGCGTTTGGAAGCCGGTGCCCAGCGTGTGGAGGCCAGCGCGATGGCGTTGTGCCCGCTGGTGCGTGCGCTGGCCGATACCCACGATGCGCTGGAAGTGCGTTACCAGGGCCAGCCGCTGCGGCTGCTGGAGCGCAGCGACGACGGCCTGCAGGTGTCGGCCGGGCCGGAGGAGCGGCCGCAGGGGAACGCACTGGCGCCCAGCCGGTAACGTCGAGCTGCCGCTGCAGCGCCTGCGCCCGGCTGCCGTTCCGGCAGATCGCGCAGCCCCCGGGCGCTCACGCCCGGTGCGGGGTGCCCAGGTACTCGGCGCTCTGCATTTCGATCAGGCGCGAGGCGGTGCGCTCGAACGCGCCCTGCAGGCGGGTGCCGGTGTACAGCTCGACCGGCGACGTGCTGGCGGTGCAGACCAGGTTGACGTGGCGGTCATACAGTTCGTCGATCAGGTTGACGAAGCGGCGCGCGGCATCCTCGTTCAGGCGATCGAAGGCGGGAATGCCGCCCAGCAGCACCGTATTGAACTCGTGCGCGATCTCGATGTAGTCCGATGGGCCGCGCGGGCCTTCGCACAGGGCGGCGAAGTCGAACCAGGCGATGCTCTTGCCACGGCCGCGGACCGGAATCTTGCGGCCTTCGATCTCGATGTTGCCGGCCTTGGCGGGTTGGCCACCACTCAGTTCGTTCCAGCGCGTGGCCAGCCAGTCATCGCTGTCGGCGGCCAGCGGCGCGCGGTACACCGGCGAGCGGGTCAGCGCGCGCATCCGGTAATCCTCCGTGCCTTCGGCGTACAGTTCGACGCAGAAACGCTGCAGCAGGCTGATGGCGGGCAGGAAGCTCTCGCGCTGCAGGCCATTGAGATACAGGTTCTCCACCGCGGTATTGGAGGTGGTGACCAGGGTCACGCCCTCGGCGAACAGGCGTTCGAGCAGGCGCGCCAGCAGCATGGCGTCGCCGATGTCGGTGACGAAGAATTCGTCCAGCACCAGCACGCGCAGGTTGCTGCGCCATTCCTGGGCGATCTTCGCCAGCGGGTCGCTCTGGCCCTGGTGCTCGCGCAGGCGCTCGTGGACGCTGCGCATGAAACGATGGAAGTGGGTGCGGTACTTCTGCTTGATCGGCAGCCCGTCGTAGAACAGATCCACCAGGAAGGTCTTGCCGCGGCCGACTCCTCCCCAGAAATACAGCCCCTTGACCGGCTCGGGCTTCTTCCAGAACGAGGACAACCGGTCCAGCCAGCCGTCCTCGGCGTTGTCCAGCAGGCCCACGTGGATGCGGTCCAGCTCGGCCAGCGCCGCGTGCTGGGCGGGGTCGTCCTGCCAGTCACCCCGGGCAACCCCGGCCGCATACCGCTGCGACGGGGTCAACTCGACTGCACTCATGCCGCTGCGCCCAGCCAGTGCTTGACGCCGTGGGTCAACGCACCACGCAGGTCGATCAGCTTGCGATGGAAGAAGTGGCTGGTGTCGGGCATCCGCACCAGCTCATGTGGAGCCTGCAGCGCGTCCAGCCACTGATAGACCGCCTGCGGGTCGACGATCTCGTCCTGCTCGCCCTGGATCACCAGCCAGCGGGCCGGTGGCTGCACGCCGTCGAAATCCCAGCGGCCGGCCGGCGGCGCGATCGAGATCAGCGCCTCCGGCTGCAGCGTGGCGGCGGCCTTCAGCGAAACGAACGCACCAAAGCTGAAGCCGGCCAGCCACAGGCGGTCGTCGGGGCGCTGGCTGCGCACCCAGGCGGTCACGGCCTTCAGGTCATCCTGCTCGCCCACGCCGCCATCGAAGGTGCCCGCCGAACCACCGACGCTGCGGAAGTTGAAGCGCACCGTGGCGATGCCCAGCTCGCGCAGGGTGCTGGCGGTCATGGTGACCACCTTGTTGTGCAGGGTGCCGCCCTCGGTGGACAGCGGATGGGAGACGATGGCCACGATCGGCTGCACCGGCACATCGGCCTTGGGCAGGTCGACGACCACTTCCAGCGGGCCGGCCGGGCCGACCAGTTCGAGGCAGGCGGTTTCGCCGGGGGCGACGGGGAACGGAGGCTTGTGCATGGCACCATGATACCGTCCCCCGCCCCTGCCCTGTGCCCGCCCCATGCTCCATCTGTCTTTGGCCGTGATCTGCAGCGTGCTGGTTTCGGTCTTGTTGAAGGTGGCCGGACGCCGCCAGCTGGATGTCGCGCAGATGGTCACCTGGAACTACCTGGTGGCCGCGACCCTGACCGCCGTGGTGCTGCAGCCGCCGCTGGATGCACTGCGCACGCCGCACGCGCCGTGGGGTGCACTGCTGGCGCTGGCGGTGGTGCTGCCCTCGATCTTCCTGGTGCTGGGCCGCGCGGTCGCGGTGGCCGGCATCGTCCGCAGCGATGTGGCGCAACGCCTGTCGCTGCTGCTGTCGCTGGCGGCCGCCTTCCTGTTTTTCGGCCAGACCGCGACACCGTGGAAACTGGCCGGGCTGGGCCTGGGCCTGCTGGCGATGGTGGCCATCAGTCTGCGTCCGCGCGGGCCGGCGGTGGCGGCCTCGGCCGGTGGCTGGGGGTGGCTGCTGGGCGTGTGGGGTGGCTTCGCGATGGTGGACGTGCTGCTCAAGCAGGTAGCGCTGTCCGGTACGCCGTCGATGGCCGCGGTGCTGGCCAGTTTCAGCCTGGCCTTCGTGCTGATGCTGGCGGTGCAGCTGTGGCGGCATGCGCGCGGCCGCAGCCGGCTGGCCTGGCGCAACCTGGGGGCCGGGGCACTGCTGGGGCTGCTCAACGGCGGCAACATCCTGTTCTATGTGCACGCGCACCAGGCGATGCCGGACAGCCCGGCCACGGTGTTCGCCGGCATGAACATCGGTGTGGTGGTACTGGGCGCGCTGGTGGGCGTGTTTGCCTTTGGCGAACCGACCACGAAGTGGAACCGGGCCGGCCTGGCGCTGGCGGTGCTGGCGATCGGGTTGATCGCCTGGGGGTGAGTGCGGGTTGCGCCTGGCCATGCCCGGCAGATCGTTTCCGCAACTGCGCAGAGGTGTCACTTTCTTTGCGCGCAAAGAAAGTAACCAAAGAAACGCTCCGCCGACCGCGAGCCGGTGCTGTGCACCGGTACCCTGCGCTTCTCGGCTCGCTTGAAGGCGGACAGGAAATCAAAAGCAACAGCGGGGTCCATGCGGCCCCATGCCCGGCCCCATCCGAGCGGATGCTTCACGGCTAGGTCATTTGTCGAAGCCCAGCAGCAGCGGGTCGTGGTCGGAGCTGCGCCATGGGCCGGGCACATTGCGCCCCTGGTAACCGCTGGCGTCCTGCTCGTCGGCATTGCTGTGCCATTCGGCGGCGCCCGCCAGGCGGCGGGCCATGGACGGACTCAGCAGGGCGTGGTCGAGGCGGCCGCTGTAGCCGTTGTAGACGTAGCTGTAGGGATGTTCGACCTTGGCCACCTTGAAGGCGTCCTGCCAGCCCAGCGTGTGCAGGGTGCGGATCGGATCCTCCATCGCATAGGCGTTGAAATCGCCCAGCATCACCACATCCTTCACCTTCAGGCGTGCGGCTTCGGCCTGCACCCACTGGTTGAGCTGGCGGGCCGATTCGACGCGGGTCGCATTCCAGCAGCCCTGGCCATCGTTGCGGTCGGCGTCGGCACCGCTGGCGTCGCGGCAGCCCTTGGACTTGAAGTGGTTGGCGACCACCATGAACGGCGCGCCCTTGCCCTGGAATGCCTGTGCCAGCGGTGCGCGGCTGTGCTCGGCAAACGGGCCGTCAAGCTTGGTCAACGGCGGGCCCAATGTCTTGAACGCACCGCGCTTGTAGATGATGCCGACGCGGATGGGATTGGTGCCGGGGCCTTCGCCCGGATCGACCGCCACCCATGCGTCGTCCGGTCCGGCGTGCGGCCGGTCATTGAGCGCGGCCAGCAGCTCGGCAATGGCCGACTGCGGTCCGTAGCCATCGTTCTCCAGCTCCATCAGGGCGGCGATGTGGGTATCAAGCGCATTGATGGTGGCGACCAGCTTGGCCACCTGGGCCTTGTGCTCCTCCAGCGTGCGGGCACCGCGCAGCGTCGGGAAGCCGCCGCCCTGGCCGTCGCCATTGAAATAGTTTTCCAGGTTGAACGCCGCAATACGCAGGCTGCCAGGCACATCCGGCACCGCCGGCCGCTGCAGTGCGGGCAGGCTCAGCGTGCCTTCCACCTGCAGCTGCGGGCGGCCCTGCGCGTCCACGCGGACGATGCCTTCCACATTGCGCAGCAACATGCCGGTGCGCAGCACCGGGTTGCCCGGCAGGTAGGCCACGCTGCCCGGATCACGCACGTCGCTGCCATCGTCCAGGACCAGGCGGCGGCGCAGGTTGTCGGCCATCACCTGTTCGATGCCGGCGGTGCCCGGCGCGGCCACTTCGGTCGGCTGCCACAGGCGCCCGCCGAAGGCGACCGTCAGCTGGCCGAATCGTTCCAGAGCGTCGGTGCCGGCCAGGGTCAGCGGCGCAGCGATGCGTACCCGCTGGCCGTCCAGCGCGCGCCAGTCGGCCGGCGCGGTGGCCAGTACAACGGTGGCGCTGCGCGGGCTGGACGTCGCTGGGGCCGGCATGGCCTGCGGCTGGGCCTGGGCAAAGGCAGGTGCCGGCAGCAGCAGGGACAGGGCGAGGACAAGGGAACGGCGGCGCATCGACGGGCGACTCCACGGAAGGGAGGCACAGACTAACCCCGAAATACGAACGCCCGACTGCAGCCCGGCGATCGGCCCAGGTGGGCAAAGCCCCGGCGGCCGTCGATGGCGCGATCGCAGCGCCGGGCCCATGCCCGGCAGCCGCCCACGCAGGTGGAGCAGAGGCTGCCGAGGGCAGGCCCGGCGCTGCGGAAAGGTCCTACTTCAGGTTGCCCAGCATCCAGTCCACGGTGGCGTGGATCTGTTCCTCGGTCAGCGCCGGGTTGCCGCCCTTGGGGGGCATGATGCCGCCGTCCGGGCCGGTGTAGCCCTCGATGGCGTGCTTGTAGAGCGTGTCCTTGCCCTGCGTGATGCGCTGGTCCCAGTGCGCGCGGTCCAGGGTCGGCGCCTGGCCCACGCCGGTGGTGTGGCAGGCGGTGCACAGGTTGTCGAAGATGACCTTGCCATCCGTGGTGCCGCCGTAGGCCACCTGCGAGGCGGCCTTGGCCAGCGCGGCCGCCTTCGCGGCCGCCTGCGCGGCCGCACCGGTACTGCCGGCGTACACGGCTCCGGTCGGCGCGATGCGCTGTTCGGTGCGTTTGGCCGCAGTGGGCGACACCTCGGGCGGAATCCGGGTGTGCAGGAAGGCGGCAAGGAAGATCAGACCCAGAGTGATGGCCATCAACAGCGCGATCACCATGGAGAAGCGTTTCAGGAACTCCAGATCGTAATTCCGCACTCTTCGTTACCCCTGGCTGGTAGTCGTTGGACCACGGCTGAGCGACTGCGTGATGGGCCGAGTATAGAACGCGTCCTGCGCGCGACAACAGGCGTCAATGCTGGTGCGGCGCAACATTGCGGGATCGGCCACGTGCGGTAGCGCCGGGCCATGCCCGGCGAGCGCGCAGCGCGGCAGAAGCCGCCGGGCATGGCCCGGCGCTACCGATTTACCGGTGCGCCGATGGCACGCAGGCAGAAGCTGCAGATGGCGTCGACCAGCGCATCCTCGTCGCGATGCGCTTCACGGCTGGGCGCAGTCGGGCCGACCATCGCTTCGGTGAAGGCGCCGACCAGGCACGCGGCCGCCACATGCGCATCCTGCGCAGGCAGTTCGCCGGCGGCCACGCCTTCCTCCACCAGGCGCAGGAACACATCGCCGAAGGCACGGCGGCCGCGCATGCGCTCGGCTTCCACGTCCGGATCGACCGGTTCGACGATGAAGGCGTGGGCCAGCCCCGGACCCGCCAGGGCGCGACGCACGAAGGCGGCGATGGCCAGCCGCAGGCGCTCGCTGGCCGCCTCCGGGCCGCTGGCGATGCGTTCCATGATCGCTACTTCATGGGCCACCGCCGCGTTGAGCACCTCCACGAACAGGTCGGCCTTGGAGGGGAAATGACGGTAGATCAGGCCGGTGGAGACCCCCGCCTGGGTGGCCACGGCGGTCACCGGGGCGTTTCGCCAGCCGCCGGTGGCGACCCGTTCACGGGTTGCCAGCAGGATCCGCTCGCGGGCCCCGGCCAGGCGTTCTTCCATCAGTGCAGAGCGTTTGTAGGCCATGTTTTGATTCTAGTTTCAATTTTTGAATTTGTGTTCACTTCTTGCCCGAACCCCGTTACGCTGGGGCCTCGCCCGTGCCGGCGCGGTCCTGGAAACCATCGCCGGCAAGCCCTGGGTGCGTCCATCCCCCACTTTGCCGCCGTGGAGCCGCTGTAATGCACGTGCCATCCCTGAACTTCGATCTCGGTGAAGAGATCGACCTGCTGCGCCAGAGCGTGGCCCATTTTGCCGCCGCCGAGATCGCGCCGCTGGCTGCCGAGGCCGATGCGACCAACCAGTTCCCGCAGGCACTGTGGCCGAAACTGGGCGAACAGGGCCTGCTCGGCCTTACCGTCGAGGAAGAATACGGCGGTACCGGCATGGGCTACCTGGCCCACGTGGTGGCGATGGAAGAAGTCTCGCGCGCCTCCGGCGGCATCGGCCTGTCCTATGGCGCGCACTCCAACCTGTGCGTGAACCAGCTGCGCAAGAACGGCAGCGAGGCGCAGAAGCAGCGCTTCCTGCCCGACCTGTGCAGCGGCGCCAAGGTGGGCGCACTGGCGATGAGCGAACCCGGTGCCGGTTCGGACGTGGTGTCGATGAAGCTGCGCGCCGACAAGCGCGGCGATCGCTATGTCCTCAACGGCAACAAGATGTGGATCACCAACGGCCCGGACGCCGATGTGCTGGTGGTCTATGCCAAAACCGACATGGACGCCGGCGCCAGGGGCATCACCGCCTTCCTGGTTGAAAAGGGCATGCCGGGTTTCTCCACTGCGCAGAAGCTGGACAAGCTGGGCATGCGTTCCTCGCCAACCTGCGAGCTGGTGTTCCAGGACTGCGAGATTCCCGAAGAGAACGTGCTCGGCAGCGTCGGCGGTGGCGTGCGGGTGCTGATGTCCGGCCTGGACTACGAGCGCGTGGTGCTGTCGGGCGGCCCGCTGGGGCTGATGGCTGCGGCCATGGACGTGGTGATGCCGTACGTGCACGAACGCCACCAGTTCGGCGAAGCGATCGGCAGCTTCCAGCTGATCCAGGCCAAGATCGCCGACATGTACGTGGGCCTGGGCGCCTGCCGCGCCTACGTGTACGCCGTGGCGCGCGCCTGCGACCAGGGCCGTACCACCCGCCAGGACGCAGCCGGTGCGATCCTGTACGCCGCCGAGAAGGCCACCTGGCTGACCGGGCAGGCGATCCAGATCCTCGGTGGCAACGGCTACATCAACGAGTACCCGACCGGCCGCCTGTGGCGCGACGCCAAGCTGTACGAGATCGGTGCGGGCACGTCGGAGATCCGCCGCATGCTGATCGGCCGCGAATTGTTCCAGCGCACTCTGTAAGGCCACCCCATGACCGTCCTGAACAGCCAGCTGCAACCGGGCAGCGACACGTTTGAAAGCAACCGCGCGGCGATGCAGGCCGTGGTCGACGATCTGCACGCCACCCTCGCCCGCACCGCCCTGGGCGGCAGCGAGGCGGCACGCGTCAAGCACACCGCGCGCGGCAAGCTGCTGGTACGCGACCGCATCGACGCCCTGCTCGATGCCGGCAGTGCATTCCTCGAAATCGCGCCGCTGGCGGCTCATGGCATGTACGACGACGCCGTGCCGGCAGCCGGCGTGGTCGCCGGCATCGGCCGGGTCAGCGGCGTGGAGTGCGTGATCGTGGCCAACGATGCCACGGTCAAGGGCGGTACCTATTACCCGATGACGGTGAAGAAGCACCTGCGTGCACAGGAGATCGCCGAGCAGAACCACCTGCCGTGCATCTATCTGGTCGACTCCGGTGGCGCCTTCCTGCCGCTGCAGGACGAGGTGTTCCCCGATCGCGACCACTTCGGCCGCATCTTCTACAACCAGGCCAACCTGTCCGCGCAGGGCATCCCGCAGATCGCCTGCGTCATGGGCAGCTGCACCGCCGGTGGCGCCTATGTGCCGGCGATGAGCGATGAAACGGTGATCGTGCGTGAGCAGGGCACCATCTTCCTCGGCGGTCCGCCGCTGGTGAAGGCGGCCACCGGTGAAGTGGTGACGGCCGAGGAACTGGGCGGCGCCGACGTGCACACGCGCATTTCCGGTGTGGCCGACCACATGGCCGACAACGACCTGCAGGCGCTGGCACGGGTCCGCGCGATCATCGCCCAGCTGAACTGGCGCAAGCCGGAACCGGCGATGGCGATGCAGCCGCCGGAGGAACCGTTGCTGCCGGCGCACGAACTGTACGGCGTGATCCCGGCCGACACGCGCAAGCCCTACGACGTGCGCGAGGTGATCGCACGCCTGGTCGATGGCTCGCGCTTCGATGAATTCAAGCCGCGCTATGGTGCCACCCTGGTCACCGGCTTCGCCCATCTGAACGGCTACCCGATCGGCATCATCGCCAACAACGGCATCCTGTTCTCCGAGTCCGCGCTGAAGGGCGCGCACTTCATCGAGCTGTGCACCCAGCGCGGCATCCCGCTGCTGTTCCTGCAGAACGTCACCGGCTTCATGGTCGGGCGCAAGTACGAGCAGGGCGGCATCGCCAAGGACGGTGCCAAGCTGGTGATGGCGGTCGCCTGCGCGAAGGTGCCCAAGTTCACCGTGGTGATCGGCGGCTCCTTCGGCGCCGGCAACTACGGCATGTGTGGCCGGGCCTATTCGCCGAATTTCCTGTGGATGTGGCCCAACGCACGCATCGGCGTGATGGGTGGCGAACAGGCCGCCAGCGTGCTGGCCACGGTGCGTCGCGATGGCATCGAAGCCAAGGGCGGGCAATGGCCCGCCGCGGAAGAGGACGCGTTCAAGGCGCCGATCCGCGAGCAGTTCGAGCAGCAGGGCCACCCGTACTACGCCAGCGCGCGCCTGTGGGACGACGGCGTGATCGATCCGGCCGATACCCGCCGGGTACTGGCCCTGGCGCTGTCGGCCAGCCTCAACGCCGCCCCGCAGCAGACGCGCTTCGGCGTGTTCCGCATGTAACCCGCGCCATGACCGAGCCTGTCGCCATGTTCACCAAAGTCCTGATCGCCAACCGTGGCGAAATCGCCTGCCGCGTCATCGCCACCTGCCGCCGCCTCGGCATCGCCACCGTGGCCGTGTATTCCGATGCGGACCGCAACGCCCGCCACGTGCGCCTGGCCGACGAGGCCATCCACATCGGACCGGCCGCCGCACGCGAGAGCTATCTGCACGGCGAGGCCCTGCTCGACGCCGCACGCCGCAGCGGCGCGCAGGCGATCCATCCCGGTTACGGCTTCCTGTCCGAGAACGCCGACTTCGCCGATGCCTGTGCCGTCGCCGGCATCACCTTCATCGGGCCGCCGGCCAGCGCGATCCGCGCGATGGGTGACAAGAGTGCGGCCAAGGCCTTGATGGCCAAAGCCGGCGTGCCGCTGACGCCGGGTTATCACGGTGACCAGCAGGCGCCGGACTTCCTGCGCGCGCAGGCCGATACGATCGGCTATCCGGTGCTGATCAAGGCCAGCGCCGGCGGTGGCGGCAAGGGCATGCGCAAGGTCGAACGCAGCGAGGATTTCATCGATGCGCTGGCCAGCTGCCAGCGCGAAGCCGCCTCGGCGTTCGGCAACGACCACGTGCTGGTCGAGAAGTATGTCGAGCGACCGCGCCATATCGAGATCCAGGTGTTCGGCGACAGCCACGGTGATGCGGTCTACCTGTTCGAGCGTGACTGCTCGGTGCAACGCCGGCACCAGAAAGTGCTGGAAGAGGCCCCGGCACCGGGCATGAGTGCCGAGCGCCGCGCGGCGATGGGCCAGGCGGCGGTCGACGCTGCACGCGCAGTGGGCTACGTCGGCGCGGGCACGGTGGAGTTCATCGCCGGCCCGGACGGTGATTTCTACTTCATGGAAATGAACACCCGCCTGCAGGTCGAGCACCCGGTCACCGAGCTCATCACCGGCACCGATCTGGTGGAATGGCAGCTGCGCGTGGCCTGCGGCCAGCCACTGCCGCTGCGCCAGGACCAGCTGGCCATCCACGGCCACGCGATCGAAGCACGGCTGTACGCCGAAGATGCCGACCGTGGCTTCCTGCCGTCCACCGGTACCCTGCGTCGCCTGCGCCTGCCGGCTGCCTCGGCCAACGTGCGCGTGGATACCGGCGTGGAGGAAGGCGACGCCATCACGCCGTATTACGACCCGATGATCGCCAAGCTGATCGTCTGGGATGTGGACCGCGACAGCGCATTGCGCCGCATGAGCCAGGCGCTGGCCGACTGTCAGGTGGTGGGCGTGACCACCAATGCCGGTTTCCTGCGCCGGCTGGTCCACACCGATTCATTCGCGCACGCCCGGCTGGATACCGCACTGATCGAACGCGAGCAGGCCGCCCTGGGTGCCGTCGGTGACAGCGATGATGAACTGTGGCCGTTGGCCGCGGTCGCCGCGGTTGCCAGCACGGCCGACGCCGGCAGCGACCCGCGCGATCCCCATTCGCCCTGGCGGGCACAGGATGGCTGGCGCCTGGGTGCTCCAGCGCCCCGCGTACTGCCGCTGCAGCAGGGAGAGCGCCGGCACGTGCTGAAGGTGTGGGCACAGGCCGATGGCTGGCGTGTGCAATGTGATGATGCGGCCCCCCGGACAGTGCTCGGCCGCCTCGACGGCCACCACCTGACGATGCAGCTGGACGGCCGTCGCTGGTCACTGCAGCTGCTGCGCGAGGGTGACCAGCTGTATCTGTTCGGCAACGATGGCCAGCACCGCTTCACCTTGCATGACCCGGTCGGCGAGTCGGAGCATGCGGTGGCCGATGCAGGCAGCCTGCTGGCGCCGATGCCCGGCAGGATCGTGGCGACGCTGGTCGAGGCCGGTGCCCAGGTCAAGCGCGGCACGCCGCTGGTGGTACTCGAGGCGATGAAGATGGAGCACACCCTGCAGGCACCGGCCGACGGCACAGTGAAGGGTTACCGGGCGAAGGCCGGCGACCAGGTCGGCGACGGCGCGGTGCTGGTCGACTTCGAAGCGGCCTGAGCCACGCTACGGCGTGATCCTGGCGGGCCAGACGCGGCCCGCCGGGTCCATCTCCGAGGTCTGCATCGTTGCCGCGCGCCAGCCGAAGCCGCATACCGCCAGCGCGCCTTCGGCCATCGGCTGCAGGGCAAGCGCGCGCGCGGCCTCGGCCTCGTTGATGGCCGCCGTGACGAACGCGCCCAGGCCCTGTGCGGTGGCCGCGCTGTAGAACGCCTGCGAGATGTGCCCGGCGTCGAGCATGACCGCACGGTAGGCCTTGGCGTGGTTGCGGTACTTCCAGAAGGTGCGCTCGAAGCGGCACACCAGTACCAGCAGCACGTGGGCATCGGCGAACCAGTGCTGGCCCGCCAGCAGGCGCAGGCGGAACCCTGCGGGATCGTCGGGCTGTACCGGCAGCGGGGCCAGTTCATGCGCGACTGCGTGGTAGTGGTAGAGCCCCGGCGCCAGGCCCTGCACGTCGCGCACCATCAGATAGGCTTCCAGCGGATGCAGGCTGCCGGCCGAGGGCACGTTCTTCTTCAGGAACCGCACGTCCGGATCGGTTTCCACCTGTGCCTGCGCCATCAGTACCTGCTGCAGCAGGCGCGCCAGCAACGGCAGCGGCAGCGGGCGGGTCGCATCGAAGTTCCGGCAGGTGGCACGCGCCTGCAGCAGTTCCTGCATCGGATCATCATCACAGCGGGGCAGCGCAAGCGCGCCGGGCTGGCGCGGCGGCGCCTCCGGCGGCGGATTGCCGAAGCTGCGGACCAGATCGCGCGCGGTCACCAGGTGCTGACGCTGCATGTCCGCGCTGCTGTCCACGCCATCCCAGCAGGAGTGCTGGTAGTGCAGCGCCGACAGCGGCCACCAGTGGCTGTCGCGCACGCGCTGCTCGGCCGCACAGGCCTCGGCATGGGCCGGATCGTCGCTCACCAGCAGCCCCTGCTGCAGCAGCGCCAGTACGCGGCGGCGGCATGCCGCATCGTCAGGCAACGGCTGCCAGTGCTCAGCGCTGCACGCCAACAGCCAGGCGCAGCTGTCGGCATCGATCTCGCATGCCGAAGGCAGGTGGGCGGTACGCACCTGCAGGCGCTGCTCGAAGGTCACCCCGGTGCCGCCGGCCATCAGGTCGGCCAATGCAAAGGCCGGGCGTTCAACCGGCTCGACGAACAGTGTCCGGCAACGGCGGAATCTCATCGGCGTGCAATCGGAAGGCCTGCGGGGCGCCGATCATAGCGCGATGCACGTGCCTGCCATCAACTTCGCACGATCGCTGCCGATACTTCCATTTTCCCAGCCCGTCGGTTGCACGCCATGTCTTCCTCACCGCTTCCCACCCACGTCGTCCAGCAGCTGCTGGAACGCCTGTCCAGTGACGATGACTTCCGCAAGGCCTTTGCCGCGGATCCGGGCCAGGCACTGCTCGATCTGGGTGCCGATGAAGACTGCGTGCGCGCCTGCCATACGCCGCTGGCCACGCTGGGCAGCAAGGCCGAGTTCGCCAAGGCCGCGCCGCGCCTGCGCGAGCTGCTGGACGCGCGTGCCTCGTTCACCGTGCCGTTCCTGTTCGAGGATGGCCTGCCCGGCCTGGATCGATAGACCGGCCTCAGGGCGCGGCCACCGTGCCCTTGTCAGGCATCACTGCGGCGGCGCGGCCTGCCGCCAGCCGCTGCACATCCATCGCGTTCAGCGGCAACAGAGCGTAGTCACCGGTGTCTTCAGCGAATGCCAGGCCGGCGTGGCGCTGCAGCCACGCCGCCTGCCGTGCGACCGCGGCCTGGTCGCCGCGCGCGGTCACCAGATCCAGCTGCAGCACCCGCCACTGGAACAGGTTCGCCGACGGCTGCTGCGCCAGCAGGTCCTGCGCCTGGTCCAGGTCACCCTGGTCGAAGGCCATGCGGGCGCGAAGCAGGTTCCAGAGCTCGCGCAGGCGCGGATCGGCGTCGCGCTCGGGCAGGGCCTGCAGCGGTTCCCTGCGCTGCATCACCACCGATGCGTGGCCTGCGCGCGCGGCATGATAGGCCGCCGCCAGGGCGATGAAGGCATTACGGCGCGCTGGCGCAGGATGGCGGCGGTCGACCGCGGCCAGCGCCCGGTCCAGCACACGCAGGTATTCCTGCGCCGTCACGTGGTCGCCTTCCTGTTCGCGCCAGGCCAGTGCCTGCAGCGCGTAGATGTCGCACAGCCCACCAACCGTCGTGCACGAGGCAGCCACCTGCCGCATGTCGGTGGCTGCCTCGTGCGCGCGCGCCTGCATGGCCAGCACCGCCGCGCGCAGCATGCGCGTCCCCGGCCCCGATACGGGCATCGCCGCAAAGCCGGCATTGGCCTCCTCGAAATCCCCTGCCAGCGCGGCGATCACCGGTTCCATGCCATCGCCATTCCAGCCCGGATGAAGGCGTGCGCCACGCAGCGCCGCTTCGGCTGCGGCGACTTCGCCACGGGCCAGCTGCACCCGCGCCACGAACACCAGCACCAGCGCACGCCGTGAATGCTGGCGGGCCAGCAGCGGCTGCGTTGCAGCCAGGGCGCCGTCATAGTCGCCCTGGGTGTACAGGATCTTGGCGTAGTTCATCCAACCGGCCGGGTCGTCCGGGTACAGCTCGGTCAGAAGGCGCCACTTGTCGGCGATGCGCATGGGCGGTGCACCTGCGAAATCCGCTGCCCACGCGTCCAGGTACAGCTGGTCGCGTGCGGTCAGGTGGGCACGCTGGCTGACCGCCTTGCGGTACAGCGCGGCGGCCTGCTCCAGGTTGCCCTTGGCGTGCTGGATGGTCATCTGCCCCACATAGGCAAAGGCGAATGCGGGATCGAGCCGGGTGGCCTGCTCGTAGAACATCAGTGCGTCGTCGTAGCGGGCGGCCGCCGTGGCATCGACGCCCTTGGCGTAGGCATGCAGGGCATCGAGATTGGCCGTCGCTACGGTGGGCAGCGGTCGCTGGTCGCGACCGACATCACGCAACGCTTCGCCCAGGTCGGCGCGCAGCGCCGCCACCACATGGTCGGTGGAGGTCAGGATCGACTCCAGGCCACGACCATCGGCGTAGCGGGTATAGACGGTCTGGCCGCTGTGCGGATCGACCACTTCGACACTGACCCGCACCTTGCCGTTGAGCTCGAGCACGCTCGGCACCAGCACCGCGCGCACGCCATCGCGCAGGGCCACCTCGATGGCCAGGGCGCGGTCGAGCCTTGCCTGTGGCGCGCGCTGCATCAGCTGCAGGGTGTCGCGCACCTTCAGTTCGCTGAGGATGTTGACGAAGCGTGACTGCCCCAGGCTGATGTACAGCGCCTGCTCCAGGCTGCTGTCCAGCTGCGGATAGGCGGTGGTGTTCTGCACCGCGGCCAGGATCACCCAGTCCCGTTCGGCGAAGGCGATGGCCGGCGCCGGGCGCAGCAGCATCCACAGCAGCACGCCCAGCGTCACCGCCAGCGCAGCCTCGGTGACCACGGCCGCGGGACGCCGCCACAAGGGCAGATCGCGCCATGCCTTCTCGCCCGAGCGCGGGCGACGCAGCGGCGAACTGCCACGCAGGCCGATCTCGAACACATCCTGGCGCTCGGAGATGCCCTTGAAGCGCCAGCGCCCATGGTGCTTCCAGCGCAGCTCCTCGCTGGCCCAGGGCAGCGTGGCGGTAGCGCGCCGTGCCATCTGCTCGGCGGTGGCCGACAGCAGCACCTGGCCCGGCCAGGCCAGCTGCATCAGCCGCGCCGCCATCGGCTTGGCCAGGCCCTCCACCTCGACCGGCTTGGCGCCATGGGCCATTGCTTCGGCGCTGTTGTTCCACAGCAGCACGTCACCGACATGCAGGCCCGCGCGTGCGCGCAGCACGATGCCGCGCTCACGCCCCAGCGCCTCCACCGCCGTCTGGTAGGCCAGGGCAAAGCCGACGCCATCGATGGTGCGCTCGAACAGTACGAACAGGCCGTCGGAACGGTCGATCAGCTGCCCGTTCCAGCGCTGCTGCAGGCCCAGCACCAGGCGGTCATGCTGCTGGAACAGCTCGGCCGCTGCCACGTCGCCGATCCGTTCAACCAGCTGCAGCGAATCGCACAGGTCGGTGAACAGCAGCGCGCGCAGCTGCTGGTTGTGTGGCGCCGACGTTCCTTTGTCGCCCTTCATCACCTGTGTCTCCGCTCTAGTGCCCGTCCGGCACGTCCACCCAGCGCAGGCAGTTGCCGCCATCGCGCTTGGCCTGGTACAGCGCGCGGTCCGCGCGCGCATACCACTCGCTCCAGTCCGCATCCGGTGCCAGCAGGCTGGCGCCGATGCTCACCAGGCTCACATGGGGCGTGCCATGGCTGCGTTCTAGCAGGCCATGCACCGCGCTGAGGATGAACTCGGCGGCATGCTGCACGATTTCGTGGGTGCCGCGCCGCAGGATGAGGCAGAACTCATCGCCGCCCAAGCGGCAGGCCAGGTCGTGTTCGCCAGCCATCGAACGCAGGATGTTGCCCATGCTCTGCAGCACCCGGTCGCCGGCCTGGTGGCCGTGCCGGTCGTTGATCTGCTTGAAGCGATCACAGTCGATCAGCAGCAGGCCCTGCGGTGCGCCCTGCCCGTCAGCCCGGCACTCCTGCAGGTACAGGGTCAGCCCGCGGCGGTTGTGCAGCCCGGTCAGCTCGTCGGTACGCACCAGCTCGCGGGTGTGCGTGAGCTGATGGGTGGTGATGTACAGATTGTCGAGCGCCGTTTCCAGATCGTGGTTGCGGCGCCGCAGCTGGCTGATCAGGGCCTGCTCGTTGGTCAGCACGCGCATGATCGTACGGCGCAGGAAGTAGGCCACCAGCCCTGGATCGGCATCGACCAGGCGCTGGAAATCGGCCGGTCCCAGTTCCAGCACCTGGCAATCGACCAGCGCACGTGCACCGGCACTGCGCAGATGATCGCCGACCAGAAGGCCCAGCTCGCCGAAGAACTCCTGGTGGCCGAGCACCTTGATCACCAGATCCTCGCCGAAATCCAGTTCGATCCGGCCCTCCAGGATCACGTACATGCGCTCGCCACGATGGCCGCGCTGGAACAGCCACTGCCCGGCTTCGAGCCGGCGCGGCCGACCGAATCTGGCGAACAATGCGACCTCGGCATCGGACAGCAGCGCATGCACGATCTCGGCCATCGCCACATGGGCGATACCGGTCGTTGCGTCAGTGTTCTCGGCCGCACCCCTGCCGGTCATTCCCTGCACCCGCCGCCAGCGTCCCCTGGTGAGCCGCGGAGCATAGCACCGCTTTAAAGTGTGCGCCCTATCTCATTTTTACGAATCGACAGCCGGTAGGTGCGTGGAGACCGGGGGGTGCACCCTGGAAGCACGACTGTCGGTAAAAATTCCTGCCGGATCAAGCTCATGCCCGTCTTCACAGGGTTTGGGCCAAGTTGCGTGGCGAGGCGTGCGCCCGATTGACGCGGATGCCATGCAGGGCCGCGCCGAGGGGATACAACAACGCCGGCAGGTCCCCCGACCGGCCGGCGTTGTCTGGCCCTTCCCTGGCCACCCTGAGCGGTGTCGGCAGCCGATCGCACGGCCACCGTTGGATCAGGCCGCGCGTTCGCTGTGGAACTGCTCTTCTTCGGTCGAGCCGGTCAGCGCGGTGGTGGAGGACTGTCCCTGCTGGATCGCCTGGGTGACCGCGTCGAAGTAACCGGTGCCGACCTCGCGCTGGTGCTTGACTGCGGTGAAGCCGCGCTCGGCCGCTTCGAATTCGGCCTCCTGCAGCTCGACGAAGGCGCTCATCTGGCGGCGCGCATAGCCGTGGGCCAGGTTGAACATGCCGTAGTTCAGCGCGTGGAAACCGGCCAGGGTGATGAACTGGAACTTGTAGCCATAGCTGCCCAGCTCCTTCTGGAACTTGGCGATGGTGGCGTCGTCCAGGTTCTTCTTCCAGTTGAAGCTCGGCGAGCAGTTGTAGGCCAGCAGCTTGCCGGGGAACTTCGCATGGATGGCTTCGGCGAACCTGCGCGCGAACTCCAGGTCCGGCTTGCCGGTCTCGCACCACACCAGATCGGCATACGGTGCATAGGCCAGGCCGCGGCTGATGGCCTGTTCCAGGCCGTTGCGGGTCTTGTAGAAGCCTTCGACGGTGCGCTCGCCGGTGGTGAACGGCTGATCGTTGCCGTCGATGTCACTGGTCAGCAGGTCGGCCGCTTCGGCATCGGTGCGCGCCACCAGCAGGGTCGGCACGCCCAGCACATCGGCCGCCAGCCGCGCCGCGTTGAGCTTCTCGATGGCCTCGCGGGTCGGCACCAGCACCTTGCCGCCCATGTGGCCGCACTTCTTCACCGATGCCAGCTGGTCCTCGAAATGCACGCCCGCGGCGCCGGCTTCGATCATCGCCTTCATCAGTTCGAAGGCGTTGAGCACGCCACCGAAGCCGGCCTCGGCATCGGCCACGATCGGCTGCAGGAAATCGATGTCGTCCTTGCCTTCGGCGTGATGCAGCTGGTCGGCGCGCAGCAGCGTGTTGTTGATGCGCTTGACCACCGCCGGCACCGAATCGGCCGGATACAGCGACTGGTCCGGATACATCTGCCCGGCCAGGTTGGCATCGGCCGCCACCTGCCAGCCGGACAGGTAGATCGCCTTCAGGCCGGCCTTGACCTGCTGCATGGCCTGGTTGCCGGTCAGTGCGCCCAGCGCGTTGACGAACTCGCGCTCGTGCAGCGACTTCCACAGCTTCTCCGCGCCCAGCCGGGCCAGCGAATGCTCGATATGGACGGTGCCGCGCAGGCGCACCACGTCGGCGGCGCTGTAGTTGCGCTGGATGCCTTCCCAGCGCGGGTTGGTATCCCAGTCGTGCTGGATCTGTTCGGCAGTGGGCAGGGTGCTCATGTCTTTCTCCAGTTCAGTGGTGCGTGCAGCGGGAAGGGAAACGGCGTGGAAACGGGCGCGGAAATCAGTCGATGCGCGCGTAGGCCGGCAGGGTCAGGAAGTCGGTCAGTTCATCGTTGCGGCTCAGTTCGCCAAGCAGGGCGATGGCTTCGCCGATGCGCGCGCCGCCGGGCAGCGCCGTGGTATCGCCCAGGCGTGCGGGCAGCTGCGCCAGGGTGGTGTCGAGCAGCGCCAGGTCGATGGCGGTGCCGTCGTCCAGCTGCTGGCCCGGGGTATGCAGCCACTGCCACAACTGGCTGCGGCTGATCTCGGCGGTGGCCGCGTCTTCCATCAGGTGATGGATGGGCACGCAGCCGTTGCCGTCCAGCCACGCGGCCAGGTAGCGCACGCAGACTTCGACATTGCCCTCGAAGCCGGCGCGGGTGATGGTGCCCGGCGGACGCGCGATCAGTTCGTCGCGGCCCACGCGCACGTCCTGACGCAGGACGTGGTGCTGGTTGGGCGCAGGCATGTGCTCGTCGAAGATCGCCATCGCCACCGGAATCAGCGCCGGATGCGCGACCCAGGTGCCGTCATGGCCCGCACTCACCTCGCGCAGCTTGTCGGCACGCACACGCGCCATCGCCTGCTCGTTGGCGGCGGCGTCGTTGTTGATCGGAATCTGCGCCGCCATGCCGCCCATCGCATGTGCCCCCCGGCGGTGGCAGGTCTGGATCAGCAGTTCCGAATACGCCTTCAGGAACGGCTGGGTCATGGTCACCTGGCCGCGCTCGGGCAGCACGCGGTCGGCATGGCGGCGGAAGGTCTTCAGGTAGGAGAAGATGTAGTCCCAGCGCCCGCAGTTCAGGCCGACGATGCGGTCGCGCAGCGCGTGCAGGATCTCGTCCATCTCGAACACCGCCGGCAGCGTTTCGATCAGCACGGTCACCTTGATCTGCCCGTGCGGCAGGCCCAGCATGCCTTCGATGTGCGACAGCGCGGTCTCCCACAGGGCCGCCTCTTCCATGCTCTGCAGCTTGGGCAGGTAGAAGTACGGGCCACGATCCTTGCGCTGCAGCGTGCGGGCGTTGTGGAAGGCGAACACCGCCGCGTCGAACAGGCCACCGGCCAGGAACTGGCCGTCGATGCGGACGTGCTTCTCGTCCAGGTGCCAGCCACGCGGGCGCACGATCAGCACGGCCTGCTCGTCGTACGGGCGCAGCGTGTAGTGCTTGCCATTGGCCGCGGTGTACTCCAGGTCACCACGCACCGCAGCGGCCAGCGACTGCTGCCCGGCCAGCAGGTTGCGCCAGGTCGGCGAGGTCGAATCCTCGAAGTCGGCCATGAACACCTTGGCGCCGGAGTTCAGCGCGTTGATGACCATCTTCGGATCGGTCGGGCCGGTGATCTCGACGCGGCGGTCCTGCAGCGCGGCCGGCAGCGGCGCGACGGTCCAGTCGCCGCTGCGGATCGCGGCGGTGTCCTCACGGAAGTCCGGCAGGCCGCCGCGGTCGAAGAACGCCTGGCGCTCGCGGCGGGCCTGCAGCCGCGCCTGCCGGCCCGGCTCCACCGCCCGGTGCAGCGACACCAGCAGGGCCAGCAGCGGCGCCGGCAGCAGGGTGTCCTGGCCGGCCACCCGGGTCGCCAGGGCGATGCCGGGCGTGGCCTTGGCGGCGGGGGAGGGAACAGCGGAAGCGACGGCGGACATGGGACGACTCCAGCGGTGGGGAACGTCTCCACCGTGCCGCTCGCGCTCAGTATTTGGCAAAACAGTTTTTGCAATGCTTTACATAAACTGTGCTAATACTCGTTACGCCATGACCACGCGCAGCTCGCCAAGTCCTCGTTTTTCCTACAAATCCGACCGGCTGAAACCCTTGCGCGCGTTCTGCCAGACCGTGCGCCTGGGTTCAGTCTCAAGGGCGGCTGAGGCGCTCTTCGTCAGCCAACCGGCCATCAGCCTGCAGTTGCAGGCACTGGAGCGGGAGTTGGGCGTACCGCTGTTCGAGCGCAGCGGGCGCCGCCTGGTGCCGAGCCGCGAGGGCCAGCTGCTGTACGAAATGGCGCAACCGCTGGTGGAGAGCCTGGACGGGCTGGAGGCGCGCTTCCGCGACAAGGTGCGCGGGCTGGATGCGGGCGAACTGAACATCGCGGCCAACAGTTCGACCATCCTGTACCTGCTGCCGAAGATCGTCGAGCGCTTCCGCATGCATCACCCCGACGTGCGCCTGACCCTACACAACGCGATCAGCGCGGACGGCACCGACCTGCTGCGCGAGGATGCCGCTGACCTGGCCATCGGCTCGATGACCGACGTGCCCGCCGACCTCAGCTACGCGCCGGCCTATCGATTCGAGCAGGTGCTGATCGCGCCGCATGACCATCCGCTGGCCCGGGGCGCGGAGCTGGAGCTGGCCGACATCGCCCGCTATCCGCTGGTGCTGCCGCCGAAGCGGCAGATCACCTACCGTCTGGTCGATCAGGTGTTCCAGCGCCATCGCATCGCGTACACCGTCGCCCTCGAGGTGGGCGGCTGGGAAGTGATCAAGCAGTACGTGGCGATGGGCATGGGTATTTCCATCGTGCCGGCGCTGTGCCTGAACGAGGCCGACCACGAGCGGCTGGCGGCGCGGTCGATGAAGCGCTGGTTCCCGGAGCGCAGTTATGGCGTGATCGTGCGCCGCGGCAAGGCGCTGTCGGCGCAGGCACGGGCGTTCATCGAGCTGATCCAGCCGGAACTGTTCAGTCCGCGCGATTACGACCAGAGCGGGCATTCCGAGCGCTGAGGGTGTTCTGGTTTGCCGGGCTGCCGCCCTGCATCTGGATGACAGCTACCTGGGGGTCGGATCCGTTCTCCTGCGGACAATGGATCTGACCCCATTTCCGGCTGGCGATGAATAAACTGGCCCCATGTCCATCGAACTGCGTCACCTGCGCTACTTCCTCGCCGTTGCCGAGACCCTCCACTTCGGCCAGGCGGCCGAGCGGCTGGGCATGTCGCAGCCGCCGCTCAGCCAGCAGATCCGCCAGCTGGAGGAACTGATCGGGGCGCGCCTGTTCGTGCGCAGCCATCGCCGCGTGCAGCTGACGCCTGCCGGTGAACTGCTGCAGGAACGCGCGCGGGCCATCGTGCAGCAGGTGGAGACGGCAGTGGACGAGGTGCAGCGCGCACAGCGCGGCGAGCAGGGTGAGCTGCATATCGGGCTGACCCGGGCCACGCCGCTGTCGCCGCAGATTCCGCGCTCGATCCTGCGCTACCGCCAGCAGTATCCGCAGGTGCGGCTGCAGCTGAGCGAGATGAACACGCTGCAGCAGATCGACGCCCTGCTCGACGGTTCACTGGACGTAGGCATCATCCGCAAGCGCGCGCTGCCGCCGGAACTGGTTGCGCACAGCCTGTTCGTCGATCCGCTGGCGTTGATCGTGCATGCCGACCACCCTGCCCTGCGCCGGCTCCCGGAACAGGGCACGCTGTCGCTGCGTGAGTTCGCGCAGGAACCGTTCGTGGCATTTCGACGCAGTGCCGGCGCCGGCATCCATGACCACATGATCGCGCTGTGCGCGGCTGCCGGATTCACTCCACGCATCGTGCAGGAGGCCGGTGAGGCGTCCACGCTGATCAGCCTGGCGGCGGCAGGCCTGGGTGCGGCGATCCTGCCGTCCTCGTGCGACCACATCCGGGTGGAAGGCGCGCGCTTTGTCGCGCTGGCCGATGCCGGCGCGCACTCGGAGGTGCAGCTGGCATGGCGCCGTGAGGGGGTGACGCCGCTGATCCGCAACTTCGCCGGCCTGCTGCGCGGCGCGTTCGCAGAAGGGTGAAGCGCCGCGCTGCGCGCTCGCCGGGCATGGCCCGGCGCTACCCGGTCAGGATGGAAAACGGTAGCGCCAGGCCATGCCCGGCGCGCATCAGGCCGTCACCGGCTGCGGCGCGCGCTCGGAGGTGCAGCTGGCATGGCGCCGTGAGGGGGTGACGCCGCTGATCCGCAACTTCGCCGGCCTGCTGCGCGGCGCGTTTGCAGAAGGGTGAAGCGCCGCGCTGCGCGCTCGCCGGGCATGGCCCGGCGCTACCCGGTCAGGATGGAAAACGGTAGCGCCAGGCCATGCCCGGCGCGCATCAGGCCGTCACCGGCTGCGGGGCGCGCTGCTGCAACGCCCAGACGATGCCACCGCCAAGCAAAGTCAGCACTGCCGCGAACGCGCACACCCCCAGCCAGTCCCAGGCGGCGTAGGCAAGCCCGCCCACACCACCCAGTACGCTCGACCCCAGGTAGTAGGCGAACAGATACAGCGCCGAGGCTTCCGCGCGCATCATGCCCGCCCGGCTGCCGACCCAGCTGCTGGCGACCGAATGACCGCCGAAGAAGCCGAAGGTCACCAGTGCGATGCCCAGTGCCATCGTGGTCAGCCACGGCATCGCCAGCAGCGCGATGCCGGCACCGATGAGCACGAAGGAGATCGACAGGACGCGCCCACGGCCGTAACGCGTGGCCTGCTGGCCCATCCAGGCCGAGCTGAACGTACCGACCAGGTAGACGCTGAAGATCAGCCCGACCACGGTCTGGCTGAGGTGGTACGGCGGCGCCAGCAGGTGATAGCCAAGGTAGTTGTAGAGGGTGACGAACACGCCCATCAACACGAAGGAGGTGGCGAACAACCACGGCAGGCCGGGATCGGCGAACAACGTGCGCCAGCGCGACGGCAGCTGACGCAGGCCACCACGACGGGCCTGGAAGTGGCGCGATGGCGGCAGCTGCAGCCACAGCAGCACGGTGCTGGCCACGGCGATGATGGAGACCACGCCGATGCCCCAGCGCCACCCCCAATGATCGGCGATGATGCCGGCGAGCAGGCGCCCGCTCATACCACCGATCGCGTTGCCGCCGATATACAGGCCCATCGCCAGGCCCAGCGCGCGGCTGTCCATTTCCTCGACCAGATAGGTCATCGCCACCGCCGGCACGCCACTCAGGGCCAGGCCCAGCAGGGCGCGCAGCACCAGCAGCGTGGTCCAGTCATCGACCAGGGCGGTACTCAGCGAGAGGATGGCCGAGGCCAGCAGGGCGACGATCATCAACGGCCGGCGGCCCACCGCGTCGGACAGCAGTCCGGCCAGCAGCATCGCCACGGCCAGCGTGCCGGTGCTCAGTGACAGCGACATCGCGCTGCCGGCGGCGGAGACGCCGAAGTGGCGGCTGAACTCGGGCAGCAACGGCTGCACCGTGTACAGCAGGCCAAAGGTGGAGAAGCCGGCCAGGAACAGCGCGACCGCCGTGCGGCGGAACGCAGGCGTGCCCTGCTGGATGCGGGTCTCGGGGCTGGAATCGGCAGGAGGGAAGCGACGTTCGGGGGCCGCGGCGGTTTCGCCAGTCATGGGATCGATGGGCCGTTGGGGGCGGCCGGGGTGGGGAGGGAACGGGCCCCAGACTAGGCCCGTCCATCCAGTCGATCCATAACCTGAAAAGTCAGGATTGATATCCCTGATGTATCAATTCAGTTCAAAGATGCTGCCACTGGAAGCCATCGCCACGGCGGTAGTAGACCGCTACCGCGCGCCCGTAGACCTTGTCGGCGTCGACGAAGCCGAAGAAGCGGCCATCGAAGCTGTTGCCTCGATGATCCCCCAGTACCAGCAGCTTGCCGGCCGGTACCACCAGGTCCGCAATGTCGGGACCACCGCCCATGTCCAGGTCCAGGCGGGCACGGCGGCTGCCGAAGGCCTCCACGTCCTGCAGGTCGGCCATCTGCAGCGGCTGGCCGTTGATGCTCAGGTGGCCCTCGTGCAGTTGCACGTGGTCGCCGGCCACGGCGGCGACCCGCTTGATCAGGCGGGTGCCGTCGGCAGGCGAATCGAACACCGCCACCTCGCCGCGCTGCGGCTGGCCGGTGGACAGCAGGGACGTGTTGGTGAACGGCAGGCGCAGGCCATAGGCACGCATGTCCACCACCACCCGGTCACCGGGCTGCAGGGTCGGCTGCATCGAGCCACTGGGCACCACGTAATGATTGGCGAGGGTGTCGCGGGCAGCGGCGAGCAGGCCCAGCATGACCAGCAGCGGCAGCGCCTCCTTCTTCAGCCAGGCGAGAGCGCGTTGCGAAAACGGCGGTCGGGCAACAGCATCCATGTCAGGTTCCGATGGGGTGGCAGGGTCTTCAGACCACATCCGGGCAGAAGAGGTTCCCCGGTTGCGCCGGGCATGGCCCGGCGCTGCCGATGCAGAGTTACGCAGGTTTTACGTCCGGGCCCGGCACCCGGCATCGCACCTTTACGGGCACTGCGCGCATCGTCTGCCCACCGCGCCGAAACGGCGCTTTCCGCAAGGTGTTGTATGACCCTCCTGGTGATCCGCCACGCGTCTTCATCGGCGCCGCGTCCGCAGCTGCCGGCGCAGTTGTCCGGCCACCGCGTGCTGTGCAGCGACTGCGCCAGCCTGTCCGAAGTGCGCCAGTGCCTGTGCCAGCCGCAGGCGCGCTCGGCCGACTGGGTACTGCTGGACGTGGGTGCGGCCGACGAGGCGCAATGGCAGGCCGAGGGCAGCGCGCTGCAGGCCGCCCTGGAGCGGCTGCCGGCGCAGTACATCGAACTGCACAACGCCAGCGAGCCCGGCCTGGACGCGCGCCTGCGCCTGCAGCATGGGCCGGCCGCGGTGGTGGTCGACCAGCGCAGCCAGCAGGCCGGTTATCCGCTGTCGCTGGCCATCGTCGGCCGCCGCCTGGCGCAGGAGGGCTGAGCAATGTCGATCTTCATCATCCGCGGCCCGGAAGCGGCCGGCACATTGATCCGTACCGCGCTGCCGCTGCCGGCACCGGTACTGAAGTCGCTGGTACACCGTGCGATCGATGCCGGCACCAGCGTGGCCATCCGTGCCTGCGGTTCGGAACAGGAACTGCTGGATGCCCTGCGCGTGGCCGATCACAGCCGCGGCGAAGTGACCTTGCTCGATCCCGGCGCGTGTGCCGGCAGCCTGCGTCTGCAGCGCCTGCTGCCCTATCTGCACAATGCCTACGTGGAGGTGCATGACGACGGCGCGGTGGCTGAGCCCTGTCTGCCGGCCGGTATCGGCCAACGCCTGGGCATCGCCGCCGGCTATGGCGCGCAGAGCTACGTGCTGGCGCTGGATATCGCGCTGGATCACCTGGGCCTTGCCGAACAGGCGAACCGGGTGCACGTGGGAACGTAACGCTGTTTGTAGAGCCGAGCCCATGCTCGGCTGCCTTTCCAGGAAACATCAGCCGAGCGTGGGCTCGGCTCTACAGAAGAACGTCGAGCATGGCTCGACGCTACAGAAAGAAAAACGGCGGGGTCGCCCCCGCCGTTTTCGCTTTCTTACTTCAGCCCGCGGAACTTCAGCAGCGGTTCCACCGACGGGTCCTTGCCACGGAAATCGCGGTACAGGGTCGACAGCTCCACGCTGTTGCCGCGCGAGAGGATCTTGTCGCGGAATTCCTGGCCATTGGCCGCGGTCAGGCCACCGTTCTCGGTGAACCACTGGAAGGCGTCATGGTCGAGCACTTCCGCCCAGAAGTAGGCGTAGTAGCCGGCCGAGTAGCCACCGCCCCAGATGTGGTCGAAGTAGGTGGTGCGGTAGCGCGGCGGAACCTGCGGCAAATCGACCTTGAACTTCTTCAGCGCGCTGGCTTCGAAGGCTCCGACATCCTGCAGCGGCGCGTCGGCCTTCTGCGTGTGCCAGGCCAGGTCCAGCAGCGCAGCCGACAGATACTCGGTGGTGGCGTAGCCCTGGTTGAAGCTGCGCGCCTTGAGGATCTTGTCGACCAGTTCCTGCGGCATCGGCTCGCCGGTCTTGTAGTTCTTGGCGTAGTTGGCGAACACCTTCGGATCCAGCGCCCAGTGCTCGTTGAACTGCGACGGGAACTCGACGAAATCGCGCGAGGTGGACGTACCGGCGATCGAGGGGTACTTCACGTTCGAGAACATGCCGTGCAGGGCGTGGCCGAACTCGTGGAACAGGGTGGTGACGTCGTCGAAGCTCAGCAGCGCCGGCTGGCCTTCGGCCGGCTTGGTGAAGTTGCAGACGTTGTAGACCACCGGCTTGGCGCCGGTCAGGCCATCCTGCTCGACGAACACATCCATCCACGCGCCGCCGGACTTGCTGTCACGCTTGAAGTAGTCGGTGTAGAACAGGGCCAGCGAGGTGCCGTCCTTGTCGAACACTTCATACACCTTCATGTCCGGGTGGTAGGTCGGGATGTCGGTGCGCGGCTTGAAGGTGATGCCGTACAGCTGGGTGGCGGCGTAGAAGACGCCGTTCTGCAGCACGTTGTCCAGCTCGAAATAGGGCTTGATCTGCGACTCATCCAGATCGTACTTGGCCTTGCGCACCTGCTCGGCGTAGAAGTCCCAGTCCGAAGCCGCAACCTGGAAACCGCCCTTCTGCGCGTCGATCACCTTCTGGATCTCGCTGGCTTCGGCACGTGCCTTGGCGGTGGCAGCCGGCACGGTGTCGGTCAGCAGCTTCAGCGCGGCGGCCGGGGTCTTGGCCATCTGGTCGCCCAGCTGGTAGTCGGCGAAGGTGTCGAAACCCAGCAGCTTGGCCTTCTGCGCACGCAGCTGGGCCAGGCGCTGCACGGTCTGGCGGGTGTCGTTGGCATCACCGCGCTCGGCCCGGGTTTCCGATGCCTTGAGCACGGCGGCGCGCTGGTCGCGGTCACTCAGCGAACCAAGCACCGGCTGCTGGGTGGTGTTCTGCAGCGGCAGCAGGAACTTGCCGTCAAGCTTGCGCGCCTTCGCATCGGCAGCGGCGGTGTTGATCGCGTTCTCATCCAGGCCGGCCAGCTTGGCCTTGTCGTCCACGATGACGGCAGCGGCAGCGGTGGCGGCGACCAGGCGGGTATGGAACTGGGTGGAAAGCGTGGTCTCTTCCACGTTGAGCTTGCGCAGGCTTGCCTTGTCGGCGTCGGACAGCTGCGCACCGGCACGCACCAGACCGTCGTAGTAATGCTCGACCAGGCGCTTCTGCACCGGGTCCAGGCCCAGCGTGTCACGCTGGTCGTACAGCGACTTCACGCGCGCGAACAGCTTCGGGTCGAGGCTGATCTCGTCCTGGTGCGCGGCCAGTTTCGGCGCGACTTCTTCCTGGATCTTCTGGCGCGCATCGTTGGTATCGGCCTGCACCAGTCCAAAGAAGATGCGCGACACGCGGGTCAGGGTCTCGCCGCTGCGCTCCATCGCCACGATGGTGTTGTCGAAGGTGGCCGGCTCGCTGTTGTCGGCGATCTTGCGCACGTCGGCCAGGTGCTGGCGCATGCCTTCCTCGAACGCCGGCAGGTAGTCGCTGTCCTTGATCTTGTCGAACGGCGGCGCCTGGAACGGCAGCGTGCTGGCGCTCAGCAGCGGGTTGGTGGAGGCATCGGCCGGCTGCTGGGCCGGGGTATTCTGGGCTGCGGACACGGGGGTGGACTCCTTGCCGGAACAGGCCGCCAGTGCCAGGCTGATGGCGGCGGCCAGGACTACGGTACGCGACATGTAAAACGCTCCTTGGGCAGACGGGATGGGATGCCGGCCGTCCACCCTACTCCTGTCGCGCTCGCCCGGCATGTGCCGGACGTGGCGTCTGGACCTTCACTGGCGGCCGGCTCAGACCGTGCCGCGGGTCTTGCCGATCCAGGGCCGGTAGAACTCGCGGATGGCGGCCATGTCGGCCACGTCATCGCCGGTGGGATGGAACAGCGGACCGACGCCGATGACCTTCTCCGGGTAATGGAAATAGGCGGTCAGGATCGGCACGTCGGCCATCCGCGCGATCTTCAGGAATCCGGCCTTCCATTCCTTGACCGCCTTGCGGGTGCCTTCCGGGGTGATCGCGAACCACATCCTGTCGTTGTTGCGGATCAGGTCCACGGCCTGGCCGACGGTCCCCTGCGGCGAGCTGCGGTCCAGCGGGATCACGCCCAGCCGGTGCAGCAGCGGGCCCAGCGGCCACCAGAACAGCGACGCCTTGCCCAGCACCTTGACCTTCATGCCCAGTGCGATCTTGGCCGCCATGCCCCAGAACCCGTCCCAGTTGGACGAGTGCGGGGCGATGATGAAGACCAGCTTCGGGATGTCCGGCAGGGTGCCGACCACCTTCCAGCCGCCCATGCGCAGGGTGCAGCGCGCCAGCCAGCGCAGGAACGGGTTGGATCTGACCTGCGGCATGTTCGGCGGGATGGCCGGCAGCAACGGAGTCGGGTTGTTCAAGCAATCACTCCCAGTCACGTGAGGAGCGCCCGCGCTTGATCTGCGCGCGCCCGCGTTTGGCGTCCAGACGACGCAGTTTCGACCCGAGGGTCGGCTTGGTGGCCTTGCGCGGTTTGGGCACGCTCAACCCGGCCTGGATGAAGGCCGCCAGCCGCTCGCGCGCATCCTCGCGATTGCGATCCTGGGTCCGGAAACGTTGCGCGTCGATGACCAGCACGCCTTCGCCGGTCATCCGCCGGTCACGCCGCGCCAGCAGGCGCGCGCGCAACGGTTCGGGCAACGAGGGCGAGTTGGCCACATCGAAACGCAGTTCCACCGCGGTGGACACCTTGTTGACGTTCTGGCCACCGGCACCACTGGCACGCACGAAACGCTCGACGATCTCGCCGTCGGGGATCTCAAGCTGCGCGCTGATGGTGACCGGTCCACTGCCCATCCGCGCATTGTAACGGCAGCCACGTGGCGGAGTGCGGCATCGCGCGCCGTATGCCGCCGATCAGGCACCGAACACGCCGCCTTCGCCTTGCCAGCGGGTATGCTGGCCGTCCCATGTACCGCAGGAAGCTTCGCATGATCCGCTCCGCACCCACCCTGCCCGCCCTGCTGCGCCGTGCTGCCCTTCTGCTGGCGCTTGCCGTGGCCAGCGCTCCGGTCCTGGCCGCCGCGCCGACCGACGGCGACATCAACCGCCTGCTGTCGGCCTCCCGCGCGCAGAGCATGATCGACACCATGCTGCCGCAGATCGAGGCGATGCAGCAGCAGCAGTTCCAGCAGGTCGCGTCGCAGCGCCAGCTCAATGCCCAGCAGCAGGAACAGCTCAAGCGCATCCAGGCACGGACGAGCCAGACCCTTCGCCAGGCCCTGTCATGGCAGCAGCTGCGGCCGATGTATGTGGATCTCTACAAGAAGACCTTCAGCAAGGAAGACGTGCTGGCGATGGCCGAGTTCTACGAGAGCCCGGCGGGGCAGAGTCTGCTCGACAAGACCCCGGCGCTGATGCAGAACGTGATGGTGGCCATCCAGTCGCGCATGCAGCCGCTGTTCGCCGACCTGCAGAAGGATCTGGAAGCGATCGTCAACGAGCCGGAAAAGAAGTGAGGCGGTAGCGCCGGGGCATGCCCGGCGAGCGCAGGGCGCGGCCGCTGCGTGGCGGTAGCCGCCGGACATGGTCCGGCGCTGCGTTCACTCCACCCGCCAGCCGAACAGGTCCAGTGCCTTCTGGAATTCCCGGTCCAGCGGCGCCCGCACATCCACCGTGCCGCCCTCGGGATGCGGAAAGCGCAGGCGCTCGGCGTGCAGCAGCATGCGGTGCACCCCCTGCATGCGGAAGATGCGGTTGTGGCGGCCGTCGCCGTGGCTGGTGTCGCCGATCATGTGGTGCGAAAGATGCTTGAGATGCCGGCGGATCTGCCGGAACCGCCCGGTCTGCGGCTGGCAGCGCAGCAGCGCATAGCGCGAACGGGCGAACTCGCCGACCGGCACCGGCAGCTCGCCGGTGGCCAGGCACTGGAAGTCGGTGATGGCAGGCTTCTTGACCGGTTTCCCCGGGCCGCCGTCGAGGTCGTGGTCGACCCGCCAGGACGCCTCGGCCGGCCAGCCGCGGCAGATGGTCAGGTAGTCCTTGACCACCTCGCCGCCCATCAGGGCCTTGCCCAGCGCACTGGCGGTGTCACGGTCGAAGGCCAGAAGCAGGCAGCCACTGGTGGCACGATCCAGCCGATGCACGAGGAAGATCGGGCGCCCGAGCTGCTCACGCAGGCGATCGGCCAGGAAATCATCTTCGCCACGGGCCAGCTTGCTGTCATGGACCATCAGCCCGGCCGGCTTGTCGACCACCGCCAGGCGTTCATCCAGGTGCAGGAGCCGAAGGGGGGCGTTGTCGGTCTCGACCGCGGCGAGGGTATCGGGTTCGGTGCTCACCGCGCGATTATACGGGCCCGGCTCTGCAGGGCAGTGCGTCAAACGTTGCGCAGTGCCAGCAGTTCACCGTTGCCCACCGGCACCAGGCTGACGCTGACATCAGGATCGGCCACCAGTGCTGCACGCAGCGGCTCCATCTGTTCGGCGTGCGAGATCGCGTTGTCCACCACCAGCAGGCCACCGGGCCGCAGCACGCGGCGCAGGTGCGGCCACCAGCCGGCGTACTGCTCGCGATCCGAATCGAGGAACAGCAGGTCGATGCTGGCATCGGCCGCCTGCGCCAGCCACGCCCCGGCGTCGGCGTGCACCAGGGTGATGTGCGCCTGCAGGCCGCTGCGGGCGAAGGTCGCGCCGGCCAGGGCCACCTTGTCGGCAGCGTACTCCAGCGTGGTCACATGGCCGTCGATGGCAGCGGCAGCCTCGGCCAGCCACAGCGTGGAATAGCCGTTGGAGGTGCCGATCTCCAGCACGCGCCGCGCCTGTCCGAAACGCACCAGCAGCGACAACAGCGCACCGGTATCCGGCGTGATGTTGAGCATGCGCCGGGCCCGCTCGCTTTCGCGCGCATCGTTGTCGGCGCCAAAGCGCGCCAGTTCGTCCTTGAGCGCCTGCAGCACGGCGGCTACTTCCACCACGCCCGGGCCAACGCGGCCACACCCACCGCGCCCGACAGCCAGCTCCACATCGGCAGGTCGCCCCAGTACCAGCCGGGCGGCTGCAGCACGTACATCAGGGCAGCAATGGCAAGCAGGCCGACGCCGGTGATGGCACCGACCGCATGTTTCTGCAGGCGCTGCACGCTGGCATCGAGCGACACCAGATCGCGCGAGCGCATCGCCAGCTCGTGGCGTCCCTCCACCTGCTGGGTCAGCCAGGCATGCACCAGGCGTGGCATGTCCGGTGCGTGGGTCATGATTTCCGGCAGGCGCTTGCCGAGCTCGCGCATCACCCGGCGCGGGCTGTAGCGCTCGCGCAGGATCTTCGCCAGTACCGGCTTGGCCACCGCCCAGATATCGATCTGCGGGTCGAGCTGGCGACCGACGCCTTCGATGTTCAACAGGGTCTTCTGCAGCAGGATCAGCTGCGGCTGCAGCGTCAGCTGGTAGCGCTGTGCCACGCGGAACAGCTTCATCAGCACTTCCGCCAGCGAGATCTGCGACAGCGGGCGGGTGAAGTACGGCTCGCACACCGACCTCACCGCCGCTTCCAGGTCGTCGATGCGCACATGGTCCGGCATCCAGCGGGCCTGCACGTGCAGCTCGGCGATGCGGCGGTAGTCGCGGTTGAAGATGGCCATGAAGTTCTCGGCCAGGTAGTACTGATCTTCCTGCGACAGCTGGCCCATGATGCCGAAGTCCAGCGCGATGAAGCGCGGATCGCTGCGGCGTGCCGGATCGGGGTCGACCCAGATGTTGCCGGCATGCGCGTCGGCGTGGAAGAAGTTGTCGCGGAACACCTGGGTGTAGAACACCCGCACGCCCTTGGCGGCCAGCGCCTTGCGATCGATCCCGGCGGCGTCCAGTGCCACGATGTCATCGGAGGGAATGCCCCACACGCGCTCCAGGGTCAGCGCGCGCTCGGCCGTGTGGCTCCAGATCACTTCCGGCACGTACAGGTCGTCGGAGTTCTCCCAGAAGCGGCGCAGGACGCTGGCGTTGGCGCCTTCGCGCTGCAGGTCCAGCTCGGCGGCCAGCGTGTTCTCCACTTCCGCCACCACTTCGCGCGGGCGGATCTTGTCGGCACGCGGATGGGTGCGCTCGACCAGCGTGGCCAGTGAATTGAGCAGGGCGATATCAGCGTCGATCTGCTTCTCGATGCCCGGGCGCAGCACCTTGACCACCACCTGGCGGCCATCGGCCAGCGTGGCCGCATGGACCTGGGCGATCGAGGCCGACGCCAGCGGCTCGGTATCGAAGCTGGCAAAGGCTTCGCTGACCGGCAGGCCCAGCGCATCCTCGACGATGCGGCGCGCGGTGTCGCCATCGAACGGCTTGACCCGGTCCTGCAGCAGGGTCAGTTCGTTGGCCACGTCCGGCGGCACCAGGTCGCGACGGGTCGACAGGATCTGCCCGAACTTGACGAAGATCGGACCCAGGTCCTGCAGCGCCAGGCGCAGGCGTGCGCCACGCGACTGCGCGGCGATGTCGGCCGAGGCCCGCGGAACGAAGGGTTTGGCCAGGCGCAGCCAGCGTTCGGCCGGCGTGTCCTGCAGCAGGTCATCCAGGCGGTAGCGCAGGATCACCCGGCCGATGCGGCTGGCCCGCAGCACCGCCTTCATGCCGCCCCCCGCAGGCGCTGCACGCGTGCACCCAGGCGCTCGACGTCGTCGCGCAGCACATCCACATCGTCGTGGAACGCGTCCAGCTCGGCGCGCGGCACCACGTCGCGCGATTCCTCGGTAATGAACTCGGCTGCGCTGTGGGCCAGATCGATCACGCCCTGGCGGGCGTGCTGCAGTGCGCCCCGCAGCGTGTTGGCCACCTGTACGCCCAGCACCTCGCCGAACACGCTGACGAACGGTTGCTGCCAGTCCGGATCGAAGCCCTTGGCCAGCTGCTGCAGGCGGCGCGCCAACTCGGCATCGCCGGCCACGCGCACGCGTCCCTTGCCGGTGGTGTCGGCGCGCCGGGCATTGGCCAGCAGCGGCAGCTGGGCCAGCACCCCCGACAGGCTGCTGCGTACGGCCAGATCGGCTTCCTGGGCATCCACCGGCCCCACCCGCAGCTGGTCACCGTCAACGCTGATGCGCATGGCCAGCGCAGGAGCCTCCAGGGTCAGATCGATATGGCGGCCATCCAGACCGGCCAACGCGTGGCGGGTATCCGGATCCAGCGCCAGGGCGCGGTTCAGGGCGATCTGCAGGGCGCGGCCGGCGACCGGCTTGAGAGACTTGAGCAGGGAAAGAGCCATGGCCCCATTCTACCTTCGTGGGTGCCGGGCTTGGGCCGGGCAGCGCGGATGGGTGCGGGTTCATCCCCGCCTCACCTGCCGGGCGAAGGAAGGTTCATGCTGTGGGGCCACGCAACGTCCAGGACATCGCATTGCCCATGAGCAGGACCCGGGTCGGCATCATTTTCGGTGGTACGTCCTCCGAGCACGAAGTCTCGCTGCAGTCGGCGAAGAACATCCTCGACGCACTCGACCACGAGCGCTTCGAGCCGGTACTGATCGGCATCGACAAGCAGGGCCGATGGCATCTGAGCCAGGCCGGGAGTTTCCTGCTCAACTCCGATGATCCGGCGCGCATCGCGCTGCACCGGTCCGGCGTCGCGCTCTCGGTGCGCCCGGGGGCCGGACAGGCGCAGCTGCAGCCTGCCGATCCGGCTGCCGTGCTCGGCCAGATCGACGTTGTCCTGCCGATCGTGCATGGTCCACTGGGTGAGGATGGCGCGCTGCAGGGCCTGCTGCGCATGGCCAACCTGCCCTTCGTCGGTTCACCGGTGCTGGGCTCGGCCGTGGCCATGGACAAGGACGTGACCAAGCGCCTGCTGCGCGATGCCGGCCTGCAGGTGGCGCCCTGGCAGTGCATCCGTCGCCACCAGGCTGCGAACATCGATGTCGAGGGCGTCATCGCCCAGCTCGGCCTGCCGCTGTTCGTGAAGCCGGCCAACCAGGGTTCGTCGGTGGGGGTGAGCAAGGTCAAGGACGCTGCCGGCTTCGCGGCCGCGCTGGAACTGGCGCTGCGCTACGACCACAAGGTCCTGGTGGAAGCGGCGGTGGTCGGCCGCGAGATCGAATGTGCGGTGCTCGGCAACGAACAGCCGCAGGCCAGCGTATGTGGCGAAGTAGTGGTGCACGACGAGTTCTATGCCTACGACACCAAGTACCTCAACGAGAACGGCGCCGACGTCGTGGTGCCGGCCGACATCGATGATGCCACCCAGCAGCGGATCAGGCAGATCGCCCTGCAGGCGTATCAGGCGCTGGAATGCGCGGGCATGGCCAGAGTGGATGTGTTCCTGACCGGCGACGGCCGCGTCGTCATCAACGAGGTCAACACGCTGCCGGGCTTCACCCGCATCAGCATGTACCCGAAGCTGTGGGGCGCCAGTGGCGTGGATTACACCACGCTCATCACACGCCTGATCGAACTGGCGCTGGAACGGCACGAAGCCGATCACAGGCTGCTGTAGGCCGGGCAGTATCCGGCACTACAGAAAACAACCGCTTCCGCCGGAGCAGTGCCGGCCATCGACCGGCACTGCTCCGGGGCTCACTAGCCGCGCTTGCGGAACATCGAGATCACCGCCAGGACCAGGAACACCACGAACAGGATCCAGGCAATGTTGCTGGCCGCGCCAGCGATGCCGGAGAAACCGAGCACGGCGGCGATGATGGCTATGACGAAGAAAATGACGGCGTAATGCAGCATGGCGCTCCTCGCAGATATTCGGCCGTGGGTGGCGTGGGGTCCATCCTCCCGGTCCGGCGGTGTGCAACCGGTGATGGCCGGTTCTGCGCGCGATGAAGTCTTCAGCGCCGTGAGGCTTCCGTCATGACGACGCGGCCTTCAGCCGACGCAGTCCTTCCTCGATGCTGACCTGCGGCACATAACCGAAATCACGGCGCGCCGGCTCCATGCTGTACCAGTGCGGCGTGCACAGCTGCTCGGCGAGGAAACGCGTCAACGGCGGCTCGCCGCGCAACCGCAGCAGCGGCCACAGGCGCTCGCAGATCGCACCGATCCGGTAGGCGGTCCTGAAGCTGATTGCCTTCTCCACAGGGGGGGCGCCTACGGCCTGCAGCAGCTTATTGACCAGCTCGCGCATCGGCAGCGGCTCGCCATTGGAAATGAAGTAGGCCTTGCCGGCGCAGGCCGCCGCAGGGCCCAGCGCCTCGAATGCCAGGAAGTGTGCCAGCGCGGCATTGTCGATGTAGGTGGTGTCGACCTTGTTGCTGCCATCACCGACCAGGCGCAGCCGGCCCTGCCGCGCGCGCTCGGCCAGACGCGGCACCAGCTGCTGGTCGCCCGGCCCCCAGATCAGGCGCGGACGCAGCGCCACCGTGGCCAGCGTCGCGTCGTTGGCGGCGAGCACCCGTTGTTCGGCGATCGCCTTGGTCGCCGCATACGGCGCCTGGAAATCCTCGCCGTAGGGCACCTCGTCCGCGCCCAGTCCTTCCACCGGGTGGGTGGCACGATGGGTCACGCTCGGTGTGGAGGTATAGACCAGCCTGCCGATGCCATGCGCACGGCAGGCAGCGATGACATTGTCGGTGCCGACCACATTGGCCTGGTGGTAGCTGTCGTAACTGCCCCAGGCACCGGCCTTGGCACCGTTGTGGAACACCGCATCGACACCGGCCACCGCATGCAGCACGGCCTGCGGGTCCGCCAGGTCGCCACGGATCTGGCCCACTCCCAGCGCCTGCAGCGCCGGGTAGTGGCTGCGGTTGAATGCCAGCACCTGGTGGCCGCGCTCGACCAGCCCGCGGCACAACGCCTGGCCAAGGAAACCACCACCACCGGTGACCAGGATCTTCATGCGCGCTTCTCCAGTTCGGCGCTGGCCCAGACGGCGAGCTTCTCGCGGCCGATCTTGGCGTTGTGACGGATATCGACGGGAAACGCCGGATGCACCAGGAAGTGCTGCAGCCCGGCCTCGGGCAGGCGTGCGCCGGCAAGGGCGCGCAGCGCTTCATGCAGCGCCGGGCTGTCGGACTGTCCACGCTGCAGCTCCACGCACAGGACCGGCACCTGCGCGCCGGCGGGACCCACGCCGACCAGCGCGGTGCGTGCCACGCCCTGCACCGTGTTGAACACCGGCTCGACCTGTTCGGTGTAGAGCGGGCCGTGCGGGGTTTCCACGCGCTGGGTCTTGCGTCCGCAGAACCACAGACGGCCCTGCGCGTCGAAATAGCCGACATCCCCCATGCGATGCACGATGCGGGTACTGCCATCGGCCAGCGTCTCGGCAATCTTCGCCGCAGCGGTGGCCTGCGGACGATTGAAATAGCTGTCGGTGGCGGTGGGGCCGGCCACGGTGATCTCGCCCACCTCGCCGGTGGCCAGCACGCGCACCTGCGACCAGTCGGCCAGCGGTGCATCGTCGATGGCGATGATGCGCACTTCGTTCGGGGCCACCACGTTGCCCACGCAGGTACCCGCACCGCCCTCGGTGGCCGCGCGGGTGCGCTCCAGTTCATGGCCTTCCACCACCGCCACCGGCAGGCATTCGGTGGCGCCGTACGGCGTCCAGAACTGCGCGCCGGCCGGCAGCAGGCCACGGATGGTGGCCACCACATCCGGCGGAACCGGGGCACCGGCCGAGGTCACCCGGGTCACCGACGGCAACGGCCGGCCATGGCGGGCCAGGACCCGCATCAGCGCGGGCGAGCCGAACAGCTGGGTCACGCCGAAGCGTTGGATCGCATCGTGCAGGCGTGCCGGATCGGCCTGCGCGGGCCGCGTGGGGTCCATGTCCGGGATCACCGAGGTCAACCCCAATGCGGGATCGAACAGGGCGAAGGGTGGGAAGGTCGGCAGGTCCACGCCACCGGCCTCCATGCCGAAGGCGCTGCCCAGCAGCTCGATCTGGCCGACGAAATGGCGATGGCGGTAGACCACGCCCTTGGGCACGCCCGTGGAGCCGCTGGTGAACAGGATCGCGGCCATGTCCTCGCCATCGGTGGCCGCCAGCATCGGCCCGGCCTGCGCGCCCGCGCGCTCCAGCGCGGCCAGGGTGGTCCCGCCCCAGGCCAGCCGCCGTCCCACCGTGACCAGACGGGTCGCCGACGGCGCCCAGCGCAGCGCCAGCCGTGCCACGTGGGCCAGCGGGATGCCGATGAAGGCCTCCGGCTGGGCTTCGTCCAGGCACTGCTTCAGCGCACGCCGGTCGATGCCGGGATCGACCAGCACCGGCACCGCACCCAGCTTGAACAGGGCGAACATCAGCAGGAAGAACTCGGGCGAGGGCCGCACCATCACCACCGTGCGCACGCCGCGCCCGATCCCGTAGCCGGCCAGGCCGGCGGCCATGGCGTCGCTGCGGGCATCCAGCTGCCGATAGTCCAGGGTCACATCGTAGGCCGCCATGCCGTTGCCGGCACCGCGGCGGCCGGGGCAGCGGATGGCGATCTGGTCGGGGCGTTCACGGGCCAGTTCAGGCAACCGCGCGGCGATGTTGCAGGGTCGGTTCATCCGTTCATTGTCGCCGCTTACGGAATTTCTTGCGCGGCGGCTCACTTCGTGGAAAATCCGCAGCCTCGTTCCCGATTCCGACTGCCGCCCGAGGCGGCTTGCCCATGCAACACCCCTGCATGACCTGCGGCGCCTGCTGCACCCAGTACCGCGTGGCCTTCCACTGGATGGAATCGGACGAGGTCACCCCGGGCGGCGTGCCCCACCAGCTGACCGAAGTGCTCGACCCGCATCGGCTGTGCATGCGCGGCACCCACTCCAAACCGGTGCGCTGCGTGGCACTGGATGCGCAGATCGGCGTGTATTCGCGCTGCACGATCCACCCCAACCGGCCCAGCGTGTGCCGCGAAGTGGATGCCTCGTGGGAGTACGGCAAGGCCAGTCCACAGTGCGACAAGGCCCGCATCGCCTACGGCCTGGACCCGCTGACGCTGGCCGACTGGCGGTGGCGCGACGAGGCGGACAATGATGACGATCATCCGGACGACAACGGCAACAGCCCGTCGTCTCCGCCGCAAGCACCGGTCGCGGCGTGACGGCCGGGGTCGGATCCGTTTCCGGCACGGAAAGGGCTCTGACCCGATGTACGACAACGCCGGGCATGGCCCGGCGCTACCGAAGGTTCCGATCAGATCGGGTTCGCGTCCAGGAAGGCGCGGATCTCCGGTACCAGCACCTCGTGCTTGTCTTCCAGCACGTAGTGGCCCGCGTCCTTGAAGGCATGTACCTGGGCCTGCGGCAGCGCCGCCTGGAAGCCCTGCAGGAAATGGTGGTCGAACACGAAGTCGCGCAGGCCCCAGCCGATGAAGGCCGGGCGATCGGCAAACGACGGCAGCGCCTTGCCTGCACGCTCCAGCAGCGACCACGCCTTGTCGGCCGGGCCCAGCGGAATGTCCTGCATGAAGCGGATGGTGCTGATGCGGTTGGCGTAGCTGTTGTACGGCGACACATATGCGCGGCGCACGTCGGCGGGCATCTTCCGCTCCACGCCCAGCCACGATGCGCCGGCGGAGAAGGCATTGAAGGTGCGGATGATCCACTCGCCGATCTTCCAGTGCCGTCCCAGCGCGATCTGCCATGGCATCTTCTTCGCTGCCGGCATCGGGAACGCGGCGGTGTTGAGCACCACCAGCCGCTTGACCTGCGCGTGGTGCGACAGCGCCCAGCCGAAGCCGATCATGCCGCCCCAGTCGTGCACGGCCAGGGTCACCGGGCCGGTGATGCCCAGGTGCCTGAGCAGCGCATCCAGGTCATCCACGCGCGACTGCAGCGTGTACGCATAGCCACGGTCATCGGGCTTGTCCGACAGGCCCATGCCGATGTGGTCGGGCACGATGCAGCGGTACTTGTCCGACAGGCCGGCCACCAGCGTGCGCCAGTAATAGCTCCACGACGGATTGCCGTGCACCATCACCACCACCTCACCGTCGCGCGGGCCCTCGTCGAGATAGTTCATCGACAGGCCGGGGCGGACCTCGAAGCGCTGGGGATGGGCGGGGTAACCGGGAAGCTTGGACATCGGGTCGCACCTGTAAAAAGGGCCGGTAATACCGGCCCCAGGATTCAACGCAGGGGTCTGTTTACCAGACCACTTCGGCCATCGAGCAGTTCAGGCCCGAGCCGATGCCCAGAAGCGCGATGCGATCACCCTTCTTCAGCTTGCCCAGCTGCTTGAGCTTGCTCAGCACGATCGGCACCGACGCCGGGCCGATGTTGCCGTGCTCGCCGAAGATGGTCATGACCTTCTTCGGGTCGATGCCGAAGTTCTTGATGAACGCGGCGGTGTGCGGCTGGCTGACCTGGTGGATGACGAACTGGTCCAGTTCTTCCACTGCCCAGCCCAGCGCGATCTTGGCCGCAGTGAAGGTCTTCTGCGCCAGCTTGATGCCTTCGATCAGCAGCAGGCGGGTGTCGGTCACCATGCGGTCCAGGTTGCCCAGGCACAGCTGGTTCCATTCGGTCGCCGAACGGGTGACGCCGCCCTTGTAGCGCGGGGCATCCGGCACCAGTTCCGAGCGCGCCATCACCATCGCGGCAGCGCCCGAACCGGTGGTCAGCGCCGCCAGTTCGTTGCGGAAATCGTCGGCGGTGACGTCCGGCGCGGTCATGCGCTCCAGCGTCTTCTCGTACACCAGGTTGGCGGTTTCGCCATCCACCACCAGCGCATAGTCGATGTCACCGCGCTCGATCATGCGCGCCGCGATGTCCATGCCGTTGATGAAGGCCAGGCAGGCATTTGCGACATCGAAGGTCATGCATTCGTCGCTGACACCCAGATTGCCCGAGACGATGGAGGCGGTGGACGGCTCCAGGTAGTCGCGGCTGACCGAGGTATTGACCAGCAGGCCGACCTGGGTGGCTTCGATGCCGGCATCTTCCAGTGCCTTGCGACCGGCCATGGTGGCCGCGTCCGAGGCCAGCACGCCGTTGTCCCACAGGCGGCGGGCGTGGATGCCCGCGATATCGCCGAGCACGTCGGTGCGGATGCCCAGCCGGTCCAGCGTCGGCTGCAGGCGTTCGTTGATTTCCTTCGTCGTCAGCGTATGAGGCGCATCAACGTGTGCCAGGCCGGCGATCGAGACATTCTTGAAGAGCATCGAGGTTAGCGCCAAGGCTCAGGCAAAAGGGGGCGCTATTCTATAACCCCCCGGGCCTTCACCGCATCTTTACGAATTCCGGCTTGCCCGTATGGTGAAGGATTCAGCGCGGCGGGCACTGGAAGGCGGCAAAGCGCTGGCTGCCATCGGCCGGCGGTGCGGCGGCCTGGACGGCATTGGCGCCGGCGCTGGGGGCCTCGTTGCGGGCCAGCGTTTCCAGTTCTTCCTGCACGCGCAGCGGGTTGCGGTTGTAGAAGCCGACCTTGCTCTTCACGGTGACCACCACCTCGCCCTTGGTGATGCAGCCGGTCGGCGCCGGCCCGGCCGGCAGCACGCGGACGGTCTTCCCGGCCGGTTCGATCGGCACCCAGGTACAGGCCGTGACGGTGAGCAGCAGGGAGGAAAGCAGCAGAACGCGCATGGGCAGATCCTGGAAGGGTATGGGGGGATTCTGCCTGAACCGCCTGAATCGAGGGTAGCCGGGAGGCCTGCCCGGTAGCGCCGGGCCATGCCCGGCGAACGCGCGGCGCGGCTTCCGTGGCCGCCGAAGAGCAAGAGCCGCCGGGCATGGCCCGGCGCTACCCGGGAGGCCTGCCCGCCGTGGCGGGCAGGCCTGTCCCTTACTTCTTGACCGGCTTGCCTTCGGCGTCCAGCACGGTCACCTCGCCCAGGTTCAGCGCGCGCACGGCCGCCTCGGTCTGCTTGAGGTCGCCCACCACCACCCAGGTCAGCGCCTGCGGCTTGATCTCGGCCGCAGCCTGCTGCACCTGGGCCGGCGTCATCGCCTCGATCTCGGCCTTGCGACGCAGCACATAGTCATCCGGCCGCTTGAACTGCACGATGCCGCTGATGGTCGCGGCGACCGCGCTGGCGGTCTCATAGGCGCCCGGCAGGCTCAGCGTCTGGATGTTGCGGATGCGGTTGACCTCGGCAGCGGTGGCCGGCTTGCTGCCCGTACTGAACTCGACGATTTCCTTCTGCATCTCGGCCAGCGCCGGGCCGGTCTTGTCGATCTGCACCGGCGCACTGGCCGCCCACGGCCGCTGTCCGACCGAGTTGGTGGCACTGCTGCGCGCACCATAGGACCAGTGCTTGTCCTCACGCAGGTTCATGTTCAGCCGCGAGGTGAAGTCACCGCCGATCACACCGTTGGCGATATCAAAGCGGGTCGAGCTGGCGTCACTGGACGGTGGCACCACCTGGCCGGCGAACAGGTTTGCCTGCACCGCACCCGGCTGATCGATCAGGAACACGCGCGGGCCCTTCGGCAGCGCCACATCGGTGGCCGCCTTCACCTGCGGCGCATCGCCCGTGGCCTTCCAGTCGCCCAGCTGCTTGTCCAGCAGGGGCACGATCTCGGCCAGCGTGGTATCGCCCACCACGATCAGGGTGCCGTCCTGCGGGCGCAGCCAGTCGCGGTGGAAGTCGACCAGATCCTCGCGGGTAAGGCTGCTGATGGCCGCTTCATCACCGCTGCCGGTGAACGGAATGGCGTACGGATGGCCTTTGCCGTACAGCAGCGGCGGCAGCACGCGCATGGCCACCGCGTTCGGGTTGACCTTCTCCTGCTGGATGCCGGCGATCCAGGTGGCCTTGACCCGGTCGATCTCGGCCTGTTCGAAGCGCGGCTCGCGCAGCAGATCGCGGTACAAGGCCAGCGATGGCACCAGGTTCTCCTTCAGTGCCGACAGGTCCACGGTCATCGAATCCAGGCCGGCACCGGCGTCCAGGCTGGCACCCAGCGCATCGGCGGCATCGGCGAAGGCCAGCGAGCCGAGCTTGCCGGCGCCTTCGGTCATCAGGTTCATGGTGAAGTTGGCAGTGCCCGGCTTGCGGCCCTGGTCGGCGGTGAAGCCACCCGGGAACTGGTAGCTGAACTGCACCACCGGAATCTCGTGGCGCTCGGCCAGCACCACCTGGGTGCCGTTCTTCAGTGTGGCGCGCTGCAGGGCGGGGAACTTCAGCTGCGGGAATTCACGGGTCTGCGGCACGCCGGCCTTGCGGTCCACCTGCTCCGGCAGGGTGCTGTACTTCGGGTCCACCGCCGGCACATTGAACGGCTTCGGCGCCTGTGAGGGATCTTCCTTCAGCGCCACGCGCTCGCCCGGTTCGACCACCAGCGTGTGGCTGCCGACGTCCAGCCACTGCGCGCCCAGGCGCTTCAGGTCAGCCGCGGTCGCCTTGTCGATGTTGGCCAGCGACGTGCGGAAGCAGCCCGGGTCGCCGGTGTAGACCGCGCATTCGGCCAGTGCGTCGGCCTTGCCACCGAAACCACCGATGCGCTCGATGCCGCGAATGAACGCTGCGCGCGAGCCGGTCTTGGCACGCGCCAGCTCGTCGGCCGTGGGGCCCTCCTTGATCAACCGGTCCAGTTCCTCGTCGATGATCTTCTCGACCTTGGCCGGATCCTGGCCCTGTTTCACCGTGGCCATGACGATGAAGTTGGAACCCAGCTGCGAGGCGTAGGCGCCGGCGCTGATGTTGTCCACCAGCTTGTCCTGGTGCTGCAGACGCTGGCTCAGGCGCGAGGACTTGGCGCCGCCGAGCACATAGGCCAGCAGCTGCAGCTGGTCGACGTCGGTGGTGCCGACCTGCGGCACGTTCCAGGCACGGTAGATGCGCGACTGCGGCACCTTGTCGGTCATCGTCTCGCGGGTGTCGGCCGGGCGCTTGGCCACGTCGACCTTCGGCTGCGCCATGCTCGGACCGGCCGGGATGCTGCCGAAATAACGCGCCACCTTCTCCTTGGCGGTGGCCACGTCGATATCGCCCGCCAACACCAGCACCGCGTTGTTCGGGCCATACCAGGTGCGGAACCAGGTCTTGACGTCATCCAGCGAGGCCGCGTTGAGGTCGTTCATCGAGCCGATCACGCTGTGGTGATACGGGTGGCCGGCCGGGTACATCGCGCGGTTGAGCTTCTCCCAGGCCTGGCCGTAGGGCTGGTTCTCGCCCTGGCGCTTCTCGTTCTGCACCACGCCGCGCTGCTCGTCCAGCGCGGCCTGGTCGATCGCACCGAGCAGATGGCCCATGCGGTCCGACTCCATCCACAACGCCATGTCCAGCGCGGTGGTCGGCACGTTCTCGAAGTAATTGGTGCGATCGGTATTGGTGGTGCCGTTCTGGCCGGTGGCACCCACCTGCTTGAACGGCTCGAAATACTCGCCGTCGTGGTTTTCGCTGCTCTGGAACATCAGGTGTTCGAACAGGTGGGCGAAACCGGTGCGGCCCGCAGGCTCGTCCTTGCTGCCGACGTGATACCAGACGTTGACCGCCACGATCGGCGCCTTGCGATCGGTATGCACGATCACGCGCAGCCCGTTGGGCAGGGTGAACTGCTCGAACGGAATATCGACCTTGGCAGGCGTGACCGTCTTGGCCGCCAGTGCAGGAGTGGGCGCGAGCGTGCCCAGGGCAGTGCTGAGGGCAACAGCGAGCAGTGCAGCACGCGGGCGCAGGGCGAGAGACATTTCCGGATCCTTGGTCACGTTGGTGAAGCCCGATCCTAGCGTGCGCGCCCGGGACCCGGAATCCGCCAGCAGTCACTGGGGGTGTTTGCCCCCGTAGCCGTTCAGGGCCTTGTCGGCGGCCCCCCAGCAGCAGTCACGTCTTCCCCATCCATGCGTCCGGACAGTGTCCGCGCCCCCTCGGATGGACAGGTGTCCGCCCGGCGGACACTTTCCGGCGGAATAAAAACCCTTTCAAATCAATGATTAAAAGTTGGCACGGGGTTTGCTTGGTACTTCCTGCGCCAAGAAGGGCTTCAGACGAAAGCTGACTGAAGGCTGAACAAATGCAGGAAATCGAAAATTTCTCTTGCATCCCCCGAATTGGTGTTCTACCTTACTACCACACCACCGCTCAACAACACTAAACAGGCCCCGTCATGAACGCCAAGACCATTGCCATCGCCATCGCCCTGATCGCCGGCACCGCGGTTGTTTCGTCGGTGCAGGCCTCCGAATCCATCAAGACCCTGGACACCGTGCAGGTTCGTCCTGCCGCCGACCAGCTGGCCCAGCAGGCCTGGGAACGCGCCAGCAGCATCCCGACCCTGGCCACCGTGGAAGTGCGGCCGAGCGCCGAGCAGCTGGCCGAACGCGACGGCTTCACCGTTGCCCCGGTCGCCGCCGCCCTGCCGATCACCACCCTGGCCGCGGTGGAAGTGCGCCCGAGCCTGGAACAGCGCGTCGCCCTGGCCGCCGAACTGGAAGCACAGCGCTACGCAGCCACCCTGGCCGCCGCCGCCACCAGCGTCGCCAACCAGGTGATCGTCAACCTGCCGACCCTGCAGGTGCGTCCGAGCGCGGCCGACCTGCAGGCCCTGGCCACCGAAACCGCCCAGGTCCTGCTGCGCCCGTAAGCGGTGCCCGCCCTGCCCTGGCAGGGCGTGCGCCGTGCTGGCAGCCGTCGCAGGTACACTGCGCCGATGAATGCCGCACCCCAGTTCCACGTGATCCTGTTCCAACCGGAAATCCCGCCCAACACGGGCAATGTGATCCGGCTCTGCGCCAACACCGGCGCGCAGCTGCACCTGGTCGAGCCACTGGGCTTCGCACTGGAAGACAAGCAGCTCAAGCGCGCCGGCCTGGACTACCACGAATATTCGCGCCTGCAGGTGCATCCGGATCTGGACACCGCGCTGGCGCGGATTGCACCGAAGCGGTTGTTCGCCCTGAGCACGCGTGCCAGCGTTCGCTATGACAGCGTGGCCTTTGAAGACGGTGATGCATTCCTGTTCGGCCCGGAAAGCCGCGGCCTGCCGCAGGACGTGCTCGATGCCTTGCCCGATGGCCGGCGCCTGCGCCTGCCGATGCGGCCGGACAACCGCAGCCTCAATCTTTCCAACACCGTTGCCGTGGTGATGTATGAAGCCTGGCGGCAGCACGGGTTTGCCGGCGGGGCGTGAGAGGAAGCAGCCGAGCATGGGCTCGGCTCTACACGTACGTGTGACCTGCTTCTGGTGGGTGTGACCTGCTTCTGGTGGGTGCGGACCTTGGTCCGCACCGATGCCCGGATGCGCGCCGAAGGAATGTGCCGACCAAGGTTGGCACCCACCGGAACCCGCTGTCAGAACGCGTTGATGCCGGTCAGTTCGCGGCCGATCACCAGCTGGTGCACGGTCTCGGTGCCTTCATAGGTGATCACCGATTCCAGGTTCAACGCGTGCCGGATCGCCACGTGTTCGGTGGTGATGCCGGCGCCACCGAGCAGGTCGCGGCATTCGCGGGCGATGTCGATGGCCATGCGGCAGTTGTTCCACTTGGCCAGGCTGACCTGCTGCGGCTGCAGCTTTCCGGCCTCCTTCAGACGGCCCAGCTGCAGCACCAGCAACTGCGCGGTGGTGATGCGGCGCGCCATCTCGGCCAGCTTGATCTGCGCGCTCTGGGTGGCCGCCAGCGGGCGACCAAACAGCACGCGTTCCTTGGCATAGCCCAGCGCTTCATCCAGGCAGGCAATGGCCGAGCCGATCGGGCCCCAGCTGATCCCGTAACGCGCCTGGGTCAGGCAGCCGAGCGGGCCCTTCAGTCCTTTCACGTTGGGCAGGCGGTGGCTGTCGGGCACGCGCACCTCGTCGAAGTACAGCGCACCGGTCAGCGAAGCACGCAGGCTCATCTTGTGCTTGATTTCCTGGGTGGTGAAACCGGCCATGCCCTTCTCCAGCACGAAGCCCTGGATGCCGTCCTCGGTCTGTGCCCAGACGATGGCCAGGTCGGCCACCGGGCCGCTGGTGATCCACATCTTGCTGCCGCTGATGCGCCAGTCGCTGCCATCGCGCACCGCGCGCGTCTTCATGCTGGCCGGGTCGGAACCGCCGTGCGCCTCGGTCAACCCGAAGCAGCCGATCAGCTCGCCACGCGCCATCGCCGGCAACCACTGCCGGCGTTGTTCCTCGCTGCCGTAGGCGAAGATCGGGTACATGCACAGCGAACTCTGCACCGAGACGAAACTGCGCAGCCCTGAATCGCCACGTTCCAGCTCCTGGCAGATCAACCCGTAGCTGACCGCCCCCATTTCGCCGCCACCGTACTCGGCCGGGAGGGTCGCGCCGAGCAGGCCCAGCGATGCGATTTCCGGTACCAGTTCGGCCGGGAAGCGCGCCTGGTCGAAGGCATCGCCGATGATCGGCAGCACGCGCTCGTTGGTGAAGCGGGCCACGCTGTCCTGTACGGCGCGCTCTTCCTCGCTGAGCAGGGAACGGACATCGAACAGGTCGTACGGATCCAGGGCCATGGCACTCACACGCAGTCGGGACCGGGCCATTGTCGGTCATCCGGGAAAAGCGTGCCGACCAAGGTCGGCCCCCACCCGGCTGCGCGCGTACGCTGCACTGCAGCAATCACGATGTGAACATCGGCGATCTAGCTCGATCACGCCCGTCCCGGTACCCTGACACATTCAAACAACCGTTTCGCCGTGGCTGCACGCGCGATTTCCAGGCAACCGCCGGTGGCCCTGCTGCCGGCACTACCCACGAGTCATGCAATCGATGAGCGCTGAAGCCAACGCCCTGCCCCCGCGTGAAGTAATGGAGTTCGACGTGGTGATCGTCGGTGCCGGCCCGGCCGGCCTGGCCACCGCGATCCGCCTGCGCCAGCGTGCGATCGAAGCCGGCCGTGAACTGTCGGTGTGCGTGCTGGAGAAGGGCTCCGAGCCCGGTGCACATGTTCTGTCCGGCGCGGTGATGGACCCGCGCGCCCTGACCGAACTGTTCCCCGACTGGGCCGAGCGCGGCGCACCGCTGAAGCAGAAGGTCACCCGCGACGAATTCCTGTTTCTCAGTGAGACCGGCGCGCGCAGCACGCCGCATGCCCTGCTGCCGGAGTGCTTCCACAACGAAGGCAACTACATCATCAGCCTGGGCGAAGTGACCCGTTGGCTGGCGCAGCAGGCCGAGGCGCTGGACGTTGCGATCTTCCCCGGCTTCGCCGCGGCCGAGGTGCTGTTCGGCGACAGCGGCGAAGTGATCGGCGTGGCTACCGGCGACATGGGCATCGAGAAGGACGGCACGATCGGCCCGGCGTTCGAGCGCGGCATGGCGCTGCATGCGAAGTACACGATCTTCGCCGAAGGCGCGCGCGGCCACCTTGGCCGCCAGCTGATCGCCCGTTACAGGCTCGATGAAGGCAAGGACCCGCAGGCCTACGGCATCGGCATCAAGGAACTGTGGCAGATCGACCCGGCCAGGCATGAGCCCGGGCTGGTGGTGCATGCGGCCGGCTGGCCGCTGGACAGCGACACCTACGGCGGCGCGTTCCTCTACCACGCCGACGGCGGCAAGGTCGCCATCGGCTACGTGGTCGGCCTGGACTACAGGAATCCATGGCTGAGCCCGTTCGAGGAATTCCAGCGCTTCAAGACCCATCCGCAGATCCGCAAGCACCTGGAAGGCGGCACGCGCATCGGCTACGGCGCACGCGCGATCACCGCCGGTGGCCTGCTGTCGCTGCCGAAGACGGTGTTCCCCGGCGGTGCCCTGGTCGGCTGTGAAGCCGGCTACCTCAATGCCAGCCGCATCAAGGGCAGCCACGCCGCCATCAAGACCGGCATGCTGTGCGCCGATGCGGCCTTCGACGCGCTGGCCGCCGATCGCCAGCACGACGAACTCAGCGCCTATCCGCAGGCGTTCGAAGCGAGCTGGCTGTTCACCGAGCTGCAGCAGGCGAAGAACTTCAAGCAGTGGTTCAAGAAGGGCCAGACCGTGGCCACGCTGATGACCGGCGTGGAGCAGTGGCTGCTGCCCAAGCTGGGCGTGCGCAATCCGCCGTGGACCCTGCACCGCACGCTGCCGGACCATGCCTGCCTGGAACCGGCCGCGAAGCACACCCGCATCGCCTATCCCAAGCCTGATGGCGTGCTGACCTTCGACCGTCTCAGTTCGGTGTTCCTGAGCAGCACCAACCACGACGAGAACCAGCCCAGCCACCTGACGCTGAAGGATCCCAGCATTCCGGTGAAGGTGAACCTGGCCGAATATGCCGGTCCGGAGGCACGCTACTGCCCGGCCGGCGTGTACGAGTTCGTCGGCCAGGACAGCGACACGCGCCTGCAGATCAACGCGCAGAACTGCGTGCACTGCAAAACCTGCGACATCAAGGATCCCACCCAGAACATCGTCTGGGTGACCCCGCAGGGCGGCGGCGGCCCGAACTACTCGGGCATGTGACCGCAGCGGGCTGCGACCGCGTGTCGCAGCCCGGCGCGCGGCGGCCACGGCTATCCTCCTCGCCCATGCGTGCCTTCCGTCTGCTCCCTGCCCTCGTCCTGCTGCTGGCGTGCAGCGGCTGCCAGCGCACCGCCACGCCACCGGCCACGCCCGAGCAGGCGCGACAACAGGCGATGCAGCGCGCGTTCGAGCTGTGTGCGGGCTGCCACACGGTGCAGGCCGGTGGCATCCACCGGTTCGGCCCCAACCTGCACGGCGTGATCGGACGCCGCGCCGGCAGCCTGCCCGACTATGGCTATTCGCAGGGCATGCGCCGGGCCGACATCGTCTGGACCGCACAGACCCTGGACGCCTTCCTGCAGTCACCGACGCAGCAGGTGCCCGGCACGCGCATGTACAACGCGTTTCCCAGCGCCGAACGACGTGCGCTGGTGATCGCTTACCTGCAGCAGCAGTCTGCTCAGTGAGACAGCCCCTGCAGCTGCTGCTGCAGGCGTGACAGGAACGCCTGGACCTCGGCGAACAACGGCGCGCTGTCGACTTCCCCGGCATCTTCCAGGCGTTCGACCAGGGCATTGGCCTGCGTTGCCAGCGCATGCGCACCCACCGCCCCGAGCCCGCCGGCCTGGCGATGCAGGTGCAGCGCGGCGGCCTCGCGGTCGCCGGCCTGCACCGCACGCTGCACGGCCGCGATGTCCACCTCGCTGGCCTGCAGCAGGGTGGCGGCCAGCTGCACGGCGACCGCATGCGAACCGAAGCGCCGCTGCAGGCCCGCCAGATCCAGCGATGCGTCGCCGTCCACAGCTGCAGACGGCGCTGCGCTCGCCTCCTGCGGCGCCACGGATGCCTGCGGCAGCCATCGCATCAACGCCGCGCGCAGCGTAGCCAGCGACAATGGCTTGGCCAGCACCTCATCCATGCCGGCCTCGCGGCACCGTCGTGCGTCGTCGTCCAGCACACTGGCAGTCAATGCCAGTACCGGCAGGCGCGACTGGCCCTGGCGGCCTTCGCGCTCGCGCAGCAGACGGGTGAACGCAAAGCCATCGAGAACCGGCATGCGGCAATCGGTGATCACTAGGTCGAAGCGCTCCGACGCCAACCGGTCCAGCGCCTGCTGGCCATCACTCACCAGCACATGCGGAAGGCCCAGCTGCTGCAGCCGCCAGGCCATCATCGCCTGGTTGGTCGGATGATCCTCGATCACCAGCACGCGGCTCTGGCGCAGCGCGGTGGGCAGCAGCGCTGCCTGCTCGTGCTCGCTCGCCAGCACGGCGACGTCCTCGATGCCGGCCTCCACCAGCGACAGACGGACCTCCGCGCGGGTGCCCTCGCCAAGCGTGCTCTGCAGGGTCAACGTGCCGTCCATCATCTGCACCAGCCTCTGGCAGATGCTCAGGCCCAGGCCGGTTCCGCCATGGTCGCGCTGGATGTACGCACCGGCCTGGGTGAACGGCGCGAACAGGTGCTGCAGCTGTTCCGGCGCGATGCCCATGCCGGTATCGGTGACGCTCAGGCACAACGGCTGGCTGCCATCGACCGTAGTCGGTCCAAGCACCTCCAGCCGCAGCCAAACCTCGCCCTGCGCGGTGAACTTGATGGCATTGCTGAGCAGGTTGAAGACGATCTGCCGCAGGCGCACGCCATCCACTTCGTGCGCCGGAGCCAGCTGCGGATCGATCTGCACGTGCAGGGCCAGGCCACGCGCACTGGCCTGCGCCGACATCAGCCGGCACACGCCTTCCAGCAGGGTCCGCAGCGACAACGGCACCGGCTCCAGGCGCAGCGCGCCGGCTTCGATGCGCGAGTAGTCGAGGATGTCATCCAGGATCTGCCGCAGCATCTGCGCCGAATCCTCGATCACGGCAAGGATGCGCTGCTGCTCGGCATCCAGCGGCGAGTGCGCCAGCACTTCCAGCATGCCGAGCACACCACTCATCGGCGTGCGGATCTCATGACTCATCGTGGCCAGGAAGCGTGATTTGGCCTCGGCCGCCTGTTCCGCCTCGATCTTCGCCGCCGCCAGCGCATCGGCCTGTGCGCGTGCCTGGGTCACGTCCACCCAGTAACCGCTCCAGGTGACGGCGCCGGCCTCGGTAGCGTAGGGGTGAGCCTGGCTGCGTACCCAGCGCGCGGGCGTGCCGTCATCACCCGGCAGCAGGCGGAACTCGAAGGCCAGCGGCGCGAACTGGCGGGCCGCCTGATCGATGGCCTTCAGCACGGCCTGGCGATCGGTGTCCTCGATCCGCGCCAGCAGCGCCTGCGCATCCTGCTCGGCGCGCTGCCGAGGAATGCCGAACAGCGCCTGCAGGTCGCCGGCAATGAACGGGAAGGCCAGGCTGCCGTCCGCATCGCGACGTGCCTGGTAGACCACCGCAGGCAGATTGTCGGTCACCTCGGCCAGGCGCTGCTCCAGATGGCGGCGACCGGCCACCTCCCGGCGCAGCCGCCAGTGACCGACGCCATGCACCACCGCCCCGGTCAGCAGCACCAGCAGCAGCGGAAGCCCCCAATGCAGCACGGCGTCCCAGTCCACGCCACTGCGATACTCCACGGCCAGCCAGTCGCCGCGCAGCGCCTGGTGCTCCCGCGGTGACATCTGCAGCAGCAGGCGGTCGAAGGTGGTCGCCAGGGCGGCATGGCGACGGTCGACCGCCAGCGCCAGCTGGTCGCCGAATCCGGCCGGCGCAAGGATCTGCAGACGGCCCGGGAAGCGGTTGCGCAACAGGTGGTCGACCAGGACCAGGTTGCCCACGTAGGCATCGGCCTCGCCATCGGCCAATCGCTGCAACGCCTGCTCGCCACTGCGTGCGGGAATGATCTTTGCCTGGGGCGCCTGCTGCAGCACGTAGCCGCGCAGGCGTTCCGGGTCGGACAGCAGCACGCGCTTGCCCTGCAGATCGGCCAGCCCCAGGATCGCCGGGCTGTCGCGCGTGCCAACGATCACGCTCGGCACGCTGATGAAGGGCTGGCTGAACACCCAGTCCGGCCCCAGGTAGCGCGAATCGGTGGGAATGCCCATCACCGCCTGTACTTCACCCTTCAACGCCTTCTCGCGCACCTCGAACCAGTCATGGCTGGTTTCCACCTTCAGGTTGGCGCCGACCTGGATCAGCCGCCGCAGGTACTCGCTGGTCAGCCCACTGGGCTGGCCATCGGGGTCGGTGAACGAAAGCGGTGCAGCATTGGGCGCGAAGGTGATCTTCAACGGCTGCTGCAGCACGCGTTTTTCGGCCTGGCTCAGGGCCAGCTGTGCCGACGCGGACCACTTCGGAGGCCGCAGCCAGCGCTGGGCCAACGCGTCCCGCTGCGCCTGGCTGGTGGCGGCCAGCGCAAGGTCCAGCGCCTCGGCCAGCGGCTGCTTGCCGTTGGGGACGCCGAAGTGCGCCCGCTCCGGCGGCAGATCGCTGGGCCGCAGCAGCACCACCCCCTCCATTTGATGGCCGACGATCAGCTCGGTGGCGACATAGGCATTACCGATATAGACGTCGGCCTTGTCGTCTCTGACCATCTGCAACGCCGCCAAAGTGCCATTTGCGACAAGTTGTCGAGCGCGTGGAAATCGTGCACGCACCTGCGGTGCGGTCAGGAAATCCTGCTCTATCACGACGCGCAGTCCGTCAAGATCCGGCATCTCCGAAGCACGCAGGTCTCCAGGTCGTCCGACCACCGCCAGCGGCGCTTCGACATAGGCCGAGGTGTAGACCATGCAACGGGTTCGGTCGGCACTCAGGCCGATGTTCATGACCACATCGATCTCGCCCCGGCATGCCGCGTCCAGCACGGATGTCCAGTCCGGATAGCGGCGTGCCTCGACTTTCACGCCCAAACGACGAGCCAAAAGCGACAAGTAGTCCGGTCCCAGGCCGACCTGCTGGCCTTCGTGGATCGACTCGAAAGGGGGCCAACCGCTGTCATACTGCCCGACGACGATGCGAGGGTGCGCGGTCAGGTATTCGCGTTGCAGGGGACTCAACGGCAATGGGCCGGGCGCGAGTTGCGCCCAGGCGACGGCAGGACCCAACATGGCCAGCAGCAGGACCCGCCCGCGAACAGCCCAGCTACGCATCGGCGTTGATCTCCTAGAATCCTGCCAGGAGCCGCGATGGTCGCGGTCCGGCGTGCCCGGTGGTCATACTAGAGCATGAGCTTGCGCATCATCATCGCAGACGACCACCCCGTGGTCCGTATCGGAACCCGCGCCGTCATCGAGTCCAGCGGCGTCGGCCAGGTCGTCGGTGAAGCCGACAGTGCCCAGGCACTGATGGCGCTGCTGACCAGCCAACCCTGCGACCTGCTGGTCACCGACTATTCGATGCCCGGCAGTCCCCAGGCCGACGGCTTCGCCATGATCGGCATGATCCGGCGCCGCCACCCCGACCTCAAGGTGCTGATGCTCAGCGTTTCCAGCAACCTGGCGATCCTGCGCATGGTGCTCGACAGCGGCGTGCTGGGCCTGGTCGACAAGAGTTCGTCGATGGACGAGCTGCCGCAGGCGATCCAGGCGGTGAACCGCGGACAGCTCTATATCAGCCGCAGCCTGCGCGAGCGGGTCGAGGCCGCCGGCAGCTGGCGCATGCGCGAAGGCGACGGCAAACCGCTGTCGCCGCGCGAACTGGAAGTGCTGCGGTTGCTCGGCACCGGCATGACGGTGAAGGAGATCTCGCTGCAGCTGCACAAGAGCGTCAGCACCATCAGCCGGCAGAAGGGCGATGCGATGCTGAAGCTGGGCCTGAAGGGCGATGCGGAGCTGTTCGACTATCTGCGTGACGGCAAAATCTGAATCCTGTCCATCCGGCGATTGAACTTTCAGGCAGGCTTCATGCCGCCTGACGCTAGATGAATACGCACGCCGCCCCAGTGGCCCACGCAATGTTCCGGCAATCTCCGGGCGCCAGCGTGGTCACTACGGCAGCCGGGGCGCCCGCGCCCTCCCTGCCCACCGTGGCATGCCCCTACAGGAGAACCGAACATGCTCAGTACTTCCGCTCTCAGCTTCCGTGGCGTGGCGATGGCCCTGGCCCTGCTGGCCGGTGTCGCCGTGGTCAGCGACGCCAGCGCCATGTCGAGGAAGGACAAGCGCACCGTCGTCGGTGCGGTGGTGGGCGGCGTCGCCGGCCACCTGATCTCCAACGGCGATCCGGCCGCCACCGTCGGCGGTGCCGTGGCCGGCGGCGCGATCGGCAACCTGACCACCCCGGATCGCCACGACCGTCGTTATGACCGCCGCTACGACCGCGGCTACCAGCGCGGCTACGACCGGGGCTATGGCTATCGGGACCGCGGCCATGACCGCCGCTGGCGCGACAGCGACCGCCGCTACTACCACGACCGCGGTCGCCACCGCGGCTGGTAACCCTCGCCGGCACTGCCCGGCATCACCGGCAACGGGCGGGTCGATGACCCGCCCGTTTGCGTCCGGGCCGTCCATGGCGTTGAATGCGCAGCCCTGGATGACTCCTCTGCCCCCGGCCCCCGCATGACCTCCACCGCCCACCGCGTGCAGGGCCTCAACAACGATGAGGTCGCTGCCGACTGGCCCGCGATCGATGCAGCCGAGGTTGCCTGGCTGGCCCGCCGTTATCCGGTGCTGGACGCGGACAGCGCCCTGCGTTGGCACAGCCCCCGACCCTTGTCGGCCGCCGCGCTGGTCGAAGGTGCCCGCGGCCGGGTGTTCATCAAGCGCCACCACCGCAGCGTGCGCAGTACCGCCTGCCTGCAGGAGGAACACCGCTTCATCGCCCATCTGGACGCTGCCGGCGTGCCGGTGGTGAAGGTTCTGCCCACCGCCGGAGGCGACAGCGCCATCGAGCATGGGCCGTGGACCTATGAGCTGTATTCGCCGGGGGTGGGGGACGATCTTTACCGCGACGCCGCGTCCTGGACGCTGCTGACGGACACCGCGCGCGCGCGTTCGGCCGGTCGCATGCTGGCCCGGCTGCATCAGGCCGCCGCCAGCTACCAGGCCCCACAGCGCAGCACGCATGTCCTGGTGGCACGCGACGAGCTGATCCGCGCCGCCGACCCCATCAGCGCGCTGGAAGCGGGTCTGCCCGACCGCCCGGGACTGGCCCGCTACCTGGCACGGATTCCGTGGCAGGCGCAGCTGCGCCGCGACGTCCTGCCCTGGCACACCGGCCTGGCCGCGCGCCTGTCCGCCGAGCCGACGCTGTGGGCGCACAACGACTGGCATGTCTCCAACCTGCTGTGGCTCGGCGACGACGTCAGCACCGTGCTGGATTTCGGCCTCGCCTCACCCACCAGCGCGCTGTTCGACCTGGCCACCGCGATCGAGCGCAATGCCGTAGCCTGGCTGGAGCTGGAGCGGGGCCATGAGGCGGTGCGCATCGACATCGCACTGGCCCTGCTCGACGGCTACCGCGAAGTGTTGCCGTTGTCGTCCACCCGCCTGCACCTGCTGGCCGACCTGCTGCCGATGGTCCACTTCGACTTCGCACTGTCCGAAGTGGAGTACTTCGAAGGCATCACCGGCTCGACGGCGAACGCCGATGTCGCCTGGTATCCCTTCATGCTCGGCCATGCCGCGTGGTTCGCCAGCGCACCCGGCCAGGCCCTGCTGCAGGCGCTGCATGCCGCCGCCTGAAGGGCATCGGCTCGCAAATCCCTGCCATCTGTAGTGAAATAGCGGCCTGAAGCGGGGGTGCCTGGATCTGCAGGCTGAGAGAGTCCCTTGGAACCTGATCCGGTTTGCACCGGCGTAGGGAGCTTTGAGCCGCAGCCACACCCCCGTTCCGGGCCGGTGCACCTGCGCGCCGTCGCTTCGTCTCCCCTGTTGTCCGAAGACGAATCGAATGAACCGCTGCCTGCGTCCCACCCTGCTCGCTCTCGCCCTCTGTGCCGCGCTGCCACTGCATGCCAGCGAGGCTGGAGCCTCCCCCGACGTTGAAGCCGACAGCGGCCAACGTTCGCCCACCGAGCTGGCAGCGGTCCGCGTGCAGGCCGGCAGGCCGGCGGCCGACAGCGCGCGGGTCAGTGCATTCGGCGCCGGCTCCTGGAAGGACACCCCGGCCTCGGTGAACGTGCTCGAACGCGACTACCTCGACCGTCGACAGGTGCGCTCGTTGTCCGAACTGGCCAGCAATGACGCCTCGCTCGGTGATGCCTACGCGCCGGTGGGCTACTACCAGAACGTCGCCATCCGCGGCTTCGCGCTCGATGCCGCCACCGGCTACCGCTTCAACGGCCTGGCCATCGCCGGCGAACAGCGGTTGGCGCTGGAGAACGTGCAGGCGGTGGAGATCCTGAAGGGTGAGGCCGGCCTCGCCGCTGGCGTGATGGCGCCTGGCGGCATCATCAACTACATCGGCAAGCGCCCGGCCGAAGTGCGCACGGCCACCCTCGGCACCGATTCGGAAGGCTCGCGCTATGCCGCCGTCGATGTCGGCCACTGGATCACGCCGCGTTTCGGCATCCGCCTCAATGCCGCCTGGGAGGGCAGCGAGTCCTACGTCGAGCATGCCGACGGCCGCCGCAATTTCTATTCGCTTGCAGCGGACTGGCTGATCGGCGAGCGCGGCAAGCTGGAAGTGGACGCCAACTACCAGACCAGTTCGCAGCGCTCGGTGTCCGGTTACCAGCTGCTGGGCGCACGTGAGCTGCCTCGTGGCGTCGACCGCGAGCACCTGCTGGGCTATCAGCCGTGGCAGCGCCCGGTGGAGATCGCCAGCACCAACATCACCGCCGTGCACACCTACGACTTCAACGAGCGCTGGCAGTCGCGGCTGTCGGTGGGCCACAGCCGCTCGGTCATCGACGACAACGTCGCCTTCGCCTATGGCTGCTACTACGCCGACGCGTGCGCCGATGGCAGCGTGCCCGGCAACTACTTCGCCCCCAACGGCGACTACGACATCTACGACTACCGCAGTCCGGACGATACGCGCCGCAACCAGCAGGCACGCGCCGAGCTGCGTGGCCGCTTCGACACCGGCAGCGTCGGCCACCAGCTGACGGTCGGCGCCGACACGTTCCGCCGCACGGTGGACAGGCGACCGAGCGTCAACGAGTACGTAGGCAGCAGCAACATCCACGACACGCAGGTGCCGGTGTACGAGCCCTCGCCGCTGATGCCCGGCCCGTCCGCACGGCGTCTGGACAGCCGCCAGACCGCCGTGTTCGCGCTGGACCGCATGCAGTTCGGCGATGACTGGCAGTGGCTGGCCGGTGGCCGCTTCGTCCGCCTGGACGAGCGCGCCTACGACAAGCGCGGCACGCCGCAGCGGCACAGCCGGCTGTCGCACTTCCTGCCGCAGACCGCGCTGGTATGGAAGGCCACCGACCAGCTCAACGCGTACGCCAGTTATGTCCGCGGCATTGCGCTGGGCCAGGAGGCACCGTTCTGGACCTCCAACGCCGATGCCTTCCTGCCGGCGGTGCAGTCGCGGCAGCTGGAAGCCGGCGTCAAGTACGTGCCGGCTGCCTCGCTCACCCTGGGCGCCGCGCTGTTCCGCATCTCGCAGCCCTACCAGTACGCCATGCCGGATGACAGCGATGCCGGTTACACCTTCGTCGAGCGCGGCACGCAGACCCATACCGGCCTGGAGCTGACCGCCAACGGCCAGCTGACCGATGCGCTGCAGATCGTCGCCAGCGCCAGCGTGCTGCAGGCGCGGGCACGTGATACCGGCACGCCGGGCCAGGAAGGCCATCAGCTGGTGAACGTGCCGAAGGTGCGCGCCAGTGTGCATCTGGCCTACGCACTGCCGTTCGTGCAGGGCCTGGATGTCACCGGTGGCTGGCGCTATGCCGCCGCCAATGTGGCCCGTGCCGACGGCGGCGTACGCGCGCCGGACTATTCGGTGTTCGATGCCGGCCTGCGCTTCCGCCACCGCGTGCATGAGCGCGCCGTGACCTGGAACCTGTCGGTGGACAACGTGTTCAACCGCTTCTACTGGCGCGACACCGGCAGCAGCGGCGGTGACTACTACCTGTTCCCGGGCGCACCGCGACAGGCGCGCCTGTCGGTGACGTTCGCGCTGTGAGCGGCGCCGTGCTCGAGTGGACCGCCGCGCTGTGCAGCGTGCTGGGCGTATGGCTGATGGCGCGCCGGCGGCTGGCGGCGTGGCCGGTGGGCCTGCTGTCGGTGGCGCTGTACGGCCTGGTGTTCGCCGAGGCCAGGCTGTACTCCGACACGCTGCTGCAGGTCGCCTTCGCCGGCTTCCTGGTCTATGGCTGGATCAACTGGCGCCAGCACGCCGCCGACGAGGGCAGCATCCGCATCGTGCCCCTGGCACGCGGGAAACTGCTGCGTGACCTGATCATCGGCCTGTGCGGTGGCGTGGCGCTGGGCACGGTCATGCACACCTTCACCGATGCCGCGCTGCCATGGCTGGACGCGATGCTGACCGCCCTGAGCCTGGTCGGCCAGTGGTGGCAGGCGCGCCGCCATGTGGCGTGCTGGTGGGTGTGGATCGGGGTGGACGTGGTCTATGTGGGCGCGTACCTGTTCAAGTCGCTGCACGTCACGGCCGCGCTGTATGTGTTCTTCCTGGGGCTGGCGGTATTCGGCCTGCGCGCCTGGAGTGCGGCGGCGCGGGAGCGCGAGCTGCTGCCGGCGCGGTAGTGCCGCGCGGTGCACCTCACTTCGGCTGCAGCACCAGCCCCAGCCGCAACGGCTGGCGCATGTCGGCCGGTGGCGCCGACGACAGCGGCGCCGACTGCAGCGTCGCGCGCAGATCCGCGTCTGCCTGCGCATCGCCGAGGCTGTCGAATTCCAGTTTCGCGATGCGGCCATCGGCTGCGATCCAGAGGCTGACAGGCAGCGGCGTGGGCACCTGCGGGTGCGCCTGCAGCCAGGCCAGCACGCGCTGCACCTTCGGGTCCTGCTCCTGCTGCAGGCGCTGCTGCAGCCCACTGCCTGCCGTGGCGGCGTAGGCCATCCAGTGCGGTGGAGCCTCCTCGGCCGAGACGGCCCCGGCACCGCCCAGGGCCAGAAGACCGATCAGCGATGCCAACGGTCGCCACCAGCGGCGGCGGTCGGCGCGGAATACGGATTCCATGGCAGCACCCTCATGCAGTCGTCCAGCGTTCCATCGTCGGCGGCGCAGATGACAGGCAGATGGCGGGCAGGCATTACCCGCCCAGGTCGGCCAGCACCTTGCGCGAAGGCGCGAAGAAGGTCACGCCGGTCATCGCGGTAGAGAAGTCCAGGATGCGGTCATGCAGCGGCGCAGGGTTGCCGATGAACATGCGCTCGAGCATCTTCTCGATCACCCACAGGCGGCGCGTGTAGCCGATGAAGTACGTACCGTACTCACCGCGCCCCGGATTGGCGAAGGGCATGTTGTCGCGCAGGATGTCGTGCTCGCCGTCGGCGTCCTCGATGGTGCACAGCGTCTTGTGCGACTTCTGCGCGTCGGCCGGTGCATCGTCCAGCTCGGTGTTGTCGTGCTTGGTGCGGCCGATGATCGCCTCCTGCACCTCGGTCTTCTGCGCGCGCCATGCGTCGAGGTTGTGCAGGTACTTCTGTACCACCACGTAGCTGCCGCCGGCATGGGCCGGATCCTCGTCGCCGACGATCGTGGCTTCGGGCAGCGACAACCCTTCCGGATTGGCCGTGCCGTCCACGAAATCAAGCAGGTCGCGGCCGTCGAAATAGCGGAAGCCGGCTACTTCATCGACCGTCTCCACCGCGTCGCCGAACGCCATCAGCAGGTTGCGCTCGAACGCCACGATCAGGTCCATCGTGCGTGCCCGGATGTGGTACAGCAGATCGCCCGGGGTCGACACCGCGGTGTGGGTGGCGCCCTTGATCTCGCGGAACGGATGCAGCTCGCGCGGCGGGGTACTGCCAACCAGCGGCTGCCACACACGGTGGCCGATCGCCACATTGCAGGTGAAGGTCCGTTCGATCTCGCGGATGGCCGTGTTCTTGATCAGGTCATCGGTGCTGGCCAGCACGTCGCGCACCTTGGCGATCGAGTCCGCATCATCCTTCACCTTCAGCACCAGGAAGGCGGCCGAGTGGGTCAGCGGCGCAGTGATCTGCTGCGGCTCGTTGTCGAGCGTGTGATTGAGGGCGGTGATCGGTGCGGGCTGGGAATTCACGGCAGTTCCTGCGGGCTTGAGGCGGGCGCATCGCGCATGGCGCGGCGATGTGCGGGCGATCATAGCGGAACGGCTTCCGCTGCGACGGAGCGGTTCTCAGTCGCGCGCCCGCCGCTGGGGCCCGGAAAAAGTGAAGCCCGGCGCGAGGCCGGGCTTCGATGGCGTGCGGGAGAGAGAGAGAGTCACACGCCAGTTACACGCACTAACGACAGAGCGTTTCTTACCAGGTGAAGCGCGGGCCGACGAACCACTCGCGGTCGCCCGCCTTGGCCAGCTTCACTTCGCCACTCAGGCCCCAGTTCTGGTTGAACTTGGCGGTGGCACCGACGCGGCCGTAGAACTCGCCGTCCGGGTTATAGCCGTGCTTCTTGCTGAAATCTTCGTAGCCGGCCAGCGCGTAGCCTTCCAGGTACGGGTTGAACGCGGTGCGCACGCCCACTTCAGTGGAGTAGCCATTGAAGTCCAGGCCGCGCTTCTCGTCGTACTTCTGATAGGCCACGCGGGCCACCAGGTCGGTGTTCGGTGCGATGCCGTAGTTGTAGCCGACACCCAGGCGCCACTGGTCGACGTCATTCTTGAAGCGGTCGGTTTCCTGCGCGCTGTAGTCGCCGAAGATGTGGAAGTTCGGGTGGACGGCCACCGAGCCCTTCACGCCCCAGCCATCGGCGTCGCCGCCCTTGGCATCGGTGTTCACGTAGCCGCCTTCAACGTAGTTGTACGACAGGCCATCGGCAGCCGATGCAGCGAACGGCAGGGCAGCCAGCAGACCCAGGGCAAGCAGCGAATTCTTGTTCATCGGGACACACCTTTAATTATTTTGGTTTCGTCGACCGCCTCCCGGGAGGGGGAGAGAGGAGAGGCGGTCGACAGGTGTGAATTATCCGTTTGTTGGCGAAATCAGCCCTGAATATTGAACTGACCGGTACATGAATGAAGTTGCTGTTCAGGGAACTCCGGAGCTGGTCAACGCAACCGCTGCTGTATGCCCGCGCCACCGTGCCCGTCATGTCCCTTCAGAACGCTGACACCTGTCACTGGTTCGGAAAGGCTCCGGCGCGAATAGTGCGTGTCACCGCCCGGCACCACTGCGCCGGCACTCACCCAAGGGGACCTGTCATGAGCCTGTTCCAGCAACTCCTTTCGCATACTCCGATCTGGGTCTGGGTGCTGATGGTGTTTCTCATCACCCGGGGCATCGCGGCCATGAAGCCCGGCGAGACCTCGTTGCCCACGCTGGCGATCGTGCCGGCGGTGTTCGCGGCATGGGGGGTGTGGTCCATCAGCCACCGCTACGGCGCATCGTGGTCGGCCTGGGGCGAGTGGCTGGTCGGCATCGGCGCAGGAACGGGCCTGGGTTGGCTGTTGCTGCGCCGGGCGCGTGTGGCCATGAACAGTGCGACGGGACGGCTGTGGCGCAGCGCGGACTACAGCCTGCTGCCGCTGCTGCTGATCACGTTCCTGGTGAAGTATGGCTTCGAAACCGCGCTTGCAGTATCGCCCACGCTGAGCGCCAACGCAGGTTTCAGCGCTGCCTACCTCCTGCTGTCCGGTGGATTCACCGGCATCTTCATCGGTCGGTACTGCCGGTATCTGTCGGCGGTGCGCCTTGAGGGGCGCACCCGGATGGGGGCTGCGGGCTGAGGCTGGCGCGCCCGGGACACGGCGCGCGACGCCGTCACCCGGTGCCGGCTGCGGTCGTCGCCCCTGCGGCCTGCGCCAGCACTGCCGCTGCAGCGTCGCCCTTGCGTTCGCTGTAGCGATCCACCAGGTAGTCCGCCCTGCCTCGCGTCAACAGGGTGAACTTCACCAGTTCCTCCATGACATCCACCACCCGGTCGTAGTACGGCGAGGGCTTCATTCGTCCGTCCTCATCGAACTCCTGCCAGGCCTTGGCCACCGAAGACTGGTTGGGGATGGTCAGCATGCGCATCCAGCGCCCCAACACCCTCAAGGTGTTGACGGTGTTGAACGATTGGGAGCCGCCGCTCACCTGCATCACGGCCAACGTTCTGCCCTGCGTGGGCCGCACGCTACCGTCCTCCAGCGGCAGCCAGTCGATCTGGTTTTTGAACACGCCCGTGACGGTACCGTGCCGTTCCGGGCTGACCCACACCTGCCCCTCAGACCACTGCGACCACGTGCGCAGCCGCTGCACTTCGGGGTGGCTCCTGTCCACGCTGTCCACCATCGGAAGCGCATGCGGATCGAACACCCGGGTTTCGCAACCCAGATGCTGCAAGAGCCGCTCGGCTTCCAGGGCCAGCTTGCGGCTGAACGACTGCGGCCTCAGCGAACCGTAGAGCAGCAGGATGCGGGGCGGTCCCAGATTCCCCGCGGCGAGCAGGCTGGGGTCGGGCTGGGGCAGCGAGGCTTCCCTCAGATTCGGCAGCTGGGTACTTGCGATCGTCTTATTCATTCGACTATTCTAGAAATATGGAAACGTCAAATGCAATCGTCGCGCTCACCGCGTTGGGCCACGCCACCCGCCTGGCGGCCTTCCGCCTGCTGGTGGAAGCCGGTCCATCGGGGCGCGTGGCCGGTGACATCGCGGCGGCCCTGCAGGTGCCACCGGCCACACTCAGCTTCCACCTGAAAGAGCTGGTACAGGCCGGCCTGGTGGAGAACGAGAGCCAGGGCCGCAATGTCTGTTACCGCGCCAACTTCGCCGCCATGACCGGCTTGATCGAGTACCTCACGCACAACTGCTGCGCGGGTTCGCCGAGCGATGAGTGCACTCCCGCTGCACCGGCGTGCAAGTGCTGAAGCCACACCCGACCTCCTGCCATCACAACGACTGCACCATGACACGCAACGTCCTGTTCCTCTGTACCGGCAACAGCGCCCGCAGCATCCTTGCCGAAGCCACGCTGCGAGCCTGGGGCGCCGAACGTTTCAATGCATTCAGCGCAGGCAGCCACCCCACCGGCCAGGTCAACCCATTCGCGCTCGCACAACTGCAGGCCGAAGGAATCACTCTCGATGGGCTGCGCAGCAAATCGTGGGATGAGTTCGTGGATGCTGCGCCCATGGACCTGGTGATCACCGTGTGCGATTCGGCAGCGGCGGACGCCTGCCCGGTGGTGTTTGGCGACTTCATTCGCAGCCATTGGGGCCAGCCGGATCCGGCTGCAGTCACAGGCAGCGATGCCGAGAAGGCAGCCGCGTTTGCGCGCGCGCATGCCGTCGTGAAATCGCGCCTGCGTGCGTTGATCGATCTGCCCGGATCGTTGTGGTCCGACCGCGAGGCAATGCAGAACGCGCTGGATCAGATCGGCCGGTTGCAGCCGACCGGCAGCACACCGTGACGGTACCCGCGCGCATGCGTCTGTTCGAGCGCTACCTCACCCTGTGGGTCGCGCTGTGCATCGCGGCCGGCACTCTGCTGGGACACTTCCTGCCCGGCATTTTTGCGACGCTGGCGTCCGCCGAAGTGGCCAAGGTCAACCTGCCGGTCGCAGCACTGATCTGGCTGATGATCATCCCGATGCTGCTGAAGGTCGACTACGGCGCAATGCGCCAGTTGCAGCAGCACTGGAACGGCATCGGCGTAACGTTGTTCATCAACTGGGCGGTCAAGCCCTTCTCGATGGCACTGCTGGGCTGGGTATTCCTGCGTCACCTCTTCGTGGAGTGGCTGCCGGCCGGACAGATCGACAGCTATATCGCCGGCCTGATCCTGCTGGCGGCTGCTCCCTGCACCGCGATGGTGTTCGTGTGGAGCAACCTGTGCCGCGGCGATGCGAACTTCACGTTGAGCCAGGTCGCACTGAACGACGCGATCATGGTGGTGGCCTATGCGCCGGTGGTTGCGTTGCTGCTCGGCATGTCCGCGATCACTGTTCCGTGGGACACCCTGCTGCTGTCAGTGGGTTTGTACATCCTGGCACCTGTCGGTGTTGCCAGCCTGCTGCGGCGCTGGATGCTTTCGCGCAGCGGCGAGGCGGGTCTGCAGCTGGCGCTGGCCCGACTCGGCCCGGTTTCGCTGTCGGCCCTTCTACTGACACTGGTGCTGCTGTTCGGCTTTCAAGGTCAGCAGATCGTCGAGCAGCCGCTGGTCATCGCGCTGATCGCTGTGCCCATCCTGATCCAGGTCTATTTCACTTCGGGCCTGGCCTATCTGCTCAACCGTCGTCTGGGCGTCGCCCATTGCGTGGCCGGCCCGTCGGCGCTGATCGGCGCGAGCAACTTCTTCGAGCTGGCGGTCGCAACCGCCATCGGGCTCTTCGGTGTGCATTCGGGCGCCGCGCTGGCCACCGTTGTTGGTGTGCTGATCGAGGTGCCGGTGATGTTGTCGGTCGTTCGTATCGTGAACCGTACTGAAGGCTGGTACGAGAGGCGCGGTGCGGGTGACCGCGGGCCCGGGTAGCGGCTTCTGGTTCTGGCCGAAAGCGGACGTGCCCCAGAGTAGGTCCGCTGCTACGACACTATGCAATGTATGCTGGGATCTGCTCCGGCGATGCGGTGAGCATAGCCTAACGCTTTGAAATAGCTTTCAAATTTATCGTCACAGCCGAGTGCATGTATGCTCGGCTAAATTCGAGCCTCAGGGGGGCGTATGAGTGACGAAGACTATGTAGCTAACAAGCGAAGTGACAGGGTCTATGTCTCCCGACCATTCAAAATTGGAGTGAGTAAGGACACGGATGCTCGCTACGTCACTAGGGTCTTTGATGATGGCCAGAGATCCTGCTTCGACTCGGTAGACGATGAGATCGTAATCAGGGCAACTCACGACGACAAGGTGCAGATCAAGGCCGTTGTTACAAGTGATCAGCAAGGTCTAAGACATCTGACGCTGCAGAGCTTCCGCATCTACAAAGACGGTACGCGACCCAACGAGCAGTACGGCATCAATCTACGGGGGCAGGAGATCGCTGAGTTTGTTGAGTTCGCGCAGCTCGCTAGCAGTGTGCAGCTTGATAACACCGGAAAGTTGCGCTTGGACCGTGCATCACTTGCACATGTCGATGTGGATATGGATTCAGCAGCAAGGGCTTGGGTCGCTAGGCACCCAGATGCTTTACGTGAACTTGTGGCCAGTGAGGCGACATCCCGTGACGTAGTGGCGGTGGCCTACCGCCGCAAGCAGCTTGCGAAGTTCGCGCAGCTTTTGAGCGATGACGCCTACTTCGATCAAGTAACTGCTGAACGCTTCAATGGCCGCAAGGAGGCGACGTGGCAGGGCTTTTTCGAGCGCAATCGCTGGATTTTCGGGTATGGCCTATTTCATCTGTCCGCCGATGGATTCACCGATGAGAAGCTAGAGCAGGTAGTCGCAGGCTCTACGGTTGCTACTCCTGGAAAACGCATCGACGGCCTTCTGAGGACGCGAGGAAGGATAAGCGCCGCATGCTTAGTTGAGATCAAGCATCACAGGACTCCGCTGTTGGCTAGGGGAAGCTATCGGGCCGGCGCGTGGCAGCCGTCGCAAGAGCTCACAGGGGCGGTTTCTCAGATCTTGATGTCAGTAGATGGAATGGAGCGTCAGTTCCAGCGCTTACTCGTAATGCGGGATGAGGATGGCAATCCCACCGGTGAAGAGGCGGTTGTGGCACGCCCTCGCTCCGTTATCGTATGCGGAGCTTTGTCTGAGTTCGTCAAGGATTTTGGCATGAACGAGGACCAATTCCGTAGCTTTGAGCTCTACAGGCGGCACTTGTTCTCTCCGGACATCGTGACCTTTGACGAGCTCTATGAACGGGCTAAGCTCATCGTGGAATCATCAGACTAGCGCGTGGATGCAAGAGGAGCACAGTCAAGTGATTTGAATGGCAATCACGATCCCGCTTCTCCCGCCTATCGTATGGCTTTGACTTCGTCGCGCTCGTTTTCAAAAATGTCAGCAGTAGAGTGTGATCGGCGGGTTGCGTCCGTTTCTGGCCGGAAGCGAACATTGACGAATCAACGCGTCGGATTAGCCACCTACCAGTCATGGAATGACATGAGCGATCCTAGGATCCCAGCTAAGATCGAGCAACGTCTCAGCCTCAAGACGCTTCGGAGGGGCCCGGAAGGCACTCCATTTTGCGCCAGTGACCTAGCTAAGCGGTACTGTGTAGCGCGGCTGGATGAGTGACGTTGAAGCGCTCGTGCAGCGTCTGATGACGGCAGGGTCGTCGACGCGAGAAGCCTACATGTTGGCCCTCGAATGGCTTGATAAGGCGGTGTGCGAGGCCAGCGCCGTAGGCCAAGCCCAAGCAGGGCGCATGGCCGCGCCTTGTGTGGGCTACGGGACATATCTATTCGCACGCATGTGTTCGCATGGCGTCGCTGCTGTGCGAGCAATGCCTTATTCCGGTTGGGTTAGAAGCGATCACCAGGAGTGGGGGTTCAATGTACTAGCCTGCCACGCCCGCGCTCTGCTGGAAGGCAATTTGTACTTTCATTATTTCATGCAGACGGCGGACGAGACCCTTGATGAGAGCAGGGCGCGGGTTACCCTGCTTCAACTCAACGACTGCTGCAGCCGATTGAGGATGTTTGCTGGCAGCGAACAACAGCGGTTTTGGTTCGAGCAGCAGCTTGATGACTTGCAAGCGTGCTTGCGCTCCCAACCATTTTTCCTCAAATTGTCTCCTCCCTTACAGGCTCAGTGCCTAATCGGCAAGAAGGCCTGGTGTCCTGGCCGCGCACAGTTGGTAGAACTAGTAGGAATGGACAAGGCTGGCTTTGACATTCTCTGGAACCTATGGTCACAGCATTCCCACATCCACCCCATTTCGTTCCTGCGCATGCAGCCAAATGGCCGAGGCACGGGCTTGGAATGCGATCCCGATCGCCTGTACTTGGCCGTTGCCATGTTAATCAGTGCCGGTATTCTAGAAGCAGCCACAGACAAGATCGTCGAGGTCTTCCCGGATGTGGCCGGCGAGCGGAAGGGGTTGGACTCGAAGTTCAGCCATGGACCTAAACGCAATCCGCGAAGGTAGTCGGCAAAAGGAAACATAGCTCAAGGATAGGATACAGGAATGGCCACTTCCGACATGGAGACGCGATTTCATACTTTCGCCTTAATGGTCGAAGGCGGGGAGGCGATCGATGATCTGCAGCTGGACACCCGCGGTGGCCAACGTGCGGACTACCTGTGGCGATCTCGATCCGTCATTGTTGAACTGAAAGTCCTGCAAGGGGACCCCCAGCACAAGATCAACAGCACATTCGAGACGCTGAGAAAGCGCGAAGACTTCCCAGTAATTCTTGGTCAGGCAGCTGCACACAAGGTGCTTACGCATCTTCCCGACGGGGATGAGCAACTGCGACGTCTCCGTCAAAAGATCATGCGATCCGTGGAGGCCGCATTTCGAGACGCCAAGGGGCAGATCGCAAACACTAAGCGGCTTCTGGAGTTGGATGATGCTCTAGGCATCTTGGTCCTGCTGAACCACGATGTCGAGTCGTTGGATCCAATCGATGTGGGAAAGGAGATCAGTCGCCTCATGCAACAACGGCAAGGCGAGACCTGGGCGGTGGATGCCATTTGGCTGTTGTCCGAGGCTCATCTGATAGGCGGAGCGCAGCCATGCATCATCATTGAAAGCGATAGAGTTGACCGCTTCCCTTGGGCTGAGGCGTTCTTGTCCTCTCTCAACGCCCAGTGGGGAATCTTTAACAACAGCCCCATACTCACCTCGGACGCCAAGCACTTGACGGATCTGCCGATGAGGCGAAAGTCCGAGCAACGCACAGGACCACTGACCAACGAGCAGCGCTGGCGGTCCAACTACCGTACTAATCCTTACCTAAGCGAGTTGGACGACGATGCTCTTCGGCTCTTTGGCGAGAAGGCCATTGCAGATCTTATGCCGTACTTCCTAGTAGGTGGCCCTAGGAAGCCGATGGCCGAATTAGAGCCGCTTTTGGCGCGGTGGACGCACTTCCTTGAAGAAGCCTCCGATCGTGGTTTTAACGCTCGCGGGATGGGCCTTCCTCGGGAACGGCCTTAACACTGGTCACTATGGACTATCAAAGGGATGATCGGAGTGGGGCATGAAGTCGGAGACTTGGATGATCCAACAGGTGTTCCAGGATCGGATGCAGTACAAGGGCTCGAAGGGTTGAGGTGTGTGTAGAAATACCATGGCCAACTTCTGGTAGAGGGATTGGCCAGCGTTCGCGTAGCTCGAGAAGCTAGGCGTGATGCGACCCAAAGCCGCCGTTGCAAGGCTTGGCGTCTCTGTCAGGCTCTGCGCTCAGTTGTTAGCCGGACATGGCATAGATAAGGTGCCGAAAGAACAATGAGTTGCGCGGGAATCTCGTTGCGCCGCCGGGAACGTACAACCGGACGGGCGTGTCCGCATATTAAATAGCTACACTCAGGAGAAATCTGGCAATGACTGTCGGCCCCGTAATCGTCCTTCTTAACCTTGGTGCTGCTCTATTCGCGCTGATAGCTGCTTGCTTGTGGTACAGGTCGGCAACAGTGCAGGTTCCGCACAAAGACGAACCTGATTCTAGTGGACTTTATCCAGCGGCGATCATTGTCGGTGAGAACACCGATTTCATTGGTACTGCCTTTGCCCAATCAACGTGGAGCAAGCGCGCTGCGTTCGCAGCAGCGATAGCCGCTGCTCTTCAAAGCCTAGCGCTGTTGGTGCAAAGTGTCTGGGCCTAACATCTCTTTCGGGGCGGACGGCTACGCCGCAGCTCAACCGCGGCGTTATCCTCCACAATCCAATTGCATGTTGCAGAGGATCGTAGATTGACAGATCTCACCCAAGTCTTCGGCGTCAGCGCCGACCCCGTGTTGTCGTACATCGTCCGCGACAACATTGACGGGCTCTTCACCGCCGTGCTCAAGGAGGACAAGCATGTGGTCGTGTACGGTGCCTCGAAGCAGGGCAAAACAGCATTGGTTTCCCGGTATCTGCCTTACGACCAGAACGTTGTTGTTCGCCTATCACCGAACACGAACGTCGAAGACATTTATTCAAGCATCCTCCGCCAAAGTGGCGTGGAGATTGAGACAGGGACGGTGGAGGAGAAGACCTCAGAGACTTCGGCAACTTTGGGGATCAAGGCGAAGGCGACGATTTGGTTCTTTGGTGAGGGAGAGGCAAACGCATCAGGTGGGCTTAAGGCTGGCGATAGGAGCCAGAAGGCCTCCAAGACAATTCCTTTCAATCTAGCCGTGGCGCAAGACATCGCAGAGCTATTGAAGGCGGTGAACTTCAAGAAGAAGATCGTTTTGGAGAACTTCCATTACCTTGCAGAAGATAAGCAGCGTCAACTATCTTTTGATCTGCGCTCGTTTCAGGAGATGGGCATCATCTTTGTGGTTCTGGGGGTATGGCGGCAGAAGGACAAGCTCCGAATCTATTGCCCTGATCTCACCGACCGGGTCGTTGATCTCGCAGTGGAGCCTTGGACCGAGGGCGAGTTTCGCAAGGTTGCTGCAGAAGGCGCAAAGTGCCTGAACATCGACTTCGCTCCTGAAGTGATTCAGCGTTGCATTGAGAATTCTTTTGGAAGCGTTGGAGTCTTCCAGGAACTACTGAAGCACACGTGTATGGCGGCCGGTGTGTCGGAGCGGAAGTTCTTGGCTCAAAAGGTCGCTGATGTTGCGTTTGCTCAAAAGGCAGTACAAGAAAAGGCGGATCAGTACGGCGCTACACACCAACAAGCTCTCGAACTTATTTCGTCCGGCAACGTCACGCATTCAAAGGAGAAGGAGAAAACGCCCCTTCACCTGCCGTACTACCTCGTCTGCGCCATCCTAGAGATGGGGTACGCTGGTCTGGAGCATGGCATCAGCCGCTCCGACATCACGGACAAAATGAAGCAGCATCATCACCGTAAAGATGATGTGCGCGCATCAGACATGAGCAACCTGCTCCACAACCTCTCGACTCTGCAGCACAAAAAAGGCATCAATCCGCCCTTGATCGACTACGACATCGGCAAACGTCAGTTGTACGCGATCGATTCCACCTTCTTTTTCTTCCTGCGGAACTGCGATCTCGGGTTGGTGAAGGACGAGCTTCCATCTCCGATTGACGCCAGTGAGGGATAACAGATCGATGACGCAGACGGCCACTAGGTGGGCTTCAGCCCGCCTACTGGCTGACGGTCGTCTTCACGCTCACTGTCCGCTTCTGGCCGAAGGCGGACCTGGGTAAAGGCGCGGACCCAGCATGCAATCTCGCTCGTCTCACCTGACGCAATCGTCCAGGTTTCGCGGCGCCCTGAAGCACTCAACCACGACTCGTGTCGCAGATTCCCCGAACGCGTGAGGCCCTTGCGCCATCAACGTCTGCGACGGCTTAACCGCATGCGAGGATGCTGAAAGCGTCGAGCATCGTGGGTTGAATACAACTCGGCTCATTGGCGCTGCGCAGTGACACAGGTACAGATGCGGTGCCACCCCAAAAGGTGGCCGGGCATCGAAAACCCGTGGAGTTGCTTGATTACGGTTGCCAGCCGGTGTCACCTCGTGTGGTGCCGGCTGGCAACGCGTCCGCCGGCCATGGCGGGCGGAGCGTGGAGGCCTTGTGCCTGCCGGCCTAGCAACCTCCCGGTTTTCGAGCCACGTCTCCGCCCGCCACCTTTATCCGTGGCGGCTACCGTCTGTCCTGCACGGAGCCTCATCAATGACCACCCCCGAGTTTCCCCCTCCGCATTCCGACAGCGCGCCGGCCAACGACGCCGATGCGCCCCCCCAACAGTCCCCGTCCGACCCCAACACCTTCATCGCCACGCTGAAACGGATCGGCAGCGGCGCAGCCGCCGATGGCCTGCCTTGGCCGGAACGCCATCCGCTGCCTGGCCGTCAGCTGGCGCTGGCCGATGCCGACTGCGCGCACGCCGGCCTGCGGGTGGCGCTGGAGATGCTGCTGGCCGCCGAGCGTGTCCGGCAGAACGGGCCGGAGGAGCAGTACGTGGGCGATCGCGTGATGGAAGGACTGGTGATGGCCTGCCTGTCACTGTCAGTGCAGGCGGGCACCTTGCTGCGTCCGGGCTGACAGGGACGTTTCGCGCGCCCTCGCCCGCGTGATCCGGGGCCGGCCCGGTGTGGTTATTCTTGCGGCCAGGCTTCTGCCACTGCCCGGGACTCTTCGCATGCGCCGCCCCTTCCATGCCGCGATCCTTCTTGCCACCGTGCTGCTGGCCGGTCCTGCCTTTGCGCAGCACGCCAGCAGCGCACCGCCGCCCGCTGGACGCCTGCCCGACGTGGCACTGCCTGCGGCACTGGATCGCGTGCTGCGCGACTACGAGCGGGCGTGGAGCGCGGGCGATGGCAAGGCATTGGCGGCGCTGTTCGCCGAAGACGGATTCATCCTTCAGAGCCACCAGCCGCCGGTGCGCGGGCGCGACGCGATCGCGGCCGCCTACGCCGGACAGGGCGGAAGCCCGCTGCGCCTGCGCGCGCTGGCGTACGCGGTGGACAGGAGCACGGCCTACATCATTGGTGCCTACACGTTTGGCGGCAACGTCGGCGATACCGGAAAGTTCACGCTGACGCTGACGCGCGCGGGCGATGGACCCTGGCTGATTTTCTCGGACATGGACAACGGCAACGCGCCGCCCCGGGCGCGGTGATCGGGCGTTGCAGTGGATCCACGCCATGCGCGCATATGCCGCGCGCGTGATGCCAAGCAAGCTTGGCACCCACCAATGCCTGTGTCCGGTCCGGCACCCGCATGGGGTACTCCCTGATGAAAAAACCCCGGCGCATGGCCGGGGTTTTCGGTTACTTGAACAGCGTGTCCGGATATTCCGGTTTCTGTTCGCGCGCCAGCAATGCGCGCAGCCCCTCTGCCGGGGTCTGCTCGCCGTGCAGTACGGCGCGTACGCCATCGGAGATCGGCAGGTCGATGCCGTGCCGGCGTGCCTGACGCATCACCTCATCGGCCGTCTGCACCGATTCGACCACCTGCCCGATCTCGCGCACGGCATCCTGCAGCGTCTGCCCGCGGCCCAGGGCCAGGCCCAGGCGGCGGTTGCGCGACAGGTCGCCGGTGCAGGTCAGCACCAGGTCGCCCAGGCCCGCCAGACCCATCAGGGTTTCCGGCTTGGCACCGATCGCCGCGGCCAGCCGCAGCATCTCGTTGAGCCCGCGGGTGATCAGGCCGGCACGGGCGTTGAGGCCCAGCTGCATGCCATCGGCAACGCCGGTGGCCACGGCCAGCACGTTCTTCATCGCGCCCCCCAGCTCGGCACCGACCATGTCGTCGCCGGTGTAGGCACGGAACGCCGGGCCATGCATGGCTTCGGCCACGGTCTGCGCGAACGCCGGCACGTCGCCGTGCACGGTGATCGCGGTGGGCAGGCCCTGGGTGACTTCCTTGGCGAACGACGGCCCGGTGACGACGGCCAGCGGCACATCCTCGCCGAGGATCTCGCGCGCGACTTCATGCAGGAAACGGCCGGAGCCGGGCTCGAAACCCTTGGTCGCCCAGGCCACGCCGGCACCGGCCGGACGCAGCGGCGCCAGCGCGCGCACGGTCTCGTTGAACGCGTGCGACGGCGTCACCACCAGGATCCAGGCGGCACCCTGCACTGCCGACGCCAGGTCGGTGGTGGCATGCAGGCTGTCCGGCAGCGGGATGCCCGGCAGGTAGCGCGGATTCTCGTGGCGCTGGTCGATGGCCTCGACCACGGCGGCATCACGCCCCCACAGCACGGTCGGATGACCGTGCCGGGCGAGCAGGCTGGCCAGCGCGGTTCCCCAGGAACCGGCGCCCAGCACGGCGATCTTGTCAGCGGTAGTGCTCATCCGTGACGTCGCGGCGGATTCAGGCGTTGCCGGCCGGCTCGGAGTCAGCCAGCGACGGTGCGTCGCCCTGCTCCTGGCGCTGGCGCAGGGTTTCTGCGTACAGGCCTTCGAAGTTGATCGGCTGCAGGAAGAACGGCGGGAAGCCGCCGGCCTGGATCAGATCGCTGACCAGCTGGCGCACGTACGGGAACAGGATGTTCGGGCACTGGGTGCCGAGCAGCACGTCGATCGACTGCGGGTCCAGGCCGACCAGGCCGAACACGCCGGCCTGCTTCACTTCGGCCACGTAGGCGGTGCGCTCACCGGCCTGGCAGGTCAGGGTGACGGCCAGCACGACCTCGAAGGCGTTCTCACCCAGGCGCTGCACCTGCTGGTTCAGATTCAGCTGCAGCTCCGGCTGCACCTGGTCATTGAAGATGGTCGGTGCGTTCGGCGACTCGAAGGAGACGTCCTTGACGTAGATCTTCTCGACGGTGAAAGCGGGGCCGGTAGCGGCATCGACCGGCGCAGCGGCGCCGTTGGTGATCTCTTCGGACATTTCCAGTAACTCCAGGTGAATGCAATGAAAACTAGGGTCGAATTACTGCGATGGGGGCGGCATCAGGCCCATACAAGGCCGGATCCGCCACCTGCGGCAATCAGTTGCGGCCCTTGACCAGCGGCAGTTCGGCCTGCTGCCAGGCGGGAATGCCGCCCTCGAGCACGAAGACCTTTTCGAAACCGGCCTTCTTCAGCGCCTTGGCGGCGGTTTCCGATGCGTTGCCATTGCGGCACACCAGAACCACCGGCGCCTGCCTGGCGCTGGCCACGAGCTTGTGCTCCGGGCCGAACGCGCTGGCCTGCGCATTGCGGCTGCCGGCGATGTGGCCCTTTTCGAAGTCACCGCTGGCGGACAGGTCCACCACCACCGTGCCGCCCGCATTCATCAGCTGGGTCAGCTCGGCGGGCTTGATGCCCTTGAAGCCCCGGAACAGGCGGCGGATTTCGGTGACGATGAGGGCCACGGTCAGGCCGACCAGGGCCGCGGACAGCATCGGGTTTCGGCCTGCAAAGGCCAGCAACTCTTCGTAATTCACTCAGGTCACGGGTCGATAAGCGGGCGCCGATTGTCGCACAAGCCGGACGCGGCCCGTCACTGCCCCTGCCACAGATCCGGCAGGCCACCGGCCTGCCACCAGCGCTTGGCCTCGGCATCCCAGCGCCAGCGCTCGGTCACCACCACGGTGCGCTCGGCCTGGGTGTTCTGGTTGATGACGCCGATTTCCACCCGGCGCTCGACCTGGCCATCGGGCAGCGAGGCGCTGCTGCGCTCGCGGTAGGAGGACACCCGCAGCTGTGCGTAACGGTTGAGCTCGAACTCGGTCGGCGGCTTTTCCTTGCGCAGCACCGGGTCCAGGTAGCCGATGGCATCGTCCATGCTGCCCCAGCGGATCGTCGCCCCGTAGGCGATCTGGGTCTCTTCCAGCATCTTGCGCTGCTTGCGGCTCAGCTCGTCGGCACCGGCCATGGCGCTGACCAGCAGCAGGGAACACAACAGGATCTGGATGAGGCGGCGCATCAGGGGTTTCCGCAGGGCGTCAGCCTGCCATCCTACCCTTTGGCGAAGGCGACGAAGCGACCGCTGAACTCGGCAGCGGCCCGGCCGTCGGCGGCCGGCTGGGTGGCGATGATGCTGATGCGGGCCTTGCGACGCTGACGGAAGGTGGCCAGGAAGGTGTCCCAGGCACCGCTTTCGGCCGCCTCGGCCTGCGCGTGCAGGTCTTCGTAGACCGGTGCCAGGTAGCGCAGGTTGCTGTCGGCTACGTATACCTCGGCGTCATGGCCGGCCAGGCGCAGGCGCAGGCTGACCAGCGCCCAGCCGGACAGGGTCAGCACCGAGGCCAGGCTGCCGCCGAAGGCGTTGCCCTTGTCGTTGACGTTCGCCGCGAGCGGCGCGGTGATGCGCAGCACGCCATCGGCATAGCCGTCCAGGCGGATCTGCATGGCACGGACCGCGGGCATGCAGTCCAGCACCTCCTGCAGGGAGGCCAACGAGGAGCTCAGGGCATCAACGGACATCGGAGCAGCAACCACGACAACGGCGGGCCCGCATAATGCAGGCAATGGATGACCATACGATACCCACTGGCAGCGCGCGCCGCGGCGCAGGCTGGACGCTGATCTCGCTGCGCCCGCAGGGCCAGCATGCGGCGCTGCGCCGCGCTGTTGCTGGGCTCGGCGGGCAGCTGGTGGCGCTGTCGCCCTGGCGGCTGCAACGCTTGCAGGGCCCTGCCGTGGTGCGGCAGCTGCAACGCGCGCTGAACTGCGATCGGGTGGTGTTCACCAGCCCCGCAGCCGTCACGGCGGCTGCCGCGCTGCTGCCGCTGCGCCCGGCGCAGCACGGCCCGTGGCTGACGGTCGGCGACGGCACCGCACGCGCGTTGCGGGCGCACGGCATCAGCGAGGTCCACGCGCCGCAACGGATGGACAGCGAGGGGCTGCTGGCCCTGCCGGTACTGGCGGCGGTACAGGGCCTGGGGATCGGGCTGGTCACCGCGCCCGGTGGCCGGGGCCTGATTGCGGCCCGGCTGCAGGCGGCGGGTGCCCACATCGAACGCGCCGACGTCTATCGGCGCCAACCGCTGCGCCTGTCGCCTCGCGCCCTGGCACGGCTGGGACACTGTTCTGCGCCCTGGCTGATGGCGGTCAGCAGCGGTGAAGCACTGCAACGTGTGTGGGAGCAGCTGTCGCCGCAGTGGCAGCAGCGGCTGCAGGCCCATGCCACCGCGCTGGTCGCCAGCGAACGGCTGGGCGTGCAGGCGCAGGCGCTGGGCCTGCGGGTGGTACGCAGCGACGGGCCGACCACCCCGCAGTTGATCGCCGCTGCACACACCACGCTCACCGGGCCGGCAGCGACCTGAACAGGGACGTGGGTCACGCTTGCCGCTGTCGTCGGCAACAGGGATGCTGTGCCTGACGCTGCCTGCCGGAACCGTTCCGGCGACGCCGCCGACAAGGAAGCCTGATGAACGACACCGCCCCCGTTTCCCCGCCCCGCCGCTCCCTGCGCTGGCTGCTGCTGCTGCCGCTGGCGGGGGTGGCCGTGCTCGGTGCAGGGGGCTATGCCGGTTGGCGTTTCTGGCAGCAGCAACAGAATGAGCAGGAAGCACAGTCACGGACGATGGCGGTGCAGTTGCAGGGCCTGGAGGCCACGCTGGATGCGCTGCGTCGCGACCAGCGCGCAACCAGCCAACGCCTGCAGGACGCGGCCGCAACCAACCGCGTGCTGCGCGACGAGATGCTGGGCCTGTCGCAGCGCAGCGCGCTGCTGGAGGAAAACCTCGCCAAGCTCGCCGACAGCGCCAACCAGGGCCGGCAGGCCGTGCAGCGCGACGAGGCCGAACTGCTGCTGACCCAGGCCGCACAGCGCTTGAACTACGCCGACGATGTCGAAGGCGCCCGCCGTCTTTATGCACAGGCCGCGACCGCGCTGGCCGCGCTGCCCGACAGCGAGGGCCTGAACCTGCGCCAGGCGCTGGTGCAGGAGCGCGATGCCCTCGACGCGTTGGGTGCCGGACCCCGCGTTCAGGCGCTGCAGCGGCTGGATGCGTTGGCCGGCGCCCTGCAGGGGCTGCCGACCCAGGTGGCCAGTACCCCGGCCGGCGACCGGACGCGACCGTGGTGGCAGGCCGCTTTGGCGCCCTTCGTCGATATCAGCCCGAGCCGCCAGAACGGTCCGCTGACCGCCGCCGAACGGCGCAACGCCGACGATGCACTGCAACTGGAACTGACCCTGGCCCGGGCGGCGATCGAGCGCGGCGACCGTGCCGGCCGTGACGCCGCGCTGTCGCGCGTGGAGCAGTGGGCACAGCGGCGCTGGCCGGATTCACCGGCCCTGCGCGCGCAGCGTGCTGAACTGCAGGCCTTGCGCCAGCTTCCGCTGCAGGCCAGCAACACCGTCCTTGGCAGCACCCTGCAACAGCTGCGCACCCAGACCGACCGGAGGCAACCCGAATGAAACCCCTGCAATCCCTGGTCGTGCTGTTGCTGGCCGTGGCCATTGGTGTGGTCGCCGCGCAATGGCTCGGCACCGACGATCTCAACCGCTACGGCGAAGTGATTCTGCGCTACGGCGGCTACGACTATCACAGCAACCTGCCGAAGGTGGCGCTGCTGACGGTGATTGCAGCGCTGGTGCTGTGGCTGCTGTGGAGCCTGATCGCCGCACCGTTCCGCGCGTGGGGCCGCTACCGCCGCAAGCAGGGCCGGGTGCGCCTGATCGATGGCCTGCAGGCTTACGAGCACGGCCAGTGGCAGCGTGCGGAAAAGCTGCTCGACGGCGCTGCCAAGGACCCGGAAGTCAGCGCGGTGGCGCTGGCCAATGCCGTGCGCAGTGCGCAGGCGCGTGCCGACACCAGCGCAGGTGAGGCGCTGCTGCAGCGGCTGGGCGAATCCGATGCCACCCTGCAGGCGCTGCTGCGCGCCGAGCAGCTGTTGGCACGTGACCTGCCGGTGGACGCGATCAACGTGCTGGACGTGGCCGCGATCCAGCCGCTTCCGCCGCGCGGCCTGTGGCTGCGCACCGAAGCACTGGCCCGCGCCGGTCGTGCGCACGAAGCGTATGGACAGCTGGGCGCCCTGCGTCAGAGCAAGGTGCTGCCGGCCGAATCCAACAGCGAACTGGAAGCGCGCCTGGCCGCGCAGGCGCTGCTGGAAGCGGCCGACGTCAATGCGTTGGCCGCGCAGTGGGAAGCCACCCCGAAAGCGCTGCGGCCGACCCCGGACGTGGTGGGCGCCTATGCCAGCCGCGCGGTGGCGCTGAACTGGGACGAGCCGGCGCTGCTGGCGCTGGAGCACGCGCTGGACCAGCGTTGGGACGATGAACTGGTGGCCCTGTATGGCCGCCTGCCGGCCGAACGCCTCGCCACCCGCCAGGCCAACCTGCAGCGCTGGCGCAACGTGCATGACGATTCGGCGGCGCTGCGCCTGGCACAGGGCCGCGTCGCCCTGGCCCAGCAGCAATGGGACGCTGCCGATACATTCCTGCACGAAGCGATCGCCAGCGGCGCCGGTGCGCCGGCCTGGGAAACGCTGGGTGAGCTGTTCGCCCAGCGGGGTGAACATGCGCTGGCCGCACAGTGCCTGGCCAACGCGCTGCGTCTGCAGCGCGGCGAGGACAGTATTGCACTGGTGCGCACGGCAGGGGCCTCTGCCGATGAGGTGCCGCTGCGCGCCACCGTGGAAGACCTGCCGACGGTGCCGCAACCCCCGGTGTACAACGCCAACGAAGAGCGCGACGAGTTCGGCAACCCCCGTCTTCCCTGACCGGTGCTGTGCCGGCCATCGGTCGGCACCCACCGCGGTACCGCAACGAAAAAGCCGCCCATCGGGCGGCTTTTCCATGTACAGCCTTCTGCAGCGATCAGCGCTCGACGATCGCCACCACGCCCATGCCGCCTGCCGTGCAGATCGACACCAGCGCGCGGCCGCCGCCACGCTCGGCCAGCTGCTTTGCGGCCGTGGCGATCACACGCGCACCGGTAGCGGCAAACGGGTGACCCGTTGCCAGCGACGAACCCAGCAGATTGATCTTGTCCGGATCGATGCGGCCCAGCGGTGCCTCCAGGCCCAGCCGGCTGCGGCAGTAATCCTCGCTCTCCCACGCGCGCAGGGTGCACAGCACCTGCGCAGCAAAGGCTTCGTGGATTTCGTAGATGTCGAAGTCCTGCAGGGTCAGGCCATTGCGCTTGAGCATCTCAGGCACAGCCACGGTCGGTGCCATCAGCAGGCCTTCGCCATGCACGAAATCGACCGCCGAGACATGCGCATCGCGCAGGTAGGCCTGCGGCTCGTGCCCGTGGGCGCGGGCCCATTCCTCGCTGGCCAGCAGCACCGCCGCAGCACCATCGGTGAGCGGCGTGGAGTTGGCGGCGGTCAGGGTGCCGCGGCCGGACACCTTGTCGAACGCCGGCTTCAGCGTGGCCAGCTTTTCCAGCGAGGTATCCGGGCGCAGGATGTTGTCGCGCTCCACACCGCGGAACGGCGCGATCAGGTCGTTGAAGAAGCCACGCTCATAGGCGGCAGCCAGCTTCTTGTGCGAGGACACCGCCCACTCGTCCTGCGAGTCGCGCGAGATGTTCCATTCCTTGGCCATGTCCTCGCAATGGTCGCCCATGCTCTTGCCGGTGCGCGGTTCGGCCACGCCCGGGAACTCGGGCTTGAGTTCGGAGAACTTGAAGCCGGAGGTCAGCGCGCGGATCTTGTCGCCGGTGCTCCTGGCGCGGTTGGCGGCCAGCAGGCGTGCACGCAGCTTCTTGCCGTACACGATCGGCACGTCGGAGGTGGTGTCCGACCCGCCGCCGATGCCCGATTCGATCTGGCCCAGGGCGATCTTGTTGGCGACGGTGATGATGCTGTCCAGCGACGTGCCGCAGGCACGCTGCAGGGTGATGCCCGGGGTGAGCGGCGACAGTCCGGACGACAGCGTGGCTTCACGGCCCAGGTTCCAGTCGCTGGAGTGCTTGATCACCGCACCCATCGCCACTTCACCCAGCTGCTGACCATGCAGGCCGAAGCGTTCGACCAGCGCACCCAGCGTGCGTACCGACATGCCGAGGTTGCCGACATCCGAATACGCGGTGTTCTGGCGGCAGAACGGAATGCGGACGCCACCGAGAATGGCGACGGGACGAGCGTTGGGCATGGAGATACCTGGCATGGATGAGGGTGTCTGCAACATGGCCTGCACGACAGAGCAGGCATAATGGGGCCAAGTGTAGCTGCCGCCCTGTGATGGGCCAACCGTGGAACCATGAGCAAACCCGACCCCGCGATGAATGCCCTTGGCGTGCTGGCCCTGGAACTGGCCGGCGGCGAGATCCCCCGCCAGGCGGTACTCAGCGCAGACCAGGCCGGTGAACTGGCCGAGCGCGTCGGCCGCGACCTGTCCAAGCTGGTACCGGCCGTGGCCGAACTGGACCTGGTCCTGGCCGCCGCCCATTTCGACCCGGCTGAAGTGCTGCGCCCGGGCTGGCCGATCCATCGCCGCCTGGAAGAACTTCAGATGCGCGCGCCGGGCCGCAACCAGGGCCCGCGGCTGCTGGCCTTCGGTACCGATGCCAATGGCGATGTGCCGCTGCCTTTCCAGGCCGATGCGACGCTGGTGGGTGGCGGCCTGCGTGTGCTGCCGTTCCTGCTGACCGGCAGTGACGTGGCGACCACCCGTGCGGTGGCCGATGCGTTGGAAGAGGTGCTGCTGGCCAATGGCATGGCCCATGCCGATACCGCGCTGATGGCACAGAACAGTTTCGGTGCCCGCATCGAGCATGCGCGCTATTTCACCGTGAACGACCTGGCCGCGATGATGTCGATGCAGTACGACAACCAGGGCCTGGCCGCGCTGTGGCCGTTGATCGAGACCGCGATCATGGCGCCGGGCGAGGATGAATGGCTTGAGGCCGCACCGGAGCCGTTGCTGCGCTACAGCCATGGCGAGGCGCGCATGGCGTTGTTCGATCCGGCCGGCTGGTGCGCCCATTACAACCATGACAGTGGCGACTGCGATCGCCTGCAGGGCATCTATGAGCAGTTCCTGATGCGCCAGCGGCAGATGGCGGCGGTGCTGGAAGCACACGGTGTGCCGGTGCTGTTCGTGCATTGCGAGGCGGGACAGGACGCGCGCGAGTTGCTGGCGCGCTGACCGGCGCATGCATTCCGCCGGGCATGGCCCGGCGCTACCGTGTTCCGATTCGGCGGGTGCATCCCGCCGGGCATGGCCCGGCGCTACGGGGCCTTCTGGATCACTGCGCAGGCCAGGCGCGCACCGGCGTTGCCGGTCGGCTGGCTGGTGTAGTCATCCGGATCGGCGTGGACGATCAGGCCACGGCCGATGATGTCGAAATCATCGCCCTTGCCGATGTTCACGTTGCTCGACACCGGGCCATCGATGGTGGCCACGCCCTTGTCGTCGGCCTTGATGTTGGGCATGTCGCCCCCGTGGTGCGGATCACTGGCCACGCTGCCATGGTCCTGCTTGCCCGGGTTGAAATGACCGCCGGCGCTGGTGCCGTCCGGCGCGCTGCAGTCACCCTTCTCGTGGATGTGGAAACCATGTTCGCTGCCGGGCTTCAGGCCACTGATCTGGCCGGTGACGTGCACTTTGCCGTCGACCAGATTGAAGGTGACGCTGCCCTTGGTCTCATTGCCCTGGGTGGGTGCCAGCTCGGCCGTGGCCGAGGCATCGGCAGTGGACGCCGGTTCTGCAGCGGGCGCCGGTTCGGTGGTTGCGCTCTCGGCCGGTGCGGCCGGCGGCGTCTCGGTCTGCGGGGTGTCGGCCGGCTTGCCGCAGGCCGCCAAGCCCAGGGCGGCGATGGCCGCGAACAGTGACGTGTGGATCAGACGCATGGATGCTCTCCTTGGAAGATGGCCGGCGGCGATCAGCGCGTCACGCGGATCACGCCGCAGGCGATGCGAACGCCGGCATTGCCGGCAGGCTGGCTGCGATAGTCATCGGCATTGGCATGCACGACCAATGCGCGTCCTGCGATATCGGTGGCGGCGCCTCCGCCCAGAGTAACCCCCTTGAGGTGGATGTCGACGTTGGCGCGGCCCTGGGCATCGGCACGCAGGTTGTCGATGTCGCCCAGGTGATGCGTGCCGGCACCGGCGCGACCGTGCGCGACGCCGCCGGGATTGAAGTGATTGCCGGCACTGCTGGCATCCACAGCGCTGCAATCACCCCGCTCGTGGATATGGAAGCCTGCCTGCTGCATCGGCTGCAGGCCACCGACCAGGCCGGTGATGTGTACGCCTGCCGGTTCGACCTTCAGCACCAGCCGGCCACTGACGATGCTGGCCGACACCGGGGCAAGATTGGCCTCGGCCTGCTGTGCGGTGCTGGTCACGACCGGCGGCGGTGGCGTGGGCTGCGGCTTCGGCGTACTGCCACACGCGGACAGCAGCGCGGCGGCGGACAGCGGAAGAAGGGCAGGTGACAGGCGCATCGAAGACTCCTTGCAGGTGACACTACGGACGGCATCGTCCATGAGGGATCAACGGTTCGGCAAGCGGATGCGAGGATCGCGTGCAGGAACCGTTCAATGGGGGCCGCGGCGGCGGCCTGCGCCCAGCTTGCGGGTCAGCGTGTTGCGGCCCAGGCCCAGCCGCGCTGCTGCTTCCGCGCGGCGACCGTGGGTGATCTGCAGGGCGGCGTCCAGCAGGGCGTGATCGACCCGCTCGCGCACCTGCGCATGCAGTCCTTCCACGCCTTCCGCCAGTTGCCGCCGCGCCCATTCCGACAGCAGCGCCTCCCACTGCCCCGGGTCGGTGCCGCCGGTGCTGCTGCGCCGGGTGCGTGCCCGGTTGAGCGCGGTATCCACATCGGCCACGCCGATGGTGTCGGCAGCGGCCAGTGCGGCCATCCGCCAGCACACGTTCTCCAGCTCGCGCACATTGCCCGGCCAGTCGTGCTCGCGCAGCGCCTGCAGTGCAGCGGCGGTCAAGCGCTTGGTCGGCGTATCCAGCCGGCGTGCGGCCGCTGCCAGGAAGGTGGTGGCCAGCTGCGCGATGTCCTCGCGGCGCTCACGCAGCGGCGGCAGCTGCAGGCGCACCACGTCCAGGCGATGCAGCAGGTCGGCGCGGAACAGCCCCTGCGCCACCCGTCCTTCCAGGTCCTGGTGGGTCGCTGCGATCACGCGCACATCGACACGGATCAGTTCACGACCGCCGACACGGAAGAACTCGCCCTGCGCCAGCACGCGCAGCAGGCGCGTCTGCAACGGCAGGGGCATGTCGCCGATTTCATCGAGAAACAGGGTGCCACCATCGGCCTGCTCGAAGCGGCCGATGTGCCGGCGCTGTGCGCCGGTGAACGCACCGGCTTCATGCCCGAACAGTTCACTCTCCAGCAGCTCGGCGGGAATGGCGGCGGTGTTCAATGCCACGAACGGGCCCTGCGCACGCGGCGATTCGCGGTGCAGCGCGTTGGCCACCAGCTCCTTGCCGGTGCCGGTTTCACCGGTGATGAGCACCGCCAGCGGCGCCTGCGCGAGCCGGCCGATGGCGCGGAACAGCGCGCGCATCGGCGGCGTATCGCCAACCAGCTGCGGCGACGGGTCGGCGGAGGCCTCCGTGGCCGGTACCGGCGCGGCCAGTGCGGGCGCGACCGCCGGCAGCACGCGCTGGGCCAGTGCTACGGCATCATCCAGATCGAACGGCTTGGACAGGAATTCGTGCGCGCCGCCGCGGAAGGCGCCCGCCGTGCTGGCGACATCGGTGTAGGCCGACATCACCACCACCGGCAGCTGTGGCAAGGCCGCCTTGAGCTTGTCGAGCAGCACCAGGCCGTCATCACCGGGCATGCGCACATCGGTGAACAGCAGTGCTGGCGGCGATCCCTCGGCCAGCGCCTGCAGGGCAGCGGCGGCGCTGTCGAAATCATCGACACGGTAGCCCGCCTCGCGCAGCGCGGTGCACAGCACGAAGCGCACGGCGCGGTCATCGTCGACCACCCAGATCCGCTGGGGTGAAGGGGACGCGTCAGACATCGCGCGGGGCCTCCTCGGCCGGAACGGTGCCGTTGCCGATCGGCAGCAGCAGGGTGAATACGGTATGGCCGGGCCGCGAGCGGTAGGTCAGCGTGCCGCGATGCTCGCGCGCGACCTGCTGGGCCAGCGCCAGGCCCAGGCCGGTGCCTTCGGCGCGACCACTGACCAGGGGCAGGAACAGGTGTTCGGCCAGCTCCTCGGGTACACCGCGACCGTCGTCGGAGATCTCCAGCCGCAGCGCCAGCGTATGCAGCCGCTCGGCAACCCGCGCACCATGCTCCACGCGCGTGCGCAGGGTGATGGTGCCCGCGCCGGCCTGGATCGCATTGCGCACCAGGTTCCACACCGCTTGGGTGAGGCGGTCGGCGTCGCCCTCCAGCTCGGGAATGCTGGGGTCGTAGTCGCGTTGCAGGCGCACCGCCCAGCCCGCTTCGTTCTCGGCCAGGCGCAGCACGCGCTCCAGCGCTGCATGGATGTTCAAGGCGGCATGCGGCGCGGCCGGCGCCGGCGACAGCAGCTGGTCGAGCAGCCCGTTGAGGCGTTCGATCTCCGAACCGATCAGTTCGATCAGCTCGCGCTCGCTGGCATCGCGCTGTGCGGCACGGCGCGCCAGCAGCTGCGCCGCGCCTTTCAGGCCCGCCAGCGGGTTGCGCAGTTCGTGGGCCAGGCCCTTCAGCGCCGCGCTGAGTGCGCTCGGCAAGGCCTGGGTGGGGTCAAGCCCGGGGAACTCGTCGACCGGGTGCGCCTCCAGCAGCCAACCGCCATCATCGCGGCGGCTCATCCAGCCTTCGGCGAAGCGGGGTGCCTCTCCCGGCACTGCCAGTGCCAACCGGTGCAGGCGCAGGCTGTCACGTTCGTCGCGGGCCAGGAAATGGGCCAGCGCCTCTCCCTGCACCTCCAGCGCCGCCAAGGGCTGGCCCAGCAGGCGACGGCCGCTGACGCCCAGCCAGCGGCCGAAGGCCGGATTGCAGCCGGCGATGCGGCCGTCGGCAGCGGCCCAGGCCAAGGGGGTACCCAGGGCATCGAGGGACGGTGGCGGCGCGGGGTCGGACATTGCACCAATGTAGTGCAAAAGCGCGGCAGATGCGTTTCTTCCGCGACCCGAAGCGCCGCGCCGGGCTACAGCTTCATGCTGAGGCCGACGAAGGCGGTGCGGCCGGGGGCAGGCGAGAACATCGGCCGGGCACTGTCCCAGAAGAAGCTGTCGTACCACGCGTAGGCGTACTCGCGTCCGGTGACGTTCTTCAGCTGCAGGTCCACGCTCCAGCGCGGATTGATCCGGTATGTGGCAGTGAGGTCGAGCACGGCGAAGCCGCCGAACCTGCCGGCCACGTTGCGCTCCTCCAGGTAGTAATCGCCCTGCGCGCGCGCCTGCAGGCCCAGCCGCAGTGCCTGGCTGGCCTGGTAGTCCACGCCCAGGTTGCTGATGTGGCGCGGGGTGGCGGCCACTTCGCGGCCCTGCAGGGACACGCCGGGGGCGCGGTTGTCGCGGGTGATCTTCGCTTTCTGGTACGCGTGCGAGGCCCACACCGTCCAGTCATCGCCCACCTGCAGGCTCAACTGCGCGTCCACGCCACGGCGCCGGGTCTTGCCCAGGGTGACGGTGGTGCCGGTGGCCGGCATGTTGGATACCTCGTTCTCCGCATCCTGCTGCCATGCCGCCAGGCGGGCCTGGGCGCCGTCGAAGGGCTGGAACTTCAGGCCCAGCTCCATGCCGGTGTTGGTGGACGGCCGCATCGGCATCTGCCCGGGCGTGAGATAGGCCGGCGCGGTGGCACCGGTCAGCACCTGGAACGTCCGGCCCCAGTTCGCGTAGACGTGGGTGGTGTCGCCCAGGCTGTGGATGACGCTCAGCTTGGGCTGGCCGATGGTGCCGTAGTCCTGCAGCCGCCCGCGGGTGCCATCCATCAACCGCGTGCGGCCACTGAAGCGGTCCACGCGATAGGCCGGCACGATCTTCCAGGCGGCGGCCGGCTGATAGATGGCCTGCAGATAGGCGCCCTGGTTGTCGAAGCTGTGGCGGTCGTCGTTCTGCACGCGGGCCGGCGGACGGGTGAAATCAGTGGGTTCGGCGTAGGCATACCGCTCGCGGATGTAACCGTTGTCCTGCTGCTCATAGTTAAACCCGCCCTCCACCGTCAGCGTGGCTGCGGGCTGCCAGGTGAGCGTGGTGAGCAGGCCGGCCTGGCGCTCGTCCCACCGCCGCCGCTGGCGCGGCAGGTTGCCGGTGGGCAGGTCGCTGAAGGTCACGCGCCGATCGTCCTGGTAACGGTTGTAGTACAGCCGGGTGCCGAGAACGAGCGCGTCGGACAGCTTCAGGTCCAGATGCGCGGCGAACTGGCGCATGTCGCGGTCGTCGCCGTCATGGGCGTTGCGCAGGTCGCTGCCACGGCGGTGCGTGCGCAGTTCCTCGGCCGTCATGAAGCCGGGTTCGTCCGCCTCGTGGTGATAGGCGCGCGCGGTCAGGCCCACACGCAGGCCATCGTCCAGGGAACCGTAGAACCACTTGCCGCCCAGCGAATACTTCCTGGAGGTGTCGTGCTCGCGGTAACCCTCGCTGGCCTGGGTGCCGATGAAGTAGTTCTGCGCGAAGCCGTTGGATTCGCGCCCCACCGCCAGCTGCGCATCGCGCGTGTTGTAGCTGCCATAGGCCAGTCGCGCATCGGTGTAACTGCCGCCCTGGCGGGTGCCGAAGTTCACGTTGCCGCCGATGTTGTGCAGCCCATACCGCGGATCGTTGGTCCCGCGCACCACCTCGATGTAGCTGATTTCCAGCGGGAACAGCATGTCGATGAAGCGCTGGTTGCCGCTGTTGACGTTGCTCGGGATGCCATCGATCAGGGTCTTGATGGCATTGAGGTAACCCTCGCCATTGAAGGCGCGGAAACTGACCTTGCCCGACTCGGCGCCCTGGCGTGTTTCGGTCAACTGGATGCCGGGCATCTGCCCGAGCAGTTCCCAGCTGTGGGACACGGTGCGGTCTTCAATCTGGTCTGCGCCCAGCACGTCAACGGAGGTGAGTACCTGGTGCGCGCTGAGGGCGCCCTCCCGGTGCTGGTGGACATCGACCTTGCCCAGGGTGAGCGCGGCGTCGGCCGACTGCGCCAATGCGTCAGGGGCAAAGGGAGCCGCCGCCAGGGCGGCCAGCAGCGTGGGGGTCTTCATGGGGAGGGAGATGGGGTGCCAAAAGTGAAACGTTATAACATTTCAGTTTTGGCAGCCATCGGGTGCGCCGGTCTGCCGGGCGTCATGCAGACGGGTAACCGGTCGCTTCCCTGGCCTTCTTCCAGGCGCTTTCAAATTCGCGCGCGCTGATCTCGTCGTCGGAATCGAAATCCAGGAACGAGACCGGCTGGTCGGCCAGCATGAAACGGTCATCGCTCTGGCCGTTTTCATCGGCCCACACCATCTTGGAACCGTAGATCTCCACCTGGCGGACGATCCTGTCGCCCCGTGCTTCCATCAGTACGTTGCCCTTGCCGAGGCCCGATTCGGCCCAGTGCTTGTAGTACTTCTTTGCGTTCTTCATTGCCGGAGTCCTGGCTGCGGAGGCAGCCGGAGAGTTCAGAGGGCGGCATTATCGCCCAGCGGGCACCGCAGGGGCCCGGCGATCACGGCAGAAGGCCCCGGCTCACCGCCGGGGCCCCTGCACTCACTTCTGCTGCAGGAAGGCCAGCAGGTCCTGGTTGACCTTGTCCTTGTGGGTTTCGGTCAGGCCATGCGGCGCACCCGGGTAGACGATCAGGCGGGCGCCCTTGATCAGCTTGGCCGACATGCGGCCCGCGACGTCGATCGGCACGATCTGATCGTCATCACCGTGGATCACCAGCGTCGGTACGTCGAACTTCTTCAGGTCCTGGCGGAAATCGGTTGCCGAGAATGCGGCGATCGAATCGTAGGTGTTCTTGTGGCCGCCCAGCATGCCCTGCGCCCACCAGGCGTCGATCATGGCCTGCGAAACCTTCGCGCCGGGGCGGTTGAAGCCATAGAACGGGCCGGAGGGAATGTCGCGGTACAGCTGCGAGCGGTTTTCCAGCTGCGCCTTGCGCAGTCCATCGAACACTTCGATCGGTACGCCGCTGGGGTTGTCGGCGGTCTTGAGCATGAGCGGCGGCACCGAGCTGATCAGCACGGCCTTCTTCACCCGGCTGGTGCCATGGCGGCCGATGTAGCGCGCCACTTCGCCACCACCGGTGGAGAAGCCCACCAGGGTCACGTCATGCAGATCCAGCGTGTTGATCACCGTGGCCAGGTCATCGGCATAGTGGTCCATGTCGTTGCCTTCCCACGGCTGGCTGGAGCGTCCATGACCGCGGCGGTCATGCGCGATCACGCGGTAGCCGTGGTCGGCCAGGAAGATCATCTGCGACTCCCAGCTGTCCGAGTCCAGCGGCCAGCCGTGGCTGAAGGTGACCACCGGGCCATCCTTCGGACCCCAGTCCTTGTAGTAGAGCTGCACGCCATCGGCGGTGGTGAGGGTGCTGGCGGTACGGGCGACGGCGGTGACGGCGGTGGCGGGCGCCGCTTGCGCAGCCTGGGCGGACAGGCCGGCCTGCAGGGACAGGGCCAGGGCAGTGGCGGCCAGGGTGCGGGTGACGGTGTTCATGGTGGAATCTCCTGCGAAGTGGGTGGGTTTCGACAGGTCCACTTTGCGCCCCTTTCCGGGACTGTTTGCTACGTAAAGTCCTTAAAATTTGACCATTCGTCCGCCAATCCGGACATCCCGCGCCCGCGACCGCGTCCACGCGCGGGCGTCGCCGCGGCCCGGTCTGCGGTCAGCGGGCCGGCAGCGCCACGCCCTTCGGCCACAGCAGCCACAGGCTGCCCTGCTGCTTCATGTCGCCGGCCAGCTTCCCGGCGGCATCACCGGTGCCCCAGTACAGATCGGCGCGGACTTCGCCGGCAATGGCGCCACCGGTATCCTGCGCGGCCACCGGGCGTACCAGCGGCGTGCCGTCCGGACGGGTGGTCGACAGCCACAGCAGGCTGCCCAGCGGTACCACGGTGCGATCCACCGCAACGCTGTAGCCGGCGGTCAGCGGCACGTTCAACGAACCGCGCGGGCCTTCCGGGCTGTCCGCGCTGCGCACGAAGAACACGTAGCTGGGATTGCTGCGCAGCAGCTCCGGAACACGCGCGGGATTCGCCTTCGCCCACGTGCGGATGGCGTCCATGGTGACGTCTTCCTTGCGCAGTTCGCCCTGCTCCACCAGCCAGCGGCCGATGGCGCGGTAGGGATGGCCGTTCTGCTCGGCGTAGGCCAGCCGCACCTGCGTGCCATCGGCCAGGCGCACGCGGCCCGAGCCCTGGATCTGCAGCAGCTGCAGGTCCATCGGATCGGTCAGCCAGGCCAGTACCGGCGCCCTGGCACCCTTGCCGGCGATGGTGCCTGCGTCGTCATAGGGCTTGAGCACTTTGCCGTCCAGGCGGCCGCGCAGGCGCTTGCCCTTCAGTTCGGGGTAGACGCTGTCCAGCTGCACCACGATCAGATCATCGGGGGTGCCATAGACCGGCACTGTTGCCGTGTCCGTGCGGCTGAGGCTGCCGGGGTAGATCGGCTCGTAGTAGCCGGTGATCAGGCCTTCGGCATGCTGGCCACCCGCACGCAGCGCATGGACGTCCAGATCACGCTGCAGGAACTGGCGGATGGCGGCCGGGTCCTTGTCTGAAACCGCAGCGGCTGTGGCGCAGGGCCTGGCCCAGACCGCATCGTTCTTCAGGCGGGTGCAGCTGCTGCGCCAGGCGACGAAGCCGGCCTGCAGGTCACTGTCCGAGACCGGCGGCAGCGCGCTCCATTCAACCCTGGCGTAGGTGGCAGCAGCGGGCGTGGCAGCGGCGGGAGCGCCTGGGCGGGTGCCGGTGGTGGAACACGCGGCGAGCAGGGCTGCACCCAGCAGGAGAAGCAGCGCGCGCGGCAACGACTTAACAATGATCATGGTCGCAATGTAGTGGGACGGGTGCTGGCCCGGCAACCTCATGCAGGTGTAGCGCCGGGCCGTGCCCGGCCGAAAGCGGATCCCGCGCTGCGCGCTCGCCGGGCATGGCCCGGCGCTACCGGCATTCCGACCCGGCGCTGCCGGTCACGGCGTCTGCAGCAGCAGCGAGTAGAGGATGCGCGCGTCTTCCGCATCCAGTGTCGTCGGCAGATCATCGCTGCCACGGAATCGACGGTGGAACGCGGCCACCGCCGCGTCCCGATCTTCCAGCGGGTAACCGAAGCGGGCCAGCGCATTCCAGGCATCGAAGCCTTCCGGTGCGGGGCCATCGCTGGCACGCGGCCACACGCCGAAGCCGGCCTCTGCCAGCTGCTGCCACGGGAAGAAGCGGCTGGGATCCTGCTTGCGCGTCGGCGCCAGGTCGGCGTGGCCGATGACCTGCCGCGGCGGAATGTCCAGGCGCGCGGTGAGGTCGCGCAGCAGCACGATCAACGATTCGATCTGCGCCGCACTGAACGGTGTGCGGCCGTTGTTGTCCAACTCGATGCCGATGGACGCCGAGTTGAGATCGGTGATGGTGCCCCATCGGCCCGTGCCGGCATGCCAGGCTCGACGTTGATCGCTCACCAGCTGGTAGCGATGGCCATCGGCGCCGATCAGGTAATGCGCGCTGACCCGGCCGCCACTGTTGGCGGTGCGCAGCGTGCGCAGGCTCTGCTGCACCGACTCCTGTTCGGTGTGGTGGATGACGATGATGACCGGACCCCGCGCGTTGTGGTTCGGCGAAGGCACCCAGGTCGCGAGCGGATTGCGCGGCTCCGGCGGAGCGGACGCACAGGCGGCCAGCAGCAGGCAGGCCGAGAGCAGCAGGGACGTGCGGATCGGGTGCATGCCCCTGATTGTGCGTGATCGGGATGGATCGTGCATGGAAGGGCAGGCGGCGCGTGGCCGGTGCCCTGACGGACGCAGCCGGGCATGGCCCGGCTGCACAGCGTGCGGGCGGCCCTTCCGGACCGCCCGCCCCTGCATCAGGCCTCGTAGGCCGATTCGCCGTGCGAGGTGACGTCCAGGCCGGTACGTTCGGCCTCTTCAGTCACGCGCAGGCCGACCACCACCTTCACCAGCAGCAGGATGACCGCGGTCACCACGGCCGACCACACCACCGTCAGGCCGACGCTGACCACCTGCACCCACACCTGGTGGCCGATATCCAGATCGGCCTTGGTGCCGCCCAGCGACTGCGCGCTGAACACACCGGTGAGGATCGCGCCGACGATGCCGCCGACGCCATGCACGCCGAACACATCGGCCGTGTCATCCACCTTCAGCAGGCGCTTGAGACCGGTGACGCCCCACACGCAGACGGTACCGGCGACGAAACCAATGACGATGGCACCCAGCGGCCCGACCGTACCGCACGCGGGCGTGATGCCGACCAGGCCGGCCACCGCGCCGGAGGCCGCACCCAGCGCCGACGGCTTGCCCTTGCCGATGGCTTCCACCAGCGTCCAGCCCAGCACTGCGGCGGCGGTGGCCAGCACGGTGTTGAGGAAGGCCAGCGATGCCACGGTATCCGCCGCCGCGGCGGAGCCGGCGTTGAAGCCGAACCAGCCCACCCACAGCAGCATCGCGCCGATGTAGGTGAACGGCACGTTGTGCGGCTTCAGCGCGGTCTGGCCGTAGCCGAGGCGCTTGCCGACGAACCACGCGGCGACCAGCCCGGCGACGCCGGCGTTGATGTGCACCACGGTGCCACCGGCGAAGTCGATCGCGCCCAGCTCACCCAGGTAGCCGCCACCCCAGACGATATGCGCCATCGGGATGTAGCTGAAGGTGAACCACAATGCCGAGAACAGCAGCACCGCACGGAACTTGATGCGCTCGGCGAAGGCACCGACGATCAGCGCGGTGGTGATGCCGGCGAAGGTCGACTGGAAGGCGACGAACAGATAATCCGGCAGGCCCGCGATCGGCGTGTTGCCCACCGAGTCGGGCGTGAAGCCCTTCAGGAACGCGAACTCGGTGAATGAACCGAAGAACGGATTGCCGGCGCTGAACACCGCGCTGTAGCCGTAGGACACCCACAGCAGCAGCACCAGCGAGAACACCACCAGGATCTGGCTCAGCACGGACAGCACGTTCTTCGAACGCACCAGGCCGCCGTAGAACAGGGCCAGGCCCGGCACCACCATCAACAGCACCAGCAGGGTGGAGGTCAGCATCCAAGCGACGTCGCCGTGATCGAAGGCCGGGGCCGCAGCCTCGGCAGCCGCGGGCGCGGCGGCGGCCGGTGCCTGCAGCGGCTCGACCGCCACCGGTTCACTGTTCAACGGTGTCACCTGGGCCTGGGCGTGGGCATTGCCCGGCCAGACGCCCGCGGCCAGCGCGCTGAGCAGCATCAGCAGGCACACCAGATGGAACCGGGCTTGCCACCCGGTGAGAAGGCGCATCTTCATTGGGGGAGTCTCCGGAAGGGGGTTACAGCGCGTCTGCACCGATTTCGCCGGTGCGGATGCGGATGACCTGTTCGACGGCGGTGACGAAGATCTTGCCGTCACCGATCTTGCCGGTACCTGCCGACGATTGGATCGCCTCGATCACCGCATCGGCGCGCTCGTCGGTGACCACGGTTTCGATCTTGATCTTGGGCAGGAAATCGACGACGTACTCTGCGCCGCGGTACAGCTCGGTATGGCCCTTCTGGCGGCCGAAGCCTTTCACTTCGGTCACGGTGATGCCCGACACGCCAGCATCGGAGAGGGCCTCGCGGACCTCGTCGAGCTTGAACGGTCGGATGATGGCGGAGATCAGTTTCATGCGCATGTCCCGATGGTGGATGGGGCCAGCGCGCCAACGCGCGATGGCATCAGGCAACCACGGGCCATCACATCGATGGCCGTGGCTGTTGCACCGGACACGAACGGGGCCGGGACGGTCGTGCCTCTCTCCTTGCACGACCGACGCGGGAGGGAGGGCGGCCCATGTCGCGTATCCGGTCTCTCTTGCCCCTGGATCAACGGACCCACGGTCCGCTCTACCACGGTGGGCCGGAGCCCACCCTGCGGCTCCCCAGCCGCAAAGATCGGAGGCGATGGCGGCGGGTGGGAGGGGGAAGCCCGCCGCCATCGCCGCCCGGTCAACTGGCGTAGTACAGCTGGTATTCCAGCGGGTGGGTCGCCGCGCGGAACTTGGTCACTTCCTGCATCTTCAGCGCGATGTAGCCGTCGATGAAGTCATCGCTCATCACGCCGCCGGCCTTCAGGAACTCACGGTCCTTGTCCAGTGCTTCCAGCGCCTGGTCCAGCGAGGAGCAGACCTGCGGAATCAGCTTCTCTTCTTCCGGCGGCAGGTCGTACAGGTCCTTGTCGCTCGGTGCGCCCGGGTCGATCTGGTTCTTGATGCCGTCCAGGCCGGCCATCATCAGCGCGGTGAAGGTCAGGTAGCCGGACTGGATCGGATCGGGGAAGCGCATTTCGATGCGGCGCGCCTTCGGGTTGGAGACCCACGGAATGCGGCACGACGCCGAACGGTTGCGCGCCGAATAGGCCAGCATCACCGGTGCTTCGAAGCCCGGCACCAGGCGCTTGTAGCTGTTGGTGCCCGAGTTGGCGAAGGCGTTGATGGCGCGGGCATGCTTGAAGATGCCGCCGATGTACCACAGCGCCAGCTGGCTCAGGCCGCCGTAACCGTCGCCGGAGAACAGGTTGGCGCCGCCCTTGGACAGCGACTGGTGCACGTGCATGCCGCTGCCGTTGTCGCCGACGATCGGCTTGGGCATGAAGGTGACGGTCTTGCCGTTGCGGTGCGCGACGTTCTTGATGACGTACTTCATGCGCAGCAGCTCATCGGCCTTCTGCACCAGGGTGCTGAACTTGGTGCCGATCTCGCACTGGCCGGCGGTGGCCACTTCGTGGTGCTGCACTTCCACTTCGATGCCGACCTGTTCCAGCGTCTTGCACATTTCCGCACGCAGATCGTGCAGGGTGTCGGTCGGCGGCACCGGGAAGTAGCCGCCCTTCACGCCCGGGCGGTAGCCGCTGTTGGCGCCGTCGTACTTCGCGCCGCTGTTCCAGGCGGCCTCTTCCGAGTCGACCTTGAAGAAGGTGTTGCCCATTTCATTGGCGAAACGGACCGAGTCGAAGATGAAGAATTCCGGTTCCGGGCCGAAGAACGCCGATTCGGCGATGCCCGAGGACTTCAGGTACGCCTCGGCGCGCTTGGCGATGCCGCGCGGGCAGCGACCGTAGGCCTGCATGGTGGCCGGATCGAGGATGTCGCAGCTGATCACCAGGGTCGGATCGGCGTAGAACGGATCGACGTAGGCGCTGGACGGATCGGGCAGCAGGACCATGTCCGATTCGTTGATGCCCTTCCAGCCGGCGATCGAGCTGCCATCGAACATCTTGCCTTCTTCGAACAGCGACGCTTCGACGATGCTGACCGGGAAGGTGACATGCTGTTCGACACCCCGCATGTCGACAAAGCGCAGATCGACGAACTCGATCTGGTTGTCCTTGATCAGCTTCTCAACGTTTTCCACGGACATCGGTACGACCTCGGATGGGAATGAATGCCTGCTGAGGTAGAGCAATGACCGTGCCAACTTTCTGCAGCCTGCAAGTCCTTGATTTCACACAGCGTGCACTGCGTCAGTGCGGGACGGCCTGCACCAAAGGGGTGCGCAGGCGAACGGATGCACCCCTTTGGTGCGGCATGGATGGTCTATCCTCTCGACCTTCTTCCGCCGCACGCGCCCGCACCATCCATGTCCGACCTGCTCTCCGCCCTGCTGCTGGGCATCCTCGAAGGCTTGACCGAATTCCTGCCGATCTCCAGTACCGGCCACCTGCTGATCGCCCAGCATTGGCTGGGCGCACGTTCGGATTTCTTCAACATCATCATCCAGGCCGGCGCGATCCTGGCCGTGGTGCTGGTGTTCCGCCAGCGCCTGTGGAGCCTGGCCACCGGCCTGGGACAGCGCGAGAACCGCGACTACGTGTTCAAGCTGGGCGCGGCATTCCTGGTCACCGCCGTGGTCGGGCTGCCGGTGCGCCTGCTCGGCTGGGAACTTCCGGAAACGGTCAGCCCGATCGCCTGGGCGCTGATCATCGGCGGCATCTGGATGCTGCTGGTGGAGCTCTATACCGCGCGCCTGCCCGACCGCGACCAGGTCACCTGGACGGTGGCGATCGGCGTCGGTCTGGCACAGGTGGTGGCCGGCGTGTTCCCCGGCACCTCGCGCTCGGCGTCGGCCATCTTCCTGGCCATGCTGCTCGGCCTGAGCCGTCGTGCAGCCGCTGCCGAGTTCGTGTTCCTGGTCGGCATCCCCACCATGTTCGCCGCCAGCGCCTATGCGTTCCTTGAGCTGGCCAAGAAGGGACAACTGGCCAGCGAGAACTGGACCGATGTCGGCGTGGCGTTCGTTGCCGCCGTCATCACCGGCTTCATCGTAGTGAAGTGGCTGCTGGGCTACATCAAATCGCACCGCTTCACCGCGTTCGCCCTGTACCGCATCGCGCTGGGTGCCGCACTGCTGCTGTGGTTGCCGTCCGGCACCTGAACAGCGGCCGGGAACGGCAACCCCGTTGCCGGCCCCGCCCCGTTTCCCCCTCGGTTCCCCAAGGAGAATCACCATGAACCGCAAGCTCACCCTGCTCCTCCCGCTGGCCCTGCTGGCCGCCTGCAGCCAGACCCCGGCCCCGGCCGGAACCGGCGGCGACGACGTGGCCCCGGCGGCGACCAAGGCGGCAGACCAGCAGACGCTGGCGCACCTGGACGCGCAGCGCCTGCAGAGCCAGCACTGGCGGCTGCAGAAGGCCACGGCCGCCGACGGCACGCGCATCGACGCGCTGTTCGCCCGTGAAGACAAGCCGGTCACCCTGGACTTCGTCGATGGCCGCCTGTCGGTCAGCAATACCTGCAACCGCATGAGTGGCGGTTACACCCTGGCCGACGGAAAGCTGAGTGTCAGCGCGATGGCCTCGACGATGATGGCCTGCGCGGACAAGTCGCTGATGGCGCTGGACGAGGCCGTGTCCAGCCGCCTGCAGGGCGAACTGAAGGCCGAGCAGGATGCCGCCGGCACGCTGACCCTGACCAGCGCACAGGGCGACACGCTGGTCTTCGCTCCGGAACCCACCGCTGAAACCCGCTACGGCGGCACCGGCGAAACCGTGTTCCTGGAAGTGGCCGCCCGGACCGAGAAGTGCTCGCACCCGCTGATCCCGGACTACCAGTGCCTGCAGGTCCGCGAGGTGAAGTATGACGACAAGGGCCTCAAGCAGGGCGAGCCGGGCAAGTTCGAGAACTTCTACGGCAACATCGAGGGCTACACCCACGAAGACGGCGTGCGCAACGTCGTGCGGGTGAAGCGCTACGAGGTGAAGAACCCGCCGGCCGATGCGCCCTCGCAGGCGTATATGCTGGACATGGTGGTCGAGTCGGCCGTCGAGAAGAAGTAAGCATGAAGAAGGGCGGCCGCAGGGCCGCCCTTCTGCATTGCCGCCGGGCGTACTGCCCGGCGCTGCAGAAACACGCTGCGCGGTCAGGCCAACGCCGGATTCAACGTGTAGGTGCCGTGCAGCGCCGCCTCGGCCAGCACATGGCCATGCATGGCGCGATGGACATCCGCGGCGGTGAAGCGCTCCGGCAACGCCAACGCGGCCACGTCCAGCGCGAACACACGGAAGAAGTAGCGGTGCAGCCGCTCGTCGTTGAACGGCGGGTACGGGCCGTCGTAGCCCAGGTAATCGCCGGCCATGTCCGGGTTGCCGGCGAACCAGCCGGTGAAGTCGTTCAGGCCCTGCCGGCTGCCGGCCGGACCGGCCGGTGCGGCCTTGCCCTTGACCACGAAGCCGTCGCTGCAGCTGCCCGCGGCGATTTCGTGCACGCTGGCAGGAATGTCGGCCATCACCCAGTGCACGAAGTCGCAGCGCGGCTGGTCGCGTGGCACGGTCATATCGCTGCGGCCGACGGTATCCGGCACGGTCGGCACATCCGGGTCCACACAGATCAGCACGAACGAACGGGTGCCCTCGGGCACATCGCTCCATGCCAGGTGGGGATTGCGGTCCGGCGCGAAACCGGCGGTGTCGCCGGCGGCGAATTCGCGGTCGATCGGTGCGCCGTTGGTCAGGCTGTGGCTGCTCAGTTTCATCGGGCGGTCCTCACTCTTCCGGGTAGCCCAGGCGCACCGCGATCGGTGTCAGCTGGGCGAAAGCGGCGCTCATCACGTCGCGGTAGTGGCGCCAGTGGCCCGGCGGGAAGCGCGGCACCCCAAGCTGGGCTGCCACGGGCATGGGGCGCTCGAACAGGCGTCCCAGCAGCTCGGCCATCGCCTGCGCATCATTGCCGATGTGGTCGATCCGCAGCAGCACATGCGGGTACAGATCTTCCTCGTTCAGGGTCGCGACCTGGGCCAGCGCACGCGCCAGCCATTCGCCGGCCTCGGCCAGCGAGGTCATCGCCAGCGGCGCGGCAGCGCCATAGGCCACCCAGTCCAGCAGCATGTCGCGCGGATCACGCAGCACGATCAGCAGGCGGCCCTGCGGCAGCTGCGGGCGCAGGGCCCACAGCAGCGCGTTGTCCCACCACAGCAGCCAGTCGATGATCGTGTCGCCCTGGACGCCGCGCGCCGGCAGCTGCTCGCGCCAGCGCTGCACCAGCCGCTCCGGCGTCAGCACGCCGGACGCCAGGTCCTGCAGCGTGTGGTAGTTCTGGAACGCGTCATCCGGTGGGTTGCTGGTGTAGCGATCACTGCGCAGCACCGGGCTGGCAGCGGCCAGGCCAGTCGCCACGCGCTCCACGCCCGAACCCGGTGCGCCCCACAGGAAGATCGGCGCGGACGTGTTGGATTCGTCGACACTGCCCTTGTCCGGCCAGCTCGGCGGTGCCTTCGCCTGCGGCGGCAGCGGCAGGCGCTGCGGCGCCTGGTCGGCCTGCAGCGCCAGCCAGGTCGCCACGGCGGCATCCGGTTGCCCGGCGCGATCCTGGATCTCGCCCAGCCACGTGCGCAGGTCAGCGCGATGGCCTTCTGCGGCCTGTTCGATCAGCGCCTGCACGCGGGCGACGGCAGCGGCGGGATCACGCTGCAGCAGGCCCTCGACAAGGCGGGACTCGGCGCTGACACGGCCCGGCTCGAGGCCGACGATGCGTTCTGCGATCGCTTCGGCCTGTGCGTGCTCACCGGCCATGTCGTGCAACCGCAGGCGCGCCTCCAGCGCGGGCACATGGCCGGGCATCGCTTCGATCCAGCGCTCGACCACGGCAACCGCCGCATCGCTGCCCACCTCTTCCACCGACAGGCGCGCCAGCCACAGGTCATGCAGCTGCGCGTTGTTTTCCAGCGCCGCATCCAGGCGTGCGCGCGCTTCTTTCTCGCGGCCCAGCCGCTGCCACGACATCAGCAGCAGCTGCAGCATCTGCCGGTCTGCCGGCTGCGATTCCAGCAGCGGCAGCAGGTGCTCCAGCGCCTGCAACGGCTGCCCGCTGCGCAGCGCCAGCTCGCCGGCCAGGCGCCGCAGCGATGCGTGGTCCATGCCTGGCTGCTGCAGTGCCACCTGCATGGCCTCGGCGGCGGCATTGAGATTGCCCTGCCGCAACGCCAGCTGCACGACCAGACCGTGCAGGGACGACAGCGACGGGTTGAGCTCCAGCACGCGGCGGAAGGCCTGCTCGGCGAATGCCAGCATGTCCTTGCCCAGATAGGCAAAGCCCAGTGCATAAAGCACGCGCGGATCATTCGGCTGGGCCTGGTTGGCCTGCGACAGCAGCGCCAGCGCGCGATCAGGATCGTCACGACGCAGGGCGATCATGCCGTCGATGTGCAGCAGATCGGGATGATCCGGTTCGACGCGCGCGGCCAGGGTCGACAGGCGCTGGGCTTCGTCGAAGTCATTGCGGCCGATCGCCAGGTGCGCCTGCATCAGGTAGGCGGAAAAGGCGTTCGGATTGAGATCGGTGGTACGCAGCAGCGCCTCGTCGGCGCCCTGGTATTCGCGCAGGGCCAACAGCAGGCCGGCATGCTGCAGATGCAGCTGGGCGTCGTCCGGGGCCAGCCGCAGCGCCTGCTGCAGGGCATCCATCGCGTCGCCGGGCTTGCCCTGCTGCTGCAGCGCAAGCGCCAGCCAGCGGTGGGCCGCGGCCAGGCCGGGTTCGTCACGGGTCCACGCCTGGGCCAGCTGCACGGCCTGCCCGGCCTCGTTCTGGCGCAACGCTTGGATGATCTGGTCTTGCATGGCGGTCCGGTTCAAGGGCAAACCCTCATTGTAGCGGCCTGCGCGCCGGTCCCGGTTCAGGCCTGCAGAACCCGCCGCAGGCGCTGCGCCACCCAGCGCTCGGAGAAGCCGTCACCACGCCAGTTTTCCAGGAAACCGCAGTGACCGCCCCAGCACGCCGTTTCCAGATGCGCCTGGCGTGGCAGCTGCCAGTCGCGGAATGTGGAATACGGGATCACCGGATCATCCTGTGCCATCAGGATGTCGGCCGGTACCTGCAGCCCGGACAGGCGATCACCGGCAATCGAGTAGCCGTCGAAGTAGGCCTGCAGCGAACCGAAGGTGGTATGGCGCTCGACCAGCCATGCGGTCAGCGCGCGGATGTCCAGCTTCAGCACGCGATCGTCGCAATCACTCAACTCGGGGAACAGGTCGCGCTTGCGGCGCAGCGAGACGGTCCACTTGCGGCGGAAATACCAGTCGTACATCGCCGGGCCGTTCTCGATGCTCTCCATGGTCAACGCCGGGTCCAGCACCGGGCACACCGAGGCCACCCGCAGCAGCGGCACGCCGGCTGCCGGCGCACGCAGCGCCAGGCGCAGCACGAAGTTGCCGCCCAGCGAGTAGCCAGCGGCGACCAGCGGCAGGTGTGGCCAGCGCTGGGCGACATCGCCCGCGGCATGCACCACTTCGTCGATCAGGTTGGAATGGAAGATGCCGGGATTGAGGTGATGGGTGTTGCCATGGTCACGGAAGTTCAGCCGCACCACGTCGAAGCCCTGCTCGAGCATGCGTGCGGCGGCCATGCGCATGTAGCTGGACTCGGCGCTGCCTTCCCAGCCATGCAGCAGCAGTGCGACGCCACGTGGCTCGCGCCCCTCGACGTGGCTGTGCCAGCCCTGCAGGCGCACGCCCTCGCCACCATCGAGGATCATTTCCTCGCTGACCGCGCCGGTGGCGGCCAGCAGCAGCAGGCCGCGCTGCAGGCGCATGCGGCTGGAACTGAGCATCGACTGCAGGTGGGGATTGCGCAGCCAGCGCGGCGGCTGGTAATCGGCCGCGGTCAGCATCGACGCGGATGCGTCGACAGGCGGTGGCGGGACCAGGGCCACCACGGCCTCATTCCCCGCTCATGGCCGCCACGATGCGCGCGCGCGAGGTTTCCGCGATGCGCCGACGGCCTTCCAGGTCCTGGGCACCGATCGGTGACAGGAAGTGCACTTCCGCACGTCGCGCCGGCTCACCGAGCAGGCGCAGGAAATTGGCGAAGAAGCTCTCGCCCGGGCCAAAGGCCACGATCGTCTGCGCGTCGCCCTTGGTTCCATACACCAGCGCCACCGGCTGCACCGGCACACCGGTCTCCACTGCCGCCTGGAAGATCCGGGCGTGGAACGGGCCCACTTCGTGACCGCCGCGGGTGCGCCCTTCCGGGAACACGCCCACGGCCTTGCCTTCACGCAGGCGATCGGCCATCACCTGCATCACCCCACCGAGCGACTCGGTGTTGCCACGCTGGTGGAAGATGGTCTGGCCGCGCGCGGCCAGCCAGCCGACCACCGGCCAGCCGGCGATCTCGCGCTTGGCGACGAAGCCCATCATGCGCTGGCTGTGCAGGATGCTGATGTCGACCCAGCTGACGTGGTTGGCGACGAACAGCACCGCGCCGGGCAGCGGCTGGCCGATGCGCTCCAGGCGGAAACCGAAGATCCACATCAGGCCGCCCTGCCACGCGTTCACCACTTTGGAACCGAGACGGTCCTGGCCCACGCGCAGGTTCGCCCACGGCGCAAGCATGCCCAGCAGGGTGAGCGGCAGGAACACAAGGATGTGGACCAACAGCAGCGGTACGCGGTACAGGTAACGGCACACACGCGCCACGCCGCCGCGGGGGGCCGGAGTGGGGGAAGTCATCCGCGCACGATACCGGAGGGCTGCCATCGCTGCCAGCTGGTTCAGGCCATAAATCCGCTTGATCGGGGCAATCGGCGGGGAACGCTGGGTTCCGCCGCTGTCGCGGGCCTGGCCGGGGGCTCAGCCGTGGCCGGCAGCCACCACGGCCAGGGTCAGCCGCGAGATGCACACCAGCCGGCCCTGCTCGTCCTCGATGCGGATCTCCCACAGCTGCGTGCTGCGACCCACGTGCAGCGCGCGTGCGGTACCGGTGACGGTGCCCGAACGCACCGCGCGCACGTGGTTGGCGTTGATTTCCAGGCCCACGCAGATCTGCTTGCCGGCCTCCACGCACAGATTGCCCGCGCTGCTGCCCAGGGTCTCGGCCAGCACCACCGATGCGCCGCCGTGCAGGATGCCGTAGGGCTGGCGGGTGCGCTCGTCCACCGGCATGGTGGCCTGCAGCCAGTCTTCACCGGCAGCGCTGAAGACGATGCCCAGCGACGCGATGGCCGTGTTGCGGCTGAGCGCATTGAGCTGCTCGAGGGATACGGCTTCGCGGAACACCTGGGTCATGCGGGCACCTTCAGAGGATGGGGACGAGGCCGGCGCCGAATGCGGTCAGCATGCGCACCAGCAGCCATTTCGGTCCGACGTTGACTTCGGGGAAGTCGCCCACGGCGACGTAGCACTGGTGGAAGTCCGGGCTCTGCCGGGGCAGCGGCTGCGGGCAGTCCGGACCCGGCTTGAACTCGTAGTCGGTGGCGTAGCGCCACGGCCAGAAATCGAGGATCGGCAGCGCCTCGGAGGCCTTGCCGACGCTGTAGTTGAGCCCGGACAGCACCGGCGGCTTGGCGCGTGGCGCGACCGTCCAGGAGTTCTGCGGGTGGATGTCGCGCAGGATGCTCTGCGCCAGCTGCTCGGCGAACACCGGATCGTCGATGATCACCGCACCTTCGGTGTTGTAGTTCTCGCTGCGCGGATCGAAGTTGTGGGTGCCGACCACGCCGATGCGGCGGTCGACCACCAGCGACTTCGCGTGCAGCCCCATGCGCGCACCCTTGCGGGTCACAGGCAGCGGCTTGTTGACCGCCTTGCTGCCCAGGAACGAGGGCCGCGTCTCGGTGCGCAGCAGGCGCGTTTCCACTTCACTGCCGGCGGCGCGGCGGCGCGCCCGCGCATTCTCGTAGGCGCTGCCGGTGCGGGGGCGGTAAACCGCCGGCGCTTGGTCGGCGCCCGTCGTGGGGGCGGTGGCGTCGGTGGCGGTGGACGAACCGCCGCTGCGGGCGTTGCTGCCGGCAGCGCTGCCGCCGATCAGCGGATTGCGCCCGCCGCTCTCCTGGCCAGGCGGCGCCTCGATCGGGTCCGGCAGCAGGTTGCGGTAGTCGACCGGCGCATCGAGCGGGAACGGCTTGTATTCGAAGATGTTGAAGCCCAGCTCACGCATGTTGCGCCGCTTGTACTTGTACGACAGCGCGTAGACGATCGGGTTGTCGGTGGCCGCCAGGCTGTTGGTGGACACCAGCACGCGCGGCGGCTGCGGACGCTTGCGCAGGTCGCGGAACAAGGTCTGCGCGGGCTTGGACAGCACCAGGTACGGCGTCTGCAGGATCACTTCGTGCTGCGCGCTGGCGATCAGCGCGTCGAGCTGTGGCTCGGTGACGTGCTGGCTGGCCAGCGGCGCATCGACCTTTTCGCGCCGATGCTTTCGCGGCAGGTCGGCAACGTAGCGCACCGACGCCACCGGCAACGCGGTGTCGACGAAGGAGCGGGTGACGAAGTCCATGTCGTTGGCCTCCGCGCTGACCCGCTGCACCCGCTCGGGACGGCGGAAGGCGGCGGGCGGCAGGGTCGGCACGCCCTCGCGCAGCAGTGTGCGCCCGACGTCGTTCAGGCGTTCGGCCGGCACGCTGCGGCGGGCGCGCCAGAACGCATCGAAGTTGGCCGCCATCTCGCGTGCTTCCGGGCCGGCGATCAATACATCGCGATCGCGGAAGTTGTACTCGCGGTCCCAGTCGTAATAGTCGTCCTGGTAGTTGCGGCCGCCAACCACGCCGATTGCGTCATCAATCACCAGCAGCTTGTTGTGCATGCGCTGGTTGAAGCGGCGGAAACAGCACAGCACGCTGCCGGCATAGTCGAAGTAGTTCAGCCGCGCCTTGCCGAAGGTGGGGTTGTACACCCGCAGCTGGAAGTTCTCGTGGGCGCCGGACAGGGCGCCGAGAATCTGCAGGTCGGAGATGGCCGAGAGCTGGTCGATCAGCAGCCGCACCTTCACTCCCCGCTTCGAGGCGGCGAGCAGTTCATCGATGACCAGCCGGGCACTGTCGTCCTTGTCGAAGATATAGGTCTGCAGATCGATGCTGCGGGTGGCGCTGCGCAGCAGGTTCAGGCGCGCGACCAGTGCGCCCTCCCCCTCGTCCAGCAGGGTGGCGTAATGACGGGGACGGGTTTCGGTGGACTCGCTGAATGCGCGGCCGGCGAGCGCGCGCAGCGGCGACTCCTGCGCGCAGCGGTCGGCACGCTGGCAGTCGACCTCGGTGGAGCGCGCCTGCACGGCAATCGCTTCGGCACGGTCTCGCTCGGCGTGCGACAGCGACGCACAGCCACTGCCAAGCAACACCGTTGCCAGCGCCAGCACACGCAGCAGCAGATTCACGGTTTCGGCGCCTCGCTCAGGCGCGCTCGCAATACGAAGGTCACTCGGTCACTCAAGGCAAGCTGCCAGCTGTCCATGCCATACCGGCCTCGTTGCACGGTACCGCGGCTGACGACGTCGCAATCATAGCCGGGTCGGGCGCACTGCGCCTTCTCGACCCGCAGCGATTCAGGATGGCTGACCCCGCGCAGGGTCAGACGGCCTTCGATGTCGCCGCCTTCGGCCACCGTATCGGGCCAGTAGGGCAGCGAATCGAACTCCACCATGGGGTGCCGCCCGGCGTCGAAGAACTCCTCGCCCCGCATCCAGCCGGTGTAGCGGGCCTTGCCGGGGATCTCCACCGAACGGGTGAACATCTTCAGGTGCACCTGGTGGCGGCCGTCGGAAAGCACCTCGATGCGCCCCTCGAACTGCGGGAACACCCCCTCGATGCGCTGCCCGAAGCGGGTGCGAACTTCGAAGCCGATGCGCGAATGCTGGGTGTCGAGCAGCAGCACGCGGGGGCCCTCGGCGCGCACCGAAGGCAACGTGGTCGGCTGGGGCACGCCCGCCCAGGCCGGGGCGAGTGCCAGCAGCAGGGGCAACAGGCAGCGGCCGGGCCACCCCAGGCTCATCGGCTCACGGCCACCAGAAGGCGTTCAGGCTGGCCACGCCCGGCTCGATCGCCGCTTCGCGCGGGAAGCCGAGCACCGCAATGCCGGCCGGCGGCATGCCGCGGTAATCGCTGCTGCTGCCTTCGGTCATCAGGGCCACCAGCCGTTCCAGGCCGGGGTTGTGGCCCACGACCAGAACGCGGTCCAGATCGCGGCGTTCATCCACCAGTGCCGCCAGGGTGCCAGGGGTGGCTTCGTAGATGCGGTCTTCCAGGCGCTTTTCGACATAGCCGATGGCCGCCATCACCGCTTCCAGGGTTTCGCGGGTCCGCCGCGAAGGCGAGCACAGCACGCAATCCGGCAGCAGCTTGTTCTCCTTCAGCCAGCGGCCGGCGGCTTCGGCTTCGGCAAGCCCGACCGGCGACAGGGGCCGGTCGAGGTCGGCCTGGCCCGGGGTGGCCGGTTCGGCGTGGGCATGGCGCAGCAGGATCAGTTCACGCATCGCGGATATCCATGGAATCGGGGAGTGGAGCAAGGGTCCAGGCGTGAACCGTCACAGCTTCAGCCAGGACAGGAGAGGTTCCCAGTCGGCCTGGTGCTCGCGCACCTGGGCGGAGCGGTAGTCGAACAGGCTGCGGCCCAGGCCGGTCATGACCACGTAGCTCTGGCTGTCGCGCAGCTGCGCGACCACCGGGTACGGCCATTCGGCCAGCATCTGCAGCGCCTGCTGCGAGGTCTGGGTCCAGGGCTTGGTGCGGTTGAGCACCAGTCCCACCGGCAGCTTGCGGCTGTGCACGCGCGGCACCTGGGCCAGGCTGTTGAGGAAGCCGACGATGGCTTCGATGTCCAGTGCCGAGGGCAGCACCGGCACCACCACCGCATCGGCGGCATCGAGGAAATGGGGGATATCGTCGGCCAACGCGCCGGCAGGCGCATCGATGATGACGGTCTCGGTGCCATCGGGCAGCTTCTGCGCCCATTGCTTCTTCCGGTACACGTCGATCGGCAGCACCGCGCTTTCCAGGCCGGCGCGGCGCTGTGCCCAGCGGGTGCTGGAGCCCTGCGGGTCGGCATCGGCGATCACCGTGGCCTTGCCCTGCAATGCCGCGTACGCGGCCAGGTGGGTGGCGACGGTGGTCTTGCCCACGCCGCCCTTGGAACCGGCCACCAGGATCGTCTTCATGCCAGCCTCGCTTCCGGGTACGTGCCCCGAGCGTACACCGGCGATGGTGACGGGAGGTAGAGCCGCGCTGAACCTGCCGGCATCGGCTTTGCTATGGTGGCGCCCCCGAAGGATCGAACCCGCATGAGCGAACTGCAGGACCTGAGCGCGCTGATCCGCGCCAATACCCCCCTTATCGTGGTGGAGACCCAGGACGAGGGCCGCATCGTCGAGCTGTTCCGGCAGACGCTGATGCATGTATGGCGGGCCCTGCACCGCTGGTCGATCACCGAAGGCCTGCGCCGCATCGATCTGGACAGCGAGGATGCGCCGGTCGGACCACCCGATGCCAGCGCGGCGCTGCAGATGATCCGCCAGGCCGACCAGCGCGGGGTGTACCTGCTGCTCGATTTCCATCCCTATCTGGGCTATGCCAGCCACCAGCGCGCGCTGCGCGACCTGATCCAGCGCCGCCACAGCGAACCGCATGTGCTGGTGCTGATCGGCGCCAAGGTCGAGCTGCCGGCCGAGCTGGAAGCCCTGGCGGTGCGCTTCAACCCGCGCCTGCCCGACGCCAATGCACTGCTGAAGATGCTGCGCGAAGAGGCCGATGCCTATGCACGCGAGCACGGTGGCCGCCGCGTGGAGGTCGACAGCGAGGCGGTGAAGAAGATCCTGAAGAACCTGCAGGGCCTGAGCCTGGTCGACGCCCGGCGCATCGCCCGGCAGCTCATCTACGCCGACGGTGCGCTGCGCGACGACGACCTGCCGCAGCTGGCGCGGCTGAAGTTCGAGCTGCTCAACCGCAGCGGCCACCTGTTCTTCGAGCATGACAGCGCGCGCTTCGGCGACGTGGCCGGCGCCAACCGGCTCAAGCGCTGGATCAACCAGCGCCGTGTCGCCTTCATCGCCGGCTCGGCACCGGCAGGGCTGGATCCGCCGCGCGGCATGCTGCTGCTGGGCGTGCAGGGCTGCGGCAAGTCAATGCTGGCCAAGGCCACCGCCGCCGGGTTCGGCGTACCGCTGCTGCGCCTGGACGTGGGCGCGCTGTACAACAAGTACCACGGCGAGACCGAGTCCAACCTGCGCCAGGCCCTGGCCTCGGCCGAGCAGCTGGCGCCCTGCGTGCTGTGGATGGACGAGATCGAGAAGGGCCTGGCCAGTGGTGGCGACGACGGCGGGGTATCGCGCCGCGTGCTTGGCTACCTGCTGACCTGGATGGCCGAACGCAAGGCGCCGGTGTTCATCGTCGCTACCGCCAACCAGGTGCATGAGCTGCCCGCGGAACTGCTGCGCAAGGGGCGCTTCGACGAGATCTTCTTCGTCGACCTGCCCTCGCCCGAGGTGCGGGTGGAGCTGCTGCGCCTGCACCTGGGGCGACGCCAGCTCACTGCGGACGACTTCGCGCTGCCAGCGCTTGCCGCGGCGGCCAACGGGTTCTCCGGTGCGGAGATCGAGCAGGCCATCGTGGCCGGGCTGTATGCGGCCCATGCCGAGAACCGGCCGCTGGATACTGAAACGCTGATGGGCGAGATCCGGGCGACACGGCCCTTGTCGGTGCTGATGGCCGAGCAGGTGGCGGCATTGCGCGAGTGGGCGTCCGGTCGCACGGTGTCTGCGGACGACTGAGCGGCCTGCCGCCAGCAGGCTGTTGCGCGTGCCTCTGCAGGTGCCGGGTGCAACCCGGCACGACGCCTCCCTCAGGGCCAGGCCGGCGGCGCGGCGGCCCAGGCCTGCTGTACTTCGGCCAGCGACGCGCGCTCGTCCTCGCGCCACTGCGGCAGCAGCTGCGCGTAGCGGCTGCTGTCGCTCCACTGCGAGGGTTCGGTGCGCACGGCTGCGGCGTACCACTGCACGGCCTGCTCCTTCTGCCCCAGGCGCCACAGTGCCAACGCGTAGCTGGGCGGCAACCAGCTCGGCTTGCTGAGCGAACTGCCGGCGGCGGCCTGCCACTGTTCCAGCGCGGCCTCCGGCTGCCCCTGCCGCAGCAGATCCCAACCGTAGTTCCAGCGTACGCCCCGGCCGACGCTGCTCTGCACCGGTGCATCCTTCAGCGCTTCGCGGTACAGCTGCTCGCCGAGTTCGGTACGGCCCTGCGCGATCGCCACCGAGGCCAGCTGCACGGTCGCTTCCACCACGCGCCGGCCACGCTCGCGCTGCTTGAGCAGCTGCGCCACCAGCGCATCGCCCTGCGACTGCTGCACGACCACCATCGGCGCAGCCGCGGCATCGTTGTCGAAATAGAACTCCTGTGGCGCCGGCAATACCGGCGCAGCCCACGCGGAGGCCGCCCCCGAGACCAGCAGGATGCCGGTCAGGATCTTTACTGCCACTGACATTCCTTCTTCCCCCGGGCTGCGACCGCAGCCCCTCTCTCTCCTCCCGATCCTAACCGCAGCATGGCCGCCGGCGCGAGTGCCGGGGCCTGCGCGGCCTCACTGCTACAATTCGCGCCTTCCCCGTCGCGTGCCTGCACGCGGCCGGTGCCAGCCGATCCTGACCGGGCCAGCCATGACCAGTACCGCGCAACTCACCTCGCCCTCTTCCGCCGACCTGATCGACCGTGATTACACGCTCGATCACAAGTACACCCGCAACGAGGGGCGGATCTACCTGAGCGGGGTGCAGGCGCTGGTGCGGCTGCCGCTGATGCAGCGGCTGCGGGATGCCGCCGAAGGCATCGACAGCGCGGGGTTCATCAGCGGCTACCGCGGCAGCCCCCTGGGCGGCTTCGATCTGGAGCTGTGGCGCGCCCGCAAGCACCTGGAGGCCGCGCGGGTGAAGTTCACTCCGGGCCTGAACGAGGACCTGGGCGCCACCATGGTCTGGGGCACCCAGCAGACCAACCTGTTCCCCGGCGCCAACGTGCAGGGCGTGTTCGGCATGTGGTACGGCAAGGGCCCGGGCGTGGACCGCTGCGGCGACGTCTTCAAGCACGCCAATGCAGCAGGCACGTCCCGCCATGGCGGCGTGCTGGCGCTGGCGGCCGATGACCATGCCTGCCGCAGCTCCACCCTGCCGCACGGCAGCGAGGACGAATTCGTCAGCGCGATGATGCCGGTGCTGAATCCGGCAGGCGTGCAGGACATTCTCGACATGGGCCTGCTCGGCTGGGCGATGAGCCGGTATACCGGGCGCTGGGTCGGCTTCAAGACCATTGCCGAGACGGTGGAATCGTCGGCATCGGTCGACGTGGATCCGCTGGCGCGTCGCATCGTGCTGCCGGGCGACTTCCAGATGCCGGCCGGCGGCCTCAACATCCGTTGGCCGGACCCGCCGCTGGACCAGGAGATGCGCCTGCACCGCTATGCCGTGAAGGCCGCGCAGGCCTTCGCCCGCGCCAACGGCATCGACCGGGTGGTGATGGACGCGCCGCGTGCACGGCTGGGCATCGTCACCACCGGCAAGAGCTATCTGGATGTGCTGCAGGCACTGGAGTACCTGGGCCTGGACGAAGCCGCCTGCGCCGACATCGGCATCCGCGTCTACAAGGTCGGCATGACCTGGCCGCTGGAGCCGGAAGGCATCGCCCGCTTCGCGCAGGGCCTGGACGACATCATCGTGGTGGAGGAGAAGCGCGCCTTCATCGAGCGGCAGATGAAGGAGCAGTTCTTCAACTGGCCGGCCAGCTGGGGCCCGCGCCCGTCCATCGTCGGCAAGTACGACGAAGCCGGTGAATGGATCCTTCCGTCCACCGGCGAGCTGACCCCGGCTACCATCGCCGGCGTGATCGGCCGGCGCATCCAGCGGTTCTTCAACAACGAGTCGATCGAACAGCGCCTGCAGTGGATGCAGCAGAAGGAGGCCGAGCTCGCGTTGCCGCGCGCCAGCTTCCCGCGCGTGCCGCACTACTGCTCGGGCTGCCCGCACAACACCTCCACCACGGTGCCGGACGGTTCCCGTGCGTTGGCCGGCATCGGTTGCCACTACATGGTGACCTGGATGGACCGCAGCACCGACACGTTCACCCACATGGGTGGCGAAGGCGTGACCTGGGCAGGGCAGGCGCCGTTCACCGATACCCCGCACGTGTTCCAGAATCTCGGCGACGGCACCTATTTCCACAGCGGCTCGCTGGCGATCCGCCAGGCGATCGCGGCCGGCGTCAACATCACCTACAAGATCCTCTACAACGATGCGGTGGCGATGACCGGTGGCCAGCCGGTGGATGGCCCGCTCAGCGTGCCGGATATCGCCCGGCAGATGCGCGCCGAAGGCATCCACACGATCGTGGTGCTGTCCGACGACATCGCCAAGTGGACCCGCCAGCGCGAGCATTTCCCCAGTGACGTCGAGTTCCACGACCGCAGCGCGCTGGACGAGGTGCAGAAGCGCCTGCGCGAGGTGAAGGGGGTGTCGATCCTGATCTACGAACAGACCTGCGCCACCGAGAAACGGCGGCGCCGCAAGCGGGGCAAGCTGGAGGATCCGGCCAAGCGGGTGATGATCAACTCGCTGGTCTGCGAGGGCTGCGGCGACTGTGGCAAGAAGAGCTTCTGCGTATCGGTGCTGCCGAAGGAAACCGAGTTCGGGCGCAAGCGCGAGATCGACCAGTCCAACTGCAACAAGGACTACTCGTGCGTGAACGGGTTCTGCCCGAGCTTCGTCACGGTGCACGGTGGGAAGCCGCGAAAGGGCAGCAGGCGCGATGCGTCGTCCCTGCTGGACAACCTGCCGGCACCGACGGTGCGCGGCAGCCTGGAGCAGCCCTGGAACATCCTCATCACCGGCGTGGGCGGTACCGGCGTGGTCACCATCGGCGCGTTGCTGGGCATGGCCGGCCACCTGGAGGGCAAGGGCGCCACGGTGCTCGACCAGACCGGCCTGGCGCAGAAGGGCGGCGCGGTGACCACCCACATCCGCATCGCACGCCGGCCGGAGGACATCCATGCCGTGCGCATCGCCGCCGGTGAGGCCGACCTCGTACTGGGCTGCGACATGGTGGTGGTCAACGATTACTGGGCACTGTCGAAGGTGCGCGCAGGCCGCTCGCAGGTCGTGCTCAACACCTACGAAGCGATGCCGGGCACGTTCACCACCCGTCCTGACATGCAGTTCCCGGCGGCCGACATCATCGCTGGCGTGCGCGTGGCGCTGGGAGGCGATGAGCCGCTGCTGCTCGATGCCACCCAGCTGGCCACGGCGCTGCTGGGCGATGCGATCGCCGCGAACCTGTTCATCCTCGGCTACGCGTGGCAGCAGGGCCTGGTGCCGCTGTCGTTCGAATCGCTGATGCGTGCCATCGAGCTCAACGGCGCGGCGGTGGCGATGAACCAGCAGGCCTTCGCCTGGGGCCGGCTGGCGGCGATCGATCCGCAGGCCGTGCAGGAGGCCGCCGGCCTGGTGCGCAACCGCCATACCGATACCGAATCCACGCCCGGCCCGCTGCATCCGCTGCCACCGGGCGAATGGGAAGGCAACGAGTGGGGTGCCACCGCTGCGCCGCGCAATACCGGCGACGAACGCGAACTGCGTGGTCTGCCCTCGCATGGCGGCGAGGTCGCCTTCCTGCCGCTGGACGACGCGCGCCTGTCGCGCTCGCTGGACGAAATGATCGAACGCCGCGCCGCGTTCCTGGTCGACTACCAGGACGCCGCCTACGCTGATCGCTACCGCAGCGTGGTCGAACGCGTGCGCGCCGCCGAACGCGAGCGCATCGGCGGCTCGACCGCGCTGACCGAGACCGTGGCCCGCTATCTGTTCAAGCTGATGGCCTACAAGGACGAATACGAAGTCGCCCGCCTGTACACCAGCGGCGATTTCCAGCGCCGGCTGCAGCAGCAGTTCGAAGGTGACTACCAGCTGCGCTTCCATCTGGCACCGCCGCTGTTCGCGAAGAAGGATGAACAGGGCCGGCTGCAGAAGAAGGAGTACGGCCCGTGGATGTTCAAGGCGTTCGGCCTGCTGGCGAAGCTGAAGTTCCTGCGGGGCGGCCCCTTCGATGTGTTCGGCCGCACTGCGGAGCGCCGCATGGAGCGCAAGCTGATCGGCGACTACGAAGCCACCGTGCAGCTGCTGCTGGACGGGCTGGACGACGGTCGCCTGGCGCTGGCCGTGGAGATCGCCAGCATCCCCGAGCACATCCGCGGCTTCGGCCACGTCAAGGACGCGCATGTGGAGAGCGCCAAGGCGCGGGAAGCTGCGCTGCTGGCACAGTGGCGCAATCCGAAGGCCCTGCATATCGTGCAGGTGGCTTGAGAAAGGGCATAAGTGGCGGAAATGCAACCTATAAGTTGCATTTCAAATAAGAAAGCTATAGATTGCATTTTAAATAAGAAACCTATAGGTTGCCTTGCAAAGAAGCAACCTATGGGTTGCTATCGTCGAGCTCGGGGTAACTGACTCCTTTGCAGCGGAAGAGCCTGTATCGGGGCGCATACCATCCGCGCTCGCCCGACCAGCGGATCGCCGATGAAGGAGAAAGCTCTGTGGCCGTCAAGTTTGTTGTCCGAACTCCCCAACAGTTGGGCTCCCTCATGAAGGCGTTTCGCAAGCAGGCGGGCCTGACACAGACAGATCTTGGCAAACAACTGGGTATCAGCCGCCAAGCGGTGACAGCTCTGGAGCACGAACCAGAAACAGCTTCGTTTGGGCGCCTGATGAAGGTGTGGGCGGTACTAGGAATCGAGGTGACTCTACAGCAGGGGACGGATCGCTCAAGCAATCAAGATATGGAATGGTAGCGATGAGTGAGCTAGCGATCTGGATGAACGGTGTAGAGGTAGCGAAATGGCAGCAGAACTCCAACAGCTCTCCGCGCCTTACCTACACCCAAAACTGGCTTGAGTCTGGTTCGCCACGCCCTATTTCCCTCTCACTCCCATTGCTGCCACTTGGTGAAAGTCACCGTGGACAGAAAGTTGTCGACTACTTCGACAACCTTCTTCCTGACAACAGCGAGATCAGAAGCAGGCTACGCGATCGCTTTTCAACCCGCTCAGCGGGAACCTTTGACCTTCTCGAGGCCATCGGTCGGGATTGCGTTGGCGCAGTGCAGCTGCTACCCGTTGCAGCCACACCCAACGATCTGCAGAGCATCCAATTCCGGCCATTGAATGAGGGCGAAGTTGCGGCCATCCTGCGAGGAGTTACTGCACCCGCCCTGCCAGGATCAAGGCACTATCCGAGTGACGAGTTTCGAATCTCTATCGCCGGTGCACAGGAGAAGACAGGGCTACTTCTGCACAAGGGTCAGTGGTGCATTCCCATCGGCAACACGCCTTCTACTCATATCTTCAAGTTGCCCCTAGGCCTGGTGGGTAACATGAGGGCAGACATGCACCAGTCAGTCGAGAACGAGTGGTTGTGCATGCATCTGCTTTCCGCCTTCGGAATTCCCGTTGCAGAGACGCACATGGGACGTTTCCAGGACCAATGCGCGCTCATTGTCGAGCGATTCGACCGCCGTCTGTCTGCGGACCGCCGATGGTGGCTGCGTCTGCCTCAGGAAGACATGTGCCAGGTCTTTGGTCTGCCCGCCGCCAGGAAATATGAATCGGATGGTGGCCCAGGCATCGTGGCCATCATGGATCTGCTTCGACAATCCGAGCATTCCGGGGATCGCGCGACCTTCTTCAAGACGCAGATTCTTTTCTGGATGTTGGCTGCAATCGATGGCCATGCCAAGAACTTCAGCGTTCACATTGAAGCTGGCGGCCGCTTCAGATTGACGCCCATCTATGACGTGCTTTCGGTCTACCCCATTCTCGGCCGCGGCCCCGGCCAGCTGGAGTGTCGTGATGCGAAGCTCGCAATGAGTATCAATGGACGGAATCGACACCGCAGGCTGCTGGATATTCGACGACGGCATTGGAACGAAACAGCTCGCGCCTGCGGTGTAAGCGATGGCGCGGAGCCATGGATCGAGACACTGCTGGAGACCGTGGAACCTGCCATCGATCAGGTCACGCGTCAGCTCCCGGATGATTTCCCTTCCAACGTGTCCGGACCTATTTTCCAGGGACTGCGTGCTGCGGCGGCACGCCTTTCCAGCATGGCACCGGACGCCTGATCAGCCCAGCCGCCACAGCAACACACGATTGTTGGCCGGCATTGCCAGATCACCCAACCGCGTGAAGCCATTGTCGGCCGCCAGCGCCTGCACCGCTTCCCCATCGCGGATGCCGCTGCGCGGGTCACGCGCCTTCAGCCAGGCATCAAACTGCGCGTTGCTGTCGCTGGTGTAGCGTCCGCCCTGGTTGAACGGGCCATACACCGCCAGCACGGCGCCGTGGCGCAGCACCGACGGCAACGCGGCGAACAGGGCCTGCACATGGTCCCAGCTCATGATGTGCAGCGTATTGGCACTGAATGCGGCGTCGAACAGGCTGCCCTCGGGCAACGACAGCCCTGCTGCCGGTGGCAGTTCCACCTGCAGCGCCACCGGCGGCAGCAGGTTCAGCAGTGCCGCCTCGGCGCGCCACGCCTCGATACCCGGCAGATGGTCCGGGTGGTCACTGGGCTGCCAGCGCAGCCAGGGCCAGCGTTCGGCGAAGAACACGGCGTGCTGGCCGGTGCCGCTACCGATCTCCAGTACCCGGTGGCGGTCGCCCATCCACGGATCGAGCGCGGCAGCGATTGGTTCGCGGTTGCGTTCGCAGGCTTCTGAATACGGCTTGCTCGACATCGGGACGGCATCCGGACGGGGTCGGACCATTGTGCACGAGGGAGGGTGTTCGGCAGGGCTGCGCCCTGCACCCACCGAAGCAACATCAACGTCAAACGCGGCATTCCGTGGGAGGGCGGGGCACTGTGGGTTTGCGGGGGCGCCGTGAACCCATCCATGGGGGCTTGGTCGCCGCATCCATGCGGCTCACACCCCGCAAACCCACAGTGCCCCGCCTTCGACAGTTGGCCGCGATCTGTCGGGAATACTCTTGGGGTCAGATCCGTTTTCCGCAGGAGAACGGATCTGACCCCGGAATTTGATTCGATATCCAACAGCTTTCATCCACGCATGGCGTGGATCTGCTGGCCGCCGGCCAACTGTCGAAGGCGGGGTGGGGCCGGTTGCGGGGGCGTGAGCGCCATGGATGGCGCGACCGAGGCTACAGGGACGTATTCACGCCGTCCCCCGCAACCGGAACCACCCCGCCATCCCAAGGAATGCCCGCTTTTGACGTTGACGTTGATTCCAGCAGGTGCAGGGCTGCAAGCCCTGCCGCCCCCCCCCACCCATGACTGCAGTCACTTGTGCTGATTGCCCTCCGCTGGCGAAAGTCGAGCAGTTGACGTGATCGGCTTGGCCCGTTGCCGGCCGCACGCGAGTGAGAGAGAGCGCTGTGCAACGACGTGAGTTCCTGGCTTTATCCGGTCTGGGCATGGCCGGCCTGCTGCTGCCGCACGCGCGGCTGATCGCCGCCGAGCAGCTGCTCGAACCGGGCGACGTGGCCCGCAGGAAGGTGCTGGCCGAGGCCGCGCTGGCCGCTGCCAAGCGGGCCGGGGCGACCTACTGCGATGTGCGCATCGGCCGCTACCTCAACCAGGCCGTGATCACCCGCGAAGCGCGGGTGCAGAACGTCACCAACAGCGAGTCGTCCGGCATCGGCATCCGGGTCATCGTCAACGGTGCTTGGGGCTTCGCCGCCACCCGCGAGCAGACCCCCGCCGCGGTCCTGGCCGCCGTCGGGCAGGCCGCCGCTATCGCACGCGCCAACGCCCCCCTGCAGAGCCGGCCGGTGCAGCTGGCGCCGGTCACCGGCGTCGGCGATGTGAGCTGGAAGACCCCGATCCGCAGGAACGCGATGGCGGTGCCGATCCAGGACAAGGTCGACCTGCTGCTGAGCCTGAATGCGGCGGCGATGAACGCCGGTGCCGACTACATCAATTCCACCCTGTTCCTGGTCAACGAGCAGAAGTACTTCGCCTCCAGCGACGGCTCGTTCATCGACCAGGACATCCATCGCATCTGGCTGCCCTTCACCGCCACCGCCATCGACAAGGCCACCGGCAAGTTCCGCACCCGCGCCGGTCTGTCCTCGCCGATGGGCATGGGCTATGAGTTCCTCGATGGCGACGCGCGCGGCAAGGTGCAGCTGCCCGGCGGCATCACCGCCTACCGCGACTCCTACGATCCGGTCGAAGATGCGATCGCGGCGGCGCGGCATGCGCGCGAGAAGCTGAAGGCGCCGTCGGTGAAGCCCGGCAAGTACGACCTGGTCCTGGATCCCTCCAACCTGTTCCTGACCATCCACGAGAACGTCGGCCATCCGCTGGAGCTGGACCGCGTGCTGGGCTACGAGGCCAACTATGCCGGTACCAGCTTCGCCACCCTGGACAAGCGCGATGCTGGTTTCCGCTGGGGCAGCGACATCGTCAACTTCTTCGCCGACAAGACCCAGCCGGGCAGCCTCGGTGCCGTCGGCTATGACGACGAGGGCGTCAAGACGCTGCGCTGGGACCTGGTCCGCGACGGCATCCTGGTCGATTACCAGGCCACGCGCGATGAGGCGCACATCCTCGGCCGCGATGCGTCGCATGGCTGCAGCTACGCCGATTCCTGGTCCAGCGTGCAGTTCCAGCGCATGGCCAATGTCTCGCTGGCGCCGGGCAAGCAGCCGCTGAGCGTGGACGACATGATCAAGGACGTGGAGAACGGCATCTACATCCACGGCCGTGGTTCCTATTCCATCGACCAGCAGCGCTACAACGCGCAGTTCGGCGGCCAGCTGTACTACCAGATCAAGGACGGAAAGATCGCCGGCATGGTCGAGGACGCGGCCTACCAGATCCGCACGCCGGAGTTCTGGAACGCCTGTACGGCCATCTGCGACGAACGCGACTTCCGGCTTGGCGGCTCGTTCTTCGACGGCAAGGGCCAGCCGGGCCAGGTCTCGGCGGTGTCGCACGGTTCGTCCACCACCCGCTTCAACGGCATCAACATCATCAACACCGCGCGCAGTCTCGGCGCTTGAGCCACCCCATCCTTCATGGAGAGCAGCCTTGCACAGACGTGACTTCCTGGCCCTGACCGGGCTTACCGCGGGCGGCCTGATCGTGCCGTCCTTCTTCGGCAAGGTGATCGCCGCCGAGCAGCTGCAGTCCAGCCTTGACCCCGCGCTGAAGAAGCGCCTGGCCGACGCCGCCCTGCAGGCCGCCCGCAGTGCCGGCGCCACCTACTGCGACGTGCGCATCGGCCGCTATCTGCGGCAGTTCGTGATCACCCGCGAGGACAAGGTGCAGAACGTGGTGAACACCGAGTCCACCGGTGTGGGCATCCGCGTGATCGTCAACGGCGCCTGGGGTTTTGCTGCCACCAACGCATTGGGCACCGCCGATGTGGCCAGGGCCGCCCAGCAGGCTGCGGCCATCGCCAAGGCCAACGCCGGCGTGCAGAGCGCGCCGGTGCAGCTGGCCAGCACGCCCGGCGTGGGCGAGGTCAGCTGGCGCACGCCGATCCGCAAGAATGCGATGGAGGTGCCGATCAAGGAGAAGGTCGACCTGCTGCTGGACGTCAATGCCGCAGCGATCGGCGCCGGTGCCAGCTTCGTCAATTCGATGCTGTTCCTGGTCAATGAACAGAAGTACTTCGCGTCCACCGATGGCTCCTACATCGACCAGGACGTGCACCGCATCTGGGCACCGATGACCGTCACCGCCATCGACAAGACCAGCGGCAAGTTCCGCACCCGCGAAGGCCTGTCTGCGCCGATGGGCCTGGGCTACGAATACCTGGACGGCGCTGCCGCCGGCAAGGTCGTCAGCCCCAACGGCGTGGTCAACTACAGCTCCTCCTACGACATGAAGGAGGACGCCATCGCGGCCGCCAAGCAGGCGCAGGAGAAACTGAAGGCGCCGTCGGTGAAGCCGGGCAAGTACGACCTGGTGCTGGACCCGTCGCATACCTGGCTGACCATCCACGAGTCGATCGGCCATCCGCTGGAGCTGGACCGCGTGCTCGGCTACGAGGCCAACTACGCCGGCACCAGCTTCGCCACCCTGGACAAGCGCGAGCAGCGCTTCCAGTACGGCAGCGAGCTGGTGAACGTGTTCGCCGACAAGACCCAGCCGGGCAGCCTCGGCGCGGTCGCGTACGACGATGAAGGCGTGAAGTGCAAGCGCTGGGACCTGATCAGCAACGGCAAGCTGGTCGACTACCAGACCATCCGTGACCAGGCCCACATCCTCGGCAAGACCGAGTCCGATGGCTGCTGCTATGCCGACTCGTGGTCCAGCGTGCAGTTCCAGCGCATGGCCAACGTGTCGATGGCACCGGGAAAGACGCCGCTGAGCGTGCCGGACCTGATCAAGGACGTGGAGAACGGCATCTACATCATCGGCGACGGTTCGTTCTCGATCGACCAGCAGCGCTACAACGCCCAGTTCGGCGGCCAGCTGTTCTACGAGATCAAGAACGGCCAGATCACCCGCATGCTGGAGGACGTGGCCTACCAGATCCGCACGCCGGAGTTCTGGAACGCCTGCACCGCCGTGGCCGACGAACGCGATTACCGCCTGGGCGGCTCGTTCTTCGACGGCAAGGGCCAGCCGGGCCAGGTCTCGGCGGTTTCGCACGGCTCGTCGACCGCACGCTTCAACGGCATCAACGTCATCAACACCGCACGCAGCCTCGGCTGACCGGTCAGGAGCCCTTACACCATGAGTATCTTCACCGAAGCCCAGGCCAAGGCCATCCTCGACAAGGTCATCGCCCTGTCCAAGGCCGATGAATGCACCGCCGTGCTGGCCGGATCGATCGCCGGCAACATCCGTTTCGCCCTGAACAACGTCTCCACCAGCGGCATCGTGGACAACACCGAACTGGCCGTCACCGTGGCCTTCGGCAAGCGCGTGGGCACCGCCTCGATCAACGAGTTCGACGACGCCGCACTGGAACGCGTGGTGCGCCGCGCCGAGGATCTGGCCCGCCTGGCTCCGGAGAACCCGGAGTTCATGCCCGCCATCGGCAAGCAGACCTACCGGCCGAGCCCGACCTTCAGCGAGTCCACCGCCGCCATCGATCCGGCGTTCCGCGCCAAGGTGGCCGCCGATTCGATCGCGCCCTGCCGTGGCAACGGACTGATTGCCGCCGGCTTCCTTGAGGATGGCCAGGGCTTCTACGCCACTGCCAACAGCAACGGCAACTTCGGTTACCAGCGCACCACCAACTTCGACTACACCTGCACCGTGCGTACCGAGGACGGCCGCGGTTCGGGCTGGGTCGGCCGCAACCTGAAGGACGCGGCGGACTTCAAGGCCGACCAGGATGTCCGCATCGCCATGCGCAAGGCCACCGAGTCGGCCGAAGCCAAGGCGCTGGAGCCGGGCAAGTACACGGTCATCCTGGAGCCGGCCGCGGCCGCAGGCCTGATCAGCTTCATGATGAATTTCTTCAGTGCGCGCTCGGCCGACGAAGGCCGCAGCTTCCTGTCGAAGAAGGGCGGCGGCAACAAGCTCGGTGAGCAGGTCTACGACCCACGCGTGAACATGTATGCCGATCCGTGGCACCCGGAAGCGCCGGTGCTGCCGTGGGACAACGAGGGCATGCCGCGCGAGCGCATGGCCATCATCGAGAACGGCAAGGTGGCCAACCTGGACTACTCGCGCTTCTGGGCGCAGAAGCAGGGCAAGACCGCCAAGGCCACGCCGGGCAACCTGCTGATGAGCGGCGGCGAGAAGAGCACCGCCGAGCTGGTGCGTGGCACCCAGAAGGGCATCCTGGTCACCCGCACCTGGTACATCCGCATGGTCGATCCGCAGACCGTGCTGCTGACCGGCCTGACCCGTGACGGCACCTTCTACATCGAGAACGGCCAGATCAAGCACCCGGTGAAGAACTTCCGCTTCAACGAATCGCCGGTGATCATGCTCAACAACATCGAAGAGCTGGGCAAGCCGGTGCGCGTGGCCGGCGATGAGTCGAGCTTCGTGATGATGATCCCGCCGATGAAGCTGCGCGATTTCACCTTCACCTCGCTGTCCGACGCCGTCTGATGGATCGCCGGGCCTGCCTGCGCTGGTTGGCTGCTGCCGCTTCGGCGGCCGCGCTTCCGGCCTGGGCACAGGCAGGCCCGCGCAGTTCGCGCTACGACTTCTGGTTCACCCGCCTGCAGTACGACTCGGGCGACTGGGACGTGGACGCGCGCATGCCGTCCAACCTGATCACTTCGCTGATCGACTACACCTCGCTGCGTGTGGACCCGCAGGAACACGTGGTGGCACTGGCCGACCCACGCATGCTGGAAGCCCCCTTCTGCTACCTGGCCGGGCACACGCTGGTGGAATTCAACGCGGCCGAGCGGCAGAACTTCGTGCGCTACGTGCGCAACGGAGGCTTCGTCTTCGTCGATGACTGCAACCATGACATCGATGGCCTGTTCGCAACCTCGTTCGAGGCGCAGATGGGCCGCCTGTTCGGGCCCAGGGCGCTGCAGAAGCTGCCCAACAGCCACGCGCTGTACCGCAGCTTCTTCCGCTTCCCCGATGGACCGCCGGCGACCAGCTTCGAGCTGAACGGCTGGGGCGACGATCTGGTGCACGACTATCTGAAGGGCATCGAGGTCGATGGCCGCCTGGGCGTGCTCTACAGCAACAAGGATTATGGCTGCGAGTGGGATTACGACTGGCGCAACAAGCGCTTCCTGGCCGAGGACAACACGCGCTTCGGCGTCAACATCGTGATGTACGCATTGAACAATTGAGTGAGAGCCCCCCATGACCCGCCCTGATCTCGATTCCCTGCTGCCGCGCCTGCACGATCTGCGCGCCGCCCTGGCCCATGCCGTGGTCGGCCAGCACACGGTGGTCGAGCAATTGCTGATCGGACTGCTGGCCGGTGGCCACTGCCTGCTGGAAGGCGCGCCCGGCCTGGGCAAGACCCTGCTGGTGCGTTCGCTGGGGCAGGCGCTGGCGCTGCAGTTCCGGCGCGTGCAGTTCACGCCGGACCTGATGCCCAGCGACATTCTGGGTACCGAGCTGCTGGAGGAAGACCACGGCACCGGCCATCGTCATTTCCGCTTCCAGCAGGGGCCGGTCTTCACCAATCTGCTGCTGGCTGACGAGCTCAACCGCACGCCGCCCAAGACCCAGGCCGCGCTGCTGGAAGCCATGCAGGAACGCACGGTCAGCTATGCCGGCACCACTTATGCGCTGCCCGCGCCGTTCTTCGTGCTGGCCACGCAGAATCCGATCGAACAGGCCGGTACCTATCCGCTGCCGGAGGCCCAGCTTGACCGCTTCCTGCTGCACGTCCTGGTCGATTACCCCAGCGAGGCCGAGGAGCGCCAGATCCTGGAACAGACCACCGGCGGTGCCGGCGAGGCGGTGCCGAAGGTGATGGACGCCGCTGCGGTGATCGCCCTGCAGGGGGCAGTGCGCCAGGTGCACGTCAGCCCCGATGTGCTGGCCTGGATCACGCGGCTGGTGCGTGCCAGCCGACCTGGCCCGGAAGCGCCCGCGGCGATCAACCAGTGGGTGAAGTGGGGTGCGGGACCACGCGCCGGGCAATCGCTGGTGCTCGCGGCCAAGGCGCGCGCGTTGCTGCAGGGCCGCTTCGCCGCCACCCGCGAGGACGTGCAGGCCCTGGCTGCACCGGTGATGCGCCACCGCCTGCTGCTGTCGTTCGCCGCCGAAGCCGAACAGAAGCGCGCCGACGATGTGGTCGCCGCCCTGCTGCACGCCGTGCCGTTCCCGGGGTGATCCACGCGTGAGTGCTGGCACGCTGGTCCTGCCTCCCGAACTGCGAGCGCGCCTGCGCGCACTGCGGTTGCGGCCACGTCTGGCCAGCGGCGCGAGCGGCATCGGCCAGCACGCGAGCCGCAGTCGTGGCGCCGGCCTGGAATTCGCCCAGTACCGCGCCTACGAACCCGGCGACGAACTGCGCCAGATCGACTGGAAACTGTACGCGCGCTCGGACCGCTTCTTCGTGCGCGAGTCGGAGCGCGAAAGCCCGATCACGGTATGGCTGCTGCTCGATGCCACCGCATCGGCCGGCCAGTCCGACCGTGCCGCGCCGGCACGCAGCCGCCTGGATCACATGCGCATGCTGGCCGCCTGTGTCGTCGAGCTGGCACTGCAGCAGGGCGATCATTTCGGCCTGCTGACCATCACCGGCGACGGTTTGCAGCTGGTACCCGCAGCGCAGGGCGCACGGCAGCGCGACCGCGTCCACCTGCAGCTGCATGCCCTGCAGGCACGAGGCAGCTGGCCCGCCCGTGACACGCTGCGCCCGCTGTGGGAGCGCGTTCGCCCGGGCGACCTGCTGCTGGCCATCGGCGATGGCTTTGATGACGCCGGCATCGTGCTGCTGGAGCAGCTGGCCAGCGCACGCCGCGAGGTACTGCTGCTGCAGGTGCTGACCGCCGACGAGCGCGACTTCCCGTTCGATGCCGGCCATCGGTTCCGCGACCCTGAAACCGGCGAGGAACTGCTCGGCGATGGCGCGGCGATCCGCGCCGACTACCTGCAGCGTTTCACTGCTGCACACACGGCACTGCACCTGCGGCTGCAGGCCAGCGGCATCGCCAGTGCCACCGGCTGGCTCGATCAACCGGTGGACCAGCCACTGCAGGCGCTGTTCGGCCGCGGAGGTGGCGCGTGAGCCTGCTGTTTCCGCTGGGGCTGGCCGCACTGGCAGCGTGGCTGCTGCCGCTGCTGATCCATCTCGCGCGTCGCCATCCCTACACGCCGCTGGACTTCGCCGCGCTGCGCTGGCTGCGTGCACGGGTCCGCCCGCGCCAGCGCGTCCGCTTCGATGACTGGCCGCTGCTGCTGGTGCGGTTGCTGCTGCTCGCCGCGCTGGCCGTGCTGCTGGCGCGGCCGGCATTGACCGGACCGGCGCCGGCTGCCGGCGCATGGACGGTCGTCGCACCCGGTCTGGATGCGACCGCGCTGCACGCCGGCGCTCCTGCCGACGACGACAACTGGCGCTGGCTTGCGCCCGGATTCCCCGCCATCGACCAGCCACCACCGGCCACGGATGTGACCCTGCCCAGCCTGCTGCGCGAACTGGATGCGCAGCTGCCGGCCGGCACCGCGCTGACCGTACACGTTCCCGATCCGCTGCCCGGCCTCGACGGCATGCGCCTGCAGCTCTCGCGGGCGGTGCAATGGCAGACACATCCCGGTGCGACCGCTGCAACGGCCGCGCGCCCCTCGCTGCCGCGTCTGCGCTTGCACGCTGATGCCCCGGCCGCGGCACAGCACTGGCTGGCTGCGCTGCAGCACGCATGGGGCAGCCGATCACCCCCGCCTGCCTTGCCTGCGGATGCGCTGCCCGCTCCGGGCGAAGTCGGTGTCTGGAGCCGCGCCGATGCGCTCCCGGCTCACTGGCAGGCATGGTTGCAGGACGGTGGCAGCGTGCTGACCGCCGCCCGGCCGGCAGCGGATGCACGCGCGCTGCTGCGCGACGCCGAAGGCGCGACGCTGCTGTGGCAGCAGCGCGTTGGCCACGGCCGCCTGCTGTTCCTGCCCGGCGAATGGAACGCCGCAGGCAATGCCGCGCTGCGCGATGCCCGCCTGCCGCGCACCCTGCTGCAGGCGCTGCAGCCCGCGCCGCCCCCGCGCTCAGGCGATGCGCAGGATCACGCACCGCGCCAGGTCGCTCTGCCGGCTGCCACGCCTGCCGTGCGTGAACCCACCGCCTGGCTGCTGCTGGCCATCGTGCTGTTGTTCGCACTGGAGCGCTGGATGGCCAGCAGCGCGCGGCGGAGGCTGCCCGCATGACGATGCTGCAACGCGCCTGGCAGCGCGCACGGCGCCGTAGCGGCGCCATCACTCTGCTGCTGGGACTGCCGTGGGCGCTGGCCGCGACCCTGCTTGCACTGCGCCTGGGCGGTTTCGATATCGCCTGCATCGTTGCTACGGCCGCTCTGCTCGCCTGCACGGTGCTGGCTACGGTCTGTGCCCGTCGCTTGGACCGCCACTGGGTGCAGCGTCGGCTTGACGGCAGCGGGGCCAGCGAAGACAGCGCCGACCTGCTGTTCGCCGATCCTGCCGCACTCAATCCGCTGCAGCAGCGCCAGCGCGCACACGTGCAGGCCGCGCTCGAGCGCGCCATGCCGGAGCTGCGTCCGCGCTGGCCGCGCGGCGCGTTGCTGCTGTGCTGGGTCGGGGGGATCGCCGTCGCACTGCTCGCGCTGGGCTGGCCACGGTCCGGTCCGTCCACGCCGGGGGTGTCCTCGTCGCGCCCCGCTGCGCCGGCCGCTGCGGGCCCGTTGCAGCTGCAGTCCACCCGCCTGCGCATCGATGCTCCGGCCTATACGGGTCAGCCACCCCGTACCCAGAATGCACTCGATGCCAAGGTCGCCGCCGACAGCCGCCTGTCCTGGTCGCTGCGCTTTGATCGTGCGCCCCGCAGCGCATGGCTGCAGTTCCACGATGGCCGGCGCGTGCCGCTGACCGAGCGCGATGGCCACTGGCAGGCGCAGGATGTGGCCCGTGCACCGATGCTGTACCGCGTTGTCAGCGAACCGGCACTGGCCACGACACGCCTGTACCGCCTGGACGTGGTGGCGGACCGCGCCCCGACCGTACGCGTGCTGGAGCCCGCTGCCAGCCTGGTACTGGGCACGCCCGGGCAGCGCCAGTGGGCACTGCGCTTCGAGGCGAGCGACGATCACGGCGTGGCCACGCAGGCCCGCCTGTCGATCACCCTCACCCAGGGCAGCGGCGAGAACATCACCTTCGTCCAGCGCAGTGTGACGCTCGCCGGCAGTGGCGAAGCAACGGCGCGACGGTTCGCTCACACGCTGGATCTGGGCGCACTGGGTGCCCAGCCCGGCAACGATGTGATCGCCCAGCTGGAGGTGCGCGACAACCATGCCCCGACACCCCAGACCGGCCGCAGCAGCAGCGTGATCCTGCGCCTGCCCAGCAGCGAGGCGGTGCTGGGCGCCGAGCTGGAAGGCCGCATCAAGAAGACCCTGCCGGCCTACTTCCGCAGCCAACGGCAGATCATCCTCGATGCGGAGGCGCTGATCCGCCAGCGGCGCAGCCTGGCCGCCGATGACTTCGTCAAGCGCAGCGACGCCATCGGCGTCGACCAGCGCATCCTGCGCCTGCGCTACGGCCAGTTCCTTGGCGAAGAGAGCGAAGGCGCACCGAAGCCGCCGCCGACCAGCGACCTGCCGACCAGTGACACCCCCACCGCAGACGACCACGACGACGATCACGACCATGATCACGACCACGCGGCGCAGCCGCAGGCCGGCGACCACGACGCGCATGGCCACGACCACGGCGGCAACGCAGGCAACGCCGATACGCCACCGGTGTTCGGCAGCGCCACGGACGTGCTGACCGAGTATGGCCACACGCACGACCACGCCGAGGCGGCGACCCTGCTCGATCCGCAGACCCGCGCGACGTTGAAGGCGGCACTCGACCAGATGTGGGCCTCCGAAGGCGAGCTGCGCCAGGGGCGCCCGGAGCAGGCGCTGCCCTACGCCTACAAGGCACTGGGATTCATCAAGCAGGTCCAGCAGGCCGAACGCATCTACCTGGCCCGCGTCGGCCCGGAACTGCCGCCCATCGATGAGGGCCGGCGCCTGGGCGGTGACCGCGCCGGGCTGGCCAGCCGACAGCTGCCACTGACGGCACGCACGGCACCGGACCCGGCCATCGTCGAGGCCTGGCAGCGACTGGGCGACGGCGACGGCACACCGGATCTGGACGCGCTGGCGGGCTGGCAGCAGCGCAATGCGGCCTATCTGCCCGACGCGCTCGACCTGGCGGCCGCCATCGAACAGCTGCGCATCGAGCCAGGCTGTGCCGACTGCCGGCAGCGCCTGCGGGCGCAGCTGTGGAGAGCGCTGCAGCGCCCCGTGCCGCAGGCCACACGCCGCAGCGCGGCCGATGCGATGGGGCAGCGATACCTGGATGCACTGGAGGCGCAGCCATGAACCTGTCGGCACCGGCTCTGTGGATCGCGCTTGTCCTGCTGCTGATCGTGTTCGTCGCCAGCGCGCGCCAGCTGCGTGCACCGGTGCGACCGCGTGGCCAGCTGTTGGCCGTGCTCGGCCTGCAGGTCATCGCCGCTGCACTGCTGTACGCATGCCTGCTGCCGCCCGCACGGCAGCAGCCCGCTGCGGGCCTGGTGGTGCTGGGTGCCGATGCCGGCAGGGCCAGCGTGCAGCCGGCAAGCGAGGGACCGCTCATCCTGCTGCCCGAAGCCACCCAGGTGCCGGGCGCGAAGCGTGTGCCCGATCTGGCGACCGCGCTGCGCCAGCATCCCTCGACGCGACTGACCCTGGTCGGCGCCGGCCTGGAGGCACGCGACCGCGACGCCACGCTGCCCGCGGAGGTCCATTGGCAGGCACCGCCCGCCCCCCGCGGCTGGACCGCGCTGCAGCTGCCCGCGGATGTCGCCCCTGGCGCCCGCTTCGACGTGCAGGCGCAGGCCCGCGGCGTCCCCCGCGCGCAGGCTGAGCTGCTGGACCCGGCTGACACGGTGATCGACCGCGCCCCACTGGCCGAGGACGGACGGGTACGACTGAGCGGCGTGGCCCGTGCCGAAGGCCGCAGCGTGTTCCGCCTGCGCCTGCTGGATGGCGAAGGCCATGTCGTCGATACCGTTCCGGTACCCCAGCAGACCCTGCCGGCCACACGGGTCCGCCTGCAGATCCGCGCCGGCACGCCGGGACCGGAACTGAAATACCTGCGACGCTGGGCCACCGATGCCGGTATCGATGTGCAGATGCAGGCCGACACCGGCGCCGGCCTCAGCATCAGCGAAGGTCAGGTCGGTCTGGACGCGGCATCGTTGGCGCGCACCGACCTGCTGCTGCTGGACGAGCGCAGCCTGGCCACGCTGGGGAGTGGCCAGCTCGCAGCGGTGCGCCAGGCCATGCACGAGGGCCTGGGTGTGCTGGTCCGCAGTGCCGGTGTGCCGTCGGCCGGTACGCGGCAACGCCTGCGTGAGCTCGGCCTGCCCGTGCAGGGCGATGGCGCCAGCCGCAGCGTCACGCTGCCCGGCGATGGTGACAGCGCGATGCTGGCAGCCCGACGCGGTCCGCTGGCGTCGGGCACGCTGCCCACCCGCGATGGCGAAGAGGCTGATCGCGATTCGCATGCCGCCGCGCTGCCCACCTTGGAACAGCTTGCCCTGCAGGTGCCTGGCAGCACCGCACTGCTGCACGACCGCAGCGGCGCTGCCGTCGGAGGCTGGCGCGATGCCGGCAAGGGTCGCATCGGCCTGCTGCCGTTGACCGACACGTGGCGCTGGGTGCTGGCCGGCCGCGACGATCGCCATGGCGAGCTGTGGAGCGACGTGGTCGGCACCCTGGCGCGCGCGCAGGGCGGCAGCACCGCGCCGTGGTCGCCGCAGCCGATTGCGTGGGCCGGGGAACGACAGGCCCTGTGCGATGTGCAGGCGCCGTTGCAGGTGTTCGACACACGGGGCGCGTCGGTGGCGCTGATCGTGGACGGCGGCACCGGCAGCGCACGCTGTGCCGGCTGGTGGCCACGCGAAGCCGGTTGGCACCGGCTGCAGCAGGGCGAACGCTCCTACTGGCGCTATGTGTTCGACAGGACGGATGCGGCAGCGCTGCACCGGCAGGGAATGATCGATGCGACGGCGCAGGCCCTGGCCACCTCCGCGCCGGTCAAGGCACAGGCGACGCAGCCCGTACCGGGATCACGCTGGCCGTGGTGGCTGGCCTTCGTGCTGTGTGCGTCGCTGCTGTGGTGGCTGGAACGGCGGCCGCCCGGCGTTGCCCGCACGGCATAGCCTCTCCCCGTCCTCCGTTCACTTCAGCGGCGGCGCACCCCCGCACCCCTCCTGCTGCGCACAGAACTGCAGCGCGCGACGCTGCTGTTCCGCGCTCAGTTCCGGCGGTGGCCGGGCGATGGCCGACTGGATCTGATCCGGCCCCCCGGTGAGCTTGTTCAGGCCCTTGCCCGCCGCCAGCAGGCCCTTGACCACGCCCATCATCACGTAGCCACCGGCCATGCTTACCTGCTCGGGTGTCGGCGGTTCACTCCAGTTGCGGCTGAAGCGGTTGTCCTCGATCTTCACCGGGTTCCTGAAGCGGTACAGATCCACCGGCTGATCGTCTTCAGGCTTCAGCGCGCGCACTTCGCCAAGAGTGGTGACATTGCCCTGCGCGGGCGTGCCTTCGGTGGTCACGACAGGTTCCGGCGGTGCGGCGACGGTCTGCCCGGGATCGGGCACCGCCGATACGGGTGATGGCGCCTGCTGCGCCTGCGCGGTACCGGCCAGCACCAGGCCGGCCAGAAGTGCTCCCTGCGTTGCTCGTCGTGCCACCCCTACCGCCCCTGTTGGTTGCGTCCTTCGCCTGAGGATACGGATGGCGGCTTCAGATTTCGTTGGAACGGCGCGCGCTGTTCAGCCCGCACTGAACTGGATTGCAGGTGCGCGCCTGCGAGGTGCACCTGGCAGGTGTTCGTGGCCGGCCAGCCCGTTGTTCCGGCGCATGCGGCAGGCGTCTGGTCGGGACGCTCGGCGTTTCGCTGGATTCGACGCCCGGCTGCCGCCCCCGCACTGAACGGTTCACTCCGTCCCGCTACGGGGTCTCACATCCTGAGACCCATCTGTGGTGCCATGTGCCCCCCTGGAATCCGTGCACCCATGGCCTACGAACTCGCCAAGCGCACCGCCGACGCGGAGCAGCAACTCGCGACCCGCGACGGTCTGCCCGCCCGCGACGGTGCCCTGCTCAGCGCGCGCCTGCAGCGCCGCTACCACGACCGCATCACCGGCAGCTTTGCCATCCCCGGCCGCGAGGGCCGCTATGCGCCCATTCCGGAATCGGTACCGCCGGCCCTTGCCGCCGCGTTGAAGGCGCGTGGCATCGAGCAGCTGTACAGCCACCAGGCCGAGGCCTGGGAGGCCAGCCAGCGCGGCGAGCATGTGGCCATCGTCACCCCGACCGCCAGCGGCAAGTCGCTGTGCTACACCCTGCCGGTGGTCAGCGCGGCCATGCAGGACAACGCCAAGGCGCTGTACCTGTTCCCCACCAAAGCACTGGCGCAGGACCAGGTGGCCGAACTGCTGGAGCTCAACCGCGCCGGCGATCTCGGGGTGAAGGCGTTCACCTTCGATGGCGACACGCCCGGGGACGCACGGCAGGCGATCCGCCTGCATGGCGACATCGTGGTATCCAATCCCGACATGCTGCACCAGGCGATCCTGCCGCATCACACCAAGTGGGCACAGTTCTTCGAGAACCTGCGCTACATCGTCATCGACGAAGTACATACCTACCGCGGCGTGTTCGGCAGCCATGTCACCAACGTGCTGCGCCGGCTCAAGCGCATCTGCGCGTTCTATGGCGTGCAACCGCAGTTCATCCTGTGCTCGGCCACCATCGGCAATCCGCAGGCACATGCCGAGGCCCTGATCGAAGCACCGGTCACCGCCATCACCGAATCCGGTGCGCCCAGCGGACCGAAGCAGGTGCTGCTGTGGAACCCGCCGGTCATCAACCCGGACCTGGGCCTGCGTGCATCGGCGCGTTCGCAGAGCAACCGCATCGCCCGCATCGCGATCAAGTCCGGCCTCAAGACCCTGGTGTTCGCGCAGACGCGGCTGATGGTCGAGGTGCTGACCAAGTACCTGAAGGACATCTTCGACCACGATCCGCGCAAGCCACCGCGCATCCGCGCCTATCGCGGCGGCTACCTGCCCACCGAGCGTCGCGAGACCGAACGCGCCATGCGCGCGGGCAGCATCGATGGCATCGTCAGCACCTCGGCGCTGGAGCTGGGCGTGGATATCGGCAGCCTGGACGTGGTGATCCTCAACGGCTATCCGGGCAGCGTGGCCGCCACCTGGCAGCGCTTCGGCCGCGCCGGACGCCGCCAGCAGCCCGCGCTGGGCGTGATGGTGGCCAGTTCGCAGCCACTGGACCAGTACGTGGTACGCCATCCGGACTTCTTCGCCGAAGCCTCGCCCGAACATGCGCGCATCGCTCCGGACCAGCCACTGATCCTGTTCGACCACATCCGCTGCGCGGCATTCGAGCTGCCGTTCCGGGTCGGCGATGGCTTCGGCCCGATCGATCCGGAGGTGTTCCTGGAAGCCTTGGCCGAGACCGACGTGGTCCATCGCGAGGGTGAGCGCTGGGAATGGATCGCCGACAGCTATCCGGCCAATGCGGTGAGCCTGCGCGCGGTGGCCGACGGCAACTTCGTGGTGGTCGACCGCAGCGACGGCCGCCAGCAGATCATCGCCGAGGTCGATTACTCCGCCGCCGCGCTGACCCTGTACGAGGGCGCCATCCACATGGTGCAGTCCACGCCGTACCAGGTGGAAACGCTGGACTGGGAGGGGCGCAAGGCCTACGTCACCCGCACCCACGTGGACTACTACACCGACAGCATCGACTTCACCAGGCTCAAGGTGCTGGATCGTTTCGACGGCGGCGTGGCCGGCCGCGGCGATTCGCACCACGGCGAAGTGCACGTGGTGCGCCGCGTGGCCGGCTACAAGAAGATCCGGTACTACACCCACGAGAACATCGGCTACGGCCCGGTCAACCTGCCCGATCAGGAACTGCACACCACCGCAGTGTGGTGGCAGCTGCCGCAGGCGCTGCTGCTGCGTGCGTTCGCCAGCCGGCAGGACGCGCTGGATGGATTCCTGGGCGCCGCCTACGCGCTGCACATCGTCGCTACGGTGGCGGTGATGGCCGATGCACGCGATCTGCAGAAGTCGGTCGGCAATGGCGACGGTGCATGGTTCGCAGTCGCCGACCAGAGCGGCCGCGGCCAGCTGCGCGGCAGCGATGGCGATCCTGGCGCGGTCGAGCTGCTGCAGGTGTTCGTGCCGACCGTGTACCTGTACGACAACTTCCCGGGCGGCGTCGGCCTGAGCGAACCCCTGTGGCAGCGCCAGGCGGAGCTGGTGCAGCGCGCGCGCGAACTCGTGCAGCGCTGCGACTGCACGGCGGGCTGTCCGGCCTGCGTCGGCCCGGTACTGGCAGCGCAGGAGGAGGACGAGACCTCGCCGCGCGCACTGGCATTGCGTGTGCTGGACCTGTTCGATGCCGACGCCTGCCAGCACGTGCCCGATGCGGTGCCCGCCGCCCGTGGCGCCGTGGAGCTGCTGGCACCGTGAGCCTGAGCCTGGACAAGCTGCGTCTGCTGCGGAAACAGGCGGGCGACCCGAAGGTCGGGCCGCCGGATGTCACGGCAGCGGCGCCCGCAGCGGTCGTCCCGGCAGCGGCCAATGATGCACGGCAGCCACCGGCCGAACGCTCGGTATTCGCCTGGGTTGAACAGGAGATCCGCCACAAGCCGACCGGTCCGGCAGCCATGACACCCGCCCCCACCACGCCACCGTTGCGGCAGCCCCACGTCGGCAGCCTGCATCGCCTGCTGGGATTGCGCACACGCGGCAGCGCAGCGCCCCTGCACGCGACCGCACAGGACCGGCGGCTGCCCGGCGAGGAGATCGCGCCAGGCCTGTTCCTGATCGAATCCCTGCAGCCGCAGCCGGTTCCGAAGGTTCCCCTGTCGCTGGCGTTCGCCCGGCGCGAGAACGAGCACGTGGCCGCGCACGACCTGCTGTTCTTCGATACAGAGACCACCGGGCTGGCCGGCGGCACCGGTACCCGCGCCTTCATGATCGGTGCTGCCGACTGGTACACCTGCCCGCAGCGCGGCGAAGGCCTGCGCATCCGCCAGCTGCTGATATCGACGATGGCTGCCGAAGAGGCGATGCTGGCCACCTTCGCCGGCTGGCTGCAGCCCTCCACGGTGTTCTGCAGCTACAACGGCCGCAGCTACGATGCGCCCCTGCTGAAGGCGCGCTACCGGCTGGCGCGCCAGCGCGACCCGATCAGTGCCCTGGACCATGTCGACCTGCTGTATCCGACCCGCCGCCGCTATCGCGGCACCTGGGAGAACTGCAGGCTGTCCACCATCGAGCGCCAGCTGCTGCGCGTGATCCGCGAAGACGATCTGCCGGGATCGGAGGCACCGGGCGCGTGGCTGCGGTTCCTGCGCGGCGGCGACGCGGTGAACCTGCGCCGGGTGGCCGATCACAATCACCAGGACGTGGTGACCCTGGCCCTGCTGCTGCAGCGGCTGGTCCGCGAGGAAGCACAGGAGCGCGAACTGCTGGCCCTGCAGGCGCCACCCGGCATGGCCTGAGCCGGGGTCCCGCGCATGCGCGGGCGGTGTCCGTTTATGACTGAATGCGATGGGGTTGGCAGAATGATGCCCTGCCGCTGGACCCCCAGGCGGCCCCGCCGGAGACTGGCGCGGCTCACGACACGGAGGTTCCATGAGCACCCAGGTCCCGGGCTCCCAGCTGCGCTCCCTTGCTGCCCTGCTGGCCGGCACGGAAGCGTCCAGCACGCTGGCCGGATTCCATGGCGAGGACCAGGCTGCGCTGCTGGCCCGGCTGGATGACGGGCAACTGGCCAGCCTGCTGCCGATGGCCCTGGGGTGCGACGGGCTACAGCCCACGGATGGCGTCCGCCAGTGGGCGCACCGCATTCTCGACGCCGACGCGCAGCGCCAGCCCCGTCTCACCGTTGCGATCTGCGCCGCTGCACTGCTGCGCCTGTCCCGGCGCAGCACCGGTACGCGGTCTGGCGCGCTTCGTCCGGTCGATGGCGTGGCCCTGCTTGCGCGCTGCACCGAGCCCGGCCACGAGCGGCTGCAGGCGCCCGCGCTGGCATTGCTGCAGCACTGCGGCCTGCGCGCCGGGGCAAGCGTCGAAGCCGGCAGCGATGCACTGGCGCTGCTGGCATTGGCGCGCTGTGCCGGTGCCGATGGCAGCGGAACGCTGGCCTCGCTGCTGGACGCCTGCAGCGCGCACCCGCTGCTGCGGGACGAACTGCGCCTGGTGGCGAACTGGCCGTTGCAGGACCTGTTGCGCCATGCCCGCATCGCCGAGCTGTACCCCACCGAGGCCGACATCGATCCGGCGCCCGCCGATCTGCAGCCACTGAGCGAACACGACACCTACCTGCAGTTCGCCGAACACGCATTGCAGCAGGCAGCGCAGCGCCTGCAGGCGATCCACAACGGCCAGGCGCCCTACGTCGCCGACCGTGCCTTCAGCATCGCCGAAGCCGGTGTGCTCTGGCGTGCCACGCGCGCGGCACTGGAATGCGATGCGCCCTGGCTGCGGCCCTTGCTGGCGCAGGTACTGCCACCGGTGTGTGTTGCCCCGACCGCCGCCCGGACCCTGCCCTCGCAATCGGTGGCGGTGGCACTGGCCAAGGCGGTCAATGCGATGCCCACCCCTGAGGCCATCGCCGCGCTGGCGCTGGCGCGGTCGCAGGTGCGCCATGCCGGCATCGCGCGGAAGCTGGACCGCCATCTGGCCGCCGCCGAACGCCGCCTCGCACAGCGCCCGCAACTGCTGCTGCGCCTGCCGGTCATTGCCGCCGGCAGGCGCTCACTGGCCAGCCTGGCCCGTGCCCTGGAGGCCACGTTCGTGCTGGGCGGCGAATGGGCACTGCAGGACTGGCGCGCCGCGTGCCGGCAACCGGCATTGGCCACCCTGCTGCAGGGCCTGGTCTGGCAGCTCGCCGATGCGCGCGGGCACTGGATCGATGCGATGCCGGTGGACGGCGCAGAGGCATTTGCCGATGCGCATGGCATCGTGGTCGCGTTGCAGGGCCGCAACCGCCTGCGCCTGTGGCATCCCGCCCGCAGCCAACCCCATCTGCGCGCCGCCTGGCGCGCGCGGCTGATCGAGCAGCGCTGCCGGCAACCGCTCCGCCAGGTGTTCCGCGAACACTACCTGGACGCCCGCGGCGAACCCGCCGATACCGCTGCATTCAATGGGCTGACGCTGTCGGTGGCGGCGTTGGCCGGGCTGGCCCGTCGGCAAGGCTGGCACGGCGATGACAGCGGCCAGCTGATGTTGGCCAAAGGCCCGTGGCGGATCGGCTGGCAGCTGTCGGCGCCGCTGTCGCATGGCCTTGCCGGCGAGATCCGCAGCGGCCGCGTGCAGTTCCAGCGGCAGCATCGCGACGCGTGGCAACCGGTGCAGGCGCGCGAACTGCCCGCAGTGGTGGCGTCGGAACTGCTGCGCGAACTCGACCTGCTGGCCAGCACCTGCGCATGCGGTGGCGAGGGCATGCCACTGCCGCCGGCCCGCATGGTCCGCTTGCGCGGGCGCACCCTGGAGCATCTGCTGGCCGCTCATCCGCAGCGTGACCTGATGACCTTCCAGCGCCGCCATGTGCAGGTCGGCCACTTCAGGCTGCACCTGGCCACCGCCCGCGCCAGCCTTGCCGGGCAGACGCTGGCCCTGCCAGACCTGCCGGCGCGGCCACCCCGCTGGCTGCCCTACGACGATGCCGTGCTGGCGCAGCTGCTGGGCCGCATCGAACAGCTCGCCGAACGGGTATTGACGCCCCCTGAAGCCCCGATCGATGAGACTGTCCGCTCCTGATGCGTGGAGGATCCGCGATGCGTTCCAGTCTCTGGTTGATGCTCGGTTGTACCCTGCCGCTGGCTGCCTGCAGCCATGCGGGCGGCAGTGCAGGCAGTGGCAGCAGCAGCGATTCTGCCGCCCCGCCTCCGCATGTCGCAGGAAGCCCGCAGCGATGCAACCCGGAAAAGCTGGAGGGGCTGGCAGGCAGGACCGCCGACGAGGCCACGGTGAAGCAGGTGGTTGAAGCCAGTGGTGCACGCACGGCGCGGGTGGTGAAGCCCGGCATGGCGGTGACCATGGATTTCCGCGAGGACCGGGTCACCATCGAGGTCGACGCGCAGAACCGGATCGTGCGCGCCAACTGCGGTTGAGCCGCTGACGCCGGGCATGGCCCGGCGTTAGCGCCGCTTCACAGCTGCTGCGCCTTGCCATTGGCCAGCGCACGGGCGATCACCTGCTGCGCCTGTCGCGAGGCCTGCTCGTGCAGGCGTGCCTGGCGTTCGCCGAGCGCGGCCTGCTGGCTGCCCAGCGCCGCCTGGCGGCTGGCCAGCGCGGCCTGTTCTCCGGCCAGCCGACCCATCTCGCTGCTCCGCCCCGACTGGCGTTCGTCATCACGAGCAGCCTGCAGGGCGCGCCGCGCTTCAGCGGCGGCCTGCCGCGCGAGCGCTGCATCGTCGACCGAGTCACGCGCCGCCCTGGCCGCTTCGGCCGCGGCTTCACGATTGATGTCATGGGCAGCCATCGCACTGCGCGCAGTACGCATCGCATCCTGCGCGATCTGGCGTGCATGTTCGCTCTGCAACCGGCCCAGTTCACCCTGCCGGCGGCCGAGCTCGCCCTGCTGGCGACCCAGCACGCTCTGCTGGCGACCCAGTTCGCCCTGCTGACGGCCCAGTTCCGCCGCGCCGGCATAGGCACGTTGCAGTGACAGCACCAGCATCGGATCACGCACCACGTAGCGCTTGTCACCCTGGCGGAACCATAGTGCCGGTCCCTTGCCGAGCTGCCTGCGGGCCTGCGCCACGTCATCCATGCCGCCATTGGCGAAGGTCGAATCGCCATCCACCAGTACATAGGCCTGGCGCGGTGACTCGCCCAGATTCAACGTCCCGTACGTGGTGATGGAGGTACCGGTAGAGGTCATGCCGTCATGGTCTTCGTCCACGTCGGTCGCATCGTCGAAGGCCCCCACATCGGCATCATCGGGTCCGGTCACCTCGTCCGGCGCGGTCACGTCAGCCGGCGGCGCGGGGGGAACCGGCACGGCCGGCAGGCGCGCCGACGCTGCCGGCGCCGGCGGTGCCTTCGGAGCCGGCGGCGGCGACAGGGGCTTCGGTGCCGCGGGCGGTGCGGGCGGCGGCGGCGGCACCGGCGCCGCGACCAGTCGCATCGGTGCCACACCCACCACCAGCACCACGGCCGTCAGGGCAACCGCGAGCACGCGCGGGCAGGCCTTGCGCGGCTGCAGCGAAAGCAGCCGGCGCTTGAGGCTGGTCGTGTCCGGCGCGGCACTGGCCACGCCCAGGTGCGGCTGCGGTGCAACGCCCAGCTGCAGCAGCAGACGCCCATACGCGTGGCGACTGGCCCCATGCTGGCCCACCACCGCCTCATCCACCGCTTCTTCCCGGGCCTGGGCGTACTCACGCACCGACAGCCGCAGCAGCGGATGGAAGAAGAACAGGTGCTGCGCCAGTGCCGGCAACAATCCCCACTGCAGGTCACGGCGCTGCAGGTGCTGCAGTTCATGGGTCAGTGCCAGGTCCAGCGCGTCGCCCTGCAGTGCAGTGTCACCGGCCGGCAGCAGCAGCACCGGGCGCAGCGGCCCGACCAGCTGCGGTGCATCGACCTGTGCGCTCATCCACAGGCGCGGCGGGCGGCGAAGCCCATGCGCGTCGGCGGCCAGGTGCAGTGCCTGCACCAGCGCCGCGTCCTCGCAGGGATACGCGGCAGCCAGCAGCGCGCGGCAGCGCCGCCACTCCGCCAGGGTGCGCCAGGCCATCAGCAGCACACCGGAGACCCACAGCGCGGCCAGTGCAAGCGCCCACCACGCTGTCACGGGCGTCGCCACGACCTCCACCGGCATCGTGGCCAGCAGCTGCGCGGAGCCTTCCGCGGACAGCGGATAGACCACATCGGCGGCGATATCGGCAGCGGTCATCGCCACCGACGGCGACGCGGGCAACCAGGGCAGCTGCACCGGCTGGCTCCACACCAGGCCGAGCACGGCCTGCAACGAAACCAGCCACCACAACCGGCAACGCGTAGCGGCCGACAGCGACGGCATCAGCCGGCACACGGCATACACCAGCGCCACCAGCAGCACGGTCTGCAGGCTGGTCCAGCCCAGCCGTTCCAGCATCGGGATCAGCATCGTGGTGTCCATGGCTCAGCCCTCGTGGCGACGCGATTGGAGCTGGGCGACCAGCGCTTCCAGCTCGGCCAGCTCGTTGTCGCTGACCTGCTGGCACTGCGAAAGATAGGCCACGAACGGCGACACCGAGCCCTGCAGGGTGTTGTCGACGAACTGGGCCACCGCACCCTGCAGCACGCTGTCAGGGCCACGCGTGGCTTGGTAGCGGTACAGGCCTTCGTGCTGCCGCCGCTGCAGGTACCCCTTGGTGCGCAGCCGCTCCATCATCGTCAGCACGGTGGAACGGGCCAGCCCGCGCGCCTCGCCATAGCCGCTGGCGACCTCGCCGACACTGGCCGGCGCATGTTCATCGATGTACTGCAGCAGGGCCAGCTCCTGGTCCCCGATGGTTTTGCCGCGCATGACAGGCTCCCTTGACTACACGTGTCGTCACTGTCGGCGTGACGACACCTGTAGTCAACCCCCCGGAAGTCATGGGCCGACGAACGGCAGGGGGAGCAAAGCGCAGCTATGCAGCACCCCTCCGAGCCCATTCAGGGTACTGGCCCTCTCTGGCGGGGGTACAGGAGGATTTACGCAGCTCATGTGCTGGCTGACCTCGAAGCCCCTATCAGACGCCTAGCGGACGGGACAACGCGCATGTCCTCTCGATGAAACTCGTGAACGCGTACCGCGTGCTGAGCGCAAGGCGGCTGGCGGCCTGAGCCGCCGGCCTACGGACGCGGGATGGGACTTGCCCGGTTTTTTAGAAGGAATAACCCGCTGAGAACGCCACGATGTCTGTTCCAACGTCGTACTTACCTTGCAGCGTGCTCCCTGTGGTCGATACCAGTGACACTTCGGGCTCATCGAGGAAGAGATGGGTATAACCAAAGCTGTATTCGGCTGATTCGGACGCACGGTAGGTCGCGCCCAGAGAGATCCACTTACGGTCGGTGTCCGGCACGCGGACATCACGGATGTCGTCTGTGACCGGGCTTTGGTCGATCGCCAGGCCCCCCCGAAGCGTCAACTTGTCGTTGTAACGATACTCTGCACCGATCGATGCAAAGGTCGTATCGCGATAACCGAAATCCAAGGTCCGCGTTGGTTGGGCTGAGTCGAAGTCCAGTCGCACTTCCGCAAACTTGGACCAGCCTGTGCGGGTGACATCGGCCATGACCGTCCAGCGATCATTGACCTGATGACTAATGCTTCCGGTCAGCGTGGCTGGAAGGTTGAGCGCTGTGGTGGCCTGGGTGTCCACAAACCACCCAGGGCGGGCCGCTGCCAAAAAGGAGGTCGCAATCGTTGGCACTCCAAAGCTGATATCCGCATCGTTGAGTTTGTGGTCGACCTTGGACCGGTAAGCAATGCCAATGTTGGTTCCATCCACTGGTGTGAAAAGGCCGCCCACCGTGAAGCCAACAGCGTCATCCTTAGCCTCGATGCGGGTGTAGCCGTCAGCGCTGCCGGGAGAAAAGCCGGGCGCTCTGGCGCCGGCCAATACGGCTCCGAAGTCGACGGCATCGTAGAGCTCGGCTTCTGCGCGTTCGAGAAAGACCGAGGCGCCAAAGGACACGTAAGGGTTCACGTCATAGGAAAACGACACGCCCAGGTCGACCGCCTTGATCTCCGTCTTGATTCCGTTGTACCGACCAATCCAATTGCTGTCGTATTCGGTCTTAAAGCCAAACGGTGCGGTCACCGAAAGCCCGAGATGAGCCTTGTCACCCAATGGGGTGTGGAAGTACAGCGCCGGAACGAGGCTCAGGTCCCCTGCGTCGCCTCCGTCACCTCCAGACTGAGGACGGCCCAGTGCGTCTCGGCCCTCGCCCTTAAAGTCGATTGTGTAGTTCACAAGACTCGCATCGGCTTGGAAGATCCGCCCATCGAGCAAGCGCATTGCAGAGGGGTTGTCGGCAATGACCGATGCATCGCCCGGCGCGCTGATCGAGCCTGCGAACGCCCGCCCTAGGCCTTTCGCGCTTTTCTCCTTCAGTTGGAACGCTGCAGCGTTTGCGTGGCCAGTTTGACCGACCAATGCCCCCAACAGCACGAGCGAAAGTATTGTTCTTGTAGTCATTGCTTGCCCTCCACAGGCAAATCTCGATTCGACAGGTCGCACGTCGGGGAGGCTCTGGGACCCAGGTACGTCCCTCCGTGCGTGATTGGCCCGGCGTGGCGGCTCGCCTGGCACCAGGCTCCCCAGCGGCACGGACCGCTGGATTCTTGGTCGAGTGACCATGTAAGTCAATAGTCACCAATTGTTAGGGTTTGTGAACCTATACCCAAATGGTCACCATTTGCCCATGCCTCCCCTCGGCGCTACTCTCTGCCCCATGTCTACTTCAACTTCGGCAGTGCTTGATGCCGGGCGCGGTCCGGCTGAGCACGACGTACGCACCCAGATCATCGAGGCGGCCACGGCGCATTTCAGCCATTACGGCTACGACAAGACCACGGTCTCCGACCTGGCCAAGGCCATCGGATTCTCCAAGGCCTACATCTACAAGTTTTTTGCGTCGAAGCAGGCAATCGGCGAGGTTATTTGCGCCAATTGCCTCGCCCAGATCGAAAGCGACGTCCATGCCGCGCTCAAGGGGGTTGAGGCAGCTCCGGAGCGGCTGCGCGTGCTCTTTACCGCCATTGTCGACGCCAGCCTTCGCCTGTTTCTCCAGGATCGTCGGTTGTACGAAATTGCTGTCGCTGCCGCGACTGATCAATGGCCGTCGACTCAGGCCTACCAGAGCCGCATTCGGCACCTTGTCGAAGAAATCCTGAAAGAAGGCCGCGCCTCCGGGGCTTTTGAGAGCAAAACGCCCCTTGATCAGACCAGCCGCGCGGTCTACCAAGTGCTGGTTCCTTACCTCAACCCGGTGACCCTCCCGCACTTGTCGGACCTGCACAAGGAGGATCCAATGGCGACACAGGACCTGGTCTTGAGGAGTCTCGCTCCAAGGGTGTGACTATTGACTGTATTAGTCACTAGGAACACAATGCTTCCGGATATCCCACCCGGAAGGCCGTATGCGTCGCCGATTTGTAGTCATAGCCAGCGCCTGTGTCGCTCCGCTTTTTCTTGTGGCCTGCGGTAAGTCCGACCACGTCGATCCCCGTAACGCGCCCCCCATCGTCCGAGTCGCGACGGTCGACCCAGCTGCCGGAAACGCACGCACGTTTACCGGCACCATCGCCGCGCGTGTGCAGAGCGACCTGGCGTTTCGAGTGGGAGGCAAGGTCACAGAACGGCTTGTCGAGGCGGGGCAGACGGTCAGGCGTGGCGATGTGCTCTACCGGATTGATCCGATAGATCTCAACCTGACAGCGGCATCCCAGCAGCAAGCGGTGGTCGCGGCCCGCGCGCAGAGCGTCCAAGCAACTGCCGACGAAGCGAGATACCGCGATCTGGCGGCAAAGGGCGTCGTGTCCCGATCAGCCTATGATCAGATCAAAGCGGCGGCAGACGCCGCGTCGGCACAGCTCAAAGCGGCCGAGGCACAGGCTCGGGTTGCACGCAATGCCAGCCAATACGCGGCTCTCGCCGCGGATGCGGATGGGATGGTCATGACGATCTCCGCGGAACCTGGCCAGGTTGTGGCGGCAGGGCAGATCGTCGCCCGGCTTGCACGTGCAGGCAGCCGGGAGGCAGTGGTCCAGCTGCCCGAGACACTACGCCCCCAGATCGGCTCAGTGGCCTTTGCGTCCGCGTTTGGGGCAAGTGGCAAGATCCCCGCGCGATTGCGAGTGCTTTCTGAATCGGCAGACCCTGCGACTCGGACTTTCGAAGCCCGCTACACGCTGGAAGCGGACGGCACGGCGCTACCGCTGGGTTCAACGGTGGCGGTCGAGCTTGCGGGCGCCCCATCTGCCGGAGTCTCGGCCGGATTTGAGGTTCCGCTAGGCGCGCTGTTTGATCCCGGCACCGGAACCGGTGTCTGGGTGGTCAGCGGTGAGCCGCTCAAAGCCAGCTGGAAGCCGGTAGTCGTCAAGCAGCTGGGCGATGACAAAGCCGTGGTCGAGGGCGCCCTGAAAGCCTCTGATCGCGTTGCCGCCCTGGGCGCCCATCTTCTCCGCGAGGGGCAGGTAGTTCGCCTGGCTGACGCGGCCAAGAACAACGCTGCGCACGGAGCCCGTCAGTGAGCGGGTTCAATCTGTCGGCGCTTGCGGTGCGCGAGCGTGCCATCACCGTCTTTCTGATTTTCCTGGTTTCGGTTGCCGGCATTGTTTCCTTCTTCCAGCTCGGCCGTGCTGAGGACCCCGCATTCACCGTCAAAGTCATGACGATCGTGACGGTTTGGCCTGGGGCCACGCCGACGGAGATGCAGGACCAGGTTGCCGAGAAGCTCGAAAAGCGCCTACAGGAGCTTCGCTGGTATGACCGCAGTGAAACCTACACGCGTCCTGGCCTGTCGTTCACCACGCTGACGTTGCAGGACGGCACGCCGCCGTCGCAGGTGCAGGAAGAGTTCTATCAGGCCCGCAAGAAGATGGATGACGAAGCGGCGAACCTACCCGCAGGCGTGATCGGCCCCTTGGTCAACGACGAATACGCGGATGTCACGTTCGCTCTCTACGCCCTGAAAGCGAAGGGCGAACCGTTCCGCATGCTTGCGCGCGATGCCGAAACCCTGCGTCAGCGCTTGCTGCACGTACCTGGCGTGAAGAAGGTCAACATCATTGGTGAGCAGTCCGAGCGCATCTATGTGGAGCTGTCGCACGAACGTTTGGCGAATCTCGGTATCACGCCGCGGGAGGTATTCGGGGCGCTGAACGGACAGAATGCTCTGACGCCGGCAGGCTCGGTCGAGGCCAAGGGCCCGCAGATATTCATTCGCCTGGATGGCGCACTGGATCAGTTGGACAAGATCCGCGATACGCCCGTCATTGCACAGGGCAAGACTCTCAAACTGCGTGACATCGCCACCGTCAAACGTGGTTATGAGGATCCGTCGACCTTCATGATCCGCAACGGCGGGGAGCCTGCCATGCTGCTAGGCATCGTCATGCGCGACGGCTGGAACGGCCTGGACCTTGGTGCCTCACTCGACGCGGAGGTCAAGAAGATCAATGAAGGGCTCCCGGTTGGGATGGCGCTGGATAAGGTGACCGATCAGGCGGTGAACATCAGCGCGTCGGTCGACGAGTTCATGATGAAGTTCTTCGCCGCGCTGCTGGTGGTGATGCTGGTGTGCTTCGTAAGCATGGGCTGGCGGGTCGGCATCGTGGTAGCGGCTGCTGTGCCGCTTACGCTGGCGGCCGTATTCATGGTGATGGCTGCAACCGGAAAGAACTTTGACCGCATCACTCTCGGGTCGCTGATCCTGGCCCTCGGTCTGCTGGTGGATGACGCCATCATTGCCATCGAAATGATGGTCGTGAAGATGGAAGAGGGCTATAGCCGGGTCAAGGCATCGGCGTACGCGTGGAGTCACACAGCCGCACCTATGCTGGCTGGTACCTTGGTCACGGCCGTGGGCTTCATGCCCAATGGATTTGCCCGGTCCACAGCTGGCGAGTACACCAGCAACATGTTCTGGATTGTGGGGATCGCGCTGATCGCATCCTGGGTGGTTGCGGTGTTCTTCACGCCCTACCTTGGCGTCAAGCTACTGCCTGAGCTCAAGACCGTGGAAGGCGGGCACAGCAGCCTCTACGACACGCCGCGCTACAACCGCTTCCGATCGATCCTGGGGCGCGTGATTGCTCGCAAGTGGCTTGCCGCTGGCTCGGTGATTGCATTGTTCGTGCTTTCGGTTGTTGGTATGGGAGTGGTCAAAAAGCAGTTCTTCCCCATCTCTGATCGTCCGGAAGTACTGGTCGAAGTGCAGATGCCTTATGGTACCGCCATCGAGCAGACCAGCCTGGCGACGGAAAAGGTCGAGAAGTGGCTTTCGCAGCAGGAAGAAGCCAGGATCGTCACGGCCTACATCGGTCAGGGAGCGCCGCGGTTCTATCTCGCCATCTCACCAGAGCTGCCGGATCCGGCTTTTGCGAAGATCGTGGTGCGCACCGACAGCCAAGAGCAGCGCGATACACTGAAAGCAAGGCTTCGCCAGGCGGTGGCGGATGGCTTGGCGCCAGAGGCGCGCGTGCGCGTAACCCAGCTGGTGTTCGGGCCTTACTCACCCTATCCAGTCGCTTACCGCGTCAGCGGCCCGGATCCGGCGGTTATCCGTGGCATTGCGGCCAAGGTCGAGCAGACGATGCAGGCCAGCCCGATGATGCGCACGGTAAACACGGACTGGGGCGTGCGCACGCCAACCCTCCACTTCACCTTGGATCAGGATCGTTTGCAGGCGATGGGATTGACGTCGGCGTCCGTGTCGCAGCAGTTGCAGTTCTTCCTCAGTGGGGTTCCCGTCACTGCTGTTCGCGAAGACATCCGGACTGTCGAGGTTATCGCTCGCTCTGGCGGAGAAGCACGACTGGATCCCGCTCGTATATCAGATTTCACCCTTGTTGGTTCTGCAGGGCAGCGCGTCCCTCTGTCCCATATCGGCTCGGTGGAGGTTCGGATGGAAGAGCCGGTGCTGCGCCGTCGTGATCGGGTGCCCACCATCACGGTGCGCGGTGACATTGATGATGCATTGCAGCCGCCAGATGTATCGGCAGCGATCAGCAAGCAACTTGAACCACTCGTTGCCTCGCTGCCTGAGGGCTACTCGATTGCCCAGGCGGGCTCCATTGAGGAATCGGGGAAGGCCATGAGCGCGATGTTGCCACTGTTCCCGATCATGTTGGCGGTGACCCTGCTGATCATCATCCTACAGGTGCGGTCCATCTCGGCAATGATCATGGTCTTCATGACCAGTCCGTTGGGGCTGATTGGCGTGGTGCCAACGCTGCTGCTGTTCCAGCAGCCGTTCGGTATCAATGCGCTGGTGGGGTTGATTGCGTTGTCGGGCATCCTGATGCGCAACACGCTCATTCTTATTGGTCAGATCCACGAGAACGAAGAAGCAGGCATGGAGCCCTTCCACGCCATCATCGAGGCGACGGTGCATCGGGCGCGCCCGGTGATCTTGACCTCGCTGGCGGCGGTGCTTGCCTTCATACCGCTGACGCATTCGGTGTTCTGGGGAACGCTTGCCTACACACTGATCGGCGGCACCATCGCCGGCACCGTGATGACACTGGTATTCCTGCCGGCGATGTATGCCATCTGGTTCAAGGTCCGAGCGGAAAAGACCTCCGTTGCCTGACATTGGCCCGGACCTCTTTTATATGGGGAACGATGTATGAGCAGTGCCGACAAAGATCGTATCGTAGTGACCGGAATGGGCGCGGTAAGTCCCCTGGGAAGTGGGGTTGAAACCATCTGGTCGCGTCTCCTTGCGGGACGCTCCGGAATTGGGTCGTTGGGGGCCGAGCTTACGGCCGGAACCGGTTGTGAAGTCGGAGGCCGTGTGCCAGACCGCATTCAAGATCCTGAGGCGGGCTTCGATTCCGCTGGCGTCATCGCCCCGAAAGATCTCAAGAAGATGGATCGGTTTGTCGAGTTTGCGCTTGTCGCTGCCCATGAGGCTCTTCAGCAGGCAGGTTGGCACGATGCAGATGAGTGGGGCCGGCTGCGAACGGCAACGGTGATTGCCACCGGCATCGGCGGGTTCGGATCGATCGTCAATGCAGTCCACATCACGGATACACGTGGCCCTAGTCGGATGTCTCCGTTCACTGCGCCCACGTTCCTGGCCAACATGGCGGCGGGTCAGGCATCAATCCATTACGGATTCAGGGGGCCGCAGGGTGCACCCGTTACGGCCTGCGCGGCCGGTGTTCAGGCCATCGGCGATGCAGCACGGCTGATCAGGTCCGGCGAAGCAGATATCGCGCTGTGCGGTGGCGCGGAAGCGGCGATGGGCAGAGTGAGCTTGGGCGGCTTTGCTGCAGCCAAGGCGCTGAGCACATCCTTCAACGATGCGCCGCAAACCGCATCTCGCCCTTTTGATGAGCAACGGGATGGATTCGTCATGTCTGAGGGGGCAGGGTTGCTCGTCATCGAGCGCTTGGGCCACGCCTTGGCACGTGGTGCAAAGCCGCTCGCCGAGTTGGTGGGTTACGGTACAACGTCGGATGCCTACCATCTGACATCCTGTCCCGAAGATGGCAACGGAGCGCGGCGAGCAATGGAAATGGCGTTGGCACAGGCGGGCATCACGCCGGCGCAGGTCAATCACATCAATGCGCATGCGACGTCGACGCAGGTGGGTGACCGGGCAGAGCTTGCTGCGATCCGCTCGCTGTTTGGCTCCCGTCCCGATCTCCTGATCTCTGCCACCAAATCCAGCACTGGGCACCTGCTGGGCGCGGCTGGCGGCATCGAAGCCATCTTCACAGTCCTCGCCCTACGAGATCGGGTCGCACCAGCCACGCTCAATCTCTTGCGACCTGATCCGCTGTCGGAAGGTCTTCTAGTCGTGTCCGAGCGGCCTCGCAAGGCCAACATCGAGTTTGCGCTGACCAATGGGTTTGGATTCGGTGGCGTGAACGCCAGCGCGGTTTTCCGGCGTCTATGAACGCACCTGGGCCTTCCACACGCGCTAGCCGAGCCGCTCGCCGCTGGGAGAGCGCCAGGGCGGAGAGCCGGCAGAGAATCTTACATGCTGCTGGCAAAGTGTTCGCGAAGGACGGTTTTGAGAGTGCGACGATGAAGCGAATCGCAGAGGTTTGCGGCATCACCAAGGTCACCATCTATGCACACTTCCGCGACAAAGAACGCCTCTATCGAGCGGTCATGGATGGATACTTGGCTTCAATGCCAAAGTCCGCACTAGAAATGCGATGTGATGTTGAGCTTAGAGATGTATTGGCTGGTATCGTTCAGTGCATCCGAAAGATGGCGTTGGATCCATCCTGCCAGGCATTTTGCCAAATCTTGATGCGCTCTGAGATGCACAAGAATGTCTACATGGATCGTTGGAATGCGATGCTGCAGCCATATCGAGAGGCTGCGGTGCAAGCATTTGCCAATGTGTCGCCCAACTCAAGTAATGGTGAGGATGGGGAAAAATTCCTTCGACTGATCCTAGCTGAGCAGGGCTTGCCCAAAGGCACAGGGCAAGTTTCCAGTAGTAGCGCAACGATTGCACTGTTCACTCGGTCCTATAGCTGCACCTCCGTGAGATGAGCACTGCGATCGTGTTCAGTCCAGCCCAGATCGAGGGTTAGCACCTTGGGCTCACACATTCATTTGGTCGGAGATCTCCAGGTCGTCTTCGACCCACGTTCCATGAAGGGTGGAGAGCGGCAACTAGCCGTCCGAGAGCCTAGATGCAGCCTTACCGGAGAAAGATCAGATCTTCTGGCCCCCCAGGTGTTCTACGCCTGCTTTTGATCGGAAGCAGACACCGTTTGACCAGTCGACCCGACTGCCCACTAGGGCCAAGTCAGGATGGCTAGAGTCGATTGAGAACCTGCACCTCATCTCCAGCGAGTTCCACCAAACCTTCGTAATTTCAACGATTTGCAAAAGAAGAAAGACTGTACCAGCTTGAAGCGCGCCAAACTCTAATGGAATTGGGCGCCAATCTTTGGCGGAATGCACACAGCGTCTCCCCTCCCTGCACGGCGTTCCCTGGCACCCCCTTCCCCCGGGCGCGTGCATCCCGGTCGGGCAGGCCGATCCGATAGAGTTGGCCCTGGCGACGAGCCTTCTCTTCTCCATCTTCAGGAATCGCATGCATGCGCACTCCGGTTGGCCGCTGGCTGCGGCGGCCTTCAACAGCCTCCTTCCTTGCGGCGTGCCTGTCCGCCGCCCTGCCCGCGCATGCGGCAGACGCAGGCAATGCACTTTCAAGTGGCCGCGCATTGCTGGAGCGAATCACAGGCAGCGAGGAGGGGCGTGTGTGCAGCGACGCACTGTGCCGCGCTCGCGCGGTGTCCTGGGCCCAGGGTTACATCGCGGCAGTCGCCGACAGCAGTGCCGGGCAATGGTGTGGACGAGCCACGGTCCTGCCCCATGAGCTTGTGGATCGCGTGTACAGCCACCTGAAGGCGCTTCCGCGCGCCCGCCTCGAGGAAGACGCATCGACGCTGACGCGGGAAGCGCTGGTTCACTCTTTCCCGTGTTCCCATGCGGCTCCATCGAGCAACAGCAGACCTGCCCCGGAGTGATGATGACCCGATCCTTGATCAGTGCGTTCGCATTGCTTGTGCTGCACATTCCCGCCTCACATGCGTGGGAGTGCGAGACGGACCCTGCAAAGTTCAGGTTCACATCGGACTCGCCTTCCACATTCAACCTGGGTGAGCGGGAGGAAGTGGACAGGGCCTACGCCGCCCTGGCGAAGCACCTGCAGCCGCTGCAGCGCTATCGGGCACCGCGGATCTTCTATTCAAAAGGCTTCAGCGCGATCCGGGAACATGACTGCAAGGCCGGAAAGTGCACCGCGATGGAGGTGCTGGAAGGCCTTCAGCAATGCGGCGCAGGCGGAATGAGCAGGCAGGATGCCTGTTACCCGTTGGCAGTCGTGCATGAAGGCAGGCTCTATTGCCTTCTTTACCCTGGCCAGAAGGACTTCGATTCTTCCAGGCCGTTTACACCCTATGTGCCCTTCAACAACAGCTGATACGCGGGATCAGTCCCGCAGATCCTGCAGCTGATCGCGCGGGAAGAAGTCCGGATCGTCCTGTCCATCCAGCATGGCCTCGACCCGTTCGTCGAACTCGCGGGCGGCGGCACCGGAGGCGTCGGGCCCCAGGAATGCGGAGTGTCCGTTTCCCGCAAGCCCAAGCGCGGCGACCGTTCTCCGCTCGCCGTCCTCGCCCCACAGATAGTCGTGGACAACGACCAGGCCGGCATCGTCCGTGGCCAGGAACTCGGCTGCGCTGCGCCCCAGGGCCAGAAAGAACAGGATGTCGTAGAGACTCTCCGAATAGGTCAACGACCCGGCGACGAAGTGTCTTCCCGGGCGGTCATAGGCCGCAATCCTGATGTTCTCCGCCTCTGCCGATCCCAGCACGAACTCCAGTGCCGCGCGGTTGTCCCGATGGCGCGCCAACATGGCGTTGCAGTCTGAAATGAGCGTCTGCAGACCCGGAGCATCCGGGTCGGAAAGATCCCCGCCTCCGGGAAGACTCCACTGCCCGCCGATGGAGCGCCAGTCCGACCAGCGGGACACGTCCGGCGGCGCTGCCGCAAGCCACCGCGCAAGATCTGCGTGTGACATCCTCAATCTGAGAAAAGCCGAGTACGGTTCGGACATCGCCGCCCTTCCTCCTGGGCATGGGTCTGCGTTGCGTGCAGCGGACAGACTGTAGCAAGTCCAGCAGCAGGCATCATCCGTTCGCTGTCAGTATCGGCATCAACGCAGTCAGGGTGGACTGCCGGCCCCGCTGGAATGTCCTCCCTTCCGAAATTCGCAACGGCGGCATCTAAACCCTCCTGCTGCCTGCTGCATCCCATCCGCACATCCAGCCGGGAATAACCCATGTTCCGCCCATCGCTTCCCCTTCTGCTCCTGCTGCTTGCTGCTCTGCCCCTCTCGCCGGCGTCAGCCAGCCCGGAGTCTGCGAACGAACAGGCTCGCCGCCTGATCCGCCAGACATTGCAGGACGAGCGCATTCCGGGCCTGCAGATCGCAGTGGTCAAGGACGGCCAGGTCGTGCTGTCCGAAGCGTTCGGCCTGGCCAACGTGGAAAACGGCGTGCCCGCCACACGCAGCACGCGGTTCCCGTTGAACTCCGCCACCAAGGCCTTTACCGGCGTCGCCGCCGCACAGCTGGCGCAGCAAGGACGGCTGGATCTGGATGCACCGTTGTCGCGCTATCTGGATGCGCTTCCGGCCGCCTGGCAGACCGTGCGCGTACGTCAGCTGCTGGCCCACACCTCCGGCCTGCCGGACATCCTTGACGAGCGCGGGCTGCTGGGCGGAGGCACTGAGGCACAGGCCTGGCAGGCCGTGACCGCACAGCCGATGGAGGCGGCACCTGGCCAGCGTTTCGCCTACAACCAGACCAACTATCTGCTCCTGGCGCGGATCATCGCGCGGCAGTCAGGCATGCCCTACGACCGCTTCCTGGCCAGCCGGCAGTTCGGCACCGCAGGCATGGCACGCACCACCTTCGGCGACAGTTACGACCTGATCCCCGACGCCGCCACGATGTACAGCCTGGCCCCGCGCGCGACCGAAGCCGCCGATACTCCGCCACGGCTGTCGCACTGGTTCTACGACGTGCCGCCCAGCCTGTGGTCCGGCGGCGGCATCCTTACCACCGCCGATGACACCGCGCGCTGGCTGGTCGCACTGCTGGACGGGCGACTGCTGCGCGAGGACGGGCGCACCCGGATGTGGACCGCCGAGCCGCTTGCCGATGGCAGGACGGGCCCGTGGTCTGCCGGCTGGCCGGTACTGCAGGGTGCGCCGGACCGCCAGGTCGCCGGCATCGGTGGCGCGCGCTCGGCCTTCATTGTCTACCCTGACCGCGGCATCGCCGTGGTGGTGCTCACCAACCTGGTCGGCGCCAACCCGCAGCGCTTCATTCCGCGCATCGCCGACCTGTATGCGCCCCCCGTCAGCCCCGCGGGCCGCCCATCACCGGCAGGATCACCCCGCTGATGTAGCTGGCGCAGGCCGGTGACGCCAGGAACACATAGGCCGGGGACAGCTCCTCCGGCTGTGCCGGGCGCCCCATGTCACTGTCCTTGCCGAACTCGGCCACGTCGGAGGCCTGCTTGTCCGCGGGATTGAGCGGCGTCCACACCGGGCCGGGAGCCACGCAGTTGACCCGGATGCCACGCGGCAGCAGCTGGCTGGCCAACGCTTTGGTGAAGGCGTGGATCGCTCCCTTGGTCGCCGAATAGTCGATCAGCGCCTTGCTGCCGAAGAGGCCGGTTTCCGAGCCCGTGTTGATGATGCTGGCGCCCTCCCCCAGGTGTGGCAGCACGGCCCGTGCCATCTGCACGTAGCCGCCGATATTGGTCTGCAGCGTCTCCTGCAGATGCTCGTCCTCCAGGTCCTCCAGGCGTTCGCAGTGCAGCTGGAAAGCGGCGTTGTTGACCAGGATGTCGATGCCCCCGAAGGCCTTGGCGACCTGCTTTACCGCCTTGTTGCAGAAGCGCGGATCGCGCACGTCGCCCGCAATCACCACGCAGCGTCCGCCCTCGCTCTCCACATGCTGGCGGGTGATCTCGGCATCCTCGGCCTCGTCCAGGTGCAGCACTGCCACGTCCGCCCCCTCGCGCGCGAACAGCACGGCAACGGCGCGTCCGATCCCGGAATCGCCGCCGGTGACGATCGCGCGCATGCCCTGCAGCTTGCCGCTGCCGACGTAGTCCGGTGCCAGGAAACGCGGGGCCAGCTCCAGTTCGTGCTCATGTCCCGGCTTGGCCAGGTGCTGGGCGGGCAGGGTCTCCGGCTGGCGTCGCGTGCCCGCCTGGGTCGCCTTCTTCCTGGTCGCCTTCTTCGCCGCACGCGCATCCTTGGCCTTTTCCTGGTCCTGCAGGCGTCGCTGCCGGGCCGCAACCCGGGCGGCACGTGGATCACCGGCGGCGGCCTTGCGGGTCGCGGTCTTCACCACGCGGGGGCGTTCGGCCGCTGCTGCGGCGCTGCCCTCGGCAGCTGCCTTCGTACCCTTGCGTACTTTGGGCGACGCCTTGCGGCGGGCGGGAACCTTCTTGCTCGTAGCCATGCGGTCTCCTTCAGGTGTGGGGAATGGGGTGGGCTCAGGCGCGATCGGCAACGCCCTGCACGCCGGCATGGCCAGCGCAGTGCGCACAGCAGAAGATCTGCCCGTTGCCTTCGACGCCGTGGCCGATCACGGCGCAGTTGCAGTGCGCACAGCGTGGCGCGAAGGCGTGGATCGCGCATTCGAACGAGTCGAACGTGCCGCTGCGCCCGCCCTGCTGCAGGGTGAAACTCTTGTCGTAGTCGTTGCCGCATACATCACAGGTGGCCATGTCATACCTCCGTGGCGTGCCAGTGCATGCAGTGTGGCCATCGCCGCTGTCGGCGACGGTGAATGCACCGTGTCCCGCATGTGCATGCCGTTCATGCCGCCACCACGCCGCGCGCGGCACGCTGGCGTCCTCATCACCATGGAGCAGGATCATGATCCGCGCATTCAGCGTAGCCGCACTGACCGTTGCCGTCGCCGCGTGCAGCAGCACGCCAATCGCACAGGTTCAACCGATCGACGGCGTGATTTCCGGCCAGTGCCACAGCGACATGGTGCGCGGTGCCGTCGGTCTGGCAGCATCGGCGGCCACCGTTGAACGTGCACGCGTGGACAGCGACAGCCTGCACGTGCAGGTGCTGCGCCACGACGGTCCGCGTGTCCCACCCGCCAGCGAAGGCGGTGATCGCCTGACCATCGAGAAGGGACGCACCAACAACATCACCGCGATCTACTGCGGCTGAGCCGGCGTGCCCGCCGCAGTACGCGCAACGTGGCCTGTTCCCACTGCCGCGGGCCGTGCAGGCCGGCCAGCGCGGTGAGTTCGCCGCGCTCCCAGCCGGCGAACACACAGGGATCGATGTAAGCCCTGCGGCACACCGCAGGGGTGTTGCCCAGCCGCGCGGCAACCTGGCAGACCACCTCGCGCTGTGCTGCGGCCAGTGCGCGCTGGCTGGCGGGCTCGGGCAGCGCGGTGGCGGCCAGTGCCTGCACCGCCGCCACCGTGCCGCCCCAGGTGCGGAAATCCTTGGCGGTGAAGTCCTCACCCATCACGTCGCGCAGGTACTCGTTCACTGCGCCGGAATCGACCGGCTGCACCTGGCCATCGTCGTCGCGGTACTGGAACAACGACTGCCCCGGCAGCTGCTGCAACCGTCGCACCATCTGGCCGAGGCGACGGTCACCCACGGTGACCTCTTGCAGTTGGCCGGACTTGCCCCGGAACCGCATGCGCACCCGCCCGCCGCGAAGCAGCTCGAGGTGGCGGTTGCGCAGGGTCGTCAGCCCGAACGAGCGGTTCTCGCGGGCGTAGGTCTCATTGCCGATCCGCACCAGCGTATCGGCCAGCAGGGCCACCACCACGGCCAGCACCTTGGTCCGCGGAAATCCGGACTGCCGCAGGTCGCGTGCCAGCCGCCGCCGCAGCGTGGGCAGTGCCTCGCCGAACGCAATGATCCGATCGAACTTGCCGGCATCGCGCACCTTCGCCCAGTCGGCGTGATAACGGTACTGCTTGCGGCCACGCGCATCGCGGCCGGTCGCCTGCAGGTGGCCGTTGGCATGCGCGCAGATCCATACCGCGGTGTAAGCCGGGGGAATGGCCAGCGCGCGGATGCGCTGCAGCGTGGCCGCATCGCGCACTGCGTGGCCGTCAGCATCACGGTAACGGAAGCCTTTGCCTGCACGCAGCCGGGTGAAGCCCGGTTGGGTGTCATCAACGTAGCGCAGGCCGGCCGCGCGCGCCGCCGCGCGCTCGGGTGTGGGGGACGTGGGCATGGCAGCAGTGTGGCGATCGCCATGACGCGGCCGCGTCAATAACGCAAGACAAACACGTGAGGATGGGTTCGCGGCTATGCTCCCGCTTTCACAGTCCCTTCCGGAGTCATGATGTCGTTCCCGATTCGCGCCCGTTCGCTCTCCGCCCTGCTGCTGCCGGCCGTGCTGGCCTTGTCCGCCTGCCAGGCGCCGGCGCTGGATGAACAGGATTCGGCCACGGCCCACGCCCAGCAGGCCGCCGAAGCCGCCAAGGCACCGGCCGATGAAGCCGGCAAGGCCACCGAAGCACCGCCGGTGGGCACCTGCGATGCCAGCCAGGTGCAGAGCCTGGTCGGCCAGGCCTACACCGACGCGCTGGGCAAGCAGGCCCAGGAAGATGCCGGTGCGCAGCAGGTGCGCGTACTGCACCCCAATGACGCGACCACGATGGAGTTCCTGGGCGACCGCCTGAACATCGAAGTGGACGCCAAGGACGTGGTCAGCGGCGTCCGCTGCGGCTGATCCCGGCCCGCGCCGGCGGATCACCGCCGGCGCTTTCCGTTGCACCTGCAACCGTGTATTGCGGCGTTGCAGCAACCTGTGCTTTATTCGAGGCATCCGGTGGCCTCACGATGCGCTCCAGGGATTGGGCGGGCTTGAGTGTCCCCGCTCATTTCATTCCGCATCGAGGTAGAGATGGCCCCCCGCAACCGCCAAGGGCTTTACGACCCGCGCTCCGAGCGCGATGCCTGTGGATTCGGCATGGTCGCGCAGCTCGACGACCAGCCTTCGCGCCTGCTGGTGGATACCGCCATTGCCGCGCTTTCGCGGATGACCCATCGCGGTGGCGTCGCCGCTGACGGGCTCACCGGTGATGGCTGCGGGCTGCTGCTGCGTCGCCCCGATGCATTCCTGAAACTTCTGGCCAGCGAGGCCGGCATCACCGTGGCCGCCCGCTTCGCGGCTGGCCTGGTGTTCCTTCCGCACGATGCCGATGCCGCGCAGGCCTGCCGGACGCAGCTGCAGGTGCAGCTTGAAGCGGTGGGCTGCCGCGTGGCGGGCTGGCGCGAGGTTCCCATCGACGACAGTGTCTGCGGCCAGCTCGCACGCGATACGCTGCCGCGCATCGAGCAGGTGTTCGTCGATGCCGGTGTCGGCCAGGACGGCACCGGCTTCGCCCTGGCGCTGTACCTCGCACGCCGTCGCAGCGAACAGCAGCTGCGCGACCATGGCGATTTCTACGTCACCACGCTCACCCCGGATGCGATCAGCTACAAGGGCATGGTGCTGCCGGACAAGCTCAGCCGTTTCTATCCGGACCTGCAGCGGCGCGAGCTGGCCTCCAGCGCGATCGTGTTCCACCAGCGCTTCTCCACCAACACGCTGCCGCGCTGGCCGCTGGCGCATCCGTTCCGCCTGCTCGCGCACAACGGCGAGATCAACACCATCGAGGGCAACCGTCGCTGGGCGCAGGCGCGCAGCAAGGTGTGGAAGACACCGCGCTTTGACATCGCCGAGTTCGATCCGGTGATCTCCATGCATGGTTCCGACTCGCAGAGCCTGGACAACATGCTGGAACTGATGGTCGCCGGCGGCATGGAGCTGATCCAGGCGCTGCGCATCCTGGTGCCACCGGCGACGCAGTCGCTGGAGTTCAAGGATCCGGATCTGGCCGCGTTCTACGAGTTCCATGGCCTCAACAGCGAGCCCTGGGACGGCCCGGCCGGCATCGTCGCCTGCGACAGCCGCTATGCGGTGTGTACGCTGGACCGCAACGGCCTGCGCCCGGCGCGCTGGATGCTGACCGCCGACCGCCACTTCCTGGTCGCCTCCGAAGCAGGCGTGTGGGAAGTGCCGACCGAGCGCGTGGTACGCAAGGGCAAGCTCGGCCCCGGTGAAATGGTGGCCATCGATCTCAAGCGCGGCGACCTGCTCGATTCGGACGCGGTGGACCGCATCAACCGCGGCCGCGCACCGTACAAGCAGTGGCTGCAGCAGGGAGTGACCTACCTGCAGACCGAACTGATCGATCCTTCGCTGGTGGAGGAGCCCTTCGACGAGGGCACCCTGCGCAGTTACCACAAGCTGTACCAGCTCAGCAGCGAGGAAGTGGAGCAGGTGCTGCGGCCGCTGGCCGAGACCGAGCAGGAAGCCACCGGCTCGATGGGCGATGACACGCCGATGGCGGTACTGAGCCAGCGCAGCCGGCCGCTGTACGACTACTTCCGGCAGGCATTCGCGCAGGTCACCAATCCGCCGATCGATCCGCTGCGCGAAGACTGCGCCATGTCCCTGTCCACCCAGCTCGGCAAGGAGACCAACATCTTCCATGCTGGCCCGGAGACGGTGAACCACGTCATCCTCAACTCGCCGGTACTGAGCCAACGCAAGCTGCGCCAGCTGCTGAAGATGGACCAGTACCTGCAGGCCAACCGCCTGCTCGACCTGTCCTACAGCGAGGAAGAAGGGCTGCGCAACGGCATCGAGCGCATCTGTGCGGAGGCCGAACGCGCCGCACGCGAAGGCATGGTGATGCTGCTGCTGTCCGACCGCTATCCGGTGGCCGGGCGACCGATGGTGCACGCCCTGCTGGCCACCAGTGCGGTGCATCATCACCTGTCGCGGCTGGGGCTGCGCTGCGACGTCAACCTGATCGTCGAGACCGGCACCGCGCGCGACCCGCACCATATGGCCTGCCTGCTCGGCTTCGGTGCCACCGCGGTGTACCCGTATCTTGCCTACCAGACCCTGTTCGACCTCGGCCGGCGCGGCATCCTCAAGCTCAGCAAGGGCGGTGAGCAGTCGCAGATCGGCCGCCGCTACCGCAAGGGCGTCTACAAGGGCCTGTCGAAGATCATCTCGAAGATGGGCATCTGCACCGTGGCCAGCTACCGCGGCGCGCAGCTGTTCGAGATCATCGGCCTGGAGCCGGAAGTGGTCGCGCTGTGCTTCCCCGACACCGCCTCGCGCATCGGCGGCGCCGGCTTCGCGCGGCTGGATGCCGACGCGCGTGAACTGTGCGCGCAGGCCTGGGATGCACAGCAGGATGTCGATGTCGGCGGCCTGCTGAAGTACGTGCACGGCGGCGAGTACCACATGTACAACCCGGACGTGGTCACCACCCTGCAGCGCGCGGCGCGCAGTGGTGATGCCCGCGCCTGGCAGCAGTACTGCGATGCCGTGCATGCCCGGCCGCCATCGGCGTTGCGTGACCTGCTGCAGCTGGTGCCGGCGGCGACACCCACCCCGCTGGACGAGGTGGCGCCGGCCAGCGAACTGTTCCCGCGCTTCGACACCGCTGCGATCAGCCTCGGCGCGCTGTCGCCGGAAGCGCATGAGGCGCTGGCCATCGCGATGAACCGTCTCGGCGGCCGCAGCAATTCCGGCGAAGGTGGCGAAGACCCGGCCCGCTACGGCACCGCACGGCGCAGCAAGATCAAGCAGGTGGCGTCGGGTCGCTTCGGTGTCACCGCCGAGTATCTGGTCAATGCCGAGGTGTTGCAGATCAAGGTCGCGCAGGGTGCCAAGCCCGGCGAAGGCGGCCAGCTGCCGGGGCACAAGGTCAACGAGCTGATCGCCCGCCTGCGCTACGCGCGGCCGGGCATCGGCCTGATCTCGCCGCCACCGCACCACGACATCTATTCCATCGAGGATCTGGCGCAGCTCATCTACGATCTCAAGCAGGTCAACCCGACCGCGCTGGTATCGGTGAAGCTGGTAAGCCATGCCGGCGTCGGCACCATCGCGGCCGGCGTGGTCAAGGCCGGTGCGGACCTGATCACCATCTCCGGCCACGATGGCGGCACCGGTGCCTCGCCGGTCAGCTCGATCCGCTACGCCGGTGTGCCGTGGGAGCTGGGCGTGGCCGAAGCGCACCAGGCGCTGCTGGCCAACGACCTGCGCGGACGCACCCTGCTGCAGACCGATGGTGGCCTGAAGACCGGCCTGGACGTGGTCAAGGCCGCGCTGCTGGGTGCGGACAGCTTCGGCTTCGGCACCGCGCCGATGATCGTGCTGGGCTGCAAGTACCTGCGCATCTGCCACCTCAACAACTGCGCCACCGGCGTGGCCACCCAGGACGAACGCCTGCGCGAGAACCACTTCACCGGCCAGCCGGAGCGCGTGGAGAATTTCTTCCGCCTGCTGGCCGAGGAAGTGCGTGGCTGGCTGTCGTACTTGGGCGTTCGTTCACTGGACCAGATCGTCGGCCGCACCGACCTGTTGCGGCAGATCGAGGCCGCACCGCGCGACGGCGTGCGCGTGGACCTGTCGCGCCTGCTGGCAGATGCGCGCTACGAAGGCAGCCACTGCGCGGCGCAGCGCCTGTACGAATCCCCGGACAGCCTGGCCACGCAGATGGATGGCCTGCTGGCGGACGCGATCGAACAGCGCAGGGGGGGCGAACATCGCTTCCTGATCCACAACACCGACCGCAGCATCGGCACCCGCCTGGCCGGCGCGGTGGCGCGCGCGCACGGCAACCAGGGCATGGCCGACGCCCCCCTGGAGCTGCGCTTCCGTGGCAGCGCCGGGCAGAGCTTTGGCGCCTTCAATGTCGGCGGCCTGCATCTGGAAGTGGAGGGCGAAGCCAACGACTACGTCGGCAAAGGCATGGCCGGCGGCCGCCTGGTGGTACGTCCGCCACGCGGCGCGCGGTTCGAGGCCCGCAGCACTGCGATCATCGGCAACACCTGCCTGTATGGCGCCACCGGTGGCGAGCTGTTCGCCGCCGGACGTGCCGGCGAGCGCTTCGCGGTCCGCAATTCCGGTGCGCTCGCGGTCGTGGAAGGCGCCGGCGATCACTGCTGCGAGTACATGACCGACGGCGTGGTGCTGGTGCTGGGCAAGGTCGGCCTGAACTTCGGTGCCGGCTTCACCGGCGGGCTGGCCTACGTGCTGGATGTGGACCGCGACTTCGTGGACCGCTACAACCACGAGCTGATCGACATCCATCGCGTGTCCGCCGAAGGCTTCGAGAACTACCGCCAGCACCTGCACCGCCTGATCGGCCGCCATCGCGAACTGACCGGCAGCATCTGGGCGCAGCAGATCCTGGACGAGTTCCGCGATTACATCGGCAAGTTCTGGCTGGTCAAACCGAAGGCCGCCAGCATCGAATCGCTGACCGAGACCCTTCGACGCGCGGCGTAAGCGCCTCCGGCGCGCCGCCCGCAACCGGCGCGCGCCTGCTCCCTCACCGCAGTAGTGCCGGCCTCTGGCCGGCCATCGAAATCACAGAGCCCGCCATGAGCCGCAAGCACGCCTTCCAGTTCCTCGATCTGCCCCGCACCATGCCGCAGCGCATTCCGGTTGAACTGCGCACCTCCGGCGACTGGGGCGAGCTGTACGGAAAGTTCGGCAAGGAGGATGCGCAGTACCAGGCCGGACGCTGCCTGGACTGCGGCAACCCCTACTGCAGCTGGAAATGCCCGGTACACAACGCCATTCCACAGTGGCTGCAGCTGGTGCAGGAGAACCGCATCCACGAGGCCGCCACGCTGTGCCACAGCACCAACCCGCTGCCGGAAGTGTGCGGCCGGGTCTGCCCGCAGGATCGCCTGTGCGAAGGCAGCTGCACCCTGGAGGAATTCGGTGCGGTGACCATCGGCGCGGTGGAGAAGTACATCGTCGATACCGCACTCGCCAGCGGCTGGCGTCCGGACCTGGGTGCCGTGCAGCCCACCGGCCACAGCGTGGCGGTGATCGGTGCCGGTCCGGCGGGTCTGGCCTGTGCCGATCGCCTGGCCCGGGCCGGCATCACCGCCGTGGTGTACGACCGCTACGAACAGATCGGCGGCCTGCTGCAGTTCGGCATCCCCAGCTTCAAGCTGGACAAGGACGTCATCCATCGTCGCCGCGAGGTGCTCGAAGGGATGGGCGTGCAGTTCCGCCTGGGCGTGGAGATCGGCCGCGACATCAGCGTGCAGCAGCTGCTGGACAGCCACGACGCGGTGTTCGTCGGCACCGGGGCCTACCGCTACACCGACGGCGGCCTGCCGGGCCAGGACCTGAAGGGGGTGCTGCCGGCCCTGCCGTTCCTGGTGCAGAACAGCCGCATCGTCGGCGGCGATGACCCGCAGGGTCGACCGATCGCCGGCTGGGAGGACCAGATCGCCCTGCCCGACCTCAACGGCAAGCGCGTGGTCGTGCTCGGCGGCGGCGACACCGGCATGGACTGCGTGCGCAGCGCGGTGCGGCTCGGCGCGGCCAAGGTCACCTGCGCCTACCGTCGCGACGAGGCCAACATGCCCGGCAGCGCGCGTGAAGTGGCCAATGCGCGCGAGGAAGGCGTGCGCTTCCTGTTCAACCGGCAGCCGCTGTCGATCGAGGCCGGCGCCGACGACGAAGCGATCGGCGTGACCGTGGTTGAAACCCGGCTGGGTGAGGCCGACGCCCAGGGACGCCGCAACGCGGTGCCGATCGAGGGCAGCGAGTCGCTGCTGGAGGCGGACGTGGTCATCATCGCCTTCGGTTTCGCGCCGAGCGTTCCGGCCTGGCTGGCCGAACACGGCGTGCAGGGCCAGGCGAACGGTCGCATCGTTGCCGGCGGCAAGGACCGGCTGCCCTTCCAGACTGCGCATCCGCGCCTGTTCGCCGGCGGTGATGCGGTTCGCGGCGCCGACCTGGTGGTAACCGCTGTGGCCGAAGGCCGCGACGCCGCCGCCAGCATCGTCCGTCTACTGTCCAACTGAGCCGGGTTCCATTGCCGGCAGTACGTCGGCCAGCGTCGCACGCAACCCCTGGGTGTCGACCGGCTTGGCCAGGAACCGGTCGATGCCGGCGGCACGACAGGCCTCGCGCGTGCTCTCCAGCACGCTGGCCGTCAGCGCGATGATCGGCACCCGTGCACGCGAAGGACAGGGGTCTTCGCGGATCGCACGCGCCAGCGCGAACCCATCCATGCCGGGCATGTGGCAATCGGTAACGACAACATCGAAGCCCTGCGCCCGCCATGCCGCCAGCGCCTGCAGGCCGTCGGCGGTGGCGTGCACCTGCAGGCCAAGCTCGCGCAGCCGCTGCACCAGCAGTTGCAGGTTGGTCGGGTGGTCCTCGGCCACCAGCACCCGTGCCGCAGGCAGTCGCGCGACCACCTCGGCCGTGGCCGGCTCCGCCTCCCGTGGCGCCACGCAGCTGGCGAACTCCAGGTCGAACCAGATACGCGTGCCCTTGCCCGGCGAGCTTTGCAGCTGCAGTTCGCCGCCCATCGAGGCCACCAGGTCCCGGCAGATGGCCAGGCCCAGGCCGCTGCCGCCGAAACGGCGCCCCGTCGATGGCTCGGCCTGGGTGTAATCGGCGAACACGGCCTGCTGCCGCTCGGAACTGATGCCTACACCACTGTCGCTCACCTGCAGGCGCAGGCATTGCCCTGCCGCCTGCGTCCGCAGCACCTGCAGCCGCAGTTCCACGCCTCCGTGCAGGGTGAACTTCAGTGCGTTGCCCACCAGGTTGAACAGCACCTGGCGCACGCGCAGGCCATCGGCCAGCAGCCACCGCCGCAGCGCGGGATCAAGCACGCACCGCAGGTGCAACGCGCGGCTGGCCGCCATCGGTGCCAGCAGCTGCTGCACGGCCGTGGCCAGCGCGCCCATGTCGGTGGCACGCAGCTGCAGCGGCAGCGCCTGCAGCCGGTGGCTGTCGAGCACATCATCGAGGATCTGCCGCAGCATCTGCGCGGCCACATCGACGGTGGCCAGCACCTGCTGCTGGCACGGGTCCAGGCGGCTGTCCGCCAGGCATTCGAGCATGCCCAGCAGCGTGCTCATCGGCGTGCGGATCTGGTGGCTCATCGTGGCCAGGAAGTGCGTCTTGGCCGCTGCGGTCTCTTCGGCCTGGTGACGGGCTTCGGCCAGGGCGCGGGTCCGTGACTGCACTTGGCTGACGTCCATCCAGTAGCCACTCCATTCGACGTCATCGCCCCCGCCCGGCAGCGGCCTGCCATGCGAATGGATCCAGCGCCAGCCGTGGGGGCCCAGCGTGCGGAAGGTGATGTCGATCGGCGCGCGGGCCTGCGCTGCCGCTTCCAGGTGGTCCAGGACCGGCCCGCGATCATCGGTGTGTACCGCCGCCATCAGCCGGCGATGGTCCAGCCGCACACTGTCCAGGCTCATGCCGAACAGCGACTGCACGTCGCCGGCAACCTGCGGCAGGCTGTAGTCGCCCTCGCTGCTGCGGCGCGCCCGGTAGACCACCGCCGGCAGGTTGGCGGTCACTTCCTGCAGCCGCTGTTCCAGCGCGCGGCGCTGGCTGCTTTCACGATGCAGCCTCCAGTAGCCAAGGGCATACACCAGGATCAGCGCCAGCGCGACCAGCAGCACCGGCACCAGCCAGCGCAGCGGCGACCGTGCCGGCGGCGCGCGTGCTCCGCTGGGCGCCCACGCCGCACGGATCGCGGCCCGCTGCGCGTCGTCCAGTTCGTGCAGCAAGGTGTCGAAGGCGGCGACGGCGGCCGCACAGGCCGGCGCAGCCGCCAGCACCCAGGCATCGTCGAAGCCGGCCGGCGCGGCGATCACCAGGGGATCGCTGCCGGGCCTGCGCAATGCGGCTTCCACCTCGCCCAGCGTGGCAACCACGGCGTCGACCTGGCCGATGGCCAGCAACTGCAGTGCATGATCGAGCGCGTCGACCTGCAGCAGCCATGCGCCCGGCGCCTGCTCACGCAGGTGGGCCGCCAGTGGCACCGTGTCGAGGCTGGCGACGCGGCGACCGCGCAGGCCGCCCAGTCCCTGCAGCGGCGTGTCGTTGCGACGGCGCACGATCACCTGTGACAGCTGCAGGTAGGGCCTGCTCACGATCCAGCCTTCGGGCACCTGCTCGCGCGACCATCCCAGCACGGCCTGGGTACCGGCCGGCAGCGCCCCGGCCGCCCCGGCCGCGGCGGGAAGCGGATGTGGACGCAGCGCGACCTGTTCGCCCAGCCGCCGCAGGTAGTCGGCAACCAGGCCGCCGGGCCGGCCCTGCGCGCTGAACGACAGCGGCGGGCGATCACTGGGCCAGGCCACGACCAGCGGCATGTCACACCCGTCGGCACGCGTGATCATGGGCCACAGCAACAGGGCCGGCAGCACGATGCGGCATCGCAGCCACGGGCAGAAGCGTGCAATGGATGCGGCCGCAGGGCCGGCGGCGTTCACGATGGGCATCCTCGAATCGCAGGCGAAGACGACGGCCGCGCAGCGGTACCGCTGCCTGCCACGCTAGCGACGCGCGGCAAAGCAACAATGAGGAAAGTTGCAAAGCGCGCAGAATTGTCTGTTCACGACATAAACTGCCGCTTCCACCAGCCCACGGAGCGTTCGATGCGTATCGGCCTGGCCGCCAACCGGCTCCACCACCAGGATGCGCGCGCCGCCCTGTTCCGCTGGCTGCGCGCCTGCGAACCGGGCCTGCGCGAACTGGGCATAGCGCTGCACGCTGTCGGCCGCACCCATGATGCAATCGGGCGCCACGGCTTCCTCAACGGCTATGCCGGCCTCCATCGCTATCCCTATGGCCGCGAGGGCGGGCTGATGAAGCTGGTCGCCGAAGTGGTCGGCATGGGCCCGCAGCGCACGCTCGACGGTGCCATCTATCTGATCGATCCGGTCGATCCGTCCTCGGTGTTTCCCGAAGCGACCGCGCTCAAGCGGCAGTGCGTGATCCACGGCAAGCCGTTCATTTCCACGGTGGCCACCGCACGCGACTGGATCGAGGTGGAGCGCGTGCACGCCGGCCTGCAGGCCGACGCCGGTGCCGACGATCTGCATGCCTTCGGTTCACAGACCCTGGCACTGATCGCGCACGATGCAATGAAGCCGGCGATGCTCGCCTTCGCCGACGAGCACTTCGACGTGCTGGCACGCTTCGGCGAGCGGGTGGCGACCGGGACCACCGGTCAGCGCCTCAACGAGCTGGCATGGAGCCGCGGTTGGCCCAGCGACACGCCCTGGGTGACGCGCTACCAGAGCGGACCGATGGGAGGCGATGCGCAGATCGCCGACCGCGTGCTGGAGGGCCGTTGCCAGCGCGCCATCTTCTTCGAGGACCCGCACGTGGCACGCCAGCACGAGGCAGACATCCAGCTGCTGGAACGTGCAGTGACCACGGTGACCGACCAGGCGGTGTGCATCACGGCGCCGCTGGTGGCGGCGCGCTGGGCGACGGCTGCCGCCCGGCGCACTGCGTCACAGCGCTGACCACCTGCGCCGCTACGCCGGGCACGCATCGATCGGCATGACCACCGCACCCGTGGGAGAGGGTGCCGGGCGGCGGTGGCCATGCACGGGTGTCAGGCTGCCATGTCCAATACCACGCGCCCGTCGATGGTGCCCGCGCGCATGCGGGCGAACACCTCGTTGATGTTTTCCAGGCGGTCGGTGCTGACCGTGGCCGCCACCTTGCCCTCGGCAGCGAACTGCAGCGACTCCTGCAGATCCAGCCGCGTGCCGACGATCGAACCGCGCACCGTCACGCCGTTGAGGACCATGCCGAAGATGTCCAGCGGGAAGTTGCCCGGTGGCAGTCCGTTGAGCGAGACCGTGCCGCCCCGCCGGACCATGCCCAGCGCCTGCTCGAAGGCCTTGGGCGATACCGCAGTGACCAGCGCTCCATGCGCGCCACCGATCTCCTTCTTGAGGAATGCTGCCGGATCGGTCGTGCGCGCGTTGACCGTGACCTGCGCGCCCAGCCGACGCGCCAGTGCCAGCTTGCTGTCCTCCACGTCGATGGCCGCCACGTTCAGGCCCATCGCGCGCGCGTACTGAACCGCCATGTGGCCCAGGCCGCCGATGCCGGAGATCGCCACCCAGTCACCGGGCTTCGTGTCCGTCACCTTCAGGCCCTTGTAGACCGTCACGCCGGCGCACAGCACCGGCGCGATCTCGACGAAGCCCACCTCCTTCGGAAGCAGGCCGACATAGTTGGCATCGGCCAGTGCGAACTCGGCGAAGCCGCCGTTGACCGAGTAGCCGGTGTTGCGCTGCGTCTCGCACAGCGTTTCCCAGCCGCCCAGGCAGTGTTCGCAGTGGCCACACGCCGAGTACAACCAGGGGATGCCGACCCTGTCGCCTTCCTTGACATGCCCGACCCCGCCGCCCACGGCCACGATGTGCCCCACGCCCTCGTGGCCGGGGATGAACGGCGGGTCCGGTTTCACCGGCCAGTCGCCCTCGGCGGCGTGCAGGTCGGTGTGGCAGACACCGCAGGCTTCGATCCTGACCAGCACCTCGCCCGCCCCCGGGCGCGGTACCGGAACTTCCTCGATGACCAGTGGGCTGCCGAACTCACGGACGACAGCGGCCTTCATGGTTCTGTTCATGGATTCTCCTCCGTCGTGCGCTTGCAGACAGAGTGACGCCGGCACGAGGCCGGCGCTTTGATCCCGATCAAATCCTGGAAGATTGCCTGCCGGTTCAGCCCGCCAGCACGGACGCCTCGCGTGCCAGGCGTTCGATCGCGCCCCAGTCGCGGGTCTGCAGCAAGGCCGCCGTGGTCAGCCATGAACCGCCCACGCACAGCACGTTCGGCAGGTGCAGGAACTGCGCCGCGGTCTGGGCGCTGATGCCACCGGTCGGGCAGAAGCGCACGTCGGCGAAGGGGCCGTGCCAGGCCGCCAGCAGCGCCGCGCCGCCGGCCTGCACCGCGGGGAAGAACTTGAAGGTATCCAGGCCATGCTCGAGGCCAAGGATCAGCTCCGACCCGGTGGCCACGCCCGGCAGATACGGCAGGTCGGCATCGCGCGCGGCCGCGTACAGCGTCGGCGTTGCGCCTGGCGACACCGCAAAGCGCGCACCTGCGGCCCTGGCCGCCTCCATCTGCGCGGGCGTCAGCACGGTTCCCGCCCCCACCACCGCGTCGGGTACGGCCTCGACCATCGCCCGGATGGCATCCATCGCACGGGGTGTGCGCAGGGTGACCTCGATCACCGGCAGACCACCCCGGAACAGCGCCTGCGCCACCTGCACGGCATCATCGACATCGTCGGGGGTGAACACCGGAATCACCGGTGCCAGTTTCAGTACCGCGCGAACGCGCGGATCAGCGCCGGACATCGAATCGCTCCTCGCCCATCTGGGCCAGCACGTCAGCTTCGCTGACAGGATTGAAATCGCCGGGGATGGAATGCTTCAGTCCGCCGGCAGCCAGGCCGAAACGCACGGTGGCGTCGGCATCGAAGCCTGACAGGATGCCATGCAGGATGCCTGCCGCGAAGGCATCACCGCCGCCGATGCGATCGACGATGCCGGTCAGCTGCCGCACGGGCGCCTGCGCACGCACGCCCTCACGGCCCAGCAGCAGGGCGCCCAGCGCATGATGGTCCACGCTCAGCGCCTGCCGTTGCGTGCAGGCCAGCCATTGCAGGCGCGGGAACGCGACAAATGCCGCCGCCGCGGCAGCCTCCACGCGCTCCACGGCGCCGGCCTGGGCAAAGCGCTGGCCCAGGATCACTTCGATATCGCGGTAGTCGGCGAACACGATGTCAGCCTGGTCGAACAGGGCATGCAGGATCGCCTGCGCGTCGCCGCCCCAGCGCTGCCACAGCGTGGGCCGGAAATTGCCGTCGAAGGAGACGCGCACGCCACTGGCACGCGCGGCGCGTGCCGCCGCCAGCGTCGCCTCGGCCACCTGCGGTCCCAGCGCAGGGCTGACGCCGGACAGATGCAGCCAGTCCGCGCCCTGCAGCAGCGCCGGCCAGTCATGATCGGCTGCGGTGCTGCGCGCGAAGGCCGAATCGGCCCGGTCGTACACCACCTCGCTGGCACGTTGCACCGCGCCGGTGGTGAGGAAGTACAGGCCCATGCGACCGTCCGCCACTTCGCGCACCGCCCGCGTATCGACGCCATGGCGGCGCAGTTCACCCAGTGCATGCGCCCCGAGGGCATTGCCGGGCACCGTGCTGACCATGGCCACGTCATGTCCGAAACGGGACAGCGAGACACCCACGTTTGCTTCCGCCCCGCCCACATGCACCTGCAGCTGCGGCGACTGCAGCAGCAGCTCGCAACCGGGCGCGCCGAGCCGCAGCAGCAGTTCCCCGAAACAGACGATACGACCCATCTCCACTCCTCCCCGCTTGCCGCCAGCATGTGAAACTGCACGGCGTGAATGTGTACCACGCGTCGGCGCGGCGTTTGGCCATCGGTGTCATTCTAGCCTTCCGATGCGCGCCACGCACCCGTAGGAACTGACGGAAGCATTGTCCTGCAAGCCTCTTGGAGACATTTCAGATCTGTTGCGGTGCAAGATGCCGGATCCGGGACGTGCTGCTAACGTCCGCTCTGACCAGCGGTGTCATCACGCTGAAACAGCCGCAGCACCAGACCTTTGGGAGAGGGGAAAGGCATGCAGTCTCGGAACCACCAAAAAAAGACACCGGTTACCTTGCTCGCTATGGCCGTCGGACTGGCCCTGGCGGCCAATGCGACCGCCCAGCAGCAGAGCAGCGCCGCCGGCGCCACGGACCTGGATACGGTAACCGTCACCGGCTACCGCGCCAGCGTGGAGAAGGCGCTGGACATCAAGCGTGGCGAGGCCGGCGTGGTCGACGCCATCGTCGCCGAGGACATCGGCAAGTTCCCGGATCTGAACCTGGCCGAGTCGTTGCAACGCATCCCGGGTGTGGTCATCACCCGTGAGGCCGGCGAAGGCCGCAACATCTCGGTGCGCGGCCTCGGCCCGGATTTCACCCGCGTGCGCATCAACGGCATGGAGGCGCTGACCACCGTCGGCGCCGGTGACCAGAGCGGTGGTACCAACCGCGGCCGTGGCTTCGACTTCAATGTCTTCGCCTCCGACCTGTTCTCGCAGCTGGTGGTGCGCAAGACCGCCTCGGCCGATGTCGAAGAGGGCTCGCTGGGTGCCACCGTCGATCTGCGCACGGCGCGGCCGTTCGACTATGACGGCTTCACCTTCGCCGCCAGCGGCCAGGCCGGCTACAACGCGATGGCAGAGAAGGCCGACCCGCGCATGGCCGCGCTGGTGTCGAACATCTTCGCCGACGGTACGTTCGGCGCCCTGCTGTCGGTGGCCTACTCCGAGCGCCAGGCGCTGGAGGAAGGCTCCAACACGGGCCGCTGGGCCAACGGCCCGAGCAACGGCAACTTCAGTGCGTCGTCCCCGTTCACCGCCGCGCGCAGTGCCGATGTCTACCACCCGCGCTTCCCGCGCTACGTGCAGATGGAACATGAGCAGAAGCGTTTGGGCGTGACCGGTACGCTGCAGTGGAAGCCCAGCGATGCGACCGAGATCTCGCTGGACGCGCTGTACTCGAAAATCGATGCTACCCGCGACGAGCACTACATCGAGGCGATTTCCTTCAGCCGCGGTGCCAACACCAGCCAGCCACGCCTGGCGGGCAAGCCGTCGATGATCGTCAGGAACGGCGTCATCGAGAACAACGCGCTGGTCTACGGCGAGTTCGACAACGTCGACATCCGCAGCGAGAACCGCCACGACGAGTGGAGCACCGAATTCAAGCAGATCAGCCTCAACGGCCAGCACCGCTTCAGCGACGACTTCACCCTGTCCGGCAAGCTGGGGGTCTCGCGGTCCCGGCATGAGAACCCGGTGCAGACCACCATCATCATGGACAAGTACGACGTCGACGGCTACAGCTACGACTACCGCGGCAACAACCGCTCGCCGATCCTCAACTACGGCATCGATCCCACCGATCCCAACGGCTGGGAACTGGCGGAGATCCGCCTGCGACCGCAGTACGTGGACAATGATTTCGATACCGGCCAGATCGACTTCAACTGGAACATCAGCCCCGGCTTCCGCCTCAAGGGTGGCGTGCTGGCCAAGGACTACACGTTCAAGACCACCGAACTGCGCCGTGGCAGCGAACTGGCCGTGCCCACCTTCGCCGATGGCAGCAGGATCGTTCCGGTGGACATGACCACGCAGGCCGGCCTGAAGGGCATCAGCGGCAATCCCTCGAACTGGGTGGTGCCGGACCTGGACGCCGTCGCCGATCAGTTCGACATCTACAGCAACAGCGGCATCTACGCAGTCGCGCCGCGCGCCAACAACGTGCGCAGCGTGGAAGAGAAGGATCGCGGTGCCTACCTGATGGGTGAGTTCTCCACCGAGATCGGCTCGCTACCGCTGTCCGGCAACGTCGGCGTACGCTATGTGCGCACCAAGCAGTCCTCCACCGGGCTGTCGACGCTGGCCAGTGGCACCACGTCCACCACCGCCACCCGCACCTACGACGACACCCTGCCCTCGTTCAACCTGGTTGCCGAAGTCACCCCCGATTTCCTGATCCGCCTGGGTGCGGCCAAGGTGATGACCCGACCCGGCCTGGGCAGCCTGACGCCGGGTGCCACAGTGGCCGTGGCCGGCGGCGCACGTACCATCTCCAGCGGCAACCCCAACCTGGACCCGACCCGCGCGACCAATGTCGATCTGAGCTTCGAGTGGTACTTCGCCGAAGGCGCCATGGCCGGCCTTGGCCTGTTCTACAAGGACATCGAAACGTCCGTACAGACGTTGCGCGAGAATCGGCCGTACACCGACAGCGGCCTGCCTGCCGAGCTGCTGATCGGCACCGGTGCATCGCCGACCGACGAGTTCACCTTCACCCGTCCGGTCAACACGCCGGGTGGCGAGCTGTTCGGCGCGGAGGCCAACTACACCCAGCCCTTCACCTTCCTGCCGGGCAAGTGGGCCAACCTCGGTCTGCAGCTGAACTACACCTGGGTGGATTCGAAGATCCAGTACATCAACTCGGCCGGTCAGCCGGTGATGAAGAACGATCTGCTGGGCCTGTCCAACACCTCGTGGAACGCGACCCTGTTCTACGAAGGCACCACCTTCTCCGGGCGCATCTCGGCCACCAACCGCGATGACTACCTGACCCAGGTGCCGGGCCAGGAAACCGGCTTCAATCTGGACGGTTACCACGGCATGACCGGTACCACGGTCATCGATGCGTCGATCCGGTACCGGATCAGTGACCAGCTGGAACTGAGCCTGGAAGGCGTGAACCTGACCAACGAAGCGTCCGATGAGTGGGTGTATTCGCCCGCGACCGGCCGCCTGCCGTTGCAGTACACCGAGACCGGCCGTCAGTTCCTGCTTGGCGTGCGCTACAAGTTCTGAGCAGCGCCGGCGATGCGCCGACCGGTGCATCGCCGTTCGCCACGACCGCTGCTGCGCCGCAAGGTGCCGTGGCGGCGTGGCCTTGCTACGGTCCGGCGGCCCTACGCCGGCTGTCGCCCGTTGAAAGGAAACATCTGATGCCGCATCGCTCGACCCTGTACCGCTGCCTGCTGCTGGCAGTGGCCCTGGCTGCTGGCCCTGCGACAGCTGCCGATGGCCCAACCCTGCTGTTCCACGTCGACGCCAACCAGGGCCTGCAGGCCACCGTGGCGCACGGCGAGGCGATACCGAACTTCCGCGACAGGGTGGCGGTGGTCGATGACGGTGTACGCGGCAAGGCCATTCAATGGCAGGACGATGGCGTCCTGGCGTGGGATGCGCCGGGCAACATCCTGGCCCAGCGCGGCACCCTGGCCTTCGATTGGCGTGCGCGGTACGCGGTGGGCGAAGCCCCGTTCGTGATCTTCCGCGTCGGCTATGCCGATCACAGCAGCTGGGACATGGCGTGGCTGCGCATCGACTGGAACGGCCACGGTTTCGATGCGTTCGTCACCGATGCCAATCTTGCACGCACCCGCGTCTCGTTCCGCATGGACACTCCGCCACGCGCGGACCAGTGGCTGCATCTGGCCTTCGCCTGGGACGAGGACCAGGGTGTACGCCTGTTCATCGACGGACGCGAAGTGGCCCGCGCGCAGACCACCGGCGACTACGACGCCGCGCTGGACCAGCTTGGCCTGGCCGGTCGGGTGATGGCACCGTACCAGGTACAGAGCCGTTACAACTTCCTGCGCGGCAGCGATTTCCAGCACATCCGCATCTACGACCGCATGCTTGATGCGCCGGCCGTGGCGGCGCTGGCCCGTGGGGTCACGCCCACCAGCGCCGAGGTTCCCGAGGCCGGCCTGCGTGCCTGGCGCCATCGCTTCGGCTGGGACGGCGCCGCACCACCGGCGCTGACCGCGCCGACCACCCGCATCCGCAAGGTCGAATTCGCCGACACCCGCGATCTGAAGGCGTGGATGTGGAAGGCCACCGACGGCATCGCCGAGACCACATGGCCCGGCGTCTACAACCGCTCGCGGCTGCCCGGACGCAACGACTACTTCCAGCTGCCGGACTGGAACACCTACGTGGAGGGTGGAAAGCACCTGGACCTGACGTTGCCGGACGGCGAGACGGTCAACCGCATCGAGATCCGCGGCGCGGCCTTCGGCACGCTGGCACATGGCAGCGACGCCGCGCACGCCACCCGTACCTTATTCACCCGACCGCGCGGCGTGGTGCGCAGCGTCGATCCGATCCCGTCCCTCAGCGGCGGCGTGCTGCGCTTCAGCAACGTTGAGCAGGAAACGCCGATCCAGGAAATCTGGGCCTACGCCGTCAGCGAGGGCAGCGAACCGGACGGCACGGTCAAGCAGACCTACACGATCGACAGCCAGGCGCTGCCGGACTACACCAATCTGGATGCGCTGCGCCGCTACATCGACGGTCGCTATCCCGAGGCCGAACGCAGCACGGTGATGGCGCTGCCCAAGGGGGCCGGCTCGCGTCGCCGCGATGCCGGTACCCTGCCCGCGCAGCCGCGCCCGATCGTGCACGTGCTCATTCCTTCCGGGGTGGGCGATGCGCCGCCCGACCAGCCGCTGATCCGCAGCTGGGCCTACAGCTGGGAGAACATGCACGATGGCCTGGACGGTGTTGCCATCGATCTTCCCCCGCTGGATCTGGCGGCCACGCATGAAGGCCTGATTCCGCTCAACATCCGCATCAAGGACCCGATCTGGCCGGCGCGCGACATGATCGACGTGTCGGTCTCGGTGCAGCCGGGACAGAAGCGCACCCTGTGGCTGGACCTGCGCGACCGCATCCTCACCCCTGACAGCCTGTGGTTGAGCATCGCCTCGGCCGCGCCCGGCTTCGATGCCCGGGCGATCGATGGCGCGCAGATCCGGCTGGTGTTCAAGCCACGCGCCGAAGCGCTGAAGGAGCACGTGGCAGACCGCTTCAACCAGGTGCGCGACAACTGGGGATTCCTGGTGGAGGAGCACACCACCTCCAAACGACAGCGCCTGTATGCGCGCGTCTACGCCGACCTGAGCGACCTGCTGCGGGTCGATCCGGATCACGCTCTGGGGCGGCAGTACTGGAACTACATCAGCTACAACAGCCAGGGCCGGCCGCCCTACTCCGCACCGGCGGTGCCCGCCGGTGTGCCGGCCTGGGCCTTCCACCAGGTGCAGGACCTCGCACAGGTGCGTCGCTTCGTCGACTGGTGGATCGACCATCGCCAGGTACCCTACGGCGACTTCGGCGGCGGCATCTCCGATGATTCCGATCTCACCCAGCAGTGGCCGGGCCTGGCGCTGATGGGCGTGCAGCCGGACCGCCTCAATGCCTCGCTCACCGCCCTGTCCGATGCGGTGTATCGCAATGGCATGTTCAGCAACGGCCTGAGCACCATCGAAACCGATGAGCTGCATGCCTACGAAGAGGGCATCAACACCAACAGCGCGATGCTGTACCTCAACTGGGGTGATCCGCTGACGCTGGAGCGGCTGATGGAGACGGTCAAGGCATTCGACGAGCGCATCATCCTGCCCAATCCGCAGGGACACCTGCTGTTCTCCAGCAACTGGTTCGGCGGCAACAGGATCTACCGCGAACCGAACTGGCAATGGCAGAAGCCGTATTCGTTCCCGGTGCTGCACCCCGCGTTCCTGCTGGGCCAGTACAACGCCGATCCGACCGGGCGCCGGCTGGTGACCGGCCTGGCCGACAGCTACCTCGCCCATGCCGGCACGGACGCGAAAGGACGCTTCACCCTGCCCAACGAGATCCACTGGGCCACCGGCGCCACCCGCGGCGGTGAACTCAACGACGGTTCCGGCGGCGGCGACACGCTGCACACCTTCTGGGCCGCCTGGCGCTGGACCGGCGATGCGAAGTACCTGCAGGCGCTGGATTATCGCGTGGCACGCGGGGGACCGGGCGCGCTGGCCAACCTCGGCGAGAACATCGTCGAGGTGCTGGGGCGCCAGCAGGACTGGTATCCGCAGCTGGCTGCCGAAGCCGACGCCGGAAAGACCGGTTTCGCCAGCCTGATGGCCTGGCAGGCCAGTGGTGACCTGAAGTACATCGATGCACTGCATGCCGAAGGACTGCAGGCGAAGGTGCTGCGGGCCTACATGAACACCGAGGGCCACTGGTGGTCCGATCGCGTGGAGGCACCCAGCGAGTTCCTGCAGCGCGCCCGGCTGGGAGGCATCGCGCTCAAGCGCAACCAGAGCTGGCCCGGGCATACGGTCAGCTGGCGCTTCGATCGCGACGGTGCCGCCGAACAGGTTGCACTGCTGGTGCATGCGCCCTCGCGCGAGCGCTTCACCATCACCAGCCACAATCTGGGTAACCGCACCATCAGTGCCGACATGACCGGCTGGAACGTTGCCAGCGGCACGTGGCGCATCCGTGCCGGCGTGGATGCCGATGGAGATGGACGCATCGATGGCACGCCGACGGAGCGCACGGTGCGGCTGGAAACCAGCAGCGCGGTGCCGATGCAGTTCCGTCCCGGGCGCACGGAACTGTTCGAGTTCGAGCGCGTTGTCGCCGGCAGCCCGGTGGAAACGCGCGCCGACCTGGGCGTCGGCCGCGGTGATGTGCAGGTGGACGGCCAGCGAGTGCGGGTGACCGTGCACAGCCTGGGCCACGTGGCCACCGGCGCGGGCGTGGCGATCCTGGAAGACACCACGGGCCGTGAGATCGCGCGTACCGATGTGCCCGCGATGGCGGCACCCGATGACCTGGAACCGAAGACCACCCACGTGACACTGATGATCCCCGCCGGTCATCAGGGTGGCCTGCGCGTGCGCGTCGCCCTCGCTGACGGTGGCGAGGAAGTGACCCTGCTCAACAACGTCGTGGACGTGCCGCGCTGAACGCGGCGGCCGGCGCGGCCTATGCCGCGTCGGTCTCCATCCGCTTCACCCGTCGCTGGTACCAGTCATCGCCCAGCGGCTCGAACACCGCGCTGCGCTCCATCACGCCCTGGTAGACGTGCAGCGACACGGCCACGTCGGCATCGCTGGCATTGCGCAGCGTGTGGTATTCGTGCGGGGGAATCAGGCTGCCGGCGCTGCCGCGCTGGCCGTACAGCGTCGGCTGCGCGGCAAAGCGGTGGCGAGTGCCCTTCTGCTCCAGCAGTGCATACGGCGTGACCAGCAGTTCGCCCTGCCAGACGCCTTCCACGCACCACATCGCATCGTGATCGTGCAGCGGCGTACCCTGCCCCGGGCCCCAGCACATGGCGATGACGCTGTAACCCAGGGTTCGGCTGCGGTGCAGTTCACGACGTGCGTAGTGACCACGCACCGGTCGCCGTACACAGGGCGGCAGCTGTATCGAAGGATCGGTGATGGCATCACGCAGCACGCGCTGCAGGCCCTCGGTGATCGCGTGCGGATCGGCCAGCGCTACCGCACCATCAATGGCGGCAAGCAGGCGCTCCCGGCCGGCGAACGGCAGTGGCGTGAACGTGTCTCCCATGACCCGACTCTAGCCGAGCGGAGTTAACAGAATGTTTGTGCTGCGGTGTCATCACTGCGTGCCACGCTGCACGAAAGGCACTTTTCCGTAGAGCGCGCGCTCGCCTGCGCGCGGATCGTCAACGGCGCGACTGGTGCGATCGAACAGCATTGTCCGCCGTTGCGGCAGCGTATAAGGAGCCCATTGCGACAATCCGGCGTGATTGGGGTCGCCGCTGCGGGCGAAGGCGATCAAGGCCTCACTCATGGTCGCCGCCAGCGCACGCGCATCATCGCCCCCCCCGGTGCGCGCGCCCGGCAACCCTGCGTTGTCGAAGACCAGTGGGATGTCCAGCGTATGGAAAGCACGCAGGCGGCCCTCCTCCACCGGCGACCCCCAATCCAGCTGGTACGCCCAGGTCGGTGCTGCGCCTGCGGGCTGGCGCGCCCGCGCTTCCAGTTCCTCCACCGCTCCACGCCAGCTGCGGCCAGCCGTGGTTGCAGCAAAGAACACTTCGGAAGGCGTGTAGTGCGGATACAGGCGGCGATACTCGGCGATCACGGTCTCCGGCCGCAGATCGACGAACTGCTGTCGTTCGAGCTGTGCCGGCAGTGTTTCCCAGGTCAGAGCGAAGTTGGCGGGATCGTTGCCGAGGAACGCGCGGGTCTCGTCGCGGGTGTTGCCGATCACCATCGGAATCGCCGCCGACTGCTGCGGCGCCTGTGGCCAGAACGGATGCACCGGCAGCACCACATCGTCCAGCACCGGGCCGAAGTACAGCGACGTGCTTTCCACGCGCGAGGGATCGCGCGCACGGGTGGCTTCCAGCAACACGTCGACCGGCAGGTCCAGCAGGGCCTGCACGTCACGTGCAGCGACGGCCTGCATCGCGATCGCAGCCCGCTGCGCGGCCGCGCGCGGTCCGGCAGCGGTGACCTGTTGGCCACTCATCGTCCACGCGCGCTGGAACAACCCTCGGGCCGCAGGCATCGCCATCAGCGTGGCGATCTTGGCGCCCCCGCCGGACTGCCCGAACACCGTGATGTTGGCCGCGTCGCCACCGAAGACCGCCGCGTGCTGCTGCACCCACTGCAGCGCCTGTACCAGGTCGAGCTGGCCGACGTTGCCCGAGGCGGCGTAGCGCGGATCGCCCAACGCCCCCAGGTAGAGATAGCCGAACGTGTTCAGGCGATGATTGAGGGTGACCACCACCACATCGCCGCGGCGGCACAGCGCAGCACCGTCGTACAGCGGATCACTGCCGGACCCGTTGTTGAATCCACCGCCGTGCACGTACACCAGCACCGGCCTGCGTCCACCGTCGCCAAGCGCGGGCGTCCACACATTGAGGAACAGGCAGTCCTCGCTGCCGGGCCCTTCGCTGCCGCCCTGCGGTGCGGCCGGACCGTACTCCAGTGCATCGGCGATGCCACGCCAGGCGGCTTCATGCCGTGGCGGCTGGAAGCGGTGGGGGGCGGTATCGGCGCCATAGCGGAGGCCACGGAACACCAGCACCCCGTGCTCGCGCTGGCCACGCACACGCCCGCCCCGGACCCGGGCCAATGGCAGGCGGTCGTCGCGGGCACCCGGCACGCTGGCCAGCGTTGGCAATGCGGTGAACGCAACCGTAGCGGACGCGGTGGCCAGGGCCCAGCGGGCGCTGTCGCGCAGGAACCGCCGACGCTGCAGGTCGGCCGGCGCATCGTTCATCGCGCGTCCTCCGCAGGGCCCAGCCAGCGTTGCGCGAGCAGCGGCCAGAGTGCCAGCGTCGACCGCGCGGGAATGTCCATGCCAAAGCCGTGACCGCCATGGGCGAAGACATGCAGTTCGTGCTCGACACCGGCACCCGCCAGTGCCTGCGCCATGAGTTCACTGTTGCGCACCGACACCACGGTGTCATCGGCGGCGTGGACCAGCAGCGTCGGCGGCATGTCGCCGCGTACCCGCTGCTGCATCGAATAGTCTGCCTGCAGCGAGGTCCCCGGATGCTCACCCAGCAGGCGGGCACGCGAGCCGCTGTGTGCATGCGCGCCCATGTCGATCACCGGGTAGACCAGCACGGCACGGCTCGGGCGGGCGCTCAGCCGGTCGAGGTCATCCTGTGCGGGATGGACGGCGATGTCGAAGCCGGTGGCCAGCCGCGCCGCGACGTGCCCACCCGCCGAGAAGCCCATCACCGCCACGTCGTCCGCGTCCAGCCCGCGCCGTCGCGCTTGGTCGCGCACCACCCGCAACGCGCGCTGCGCGTCGGCGAGCGCGGCCTGGCGGTCGCGCCCCGGCTGCGGCAGGCGGTAGCGCAGGACGAACAGGGTGTAACCGGCGCCGTCCACCCAGAACGGAACCAGCGCGCTGCCCTCCTTGTCGATCACCACCCGCTGGTAGCCGCCGCCAGGGATCACCAGCAGGGCCCGGCCATTCGGCCGGGGGGGTGTGTACACCTGCAGAGAGGGCGCGTCGATCTGGTCGGCGTAGCGGTCCGGGCGTGCAGGGTCCGCACTGCGCTCGACCACCCGCGGCGGACGCGCGGGGCCGGTTTCGCCCGGCACTGCGCCGGCCGGCCACAACGGCAGCTGCTCGCCGGGCAACGCCTGGACCACACGCTCGCCTTCGCGCAACGACGTGTCCGCCGCGCAGGTGGGCGCCGCCGGCAGCAGCAGGGTCAGGCACAGCAACACGATGGGCAGACGCATGACTGACGGGGCTCCAACAGGACGGGACGGGGCGCTGGCGGCGTCGGCAAAGACGGCGTGATGCGCTGCCGCTTGCGTGATGACACCGGTTTACCATATACACGTCCTGCAGACGCTGTCGATAGGCAGCGCAACAACGCCAGAGGGAGACGTTCTTGAGCAACGAACACGGCACACATGGGCACACGCCGCCGGACGATGCGGCCGCGATTGCCCAGGCCTTCACCACCGCACGCCAGGCGGGCCAGGCACTGCAGGCGTTCCCGGGTGACATTCCGGCCGACCTGGTCGCGGCCTACCAGGTCCAGGACCTGGCCATCGCCCGCTGGAACCAGCCGGTGGTCGGCTGGAAGGTCGGCTACATCGCCGCCGAACGCCGCGATGCGTCCGGGGACGAACGGCTGCTGGGCCCGATCTTCAAGCCTCAGCTCAAAAATGCTACCGGTGGAACAACGGATGTTCCGGTGTTCGTCGGTGGCTTCGCCGCGATCGAGGCCGAGTATGTGCTGGAACTGCTGGAGGATGCCCCCGCCGACCAGCTGCACTGGTCGCCGGAACAGGCTGAAGCGTTGCCGGCCCGCCTGTACCTCGGTGTCGAAGTGGCCAGCAGCCCGCTGGCGACCATCAACGAGCTGGGCCCGCGCGTGGTCGTATCCGACTTCGGCAACAACAACGGCCTCGTGCTGGGGCCGGAGATCGGCAACTGGACGTCCCTCGATGAGTCGGCGTTGCGCGCCGAGACCCTGATCGAGGGTGAAGTGGTCGGCGTCGGCGGCGCCAGCCGCCTGCCCGGTGGCCTGCGCGCGGCGTACGCGTTCGCGTTGTCCCGTTCCGCGCTCCGCGGCCGGCCCCTGCGGCGTGGCGACCTGATCGCCACCGGCAATGCGACCGGCATCCACGACATCCAGGCAGGACAAACGGCGCTGGTGCGCTTCGCCGGCTTCGGCGAGATTGCCTGCAGGGCCGTGCCGGCCGGGTAAGCCGCGGCACGAACCAGTGAACACGCGCGGGAGGGCGCAGATGATCACACGACGACATTTCCTGGCCGGTGGCGCCACTGCACTTGCCACTCCCCTGCTCGCCGCCTGTGGCCGCGGGCCGGGCCATGACGCAGCCGGCGGCCAACTGCTGACGGCGACCGATGTGCACGTGGCCGATTACCCCACCGTGACGGCGGTGAAGTGGATCGGCGAGACCCTGCAGCGTGAAACCCAGGGACGCCTGCGTCTGCGCCAGTACCACTCGGGCCAGCTCGGCCGCGAGTCCGAAGCGATCGACATGGCCCGCTTCGGCGCCATCGACATCACCCGTGTCTATGCGGGCGCGCTGAACAACGCGTTTCCGCTGACCCAGGCGCTGTGCCTGCCCTACGTGTTCGAATCGGTGGCGCACCAGCGGGCAGCGCTTGACGGCGGCGTGGCCGATGCCGTGCTGCGCGGTTTCGAACGCCGCGATCTGGTCGGCCTGGCCATCTATGATTCCGGTGCGCGCTGCTTCTACAACACCCGGCATCCGATCACCCAGCCCGGCGACCTGCACGGACTGAAGCTGCGCGTCGCGTCATCGGACATCTTCATCCAGCTGATGCGGCTGCTCGGCGCCAACCCGACGCCGATGTCACTGGGCGATACGTTCTCCGGCATGGAGACGCACATGATCGACGGTGCCGAGAACAACATGCGCAGCTTCCACTCCAGCCGTCACTTCGAGGCTGCGCACTACTGGTCGCAGAGTGATCACTCGTATGCACCGGACGTGCTGCTGATGTCACGCGCCAGCTTCGAGCGGCTGCAGCCGGATGACCGCCAGCTTCTGCTGGAGACCGCACGTGCGTCGGTGAAGGTGATGCGTGACCAGTGGGATGCCTCCGAGGATGCGGCACGACGCGCGGTGCTGGCGTACGGCGTGAAGGCCAACGAGGTCGACATGCCGGCGTTCCGCGCCGCCGCACAGCCCCTGCTGCAGCAGTACCTGCAGCACGCGGAAATCGCCGCGCTGGTCGATCGCATCCGCGGTGCAGCCTGAGGACACAGCCATGACCGAAACGACGACGTTCTCCCCACCCGGCCCCGGGCAGCGCCTGCTGGACCGCATCGCCGACATTGCCATCTACACCGCCGTGGCGGCCCTGCTGGGGCTGGTGGTGGTGCAGGGCTGGCAGGTCTTCGCGCGCTATGTGATCAACGATTCCCCGAGCTGGACCGAACCGGTGACCCTGCTGCTGCTCAGCACCGCGATGAGCCTGGGCGCGGCCTGTGGCGTGCACACCAACCGCCACTTCGGCTTCTTCCTGCTGCATGCCTACATGGCGCCGGCGCTGCGCCGCGCGGTGGACGTGCTGGTGCAGCTGGTGGTGGCCGTGCTGGGCGCGTTCATCGCAGTGTGGTCGGCCGAGCTTCTTCTCGACGGCCTGGACATCAAGACCGCCGGTGCCGAGCTTCCGCAGAGCATCAACTACCTGCCGCTGGCGCTGGGCGGCGTGCTGATGGTGGTGTTCGCGCTGAACCGTGCGTGGAAGGCCACGCAGTCCACGCCGGCAGACGCTGCCGCCGATGACGCTGAAGGAGATCGTTGATCCATGGGTATCGCCATTCTGTTCTCGGTGTTCGCGGTGTTCCTGCTGCTGGGCGTGCCGGTGGCCTACGCGCTGGCTGCGGCCGCCCTTGCCACCCTGCTCTACCTGGACATCCCGTCCATCGTTCTGGTCCAGCAGATTTCGGCAGGCACCGGGTCTGCATCGCTGATCGCCATTCCACTGTTCATCTTCGCCGGCGAGATCATGATGCGCGGCGGCATCTCCGAGCGCCTGATCGCACTGGCATCCTCGCTGGTGGGGCGCCTGCGTGGCGGCCTGGGCCAGGTTTCGATCCTGTCCTCGCTGTTCTTCGGCGGCGTCTCCGGCTCGGCCATCGCGGATGTCTCGGCGGTGGGTGGCACGATGATTCCGCAGATGGTCAAGCGCGGCTATGACCGCGATTTCGCGGTCAATGTCAGCATCACCGCCGCCCTGGTCGCGCTGCTGGTTCCGCCCTCGCACAACCTGATCCTGTTCTCGGCTGCGGCCGGTGGCGGCCTCTCGATCGCCGATCTGTTCGCGGCCGGCATCGTTCCGGCACTGCTGATGACGCTGGCATTGATGATCACCGGCTACGTCGTTGCGCGCCGCCGCGGCTATGGCGTGGAGGTATTCCCGGGCTGGCGCGCGGTGCTGCTGCGGATGATCTCCGCGCTGCCCGGCCTCGGTCTGGTCGCGCTGATCTTCGTCGGCATCCGCGCCGGCATCTTCACTGCGGTGGAAAGCGCGGCGATCGCCGTGGTGTACGCGCTGCTGGTGACCACGGTGCTGTACCGGCAACTGCGCTGGCGCGAGTTCTTCGCCACGGTCGTCCACGCCGCACGCAGCACCGGTGTGATCCTGTTCGTGATCGCCACCGCTGCGGTGTTCGGCTGGCTGCTGGCCTACCTGCAGGTGCCGGCGGCGGCGGTGGACTTCCTGCAGTCCTTCGCGCACAGCCAGTTCATGGTGCTGCTGATGATCGTGGTGATGCTGTTGCTGCTGGGAACCTTCATGGACCTGGCACCGATGATCCTGATCTGCACGCCGATCTTCCTGCCGGTGGCGCGCGCGTACGGCATCGATCCGATCCACTTCGGGCTGGTGCTGGTGCTGACCGGCGGCCTGGGCCTGGTGACACCGCCGGTGGGCTCGGTGCTGTTCATCGGTACCGCGATCGGCAAGATCAGCGTGGGCCAGAGCATGCGTACCATCTGGCCGTTCTGGTTCGCTGCGCTGGGCGTGCTGCTGGTGGTCACCTTCTTCCCTGCCCTGTCGCTGTGGCTGCCGGCCACGCTGCGCAGCTGAGCCGGAGACCGCTGCCATGCACCGTCCGCTCCACCGCATCCCTGCCATGGCCCTGCTCGGCCTGCTGCTGACTGCGCTTCCGGCTGTGGCCTCCGGCCCGGCCTCACCGACCTGGGCGCGTGGGCTGGAGAACCAGCGCCAGGCCGATCTCGGCGACGGCACCTACCTGAACCCGGTGCTGGCCGGCGACCGCCCCGATCCATCAGTGCTGAAGGACGGACAGGACTACTACCTGACCCTGTCCTCCTTCGACGCCTATCCCGGCCTGCCGATCTGGCACTCGCGGGACCTGGTCAACTGGCAGCCGCTGGGTCATGCCATCACCCGCAACGTGGGTGCGATCTGGGCACCGGACATCGTCAAGCACCAGGGTCGCTACTTCATCTACTTCCCGGCCCGGACCGGCGAGCACCGCAGCAACTTCGTGGTGTGGGCCGACGACATCCGCGGGCCATGGAGCGATCCGATCGACATCGGCCTGGGCGGCTACATCGACCCCGGCCATGCGGTGGGCGAGGACGGCAAGCGCTACCTGTTCCTCAGCGGTGGTGACTATGTGCAGCTGGCCGATGACGGGCTGAGCGTGGTCGGCACACCGAAGCATGTCTACGACGGCTGGCGCTATCCGCAGAGCTGGGACGTGGAGGCCTATGCGCAGGAAGGACCGAAGATCCACTTCCGCGATGGCTGGTACTACATGACCACTGCCGTGGGAGGCACCGCCGGCCCGCCCACCGGGCACATGGTGATCACGGCGCGCTCGCGCTCCATCCATGGGCCCTGGCAGAACGCACCGAACAATCCGATCACGCGCACGCAGTCGGCGTCCGAACCGTGGTGGTCACGCGGCCACGCGACGGTGGTCGAGGGCACCGACGGTCGCTGGTGGATGATGTACCACGGGTATGAGAACGGCTTCTGGACCCTGGGCCGGCAGACCCTGCTGGACCCGATCGAGTGGACCGACGACGGCTGGTTCGTGGCCAAGGGCGGCGACCTCGGCCAGCCGCTGCGCAAGCCCTCCGGAAGCGCCCTGGCACCGCACGGCATGGCGCTCTCGGATGATTTCCGCGGCGGCAGGCTCGGGCCGCAGTGGGCGTTCTTCAACCCGGCCAGTGACGAGTACCGGCGCCTGCGCTTCAGCGGTGATGGGCTGGTGATGCAGGGCAAGGGCAGTGCGCCGCGCGATGCGTCGCCGCTGACCACGATCGCCGGCGATCCGGCCTACCAGTTCGATGTGGAGCTGGAGGTAGCGCCAGGCGCAGTCGGGGGCGCGCTGCTGTTCTACAGCGACCGCCTCTACGTGGGCGTGGGCAGCAACGGCGAGCAGTTCATCATGCACCGCTACGGCGAGGAACGCCCTGCCCGGCTTGCGCCCAGCGAGCGCGGCGGGCGGCTCTGGCTGCGCGTCACCAACAACCGCCATATCGTCACCTTCCATACCAGCAGCGACGGCCGGACCTGGCAGAAGTACCCGGTTCAGATGGAAACCTCGGGTTACCATCACAATGTGGCTGGTAAGTTTCTCGCCCTGAAGCCGGCGCTGTACGCTGCCGGTGACGGTGCGGTGACCTTCCGCAGCTTCCGCTACCGCGCGCTGGACTGAGTGCGCGGCCGGAAATCCCCCGACTTACCTGGTCCATTACATGTCAGTGCGCAACAAGAACGATGCCGCCACGCCGGCATTGGCCAAAGGCAAGGCAGCCACGATCAACGACATCGCGCGACTGTCCGGAGTGTCCAAGAAAACGGTTTCAAGGATCATCAACAACTCACCGCTGGTGCGCAAGGACACGCGCGACAAGGTCGAGGCCCTGATGCGCGAGGTGGGCTATACGCCCGATCCGCTGGCGCGCGGCCTGGCCTTCCGTCGATCCTTCCTGATCGGCATGGTCTACGACAACCCCACCGCCCAGTACATCGTGGACATGCAGTACGGTGCACTCGATGCGTTGCGCGGTTCCAGCTTCGAGCTGGTCGTGCACCCCTGCGACAGCCGCAGCCCGGGCTACATCGACGGCGTGCGCCGCTTCGTGCAGCAGCAGAAGCTGCACGGGGTGATCCTGGTGCCGCGCGCCTCCGAAGACCAGGCGCTGGCGGACATGCTGGATGAGATCGGCTGCCGCTTCACCCGCGTGGCCGCGCTGCCGCTGGACGAGAGTTCGCAGATGGTGGTCACCCACGATCGTGACGGCGCCGCCGAAGCCGCCGACTACCTGCTCTCGCTGGGCCATCGTGACATCGCTCTGGTGACCGGGCCCAGCGCCTACCGTTCGGCGCACGAGCGTACCGCCGGCTTCATCGATGCGCTGTCGCAGCGTGGCATCGAGCTGCCCAAGGACCGCATCATCGAGGCGGGCTACACCTTTGAATCGGGCGTGGCCGCCGCCGAGAAGCTGCTGCTGGGCAAGCGCCGCCCGACCGCGATCTTCACCGGCAACGATGAAATGGCGGCGGGCATCTACAAGGTGGCGCTGCGTGCAGGCATCAACATCCCGCGCCAGCTGTCCATCATCGGCTACGACGACAGCCCACTGGCCTCGCGCCTGTGGCCGTCGCTGACCTCGGTACGGCGCCATACCCGCGATACCGGCCGCACCGCTGCGGCGATGCTGATCCAGCCCGATGGCCAGCCGGCGCTGCAGATCGCCAGCGTGCGCCCGCACCTGATCGTGCGCGACTCCTGCCAGCCGCCAGAGGACTGATCCCGCAGGGATCAGTCCGGTAGCCCGCAGGCCTGCCTGCGACTCCGTTGAAGCCGCCTCACCTTGCCGCGGACCGTTGAGCGCTATCGTGCGGCGCAAAATGACACCGGTTACCAACGTCGCTAGAATCCCCCCTGAACCGTGCCGGGGCCGAATGATCGGCCCGCCCCCTGCTCTGGAGATGCCATGTACTGCAAGACCCACTACGCCACCCATCCCGACGCCATCAAGGGCGCCAGCAACGACCAGCTGCGCGAGCTGTACCTGCTCGACCGCCTGTTCAACCCCGGCCAGGTGACGCTGAAGTACACCCACTACGAGCGCTTCGTACTCGGTGGCGCGGCGCCCCTGGACGCGCCGTTGGCGCTGCCGGCGCAGACCGAACCGGCGTCGGCCGCCGGCCATCCGTTCCTGGAGCGTCGCGAGCTGGGCGTGATCAACGTCGGCAGCGGTACCGGTACGGTCACCGTCGACGGCACCGTCTACACGCTGGGCCCGAAGGATGGCCTGTACGTGGCGATGGGCAGCAAGGACGTCGTGTTCGCCTCGCAGGACGCCGCCAACCCGGCGCAGTTCTACCTGGCCTCGACCCCGGCCCATGCGCGCTTTGAAACCAAGCAGCTGTCGATCAAGGACGCGGTGGCGCTGGACCGCGGCGCGCTGGAGACCAGCAACGAGCGCACCATCTACCAGTACATCGTGCCGGCCACCTGCCAGTCCTCGCAGCTGCTGCTGGGCCTGACCGTGCTCAAGCCCGGAAGCGTGTGGAACACCATGCCGCCGCACCTGCATGACCGCCGCAGCGAGGTCTATTTCTACTTCGACCTGGGCGACAACGACCGCGTGTATCACTTCATGGGCGAGCCGGACGCGCAGCGCCACATCGTCATCCAGAACAACGAAGCGGTGGTATCGCCGCCGTGGTCGATCCACATGGGTGCCGGTACCAGCAACTACGCCTTCATCTGGGCGATGGGCGGCGAGAACCTGGATTACACCGACATGCACGTGCTGGACATCTGCCAGCTCAAGTAAGTCCTGCCTGGCCGCCGCGCACGCGTGCCGGTGGCCGTTCGCCTGCATCACGCACACCTCTACCAAGGAACGCACACGCAATGGCCAATCCCTTCAGCCTGGAAGGCAAAGTCGCTCTGGTAACCGGTGGTAATACCGGTCTGGGCCAAGGTATCGCGGTTGCGCTGGCCGCCGCCGGCGCCGATGTCGCCGTGGCCGGCATCGCGCCGCCCACCGAAACCATCGAGAAGATCACCGCGCTCGGCCGACGCTGCCTGGCGGTGGAAGCCAACCTGATCAGCATCGAGCCGGTCGAGCGCGTGGTGCGCGAAACCATCGAGGGACTGGGTGGCCTGGATATCCTGGTCAACAACGCCGGCCTGATCCGCCGCGCCGATGCGGTGGACTTCAGCGAGCAGGACTGGGATGACGTGATGAACGTCAACATCAAGTCCGCGTTCTTCATCTCGCAGGCCGCTGGCCGCCACTTCATCGAACAGGGCCACGGCAAGATCATCAACATCGCCTCGATGCTGTCGTTCCAGGGCGGCATCCGGGTGCCGTCGTACACCGCCAGCAAGAGCGGCATCGCCGGCATCACCCGCCTGCTGGCCAACGAATGGGCCGGCAAGGGCATCAACATCAACGCGATCGCGCCGGGCTACATGGCCACGGACAACACGGCCGCGCTGCGTGCCGATGCCGACCGCAACAAGGCGATCCTGGATCGCATTCCGGCCGGCCGTTGGGGCACACCGGAGGATCTGGCCGGCGCGGCGGTATTCCTGGCATCCAGCGCATCGGATTACATCAACGGCGCCGTGCTGCCGGTCGATGGTGGCTGGTTGGCGCGCTGAGGCACACCGGTCTGTAGAGCCGAGCCCATGCTCGGCTGTCGCGCTCTGATCGAAAAACAGCCGAGCATGGCTCGGCTCTACAGGAGTGCCGCGATGCGAAGGCTGTTGCTGCTGTTGTTACTGCTGTCGTGCACCACCGCGCAGGCCGCGCCGGTGCGGGTATTCATCGCCGGTGACTCCACCGCGGCCGAGTACGGTCCCGAGCGCGCGCCGCAGGCGGGCTGGGGCCAGGCGCTGCAGAGCTACCTCGATCCGGCGCGGTTCGAAGTGCGCAACCACGCCCGCGGAGGCCGCAGCACGCGCAGCTTCATCGATGAAGGCCGCCTGGATGCGATCGCCACCGAGCTGCGCCGTGGCGATGTGCTGCTGATCCAGTTCGGCCATAACGACGCGAAGTTCGAGGACCCCACGCGCTATACCGATCCGGACAGCGACTACCCGCGCCTGCTGATGCGTTACGTGCAGGTGGCGCGCGACAAGGGCGCCACGCCGGTGCTGGTCACGCCGGTGGCGCGGTTGCTGTATGACTTCGGTTCGCTGCTGGATACGCATGCGCGTTACACGCGGGCGATGCAGCAGCTGGCCGCGCGCGAACGCGTGGCCCTGATCGAACTCAACGACCGCAGCACGCGCTGGATACGCGCGCTGGGCGAGCAGGGCGCACGCCCATACTTCCTGTTCGTGCCCGAGCAGGGCAAGGCCGACGGCACCCACTTCAGTGTGGCCGGCGCCAACGCCGTCGCCTGCCTGGTGCTGCGCGAGTGGATGGTGCTGCAGCCGGGTCTGGAAGACGCACTCGTGCGCGACATCGACTGTGACGTGAGCGCGGCGGCAGGGCAGGGCGGGCAACCGGCGCAACCCTCGCGCGTGGTCCATGAGCATGACATCGCCATCCGCCAGCCCGGCCCGCATGGTGGCGCCGGGCCGACCACGGCCTATCCGTTCTTCGCCGGAGAGAAGGACCTGCCGTTCGTGCTGCGCAAGCGCGTACTGCACAAGGGTGCAGGCATCGGCCTGCATCCGCAGCACAAGGACGAGATCTACTACATCGTCAGCGGACGGGGCAGCTACGTGCTGGACGGAACGCAGTACGACGTCAGCGCAGGCGATGCCCTGCTGACGCGCAAAGGCAGTTCGCATGCACTGCAGCAGGTGGGTGACGAGGATCTGGTGCTGCTGCTGGCATACCCGCGCTGACCCGTGGAGCCGGGCGTGGAGCCGGCCCTGCGGATGCCCCTGCCCATCACACGTCGCCGCCGTCGGCCCAGCCTTCGCCGGTTCCCTTCTGGAACACACGGTCGTCGGCCTGCACGTCACCGGCCGGCAGGTGCTGCTGCTCGGCCAGCGAGGCATAGATCGGGGTGAAGTCCGGCGACGTCGCCTGCATCAGCTGCTCGAAGCTGTCGATGACGAAGTAGGTCTTCTGGAAGGTATCGATGCGGTAGCGCGTGCGCATGATGCGCTGCAGGTCGAAGCCGATGCGGTTGGGCGCGGCCGATTCCAGCGAGTACAGCGATTCGCCCTTTGACGAGACGATACCGGCGCCGTAGATGCGCAGGCCATCCGGGGTATCGATCAGGCCGAACTCCACCGTGTACCAGTACAGGCGCGTGAGGTTCTGCAGCGCCTCCGGACCAATGGCGTGGGCTTTGACGCCGCCACGGCCGTAGGCCTCCATGTAATCGGCAAACACCGGGTTCATCAGCAGCGGCACGTGGCCGAACAGGTCGTGGAACAGGTCCGGCTCGGCGATGTAGTCGATCTGGTCGGGGCGACGGATCCACCACGTGACCGGGAAGCGGCGGTTGGCCAGGTGGTCGAAGAAGTCCAGCTCCGGCAGCAGCCCCTCCACGCCCACCAGCGTCCAGCCGGTGGCTGCGCCGAGCACTTCGTTCAGCTGGTCGAAGCGCGGAATCATGTGCGCGTTCATGCCCATCTCGTCCTGTGCGTCCAGGAACTCCCGGCACGCACGGCCGACCAGCAGCTCGCGCTGGCGCTGGTACAGCGTGCTCCACGTCGCGTGGTCATCGGCGCTGTAGGTGTCCCACGGCTGCTCGACGAGCGCGGTGGTGTACACCGGCACGTAGCCCTTGTCGGTCTGCTGGTGTTCGACGCGGCGGGGCTGGGCGGGATCCATGGGACGCTCCTTGAAGGGATGTCCACGATGCTAGGGCAGGGCGGGCGCAACAGGGTTGCAAAAGTTGCGCGGAATGACCTTGCTGGCGCAATATCCTTGCGTACTCACCATGTTGCGGGGCAACAATGGCCGGAGAAGTCCAGTTCGATCGCACGGATATACGCCTGCTGGCCGAAATCCAGCGGGATGGTCGCGCCACCAATGCCGAGCTCGCGGCACGGGTGAACCTCTCCCCCTCCGCCTGCCTGCGCCGCCTGCAGCGGCTGGAGGGCGAGGGTGTGATCGTCGGCTACGGCGCGCGCCTGGAACCCCGGCAGCTGCGGCTGGGCCTGCAGGCGTTCGTGCGGGTGCAACTGGAAAAGCACGACCAGGCGGCCATCGCGCATTTCGTGGACAGCGTGCAGGGCTGGGATGAAGTGGTGGCCTGCCATGCGCTCACCGGCGACATGGATTACCTGCTGCACGTCTACGTGCGCGACCTTGAGCACTTCTCGCGCTTCCTGCTGGACCGCCTGCTCAATGCCGGTGGCGTGGCCGATGCCAATTCCAGCTTCGTGCTGCGCACGGTGAAGGGCTTCCAGGCGTTGCCACTGTCGCAGCTGGAACCCTGAGCAGCGGTCAGCGCGGGCGAGGGCTCAGCACTTTTCCTTGCGCCCCATCAGCCTGCCCAGCCGCGAGGTCTCCTCGCACTTTGGCGCGGCCACCGGCGGCGGTGCCAGCGCGGCGGCGCGCGCCTTCTGCAGCTGCTGGATCTTCGCGCGGATCTGCGGCATCGCGGCCATCGCCGCCTTTTCTCCCTCCAGGATCGCGGTCCCGCGCTGGCTGAAATCAGCCGCACCGATATCCAGCACGCGGGGGCGGATCACGATGTCGGCGCGGGCCAGTTCCTGCTCGCCCAGGCGCTGGCCCATGATCGCGATCGATTGGTTGACGATGCCGAGCATGTCGGTCGGTGCCTTGCCACTGGCCTTGCTGGAGATGTCCACGGCGATCACGAAGTCGGCACCGAGCTGGCGCGCGGCATCGACCGGCACCGGGCTGACCACGCCGCCATCGACGTAGTTGCGGCCGCCGATCTTCACCGGCTCGAACACGCCGGGGATGCTGCTGGACGCACGGACGGCCTGGCCCACGTTGCCGCGCACGAAGATCGCGCGTTCGCCGGTTTCGAGCTGGGTGGCGACGGCGGCGAACGGCTTCTTCAGGCGCTCTGCCGGACGGTTGGCGACCTGTTCGTTGACGTAGTCCTGCAGCTTCTGGCCCTGCACCAGCCCGCCGGAGAACAGGCGCACGTCGCGGATGCTGGCTTCATCCAGTGCGACGGCCCGGCTCTGCATCTGGAACGCATCCATGCCGCTGGCGTACAGCGCGCCGACCACGCTGCCGGCGCTGGTGCCGGACACCACCACCGGCTCGAAGCCGTTGGCCTCGAGCATCTTGATCACGCCGATGTGGGCAAAGCCCTTGGCCGCACCGCCGCCCAGCGCGATGCCGATCTTCACCGGCTTGGCCTGCGGCACCACGGTCGGCGCCGGCGGCAGCGCCGGGCGCACCGGATCGCCACCGCAACCGGCCAGCAGGCCAAGCAGGGCAACGGACAGCAGCACGCGGGGACGGAACAGGCTCATCGGCAATGCGCTCGCGGCGCCGGATTCAGGGAAGGGCGCCAGCATACCGAAGCCACGGCGGGCCGGGCAGGGTGGGACGACGCCCTATTCATGGACCGCCATGGGTAGCTCCGGGCAGGGCCCGGCGCTACCCGCGGGCGATCAGAACCTGTTGTCGCCGTCGAGGATGCGGCCGATGCCGCCCAGCACCGAGCCCTCGCCGCGGTTCTGCCCACCTGCCTGCGGCGCGGCCATCCACATCCGGCCGGCCAGGCGCGAGAACGGCAGCGATTGCAGCCAGACCTTGCCCGGTCCGGTCAGAGTTGCCAGGAACACGCCCTCGCCACCGAACACCATGCTCTTGATGCCACTGACGCGGCGCACGTCCATGTCCACCGTGGGGTGGTAGGCGACCACGCAGCCGGTATCGACGTCCAGCCGCTCGCCGGCGGCCAGCTCGCGCTCGACCACGCAGCCTCCGGCGTGGATGAACACCCAGCCATCGCCTTCCAGCTTCTGCATGATGAAGCCTTCGCCGCCGAACAGGCCGGTCATGATCTTGCGCTGGAACTGCACGCCGATCTGCACGCCGCGCGCCCCGGCCAGGAAGCTGTCCTTCTGGCAGACCAGGCGGCCGCCGTGCTGGTCCAGCTTCATGGCCAGCACGGTGCCGGGGTAGGGCGCGGCGAAAGCGACCTTGGCCTTGCCCTGCCCGGTATGCGTATAGAGCGTGGCGAACAGGCTCTCGCCGGTCAGCACGCGTTTGCCGGCCGACATCAGCTTGTCCATGATGCCGCCGCCCTGGCCGCTGTGCGTGCCGTCGCCGAACACCGTATCCATCTGCACCGAGGCGTCCTTGAACATCAGCGCGCCGGCTTCGGCGATGGCGCTCTCGCCGGGATCCAGCTCGATCTCCACGAACTGCATCTCATGGCCGACGATGCGGAAGTCGATGTCGTCGGCCCGGCCCCGCGCAGGCCCGCCCGGCACGGGTGGCGGCGTGTTGGGCATGCCCGGGGCGGGCGCCTGCAGCTCGGGCACCTCGGCGAGGGCGGTCCAGCCGCTCATGCCCTGGCACCAGGCCAGCGCGCGGGGGTTGGCCTGCGCGTAGCGGCGCGCGGCGTCGTCATCGAGCGGCCCGATGCGGTCGGCCTGGGTGGAGGAATGGAAGTACCACTGGGTCATGGCGGTGCGCCGGGTCGGGGTGGGAAAGCCCGAGTCTAGCGACCCTCCCCGGTGGCCCGCGACCGCGCCATGAACAGCCGCCATTTGCGGCGCAGGTGCTGTATTGCAACAATTATCTGGTAGCGCCGTTTTACCACCCCTCCAAACACAGCCTACCGCCATGTCCCCGACCCGCACTTCCCGCGGCCGTATTCCGGTCGCGCGTCCCCTCGTTGTCGCTCTCTCCGCCCTGCTGCCGCTGGTCGCAGCCGCCCAGGAAACCCCCGCCGCCAAGGATCCGGTCGCGCTCGATACCCTGCAGGTGACGGCCCAGCGCCGCGTCGAGAACGCCAAGGACGTGCCGGTCGCGATCACCGCGATCCAGGGTGAGAAGCTCGATGTGCTCGGCTCGGCCGGCGACGACATCCGCTTCCTGGCCGCGCGCGTACCCAGCCTCAACATCGAATCGTCCTATGGCCGTGCCTTCCCGCGCTTCTACATGCGCGGCCTCGGCAACACCGACTTCGACCTCAATGCCTCGCAGCCGGTCTCGCTGGTGTACGACGACGTGGTGCAGGAAAGCCCGCTGCTGAAGGGCTTCCCGTTGTTCGACCTGGCCAACGTGGAAGTGCTGCGTGGGCCGCAGGGCACCCTGTTCGGCCGCAACACGCCGGCCGGCGTGGTCAAGTTCGATTCGGCGCGTCCGTCGCAGGATGCCGATGGCTACATCCGCGTCGGCTACGGCAGCTACAACAGCTGGAACGTGCAGGGCGCCTACGGCGGCCCGCTGACCGACCGCTGGTCGGCACGCGTTTCGGCGATCTACCAGCGCCGCGACGACTGGGTCGACAACACCCGCGTCGGCGCGCCCAACAGTGGTTTTGAAGGCTATGACGAGGCCGCCGGCCGCGTGCAGTTCCTGTATGAGGGCGACGATTTCGAAGCCCTGTTCAACCTGCACAAGCGCAAGCTCAACGGCACCGCCCGCCTGTTCCGCGCCAACATCATCCAGAAGGGCAGCAACGCGCTGGTCGAGAACTTCGACCGCGACAAGGTGGCCAACGACGGCGTGAACTTCTCCGACCTGGAAACCTGGGGCGGCAGCGCGCGCCTGCAGTGGAACCTTGGCTCGGTGACCCTGCACTCCATCACCGGCTACGAGACTGCCGAATCGCTCAACCGCGGCGATATCGACGGTGGCTACGGTGCTTCGTTCCTCGGCGCCGGCAATTACGGCCCGGGCTTCATTCCGTTCCCGTCCGAATCGGCCGATGGCCTGCCGCACCACCGCCAGTGGACCCAGGAATTCCGCGTGGAATCCAATGAGTGGGGCCGCTTCGACTGGCAGGCCGGTGTCTTCTACTTCGATGAAGACGTCACCATCGACAGCTTCAACTACGACTCGCTGACGCCGGGCAATCCGCAGACCGGCCATGCCGTGCAGAGCCAGCGCAACAAGGCGTGGGCGGTGTTCGCATCGGGCGACTTCGATGTCACCGACCGCTTCAAGCTGCGCGCCGGCGTGCGCTACACGCAGGACAAGAAGGACTTCACCGCACGCGTGCTGCAGGCCGTGCAGGGCGGCACCCCGGTGAGCGGGCCGTACCTGGCCAACACCGACGTCGATGACGTCAGCTGGGATGTCAGCGGTGTGTACAAGCTGACCGACAACGTCAATGCGTATGCGCGCGTGGCCAAGGGCTTCCGCGCACCGTCGATCCAGGGCCGTCTGGCCTTCGGTGGCGTGTCGCAGGCCGATTCCGAGAAGGTGATCTCGTACGAAGCCGGCATCAAGGCCGACCTGTTCGATCGCCGCGCCCGCCTGGGCTTCAGCGTGTTCCGCTACGACGTCGACGGCCAGCAGCTGATCGCGGTCGGCGGCAGCAACAATACCGCCACCCTGCTCAACGCCGACAAGACCATCGGCCAGGGCGTGGAGCTGGACCTGGAAGCCTACCTGGCCGACAACGTCCTGCTGACCCTGGGCAGCAGCTACAACGACACCGAGATCAAGGACGGAAACCTGGCCGTTGCGATCTGCGGCGGTGGCTGCACCATCACCGACCCGACCACGGTCATCAACGGCGGCACCTACGCCCTGGTCAACGGCAATCCGCTGCCGCAGGCGCCGAAGTGGATCCACAACATGACCCTGCGCGTGGGCTTCCCGCTCACCGATGGCAGCGAGCTGTACGCCTACACCGACTGGGCCTACCGCAGCCCGGTGAACTTCTTCATCTACGAGTCGCCGGAGTTCCGCAGCCGCAGTTCGCTGGAAGGCGGCCTGCGCCTGGGCTACAACTGGGAGTACGGCCAGTACGACGTGGCGGTGTTCGGTCGCAACCTCACCAACCAGACCCGCGTGGTCGGTGCGATCGACTTCAACAACCTGACCGGCTTCCTCAACGAGCCGCGGACCTGGGGCGTGGAGTTCACCGCGAAGTTCTGATGCGGTCGCTGTACTGAGGCACTGCAGAAGGGCCGGCGCAATGCCGGCCCTTCTGCGTCCGGTGTCCGCCGTGCATGGCCCGGCGCTGCCTGTGCGCCGCGCGCGCTTACAGCGCGCTCTGCGGCCGTACCTTCAACACCGCCTCTTCGGCGGTGCAGTTGCGGCTGGAGTGCAGGCCGGCCTTGCGCGCAGCGGCGATCTCGCTGCGTGCCGCCAGCAGGTCGCGCTGGAACGCGGCATTGTCATGCAGCCGTGCAACGGCGGCAGCCCCCATGAACCGGCCTTCGAGGATGTCGCTCTGCCAGTGCACGTTGCACACCAGGCGGCTCTCGCCGTAGTTGCGGCCGCGGGCCTGGATGGCATCGGCACGGTCCGGCGCGATTTCCGACAGGATCAGGGCCCATGCCCAGCCGATCGAGGTGTGGCCGGACGGATAGGAACCGTTGCTGCGCAGCCCCGCTTCATCATCCGGCGTGCAGGTCGGCTCGCCATTGACCATGAACGGGCGCGGGCGCTGGTAGTGGTTCTTGGCGACCTTGGTGGCAGCGCTGGCGTCGATCCGGCTGCGCTCCAGCAGGCGGTACAGCGCGGGCGTCTTCACCGCGTCCACATCGATGTCGACCGCGCAGGAGAACTGGTTGGCACCTTCCGGAAAGCCCAGTTCGGCATCCAGCGTGGCCTGGGCGAAGCGTGGGCTGCCGCGCAGTGCACGCGCTTCACGGCTGACCTGTTCGTCCAGGGCGAAGCCCGCCGAGCCCGCGGCGGGTGGCGCCGGAACCAGGGCCAGGCTGGCCGGTACGGCGCGCGCGTCCAGATAGCCCACGGCCTTGGTGGTGACGTTGGCTTCGACGGCGGTCGGTCGGGCAGCAGACGCGGCACAGCCGGCCAGCGCCAGCACGATGGCCAGGCCAAGCAGGGGACGGGCAGGGCGGAAGATCACAGACATGGTCAGGCTCAGCAGAGGAAACACCGCGCCATGATCGCAGCCCGCACCCGGCGTGGCAGTGGCCGTCGGTCATACGGCCAGACCCGGCATGGTCATCAAAACGGGGCAAAAGCGTCATCGCGCTCCGCCATTCTCCCGAATCCGGGCGCAGCGCACGGACTTTCACGCGCCGGGGCATCGAGCATCGGCGCAACGATGGCATGCGTGCCATTCCATTCCAGCCGGGTCGGGGGGATCCGCTGACAGAGGGAGAGAAGCGATGCGCAGCACCGCAACAGGAAGTACCGTCCTGGTCCTGCTCGCCAGCCTGGCCGTCACGCCGGCCACCGCCGCCGATGTGGTCGGCGTGGCCTTCGTGCACGGCACCGGCGCGCAGACCAACGCCACCCAGGACTACTGGCAACCGGCGATCATCGACACCGTCCGCCAGGGGCTGCCGAACAGCAGCAACTACGTGGTCATCAACTGCGATTTCACCCAGTACATGTGGAAGCCGGAAGCCGCCGGCTGCCTGGCCGAGCAGCTCACCGGCTTCATCAACAGCCGCGGCATCACCCAGCTGGTGGTCATCACCCATTCCAACGGCGGCAACGTGATGCGCTGGATCCTCTCCAACCCGACCTACGACAGCCGCTACCCGAACATCATCCGCACGGTGCGCAAGGTCAACGCGCTGGCGCCCTCATCGGCGGGTACACCGCTGGCCGATGCCGTGCTCAACGGCAACACCTTCGAAACCTCGCTGGGGTGGCTGCTCGGTTACAAGAACGATGCCGTGCGCCAGCAGCAGGTCGCCAGCATGGCCACCTACAACACGCAGAACCTGTACGGCACGGCCGGTCGGCCGGCACTGCCCAAGCCGTTCCGCGCAGTGGTCGGCAGCGATGTCGAATCGGCCGTGTGGGACAGCAACAGCTACTGCGGCGGCTACGCGGCCAACGTCGGCCTGGAGTTCACCCAGAACTGGCTGTCCTCCTGCTCGGACGGTTTCCTGGAGTGCAGCAGCCAGAAGGCGGCGGGCAGTACCTGGTTCACCGACACCGCGCGCACGCAGGGCGCCGAGCCGTTGAGCCACAACCAGAGCCGCCGCGAGTGCTTCGGCCTGGGCGCCATCCTGCGCAACGACCTGGCCCAGTGAGGACGACGACGATGACGATGAATTCCCTTCCGCTGACCATCGCCGTGCTGGCAGCGCTGGCCACGGCCTCCGCCACGGTGCACGCTGCGAAGCCGCTGCGCGCCCTCCCCGGCGACCAGGTGGTGGCCACGCTGGTGGCCGCACCGCTGCCGCCTGACGACAGCGAACACGCGCCCCTGGCGTTTGCCTGGGCACTGGACCCGGCGCAGGCCCTGCAGGCCTCCACGCCGTACGCCTCGATCAGCCGCAGCTACTGGCAGCAGGTCGATGGCGCGCAGCTGCAACGTGGCCTGGAGCTGCCGCTGACCGCCCCCGATGCGGTGATCCAGCTGAGCCCGGCAGCCGGTGCGCGGGCGGTTCCGGCGCAGTCACTGCAGGTCCGGGATCCGGCCGGCCGCAGCAGCGTCGCCCGCACCGTCGACGCGCGCCAGCTGCAGGACGCCGGCATGCCCGTGGGCGAGGGCAGCAGCATGCTGCGCACCGGCACGGGCAGTGCTGCGGGAAATTACCGCCTGCAGAGCGCGCAGGCGCAGGGCCGCTACGTCGTACAGGTGCTTGAACCCAACAGCCCGTTGCGGCTGGAGGTGCAGGCCAGCCAGGCACAGGTCCTGGCCGGCGGCAGCGTACAGCTGCAGGCACGCCTGCTTGAAGACGGAGCCAGTGCCGCCCAGCTGCAGGCGCGTCGCGGCGGACTGGGCGGCGAAGCCTTGCTGGTCGCGCCCGATGGCCGCAGCTGGCCGCAGCGGTTGCTGCGCACGACCGACGGCAGCCTGCACGCGCAGGTACGGATTCCCGCCGAGGCCAGCAACACGCAGGGCCTGTGGGAACTGCAGGTGTTCGCCCAGGCCGATGGCGTACTGCGCGACGGCAAGGTCGCCTTCGCGGTAGCGCGGCCGACCGCCCGCTTCGTCGGGCAGGCCACACCGGATCAGGCCAGCCGGCGCGTGGCGCTGCCGTTGCAGGTCGCCGCCGCCGGGCGCTACGAAGCGCGCGGCACGCTGCACGCCACGGGCCCGGATGGTCAACTGCGTCCGGTCGCGCAGGCGCACGCCGCCGCATGGTTCGACGGTCCCGGTCGCGGCCAGCTGGTGCTGCCGTTCGACCAGGCAGCGCTGCCGGCCGGCTTCGGTGCCCCCTTCGAACTGCGCGAGCTGCAGCTGCACGACCAGAGCCGGATGGCACCGATCGAGTCACGCGCAGTCGCGTTGCGGTTCTGAGGCATGACGTGGCGGGCCGGAATGCCGGCCCGCCCCCCTGCGCCGCCTGCAGCGCCAGGCCCACGCCGGCGCTGCGCAGGCGTACTGCTCACCCCGCGTATGCGGTCAGCCGGCCGTCCTGTTCGACCACCCGGATCGGCCCGCCGAACACCTCCGACAGCGGCTCGTCACACAGCAGCGTGGCCCGACTGCCGTCGGCCAGCACGCGGCCGTCGCGCAGCAGCACCACCCGCTCGATCTCGGGAATGACCTCTTCAATGTGATGGGTCACCAGCACCAGGGTGATGCCCTGCTGCGCCAGTACCCGCATGGTCGCGATCAGCTGCTGGCGGGCGATCAGATCCAGGCCGGTGGAGGGTTCGTCCAGCAGCAGCGCCTGCGGCCGGTTCACCAGCGCGCGCGCGATCAGCACCCGGCGCGTCTCGCCGGCAGAGAGCTCGGCATAGGCGCGCTCGCGCAGGGCCAACGCACCGGTCATCGCCAGTGTCTCGCCGGCGCGGGCACGCATCTCGGCAGTCACTTCACGGAAAGCCGGCACCACGCAGCTGGCGAAGAAACCGGACAGGACCGCCTGCTCGACGGTCAGCCCCGGAATCTCGGACAGCGTGCTGCTGAGGTCGCCGGTGACGATGCCCAGCTGCGAGCGCAGCCGGTCCACCTGCCAGCGGTTCTGGCCCAGCACCTTCACCGCGACCGCGCCGTCGCCCTGCGCCAGCGGGTAGAGCTCACGGGTGATCAGCTTGATGAAGGTCGATTTGCCGCAGCCATTCGGGCCGAGCAGGGCGGTGTGCTGGCCCTGCGCGATGCGCAGGCTCAGCCCGTGCAGGACCTTCACCTGGCCGCGCATCACGCTGGCGCGGTCCAGTTCGATCAACGGCGGCCGCTCCCCGGCGGACGGGGCGGCGACAACGGCGCGGGCGCGCGGATCCAGGCTCGACAACTCAGGTCCCCAACTGTGAACGGTGCCACGGAAGCGGTGCTGGCACACCGCGGTCAGAGGTGCAGTTTGCAACGCAAGCGGCCATGATGTCTGCCATCCCCGTGCGATCCGGAGAGCCTCCATGTCCGATGCCCTGATATCCCTGTTGACCGGTGGCGTGCTCGGCCTGGGAGGGTGGGCCATGCTGGCGGTGCTGCTGGTCTTCACCCAGATCACCATCTTCTCGGTGACGCTCTACCTGCATCGCAGCCAGGCCCATCGCGGCGTCGATTTCCATCCAGCGCTGGCCCACGTCTTCCGCTTCTGGCTGTGGCTGACCACCTCGATGATCACCCGCGAGTGGGTGGCCATCCATCGCAAGCACCACGCCAAGGTGGAGACCGAGGACGACCCGCACAGCCCGGTCACGCGCGGCATCGGCACGGTGTTCTGGCGGGGAGTGGAGCTGTATCGGGAAGCACGCGGCATGCGCGCGGATATCGAGCAGTACGGACGCGGCACGCCCGACGATGCCATCGAGCGCCGCCTGTACACCCCGCACGCCACCCTTGGCCCGGTGCTGCTGCTGGCCATCAACAGCGTGCTGTTCGGCCTGCCGGGCGTGGCGCTGTGGGCGATCCAGATGGCGTGGATTCCGTTCTGGGCCGCCGGCGTGGTCAATGGCCTGGGGCACTGGTGGGGTTACCGCAACTACGAATCGGCCGACACCTCCACCAACCTGACACCCTGGGGCGTCTGGATCGGTGGCGAGGAACTGCACAACAACCACCATGCCTTCCCCAGTTCGGCACGCTTTGCCATGCGGCGCTGGGAGGTCGACATCGGCTGGTGCGCGATCCGCGTGCTGCAGGCCCTGCGCCTGGCCACGGTGCTGCGTGTCGCACCGGCGATGGACGTGCGCCCCAACATCGCCGTGCCCGACGCCGACACCCTGAAGGCACTGCTGTCGCATCGCTTCCAGGCGATGACCGATTACCAGCGCAACGTCTTCATGCCGGCCCTGCGCGAGGAAGCCGCCCAGGCGGGCGCCAAGCTGCGTCGGCTGCTGCCGCGGCGGCTGCGCCGCGGCCTGGTCAACGATGGGCGCTGGCTGAAGCCGGACAACCGTGCCCAGCTCAGCGAATGGGTGGCGCAACGCCCGCGCATCCGGGTGCTGGTCGAGTACCGCGCGCGGCTGGCTGCGCTGCTGGAGGCGCGCGGGCACGATGCCGCCGAGCGCCTGCGGCACCTGCAGGCGTGGTGCCGCGAGGCCGAGGAGAGCGGAATCACGGCGCTGCAGGCCTATGCCGAACGGCTGAAGGGCTACACGCTGGTGGGCGCATGAGGGCAGGGCCGCTGCTGCTGGCCGCGCTGCTGCCGGCCGCCGCCCCGGCCCAGGTCAGCGACACCCGCAGCTACCTGCAGAAGATGGACAGCGACGGCGACGGCCGGGTCAGCGAGACCGAGTACGTGCAGTGGATGCTGTATGCCTTCGACCGCATGGACCGCAATGGCGACGGCGTGCTGACCGCCGATGAACTGCCCGGTGGCAAGGGCAGGGCGATCACCCGCGAGCAGCAGCGGCAGGTCATCGTGCAGCGCTTCCACAAGCAGGATGCCAACGGTGATGGGTTTCTCGACGCCCGTGAGCTGTCCGCGCCCCCCCGTTGAGCGGGCGTAGAATCGGGGCATGCCTGAACTGCCCGAAGTCGAAACCACCCGCCGCGGCCTGGCCCCGCATCTGCAGGACCGCCGCGTCCACGGCGTGATCCTGCGCCGCGCCGACCTGCGCTGGCCGATTCCGCCGGAGATTGCACAGCTGCTGCCGGGACAGCGCATCGAGGACGTCCGCCGGCGCGCGAAGTACCTGCTGCTGGACACTGCCATCGGCAGCGCCGTACTGCATCTGGGCATGTCCGGCAGCCTGCGTGTACTGCCGGGAGATACCCCGCTGCGGGCACATGACCACGTGGATATCAGCCTGGACAACGGGCGCCTGCTGCGCTTCAACGATCCGCGCCGCTTCGGCAGCCTGCTCTGGCAACCGGCCGGGCAGGTCCATCCGCTGCTGCAGGGGCTGGGGCCTGAACCGCTGGACGAGGCCTTCCATGGCGATTACCTGTTCGCCCGCAGCCGCGGCCGCAGCGCCCCGGTCAAGACCTTCCTCATGGACCAGGCCGTGGTCGTGGGCGTCGGTAACATCTATGCCGCCGAGAGCCTGTTCAAGGCCGGCATCAGCCCGCTGCGCGAGGCCGGCAAGGTCTCACGCGAGCGCTACCAGCGGCTGGCCACCGCGGTGAAGGAAACGCTGGGCTACGCGATCACCCGCGGTGGCACCACGCTGCGTGATTTCATCAGCCCTGATGGCGCGCCGGGCTACTTCGAGCAGGAACTGCTGGTCTATGGCCGCGACGGACTGCCCTGCCCGACCTGCGGACGCCTGCTCAAGCACGCCATGATCGGCCAGCGCGCCAGCGTCTGGTGCAGCCACTGCCAGCGCTGAGGCGGTCCAGCCAGCGGCAGCTGAATGGGAGGTTGCGCTCTCCGCTGCCCGTTAACGTTTGTCTGCCTATGATGGCCGACCCTTCCCTGTGCCTGACGCGCCTGCATGCAACGACGCGACTTCATCCGCAACGCCTCCCTGGCCCTGGCAGCATTCGGCCTGCCCTCCCTGCCCGCCTGCGCCGCCAGCAGGAACGGCCAGGTCGGCCTGCGCCGCCTCGGCCAGCCGCAGCCGTTCAGCTTCGCCACCCTGAAGGGGCAGGCACGCGCACTGGCACAGGCCCCCTACCAGAGCCACAAGCGGGTGCTGCCGGGCCGGCTTGAAGCGCTGGACTGGGACCAGTACCAGTCCATCAGCTATCGCCAGGACCACGCGCTGTGGGCCGACCAGCCGGGCAGGTTCCAGGCCAAGTTCTTCCACCTGGGCCTGTACTTCCATTCGCCGGTGCGCATGTTCGACGTGGTCGACGGCCAGGCGCAGGAACTGGCCTATGACGGTGCAGCGTTCAACTACGGCAAGAGCGGCATCCGCAACGGCGAACTGCCGGCGGACCTGGGCTTTGCCGGGTTCCGCCTGAACACCCGCAAGGATACCGACCGCGATTTCGCCGCGTTCCTTGGCGCCAGCTATTTCCGCGCGGTCGGCAAGGAAGGCCAGTACGGGCAGTCCGCGCGCGGCCTGGCGATCGATACCGGCATGGGCAGGCCGGAGGAGTTTCCCGACTTCATCGCCTACTACCTCGAACAGCCTGCCGCCGATTCGGACACCATCATCGTCTATGCATTGCTGGACTCGCCCAGCGTAGCCGGCGCCTACCGCTTCGCCATCACCAACGGCGATGTGCTGCTGATGGGCATCGACAGTGCGCTCTATCCGCGCAAGGCGATCGAGCGCCTGGGCATCGCGCCGTGCACCAGCATGTACCAGGTGGGCGAGAACGACCGGCGCATGGACTGGGACTGGCGCCCGGAGATCCACGACACCGATGGCCTGTCGATGTGGACCGGGGCCGGTGAGTGGATCTGGCGGCCGCTGTGCAATCCGCGCAACCTGCGCTTCAACATGTTCGTCGACCGCAATCCGCGTGGCTTCGGCCTTCTGCAGCGCGACCGCAACTTCGATCACTACCAGGACGACGGCGTCTTCTATGAGAAGCGCCCCTGCCTGTGGATCGAACCGAAGGGCGAATGGGGCGAGGGCTCGGTGCAGCTGGTGGAGATCCCCACGGTCGATGAGACCTTCGACAACATCGTCGCCTTCTGGAATCCGAAGGAGAAGCCGCAGCCGGGACAGGAGCTGCTGGTCGGCTACCGCCTGTACTGGGGCGCCGAGCCGCCGGCACGGCCGCCGCTGGCGCATTGCGTGGCCAGCCGCACGGGGCTGGGCGGTGTGGTCGGCAAGAAGCGCGAGTACTTCTCGTGGCGCTTCGCCGTGGACTTCGAAGGCGGCGAACTGGCCAAGCTGATCGACAAGGCCGAGGTCGAGGCGGTGGTGGAAACCAGCCGGGGCCGTGTCGAGATCGTATCGGCGCGTCCGCTGCGCGAGATCGATGGTTACCGCGCGATGTTCGACCTGGTGCCGCCGGAGGGCAGCACCGAACAGATCGACATCCGCCTGTACCTGCGCAGCGGTGGCAAGCCGCTGACCGAAACCTGGCTGTACCAGTACACGCCGCCGCCGGCCGGTGCACCGGAGCGGACGCTGTACTGAGTGGGTGTGGGTTTGCAGGGCTTGCAGCCCCCCATCCGCAGACGCCGGAGCAACATCAGAAGCTGGCTTCCTGTGGGTAGGCAATTTTCCGGGATGAGTTGGACATGCCGATGGGGTCAGATCCGTTTTCCCGAAGGAAAACGGATCTGACCCCACATTTCATTCGACGTTGACGTTGCTCCTGCAGGTGGGCGCAGCCCTGCCAAACACCGCCTACAGCGGCAGGGGTGCCTGCATCGGCTCGATGCGGCCCTCACCGCGGGTGATCTTCTTGAACTCGGCACGGCTCACCGACACATAGCGGTCGTTGCCACCGATCTCCACCTGCGGGCCGTCCTGCACGGCATGCCCATGCTCATCCACGCGGACGGTCATGATCGCCTTCTTGCCGCTGTGGCAGATGGTCTTGATCTCCTGCATCTCGTCGGCCCATGCCAGCAGGTACTGGCTGCCTTCGAACAGTTCACCGCGGAAATCGGTGCGCAACCCGTAGCACAGCACCGGGATGCGCAGCTGGTCGACCACTTCGCTGAGCTGCCAGACCTGCGCGCGGGTCAGGAACTGTGCTTCGTCCACCAGCAGGCAGCCCATCAGCCCGTTCGATGCCAGGTCCTGTTCGGCCCAGCGCTGCAGGTCGGTGTCGCGGTCGAACGCCATGCCTTCGGCACGCAGCCCGATGCGTGAGGCCACCACGCCGGCGCCGGCGCGATCGTCCAGGCGCGGGGTCAGGATCGCCACCCGCATGCCGCGCTCGCGGTAATTGTGCGCGCTCTGCAGCAGGGTGGTGGTCTTGCCGGCGTTCATCGCCGAGTAGTAGAAGTAGAGCTTGGCCATCGGCCAATTGTACGCATCCGCTGCGCAGCCGGCCGCAGGCTACTTCGCTGCCGGTGGCACGTTCGGCAGCTGCTCCAGTTCGCCCACTTCGACGGAGGCATCCAGCGGGCGGGCCCAGAACGCATCCTGGTTGCACCAGTACCGCTGGGGATCCCACCAGGCCTTGTCGTAGACCAGCTGCGCCGGCACCTGAGGGGTAACCAGGCCGGGCATAGCGTCGGGCCCCGAACGCGACGCCACCATCAGCCCGGGCGAGATATGGCCCGTACGCGAGCCGGTGATCTGGCCAAGTCCCTGACGCAGCTTCCTCTCCATGCGCGGCTTGGCCAGGGCATCGCCGAAGCGTGCATACACGGCCTGGCCCCGGTGCAGGGCCTCTGCGCGTTCGGCCTCGTCCAGCTGCTCCCAGTAGAGTTCGCGCTGGCGCAGGAAATCGTGGTACATCCGCTCGGCGGCCAGGTCCATCCAGGCATAGGCCAACGGCCGGTCGACGGCGGTCCCGACGCCCTGCCAGTACATCCGCGCCACCATCGACTGCGAGAACTTGTCGGCATACAGCGCGGCCGTGCGGAAGCTGCGCAGCGCCTCCGCGTACTTGCCCTCGCGATACAGCCCCAGGGCATGACCGCGCCATCGCAGGTCAGGATGAGCCTCAAAGAAGCCGTTGGTGAGTACATCGCGGGGAATGGGCTTGGCCGGCTGTAACCTGCACTCCAGCGCCGGCGCGGCGGCCACCGCCAAGTCTGGCGCAGCCATCGCGAGTATGACCAGGCAGAACAGGCGCGTGTGCGTGTTCATGACATCACTCCATTGATGCGTCTGCCCACTGATAGCACCGGAAGGCGCCCATCGCAAGCCGGGCCGGGCGATGGCGACTCTGTGGTGGTGCCCGGCCGCCCGGTACAATCCGCCCATCATGCACGGTCTCAATCCTCCCCAAGCCGCCGCCGTCCTGCACATCGAAGGCCCGTTGCTGGTGCTCGCCGGTGCCGGCAGCGGCAAGACGCGCGTGATCGTGGAGAAGATCGCCCACCTGATCGGCTGCGGCCGCTACCCGGCCCGCCGCATCGCCGCGATCACCTTCACCAACAAGTCGGCCAAGGAGATGCGCGAACGTGTGGCCAAGCGTCTGCGCGAACAGGACGCCGACGAGGTGACCATCTGCACCTTCCACGCCCTGGGCCTGAAGTTCCTGCAGATCGAGCATGCGGCGGTGGGCCTGAAGCGCGGCTTCTCGATCTTCGATGCCGACGACGCCACCGCGCAGATCAAGGACCTGATGCATGGCGCCAAGCCCGACGATATCGAGGACATGAAGAACCTGGTGTCGCGGGCGAAGAATGCCGGTCTCTCGCCCGAGCAGGCGATGGCTGCCGCGCGCAGCAACCGCGAGAAGGAAGCGGCCAGCGTCTACGAGCGCTACCAGCTGCGCCTGACCGCGTTCAACGCGGTCGACTTCGACGACCTGATCCGCCTGCCGGTGCAGATCCTGGAGGAGAACCCGGAGATCGCCCTGGCCTGGCGCGAGCGCATCGGCTACCTGCTGGTGGACGAATGCCAGGACACCAACGACGCGCAGTACCGCCTGCTCAAGCAGCTGGCCGGGGACAAGGGCAACTTCACCTGCGTGGGTGACGATGACCAGTCCATCTACGCCTGGCGTGGCGCCAACCCCGAGAACCTGCAGCAGATGGGGCGCGACTACCCCGCGCTGGAAATCATCAAGCTGGAGCAGAACTACCGCTGCTCCAACCGCGTGCTGCGCGCGGCCAATGCGTTGATCGCCAACAATCCACACGAGCACCTGAAGAAGCTGTGGAGCGATCAGGCCGACGGTGAGCGCATCCGCGTATGGGAATGCCGCAACAGCGAGCACGAGGCAGAGAAGGTGGCCGCCGAGATCGCCTTCGTGGCGCAGTCACGCAACGTGCCGTGGAGTGACTTCTGCATCCTGTTCCGCGGGAACTTCCAGTCGCGGCCGCTGGAGAAGGCGATGCAGCTGCTGCGTATTCCCTACCACCTGACCGGCGGCACCATGTTCCTGGAGCGCCAGGAAGTGAAGGACACGCTGGCCTGGCTGCGGCTGCTGGTGAACCCCGACGACGACACCGCATTCATGCGTGCCGTGCAGGCGCCCAAGCGCGACGTGGGTGCCGGAACGCTGGCCAGGCTGGCCGAACTGGCTTCGGAGAAGGACATGCCGATGGCCCAGGCGGCCGAGGCGATCGGCGCGCTGTCGCAGCTGCCGCCGCGCGCTGCCAACAGCCTGGCGCGTTTCACCGACATCCTGCGCGACCTGCGCGCACAGATGCGGCAGGTCAGCTCCGGTGACATGATCCGCAAGGTCGCCAAGGAATCGGGGCTGCTCAGCGAGCTGCGCCAGCAGGCCAAGGAAGAGGCCAGCTACCAGCGCCGTGCCAACAACATCGAGGAACTGGCGCAGTGGTTTGAAGGCGGCCCGCGCGGTGCCACTGCCGCCGATCTGGCCGGCCAGCTGGCGCTGCTGTCGCGCAGCGACAAGGATGAGGGCGGCAACCAGGTGCGGATGATGACCCTGCATGCCTCCAAGGGCCTGGAGTTCCCGTATGTCTTCATCGTCGGCTGCGAGGACGGCGTACTGCCGCACCAGGTCAGCCTCGACGAAGGCAACCTGCAGGAGGAACGGCGGCTGCTGTACGTGGGCATCACCCGCGCCAAGATCCAGCTGTGGATGAGCTACAGCAAGCTCACCCGCAAGTTCGGCGAGCATGTGCGGCTCAAGCCCAGCCGCTTCTTCGACGAGATCCCGGCCGAGGAGATCCAGCGCGACGGCGCCGACCCGGTGGCCGATGCCGCGCGCAAGAAGGAGCGGGCAACGGCGGGACTGGCGGCGATCGAGGCCCTGTTCGACTGACCGGAGTCGGATCCCTCCCCGCAGGGAAGGGCTCTGACCCCAGCACATCGCCCTACAATCGGGCCTCTCCACCCACAGGTCTGCGCATGCATCCCATCGAAAGCGAACGCCTGCGGCTCCGCCGCATCGAGCCTGACCGTGATGCGGCGCCGATGCTGGCCCTGCTCAACGATCCTGGTTTCGTGCGCTTCATTGGTGACCGCAACGTGCACAGCGAAGCGCAGGCCCGCGAATACATCGCCCTGCGCGTGCTGCACAGCTATGCCTTGAACGGGTTCGGCATGTATGCCATCGAGCGTCTGTCCGATGGCGCCTGGCTGGGCAATGCCGGGCTGGTCCGGCGCGACGGCCTGCCGGGACCGGACATCGGCTATGCACTGTTGTCGGAGTACACGGGGCACGGCTACGCAGGGGAAGCAGCGCGGGCGGTCTTCACCCACGCGCGCGGCGCCCTTGGCCTTCAGGACCTCTATGGCATCACCGACCTGGACAACGTGGTCTCCGGGAAGATCCTGCTGGGCCTGGGCATGTGCGAACGGGGCGTCATCCAGCTGCCGGGCATCGCCACGCCCAGCCGTCTGTATGCCACGCCAGGAGCGGCGCCGGTCGGCTAGTCCGCCTGTACCGCATCGGCAGCGCCGGGCCAGGCCCGGCGGGCCGCCTCAGCCGCGCAGGTCCGCCAGCTGCGCCTGCAGTTCGGCCACGGCCGCTTCCAGCTGGGCCACCCGTTCGGCCAGGCCCGGGTCGGCCGGCTCGCTGCCGCCGGCACCTGCGTACCGTGCGGCCAGTGCCGCCGCGTCCACCTCGCCGCACAGCAGGTGCATGTAGCGGTCCTCGCGCTGGCCGCTGGCGCGCGGCAGCACGATGAGCAGCTCACGCTGCTGCAGGCGCTCGATGGCGTGGCGGGCTTCGTCGGTGTCGGCGAAGCGGTACAGGCGCTCGCTGCGCGTGACCAGCTCGCCCAGCGTCTGCGGCCCGCGCAGCAGCAGCATTGCCAGCAGCACGGTCTGCTGCCGGGTCAGGTCCAGCGCGGCCTGCAGGCGATGCTCGTAGCGGTCTGCACGCGAGGAGAAGTGCTGGCGCGCCAGGCCCATCGACTCCAGCTGGCGCAGCGCGTGCTGCACACTGCCGGCGTCGACGTTCATCACCGGCTCGCGCGCGGTCTTCTGGTTGGCGGCCGACTGGGCGGCGTTGACCGTCAGCGGGTAGGTATCCGGCGTGGTCGCCTCCTTCTCCACCAGGCAGCCCAGCAGGCGGGCCTGCACGGGGTCGAGCAGGGGACGGTCGGGGGTCTGGATGGCATCGGTCATGGCGGCCTCCGGGAAGGCAACGGGTCAACCGCCAAGCATAGCCGTCCCGATGGCGCCTTTGCCGGTAAAATGAGCCGATATCTGTTGCCGGTGAATGCCATGCGTCGTCCTGTTTCCCTGTCCCTCACCCTGCTCGCCACGGCGCTGCTGGGTCTGTCCGCCTGCAAGCGCGTCGAGACCCCGGCTACCGATGCGGCCGCTCCGGTGGCCCCGGCTGCCAAGGCCGAGGCGGCCGGCGACGCGACCGCCAACGACAACCTCAACGCGGTGCTGTGGATGCAGCGCGCGCAGGAGTACCGCGCGATCACCGAGCAGACCTACCGTGCCGCCGCCGACCGCCTGGACGGCGCGCTGAAGGAAGCCCACTGGGACGCGCTGGTGCCGGAAGAGCGCGGCAACGAGGCCAAGGGCCTGAAGCCCGCGGTGGTGCTGGACGTGGACGAAACCGTGCTGGACAACTCGCCCTACCAGGCGCGCCTGGTGCGCGATGGCAAGGAATACGACGAGCTGAGCTGGGACCAGTGGGTCGCGGAGAAGAAGGCCAAGGCGATTCCCGGCGTAGTCGATTTCGCCAAGGCGGCCAATGCCCGCGGCGTGACCCTGCTGTACATCTCCAACCGCGCCGTGCACCTGAAGGAAGCGACGCTGGCCAACCTGCGCGAGCAGGGCCTGCCGGTCGCCGATGACAGCGTGTTCCTGGGCCTGGGCACCGTGGTCGAAGGCTGCGAGCAGGCCGGCAGCGAGAAGAACTGCCGCCGGCGCCTGGCCGGGCAGAAGTACCGCGTGCTGATGCAGTTCGGCGACCAGCTGGGCGACTTCGTGGAAGTGACCGCCAACACCAATGAAGGCCGTGACGCACTGCTGCAGCAGTACCACGACTGGTTCGGCGAGCGCTGGTGGATGCTGCCGAACCCGACCTACGGCGGCTTCGAGCCGGCGCAGTTCAACAATGACTACAGCCAGTCGCGCCAGGCACGCCATGATGCCAAGCGCGCTGCCCTGGACTACGCGCCGTGAGCCGCGCACCACTGCCGCTGCGCGACGATGAGCGCCTGATCTTCGCGCTGGATGTCCCCGACCGCGTACAGGCACTGGAGTGGGTCGACCGCCTCGGCGACAGCGTGGCCTTCTACAAGATCGGCATGGAACTGCTGGCGTCCGGTGACTACTTCCAGGTGCTGGATGAGTTGGCGCGTCGCGACAAGCGCGTGTTCGTCGATCTGAAGTTCTTCGACATCCCGGCCACCGCGGCGGCGGTGATCCGGCGGCTGTCGCAGTGGCCGGTCAGTTACGCCACCATCCACGGCTGGCATCCGGCAATGATGGACGCCTGCGCCGCGGCCAGCACCGGCGACATGCGCCTGCTGGCGGTCACCGTGCTGACCTCGATGGGGCGTCCGGACCTGGCGCAGATGGGGATCGACCGCGAGCCGGTGGATGTGGTGGTCGAACGCGCGCTGGCGGCGCAGGCCGCCGGCATCGACGGGGTGATCGCGTCAGGCCAGGAAGCCGCGCCGATCCGCGCCGCGACCGGTGCCGGCTTCTCGATCGTCTGTCCGGGCATCCGGCCCGGTGGTCCGGTCGGCGACGACCAGAAGCGTACCGTCGGGGTCGCCCAGGCATTTGCCGAGGGTGCCGACGCCATCGTGGTCGGTCGACCGATCCGCCTGGCGGCCGATCCGCAGGCAGCGGCGCGGTCGATCCAGCAGGAAATCGCGTCGGCTTTGGCTGCACGCTGAGTCCCGCACCAACCGCGATCACGGCGACATCATGAACGCCATCCCGATGCATGCGGGATGGCGTTCGCAGTTGTGACTCCCGTGATGACGCGACCGTCCTCTCACGGATGAACTGTGAGCCCGCTCGCAGTGCGCGGGTGTGGTCGCCCTTCCAATCGATGCACCGGCGTGGACCGCGGCCTCGCCGGTTCCAATCATCGATAGAGGGAGTACAAGGATATGTATCGCAGCACCTCTTTGCTGTTCGGTGGCCTGCTGGCCGCTGCCATCTTTCCTGCCATCGCAGCAGCGCCGGCGACCGGGTCGCCCCACATCATCGGCGGCGCCCCGGCCGTGCCCGGCGAGTATCCGTTCATGGTCAGCCTGCAGGGCCTGGCGCTGGGGGACAGCGACTTCGATCGCCACGTCTGCGGCGGCACGGTGATCTCGCCGTCCTGGATCCTGACCGCCGCGCATTGCGTACAGGGCAACTCGCCCGCGCGGCTGGCGGTATTGGCCGGCAGCACCACGCTGGCCACCGCGCCATCGCCCCGAGCATCCAACATCAGGGCGATCCACGTGCACCCGGCCTTCAACAGCGGCAACACCCTGGAGCACGACGTGGCCCTGATCCACCTCAGCGCGCCGCTGGCCGACGTGCAGCCGGTTGCCCTGCGCCTGCGTCCGGACGCCAGCTATCTCAAACCGGGTCGTGACTTCACCGTGATCGGCTGGGGTGACACCGGCATCGATGACGACGTGATCTACCCGACCGAGCTGCAGGCGGTGCGGACGCCCTTCGTGCCCTTCACGCAATGCCAGCAGGCATACGCCGGCGAGCTGGCCCGCGGCAAGGTGATCTGTGCCGGCCGCGAGGGCATCGACAGCTGCCAGGGCGATTCGGGCGGGCCCCTGCTGTTGCGCCTGCGGGAGGGCTGGACCCAGTTCGGCATCGTCAGCTGGGGCGAAGGCTGTGCCCTGGCCGGCTACCCGGGGGTTTATGCCCGAATCGCCGAAAAACATGCCGTGGATTTCATCGAATCGGTGTGGCAACGCGATTGATTCAATAAAATCAATGACTTGAATAACATTACATCATGTGTTGCCTTAAGTTGTGCAGCGGCGTAGGATCGCGCCATCCGGTCTTCGGACCGGACCTGCGCCACAACACTGTCCTCCGGCCTCGAGCCGGCTTGAGGAGCCTGCGATCCACGTGATCCGGGCTCTTTTTTTATCCCGGTGGCGGCGCCCCTTGGCTGGAAACCGTGACGTCCCGGCTTGCCGCTGTCACCTTGCAGGCCGCAAGATGCGGACCGGTCCGGGGAGTCCGAAGGCATGAGCACGGTAGTGCGAACGAAGTCTGCACGAGGGTGGGGGCTGGCGGCCATGGTGCTGCTGGCCGTGGCCGCGTGCCGCGAGCCAGGCCGTGATCCGGCCCGACCCGCAGCCGAACCGGTGGCTGCGGTGCAGGCGATGGCGCAGCGTCTGGCCGAGGACGATCTGCTCGGCTACGCGAAGCTGTCGGTGCCCCCCAGCCAGTACCAGCGGCTGCAGCAGGCCTGGGCGGACGGACACAGCCAATGGCCGCTGACCGAACTGCCGCTGGGTGACCAGCTGCTGCCGATGCTGGCCGCCCTGCGCAGGCCCGGCGCCAGCGCCGAACTGCAGCGCAGTTTCGACCGCCAGCTGGCCGGGCAGTCCGGCGCGGTGCGCCAGGCCGCACAGTCGATGGGCAACTTCGGGGTGCAGTACCTGCGCCATCAGAAGGGATACACGCCCAGCCAGCAGGCCCACTACATCGCCCTGGTGGAGGCCCTGTCCGGCTGGGCGCAGGGCGCACCGATCAGCGATCGCGCCCGCGCGCGCAGCAGCATCGCCGCACTCGTCGGCGCCGCCACCCAGGTCGGCTTCGAGGATGACGCCGGCCTGCAGGCCGCGGGAATGGAAGGCAGCCTGCAGCAGCTGGCGCCGTTCATCCACACGCTCAAGGCCGTGCTGGCCAGCTACGGGCTGGGGGTGGACGAAGCCCTGCGCAGCATCCGCGGCGAAGTGCTGTCACTGGAAGGCGACAACGCCCTGGTCCGCCTGCAGTACGACCTGGCCGGGCGCGAGCTGACCCTGCAGCTGCCGCTGAGCCGGCGCGAAGGTCACTGGTACCTGACCCGCACTCTGGCCGATACCGACGCGATACTGCGCCAGGCCGACGCGGCCCGTGCGGCCGCCGCGCCCGCCCCGGCCGAACCCACCGATGCAGGCGAAGAAGCGGCAATGCCGCCGCCTAAGCCATAATGGCGCCGATGTCGAAACAGAACCCGCTGCCGTTCCCCGGCGAAGAATCCCAGTCGACGCCCGCCGAAACGGCGCCGGCGTCCCCCTCGACCAGTACCGGCCCGAATCCGGTGCCGCCGCCCGTGCACGCCCGTCCTCCCGGCCGCCGCCCGCTGTGGGCACGGCTGCTTGGCCGCCTGGTCGAGCCGTGGCTGTCGCTGAAGATCGAACCTGAGGATCCGGGCCAGTACAACGATGGCCGTCCGGTGATGTACGTGCTGGAAGACTACGGGCTGTCCAATGCGCTGATCCTGGACAAGGCGTGCCGCCAGGCGGGCCTGCCGTCACCGCTGGTGCCGCTGGCCGGCGACCCGACCGGTCGCAAGCGCGCCTACCTGGCACTGTCGCGGCGCAGTTCCAGCAACTCGCTGATTCCGGAACAGCGTGGCGCCAAGACCCATTCCGATTCGCTGGCCAAGGTGCTGCAGGCGCATCGCGTGCATGAGGATCTGGACGTGCACCTGGTGCCCGTGTCGATCTTCGTCGGCCGCGCGCCGGACAAGCAGAGCGGGTGGTTTGCCGTACTGTTCTCGGAGAACTGGGCGCTGGTCGGCCGTTTCCGCCGCCTGCTGGCGGTCCTGCTCAACGGCCGCAGCACCATCGTCCGCTTCGCGCCGCCGATTTCGCTGCGCACCACCGTCAACGAGGGCCTGGAGCCCGAGCGTACGGTGCGCAAGCTGCAACGCGTGCTGCGCACCCATTTCCGCCGTATCCGCGAATCGGTGATCGGCCCGGACCTTTCCACCCGCCGCCTGCTGGTGGACCAGGTACTGGCCGCCGAGCCGGTGCGCGAAGCGATCGCCGCGCAAGCCAAGCGCGACAATTCCAAGCCGGCCGATGCCTGGAAGAAGGCGCATGCCTACGCCTGGGAAATCGCTGCGGACTATTCCAGCCCGGTGGTGCGCTCGGCCAGCTTCATGCTCAGCCATGTCTGGAACCGGATCTATGCCGGTGTGCTGGTTCACCATCTGGACAAGTTCAAGGCCGCCGCGCCGGGTCATGAAGTGGTGTACGTGCCCAGCCACCGCAGCCACATGGACTATCTGCTGCTGTCCTACCTGCTGTACGACCGCGGCATCGTGCCGCCGCACATCGTGGCCGGCATCAACCTCAACCTGCCGGTGGTCGGCACGCTGCTGCGCAAGGGCGGCGCGTTCTTCATCCGCCGCTCGATCCGTGGCAACGCGCTGTATTCGGCAGTGCTCAGCGAATACGTCGCGCAGCTGGTGGCCGGTGGCTATTCCATCGAGTACTTCGTCGAGGGCGGCCGCTCGCGCACCGGCCGCCTGCTGCAGCCCAAGGGCGGCATGATCTCGATGACCCTGCGCGCCTTCCTGCGCCAGCCGCGCAAGCCGGTGCTGTTCCAGCCTGTCTACATCGGCTACGAGAAGCTGATGGAAGGCGGCAGCTACCTGGACGAACTCTCCGGCCGACCGAAGGAAAAGGAATCGATCTGGCAGCTGCTGTGGGGCATCCCCAAGGTGCTGAAGCAGAACTACGGGCAGGTGGTGGTCAACTTCGGCGAGCCGATCGCGCTGAACGACGTGCTGGCCGAGAAGGCGCCGGAGTGGAAGGGCGAGGCGGTGCCGGAAGACGAGAAGCCGGCATGGCTGTCGACCACCGTCGATACACTGGCCGAGCGCATCCAGGAACGCATCAATGGTGCGGCGGACGTCAACCCGATCAATCTGCTGGCATTGGCTTTGCTGTCCACGCCCAAGCATGCAATGGGCGAAGCGGACCTGATCGCGCAGATCGAACTGTGCAAGACCCTGCTGGTCGAGATGCCGTATTCGGACCGGGTGACGGTGACTCCGCATTCGCCGGAGCGGATCATCGCCCACGCCGAGGAGATCAACGTCCTCACCCGCATCAAGCACCCGCTGGGCGACGTGCTCAGTGTGAGCGGCGACACCGCGGTGCTGCTGAGCTACTTCCGCAACAACGTGCTGCACCTGTTCACCGCCTCCTCGTGGGTGGCGTGCTGTTTCCAGAACAACCGCCGCATGAGCCGCACCGGCCTGGTCCAGCTGGGCCGCACCGTCTACCCGTTCCTGCAGGCCGAGCTGTTCCTGCCGTGGACCGAGGACGAGTTCGCCCAGCGCATCGACCAGACCATCGACGTGTTCGTGCGCGAGGGGCTGCTGCAGAACGTCAACGAGGACGATGGCGGCATTCTTGCCCGCAACACCGGGCAGACCGACGAGGTGTTCCGCCTGCGCGCGATCGGCCACTCCCTGCAGCAGGCTTTCGAGCGCTACTACATCGCCATTTCGGTGCTGGTGAAGAACGGGCCGGGCACGCTCGGCGCCGCCGAACTGGAAAGCCTGTGCCAGCAGGCCGCACAGCGCCTGAGCCTGCTCTACGCGCCGGCGGCACCGGAATTCTTCGACAAGGCCCTGTTCCGCAGCTTCATCCAGAAGCTGCGTGAACTGCGCCTGGTATGGCCCGACGAGAACAGCAAGCTGCTGTTCGATCAGCGCCTGGATGCCTGGGCCAAGGACGCCAAGTTCATTCTCGGTCGCGAACTGCGCCACACCATCGAACGGGTCAGCCCGGAAGCCGCACGCCCGGACGAGCCGGCCCCACAGGATTGAAGGGTGGGTGTGGACCTTGGTCCACACACCTTCCAGCTGTGCCAACCAAGGTTGGCACCTACCAGGGCAGAGGCCAACCAAGGTTGGCACCCACCTGAACCCGGCTCACGCCGGCTCGTCGGGAATCTGCAGGCTTTCCAGCCGGGTGATGCAGTCCTTCAGCTGCAGCTTGCGCCGCTTCAGGCGTTTGGACTCAAGCTCGTCCTCGCCATTGGCCGCCATGCGGGTGATCCGTTCATCCAGCAGGCGGTGCTCGGCGCGCAGGGCGGCGAGGCGTTCGACGATCTCGGCGGGGCTGTAGGTGTCCACAGCCTCCGAGCATACACAGCGATGATGACCACCGGGAGAGGGCCGGACCGCTCCCCGGCCGGGGCCGCTCCAAGCCGGTAGAATGGCAGGCATGAGTGCCGTGATCTCCCTTCCCGATCCCCTGCCGCGCGCGCCCCGCGATCCGCGCGCGGCCGAGCGCGAGCAGCACAAGCTGGCCAAGCGCCTGCGCCGCCAGGTGGGCGAGGCGATCGCTGACTTCGGCATGATCGAGGCCGGCGACAGGATCATGGTCTGCCTGTCCGGCGGCAAGGACAGCTATACCCTGCTGGACATGCTGGTGCAGCTGCAGAAGAAGGCACCGGTGCCGTTCGAACTGGTGGCGGTGAACCTGGACCAGAAGCAGCCGGGCTTCCCCGAGCATGTGCTGCCGGAGTACCTGGCCGGGCTCGGCGTGCCGTACCACATCATCGAGCAGGACACCTATTCGGTGGTCAGCCGGGTGATTCCGGAAGGCAAGACGATGTGTTCGCTGTGCTCGCGCCTGCGCCGCGGCGCGCTGTACCACCATGCCCAGACCCATGGCTTCACCAAGATCGCGCTGGGCCACCACCGCGACGACATGGTGGCCACGTTCTTCATGAACCTGTTCCACCACGCCAAGCTGTCGGGCATGCCGCCGAAGCTGCGCAGCGATGATGGCCGGCACGTGGTGATCCGGCCACTGGCCTACGTGCGCGAAAGCGACATCGTCGCGTACGCGCAGGCACGCCGGTTCCCGATCATCCCCTGCAACCTGTGCGGCAGCCAGGAAAACCTGCAGCGCCGCCAGGTCGGCCTGATGCTCAAGCAGTGGGACAGGGACCACCCCGGCCGCATCGAGCAGATCGCGCGCGCCATGGGCCAGGTCCGGCCCTCGCAGCTGGCCGACACGTCCCTGTTCGACTTCATGGCGCTGGGCCGTCGCGATGACGCACCGCTGCCCGATGCCCATGCCTGGCTGGCCGGTACCCCGGTCGACGCCGACGCAGATCCCGAGACGCCCACCGCATAAGGTCGGTCGCCCTTTCTCTTTGCCATCCGGAAATCCATGTTCTTTCGCAACCTGACGTTCTTCCGTTTCCCGACCGCCACTGATTTTTCCGAAATCGATACGCTGCTGCCGCACGCCGTGCTCAAGCCGGTCGGCGCGCTGGAGATGAATTCGCGCGGCTTCATTTCACCGTTCGGCCGCGAGGAGAAGGAACTGCTCTCGCACCGCATCGCCGAGCACCTGTGGCTGACGGTTGGCGGCGAGGACAAGATCCTGCCGGCAGCCGTGGTCAACGACCTGCTCGAGCGCAAGCTGGAGGAGATCGAGGAGAAGGAAGGCCGGCGCCCCGGTGGCCGCGAGCGCAAGCGCATGAAGGACGACCTGCTGCATGAACTGCTGCCACGCGCCTTCGTGAAGTCCTCGCGCAACGACGCCTTCATCGACCTGCAGCACGGCTACGTCGCGGTGGATACGTCCAGCCGCAAGACCGGCGAGTACTTCATGTCCGACATCCGTGGCCTGCTCGGCAGCTTCCCGGCAATGCCGCTGAACGCCGAAGTGGCGCCGCGTTCGATCCTGACCGGCTGGATCGCCGGCGAACCGCTGCCGACCGGGCTCAGCCTGGGCGAAGAGTGCGAGATGAAGGATCCGGTGGAGGGCGGTGCGGTGGTCAAGTGCCAGCACCAGGAACTGCGCTGCGACGAGATCGACAAGCACCTGGACGCCGGCAAGCAGGTGACCAAGCTGGCGCTGATCTTCGAAGACAACCTGTCCTTCGTCATCGGCGACGACCTGATCGTGCGCAAGCTGAAGTTCCTCGACGGCGCCCTGGACCAGCTCGAGCATGCCGACGAGGATGGCCGTCGCGCCGAGTTCGACGCACGGTTCGCCCTGCAGAGCGCCGAGATCCGCCGCCTGTTCCTGCTGCTGGAAGAGGCGTTCAAGCTCAGCAAGGCTGACTGAACAGGCACCGCGTGGGCCGCCGGTCATCCAGCGGCCCGAAGCGGCGCTATGCTGGCTGCATGAGCCGCCTGCTGCGCCGCCTGATCTCGCCCACGCCGCCCGCCACCGTGCAGCGCGATACCGTTCGCCTGCGCCTGGAGGATGCCGAGATCGACGTGCTGCGCGTACGCGATCCGCGCGCGCGCCGCATCAAGCTCAGCGTCGACGAACGCGGCGCGCGCCTGACCCTGCCGCCGCGGGCCAGCCTGGTGATGGGCGAACGTTTCCTGGAGCAGCATCGCGACTGGTTGGCACTGCAGCTACGCCAGTACCAGGGCCAAGGCCTGCCCGCACCGCTGCAGCCCGGCGTGGATGGGGTGCTGCCACTGCGCGGGGAGCTGCTGCCGCTGCGCTGGCAGGAAGGCCGCTACGCACGCCTGGAGATCGACGAGCACGGCGCCTGCCTGCAATGGCCGACCCGCGCCGGTGACGCGACCCTGCGCCGTCTGCTGCGCGAGTTCTTCGAGGCGCAGACCCGCGCCGACGTGGGCCGCTGGCTGCCGCGCTACCTGCCCGGACTGCCACGGGCACCCAGCCGCCTGCGCTTGAAGGTGATGTCCTCGCAGTGGGGCTCGCTGGCTCCCGATGGCAGCATGGCCCTGGATCTCGCGCTGGTCCTGGGGCGTCCGGAGGCATTCGAGTATGTGCTGGTGCATGAGCTCTGCCACCTCATCCAGGCCAACCATTCGCCGGCGTTCTGGCAGGAGGTCGAACAGCGGTTCCCGGCCTGGCGTGAACAGCGCGACTACTTCCAGCAGGAAGGGCGGCGCCTGAAGGCGATGCTGAGGCAGCTGCTGTAAGCCATCACCCTGCCGGTCCGGCCGTACAATGCGGTCATGCCCGGCATGCTCAAGACTGTGTTTCTTTCCATCGTCGCCCTGGCTGGCGCGCTGCTCGCGCTTGCCCTGGTCACCAGTGCCGGTGGCTGGCTGCCTGCGCTGCTCGGCCTGCATCCCGGCAGCGAAGCGCAGCTGGGCTGGGATCTGGCGTTCACCGTGCTCGGCGGCATCGCCGCGATCACCTTCGCCACCTACTACGCGCCCTGCTGGCCGCGCGCGCATGGCACCTCGATCTGGTCGCTGCTGGTGCTGGGCGCAGGCTACGGCCTGTGGACGCTGGGCGCGGATTTCCCACGCTGGTTCGTCATCGGCCTGCTGGTGTCACTGCCGGTGCAGCTGCTGCTGGGGTGGTGGTTCGGACGCCGGCCCTCACGCAGCGCAACACGGGCTTAACAATCTCCCCCTAGGCTCGGTGCCCGCCGAACGTCGGCAACGCGGCGCAGGGGCCTGTACCCACGGAACGGGGGAACAGGCGCGGCGTAAGACACCACAGGGAACCGGGGAATCATCCGATGCGTTACCAGACCCGGGAGGCCGCCGCCGCGGCCCCCCAAGCGAAGCTGTTGTCCCGCGCCGTGCATGCGGTGCTGATCGGCGGCCTGGCCGTGCTGCCCGTCGATGCGATGGCCGAGGAGGCGATCGAAGGCGATACCCGCCAACAGCTGCAGCAGCTGGACACGGTGAACGTGACAGGCAGCTATGCACGGAGCCTGGAGCGCGCCGTCGACCTGAAGCGCGCCAACATCGGCTTCTCCGACTCGATCGTCGCCACCGACGTGGCCGATTTTCCCGAGCAGAATCTCGCCGAAGCGCTGCAGCGCATGCCGGGCGTCACCATCGAACGCAACAAGGGCCTGGGCAGCAGGGTCAGCGTGCGCGGCCTGCCCAGCGAGTTCACCCTGGTCTCGATCAACAATCTGGCGACGGCGTCCGGCAGTGGCGGACGCGACGTGCAGTTCGACATCTTCGCCTCGGACGTGGTGCAGACGGTGACCGTGCAGAAGTCGCCGACCGCCGCCGATGAGGAAGGCGGCATCGCCGGCTCGGTCGATATCCAGACCGCGCGGCCATTCGACTACACCGAACCGAAGTTCAGCGCATCGGCCGAGGCATCGCACAACTCCATCAACGGCCGGATCGACCCGAAGATTTCCTTCCTGGCCAGCGACACCTGGGGCGACTGGGGCGGGCTGGTGTCGTTCTCCAAGGCCAGGCGCAGCAATCGCACCGACTCCAACTCCGGGATCAATTTCCGGCCGATGGGCCGCTTCCTGGAGGCCTCGGGCACACGCGGATCGCAGGCCGCGGCGGTGCTGGCGCGCGACGCCGGCATCGTCGTCAGCAACCGGATGGACAAGGATGAAACCAGCCGGATCGTCTTCCAGGACAAGGTGGGCGACCGCGTCTACCTCAACGAGCAGGACCAGTGGGGTGCCACGGCCTCGCTGCAGTTCAAGCCCAGCGACAGCCTCTCGCTGAGCTTCGATGCGATGCTCGGTGGCTACGACACGCACGAGGATGAGTACGATGCCGCGGCGTACTCGGCCTCCAGCCGCAGCACGCTGGACACCATCCATGACTACGACCGTGACACGCTGTCGGCCTACGGCATCACCGTGCTGAAGGACGTGTCCTACACCGCCACCCAGCACGAGATCCTGAGCAAGGAACGCAACGCCAACACCGACTACCGTCAGTTCAGCAGCACGCTGGACTGGAAGGTGGGTGGCTGGGACATCGACGCGCTGGTCGGCTACTCCGGCGCGCGCAAGGACTCGGACTACGCCAACCTCAAGCACGTGGCCTACGCACCGTCGCGCACGCGCTGGACCGGCAACGGCGGCGAGACCGTGCCGAGCACAACCGGCGGTTTCGACATGTACAACGCCGCGGACAAGTACCTGTTCGAAGCGTACGAAACCGAGCTGGAGAAGGTGAAGGATGACAAGTATGCCGCGCAGCTCGACCTGAGGCGGCAGATGAACCTGGCCTTCTTCCCGGCACTGAGCGGCGTGCAGTTCGGCGCGCGCTACACCGACAAGACCAAGGAACGCGCGTTCGGCAGCGGCAAGATCCAGGGCCCGGCCGCCGGCAGCGCCGCGTGGGTCAATACGCGCACGCTGGCCGACAGCAACCCGGTGTGGATCAGCCAGCTGGCACCGGGTGGTGCGTATCGCCCGAGCGACCTGGACTGGCAGCAGGTTTCCAACGCCTATGCACGCGCTACGTTCCGCTACCCGGGCTATGAAACCCCGATCGATCCGGGCCAGTACTACGAGGTGAAGGAGAAGACCCTGGCGCTGTATGCCATGGCCGACTTCTACTTCGATATCGGCACCGTGCCGGTGTACGCCAACCTCGGCGTGCGTTCGATCGACACCGACGTCGATTCGTCAGGCTTCCATCCGGTGCAGAACCCGGATGGCAGCAACGGCTTCACCGCCACACCGATCTCCAGCAGCGGCGACTACAGCAGGATCCTGCCCAGCTTCAACATGACCGCCGAGATCACCGACGGCCTGGTGCTGCGCGGTGCTGCCTCGGAAACGCTGATGCGTCCGTCGCTGACCGACATTGCCTACCGCCGCACCGTCAGCTGGAGCAGCTTCCGCTTCATGGACGGCAACCCGGCACTGAAGCCGACCACCGCCAGGCAGTGGGAAGTGGGCCTGGAAAAGTATCTGCAGAACGGTGGCCTGCTGGCCGCGTCGTACTTCTCCAAGAAGATCGACGGCGTGGTGCGGCAGTCGTTGACCGGCATCGTGCCGAACGTGGAGAAACTCAACGCCAACGGTTCGCTGGACGGCTACTACGACTTCGAGGTCTATCAGCCGGTCAACGCCGATGGCTCGTACAAGGTGACCGGCGTGGAACTGGTCGCGCAGCTGCCGCTGTCGATGCTGCACCCGGCGCTGGAAGGGTGGGGCATCAATGCCAACTACACCCAGCTCGACAACTCGCTGACCGGTGCGTCCGACCTGGACATCCCGACGCCGCCGGAAGGCCTGGCCGAGAAGGCATACAACTTCACCCTGTACTACGAGAACGATCGCTTCAGCGCGCGCGCCTCGTACAACTACAAGGACAAGTACGTCGAGTACATCCATCTGAACATGTATCCGGTCTATCGCGATGCCTATGGCCAGCTCGATGCATCGATCGGCTTCCGCCTCACCGATACCTGGAAGCTGAACCTGGAGGCGATCAACCTGCTCGACGAGAAGACCACCGGCTACACCATCGACAAGGCCTTCCCGACCCAGTACGAGTTCTCCGGCCGTCGCCTCACCTTCGGCATCCGCGCGGACTTCTGAGCCCGCCACTGCAGGGCCGTGGCCGATGGCCCGGCCCTACAGATCGAGCGACGGCAGGGTCTGCTTCACCGCATCGATGCCCTGCCACGGATCGGCCTTCAGGCGCTTGGCCCGCGCCAGCGCCTTGTCGAGCGGGAAGGCGTCGGCCGCCTTGATCCGCGCAAGCTCTTCCCAGCGCAGCGGCACCGCCACGCCTGCGCTTTCGCGTGCGCGCAGCGACCAGGAGCAGACGCTGGTCGCGCCACGCGTGTTGCGCAGCCAATCGATGAAGATCACACCACCGCGCTTGGCCTTGCTCATCGTTGCCACGTAACGTTCGGGCGCCTGCTGTGCCATCGCCTGCGCGAAGGCCTCGCAGAATGCCTTGGCCTGTTCCCAGTCGGCGGCCGGCTGCAGGGGGACCACCACATGCACGCCCTTGCCGCCGGACAGCCGCACGAAACTGCGCAGGCCGATCTCCTGCAACCGGTCGCGCACGTCTCGCGCGCCGGCCTTGACCTCGTTCCAGCCGACGCCCTCGCCGGGGTCCAGATCGAATACCAGCCGGTCCGGATGTTCGGGATCGGCGACCGTGGCGCCCCAGGGATGCAGCTCGAGCGTGTTCATCTGCACCAGCTGCAGCAGGCCGCGTACATCGTCGATGTAGACGTAGTCCTCGCGACCGCTCTTCTGCTGCAGGGGGACCGCATGCACGGCATCACCCAGGCCCGGGCCGTGGTGCTTCTGGAAGAAGCAGGCCTTGCCCGCGCCATCAGGGCAGCGCAGCAGCGAAAGGGGCCTGCCCACGATCCCGGGCAGGATCCAGCGCGCCATCTGCCGGTAGTAGTCGGCCACGTCGCCCTTGCGGATCTTCTTCTTCGCGAAGACCACACGCTCGGGGTGACTGATGGCAACCGCGTCGTCGCTGCTCGTGGTCTTTGCAGGCATCGCCAGATCCTCGCCGCTCTTGTCGCTGCGCAGCCGCTTGAAGCTGGCCTGGCGCAGCAGACCCTCCTTGCCCCAGCCACGGAAGGCCACTTCGGCCACCCGCAATGGCTTCACCCAGTGCACGCTGGCGGCGCGGAACGGAACGTGCGCGGGGAGCGCCACCGCAGCGTCCTCCACTGCCAACGGCTTCAGCGTCCGCGCCAGCGCACGCAGGCTGTCATCGTCGAAGCCGGTGCCGACGCGACCCACGTAGCGCAGGCTGTCCTCATCGGGAGTTGCCAGCAGCAATGATCCGAACCCCACGCGCGAGCCTTTCGGCGCGGTATAGCCGACGATCAGGAACTCGTCGGTGTCCTCATGCTTGACCTTCACCCAGCTGCGCGCACGCACGTTGACGTAGGGCGCGTCCACCTGCTTGCTGACGATGCCCTCATACCCGGCCTCACCACTGGCGGCGAAGACCTGCGGCCCATGGCCGAGGACGTGATCGCTGAACGCCAGCGTGCCGGGCGTGTCGCCGATCAACGCCTTGAGCAGCGTCTTGCGCTCAAGCAGCGGTGCCGCGCTGATGTCCACTCCCGCCACGCCGGGCAGGTCGAAGAGAAGGTAGCGCAGCGGCGCCTTCGAGCTGCCATCGATCACCCGCTGCAGAGCGGCGAAATCGCTGCGCCCCTTCTCGTCGAGCACTACCAGTTCACCGTCCAGGCGCGCGTCATCAACCGGCAGCACCCGCACGGCCTGCACGACTTCAGGGAAGTCCCCGGTCCAGTCCAGCCCGTTGCGCGAGCGGAGCTTCACTTCACCGTCGTGCAGATCGGCCAGCAGGCGATAGCCATCCCACTTGATCTCGTGCAGCCAGCGATCGCCATCGGGCGCGGCATCGCGGTGGTCGGTCAGTTGTGGTTTGAATGCACGCGGATATGGGCGGTCGCGGGCGTCCTGCAGTTTCAGCGCGCGGGCGTGCCAGCGCGATTCCGCCTTGCGTGTCTTCCTGTCCGTCATCTTCTTCGCGCTCCCGGGGTGTTCACGCAATGGCGCGTGCAGCAGGTCGTCGGCCTCCGCGTCGCGGGCCTCGCTGTCTTCGCGCTTGATCAGCAGCCACTGCACCTGGCGTCCCTTCATCGCGGTCCGCACCAGTTTCCATCCCCCGGCCAGCCGCTGGCCATGCAGGACGAAATCGATCTTGCCCGCTGCCAGCGCCTGCAGGGGATCACCCGCGCATGCCCAGGTGCCGTGGTCGAAGAGCTCCACGTGACCAGCACCGTAGTGGCCCTCGGGAATATCGCCCTGGAAGCCGGCATAGGACAGGGGATGATCTTCCACTTCCACCGCCAGCCGCTTCTCGCCAACGCGCAGCGATGGCCCTTTGGGCACCGCCCAGCTCTTGAGCACGCCGTCCATTTCGAGGCGGAAATCGAAATGGCGCGAACTGGCGTGGTGCAGCTGGATGACGAAGATCGGCCGCCGCTTCGGATCGCCCGGCGCCGGCTGGTCGTCCGGTTCCGGCGTCTGCCCGTTGCCGCCGCCGAGCCGACGCTTACGCCGGTACTGATGCAGCGACATGGATCACCCCGCCTTGCGCCGTGGCGCTGCCTTCTTCGCTGCCTTCTTCGCTGCCTTCTTCGCGGTCTTCCTGCCTGTCTTGCCGGCCGCCTTCTTCGCCGGCGCCTTGCGCGCGGCCGTCTTGCTCGCGGGGGTTCGCTTGTTCGCATCCAGGCTCTTCTGCAACAGGGCCATGAAATCGACCACATTGGTGGTGGCGTCCTCGCGCGGTGCAGGTTCTTCGTCCACCCGGGTGGTGCCGCCCTTGGCCTTGATCCGCTTGTTGAGCACCTGCTGCAGGCGCTCGCGGAACTCGTCGTGATACTGCGACGGATCCCAGTCGCCAGCCATCGACTCGATCAGCTGCTCGGCCATCGCCGTTTCCTTGCCGGTGATGCGGTACTCGGCCAGGGTGCCGGTGGGCAGCTTGAGGTCCTCCGGATCGACCAGTTCCTGCGGATAGCGGAGGATCATCAGCACCAGGGCGTGCTCGTGCGGCATCACCGCGCACAGATACTCGCGGGTACGCACGACCACCCGTGCAATGCCGACCTTGCCGGTGCTGCGCAGCGTCTCGCGCAGCAGTACATAGCCCTTCTCGGCCTTCTTGCCCGGCACCAGCAGATAGGGCTTTTCGTAGTAGCGCGGGTCGATCTGCGCCGCGTCCACGAAGGTCTCCACCTCCACGGTCTCATGGCTTTCGGGCGCCGCCGATCGGATGTCGCCTTCCTCCAGCACGACGTAACTGCCCTTGTCGTACTCGTAGGCCTTGACGATGTCCTTCCACGGGACTTCCTCACCGGTATCGGCGTTGACCCGTTCGAAACGGATCGGTTTGCGGTCGCGCGAATCGAGCATGCGGAACTGCAGATCGACCTTGCGTTCGCCGGACATCAGCGACACCGGCACGTTGAGCAGGCCGAAGGAGAGTGTTCCGGTCCAGATCGGGCGGGCCATGCGCGCACCTGTGCTTGAGCAGGACCGTCAGCTTCCGGTGCCGGGTGTAAACCACCCGTGTCGACGCCGTGCACGCCGGGTCGGCGCGCCGCGTCCCGGCCAGGTCACTGCAGCAGGGGTCTTACCGCCGCTGCCGGAATATGATCCAGCGCGCGCCATGCGTCTTCCACCACCGGCCGCGCCTGCGACCAGCCCAGCCGCGACTGTCCTCGCATCTGTTCCCAATGCTCGGCCAGCTCCTCGCAGGTATCGGCCGCATCCCCACGCGGCCAGTCAGCCGCGTGCGTGGTCAGTGCGAAGGCATACACCGGGCACAGGTCACGCCAGTTGCGATGACCGTGACCACGACGTTTCTCGTAATCGCTGAGCATGTACTGGAGGTAATCCTGGGCCACGGCCTGCGGATCTTCGTGGCGACGCGTCCGGCGCTGCGCGGTGCGCTGGCCGAGCGGATCGAGCAGGGCGTTGAACACGGACGGGGCGGGGCGTTCCAGGCGGGGCATGACCGGCTCCTGCAGCGGGTCGGGTGGGCAGGAATACCGGCGGCGGCGTTATCCGGCCGTGACAGAGATGTTCATGACGCAGGGTTCGCGGTGTCTTTACCTCGGTGGCGGTGTAGTGGTCCTCCCCATGCGCAGGTACCTGATCATGAGCCGAGAGACCTCCCGAGACCCGCTCCGCGAGAACCGTGCGCCGATTCCCGGCGAGCAGCGCGGCAAGCACGACAACGATGATGCCGACTTCCGTGGCACGGGCGCGCCCTTCTTCGACGCCGCACAGTCCGGCGAGCATCTGCCGGTGAAGCGCGAGGCTGAACAGGCCGCGCTGGACCGCAAGGACGGCGGCGACCGTCATCGGGGAGGGCAGGAGAGCCCGCTCAAGCGCCGCGAACGCAAGCAGCACGCCAGCGACAACCAGGACGAGGCGCTGGAGGAAACGTTCCCGGCCAGCGACCCGACATCACCGTTCGTGCCGGCCAAGGCGCCCGACTGACGTCCCGCAGGCGCCGCCGGTCAGCTCAGCGCCACGACCACTGCAGGCCGACACTGGCGCGGCGGCCCGGGCCGGGCTCGTAGTAGCGGCCATTGCCATCGTTGACGATGACCGAGCCGATGTAGGCCTGGTCAAGCACGTTCTCCAGCCGGGCAAAGGCCCGCAGCTCACCGCCCGGCAGCCGCCACTGGCGGCCCCCTTCCAGATGCAGCAGGGCGTAACCCGGCGCGCGTTCGTCGGCCAGGTCGTTCACCACGGTATCGCTGCTCGCAGTGGCCTCCACCGCCCACTGCCAGTCCGCGGGCGTCCACTGCAGGCGGGCAAAGGCCTGCTGGCGCGGAACACCCGGCAGGCGGCTGCCGGCATCCACGCGGGTATCGGGCACACGGCAGCCACTGCCGGCACAGGTCAGATAGGGCGACCGCACCTGTGCCTGCAGCCAGGTCCAGGCCAACTGCAGTTCCAGCTGCTCGGCCAGCGGCTGCCGGTACTGAAGCTCGATACCCTGGCGCCGCGTACGGCCGATGTTGCGGTAGGTACTGCGGCCACCGATATTGCTGGCAACGGCCAGCTCATCGTCGGTATCTGCACGGAACAGGCTCGCATCCAGCTGCGTTCCATCCTGTGCATGCCATTTGCTGCCGATCTCCAGCGTGCGGCTGCGCGCTGCCGCCAGATCCAGCGCCAGCCCGGCCTGGCCGTCGGCGCGATAGCCCAGCTCGTTGAAGGTCGGCGTCTCGAAGCCACGGCCCACGGCGGCATGCAGGCGCCACTGCGGGTGGGCTTCAAAACTGATCCCGGCCACCGGTGTGGTGGCCCGGTAGCGGCGGTGGCCGCTGTCGTCCGGGTTGCGGTCGGTGATGTAGCGGTCGTCCGATTCGAAGCGCACGGCACTGTGCCGCACACCGGCCAGCAGCGACCAGCGCGGACTCCACTGCCACCAGGCCTGGGCGAACTGGTCCACGTTCTGCACGATGTCGATCTGGTCGCGGCGCAGGCGCCCGCGCACGCCCAACGTGCTGCCGACGAAGTTCTCGTAGCCGGTGCGCTGCTGGCGCTGGCGGTCCGCACTGAGCCCGGCGACCAAGTCCAGCGGTCGGCCGGCCACCTCGCCCTGCCAGCTCCAGCGCGCGTCCAGGCCGCCATAGCCACTGTCCAGGTCGATCACACCGCCGGCATGCAGCGGGTTGGCCTGGGCCGTCGGCGGGATCGCCAGATACTGGGTGACCGAGCGCTGGCCGGCATAGCCCATCAGCTGCCACTGCTGCGCGCCGGCCTCGCGGCTCCAGCGCAGGCCGGCCTGCTGCTGGCGCACCGATTTACGGGTGTTGTACTGATGAGCGACGGCGGTGGCCTGGCGCGGGTCGGCCGCCACCTGCGCGCGGGTCAGACCCAGCGGATCCTGCGCATCGGGTGCGTCCAGCGCGTTGAGCAGCAACTCCAGCCGCCCGCCTGCCAGTTCGCCGCCGACGCGGGCGTTGAGCGACTCGCGCCGTGCACGGCTGTGGTCGCGCCAGCCATCGGTACGGAAGTGGTTGGCCGCGATGTTGTAGTCCAGCGCCTGACCCGCGCCGCGCAGCTGCGCACCCACGCTCAGGGTCGTGTCCGCGCCCGCGCTGAGCCGCAGCCGCCACGGGTCGCCCGCCCGGCCCTGCGCGCTCCACACCTGCAGCACGCCACCGGAGGAATTGCCGTACAGCGCCGAGAACGGTCCACGCAGCACCTCCACGCGTTCGGCACCCAGCAGGCTGGCGTGCGACAGCTGGCCCTGCCCATCGGGCATGGTTGCCGGCACACCGTCGATCAGTACCCGTACCCCGCGTACGCCGAACGTCGAGCGGGCGCCAAAGCCCCGGATCGACAGCTGGGTGTCCTGCGCGAAGTTCTGCCGGTCGCGGGCCAGCAGGCCCGGCACCCCGGCCAACGCCTCGGACAGCTGCGCCCCGGTGCCGGCGCGGTCGGCATCGATCCAGACCGTGTCCTGGCTGGCGGGCAGGGCGAATGGATCGATCCCCTGCACACGGGCTGCCTGCACCTGCACGGGGGACAGGGCGGTCGTGGACGGCTCCGCCATCGCGACCAGCGGCGACAGCAGCAGGGCGGACAGGGGCAGGCGATTGCGGCGTGCGGCAGGATTCATGATTCAGGTTGATGGATCGGTCGGCAACGCACGCCATGGTACGGGTCCGCGGATGACGATGGTGGCGGCCAGCCCCGGCAGGCTTTGTTACGATGGGCCGGTTTCGGCCGAAATGCCGCAAGCCGCGTGGCGCAATTCCTCCCCCTTTCCGTCTACCGAACGAGTACCGCCGTGTCCTTCTTTGCAAACGTGGAACTGGTCCCAGGCGACCCGATCCTGGGCCTGACCGAGGCATACAACGCCGACAGCCGCCCGACCAAGGTCAACCTGGGTGTGGGCATCTACTACGACGAGAGTGGCCGCATTCCGCTGCTGCGCGCCGTCAAGCAGATCGAGCAGCAGCTCGCCGCCGAAGCCAAACCGCGCGGCTACCTGCCGATCGACGGCCTTCCGGCCTACACGCAGGCGACGCGTGAGCTGGTGTTCGGCAAGGATTCGCCGCTGCTGGCCGCAGGCCGCGTCACCACCGCGCAAACCGTTGGTGGCAGCGGTGCGCTGCGCGTCGGCGCCGACGTGCTGAAGAAGCTGCTGCCGCACGCCACCGTCGCGCTGAGCAACCCGAGCTGGGAAAACCACCGCGCGGTGTTCAGTGCCGCCGGCTTCGAGGTGGTGGATTACACCTATTTCGATCCCGCGACCCACGGTGTCGACTTCGACGGCATGCTGGCCGACCTGCAGAAGCTGCAGCCGGGCAGCGTGGTGCTGCTGCACGCCTGCTGCCACAACCCGACCGGTGCCGACCTCACGGTCACGCAGTGGACGCAGGTCGCACAGCTGCTGAAGGACCGCCAGCTGTTCCCCTTCATCGACATGGCCTACCAGGGCTTCGACAAGGGCATCGAGCAGGATGGCGCCGCCGTGCGCATCATCGCCGAAGCCGGCATCGACAGCTTCATCGTCGCCAACTCGTACTCCAAGTCGTTCTCGCTGTACGGCGAGCGCGTGGGTGCACTGTCGATGGTGGCGCCGACCGCCGCCGACGCCAAGGCCGTGCAGTCGCAGGTCAAGCGCGTGATCCGCACCATCTACTCCAGCCCCTCCACCCACGGTGCAGCGCTGGTGGCCGGTGTGCTGACCAACCCGGAACTGCGTGCGATGTGGGAGCAGGAGCTGACCGAGATGCGCGAACGCATCCACGCGCTGCGCCAGGGCCTGGTCGAGAAGCTGGCGGCCGCCGGCGCCCCGCAGTTCGGTTTCATCAATGAGCAGGCGGGCATGTTCTCCTACTCCGGCCTGAGCCGTGAGCAGGTCGAGCGCCTGCGCGACGAGTTCGGCATCTACGCCGTCGGCACCGGCCGCATCTGCGTGGCCGCGCTGAACCAGAACAACCTGGAGTATGTCGCCAAGGCCGTGGCCACCGTCGCCAAGGGCTGAACCCACGCTCCAGTGGCTTGAAGACAAAGGCGCCGGAAGGCGCCTTTGTTTTTGCACCTGCTTTGCCTTTGACACCCTCCGCGCTCGCGGCGAACATCTGGAAACGATTACGCCTTCCCGCGCTCACGCACGCAGCGGCCAGACGGGCGACAATAGGCGTTTTCCCGCTGCCGAGACCTGTCCGCCCATGTCCCGTACCTCGTTGACCCGCTTCCTGATCCAGGAACAGCACGCCGGCCGCATCAATGCCGACCTGCGTCAGCTGATCGCGGTCGTCGCCCGCGCCTGCACCAGCATCTCCATCGCCGTCAGCAAGGGCGCCCTCGGCGGCGTGCTCGGCGACGCCGGTACCGGCAACGTGCAGGGCGAGGCGCAGAAGAAGCTGGATGTCATCAGCAACGAGATTCTGCTCGAAGCCAACGCCTGGGGTGGCCACCTCGCCGCCTGCGCCTCGGAGGAAATGGACCACAGCCAGCCCGTGCCGGACATCTATCCGCGCGGCGATTTCCTGCTGCTGTTCGATCCCCTCGATGGCAGCTCCAACATCGACGTCAACGTCTCCGTCGGCACCATCTTCTCGGTGCTGCGCTGCCCGACCAACGTCGAACTGCCGGGCGATGACGCGTTCCTGCAGCCGGGCAGCAAGCAGATCGCGGCCGGCTACTGCATCTACGGGCCGAGCACCCAGCTGGTGCTCACCGTCGGCCACGGAACGCATGCCTTCACCCTGGATCGCGAGAAGGGCGAGTTCGTGCTGACCACCGAGAACATGCAGATTCCGGCGGCCACCCAGGAATTCGCCATCAACATGTCCAACCAGCGCCACTGGGAAGCACCGATGCAGGCCTACGTCGGCGATCTGCTGGCTGGCAAGGAAGGCGCGCGTGGCAAGAACTTCAACATGCGTTGGATCGCCAGCATGGTGGCCGACGTGCATCGCATCCTGACCCGCGGTGGCATCTTCATCTATCCGTGGGACCGGAAGGATCCGTCCAAGGCCGGCAAGCTGCGCCTGATGTACGAAGCCAACCCGATGGGCCTGCTGGTCGAGCAGGCCGGCGGTGCCGCCTGGACCGGCCGCGAGCGTATCCTCGACATCCAGCCCGACCAGCTGCACCAGCGCGTGCCGGTGCTTCTCGGCTCGCGCGAGGAAGTGGCCGAGGCGGTGCGCTACCACCACCAGCACGACGCCGCACAGGCCTGAGCGGCGCACTGCGGACGCGCTCATGGCAGTTCGATGACATGACCGTGGGGTGACACCGACGGCGGCAAACGGCACCATCAAGCCCTTGCCGCCGAAGGAATGCACGCATGCACGAGCAGGGCCCGGTCGATTTCATCGAAGTCATCCACAACGCGGTCCCCACGGAGGTCTGTGCTGCCATCGTCGAACGCCTGCGTGCCACCCGCGGCCTGATGCCAGGTGCCGTCGGCAGCGGCGTGTTCCCGGAACTCAAGCACAGCAAGGACCTGCGCATCAGCGGCCTGGAGGGCTGGCAGGACGTCGACGTACAGCTGCAGCAGGCCGTGTTCAAGGGCCTGCTGACTTATCTACGCCGTTATCCACAGGCGCTGATCGCACCGTTGATGTTGCAGATCCAGGACAGCGACGGTCAGCCGCGACGCCTGTCGGCCGAGGACTTTCCCGACATGCCGGAGCAGCAGCTGGCCGACCTGGCGCGCACCTGCCTGCGTCCGGGCGCGATCAACCTGCAGTGGTATGCCGCAGGCGAGGGTGGTTACCCGTACTGGCACTGCGAGCTGTACCCGAAGGATGCGCAGGCCGAAACGCTGCACCGGCATGTGCTGTGGACGCTGTACCTCAACGATGGATTCGACGAAGGCGAAACCGAGTTCCTGTTCCAGGGCCGCAAGATCGCACCGCGTACCGGCAGCCTGCTGATCGCCCCGACCGCCTTCACCCACACCCATCGCGGCAATCGGCCGCAGGGCGGCGACAAGTTCATCGCGACGAGCTGGATCCTGTTCCAGAGTGCGCAGAAGTTGTTTGGGGGTGGGTGAGGCATCACGGGCATCGCCGGATAGGTTCTGGCAGGTCGCTGGTCCTGCCAGCGCCTACTGGAGAGCCTTCGAGCAATACCTGTCGCTGCTCCTGTTCGATTCCCAGTAGATCCCGCCATAGAGCTTGACGATCCGCCCCCTGACGGTCAGCTCCACCGAGCGTGCCAAGCGGCCATCGCAGAACACCATCAGGCGGTAGTCGGTCTGCTGTCTGTCCATTTTCACTTGCCACTTGTTCTCTGCTGCCTGCTTCAAGAAGAAGGCAGCGACCTGCTCTGGATCAGATTCGAGCTCAGCGTCGAAGACCACCGCTAGGAAGGTGACCTTCTGCAGTATCTGGACATCAGTCGGAGGGAATCCAGAAGGCAGCACGAACGTTCTGGCAGCCTCGCGCAGCTCTGCTTCCGTTGGCTTCCCATTCCAATCTCCGTCTCCTATCGAACGACCCATGGAGAGGTAGGTCGCACCTATCAGGACAGCCACCGCCACGTACAGCAGCGACCGGAAGAACGATTTAGTCTTTACCATCCACTTCCCCAACTGCCGTCTCTTTCTGAGATTTCACCTGGCGACGCACCGCCACCAATACCAATGCCGACTTCAGTAGAAGTGCCACTGCCGGGTGAGTAATTAACACCGCCACCGAACCCTCGATATCCTGCTGCGCCGGACATTCCATAGCCACCAATATGATCATCCACCTTGTTTCTGGTGGGCGCGTCGCATTGGTTCAACCAACCTACGCTCACAGACGCCTGCAGCTTTCCGCTGAGTCTTGGATAGGATCTTGCAATACCGCCAGCACGGAACATGGCCCCGCTCCTTGAAAACGTGCGGGAGGCGCTGAATACGTATAGTGACACCTGGACCTTGATATAGTCGACAGGACGTATGTTGGCCCCACCCTCCCATCTTTGCCGATGGCCTCCATTGTTGAATGAGCCAACGCTCTCGAGTCCAAACTGATCCATGTTGCTTATCGGGTTGTTCTCGGCATAAGCGTAAGCATTCCACCCACCCGCCAACCCAATCGGATCACTCTGCACATAACGCCCAGCGCTCGCGTCATAGTCACGGAATCCGTTGTACCAGAGCCCACTCTCACTGTCGTAGTACTGCCCCGGGAAACCAATGTTGAGCCCACCGATATCGTCCTTCAGGACGCTGCGCCCGTACGCATAGTTGTACGCCTTCCATACCACCTGCTGCGACGTGTTGGTCGCATACTCCGGCCGCCCCAGATGGTCGTTGTGAACGAAGTTCACCGACCCGTTCCTGTCGATGCCAACCAGTTCACCACCGAACCACAGGTAGTTCGTCCAGGTGTTTCCGGTCTGTTCGGCCAGAAGCTGGTTCTGGCCTGCATAGAAGTAGCGACTGGTCGAGCTCGCGCTGCTCTTGCCCACGCGCTGCCCTTGGGCATTGAGCAGATAGTCCGTTCGTTGCCCGCCTACGTTGCTTTGAATCATCCGGTTGAACGGGCCGTAGGTGAACGTCGAGATGCGGCTGCCCGATGTTTCGCTGATCCTGTTGCCGAGCGCATCGTACTGATACGTACGGGTGCCATCCTGGTTGATGAACTGCAGCATCCGGTTGCTGCTTGCGTCGATGACGTAGCGGGTCGCCTCTGTTTTCGCGTTGAGCGCGGTGTAGTTTCCACCTGCGTCATGGGAAAGCGTATAGGCGATGCCCGCTCGTGTCAGCGTGCTCAGGCGTCCCAGTGCGTCATAGCCCAGAGCCTGGCTGAGGTTGCTCGTCACATCGTCGTTGATCTTGATGATCTCGTTGTCGCCGTTGTAGCGGTATGACGTGCGACTGAGCGCGGTGGTCTGCTGATTCCGCACCGCCTGGGCCTCCAGGCGGCCGCCCTGATCGAACGCGTAGCTGCGCACCAGGCCATTACCAAAGGGCATGCGCTGCCGCGCTCCCAGAGCGGAGTAGACGCTGGGTCCAACAACCTGTTGCGTCACGGTGCCCTTGGTGAGGGTCATGGACCGCGGAAAGCCCCTACTGTCGTAGTCGTACTTCGCGAGCGTGCCATCGGGATAGGTGACGGTGCTGTTCCTCCCGATACTGTCATAGGCGTAGCTGACAGTTCCCTCACTCAGGGTGTTCGCCTGCGAAAGCTGGTCAGTCCGGCTTACCAGCTGTCCTGCAACGTTGTAGGTGAAGCGCGCGCTTGCACCTGGAGCCGAATGGGCACACAGACGCCCCTTGCCGTTCACGCAGTTGTCGTACGTGTAGGTCTGCTGCTGCCCCTCAGCATTCTGGCTGGTCAAGCGGCCCAGCCCGTCGTACCCGTAACCGACGGTGCTGCCGTCGTTCAATACCGTCGCAATGCGCTGGCCCGCCGCGTTGTACTCGTGGTCTGTCCGACCCGTGTCCGGACTGTTCTGCGTCCATAGCTGTCCAAATCCATCGGTCTGGTAGGTCGTTACCAGGCCGCGGGGATCGGTCACAGATGCCAACCGGTCACCCTTGTCGTAGGCAAAGCGTGTCGTTCCGCCATTCGCATCCGTCTGTACGAGCAATCGACCCAGTGGATCATAGGAGTATCGGCTCACCCGGTTCTGGGAATCGGTGGTCTGCACCAGCCGATCCTCCAGATCATAGGCATAGCGCACATTGCGCCCCTGATCATTACGCTCGGCGACAAGCCTTCCCAGCTCGTCGTAATCGTAGTTCACGGCCGAGACGATGGTGTTGAGCCCCATCATGGCCAAAGCAATTGTGGACATGGTCTTGGCTTTCCTTAGCGGGGTTGTTCACAGAAGATCAGGTTGCAGCTTCCTGTATGGTTCTCGGCCCTGATCGTTACCTGTCCCTTCGGTCCCCAGGCGGTTGCACCGGATGCGAGCTGCCCGAAGTACTGGAACTGGGCAACTCCGCTGCCACTGTTGACCGGCGAGACGTTGATGGTGAAGGTCGCGACGGCACCAGGAGCCACCGCACTGTTGAGCCCCACGGATTGACTTGTCCGCAACGTCGTCAGCGCCAAGTAGGTGTCACCGGGGTTCCAGACAACGTTGCCGGTGTTCCGGAACTGGAACGTCACCGTGGACGATTCACCATTGAAGATGTGCTCTGGGCCGGCTGACGCCTGCACCAGCTCAGCAGTACGCGAGATGGTTGGAACGGTGAACGTGCCGGACCGATTGATGGCCAGATTGGGGCCACCCCAGGGAGAGATGCCATGAACATAGAGCGGCTTGCCGCCATGAGCGCTTCGCGTATTTGCGTCCAATGCAAGTCCGAACCAGTAAGAGCCCTGTGATTGGCAAGCCTCTTTCACATCGTCATTCGGGATCAACATACCGGTCACACTGCCGAGGTAGGTGCCGCTCCCTGCGGGTCCACCTGCGTAGACATGAACCGTGGTTGCGGCGTTGACTCCTACCGAGCAGGCCCATCCCTGCACGGAATAGTTCCAGTTGCCATCATTCATGATCCCTGCAACATCACCGATGATGTGCGCGGTGGGAATGGAGAAGGTGCTGGAGTTGTCCAGAGCTCGGTTGTACTGCGCGCCCAGCGGAGAATGGCCGTAGAGCGTGATCTTTTTCCCACCCAGCTGCTGGCGCTGTTCCAGCGTGAGGGGGAGCTGGAATCGATATGCGTTTCCTGTTGCCTGGCACGCGGATGCGACCTGGCTCTCGCTGGCAAGGTTCGCCTGTGCGCTGCCGAGATAGGTTCCGCCCTCCGCATAGCCATCAACCTGGATGGACGAAGCCGAACCCGAGGAGCAGGCCCAGCCTCGCACGAACCAGTTCCATTGTGCGTCGTGGGTGACCTCGTCGATTACACCCCTGACAACGCTCTCGCTGGAGTAGTCCGTCTGCGCGATTTCAGTGCGTGTGCGATTGGATGCGGTGTCATACGTGTGACGCGTCCACAGCCAGTTGCCGTTCCCAATCGGCTGCACTTCGCTCATCAGGCGCCGGCCAGCGTCGTAGCTGTATAGCGTCTTGATTCCCACAGGTGTGGTGATGCTGGCAATGTCGCCCGTCGCGTTGTACGTCGTTGTGGTCGTTGCCCAACCGGACCCTGTGTTGATCCGGTCCACCAGAACACGACCGCGAGCGTCATAGGTGATTTCACGCACATCGCCATTGGGGCCGGTGATACGGCCCGGCTGCCCCAGTTCGTTGTAGGCGGCGTACGTCACCCTGTGCCCCAACGCGTTGGTGACACTGGACAGATCTCCCTTCGCATTGAAGGTGGACGTGATGTCATCCTGCGCCAGGGGGCCATCTTCCTTGACGGAAGCTGTCAGTCCATTGGCATGGTAGGTATAGGTGTACTGAGTGGTTCTGGCCTGACCATTGACGCCGGCAGCACTGAGATTTCGTGTCGTGACCGAGCTGACATTACCGCGGCTGTCATAGCTGAAGCTGGTCTCGCGATCGCCAACCCGCGTTTCCTTCAGCAGATGCCGTCCCGCCGCGTCCCACTGATAGAGCGTGACACGTTCCGCAGCACTGCCAACGGCCTCGGCCTTCCTCAGCAGATTGCCATCGGGGCTGTAATCAAAGTCGGTGACGTTGTCGACAAAGTCGTGAACGAGGTCAGGATTGCCATTGGCATCGTAGGTGCGTTCCTTGTAGCTGGCGGGACAGGTCGTTGACCGGTTGCCGGTCACCGACACCTGTCGTCCGTCCTCATAGGCATACATTGTCGTGCGGCCGAGTGGATTGGTCTCGCTGACCTTCAGTTTGACCGGACGGGTCCGATCCCCGGCGGCGGCCAGCAGCACGCCTTGGGCGCTCGGATCGGCGGCGATTTGAACAGGGCCGCCGGGCAAGGACCGGGGCTGGATGCAGATGTTGCCCTGGCCCGGTCTGTACTCACACCAACCCGTCTCTTCGTTGCCCCGGATGCCGCCTGGATGCACCGGCGCCGGAGGTACCGCCACCGGCGCGCTGCTCTCGATGGCGTAACTGAAGGTGTGCCGCTCGATGCCGCCGGCATGTTCCGAGAGCGTTGCTCGCCTGTTGGCATCGTAGGCGAAAGTAGAGTAGCGCACGCCGTTGTAGGACTTGCCGGTGAAGCCACCTGGATATCGCGCGTCCTCGTAGTGGTAGCTGATCGTGGTCTGCGGCGAGCCCGGTAGGGTCGCGCTGGCAAGACGCGCACGGCCCGTGCCGAACGCATTCGGGGTATAGGTGTACTGGTAGACGTTGCCCGCAGGATCCTTGACCTGTGTCAGCGATCCGTTGGACCAGACGAACTGGATGCTGCGGCCGGAGGAATGCGTAACCTTCTGCAGATACTTGTCACTGTACGTGAATGTCCAGAAGACACCCTGCTCATTGCGAAGCTCGGTAATGTATCCAGCAGCGTCGTACCGCTCGCTGCCCAGCTCCTCGTTGTACAGGGTGAAGCTGCCATCGCTGTTCTTTGTCAGGTAGGCGATCGGCTTGGCACGATCCTCGTTCCAGCGCCCGTTCGCCTCGCTCCAGACGAACTTGAGCCTGCGTCCGTCCGGCCGCTGTGCCCAGGCCGTCTTCTGCGCGTTCGAGAATGCGATGCTGTAGTCGAAGTTGCTGATCCAGTGGTTGCCAAACAGGCCTGCAGCACTCCAGTGATGGTTGTAGGTGCGCTCCAGGTACAGGCCCATCTCCCCACCAACGGTGAAGTCCCGTTCGATTTCGACCTTGTTGCCGGTGTAGAGCACGACGGGGTTGCCCTTGCGCTCGCCGCAGTCATCACGACGATCGTCGGTTTCCTGTTCCACCGCTGTCCTGGCGGGCATCGACGCGTCCGAATGGTAGGACACCCCTATGCCGATCGAGATGACACCTGAAGTGCCAACTGATGGACCACGCATACGGGTAACGGTGATCTTGTCCAGATCCTTGATTCCGGAGTCCCCGTTGTTGTTCTGATAGAAGATCCTGGTTGCCTTTTTCGCGGACGCAGGAGGTGCCAGGAGGAAGCCCGACATCAGCACGGGCAGCAGAAGTACGGCGGTGGTAGACACGCCTTTCGAACGGAGCTTCATGCTCGCTTTTATTCCTTGTGTTGCCGGATCTGGAGTCGCTTTCGCCTGAACCGTGGGTTCAGGAGGAAGTGGATAGTAATCTGGAGTTCACACAGTTGAACAGAGCGATGTGTGCAGTCGAGATGTCGTATCCGACGCCAAGGCGCAGATCGCGATCACGGTTTCCCCACGCGTTCCGCGGGAGCCACTGCCACTACTTCAGAACAGCGACCCCTGAGGCGAATCCACCTTCGGCGGCAGCGGCTTCTGGAAGCGGCTGCAATCCAGTTTCGGCCAGTGGCTGTTCTGGGCGTCGAAGCCCAGGCGCTTGCGTGCCAGCTTGAAGCGGTTGTTCAACAGATCCGCATAGACCCCCTGGCCCCGCATGCGCGTGCCGAAGCGGCTGTCATAGTCCTTGCCACCGCGCAGCTGCTGGATGGTGCTCATCACGTGCGCGGCGCGATCCGGATGGTGGGCGTCCAGCCAGTCGCGGAACAGCGGTGCAACCTCCAGAGGCAGGCGCAGCAGCACATAGCCGGCAGTGCGCGCACCCGCCTCGTGCGCCGCTTCGAGCACGCTTTCCAGTTCACTGTCGTTGATCCACGGAATCACCGGCGCGACCATCACGCCAACCGGAATGCCCGCCTCATGCAGACGCTTCATCGCGCGCAGGCGCGCGTGCGGTGCAGAGGCGCGCGGCTCGAGCTTCGCCGACAGGCGTGGATCCAGCGAGGTCACCGAGAAATGCACGCTGACCAGGTTCTCCGCCGCCAGTGGCGCGAGCAGGTCGATATCGCGCTCGACCAGCGCGTTCTTGGTGATCAGCGAGAACGGATGCTTCGTCTCCAGCATCACCTCGATCAACTGACGCGTCAGCTTGAACTTGCGCTCGATCGGCTGGTACGCATCGGTGTTGATGCCGAGCGCGATCGGTTGCGGGACGTAGCCTGGCCGTGACAGCTCCTTGCGCAGCAGCTGCGGCGCATTGGTCTTGGCAAACAGCTTGGTCTCGAAATCCAGGCCCGGCGACAGGTTCAGATAGGCATGCGACGGGCGCGCGAAGCAGTAGGAACAACCGTGCTCGCAGCCACGATACGGATTGACCGACTGGCTGAAGCCCACGTCCGGGGAGGTATTGCGGCTGATGATGCTGCGCGCGGTTTCAGCGCGTACCTCGGTGCGCAGGCGGGGGGCCGCGAACTCTTCGCTTTCATCCACGTCCCAGCCGTCGTCCACCGCCTCGCTGACGGTGCTCTCGAAGCGCCCGGCAAGGTGGGAGGTGGACCCTCGGCCTTTGATCGCGATACCCATGTGGGTAGCCTACGCCGCTGCCGTCTCAGCGGCTGCGACAACAGTATTGGCCCCGCCGGGCAGGGTCCGGCGCCACCTCAGAGCAGCGCCAGATACCCCCGAACGGTCGCATCCAGCCCGTCATACAGTGCCTCGCCGATCAGCGCATGCCCGATCGAGACCTCCAGCACCTCCGGCACGTTCGCCAGGAAGTCACGCAGGTTGTCCTGCGACAGGTCATGGCCGGCATTCACGCCAAGCCCCACGGCCTGCGCGCGGCGCGCGGCCGTGGCGAACAGCGCCAGCATCGCCCCAGCGTCGCCTGCGGCGTGCGCTTCGGCATAGGGTCCGGTGTACAGCTCGATGCGATCGGCGCCGACCTCGGCCGCCTGTTCCAGCAGCGGGTTGCCGGCATCGACGAACAGGCTGACCCGGCAGCCCATCGCCTTCAGCTCGGCCACCAGCGGACGCAGGCGCTCACCGTCGCGCTCGAAGTCGAAACCATGGTCGGAGGTGATCTGGCCATCGCCGTCCGGCACCAGGGTGGCCTGCGCCGGACGCGTCTGCGCGCACAGCGGCAGCAGCCCCGGGTAGCCGTCGCGTGGCGGTGCGAAGGGATTGCCTTCGATGTTGAATTCGACGCCACGGACGCGGGTCAGCGTGGACAGCGCCAGCACGTCCTCGGCGGTGATGTGGCGTCGATCAGGTCGCGGATGCACGGTGATGCCATGCGCTCCGGCATCCAGGCAGGCCTGGGCGGCACGCACCACATCGGGTTCGGCACCGCCGCGCGAATTGCGCAGGACGGCGATCTTGTTGACGTTGACGCTGAGCTGGGTCATCGAGCGGTACTACTTGGGAAGAGGGGACGGATCGTGTTCGTCGCGGTGATCCGCGCCACGGGCCTCGGCCTGCTCACGCAGGCGGCGCAGCTCGTCGGCATCGATCAGGGTTGAGGGATCGCTCTGCAGATCACCGAACCGGGCCACGTAGCGGCCACGCACCCAGGCCAGCAGGAAGGCGAGGGCCGCCAGCAGCGCCAGCGCCATCAGCCCCGGGCTGGGGGTTTTCAGCGCGAAGGCGAAACAGCCCAGCGCCGGCAGCAGGTACAACCAGTACATAGTCAGGCTCCTGGATGATCGCCGCAGTGTAGCGCCGCCTCACAGCAGCGGCGAGGCCAGGCGCGCGAAGGCCTCGGGCAGGCGTTGCAGCCACAGCGAGCGGGCAGCGGCCTGGTCGTGCACGCGGGCAGCACGCTCGAACTCGGCCTCCAGCACGCCCGCCAGGGCGGCCACCCGCTCGCGGTCGCTGATCATCATCGACAGCTCGAAGTTCAGGCGGAAGCTGCGATGGTCGAAGTTGGCGCTGCCGACGATGCAGACGTCGTCGTCGGCGATGAAGGCCTTGGTATGCAGCATGCGGGGGCCGTACTCGTAGATCTTCACCCCGGCGTGCAGCAGTTCGTCGAAGTAGGACCGTGCAGCCTGGGTCACGAACCAGGAATCGCTCATCTTCGGCACCAGCAGGCGCACGTCCAGTCCCCCCAGCGCGGCCGAGGTCAGCGCCATCCGCGCGGCTTCGCCCGGCACGAAGTAGGGCGTGACCAGCCACACGCGCTCCTGCGCTTCCTGGATGGCCGCCACGTGGAGCCGGTGGATGGTCTCCCAGCCGGAGTCCGGGCCGGACACCAGCACCTGTGCGTTGATCGGGCCTTCGCCGCGAAGCGGCATGTCCGCCGGCCACATCCGCGCGATATCGAAATGCGAGTGGTCCTGGCCGCTGGCGTAGAGCCAGTCCTCGGCAAACACCAGTTGCAGGCTGCGGACCACGTGGCCGCGGATGCGCATGTGCAGGTCGCGGTAGGCGTCGGCGTTGCGGCTCTCGTCCTCGTCATCGGTGATGTTGATGCCGCCGGTGAAGGCGAGACGGCCATCGACGATCACCAGCTTGCGGTGGGTGCGCAGGTTCAGCCACGGTCGCTTGAAGGGCTTCAGCAGCTGGCGGGGATGGAACCAGACCGCTTCACCGCCAGCGTCGAGCAGCGGCTGCAGGAAGCGTCGCGGCACCGCGGACGAGCCCACTGCATCGAGCAGCAGCCGGACCTGCACGCCGGCGCGCGCACGTTCGATGAGGGCATCACGCAGTGCGGTTCCGGCATGGTCGGGATTGAAGATGTAGTACTCCAGATGCACGTGGTCACGCGCCTGCGCCACCGCTTCCAGCAGCGCGGCGTAGGTCGCCGCGCCATCGACCAGCCAGGTCACTTCGGTGGCACTGCTCGGCGCCAGTCCGGTGGTGGCCTGGGCGATCTTGGCCAGCTCGGTGCAGTCGGCATCGGGCGGGCAGACGTCGCTGTAATGCTCCATCCCTGATCGCGCACGGCCACGACGCAGGCGCTGCCGCTTCACCTTCTGCGGACCGAGCAGGTAATAGATGAAGAGGCCGAGGTAGGGCAGCAGGGCCAGCGACAGGATCCAGCTCAGCGTGGCTACCGGTTCGCGCTTCTGCAGCATGATCCAGCCCGCCAGCGCGAGCAGGTACAGCAGGTAGGCCGCGGCCAGGATCGAACCCAGGTGGGCGATGCCATCAAGCCAGTGGCGGAGGGAGTCGAAGAGGGCGAGCATGCGCCGATCATAGCGGGCGCGTGCAGTCAGAGGGGGTCAGATCCCTTTTCCGCAGAGAAGGGCATCTGACCCCGTCGGGCTCCGCAGGCACAAAAAAAAACGCCCCTGTCTCCAGGGGCGTCTGCAGTCGCGTCATGACTGTTGTGTTTCGGTATTGCGTTTACTGCTGTACGAAGCCGATCTTCTTCATCTGAGCATTCTTCGCGGCAGCCAGAACCTTGGCCATCACGTCGTACTCGGAATCCGGGCTTGCATCGATCCGCAGTTCCGGCTGGTTGGTCGGGTCACGCTGGACCTCCTGTTCCATCCGCTGCTGCAGCTCGCTGGTGCTGATCGGGCTGTTGTTCCACGAGACCTGGTTGCTGGCGTCGATCTTCAGTTCGATCGGCGGCGGCGGTTCGACCAGCTGCGGCGGTGGGTTGAGCACGCGCTGCGGCAGGTCCACGGCGATCGGGTAGGTCATGATCGGCGCGGTCACGATGAAGATGATCAGCAGCACCAGCATCACGTCCACGAGGGGCGTGACGTTGATGTCGGCCATGGGGCCCTTGCCACCACCACTACTGAATGCCATGGCTTATTGCCCCTTTTCTTTGGTCGCGACGAAGCCGACGTCCAGCATGCCCTGCTCCTGCGCGACCTTGGTCAGGTCGTTGATGACGCGCATCTTGGTGGTGCGGTCACCACGCAGGTTCAGCGGCGGCTGCGGGGTCTGCTGGGCGGCGGTCGCCAAGCGCGACTCGAGCGTCTGCTTGGTGATTTCTTCGTCGTTCCAGTAGATCGAGCCGTCTTCCTTGACTGCCAGGGTGATCGGACCGGAGCGCTTTTCGGCGTCATCCGGATTCTGGATCAGGTTGGCTTCGGGCAGATCCACCTTGACCTTGTGGGACATCAGGGGCGCCGTGATGATGAAGATGATCAGCAGCACCAGCATCACGTCCACGAGGGGCGTAACGTTGATGTCGGCCATGGGGCCGCCGCTGTTACCACTACTGAAAGCCATAACGGGCTCCGTCTAGATCTTGATGACTACTTGCTTCGTCGCGGGTGGAAGCGCGCCGCAATCAGCGGACGCGCGAACCGGTGGCGAAGAAGTCGTGCAGGTCGTGCGCGAAGGTATCGAACTTGCTGATGGTCGCGCTGTTGATCTTGCTGAAGAAGTTGAAGGCGAACACGGCCGGGATCGCGACGAACAGACCGATCGCGGTCATGATCAGCGCTTCACCCACCGGGCCGGCAACGGCGTCGATCGAAGCGGAGCCGGTGGCACCGATCTTGATCAGCGCGCCGTAGATGCCCCACACGGTACCCAGCAGACCCACGAACGGAGCGGTTGCACCGACGGTGGCCAGCAGGGTCATGCCCGACTGCAGCTTGTTGCTTTCGCGGGTGACGGCCTGACGCAGGGCGCGGTCGACGAATTCCGAACGGCTCAGGTTCTCACCCAGGCCACCGGTACCGCCGCCTTCAGCGCGCTGGTGGTGGGCAGCTGCCTGGGCAGCGTCCAGGGCGATCTTCGAGAACGGCTCCGAAGCCGGCTGCTCTTCCATCGCACGGATGGCGTCCTGCGCGTTCGGGGTGTCCCAGAACAGGCTGACGACGCGATCGGCAGCGCTCTTCAGGCGGGTGGCACGGAAGATGTTGATGACGGTCCAGTACCAGGACATGGCCGACATGATCACCAGGGTCAGCAGCACGACCCAGGAAACAGCGAAATCACCCGGCTTGGTGGTCATTTCGTGGATCAGGTGCTCGAAGCCCATCTGCGACAGGGCGTTGGACGGATTGCCCCCGGCAGCAGCGGCGATGAAAATTTCCTGCAGCATGACGCTTACCTTTGTTGTGTGTGGTGATAAAGGGTGTAGCTAAGCTAAACAATCGAACCGGAGCGGGGGTGGCCCGAAGCCACCCGAACGCATCAGTTCAGCGCAAAGTTGACCGGGACGCGAACGCGACCTGCCGTCTTCTTACCGCCAGATTCAGCGGCGTTGAAGCGCCACTTGCGTGCTGCTTCCATCGCAGCACGGTCCAGGTCGCGGTTACGGCTGGACTTTTCCACCGTGACATTGGTGACGTTGCCGCTGGCATCGACATCAATGATCAGGATCACTTCACCCTGGATACCTGCGCGGAATGCTGCCGGCGGATAACGCGGGGGATTCATCGCCTTGGACGAGATGTCCACGCTGGCCTCGATCGACGCCGGCGGGCTTGGCGGCGACGGCGGGGTCGGCGGAGTGACGATATCGTTCGGACGCGGTTCCGGCACGTCCACGACCGGCGCCTGCGGCGGCGGCGGGACCGGCGACGGCTTCGGCGGCGACAGATTCTTCACCGGCGGCGGCGGAGTATCTGTCGGCGGCGGCGGCGGCGGCGGCGGCGGCGGCGGCGGCGGTGCGTCGACGATGGTCACCATCACATTGCGTTCCTTCTCCGCAGCGGCCTTGGGAGCCACGGCAGGGATCAGAAGCATCATGAAGGCGGCCAGATGCAGGGCGATTACAAACGCGATGCCGACGATGCGAGGCCAGCTCAGCCCCTTGTCATCGGGTTGTTCGTACCGGTGAACGACTAGTTGTTCCGTCATGCGCCAAGAGCTCAATAGTGGGGCCGGGATGCCGGGGGCGGAATCCCTGATCAGCGGTGCATGACACCGCAGGAACCTCCAAGCTTATACCAATCCTGAGCGCCTGCGCATCAACTGGGCAGGCGTTCAGGCGTTATTCCTACTTACTTCAGGTTGATGATTTTCTTGGCATCAGCCTGGTTCTTCACGCCCTTCGCCAGCGCCTGCTGGGCAGCCTGCTTGGCCTCGGGGACGCGACCTTCGGCATGCAGGACGCGTGCCAGGTTCAGGTAGGTCTCACCGTCCTTGGACAGCGGGGCGGCCTTCTGCCACGCATCGATCGCCTGCGGCACCTGGTCGGAGTAGTAGTAGGACTGGGCCAGCGCCAGGTAGACCTGGTAATCCGGCTTCAGGATGCCCTTCTGCAACCCTTCGTTGATGACCGCGATGACGTCCTTTTCCTTGTTCTCGGTATTGGCATAGATCGAGTACAGCTGCTTGTACTCGCGCTCTTCGGTGAGCTGGCCGCTGCTGCGCAGCTTGTCCATCACCGCGGCGGCCTTGGGCATCTGGTCGGCCTGCATGTACATGTTGGCCAGGTTCAGCTGCGCCTTCTTGTCGTTCGGGTTCTTCGCCGCCAGGGCCTCGGCGGCCTGCACGGCTTCACCGGTCTGGCCGGCCTCGGACAGGGCCGCCATCAGCAGCTGGTTCCAGCTGTCCTTCGGCTCGGTGGAGCCGGCGATTGCCTGCTTCAGCACCGGGATCGCTTCCTGGTAGCGCTCCAGCTGGTACAGCGCCTGGCCCTTGGCGATCAGCTCTTCCGGCTTGGTCGACTTGCTCTCGGCGAAGTACTTGTCCAGGGTGGCCAGGCCTTCGGCGGTCTGGTCTTCCTGCAGCTGCAGCTGGCCCAGCATCAGCATCGACTGGAAGTGGCCGTTGTTGTCCAGGCCGTTGAACTGCAGCACCTGCTTCAGGTAGGCGATGGCGGCGGCGACGTCGTCGGTCTGGTAGGCGGCCTGCGAAGCCAGCTGCGCGGCCAGCGACTTGTCGTACTCGTTCGCGGCGCTGTCAGCCAGGATCGCGTCGGCTTGGGTGCGGGTCTCCGGGAACTTTTCCTTGTTGTAGCTGTCTACCAGTTTCTGCAGCTTGCTGCCCATCTTGGCCGAGGACTTGGCCGCCGGCTCCTGGCGGGTCGCATTGGGGTACAGCGGTTCGGCCTTGGCCTGCTTGCTGCTGCCGCCGCGGTTGCCACGGTCGGAGGAACGCGAGGACTGCGCGAGCGCATCGGTGACCACGGCGCCGGTCAGGGCGGTCGCGACGAGGACGGAAAGCACAGCTTTGTGTTTACGGAAAATCATCGTTCACCTCGATCGAACCGCCGGATAGCGGCAAAGTCGGACTGTCAGAAAAATCTGAGCCGCCAAACGTATCAGAAACAGATGGCGTGAGAAATCGTTTTATGTGCTGCAATACAGCATGAAACTGCGCACTCATCCGCACTTTGGTCGCAGTCCGGCCGCCTGCGCCTGCTGGTAGACCGGCATCAGGGCAGGGGAATCACGTCGCAGCTCCTGGATCCGGTTGGCCGGATCGGGGTGGGTGGACAGCCATTGCGGGCTGCGTCCGCCGCTGGCGGCCATCATGTTCTGCCACAGGTCCACCGCCTGCGCCGGGTTGAATCCGGCCTGTGCCATCAGCCGCTGGCCGATCACGTCCGCCTCGCTTTCCTGGGTCCGCGAGCCCGGCAGCAGGAACGCCGTCTGCGCCCCCATGCCGCCCAGCTGGTTGACCGTGCTGGCCGCGCCTTCGCCATAGGCAGCGCCGGCCAATGCGCCCAGTACCGCCAGTCCGGTCTGCGCCCCCATCTGCCGGGTGATGCGCTCCTCGTGGTGGCGGGCGATGACATGGCCGATCTCGTGGCCGATCACGGCCGCCAGCTGGTCCTGGTTCCTGGCTACGGTGAAGATGCCGGTGTTCACGCCCACCTTGCCGCCAGGCAGGGCGAACGCGTTGGGTTCCTTGTCGACGAATACGGCGGTTTCCCACCGTACGCCACGGTACTGTGGAGGCAACTGGGCGACCAGCGCGTTGACCACGCACTGCACGTAGCCGTTCTGCCGGCCGTCCGTGCTGATCTTTTCCTTCTGCTTCGTCTCGGCGAACGCCTGCGCGCCGAGCTGGTCAAGCTGCGCCTGCGAGACGCCACCGATCATCTGCCGCCGTCCGGTCGGCGATGTGGTGGTCGCGCAGGCGCTGACCAGGGTGGTGATGACAAGGGCCAGCAGCAGTTGTTTCATGGGTCCACCCCCGTGTTCATGAGCGCAGTGTGTATCGTCGCTGCTTAATCTTTCGTCAAGCGGACAGCCGTTACGTCGCGCCGAAGAACACCAGCGCCGCCAGTGCCACGGCGTTGTTCAGGGCATGTGCGGCGATGGCCGCCCACAGTGTTCCGGTACGGCGGTACAGCCAGCAGAATGCAGCGCCCATGCCGCCGTAGACCAGCCACAGCTGGGCGATCTCGGCCGGGCCGTTGGCGCTGGTGCCGGGAATTTCATGGATCAGGGCGAAGGCAAGGCTGCTCAGTATCATGCCCAGCCAGGGGCGACCGGCCTGCCACAGCCGCCCGAACAGGACGCGCCGGAACAGCAGTTCCTCGTAGGCCGGTGCCAGCACCACCGCGAACAGCATCAGGAACAGCGGAAAGCGCGCGACCGCGTTCTGCATCAGTTCCACGTTGGTCGGCACCGGTTCAATGCCGAACTGCCGGGACAGGAAGGCGATGCCGTTGCTGCCCACGACGATCAACGTGGCCACCAGCAGCGTCCAGCCCCAGGTGGAGGGCCGGCGCAGCGCGTCACGCGACGCCTGGCGTTCGGCCGCATTGGCCGGTCGTCGCCAGAAATACAGCAGCAGGGCCGCGCCGCCGGTAGCGAACAGCGCCATCAGGATCTGCGCCAGGGCACCCGGCTGGCCCAGTGCCTCGGTCAGGGTGCCGGGATCGGGCGCGGCGCCGTTGGCCTTCGCGTTTGCGTAGCCGACCATCATTCCGCGGTACAGGCCCCAGAACAGGCCACTGATCAGGCTCAGGCCGAACAGGGTGACGGCGGCGATGCCCAGATCGATGAAGAATCCCGCCAGCGGCGAAGCGGCGCGGGGGGCGGCGGTCACCGGCGGAACCGGCGGCGGTGCGGAAACCGGAGCGGAAGCGGACATCAGATACCTGCGATCAAGGGGCAAGGGCCGGCGCGCCTCCCCGCGCACCGGCCACGTCCCGATTGTGTCAGATATCCAGGTTGGCGACCTTCAGTGCGTTGTCTTCGATGAAGTCGCGACGCGGCTCGACGACATCGCCCATCAGGGTGCTGAAGATCTGATCGGCGGCGACGGCGTCTTCGATGCGCACCTGCAGCAGGCGGCGGGTATCCGGATTCACGGTGGTATCCCACAGCTGTTCCGGATTCATTTCACCCAGGCCCTTGAAGCGCTGGATCTGGCGGCCGCGCTTGGCTTCATCCAGCAACCAGTTCTGCGCCTTCACGAATGAATCGACCTCGATCGACTTGGCACCGCGGGTGATGGTCGCCCCCTCGCGTACCAGGCCATGCAGCAGCTTGGCTGCCTGGTGGATCGCGCGCAGTTCGCCGGTTTCCAGGGCCGAAAGCGGCAGCACCTGGATGTGCTCTTCGCCCATGTGACGTCGAGTCACCAGCACCGCCGCGGGGCGCTGTTCATTGGCCTCCTGCAGTTCCAGGCTGAAACGCGGGCTGCCCAGGCTGCCCTGGTTCAGGCGCCTGGCCAGCGCGTCCAGGCCTTCACCTTGGCCGGCATTGCGCAGGGTGTCCAGTTCCAGCGGCATGAAGTCGACCAGCGCTTCGAGCAGGTTGCGATCATAGCGATGCGCATTGCGTTCGATCGCGTCCTGCGCGGAGGCGTAGGCCAGCAGCAGCTTCTCCAGGGCAACGCCTTCGATGCCGGGCTCGCCGGCAGCCGGCACCAGCGACGCGTTTTCCACCGCGCTGCTGGCCAGATAGCTGTCCAGCGCCGGATCATCCTTCAGGTACAGCTCCTGCTTGCCCTGCTTGATCTTGTACAGCGGTGGCAGGCCGATGTAGACGTAACCGCGCTCGATCAGCTCCGGCATCTGACGGTAGAAGAACGTCAGCAGCAGCGTGCGGATATGGGCGCCGTCGACGTCGGCGTCGGTCATGATGATGATCTTGTGGTAGCGCAGCTTGTCCGGGTTGTACTCATCACGGCCGATGCCGGTACCGAGTGCGGTGATCAGCGTGCCGACCTGGTCGGACGACAGCATACGGTCGAAGCGCGCACGTTCCACGTTGAGGATCTTGCCGCGCAGCGGCAGTACCGCCTGGTTCTTGCGGTTGCGACCCTGCTTGGCCGAACCACCTGCCGAGTCACCCTCGACGATGAACAGCTCGGACAGCGCCGGATCCTTCTCCTGGCAGTCGGCCAGCTTGCCCGGCAGGCCGGCGATATCCAGCGCGCCCTTGCGGCGCGTCAGGTCACGGGCCTTGCGGGCCGCTTCGCGCGCGCGCGCGGCATCGACGATCTTGCCGGCGATCGCCTTCGCTTCGTTCGGGTTCTCCTGCAGGAATTCTTCCAGACGCTGGCCGAAGGCACTTTCCACGGCCGGACGCACGTCCGAGCTGACCAGCTTTTCCTTGGTCTGGCTGGAGAAGCTGGGATCGGGCACCTTCACCGACAGTACCGCGATCATGCCCTCTCGCATGTCATCGCCGGTCAGGTTGATCTTTGCCTGCTTGGCGATGCCGTTCTGCTCGATGTAGTTGTTGAGCACACGGGTCAACGCACCGCGGAAACCGGCCAGATGGGTGCCGCCGTCCTTCTGCGGAATGTTGTTGGTGAAGCAGTACATCGTTTCCTGGTAGGAATCGGTCCACTGCAGCGCCACTTCCACGGTGATGCCGTTGGATTCGCCGCTGACCGCGATGACGTTCGGATGCAGCGGCGTCTTCAGCTGGGCCAGATGCTCGACGAAACTGCGGATGCCGCCTTCATAGTGGAAGTCGTCGCGACGGCCATCGCCGCGCTCGTCCGCCAGCACGATCTTGACGCCGGAGTTCAGGAACGACAGTTCGCGCAGGCGACGGGCCAGGATGTCGTAGTGGAATTCGACGTTGTCGTGGAATGCGACGGTCGACGGCCAGAAGCGCACGGTGGTGCCGCGCTTGGTGGTGCTTTCCAGCTTGGCCAGCGGGCTGACGGCAGCGCCGTTGCTGAATTCCTGCTGGTAATGGAAGCCGCCCTGGAACACATCGACCAGCAGCTTCTGCGACAGCGCATTGACCACGCTGACACCCACACCGTGCAGGCCGCCCGAAACCTTGTAGCTGTTGTCGTCGAACTTGCCGCCGGCGTGCAGGACCGTCATCACCACTTCGGCAGCCGAGACTTCGCGGCCCAGCTTGGCGCTCATCTGCTCATGCTTGCCGACCGGAATACCACGACCGTTGTCGGAGACCGACACCGAACCGTCAGCGTGGATCGTCACCGCAACGTGGTCAGCATGGCCAGCCAGCGCCTCATCGATGGAGTTGTCGACCACCTCGAACACCATGTGGTGCAGGCCGGTACCGTCATGGACGTCGCCGATGTACATGCCGGGACGCTTGCGGACAGCCTCCAGGCCTTCCAGGGCGGTGATGCTGTTGGCGTCGTAGTTGCCGTTGTTTACCGGGGTGTTCTGTTCGTCGCTCATTGCGCTTGCCGTAGGCTCCGCAGGTCGGGCATCGCAGGAAGCGGTGCGCCGAGAATGAAAGGATTGCAACCCGAATTATACCAGCCAGGGTCGAGCGGCCCCTGTTGTACGCACTATGGCACAGCCACGATGTGTCCATGTTCCACGTGGAACCGGGTGATGTCGGTCAGCGCCTCCAGTGCGGCCGGCGCTTCAGTCGCCGTGACGAAGATCTGCGCGGGGCCAGCAAGCAGGCGCTCCAGCACCCGTGCCTGATGGGTGCGATCCAGTTCGGAGGCCAGATCGTCCAGAGCGATGACCGGCCATTCCCCGCGCTGTTCCGCATAGTCTTCGGCCTGGGCCAGCAAACACGCCAAGGCCGTGAGTTTGGCTTGGCCACGCGACAGCGCGTCCCGCCCGGGAATATGGCTGAAGTCCACGCTCCAGTCCGCTCGATGCGGCCCAACGGACGTATAACCCGCCTGCCGGTCCCGCTCGCGCGCCAACAGCAGAGCATCGGCCAGCGGCAGTTCGTGGCGGCGCCATCCCGGACTCAGATCCAGCGCCTGGATCCCCAACTGGGGGGCGAGGCTGGCCGCAAGCGCGATGGTGCGCTCCTGCAGCCGCTCCAGATAGCGCTGACGTCGGCTGGTCAACGGTTCGCCGGCCTCTGCCAGTTCGTGATCCCACGTATCGAGCATCCTCGCCGGCCCTCCCTGCTTGAGCAGGGCATTACGCTGCTTGAGCGCCCGTGAGTAGCGGCGCCACAGGGACAGAAAATCCGGTTCCACGTGGAACAAACCCCAATCGAGGAAGCGGCGACGGGGCTCACCACCACCGCTGACCAGAGCATGGCTGCCCGGCTCGAACGTCACCACCGCCAGTGCAGCACATAGATTGCCAAGCTGGCTGACATCTTCGCCATCCAGACGCCCCTTCCAGTCCTGTCCACTATGGCGGAGACCGGCCTTGCGGCGGTGCGGCGATGACTGGGCGCGCTGTTCGTCCCATTCCACAAAGATTTCCAGCGCATCCTGGCCCTGGCGGACAAGGCCGTCGCGGACCCGACCACGGAAGCTGCGCCCATAAGCCATCAGATGCAACGCCTCCAGCACACTGGTCTTGCCGGCACCGTTGTCGCCCGTCAGCAGATTCAATCCCGGTTGTGGCGACAGATCCACCACGCCGAAGCGGCGCAGATGGTGCAGGACGAGGCGACGGATCTGCATGGGGCGCGAAGGACCATCCGCACGAGGCGGTAGAGGGGCAGGGAATCCATCAGCTTACTGCATCGGTCAAGTCCGCCGTGGGCATCAGGCTGCCGCCCTGCACACCATGCTGCGGTAGCGGACGTGTCCTGACGGGCGTACCAACGAGGGCCCTCAGGAAAAAATCTGCTGCATTTCCTTGAAATCTGCGCACCAACACCCGTGGCGGTTCCACAGATTTCAAGGATTTCAGGCCAGCGGTTTCACGCTATGCACAGCGACCCGGTATTACTTATACACAAGGTATGGGCAATCTGTGGATAAAAAAGGCGCTTTGGCCCTACCTGAAATCTATCCACAGGTTCCCCCCCAGCCCCAGCCCCCGATATGCAGGGGGTTTCACGGCCTGAAACCTCAAGAAAATCAAAGAGATGACCCTGTTTTCCACGAAATCTGACTCTACCATCACCACCAGGCTTTAGATTTATACCCAGATTTAGAAGCTAGGAAGGGCACAGAGTGCCTGCAACGACAGCTGTGGATAGTCGCGTCAGCAACAGAAGCAACGACGTGGGACCGGGCAGCCCGAACAGCTCCAGGATCTGTCAGATAGGGGACTGACCTCCTGCAGCCCGATGGAAACCGGGATGCTCCACGTGGAACCCCCAAAAAAAAACGCCCGGAACGTTCCGGGCGTCTTCTGGTTCCACGTGGAACAGGGCACGCGTCAGAGACGCAGCGGCATCACAACATGGCGCGACTTCTCGCTGCTGGACTCACGCACCAGCGCCGACGAATTGGAATCGCGCAACTGGATGATGACCTCTTCGTCGCGCAATGCGGACAGGGCGTCCAGGAGGTAATTCACATTGAAGCCGATGGCCAGATCGCTGACGGTGGTATCGGCTTCGATCTCTTCCTGCGCTTCTTCCTGTTCCGGGTTATGCGCGCTGATCTTCAGGTTGCCCGGCGAAACTTCCACGCGGATGCCGCGGTACTTCTCGTTGGACAGGATGGCCGCACGCTGCAGCGAGGCGCGCAGTGCCTCACGGTCGACCTTCACTTCGCGGTCGGCACCAATCGGAATCACGGCTTCATAGTCCGGGAAACGACCGTCGATCAGCTTCGAGGTGAACGTGACATCGTCCCGCTTCACGCGGACGTGGCTGCGACCCACCTCCAGTTCGATCTCCCGATCGCCGCTCTCCAGCAGGCGCTGCAGCTCGGTCACACCCTTGCGTGGCACGATGATCTGCCGCTTGGAGCCGCTCGGCTTGGCCAGATCCGTTTCACACAGGGCGAGGCGGTGTCCGTCGGTGGCCACCGTACGCAGCGCATCGCCACGCAGGTCGAACAGCAAGCCGTTGAGGTAGTAGCGCACGTCCTGCTGGGCCATCGCGAACGCAGTGCGTTCAATCAGCTCCTTCAGGGTCGCTTCGCCGATCGCCACGCGCTCGGTGGCTTCCACCTCGTCCACCGACGGGAAGTCGTTGGACGGCAGCGTTGCCAGGGTGAAGCGGCTGCGACCCGCCTGCACGGTGATCTTGTCACCGGTCTGCGAGACGGTGATCCGGCTGCCATCGGGCAGGGCGCGGATGATCTCGAACAGCTTGCGCGCTGGAATGGTGGTTTCGCCGTCCTGGGCATCTTCAACCGCGATCCGCGACACCATCTCCACTTCCAGGTCGGTACCGGTCAGCGAAAGCTGGCCGTTCTGCACCTGGACCAGGAAATTGGCCAGAACCGGAAGGGTCTGGCGGCGTTCGACCACGTTGACGACCTGTGCCAACGGCTTGAGAAAGGCTTCGCGCTGCAGTGTGAAACGCATGTGGTTCCGTGCCCCTATGCTTTAAAAAATGTGGAATAAATCAAAAGCTTGGTGGTGCTGGTAGAGACAGAATCGCTGGAAAACAACGCTAAGTCTTTGTAATAAAAAGGATTTCTGGCCTCGAAACCCTCTGTATTACCGCCCCCCAGAGGGTGGGGAAAGCTGTGGATAGATTCCGCGCGTTGTCAGGCGCCTTTTTTATCCACAACTCATCCCGCGCTTGCTACCGGATTCTGCACCGTTTTGTGCGATGACGCCTCATCGGCGTCCGTGCATCATTCGCTCAGCTTCCGGATCAGCTTGTCCCAGTCTTCGCGGAGCTTGCCGTCGGTTTCCATCAACGTCCGGATCTGACGGCAGGCATGCAGCACCGTGGTGTGATCGCGACCGGCGAATGCGTCGCCGATCTCGGGCAGGCTGTGCTCGGTCAATTCCTTGGTCAGGGCCATGGCGACCTGGCGCGGACGGGCCAGCGATCGGGTGCGGCGCTTGGACAGCAGATCCTTGATCTGCAGCCCGTAGTAGTCGGCAACGGTTTTCTGGATGTTGGGAATGCTGATCGCCTGCTGCTGGGCGCGCAGCAGGTCACGCAGGGTTTCCTGCGCGAACTCGGTGGTGATCGCACGGCCGGTGAAGTTGGCGCGGGCGGTCAGGGTATTCAGCGCGCCCTCGAGGTCGCGCACATTGGAGCGCATCTTCTTGGCGATCAGGAACGCAACATCATCGGGAATCTCCGCACCGCGTTCGCGCGCCTTGGCCAGCACGATCGCTGCACGGGTCTCGAAGTCAGGCGGTTCGATTGCGACCGACAGTCCCCAGGCAAGCCGCGACTTGAGGCGCGCTTCCAGCCCTTCGACCTCGCGCGGGTACCGGTCACAGGTCAGGATGATCTGCTGCTTGCCGTCGAACAGGGCGTTGAAGGTGTGGAAGAACTCTTCCTGGGTGCGGTCCTTGCCGGCGAAGAACTGGATGTCGTCGATCAGCAGCGCGTCGACCTGCTGGAACTGGCGCTTGAACTGATCCATGGTCTTTTCCTGCAAGGCCCGGATCATCGCGCTGAAGAACTGTTCCGAGCGCAGGTACAGCACCTTCGCACCCGGGTTGGCCTGGCGCATGGCGTTGCCGGCGGCGAACATCAGGTGGGTCTTGCCCAGTCCGGTGCCTCCGTACAGCAGCAGCGGATTGTGCGCGCGGTCGCCCGGTTTCTGCGCTGCCTGGAACGCAGCGGCGAGGCCGAGCTGGTTGCTGCGGCCTTCGACGAAGTTGGCAAAGGTGTAATGGCTGTCCAGATTGCCGGCGAACGGCACCTGGGGTTCGCTGGATACGTGCGCCGAATGCGTGGAAACCGGCGCGGTCTGCGCCTCCACGGGGCGCGGACGGGAGCCGATTTCAAGAAAAACGTCGCTGAAGCCGGCGAAATGCGCCAGCAGCTCGCGGATGCGCGCCAGGTACAGCTCGCGTACCTGGTCGACGATGAAGGCATTCGGTGCATACAGCACCAGGCTGTCCACGCGCAGATCGGCCTGCAGCGGCTTCAACCAGGTGTGAACGTCTTCAGGCGGAAACTCCGCTTCGAGGCGTTCGAGACTACGGGACCAGGCATCCATCAGCAATAATCGTCCGATGGCCGGGGTGGGGGCGCGACAAGGCGCCCAAACACAGGCCGGAAAGGGGGGAAATGGATGGCTCAGACTACCACCGAGCGCCCGCCTTCGGAATGCTTGTCCCCTACTTATTCACAAAAACATCCACAGCTATTGCACAGGCCGGTGAATTCGCGTAGTCCCCAGGGCTTGACGCGGGGTGGGGTACCTCTCTAGAATTTCCGGTTCTTTCCGTCCCATTCATACGAGAGGCCCCAATGGCCACCAAGCGCACCTACCAGCCCAGCAACCTCAAGCGTAAGCGCGACCACGGCTTCCGTGCCCGTATGAAGACCGCTGACGGCCGCAAGATCCTGTCGCGTCGCCGCGCCAAGGGCCGTAAAGTCCTGAGCGCCTGATTGCCATGCCGCACCCCGCGGCAGACGCAATCCCTTCGACAGTGAATACTGCAGACCCGCGCAAGCGATTCCCTCGCTCTGCGCGGGTTCGCACGCGTGCCGAATACTCAACGGTCTTCAACGGCGCCCGCCGTGTGTCCGATCCGCTGATGACCCTGCACTGGCTGCCGGCTGACCGGCCGGCCAGGCTGGGTCTGGCGGTTTCCCGCAAGGTCGATCCGAACGCCGTCGGGCGCAACCGGATCAAGCGCGTCCTGCGCGACATCCTGCGTCAGACACGAACCGATATCCAGCCAGGCGACTTTGTCGTCGTGGCCCGTAGTGCTGCGCGTCATGCCAGCAACGACGACATCCGCCAGGCCTTCCTGCGCCTGCTGCGCCGCCTGCGTGCATTGCCCGCGCCGGGCGTGGACGGCACAATGCCGCCGCCTGATGGCATCGCAACTCCCTCTTTGACCGAGCCGGCACCGCGTTCCGGCCCCGCCGAGCCTGTCCGCTGATGAACCAGACCCGCGTATTTCTCATTTTTGCCTGGCTGATGGTGGCCGTGCTGCTGTGGATGGAGTGGAGCCGTGAGCAGGCCGCTCCGACCCCTGCTCCGACGACCCGTTCGGCCCCGACCGCGGCGCAGACCGTCCCGGGCGCCGCCGCAGGCAGCGTCCCCAGCGCCCAGGTGCCGGCGGCCCCGGGCCAGGCGCCTGCGCAGGCCCAGGCCAGCGCGACCCCGGCCGCCCAGCGCGTGACCGTCACCACCGACGTCCTGCGCCTGGTACTGGACGGGGGCCGCGTGCTCGACGCCGAGCTGCTGCAGTTCCCGCAGACCAAGGACGAAGGCAGCCCGCCGGTCCGCCTGCTGACCGAAGATCCCGCTCATCCGTACAGCGCGATCAGCGGCTGGGCCAGCCAGGACAAGAACGCCCCGGTGCCCGGCGCCGACGGCTTCAAGCTGGTCGGCGACACCCGCGACTTCGTGCTGGCCAAGGGCCAGAACGAACTGCAGATCCCGTTCGTGTGGACCGCCGACAACGGCGTGACCATCAAGCGCACCCTGACCGTCTCGCGCAACGAGTACGCCGTGCGCTTCAAGGATGAAGTCAGCAATGCCGGCGCCACCACGTGGAACGGCTACGTCTACCGCACCCTGGACCGCACCCCGACCATCCTGTCGCGGAGCATGACCAACCCGGATTCCTTCAGCTTCAACGGCGCCACCTGGTACGACAACGACAAAAAGTACCAGCGTCGTGCGTTCAAGGACTACCTGGAAGACGGTGCCCTGAACCAGAACATCACCGGCGGCTGGCTGGCGATGCTGCAGCACCACTTCTTCACCGCGTGGATCCCGCAGAAGGACCAGGTCGCCCACTACGTGCTGTCGCAGGTGGACGGTCGTGACCTGATCGAAGCGCGCGGACCGGCCTTCACCCTGGCCCCGGGCCAGTCCACCAGCACCGAAGCGCGCCTGTGGGTCGGCCCCAAGCTGGTCAACCTGATCGCCAAGGAAGATGTGCCGGGCCTGGACCGCGTGGTCGACTACAGCCGTTTCTCGATGATGGCGGTGATCGGCCAGGGCCTGTTCTGGGTGCTCAACCAGGTGCACAAGCTGGTCGGCAACTGGGGCTGGGCCATCGTCGGCCTGGTGGTGCTGCTGAAGCTGGTGCTGTATCCGCTGTCGGCCGTGCAGTACAAGAGTGGCGCCAAGATGCGCCGCTTCCAGCCGCGCATCCAGCAGCTGAAGGAACGCTATGGCGATGACCGCCAGAAGTTCCAGACCGCGATGATGGAGCTGTACAAGAAGGAAAAGATCAATCCGATGGGCGGCTGCCTGCCGATCCTCATCCAGATGCCGATCTTCTTCGCCCTGTACTGGGTGCTGGTGGAGTCGGTCGAACTGCGCCAGGCGCCGTGGCTGGGCTGGATCCAGGACCTGACCGCGCGTGACCCGTACTTCATCCTGCCGGTGATCAACGTGGCGGTGATGTGGTTCACCCAGAAGCTCACGCCTGCGCCGGGCATGGACCCGATGCAGCAGAAGATGATGCAGTTCATGCCGCTGGTGTTCGGCGTCATGATGGCCTTCATGCCGTCCGGCCTGGTCCTGTACTGGGTGGTCAACGGTGGCCTGGGCCTGCTGCAGCAGTGGTGGATGACCAAGCGCCATGGCGGCGATCCGGTCCCGGCCACCACCGCGTCGGCTCCGGTCAAGAAGAAGTAGCACCGGTTGTCGGTTGACTGCTCGATGAAAGGCCCGCCGCAAGGCGGGCCTTTCGCATGAGGCGGTAGAATTCCGCGCGTGCGCAACCGGAGACGTTCCAAGCGATGAATGAGGCAGCCCGCACCGACACCATCGTCGCCATCGCCAGCGCGCCAGGCGCGGGTGGCGTCGGCATCCTGCGCCTGTCCGGCCCGCGCGCCGCGGCCATCGCCAACGCACTGGGCGCAGCCGGCCTGCGCCCACGTCACGCGCATTACGCTCGCCTGCGCGCCGCCGACGGCGAGGTGATCGACGATGGCATCGTGCTGTGGTTCCCCGCACCGAACAGCTTCACCGGCGAAGAAGTGGTGGAACTGCAGGGCCATGGCAGCCCGGTGTTGCTGCAGCAACTGGTTGCACGCTGCATCGCGCTCGGCGCCCGGCAGGCGCGACCCGGTGAGTTCAGCGAGCGCGCCTTCCTCAACGGCAAGCTCGATCTGGCCCAGGCCGAGGCCATCGCCGATCTGATCGCCGCGGGCGACAACCGCGCCGCACGTGCTGCCCGTCGCTCGCTGGACGGTGTGTTCTCGCGCCGCATCGACGCCGTGGTCGAGCAGCTGGTGCTGCTGCGCGTGCATGTGGAAGCGGCCATCGATTTTGCCGATGAGCCGCTGGATACGCTGGGCGGCGCGCAGGTGCGCCGCGGGCTTGAACTGGCACGCAGCGACCTGGCCCTGCTGCGCCGCGATGCCGAGCGTGGCCGTCGCCTGCGCGATGGCCTGCACGCGGTGCTGATCGGCCCGCCCAACGCCGGCAAGAGTTCGTTGCTCAATGCGCTTGCCGGCAGCGAACGCGCCATCGTCACCGACATCGCCGGTACCACCCGCGACACGCTGCGCGAGACCATCCGCCTGGATGGACTGGAGCTGACCCTGGTCGATACCGCCGGCCTGCGCGACGGTGGCGACGCCATCGAACGCGAAGGCATGCGCCGCGCGCGCGTGGAGATCGAACGCACCGATCTGGCGTTGATCGTGCTGGACGCACGCGATCCGGCGGCGGGCGAGGCGGCCATCGGCGAAGCGGTGCGGGCCGTGCCGCACAAGGTCTACATCCACAACAAGTCGGATCTGCTGCAGGCTGGGCCAACCGTGGACGATCCGGACCGTGTGTTCGTTTCGGCCGCCACCGGTGCCGGACTTGACGACCTGCACGCGCGCCTGCGCGCGATCGCATCGGCAGGCGCGGGCGAACAGGTGGACGGCGAGTTCTCCGCGCGTACGCGGCACGTGGATGCAATCGAGCGTGCGCAGGAACATGCCCGTCGCGCTGACGGCGAGCTGGCCCACGAACACCTGGAATTGGCGGCCGAAGAGCTGCGGCTCGCGCATGACGCGCTGGGCGAGATCACCGGGCAGATGAGCGCCGATGACCTGCTGGGACGGATCTTCTCCAGCTTCTGCATTGGGAAGTAAGCCGGGGTCGGATTCCCGCAGGGGCTCTGACCCCAGGTCCCCCGCCTGTCACATTGCCGCCGCATACTGCCGCCCATCACCTACCGTTGGGGGACGTTGCAGTGAAGTCGTGGGGTTGTGCGTTGCTGTTGTCGCTGGCCGTGGCACCATCGGTGGCCATGAGTGCTGAATCTTCTCTCCCGGCTCCGGCCAGGGCGTCGGTCTACGGTCATCGCGGCGCCAGCGCGCTGCTGCCGGAACACACCCTGGCTGCGTATGCGCAGGCCATCGCCGACGGCGCCGACTACATCGAACCGGACCTGGTGATGACCAAGGACGGGGTGATGGTGGCCCGCCATGAGAACGAGATCGGGGGCACCACCGATGTCGCCTCGCATCCCGAATTCGCCAGCCGCCGCACCCGCAAGGTCATCGACGGGCAGACGGTGGACGGATGGTTCACCGAGGACTTCACCCTGGCCGAGCTGAAGACGCTGTACGCGCGCGAACGCCTGCCCGAACTGCGCAGCACGGCCTACGACGGCCAGTTCCGCATCGCCAGTCTCGATGAAATCCTCGCCTTCCTGGTCCAGCAGGCTGGCCGCGCCAACCGCGGCATCGGCCTGGTGCCGGAGATCAAGCATCCCACCTACTTCCAGTCCATCGGCCTGCCGATGGAAGACAAACTGCTGGCCGCGCTGCGCGGCAATGCCTACACCAACGTCGCCCCGGTCACCATCCAGTCGTTCGAGACCGCCAACCTGCGTTACCTGCGCGGCAGGATCGAGCGCGGCGGCAACATCCGCCTGCTGCAGCTGTTGTGGAAGGGCGATACCCGGCCGGCCGACGTCGCCAAGGCCGGGGGCACGCTGACCTACGCACAGATGATGACTCCTGCGGGCCTGAAGGACATCGCGGCCTATGCCGATGGCATCGGTCCTGAACTGCGCTCGATCATTCCGCTCGATACCAACGGTGCGCTGGGAACGCCGACCGCGCTGGTGCGCGATGCGCACGCAGCCGGCCTGATGGTGATCCCGTATACCTTCCGCCCGGAGAATCAGTTCCAGCCCAGCAACCTGCGCAAGGGGGCGGACAACGCGCGCAATGCCGAAGGGTCGATCGCCGAGATGCGCGCCTATCTGGCCACCGGCATCGATGCCTTCTTCACCGATGACCCGGCGCTGGGCCGGCAGGCGGTGGATGGCACTGGCGCGGCGGGCAACGCGGCGAACTGACGCGTCAACGCCGCCGGGCATGGCCCGGCGCTACCCGGGTGCCGGTGAACCGTAGCGCCGGGCCATGCCCGGCGGACCCATCCCACGTCAGCCGCGCGGCTCGTCCGGCCGCCGGAACGGGATGACCACGTAATCCTGTCCTTCGCGCGGCTGCCACAGGACCGGTACGCGGTGTGGCGACGGCGGCTCCAGTTCGTCGTCGGCCAGCGGTTCTGCGTTCTCTTCCTCGTCCTCCCAGCTGTAGCGCGGGCGCGGTGGCAGCGGATCGGCGGTGCGGAACAGCAGCGCTGCGATGATGCCGGCGAAGGCGCCGCCCATGTGCGACTGCCAGGACACGCCGTCGGCATGCGGCAGGATGGTCATCAGCATGCCACCGTAGAACAGCATGCCGATCAGGCCGGTGGCGATGGCGGCGCGGTCGCGGCGCAGCAGGCCGAGGCCGGCGAGCAGGAACATCAGGCCGTGGGTCACACCACTGGCACCCAGATGGACGCTGCCGGGATTGCCCAGCATCCATGCGCCCACACCCGATCCCAGCCAGAGCAGGGGCAGGGCGCGGACGGTGGCCTTGGGATAGACGCTGCCGGCCAGGGTGCCGAGGATCAGGATCGCGATGCTGTTGGCGGCGATGTGCTCGACCGAGGCATGCAGCAGCGGGCCGCCGAGCAGGCCGAGCAGGCCCTTGGCTTCCAGCGGCGCTACCGCCCAGGGGCGCCAGTCGAACGTGCCCTGCAGGGCGAACACGACCACCAGCACCAGCACAGCGGCCAGGCTGACATTGAACGCCCGCAGGATGCGGAGGCGGTCGTTGCGGGGGGCCGGCACGTCACCGGCGGGCAGGGGCGCGTTGCTGTTCATACCTCAAGCAATGGCGGTGGCTGGCGCGAAACCAAGGCCACCGCTGCGGGAGAGTGGAAGCGGCCAGCGGGACAATCCCGCTGGCCGTGTCTGCCAGCCGCGATCAGGCCTGGCCTTCGCCTTCCTTGGGCGGGTACTTCAGGCTCAGCACGACGGTGGCGGCAATGATCAGCGCGACCACGCCCAGCGAGACCGGGGTCGGGATCTTGAACAGGTCGATGATCATCATCTTGATGCCGATGAAACCCAGCACCAGTGCCAGGCCGTACGGCAGCAGGTGGAAGCGGTCGGCCATGCCGGCCAGCAGGAAGAACATCGCACGCAGGCCCAGCACCGCGAACACGTTGGAGGTCAGCACGATGAACGGATCGGTGGTGATCGCGAAGATCGCCGGGATGCTGTCCACCGCGAAGATCACGTCGGTGACGGCGATCAGGATCAGCACCGCGAACAACGGGGTGAACCAGCGCACGCCGTCGCGCTTCACGCTCAGGGCATTGCCGGCGTAGTCCGGCAGCAGGCGAAGGTGCTTGCGCATCCAGCGCAGGGCCGGGTTGCTCTCCAGGTCCGGCTCCTGTCCGGCGGCAAACCACATCTTCCAGCCGGTGAACAGCAGGAAGGCGCCGAACACGTAGAGCAGCCAATGGAACTGGCTGATCAGCACGCTGCCGGCGAAGATCATGATCGTACGCAGCACGATCGCGCCCAGGATACCGATGATCAGCACCTTCTGGCGCTGTTCCTCCGGCACCGCGAAGTAGCTCATGATCATCAGGAAGACAAAGATGTTGTCCACCGCCAGCGCCTTCTCGACCAGGTAGCCGGTCAGGAACTCCAGACCGACCTTGTTGGCCACGACCTGGCCGGCCGTCTCATTCAGGTAGTACCAGAGGCCGGCGTTGAACAGCAGGGCCAGCGCGACCCAGCCGATGGACCACCACAGGGCCTCCTTGAAGGTGACCTTGTGCGGGCCACCATGGCGCATCAACACGAGGTCGACCAGCAGGGCGATGACCACCACCGCTGCGAAGCCGCCCCACAACCACACGTTACCGATCGTCTGCATTGGGAATGTCCGTTGGAAAGATGAATGCCAGGCCGGACGGCGAGGATCTGCAACGGAGGATCGGGAGGGGATCCAGGGACAGAGCTTCGCCAGTACGGCGAAGGTCTCGCTCGCAGTTCCAGTCGGCTGGAACTGCCGTTGCACCGGAGCCTGCGGGCTCGAAATGACGGCGACAACGTCTGGGAGCTACTCCCCTTCTGGCGCCGATTCTGCGGCCTGCCGCGTCCGCCGTCAAATGGCCGGGCACCGGGGTCGGATCCCCGCAGCGCCCCCCGACCCATGTTTCCGCCAGAGAGGGGGTCAGAGCCTCTGCGGGGATCTGACCCCCGGCGGCCGGTTTACAATAGGTGGATGAATACCGCCCTCCCCGTTGTCCGCCTCAAGAACGCGTGGCGCTCCAGCCACCCGTGGATCTTCCAGAAACTGGTCGAGAAGCCGACCGTCCGACCCAAGCCCGGTTCCCTCGTCGACGTGGTCGGGGTGGACGGGGAATTCATCGGGCGCGGGTTCTACAACGGGCACTCGCGCATCGCCGTGCGCATTCTTGAAACCCATCAGGCCGTTGCGGTCGATGCCGGCTGGTTCTCGCGCAAGATCGCCCAGGCGGTGTCGCTGCGCCGTGACGTGCTGAAGCTGGACGCCGTGTCTGATGCCTGGCGCGTGGTGCACAGCGAGGGCGATGGCCTGTCCGGCCTGGTGGTCGACCGCTATGGCGACCTGGTGGTAGTCGAGTTCTTTGCCGCCGGCATGTTCCGCCATCGCGAGTGGATCTACGATGCGCTGCGTGAGCAGTTCCCCGGCTGCCGCTTCCACAGCTTCGCCGACGAACACGTGCAGAAGCAGGAAAGCTTCGATTTCCACGGCAACACCACCACCGAAGCGTCGGTGATCACCGAGTACGGCATCAAGTTCCGCGCCGATCCGGCCGGCGCGCACAAGACCGGCTTCTTCGCCGACCAGCGCGAGAACCGGCAATGGCTGAGCCAGCAGGTGGAAGGCAAGAGCGTGCTCGACCTGTGCTGCAATACCGGTGGCTTCGCGGTCTATGCGGCGGCACGCGGGGCCTCCGACGTGGTCGGCATCGACATCGATGAAGACGTCATCCAGATCGCCAAGGGCAATTCGCGCCTGAACAACGTGCGCCCGAAGTTCATCCAGTCCGATATCTTCCCGTGGCTACGCGATGCCGCCAACCGCGGTGAGCAGTACGACGTGGTGATCCTGGATCCGGCCAAGATGACCCGCGACCGCGACCAGGTGATCAACGCGTTGAAGAAGTACCTGGACATGAACAAGCTGGCGCTGGGCGTGGTCAAGCCCGGTGGCCTGTTCGCCACCTTCTCCTGCACTGGCCTGGTGGCCGAAGACCAGTTCCTGGACATGCTGCGCCGTGCGGCCTATTTCTCCGGCCGCACCCTGCAGATCCTGAAGGTTGCCGGTGCCGGCGCGGATCATCCGTTCATGGCCCATGTGCAGGAATCGCGTTACCTGAAGGCGGTGTTCTGCCGCGTGGTTGATTGACCGCGTGGCGCTGTAGAGCCGAGCCCACGCTCGGCTGATCTGTCTGGCAGCCGAGCATGCGCTCGGCTCTACAAATTGGCCGGCCGCAGCGCTATGGTCGGGTTCTTCCCATTGCCGGTAGGAACCCCATGCCGTCGTTGCGCCGCCTGTCCGTGCTGCTTGCCCTGGCGCTGAGCGCGCCGCTGTCCGCCCATGCCATCGAGTTCAGCGCGCAGGAGCTTGCGCGTGCCAAGACACTGCAGCAGCGCCTGCTGACGCTCGACAGCCACCTGGATACGCCGGCCAACTTTGGTCGCGCCGGCTTCGATATCGAACAGCGCCATGATCGCAATGCGCTTTCGCAGGTGGACTACCCGCGCATGGTCGAGGGGGCACTGGACGGCGGGTTCTGGGCGATCTACACCGACCAGGGCGACCGCAGCGCCGCTGCTCACCTGGCCGAGCGCGATCACGGCCTGCAGCGCCTGCTGGAAATCCGCGAAATGGTGGCGGCCAACGGCGATCGGTTCGCTCTGGCCCTGACCGCTGACGATGCCGCGCGGATCAAGGCCGCCGGCAAACGCGTGGTCTACATCAGCATGGAGAACGCCAGCCCGCTGGTGGCCGACCCCAGCCTGCTTTCGTTCTACCACCGTGCCGGCCTGCGCCTGCTGAGCACGGTGCATTTCGCCAACAATGAGTTCGCTGATTCTGCGACCGATCCGAAGGGACCGGAGTGGAAAGGCCTGAGCCCGGCCGGCAAGGCGCTGGTGCGCGAGGCAGTGAAGCTCGGCATCGTCATCGACCAGTCGCATGCCTCCGATGCCGTGTTCGACGATCTGCTGGCGATGATGCCGGTGCCGTTCGTGCTCTCGCACAGTTCAGCCAAGGCGGTCTACGACCATCCGCGCAACCTCGACGACGCGCGGCTGAAGAAGCTGGCCAAGGCCGGCGGCGTAATCCAGGTCAACGCCTATGGCGGCTATCTGATCGACACCGGCAAGACGGCTGAGCGCAAACAGGCCGAAGAAGCACTCACCCGGCAGCTGGGAGGCTGGGAAGACATGGGCATCGAGCAGGGCGTGGCCCTGTTGAAGGCCGAACAGGCACTGGACCATGAACATCCCGTGCGCCACGCCAGTCTGGACGACTTCTTCGCCCACCTCGAGCACATCCTCCAGGTGGTCGGGCCCGACCACGTGGGCATCGGCCTGGACTGGGACGGCGGCGGCGGCCTGAGTGACCTGCCCGATGTCAGCCAGCTGCCGAAGATCACCGCGTGGCTGCTGCGCAAGGGATACACCGAACAGCAGATCGCCGGCATCTGGGGCGGCAACCTGCTGCGGGTGATGCGGCAGGCGCAGGACTACGCCGCCAGGCAGGGCGGGTAACCGCCCCGCCCGGGCCGGATCTCGCCGGGCCTTGCCCGGCGCGGTCTGGGTCAGCGCGCGATCAGCGCATGGCGGCGGCTGTACAGGAAGTACAGCACCAGGCCCGCGACATTCCACAGCAGGAAGTACAGCTGCGTGGTGTGCGGCAGGCTGATGAACAGGTAGATGCAGCCCAGCGCAGCCAGTGGCCCGACGATGAAGGCCAGCGGCGTGCGGAAGGTTCGCTCGCGGTTCGGTTCACGCACGCGCAGCACCACCAGGCAGATGCCTACCGCGGTGAACGCCGCCAGCGTGCCGGCATTGGCCAATGCCGCGATCTCGTCCAGGCGTGCCACGCCGGCCAGGGCCGACACCACCAGCGCGGTGAACAGCGTGGTGGCCACCGGCGTGCCGGTGCGCGCGCTGACCTTGGACAGGCCACGCGGCAGCAGGCCATCGCGGCTCATGACGAAGAAGATGCGGCTCTGCCCGTACAGGAAGGCCAGCAGCACGGTCGGCAGGGCGATGATCGCGATGACACCGATCACCATCGCCGCGGTGGGGTGGCCGAGCTGGCGCATGATCAGCGCCAGCGGCTCGGCGCTGTGGCCGAACACCGCGTAGCTCATCGCACCCACGGCGGCCAGCGCCACCAGCACGTAGACGATGGTGCAGCCGATCATCGAACCGATGATGCCGATCGACAGGTCGCGGCCCGGGTTCTTGGTCTCCTCGGCAGCGGTGGAGATCGCATCGAAACCGTAGAAGGCGAAGAAGATGATCGCGGCGGCCGCCATCACGCCTCGCTCGACGCCATCCGGACCCAGTGATTTGGCGAAGCCATACGGCATGAACGGCTGCAGGTTGCTGCTGTCGAAGGCCGGCAGCGCCACTGCCACGAAGATGGCCAGCGCGATCAGCTTGAACACCACCAGGATCGCGTTGAGGGTCGCGCTCTCCTTGGTGCCGGCCATCAGCATGAGGGCCACCAGCCAGGTGATGACGATCGCCGGCAGGTTGATCATGCCGCCCTCCACGTGCGGACCCGCGGCCAGCGCGGCCGGCAGGGTGACGTTCCAGCCGAACTGGGTGTGGACCCACTCCAGGAAGCCGACGAAGTACCCCGACCAACCCACGGCCACGGTACTGACCACCAGCGAGTACTCCAGGATCAGGCTCCAGCCCACCACCCAGGCGAACACCTCGCCCAACGCGCTGTAACTGTAGGTGTAGGCACTGCCGGCGGCCGGCATCATCGTCGACAGCTCGGCGTAGGACAGGGCCGCGCAGGCGCAGACCGCACCGGCGATGGCGAAGGAGATCAGGACGGCCGGGCCGGCGAGATTGGCACCGACGCCGATCAGCGTGTAGATGCCGGTACCGACGATGGCGCCGATGCCCAGCGCGATCAGGTGCGGCCAGCTGAGTGTCGGGACCAGTCGCCTGCCGGCTTCATGGACGGTGACGGAATCTAGGGACTTGCGCCGGAGCAGGGACATGCAGGCCTCGGAAGGGGTGACTGATAACGACAAGTCTCCGAGTGTGACCGAACGCAGCGCAGCATTACCACTGACGGGGGTCATGCCTGGCGCAGCACGCGCATGACCGCGACGACACTGCCGGAATCAGCACAAACGTTGCGGAACACGCCCGACAGCCGCCATCACGCCGGTCAGCCGTTCAGTCCCAGGCGGATGCCGAAGCCGACCAGGAACACCCCGGCCACGCGTCGCAGCGCGTCGCTGACGCGCGGATGCTGGATCAACCGGCGCCGCGCCAGGTTGCCGACCCAGATCAGCAGCGAGCAGTAGGCGATGCTGACCACGAAGATGATCCCCGCCAGCGCCACGAAGGTGGCGATGCCCTGGTGTGCCCTGGGGTCGATGAACAGCGGCAGGAAGGCCATGTAGAACAGGATCGCCTTCGGATTGAGCAGGCTGACCAGGATCGCCTGCTGGAAGTAGCGGCCCGGCTGCATCCGGATCGGGCCGGCATCGCCGCCCTCCTGCCGGGGCGTGCGCAGCAGGCTGATGCCCACCCACACCAGATAGGCCGCGCCCAGGTACTGCACGGCGTGGAAGACCAGCGGGTTGGCCTTCAGCAGGGCCGCCACGCCGGCCAGGGCCAGCCACATCAGGATCTGGTCGCCGACCAGCAGGCCGGCCAGTGCCGTGTAACCACCGCGCACCCCGCCCCGGCCGGTGGCGGTCAACAGGGTGAACGTGCCAGGCCCGGGCAGGGCGAGGAACACCAGCACGGCGACCAGAAACGTCCACAGGTCCTGGATGCCCATCCACGGCATGGCGGTGTTCTCTTGCTACGGGGAGCCCGTATTGTCGGCCAGTGCCGCGCGCTGCGACAGGGGGCTGCCGCTGCCCTCGGGCATGCCCGACAGCAGCGGCTGCAGGTGCTGGCGCAGTTGCGCATGCAGCTGCCGCACCGCGGGCGAGAACTGCTTGCGGTGCGGACAGACCAGCTGCAGCGGGATGTGGCTGCCCACACCGCCAAGCAGCAGCTGCAGGCGCCCGGCCAGCACGTCCTCGCGCAGGTCCAGCCAGGACTTGTAGGTGATGCCCTCACCGGCCACCGCCCAGCGCCGCACCACATCGGCGTCGTCGCACACCAGCGGGCCCTGTACCGGGATCACCACGCGACGGCCGTCGACCTCGAAGGCCCAGCGGTCGTAGGCGCGGCCACCGAGCTGGTAGGCCAGGCAGTCGTGCTCGCGCAGATCCTCCAGCCGCTGCGGCGTGCCGCGCCGCTGCAGGTAGCCGGGCGACGCCGCCAGCACGCGCCGGTTGCCTTCCAGCAGGGGCAGGGCGACATAGCTGGCATCATCGAAGTGCCCGATGCGGATCGCCACGTCGACCGGATCGCGGAATACATCGGCCACTTCGTCGGACAGGCGCAGATGCAGCCGCAGGCGCGGATGCATCGCACGGAACCGGGTCAGCCACGGCAGCAGCAGGTTGCGTCCGAAGTCCGACGGGGCAGAGAGCCGCAGCGTGCCATGCAGCTCGGCGTCCTCGCCCTGCACCCGGGCCTGGCCCTCGCGCAGGGTTGCCAGCACCTCCTGCGCGTAAGGCAGGTACAGCGCGCCTTCGGCGGTCAGCCGCAGGCTGCGGGTGGTGCGCACGAACAGGCGCAGGTCCAGTTCGCGCTCGAGCCGGGCCACGGCGGCGGCGACCTGTCCGGGCAGCAGGTCGGCCTCGCGCGCGGCCTGCGAGAAGCTGACCAGTGCGGCGGTACGGACGAACAGCTGCAGGTCGTCGAAGCGGATCATTTTCATCGCAGGAGTGAAAGTCCTGCCCGATTGTGCGCCTTTCCGGCGGACCGTGCGCGGCGCACGCTGTGGCCTCCTTTCCCACTGGACCGCTGCCATGCGCGCCATTGCCTATTCCCATGCCGGCCTGCCGATCGACGATGCACAGGCCCTGATCGATATCGACCTGCCGCTTCCGCAGCCGGGTCCGCGCGACCTCCGGGTGGCGGTGCGCGCGGTGGCGGTGAACCCGGTCGACACCAAGGTCCGCCGCAACATGGCCACCGATGGCCCGCGCGTGCTCGGCTGGGATGCCGTCGGCATCGTCGATGCGGTGGGCAGCGAGGTGACCCTGTTCCAGCCGGGCGACGCCGTCTACTACGCGGGCGTGATCGACCGGTCCGGCAGCAATGCCGAGTACCAGCTGGTGGACGAGCGCAGCGTGGGCCGCAAGCCGGGCAGCCTCGATGATGCGGCCGCCGCCGCCCTGCCACTGACGGCGATCACGGCCTGGGAGCTGCTGTTCGATCGCCTGCGCATCGCCGAGGGCGCAGGCGAAGGCCAGACCCTGCTGGTGATCGGCGCGGCCGGTGGCGTCGGCTCGATCCTGGTGCAGCTCGCGCGTCGCCTGACCCGCTTGACCGTGATCGGCACCGCCTCACGCCCGGAGACGCAGGACTGGGTGTACGCGATGGGCGCGCACCATGTGATCGACCACAGCCAGCCACTGGCCGAGGGGCTGGCACGGCTGGGCATCGCCCAGGTGGAGCATGTCGCCAGCCTGACCCACACCGACCAGCATTTCGCGCAGATCGTGGAGGTGCTGGCGCCACAGGGGCAGTTGGGGCTGATCGACGATCCTGGCCAGCTGGATGTGATGGCGCTCAAGCGCAAGGCGCTGTCGCTGCATTGGGAATCGATGTTCACCCGCCCGCTGTACCGGACGCCGGACATGCAGCAGCAGCACGTGCTGCTGAACCGCGTCGCGGACCTGGTCGATGCCGGCGTGCTGCAGACCACGCTGGGCGAGCATTTCGGCCGCATTGACGCGGCGAACCTGCGCCGCGCGCATGCCGTGCTGGAGAGTCACCGCGCCAAGGGCAAGATCGTTCTCGAGGGCTGGTAGAGGCCTGTCTGCCTCCTGCAGGGCAAAGCATGACCCGGCGCTGCAGGAGGCCTCGCGGTACGTACCGCTGCCTCAGGGTTCACCGTTGTCGACGTGTTCGGCGAACCCGGGTCGCGGCCGCAGGCGGTCAAACCATGCGTCGAGGCAGGGCAGCACGGGCTTGGCGCCCGGCGTGCGGCGCCAGCGCTGGGTGGACAGGCCGAGCACGATGTCAGCCAGGGTGAAGTCGTCGCCGGTGACATAGGCTCCCGTGCCGGCCAGCTGGGCATCCAGCAGACGCATGAGCTCATTCCAGCGGGCCAGGCCGGTCTCGGCGCGGTCGTCGTCGGGATGGTCAGGATGCTGCCGCACGCGCGCCATGAACACGTGGCGCCAGGCGGAGTTGAGGTCGGTCGCCTGCCAGTCCATCCATTGCTCGACCTTCGCACGCGCCTGCGCATCTGCCGGCAGCAGGTCAGCGCGTCCGGCGCGGGAGGCCAGGTAACGGCAGATGCTGTTCGATTCCCACAGCACGAAGCCGCCGTCGCGGAGCACCGGCACCTGCCGGTTCGGATTCAGCCCGGCCAGCTGCCGTGCCGACGGCGCCGGATCATGCTCGATGGCCAGCCTGAGCTCGGCGCACAGCCACAGCACCTTGCGTACGTTGATCGACGTGGGCTTTCCGAACAACGCGAGCATGGCCGGGGCGGGACGCAGCAGTTGAGACTGGCCCAGCCTACACTGATGTCATGCAAACCGAATCCCTGCTCATCGCCGGCCTCCTGTTGGTCGTGCTCATCCTGCAGCTGGTCGCCCTGCTGCGCCGCCCACCGCATGATCGGCTGGAGCAGGCCGTACGCGAGGAGGCGCGGGTCGGCCGCAGTGAACTGCGCGAACAGTTGGATGGCTTTGCCCGGGCGCTGACCGACCTGTCGACCCGCACCGACCAGCGCCTGGACCTGCTGCGCGAGGCGCTGGGCGAGGACGCACGCAAGGCGCGCGCCGAAGCCGCCGACAGCCAGCAGCGCAGCGGCGCCCTGCTGGCGCAGCGGCTGCAGGAACTGCGCGGCCAGCTGGAGAGCTTTGGCCAACAGCAGGAAGCGCGCATCCATGCCTTCGGCCAACAGCTGCAGGAACTCACCGGCCGCACCGATGCCCAGCTCGGCGCGCTGCGCCAGACCCTGGTGGACGATGCACGCAAGGGCCGCGAGGAGGGTGCACTGTCCCAGCAGCGCCTGACCGATAGCCTGGGCCTGCGGCTGCAGGAGCTGACCCAGCGCAATGAACAGCGCATCGCCGAGATGCGCGCCACTCTGGAAGAACAGCTGCGCGCGCTGCAGAACGACAACGCCCAGAAGCTGGAGCAGATGCGCCACACCGTCGATGAGAAGCTGCAGTCGACGCTGGAAACACGACTGGGGCAGTCGTTCACCCTGGTTTCGGAACGCCTGGAGCAGGTGCAGCGCGGGCTGGGCGAGATGCAGCAGCTGGCCACCGGCGTCGGCGACCTCAAGCGCGTGCTGACCAACGTCAAGAACCGCGGCAGCTGGGGTGAAGTGCAGCTTGAGAACATTCTTGAGCAGACCCTGACCCAGGAGCAGTACGCGCGGGGCGTCAAGGTCCGTCCGGACAGTGGCGAGATGGTCGACATCGCCGTGCGCCTGCCGGGCCGCAGGAACGACGACACGCCGGTGTGGCTGCCGATCGACTCCAAGTTCCCGCGTGAGGACTATGAGCGCCTGCTCGATGCGCAGGAGCAGGGCGACGCCGAGGGCGTGCGCCTGCAGGGCATCCAGCTTGAGCGCGCGGTGCGGGTGCAGGCCAAGTCGATCTGCGAGAAGTACATCGTGCCGCCGCACACCACGGATTTCGCAGTGATGTTCCTGCCCACCGAGGGCCTGTATGCCGAAGTGATCCGGCGTCCGGGCCTGGTCGACGGGCTGCAGCGCGATCACCGCGTGGTCGTGGCCGGGCCGACCACGGTCACCGCTCTGCTCAACAGCCTGCAGATGGGTTTCCGCACGCTGGCCATCGAGCAGCGGTCCAGCGAGGTGTGGAGCCTGCTGGGGGCGGTGAAGAGCGAATTCGGCAAGTTCGCCGGCATCCTCGAGAAGGCCGAGAAGCAGATCAGCACCGTGGGCCGCAGCATCGGCGACGCCAGCCGCAAGACGCGCACCATCGAGCGCAGGCTGCGGGGAGTGGAATCGCTGGCCACCGAGCAGGCGCAGTCGCTGCTCGGCGACCTGGGCGAAGGGGATGCGGAAGGCAGCGGCGAGGATGACAGCGGTGAAGACGGGACCGACGCCCGCTGAGCGACGGAGACATCCTGCCGACAGGGGCGATGCGTATGCTGGCGGCCTGTCCATCGCCAACGGGTACCGCCATGCGTTTCCACCTTGCCGCCAGTGTGGCCCTGGCCGCAGTGCTTGCTGCATGCAGCAGTACACCGCCTGCCACGCAGGCCGGTGATGCCCCGCCAAGCCCCCAGGCCGCGCAGGCCTACCAGGATGCGCGTGATGTGGACTGCCAGGCCGCCGGCGGCACCCTGCAGCCGCTGGGACGGCTGCAGCGCCTGCAGTGCGTGATTCCATACGCCGACGCAGGAAAGACCTGCAGCAGCAAGCGTGACTGCATCGGCCAGTGCCTGGGCAGCGACAGCATCGCCGTCGGCACGGCAGCCACCGGCACCTGCCAGCGCGACGTCAGCCAGAACTTCGGCTGCCGTCAGCGCATCGACGACGGCAAGGCACAGGGCACGCTCTGCGTGGATTGAGGCGTTCCGGCGCAGCCACGCGGCGCTATGCTGATGGGCCATTCCCCGCTGTTGCCGGAGCCCCCCCGCGTGAGCACCCCGATCCAGGACATTCCCCTCACCACCATCGACGGCCAGCCGTCCAGTCTTGCCGATTACCAGGGCAAGGTGCTGCTGCTGGTCAACGTCGCCTCCAAGTGCGGCCTGACCCCGCAGTACGAAGGCCTGCAGGCGCTGTATGCGCAGAAGCAGGCACAGGGGCTGGAAGTGCTGGGATTCCCGGCCAACAACTTCCTTGGCCAGGAGCCGGGCAGCGAGGCGGAGATCCAGCAGTTCTGCCAGCTGACCTACGATGTCACCTTCCCGATGTTCGCCAAGATCAGCGTGGCCGGCGATGACACCCACCCGCTCTACCAGCAGCTGATCGCCGCGCAGCCGCAGGCCATTGGCGAAGGCCCGCTGCGCGAGCGCCTGTCCAGCAAGGAGATTCCGATCCACCCGGCGCCGGCGGTGTTGTGGAACTTCGAGAAGTTCCTGGTGGGCCGCGATGGCGCGGTCATCGCCCGCTTCGCTCCGGATGTGGCCGCCGATGATGCGCGTCTGCGCGAGGCCGTCGACGCCGCACTGGGCGCCTGATCGCCCGCAATGAAAAACCCCGCCGAGGCGGGGTTTTTCATGGGGTGCCGGCAGGACTCAGTTGCCCCACTGCGGCATCGGCATCGCATCGATCGGGATCGGCGAGTTGGGATCGTCCTGGCCGCGGTTGCGCTTGCCACGCAGATCGTTCTCGATCTGGTAGTTGCGACGTTGCAGCCACGCATCGCGGACCAGCGCGTATTCGTCCACCGCCGAGCTGCGCAGATCGTCCACTGCCAGCAGCTGCGCGCGGCTGTCGACCAGCTGCAGGCCCTGCAGACCGATGCGGACCTTGTCCTCTTCGATGTTGCGGATCGGCGAGAGCGGCATGTCGCCGGCCAGGCCGAACACATCACGCACGGTGCGGGGACCGAAGAACGGCAGCTCGACGTAGCGCGAACGACGCCAGCCCCACGCACCCAGCGTCTGGCCGAAGTCTTCCTTGCGGTTGGCGACCATCGCCTTGCTGGCCGGATCGAACAGGCCACCGATACCCAGCGTCGAGTTCATCAGGAAGCGACCCAGCGTGTCCCAGGCATCATCCGGACGGCCCTGCAGCAGCTGGTTGACGATCGTTACCGGCGAGCGCAGGTTGCTGAAGAAGTTGCTCACACCGGTGCGGGCAAAGCGTGGCACCACGTGGGTGTAAGCCGTCGCCAGCGGTCGCGCGACGGCATTGTCGACCGCCACGTTGAACCGGTGCACCTTGCGGTTGAACGGTTCCCACGGGTCGTAGGCCACCGCGTTGCCGGCGGCACCGTCGGCGCCGTACAGCGCGTCGAAATCATCGTCGCCGCCGGCCTGCGCAGCGGCAGCCGAGGCATCGGTTCCAGCGGACGCGTCCGTGGCCGGAGGCGTACTGGCCGTGCCCGTGGCTGCTTCGCCGCTGGCCACGGGGGTGGGCTCCGCCGCCGGTGCGGGGGCATCGGTGGCGGTATCGGTGGCGGCGGTCGGGCTGGCCGGAACCAGCGTATCGGCAACCGGCGCATCGCTGCGCGCGGGCTTGCCGGCACAGGCGCTGAGCGCGGCGGCCAGGACGATCAGGGGAAGAGCGCGTACGACGTTCATGTCAGCTCGCAGCAGAAGTAGCGTTGAAATCCAGGTCGGGCGACAGCCGGTAGGCTGCGCTCAGTTCGTTGTAGCCGGCCGGCATGCCGGAGATCACCAGGGGGTGGCCGGCCTTGCGCGCGCGCGCGGCCAGCTCGGCCAGCAGGGCCAGGCCGGCGCTGTCCACGCGCTCGACTTCGCCCAGTTCCAGCCGTGCCAGCTGCGCCGGCAACGCCTGCAGCTGCGGCCACAGGGCAATCACTGCGGCACGATCCAGCGCCCCGCGCAGACGCAGGGTTCCGCCTTCCAGCAGTGCCAGCGCGTTACTTGCCATTGCCGGCCGGTCCGGCCTGGATGCTGCCGCTGTGCAGTTCGTTGGCCACCTGCCGGATGCCCTTCTGGCGCAGGGGACTGTCGAACTGGTTGCGGAAGGTCTGCACGTAGGAGATGCCCTCGATGTTGACGTCGAAGATCTTCCACTGGCCGTTCACGTTGCGCATCCAGTACTCGACGGGCGTCGGTTCGTTGCCCGCGCGCACCAGCTCGGTGCTCACGCGCACGCCGCGGTTGCCGGGCAGCGGGCTTTCACCCTTCAGGCGGAAGCTCGGCTTGCCCTGGATGTTCAGCAGGGCCGAACCGTAGCGCTGCATCAGGCTGTCGGCCATCGCATCGGCGAACAGCTTGATGTCCGCATCCGACGCGCCGCGTGCATGCGTGCCCAGCACCAGGCGCGCCGCGTAGTCGCGGTCGAAGGTGCGGTTCAGTTCGCTGTCGATGTAGGAGCGCAGGCTGGACGGATTGCTGCTGAACTCGCTCTTGCGCTGCTGCAGGGTGGACAGGATGCGGCTGCTGGCATCGATCACCACTTTGCCGGCCTGGGCCTGCGGGGCGGTGGCAGCGGGGGCTGCAGCCTGCGCCTGGGCGAGCAACGGGGTCGCCAGCAGCAGCGAGGACGCGAGCAGGGCCGGGATCAGTTTCATCTTCATGGTTGCGGTTCCTTTGCAGGCGCCTGTGCGCCATCGTTGGGCTTCGGGTCTGCGCCGCCGCCGGCGCCGCCACTGAACATGTACTTGCCGACCAGCTGGATCAGGTCCACCGCCGGCTGGGTGAAGACGATCTCCTCACCGGGCTTGAGCACTTCCGGATCACCACCGGGCTGAAGACCGATATAGCTCTCGCCAAGCAAACCACTGGTGAAGATGCCGGCCGAGGTATCCGCCGGCAGGTCCTTGACCTTGCTGTCCATGCGCAGGGTCACGATGGATTCGAACTTGACCGGGTCCAGGTCGATCGCGGCAACCTGGCCGACGGTAACGCCGCCGATCTTGACCGGCGCCTGCTTGCGCAGCTGGCCGACCTGGGAGAAGCGCGCCTTCAGCTCGTAGCCGTCACCGCCCCAGCTCCAGCGCTGGTTGGTGGAAGCCACGGCCAGCACCAGCAGCGACGCCAGGGCCAGCAGCAGGAATGCGCCGACGGAGAATTCGAGTCTGGGACCGCGGATGGCCATGGGGAGTACCTGATCGAGTCGTTGTGGCCGCGCGCACCGCGCACCGCCGATGGAAGGGTTAGGTGAACAACATTGCCGACAGCACGAAGTTGAACATCAGCACCAGCAGGGAGGCATTGACCACCGCACGGGTGGTGGCCACCGAAGTGCCTTCGATGGTCGGCTCGGCGTGGAAACCGACATAGGCGGCGACCAGGGCTGCCGTGCCGCCGAAGATCGCCGACTTCAGCATCGCCACGCCGAAATCGTCCCAGAAGTCGACGCTGTTGCGCAGCGCAGACCAGAACACGCCATTGTCCAGGCCGAGCACGTGCACCGCTTCGAAGTAGCTGGCACTGATCGCCAGCGAGCAGAAGATGCCGGTCAGCAGCGGCACGGTCAGCACGGCTGCCCAGAAGCGCGGCGCGACGGCCTTGGCCACCGGGTCGATCGCCATCAGCTCCAGTGCCTTGATCTGGTCGGTGGCGCGCATCAGGCCCAGTTCGGCGGCGATCGAGCTGCCGGCACGGCCGATGAACAGCAGCGCGGTCAGCACCGGGGCCAGTTCACGGTAGAGCGACAGGCCGAGCAGGGTCGACAGGGCATCGGCCGCGCCGAAGGTGGTCAGCGTGCGGTAGCCCTGCAGGGTCAACACCAGACCGACGAAGGCGCCGCCGACAGCGATGATCGGCAGCGAGCGCGCGCCGATCTTGTAGATCTCGCGGGTCAGTTCGGCCAGGAAATCACGGGTCGGCAGCGAACCGCGCAGCACGGTCAGCGAGAACAGGCCGGCGCGGCCCAGCGAGCGGGTGGCTTGGATGAAGGGCATCAGGCGACCCTCGCGCGCGGCTCGGCGTCGAACGGGATGGGGCCATCGGGCTGGCCGTGCAGGAACTGGCGCAGCAACGGGTCCTGGCTGGACTGCAGCGCGTCGGGCGTGCCCTGGAAGACGATGCCGCCATTGGCGATGGCGATCACCTGGTCGCAGATCGGCAGCGTCTCGTGCACGTGGTGGCTGACGATGATGCTGGTCAGTCCCAGGCTGTGGTTGAGACGCTGGATCAGGCTCATGATCACCCCTGACGCGATCGGGTCCAGCCCGGTCAGCGGCTCGTCATAGATCATCAGCGGTGGATCCAGCGCCAGCGCACGGGCCAGCGCCACGCGTCGCGCCATGCCGCCGGACAGCTCGCGCGGCCAGGCGTCGGCCGCGGCCAGCAATCCCACCGCATGCAGCTTCATCTGCACCAGCCGGCGCAGCACCGCCGCCGGCAGGCGGGTGTGGGTGCGCAGCGGCAGGGCGACGTTCTCGGCCACGGTGAGGTCGGTCAGCAGGCCATTGCCCTGCAGCAGGACGCCGACGCTCTTGCGCATCTCCAGCAGCTCGGCGCTGCGGTGCGGGATCGGCTTGCCGAACAGGGTGATATCGCCAGCCGCCGGCCGCAGTTCGCCGGTCAGCGCGGCCAGCAGGGTCGACTTGCCGCTGCCGGAGGGACCGAGCACGGCGGTGATGCTGCCCTTCGGCACCTGCAGGGAAACGTCGCGCAGGATCGTGCGTCCGCTCCGGTCGATGCGGACGTTGGACAACTGCACCAGACTGGAGGTGGAAGCCGACATGGGCACCATTAACATTTTTTCGACATCGAAGGATCGGGTCAGCCGGCTGAACATAAGCAGACTGGACGGTGCAGTATTGTGGCACGGCAGGGCCCCGGGCAGGTCGGGACAATCGCCGGGCGACCCGGAACAATCCGTGCCGGTGACAGGTTTGACCATTGAATACTGCCAGCCGTGCTGCACACTGTGCATGATGAGTGACCCGGGCAGCGACTTCCGCCTCTACCATTCCAACTCCCTGGATGTGCTGGCCGCGCTGCTGGCACGCAACGTCCGTGCGCCGATGCCAGGGCAGCCGCTGCTCGCACCGGAAGTGGTGCTGATCCCGCAGGTGGCGATGCGGCGCTGGCTGCAGGCGACATTGGCCGCCGAATACGGTGTCGCCGCCAACCTAGAATTCCTCACCCCGGGTGAGTTCGTCGCCCGTGCGCTCAACGCCAACGTCGACGGCGAAGCCGATGATCTCGATGCTGCCGGCCTGCACTGGCGGCTGTACCGGGCGCTGCGCGATCCGACGCTGCTCGGGCAACCACCGATGCGCGCACTGCAGTCCTATCTTGCCGGCAGCGATGGGCTGAAACCCTGGGCCCTGGCCGGCGAGCTGGCGTCGGTGTTCGAGAAATACCAGGCCTGGCGGCGCGACTGGCTGCTGCGCTGGGAGGCCGGGGCCGACCCGGCCGATCCCCAGGCGATCCTGTGGCGCGCCGTTGCCGGTGGGCATGGCTACCGCGCGCGTCGCATCCAGACCTACCTGGACCGCTTCGAGGGTGCCGGCCAGCCATTGCCGCAGGCGTTGCCGCCGCGCATGTCCGCATTCGCGACGCTCAACATCTCCCCGGACGTGCTGCGGGTGATGGCGACCCAGGCGCGGGTGGGCGAACTGCATTTCTACCTGCCCACCCCGGTGCAGTCGTACTGGGGCGACCTGCAGACCCTGGCCGAGCGGCTGCGCAGCGGCGCTCCCGATCCGTTCGGCGAAGCGGCGGGAGAAAACCGCCTGCTGGAAGCCTGGGGCGCAGCCGGCCGCGACTTCATGGCGGTGCTGGGCAGCTATGAAGTGGTACATCCGGCCGGTGAGATCGCCGCCTACACCGACCCGGAAGACGACGCGCGGCCGACGATGGCCGACGGCGGCTTGTCCGACAGCCTGCTGCACCGCCTCCAGCGCGATCTGTTCCACCGCCGGGCGTTGCCGTCCGGCGAACTGCGCGATGGCCTGGACGGCGATGATCCCAGCCTGCAGGTGCACGCGTGCCACACCCGCCTGCGCGAGCTGCAGGTCCTGCACGACCAGCTGCGTGGCCTGCTTGAGGATGACCGCTTCGACCCGCCGCTGCAGGCCCGCGAGATCGCCGTGCTGGCGCCGGACATCGATCCCTACGTGCCCTACCTGGAGGCCGTGTTCGGTGGCCGCGGTGACGAGGACGACCACATTCCCTACGCGTTGGCCGACAGCAGTCCGCTGGCGGGCGAACCGCTGGCCGATGTGTTCGTGCACCTGATTGGCCTGCCGGTCTCGCGGTTCGGCCTGAATGAAATGCTGGATCTGCTGGCCAGCGCCCCCCTGGCCGAGGCAGCCGGACTGGACGCGACCGACTTCGACCGCCTGCATGGCTGGCTGCAGCAGGCGGGCGCACGCTGGGGTCTGGATGCGGACCATCGCGCCCGGCACGGCGCGCCGTCGGATGATGCCTACACCTGGCAGTTCGCGCTGGATCGCCTGCTGCTGGGCCATGCCACCGGCAGCGATGCCGACCTGGCCGGCGTCGCGCCGTGGACCGGGCTGGAAGGTGGCGCGCTGGATGCGCTGGACCGCCTGCTGCGCCTGCTGCGGGTACTGGCCGCCTACCAGCGCCGTCTTGGCGAGACGTTGACTCCGGCGCAGTGGCGGCAGCGCCTGCTGTCGCTGCTGGATGCGCTGCTGCCGACCCCGCCCGGCTCACCCAACAGCCAGCGCGCGCTGGAGCGGCTGCGCAAACTGCTCAACCAGTTCGCCGAAGACGCGGACAAGGCCGGCTTCAGCGAGGGGGTGCCTCCTGAAGTGATACGTGCGCATTTCGGCTCCGCACTGGCCGAAGCCGACACGCGTGCGCCGCTGCTGACCGGCGGCATCAGTTTCGGCCGCATGGTGCCGATGCGACTGCTGCCGTTCCGGGTGATCTGTGTGCTCGGCCTCAATGATGGCGATTTCCCGCGTCGCGATCCGGCGGCCGGCCTGAACCAGCTCACCGCCGAACTGGACACGCCCCGACGCCGTCCGGGCGACCGCTCCACCCGCGAGGACGACCGCTTCCTGTTCCTGCAGCTGTTCGCCGCCGCACAGGACGTGTTCTACCTCAGTTACCTCGGCGCCGATCCGCGCGACGGCAGCGTGCGGGAACCGTCGGTGCTGGTCAGCGAGCTGATCGACGCCGCTGCGGCCTACCACCTCGATCCAGCTGCCGCCGCCGCGGGATTCACGGTCCGCCACACGCTGCAGCCGTTCTCGCCCGCCGCGTTCGGCGATGGCGACCCGCGTCGCTTCAGCTACCGCCGGCAATGGCATCCGGCCGCCGGTCGCCTGGCCGGGCAGCGTGGCGGGCTGTCGCCGTGGTTCGACGCGGCGCTGCCGCCGCCGGCCGAAGCTGCGGTGGAAGAGGAACTGTCCCTGGAAAGCCTGCGCCGTTTCCTGTGCGATCCGGCCGGGCAGTTCCTGTCGCAGTCTCTGGGCCTTCGACTGGCCGATGAGGTCGAGGACGTCGTCGATCTGGAGCCGCTGGTGCTGTCCGCGCGAGGGCCGGACACGCGCAGTGTGCAGGCCGCGGTGGTGCGTGCCACGCTCACCGGCGATGACGACCCGCTCTACCCGAGGCTGCGCGCACGCGCGCTGGTGCCATCCGGCGCGCTGGGCGAGCGGCAGTTCGAGGTGGAACAATCGAAGACCCGTCCCTATGCCGACGCAATGCTGGGCTGGATGCAGGGCGTACCGCCGGAAAGCCGCCGCTATGAGGTCCAGATCGACGGCGTGCGCCTGCACGGCCGGGTTGCCGATCGCCATCCCCGCGGTCTGGTGCGGCTGCGCGCGGGCACGCTCAACGGCAACGCGGTGATCCGCCAGGGGCTGGACTGGCTGCTGGCCAATGCGGCAGGCGATGCGTTGCCGCTGGTCCAGTTCCACGACGGTGGTGACGCCGGCCATGGTCCACACGTCCTGCCGGCACTGTCCGTGCCCGCGGCCCGGGCCGCCCTGCGCGCGCTGCTGCAGCTGCGCCGGCGTGGCCTGCGTGAACCGTTGTGGTTCGCTCCCTACACCGGCTGGGTGCTGTACACGACCAGTGGCGAGAAGCAGCGCAGCGAGGGCTGGAAGCAGTGGCATGGCAGCGACCGCAGCTGGGGCGAATCACGCAGTGACGCCTGGCAGTTGCTGATGCGCGGTGCCGATCCTTTCGCAGACGATGCCCGGTATGCCGATCTGCTGCACAACAGCCAGGTGGTGTTCGGCGCGCTGCGCGAGGGCCGCGTGCCCGGCACCGGTCCGCATGCGGAGGTCACCGCATGAACGCCACCGTGGCAGGGGCCCCCATCGAACATCCCGGTATCGACCCGTATCTGGCACTGCCCCTGGATGGCGTCCGCCTGATCGAAGCCAGTGCCGGCACCGGCAAGACCTTTACCCTGGCCACGCTGTTCACCCGGCTGGTGGTCGAGCAGGGCCTGCGCATCGGCCAGATCCTGGCGGTGACCTTCACCGATGCCGCTACCCAGGAACTGCGCAAGCGCATCCGTGAGCGACTGGCGCTGGCCGCGCGGATGGTCGACCTGCCTCCGGGCGACGGCGAGGCGCCCGACATGCGGCTGACCCGGCAGATCCTGCGGCGCCATCTCGATGCCGGCAATGAGACCGCGGCGGCCCTGAAGCGCCGCCTGCAGTTGGCTGCCGACGAGATCGATCTGGCCGCGATCTTCACCATCCACGGCTTCTGTACCCGCGTGCTGCGCGAGCACGCACTGGAGAGCGGCCACACCTTCGATCCACCGGAGCTGCTGACCAGCGACCGCGAGCTGATGGAGGAACTTGCGGCCGACCTGTGGCGCGTGCACGCCAACGATCCGGCCACACTGGAGCCGCTGACCGGGTTGTGGTCCAGCCCGGACGCACTGGCAGGCGACCTGCGCGCACTGCTGGCCGCACCGCCGCTGCATCCATTGCCATTGGCGACGCTGCCGGAAGATCCGCGGCCACGGATGCTGCAGGCCGCGCAGGTACTGGCCTCGGCCATCGACTCCGGTCTTGATGCGGCCCGTGGGCAGATCGCCACGGCGTTCGAGAAGAAGGTCTTCGATGGACGTCGTGCCAAGCGGCCGAGCTTCGACAAGGCCTTCTCCACCCTGGTCGCGGGGCAAGCCGGCGCGGACTGGTCACGCGATGGAAAACTCCATCTGGAGAAGCTGCTGCCCACTTCGATGCAGGCGCTCTGCCGGGACGATCAGCAGGGCGCATGCCCGGATGCACCCCTCTTCGACGCATTGCAGGCCTGGTGGGATGCCGCCGACGTGGTCATGTCGTGGCTTCGCCAGCGCGCGATCCGCTTCCTGCACGCCCTGCGTGCCGAAGCCGCGCAGCGACTGGCCCTGTTGAAACAGACGCGACGGGTGCAGACCTACGATGACCTGATCGATGGCGTGGCGCTTGCCCTGCAGGGGCCGCAACGGCTGACGCTGGTGCAGCGGCTGCGCGCGCAGTACCGCATTGCCCTGGTCGATGAATTCCAGGATACCGATGACCGTCAATGGGGCATCTTCCACACCCTGTTCGGCGATTCGCCGGAGGTGCGCGAACTGGGACTGGCGCCAGCGCTGTTCCTGATCGGCGATCCGAAGCAGGCGATCTACGGCTTCCGCGGCGGCGACATCCATACCTACCTCAAGGCCAGGCAGGTTGCGCAGCCCGCGCCGGCACTGGACCAGAATTTCCGCTCGCGGCCTGCGCTGCTGCGCGTGCTGCAGATGCTGTACGACAACGGCGGTGAGGACGCCTTCCTCGAGCGTGACATCCGCTTCGAGCCGGTGCGGCCGGGCGGCGTGCGTGTCGATGCGGATTACCAGCGCGATGGCCATGCCGCCGCAGCCCTGACCCTGCGCGTGCTGCGCAGCGGCGGTGACAGGCCGCTGGCTGCCGATGCCTCCCGCGAGGCAGCGACGCGGGCCTGTGTGGCCGCCATTCACCAGGTGCTGGTGGACGCGCGCGCCGGCAGGGCCCTGCTGCGTGGTCGCCCGGTGCAGCCGGGTGACATCGCGGTGCTGGTGCGTTCGCATCGCGAGGCCACGCTTGTGCAGCGTGCGCTGGCGGCCGTTGGAATTCCCGCGGTGGCTGCCGGCAGACAGAGTCTGTTCGCCACCAGCGAAGCCCGCGACCTGCGCGCGCTGCTGCTGGCCCTGCTGCAACCGGCCGACGAAGGCCGCCTGCGTACCGCGCTGGCCACCGTGCTGCTCGGCCAGCCTGCCAGTGCGATCGCAGCGATGGAACGCGAAGGCGACCTGCAGCGGGGATTCCAGACGCAGCTGCTGCACTGGCGCGAGCGCTGGCAGCGCGGCGGACCGTTCGCGGTGATCGCCGACGTCTGCGCCGCACAGGGCGAACGCCTGCTGGCGCTGATCGATGGCGAGCGCCGGCTGACCAATTACCTCCAGCTCGGCGAGCTGCTGCAGGAGGCGTCGGCACAGGCGCTGGGCATGCATGGCCTGCTGGACTGGCTGCAGGGCCGGATGGCCAGCGCCGACCAGGACGATGAGCAGCAGCTGCTGCGCCTGGAATCGGACGCGCGCCGTGTGCAGATCATCACCCTGCACAAGAGCAAGGGCCTGGAATACCCCTTGGTGTTCCTGCCGTTCGTGGGCATCGAGCGCGGCGCGAACAACAGCGCTGCACACTGCACCGTGCATCTGGACGGCGAGCGCCAGCTGCACTGGAAGCTGGACAGGGACGAGGTGTGGGACGCCGTCAGCCGGCAGGCGCGGCACGAACAGCAGGCAGAGGACGCGCGCCTGCTGTACGTCGGCATGACCCGTGCCGAGCACGCGTTGTGGATCGCCATCGGTGACCTCGCCGGTCTTGCCAGGACCCCGCTGGCGCCATTGCTGGGCGACCTGCAGGCGCTGCGCGGGTCCGCCGATGTGCAGGTCGACGACAGCGAGCCGGTGGCGCAGCTGCCGCAACTGGCGGTGGAAATGGAGGGCGACCTTCCGGCAGTGCGCACGCAGGCGCGTCGCGTGCCCCATGACTGGTGGGTATACAGCTTCACCCAGCTGGCCCACGCCGATGCCGGAAGTGGCACCGACATCGAGGCGGCCGCCACCGAACTGCCGGCACCGGCGGCCGATGAACCGGTTGGCGCGGAGCTGCCTTTGGAACCCGCGCTGCCGGAACCTGCCGCGACCGAAGAGGCCACGCCGGTCGATCCGCGTTTCATGGGCAGCCGCTTCGGCAACGTGCTGCACGAAGCGATGGAGAACGTCGACTTCGCCGCATGGGGCGCCTGGCAGCCTGGCCAGGAAGCGCCGGAAGGCCAGGCCGTCGTGCTGCGCAAGGCATTGCGCGACGAGGGCTATGCAGATGCGGACCTGGATGACGGCATCGCGGTGCTGGTGCCACTGGTCGGCCAGACCCTCATTGCGGAGCTGCCGGAGGGCGGCGCGCTGCACAGCGTGCCCGCGCATGATCGTCGTGCCGAGATCGACTTCCACTTCGCCATCGAGCCCACCGCAGTGCCGGCGCTGCTGGAGGTACTGCATGCCCATGGCATCGCCAGCGCGCGCCGTGGTTTCGGCCAGCGCCGCCGGCTGGAAGGGCTGATGACCGGCATGATCGACCTCACCTACGTGCGCGATGGCCGCTGGTACGTGCTCGACTACAAATCCAACCGGCTGCCGGGCTACAGCCCCGACCTGCTGGCCATCGCCATGCGCCACAGCGAGTACGACCTGCAGGCCCTGATCTATACCGTCGCGCTGCATCGCTGGCTGCGCTTCCGGCTGGGGGCGGCCTACCACTACGAACGCGACATGGGCGGCATCCGCTATCTGTTCTGCCGCGGCCTGGATGGCACCGGCAATGGTGTCTACACCGATCGTTTCCCGCTGGAACTGGTGGACGCGCTCGATGCGTTGTTCGCCGGAGGCTGGCAGGCCCAGGCCGAGCTGGCGGCGCGCGCGCTTGGAGCCAGCGCATGAGCCTGCTCAGGGATCTGTACCGCAACGGCCAGCTGAGGACGATCGACCATGCCTTGGCGACCGGCCTGCAGCGCCTGCGCACGGACACCCCGGAGGACGTGGCCCTGGCGGCGGCGCTGGCCTCGCTGGCGGTATCGCTGGGGCATGCCGGTTTCGATCCGGCGCAGCCGCAACGGCTGCTGGAAGGCGTATCCGCCTGGCCGGCGCCGGAATCCTGGATCGAGCAGCTGCGCGCCTCGCCCTGGGTCGCGACCCCCGGGCACGCCGATGCTGTCGCAGATGACGCGCCGCTGGTGATGGAGAATGGCCTGCTGTACCTGCGCCGCTATCGCGAGTACGAGCGGCAGCTGGCGGCGGGCCTGCAGCGCATCGGCGGCCATCCGCTGCCGGCGCCGGATCTGCCCGCGTTGGCGCCCCTGTTCGCACGGCTGTTCCCGCGGGCCCGGGATGCCGAGGATCATCAGGCGCGCGCGGCGGGCGTGACCCTGCGTCATCCCCTGGCGCTGGTGACCGGAGGACCCGGCACCGGCAAGACCACCACCATCGCGCGCCTGCTGCTGTTGCTGGCCGCACAGGCCGCGCATGCCGGCCAGCCACCGCCGAAGGTGGCCTTGGCCGCACCGACCGGCCGCGCCGCCGAGCGGATGGCCGAAAGCCTGCGTCTGGCCGTGCAGCGGTTGCAGGCGGACGGCCTGGACCCGGCGCTGTGCGCCGCATTGCCTGCCACCGGTACCACGCTGCATCGCCTGCTGGGCGTGATTCCCGAGTCGCCCCGTTTCCGCCACCACGCCGATAATCCGCTGCCACTGGATGTGGTGGTGATCGACGAAGCGTCGATGATCGATCTGCCGATGATGGCCAAGCTGGTCGATGCCATCGCCAGCGGCACCCGCCTGATCCTGCTCGGCGATCCTGACCAGCTGCCCTCGGTCGAAGCCGGTGATGTGCTGGGCGCGATCCTGCGCGCCAGCGGCGATGGCATCGGCACCCGCGTCGATGATGCACAGGCGTTGCAGGGGATGTTGGCGGCACCGGCATTGCAGCCGCCGGCGCCGGTCAATGCATTCGCCGGTCGGCGGGTGCAGCTGCAGCGCGGTTACCGGCAGAGCGACGCATTGGATCTGGCACCGCTGGCGCGCGCCGTCCGCGATGGCGACAGCGTCACCACCCTGCGGCTACTGCGCAGTGGCGAACTGTCGGGAGTCCACTTCCACGAAGGGGAGCCGGATCCGCTGCGTGGCCAGCGTGAGCATCTGCTGGGCCGCTGGCGTGCATTGGCCGATATCCGGGACCCGGTCCTGGCACTGCAGCAGGCCGGCCGCCTGCGCGTACTGACCGCGCTGCGTGAAGGGCCGCAGGGCGCCCGTGGCCTCAACGAGCGGATCGAACAGCTGCTGGCCGGCACCACCCCGGGCTACTTCCAGGGGCGCCTGCTGCTGGTGACCGAGAACAGTTATCGGCATCGCCTGTTCAACGGCGATGTCGGCATCTGCCTGCGCGACAGCACGGGCGCGATGGTGGCGTGGTTCCCCGGCGACACCGCCGATCAGCCGCGCGCCTTTCATCCGGCCGCATTGCCGGCGCACGAGAGCGCGTTCGCGATGACCGTGCACAAGGCACAGGGCTCGGAGTTCGATGAGGTCTGGCTGCAGCTGCCACGGCAGGACAGCCGCGTGCTGTCGCGCGAACTGATCTACACCGGGCTGACCCGTGCCCGCCAGGTCCTGCATGTGGCAGGCAGCGCCGACGTGCTGCAGGCCGCGCTGAAGCGCCACGCCAGCCGCCTCGGTGGCCTGGCCTGGCGGCTGGGTGCGGAACAGGCGGCTGAAGAACCGGCGCCCATCGAACAGCCCACGGTGCAGGGCCAGCTGTTCTGAGTCCCCGCCGGTCTACTCCGCGATCAGCACCAGGCCATCCGGGAACACGATGGCCGCTTCATCCGCGCTGACATCGAAGAAGCCCACCCCGTGCTCCTCCGCAAGGTCCTGTACCCGGCCATGCGCACGCTCGGCCACGGAGTAGGCAAACGCACCGTAGATGACGTGGCGGCCGATGCTGTAGTCGGTGACCTCGGCGCGATCGTCCTCATCGTTGCTCAGCGGGCCATTCAATGGCGGGAACTCCCGTGCCATCGCGGCGAACCAGGCCTGCAACGCCGGACTGCTGACCACCGGATCGTCGTACTCGTGGTTCTCGCCCCAGGCGGTCTGCGTCTCGAACCAGGCGATGAACGCTGCCGCCTCACGCGGGGCGACGCTGGCCTCGAACACCATCATGTCGTAACTCATTGAACCGTCCTGTTGTCGGGGCGAAAGGCCGCCGGGCATGGCCCGGCGCTACGGGGTAGCGATGGTAGCGCCGGGCCATGCCCGGCGGATCGCATCACATGGACGGCGATTCAGCATCCACCAGCCCCGGCGCCAACGCCTTCGCCTCCGGGAACAGGGCAAAGCGCAGCCCCACCAGGCCCATCAACGCCTCGTCGCGTGCCTTGCAGGCCGCCACGCTGCCGACCCGCCCCAGCGAGGCATCCAACCGCTCGCGCAGCGCCTGATCGGCGGTGATCGGCCGGCGTGCCGCGACCTGGCGTCGATAGTGCGCGGCAATCTCCTGCAGGATCTGCTCAACGGCCTCGCGGCTGCGGTCGGGCAGTTCCAGTCGGGCACGCCGCAGCTGCAGGATGTTCAGGCCGATGCGGGCTTCATTGAGCATGTCCACCGACGCGATGTCGCTGCCTTCCGGCGTCGCCGCCAGCCGGGGGGCCAGCAGCCCGAGCAGGTCGAGCATGCGCGTGGCGAAGCGCTGCCGGTCCTGCTGTCCGCGGCCTTCGGCCGCTTCCGCCAGGGTGGTCCAGCCCTGCCGTACCAGCCGCCGAGCGGTCCATTCGGCACCTACCGAGCGGAACAGTCGGGTCATCACCACCGCAAAGCCGATGCCGATGAACATCGCCACCGACGAGTTCACGAACGTCTGGATGTTGGCGCTGTAGGTGTTCTGCAGGCTGAGCAGCGCGGCCAGGTTGACCGTCAGCGGCAATGCGAACAACGCACTCTTGGGGTGGTGCAGCAGCAGGCCCAGCGGCAGGAACGCCACCGCCAGCACCAGTGCCAGCAATCCGAAGTCGTGAACGGCGGGGAATACACCGAACAGGTACACGCCTGCGACCAGCGAGGCGACCATCGCCCACACCAGGAACGAGACCATGCTCGGTGCCGGATCGTCCTGTGCCGCGAAGAAGGCCGCCGTTACCGCAGCCATCATCGCGCCGTTGCCACCGCCTTCCCAGCCCAGCGCGATCCACAGCACGCAATAGCCCATCAGCGCCACGCCGGCGCTGAGCGCCGAGAACAGTGCCATGCCGTAGTCGACGTGCCTGTCGGCGGCGACCCGGTCGGTGCGGATGCGATAGTGCGCGCGGTCCAGCGGCGCGTTGCCGTGGTCGATCGCCTGCTGCAGCGTGCGGCAGTCCTGCCACAGGTCCACCAGCTCTTCCAGCCGCAGCAGCAGGCTGGCCAACTGCAGGTGCTGCAGGTCGCGGTCCACCTGCGGCTTCACTGCGCTGATGCGCGCACGCAGGCGGGCGTAATCACTGGCACTGGCCGGTTGCTGCAGCCATTCGTGAATGTCGTCGATCACTGCCGGCAGCCCGTCGGGCAGCGCCTGGCCATCGCTCCGCAGCGCACTCAGGCGATCGGCAATGGAGGAAAGCACCGGCAACAGCAACAGCATGCGCTCGCGCAGCCGTTCCATGGAGACCGCCGCGCCGGTGTGGCGCGGATCATCGCGGCGCAGGAACTCGATCAATGCCTCGAACTGCACCAGATCGGCGGCCAAGCGGTTGCGCGGTGCATGTGCGCGGCCCCGCTCCAGGATCTGCCGGCACCACTGCGCCGCATCCTCCATCCAGGTGCCGATGCGCGCGCGCAGCATCGGCCGCACCGAAGCCGGGAACAGCAGCGAGGCGAACAGCACCGCCACCACCGTGCCGAGGATGATCTCCTCGCTGCGTGCCACGACCGTGTCGAAGATCGTCTCCGGCGAGGTCACGGCGGGGAAGCCGATGAAGGCGGTCGTATAGCCGGCGAGCAGGAAGGCATAGCCGCGCGGGCCGCGGTTGAGCAGGGCCAGGAACAGGCAGCCGGCCAGCCAGATCGACATCGCCGCGCTCAGCAGCAGTGGGGTTTCCACCAGCGCGGGCAGCACCAGCAGTGTGGCCAGGCCGGCCACCAGGGTGCCGACGATGCGGTACACGCCCTTGGCGCGGGTCGGGCCCAGCAGCGGTTGGCTGACGATGTAGACCGTACCCATCGCCCAGTACGGCCGCGACAGATTGCCGGCCATGGCGATGTACAGCGCGGCGATCGCGGCCAGATAGGTCTTGATCGAGAACAGCCACGCCTGGCGATCGGTCACGGCGTTCATCACTTAGTTCGCCGTGGCCCGTGGTGCGGCCGTCGCCTGCCAGCCACCGCCGAGCACCAGGAACAGGTGGATCTGATCGCGCGAGACCTGTGCTTCGGCCGCGGCCAGTGTGGCATCGCTGGTGGCCAGGCTGCGGTCGGCGTCCAGGCTGGCCAGGTACGGTGTCCGCCCACCCTGGTACAGCCGGCGGTTCTGCTCGGCTGCCAGCGCGGCCTGTTGCTGGGCGATGCGCAGCGACTGCAGTCGGCGCAGGTCCTGTGCGTAGCGGTCCAGAGCGGTCTGCGTCTCACGCAGTGCCTGCAGCACGGTGTGGTCGAACTCGGCCAGTGCCGCATCGGCGCCCGCTTCGGCAGCGTGGATGCGTGCATGGCTGCCCGATGACGGCAGCGTCCACGAGATCAGCGGCCCGATCGACCACTGCTGGGTCATGGGCTGGCCGAAATCTTCCAGCAGGCCGGCGGCGCCGATCGAAGCGCCCAGACGGATGTCCGGATAGAGTTCGGCGGTAGCCACGCCAATGCGCGCGGTGGCCGCGGCCAGCCTGCGTTCGGCCTGGCGCACATCCGGACGACGCTGCAGCAGTGCGCGGCCATCTCCGACCGGCAGCGGCTGCGTCAGCGACGGTGCCTGCGCGCAGTCGATCACCCCGGCCGGCAGCTGGCCGGGGGTCTGGCCGAGCAGGGCGGCCAGGGAGTAGGCCGCCGCCGAGCGCTGCGCGCGCAACGGTGGCAACGCGGCCTCCAGCAGGGCGACCTGGGCATTGGCACGGGCCAGTTCCGGCGGCGTGCCGCGGCCGGCCGCGATCAACCGCTCGGTCACCGAGCGGCCGCGCTGCTGCAGCTGCAGCGAATGCTCGGCCACATGCAGTTCGTGGTTGGCGTGGCAGATCTCCAGATAGCTGTCGGCCACCTGTGCGACCACGCTGACCTGGGCCAGATCGCGCGCCGCTGCGACCGCCTGCTCGTCGGCCCGCGCCGCTTCCGCACCGCGCTTGAGCTTGCCGAACAGATCGAACTGATAGCTGACGGCGAACTTGCCATCGGCCAGGTTGATCACCGGCAGTTCGTGTTCCTGCAGAAACGATTCGGCCGACAACTGCGCGCGGCTGACGCCAGCTTCGGCCTCATACTCGAAACCACCGGCGTCCAGCGCCTGTTCGTAGACCGCCGCCGCGCGGCGCAGGTGGGCGTCAGCGGCTTTCAACTCGACGTTGTCGCGCAGCGCCTGGCTGATCAGGCCGTCCAGCACCGGATCGTCGTACAGCGACCACCAGCGCGCCGGCAGCGGCTGGTTGGCGGCGATCTGCGGATCATGGGTATCGATGAAGGCGGCATTCGCCTCCGGCCGCTTGAAGGCCGAGTTCTCCGGCAGCGCATAGTCGGGGCCCACCGTCCTGCAGGCGGCCAGGCTGGCCAGTGCGACGATCAGGCCGAGGCGGGACAGTGCGGTGTTCACAGGCGGCCCCGCGCCGGCGTGGGGCCGGCCTTGCCGTCATCCGCGCGACGGCCGGTATCCACCGTGACGGTGGCGGTGCGGCCGGCGATCAGCTCAACACCTGCGGGAAGATCATCGATGGCAATCCGCACGGGAATGCGCTGCGCCAGCCGCACCCAGTCGAATGCAGGGGTGACGTTCGGCAACAGGCTGCTGCCGTTGCTGCGGTAGCGGTCCTCGATGCCGGCGGCGATGCTCTCCACATGTCCCTGCAATGGCCTGGATTCACCCATCAGGCGGATGTCCACGCGCTGCCCGGGCACCACGCCCTGCAGGCGGGTCTCCTCGAAATAGCCATCGATGCGGAATGAGCCGGTATCCAGCAGCGCCAGTACCGGTTTGCCGGCCACCACGTAGTCTCCGACGCGCAGCGTACGGTCATTGACCCGACCGTCTGCCGGTGCGCGCACTTCGGTGCGGCCCAGATTGAGTTCGGCCAGATCGACCGCCGCCTGCGCGGTGGCCAGCGCGGCCACCGCGGCCTGCAGCTTGGCGCGGCGCACTTCGGCGTCCTCGGCAGCGACGAGGTCCTGCAGGCTGCGATCGCGACCGATCTCGCGCTTCAGCTGGGCCACCGACGCCTGGCGCTCGGCCAGGCTGGCCTGTGCCTGTTCCAGTGCGATGCGGTAGCGCGCACGGTCGACCACGAACAGCAGGTCGCCCTTCTTCACCGCCTGGTTGTCGGCGACGTTCACGGTCTCCACCAGGCCGGACACATCCGGCGCCATCTGCACCACGTCCGCGCCGACATGGGCGTCACGGGTCCAGGGCTCGTCCATGTAATAGACCCACAGCTGGCGCAGCACCAGCAGCGCGACGATCACGGCGGCACCGGTGAGCAGCACCGGCAGGGACTTCTTCACGATCTTGTTCACGATTGCATCCAGCGCAGAAGGTGGAACAGCAGGCCCAGCACGATCCCGTACAGGGCCAGGTTGAACAGCGCCGGGTGCCAGACATGGCGGTAGGCACCGGCGCGTTGCAATAGCGCGTGCAGACCGCTGTTGAGCAGATAGGCCAGCAGCATCAATCCGAGCAGGGTCGGGACGAACACTCCATGGAGACTGAATTCACCAGGCATCGGTAGGGGGCAGGGCAGATGGGGGAGGGGAGGAACAACGGCACAACAACAACGGGTGACAGCCGCTGGCGTGGCAACGGCAGCGGCGGCATCCGGGGACATCGGTCTTACGTGATGCGGTCGGCGGCCTCGGCCAGCAGGCGCCATGCCTTCAGCACGGCGTGCAGTTCATCCATGGAAAGCGCGCCGAACACGTCCTGGCGCAGGTCGATCAACTGATCTTCAAGTTCCTGCACCAGCGCCTGGCCGGTCTCGGTCAGCCACAGCAGGTTGGCGCGACGGTCGCTTGCATCACTTTCACGGCGGACCAGGTCGCTGGCACAGAGCTTGTCCAGCAGGCGGACCAGCGAAGGCCCCTCCATGCCCAACTGCTGGGCCAGGGCGACTTGGCGGATGCCGCCGCCGGAGCGGCCGATCATCAGCAGGGGCATGGTGCAGGCGGTGGAGATCCCGTAGCTGCCCAGCCGGCTGTCAGCCAAGCGCTGCCACTGCCGCCCTGCATACAGCAGGCCGGAGCTGAGCTGCATCTGCAGCACGGTGCGCTCATCGAGGGGTCGGTCCATAGATAGATAGGATACTACTAATTTCATTCCTATCAATAGGTTTTTCTGAATGGGCGCCCCATTGCGGTAGCGCCGGGCCATGCCCGGCGGGCTCTGTGGACGGGGCACCCTGCCGTTCGCCGGGCATGGCCCGGCGCTACCGCAGCACGTTCCGGAGTCATGAGCATCGGCCTGCGACCCCGACTGCCGGCGCGCGATGAACCGTCCCCACAGGACGACCCACCCCCGGTCCTCCGCCACCCGCCCCACATCCCGCGAACGCGGTGGGTGGGCTCCTTAAAGGCAAGGGCAGAAGCAGTGCGGACCAACGGTCCGCACCCACCAGGGCAGCGGCGCGCCGCTTCCGAAGCCTTGAACCTCCGCTTCTGACCCCGCTTTCGGGGGTCCGGTCGCGCCAGCAGGAAATTGTCGGAGAGGGGAGGGGGCAGGCCGGGCAGGACCGTCCACGGCATGGATGCCGTGGCCGAGCCTACAGGGACGTACTTGCGGCGTGTCCTGCCCGGCCTGCCCCTTCCCCCCTCTCGCTCAGCAGCCACGAGGCGCCGGAAGAACCCCCGATGAACCGTCCCCACAGGACGACCCACCCCCCGGTCAGGTACGATGCTCGCCCCCCGTTCGGGACGCTGTACGCAATGAGCAAGAACAACGAAAAGGCCGCCCCGCAGGGCGACGTGACCCAGGACCAGGCCGAGGATGCCGTGCGCACCCTGCTGCGCTGGGCCGGAGAGGACCCGTCCCGCGAAGGCCTTCTGGACACCCCCCGCCGCGTCGCCGAAGCCTACGGCGACTGGTTCAGCGGTTACCGCGATGACCCGCGCGCCTACATGGAGCGGACCTTCGAGGAAGTCGCCGGTTACGACGAACTGATCGTCCTGCGTGACATCGAGTACGAAAGCCACTGCGAGCACCACATGGCGCCGATCATCGGCCGCGTGCATGTCGGCTACCTGCCGGCCGGCAAGGTGGTGGGCATCAGCAAGCTGGCGCGCGTCGTCGAGGCCTATGCCCGCCGTTTCCAGGTGCAGGAAAAGATGACGGCGCAGATCGCCCAGTGCATCCAGGATGTGCTGCAGCCGATCGGTGTCGGCGTGGTCGTCGAAGGGGCCCACGAGTGCATGACCACCCGCGGCATCCACAAGCGCGGCGTCAGCATGGTCACCTCCAAGATGCTCGGCAGCTTCCGCGACGATGCGCGTACCCGCGCCGAGTTCCTGCGCTTCATCGAAGTGGGCGGCAAGCGCTGAGCCGCTTCTCCACGCGCCGCCGGTCCAAGGTGGCCGGCCTGCCCACGGCTGTCCCCGCGGCGGCCGTGCGTGGCTGCCCGCAGCCGCCTGTCTTTCCCGATCCCATCGCTGCATGAAGCATCGCGAACGCATCTCCCGCTACCGTCACCTGCGCGAACAGCCCCAATGGAAGCTGCTTGCCGCCGACCATGCGCCCGAAATCATCGGTCTGCTGCAGAGCCTGCTGATGGACGGCGAACGCACGTTGCCGTCCTCGGTGCTCAACGAGCGCCTGCAGCGCGCGCTGGACCAGCTCAACGGCGACGAACTGGCCCGTGACCTGCCACGCACGGCACAGGCCTACATCGCGCACTGGCTGTCCCAGGGGTGGCTGGAGCGGCGGCTGCCCGAGGGCGCCGACCAGGAGCAGTACGAACTGTCGACCCAGGCCCTGCAGGCGATCCGCTTCGCCGACAGCCTTGAGCAGGCGCGCGTGGCTGCCACCGAGAGCCGCTTGGCACTGGTCATCGAACAGCTCTCGCAGCTGGCCGCACAGACCGAGTCCGATCCCGACGCCCGCCTGTCCGCGCTGCGCGACGAGCGCGACCGCATCGACGCCGAGATCGCGCGGGTCAGCGCCGGTCGTGTGGTTGCCCTGGACGGCAAGCGTGCACTGGAGCGCGCCCGCCAGATCATCGGTCTGGCCGACGAGCTGACCGAAGACTTCCGCCGGGTGCGTGACGGCTTCGAGCAGCTCAACCGCGAGTTCCGCGAGCGCATCATCGATGACGAAGGCGAACGCGGCGATGTACTGTCGCAGCTGTTCGAGGGCGTGGACGTGATCGGCGAAAGTGATGCCGGCCGCAGCTTCCAGGCATTCTGGCGCCTGCTCAACGATGCCGAGCAGAGCGCGCAGCTTGATGCCGCGCTGGAAGCCGTGCTGGCACGCGGCTTTGCACGCCGCCTGGATCGCAACGAGCGCAACTTCCTGCGCAGTTTCACCAGTACCATGCTTGAACGCGGCGGCCAGGTACACGATGTCCTGCAGAACTTCGCGCGCAGCCTGCGAGGTTTCGTGCAGAGCCGCGGCTATCTTGAACAGCGTCGCCTCAATCAGCTGCTCAAGCAGGCTCAGTCCGAAGCGCTGGCCCTGCGCGACGAGTTCCCGGCCCAGCGCACGATCGGCCGTGACCTGCAGTTGACGACCAGCCGGCTGCGTTCGTGGTCGCAGTGGAAACTGCACGATCCCCGCAGCGCCCAGGTCGACGGCAATGTCGAGTACAACGACGCGGCCAGCATCAGCCTGGAGAGCGTCGGTGATCTGGTGGCCTCGTCCGAAATCGACTTCCGCACCCTGCGCCGCGACCTGCACGACCTGCTCGATGCACAGCCGCGGCTCAGCATCGCCCAGGCGCTGTCGCAGCGCGAAGCGCCGCAGGGCCTGGGCAGCGTCATCGGCTACCTGTCGCTGGGCACGCGCTTCGGCAGCGTGGTCGCTGGCGAGCAGGAGCTCGCCGAATGGCGTGGCGGCGACGGCCAACTGCGCCGCGCACGCATCCCGCTGGTTTGGTTCACCCAGGAGAGACGCCATGAGCTGGCATGAAGACCCCATCGAAGCACCGTCTGCCGACCAGGCCGAGGACGCCTACGAGGCCGAGCCGGCGATGCTCGAGGCGCAGCCACGGCGCGGCAACAGCGTGTACTACCTGGGTGATACCGGCCGCCTGCCGCTGGATGCCCGGCGCGCGCTGTGCCAGCTGCTGATCGGCCCCAGCATCGACCAGCTGCGCCACGCCAAGCTGTGGCCGGCGCTGGTGCGCAGCGAGGCGGGCATCCGTTCAGCGCTGTCCGACCTGTTCCTGGAACTGGTGCTGGACCGCGACAGCGGCGTGGCATTCACCCGCCAGGCCGACACCGAAGACGTCGATGCACCGGTGCTGCTGCGGACCTCGCCGCTGACCTTCATCGACTCGGTGCTGCTGCTGTTCCTGCGCCAGCAGCTGGCTGAGGCCGACGCGCGCGGCAACCGCGCGGTGGTCGCCGACGCCGAGATGGCCGAAGCACTGGCCATCTACGAGAAGAACCTTTCCACCGACCGTGCCGGCTTCAACCGCCGCGTTGCATCGGCCGTGCAGAAAATGAAGGACAACCACATCCTGACCCGCCTGAGCGGCCAGGACGACCGCCACGAAGTCTCGCCGGCGCTGAAGCTGCTGTTCTCCGCCGAAGACGTGTCCCAGCTTTCGGCGGTGTACCGCCAGCTGCGCGAAACCCCGGCCGCCGAAGCCTGAGAGACCCGAACACCGCATGGCCATTTCCAAGCACACCCCCGCCCTGTTCAATGAAGGCCTGCCGGACCCGCGCCTGCAGCAGTTCCGCATGCGCCGCCTGCAGGTGCACAACTGGGGCACCTTCAACGGCCTGACCGAAGTGCCGATCGCCGAGCGCGGCTTCCTGTTCGTCGGCCGTTCCGGTTCGGGCAAGTCGACCCTGCTCGATGCCATGTCCGCGCTGCTGACGCCGCCGGCCATCGTCGACTTCAACGCGGCCGCACGCGAAGCCGAGCGCAGTGGCCGCGACCGCAACCTGGTGTCCTACGTGCGTGGCGCGTGGGCCGACCAGCAGGACAGTGGCACCGGCGAGATTGCTACCCAGTACCTGCGCAAGGGTGCGACCTGGACCGCACTGGTGCTGGAGTACCGCGCCGGCGACGGCCGCGTGGTCAGCCTGGTGCGCCTGCTGTGGATCTCCGGCAACGGCACCTCGGCCGGCGACGTGCGCAAGCACTACATGATCGCCGAGCGCCCGTTCGATATCGCCAAGGATCTGGGCGGTTTCGATCTGGACCTGCGCAAGCTCAAGCAGAAGCTGGCCGACGTCCACCACTTCGACACCTTCTCCGGCTATGCCGAGCGCTTCCGCGACCTGCTCGGCATCGACAACGAGATGGCGCTGCGCCTGCTGCACAAGACGCAATCGGCGAAGAACCTGGGTGATCTCAACGTCTTCCTGCGCGACTTCATGCTCGACACGCCGAAGACGTTCGACGCCGCCGAGCGCCTGGTGAGCGATTTCGCCGAGCTTGACGGGGCCCATCAGGCGGTGGTCACCGCCCGTCGCCAGGTGGAGACGCTGCTGCCGGCGCGTGCCTACTACGCCGATCTGAAGGAAATGCACCGGCAGCGCGGAGACGACGAGGCGCTCAAGCTGGGCGTCGACAGTTTCCGCGAGAGCCGCCGCCAGGCGCTGATCGAAGCGCGCCTGCGCGAAATGGACGTGCGCGACCGCGGCCTGCTCGGGGAAGAGGCGCAGCGCCGCGCTGCGCTGGACAACCACAGCGAACGCCTGGCCGAGCTGGAACTGCAGCGGCGTCAGCAGGGCGGCGAGCGCATCGAAGAGCTGGAACGCGAGCAGGGCCGCGCCGAAGCCGAGCGCGACCGCCGCAGGGCCAAGCGCGACCAGGCGCAGGAAGCCGCACGGAAACTGCAGGCCGAACTGCCCGACGATGCCCATGGCTTCGCCGAGCTGGTCGAGCGTGCGCAGAACGAACTGCAGGATCGCCAGCGCGCTTCGGCCTCGCTGGACGACGCCATCAGCGAGCGCCTCGGTGGCAAGCGCGATGACGAGCGTCGCTTCGCTGAAGTACGCCTCGAACTTGATGCGATGCAGCGCACGCCATCCAACATTCCGGCGCCGATGCAGAAGCTGCGCGCACGGTTGGCGGAGGAGACCGGCATCTCCGAAGTGGCGTTGCCGTTCGTCGGCGAGCTGATCCAGGTCCGCTCCGAAGAGCAGGGCTGGCAGGGTGCGATCGAACGCGTGCTGGGTGGCTTCGCGCTGTCGCTGCTGGTTGACGACAAGCACTACAACGCGGTTGCCGACTGGGTAAACCGCACCCACCTCGGCATGCGCTTCACCTACTACCGCGTGCGCCGCAACGATGAGGCGTTCGCCCGCGAACCGTCGGCGAAATCGCTGCTGCACAAGCTGGAGCTGCGCGACCACGTGTTCGAGAGCTGGCTGCGGCGTGAGCTGGGCAAGCGATTCGATTACGAATGCGTGGATGCCAGGCAGCTGCGCAACGTCGACCGCGGCATCACCCGCGAAGGCCAGGTCAAGCATCCGGGCGACCGCTTCGAGAAGGACGACCGCAGTGCCGTGGGCGACCGCCGTCGCTGGATTCTCGGTTTCAACAATCACGACAAGGTCGGTGCGTTCGAACGTGAGGCGCAGGAACTGGCCAAGCGCATCGCCAGCTGCGAGACCGATATCGCGAGCCTGCGCGGCCAGCGCGATCGTGACAACGAACGCCGCCTGGCCTGCCACGAGCTCGCGGGCATCCAATGGAACGAGATCGACGTCGCCGCGCCCCAGCAGCGCCTGACCGACATCGAAGCCAGCCTGCGCGGCCTGCGCGAAGGCAATGCCGACCTGGCCAGGCTGGCACAGCAGATCGACGCCGTGCGCGCCGACATCGAGCAGGCCCGTCGCACCTATGAAGATGTCCGCGTCGAGCGCGGCCAGCTGGTCCGGGAACGTGACCGCCTCGACCGCGCGCGCCAGCAGAGCCGCGCGCTGGTGCTGCCAGCGCTGGCCGAAGCGCAGGAGAGCGGCCTGGCCGAGCGGCTGCAGCAACAGGGCCCGCTCAGCCTGGAAACGCTGGAGGCGCACATGCGCCAGGTCAGCAACGCGCTGAACGAACAGTTGTCGTCCTCGCAGCAGGACCTCAACCGTATCGAGAACCAGCTGGTCGGCTGCTTCCGCCGCTTCATCCAGCAGTGGCCGGAAGAATCCGGCGACTTCACCGCATCGGTGGCGTCGGCCGAGGACTTCCTCGCCCGCCTTGACCGTCTCGAGCGCGATGGCCTGCCGCAGCATGAGGAACGCTTCTTCGATCTGCTGCAGAACCAGAGCAAGAACAACCTGCTGGCCCTGCAACGCCACAGCGCCGAAGCCCGCAAGTCGATCGGCCAGCGCCTGGACGAAGTCAACGCCAGCCTGGAGCAGGTGCCGTTCAACCGGGGCACCCTGCTGACCATCGAACTGAGCGACCGCCGACTGCCGGAAGTGCTGGAGTTCCAGCTGCAGCTGCGCGAAGTGCTGTCGCAGCAGCAGACCGAGCAGCGTGAACTGGCGGAGTCACAGTTCACCGTGCTGCGCCAGCTGGTCAACCGCCTGGGTTCACAGGAAGGTGAGGACAAGCGCTGGCGCGAGCTGGTCCTGGACGTGCGCATGCACGTGGAGTTCATCGGCGTCGAGCTCGATGCGGAAACGCGCCAGCAGGTCGAAATCTACCGCAGCGGCGCCGGCAAGTCCGGCGGCCAGCGGCAGAAGCTCGCCACCACCTGCCTGGCCGCCGCGCTGCGTTACCAGCTCGGCGGCGCTGACAGCCAGCTGCCCAGCTACGCGGCCGTCGTGCTCGACGAGGCCTTCGACAAGGCCGACAACGAGTTCACCGCGCTGGCGATGAACATCTTCGACAACTTCGGTTTCCAGATGGTGGTCGCCACGCCCCTGAAGTCGGTGATGACGCTGGAGCCCTTCATCGGGGGTGCCTGCTTCGTCGAGATCAGCGGCCGCCACGATTCGGGCGTGCTGCTGATCGAGTACGACGAAGAAGGAAGGCGCCTGAAGCTGCCCGAGCGCAGTCGCCAGCAGGCCAATGAACCGGAGGAAGCCGAAGCCTGACCGCTTCGGCCCCATCCTGGCGGCCGGAAGCACCGTGCCAACCCGTGTTGGCACCTGCCCGGCGGCTCTTGGCGATCAGGCCCCGCCGAATGTATCCCAGCCCATCCGCGCGATCAGCACCACCACCAGGCCCACGAACAGCTTGCGGATGAACGGCGTGCCGCCCTTCAGTGCCAGGCGCGTGCCGACCACCGAACCGATGATGTTGGCCGTGGCCATCGGCAGCGCGAACAACCACAGGATGTTGCCGGTCGGCACGAAGAACGAGATCGCCGCCATGTTCGTCGCCAGGTTCACTACCTTCGATGCGGCCGACGCGCGCAGGAAGTCCAGGCCGAAGAAGCGCACGAACAGGAAGATCAGGAAGCTGCCGGTGCCCGGCCCGAAGAATCCATCGTAGAAGCCGATCGCAGCGCCGATCACCAGCGCGATGGCCAGCTCGCGTCGGCCGATCTCCTGCGGCCGGTGCAGCGCGCCGAAATCCTTCTTCCACAGGGTGTAGGCCAGCATCGCCACCAGCAGCACCAGCACCAGCGGCCGCACGGCATCTTTGGGCAGCAGGCTCACCGCCGTGGCCCCGGCGAACGAGAACACGAATGCCGTGCCCGCGGCGAACAGTACCGGCTTCCAGGGGAATCGCACGTTGCGTGCATAGCGCCACGCCGCCGCCGCCGTGCCGAACATCGAACTGAACTTGTTGGTACCGAACAGCATCGCCGGCGTCTGCTGTGGCAGCACGGTGAACAGGCCGGGCAGCTGTACCAGTCCCCCTCCGCCCACGGCAGCATCGACCAGGCCGGCGATGAAGGCGATCACCACCAGCCACCACAACTCGGGGGGAACCAGTTCCAGCACGGCGATCATTCAATGTGGGGGGCGCGACAGCATACGCCTATCGCCGATGGATGCCCGACGTGACCCGAGCGACAATACCCTCATGAGCCGAAACCCTGCCGATTCCTGCCCCTGTGGCCTCGCCACGGACTACGCCGACTGCTGCGGCCGCTTCCATGCCGGCGAGCCCGCACCCGACGCCGAGCGCCTGATGCGCTCGCGCTACAGCGCGTACGTGCGTGGTCTGGCCGACTACCTGCGGGCCACCTGGCATCCTGCCACCCGTCCCGCCGAGCTGTCACTGGACGAGGCGCCCGGCCAGCGGACGCACTGGCTTGGCCTGACCGTCCACGAGCACCAGGCGAATGGGCCCGACCATGCCGAAGTGCGATTCACCGCCCGCTACCGGGTGGGCGGCGGCAGCGCGGTGAAGATGAACGAGCGCAGCCGCTTTGAACGCATCGACGGACGCTGGTACTACCTCGACGCGATCTGAACCGGCCACGCGACGGCATCGATGTGAACGGCGCGATGTCACACCATGACGTTGCGCTCACCCGCACCGCTGGATGCTGGGTGCATGGACAGCGCTACCGTCGCCGTCGCTGCTCCGCAGCGTGAACTCGCCCACCGCTATGCGCAGACGCGCGCCCGCAGCGTGCTGCTGGCCGAACCGCTCAGTGCCGAAGATGCCATGCTGCAGAGCATGGCGGACGCCAGCCCCAGCAAATGGCATCTGGCGCACACCACGTGGTTCTTCGATCGCTTCGTGCTGGCCGGTCTATCCGGCGCACCGGCACGTGACCCCGCGTGGGACTACCTGTTCAACAGTTACTACAAAAGCATCGGACCGGCGCATGCCAGGCCGCAGCGTGGCATGCTCTCGCGGCCCTCGCTGCAGCAGGTCCTCGATTACCGGCAGCAGGTCGACGCGCAGCTGCTGACGCGGCTCCGCGATGGCGATCTTGACGATGAAGCCCTGCAGCATCTTCAGCTGGGCCTGCAGCACGAGCAGCAGCACCAGGAGCTGCTGCTGACCGACATCAAGCACGCGCTCTGGTGCAATCCGCTGCATCCGCCCTACCGCCAGGATCTCCGCGCCGCCGCCAGCGTGGCCAGTCCGCTGGGCTGGATCGAATCTCCCGAGCGCATCGTCACCGTCGGCGCACCGGCCTGGCCACAGCACGCGGCCTTCGCTTACGACAACGAATCGCCACCGCATCGCGTGCTGTTGCCGGCCCACATGCTGGCTGATCGACCGGTCTGCAACGCGGAGTACCGGGACTTCGTCGAAGCCGGCGGCTACCGCGATCCGCGCTGGTGGCTCAGTGAGGGCTGGGCTCTGCGCGAAAGCGAGGACTGGCAGCATCCACTCTATTGGGATGACGCCCTGCAGCGCGAGTACACGCTCGGCGGCTGGCGCGACCTCGACGCGCATGCGCCGGTGTGCCACCTCAGCTACTACGAAGCCGATGCCTATGCCCGTTGGGCCGGTGCACGCCTGCCCAGCGAATTCGAGTGGGAAGCCGCCGCGACGTCGCAGCCGGTCGCCGGCCATTTCGCCGACGATGATCATCTGCATCCCGGCGCCGCGCAGGGCAGGGGACTGCGGCAGCTGTTCGGCGACGTCTGGGAATGGACCGGCAGCGCCTATGGCGCATACCCCGGTTTCCGTCCGTTCGCCGGCAACCTGGGCGAGTACAACGGCAAGTTCATGTGCGGGCAGTGGGTCCTCCGGGGTGGCAGCTGTGCGACCCCGCGTGGGCATGTGCGCGCCAGCTACCGCAACTTCTTCATGCCACCTGCGCGCTGGCAGTTCTCCGGCCTGCGCCTGGCGAGGGATCTGCCGTGAGCACCGTACAGGATGCGCTGCAGGCGCTGACCGATCTCACGCCCAGCCGCGAGCAGATCCTCGCCGACACCCTGGCCGGACTGTCGCGCACCGCGCGCCAGCTGCCGTCGAAGTACTTCTATGATGCGCGCGGTTCACGCCTGTTCGAACAGATCACCCACACGCCGGAGTATTACCCCACGCGCACCGAGCTGGCCCTGTTGAATCGGGTGCTGCCGGATATCGCACGCGTGGTGGGCCCGCGCCTGCACGTGGTCGAGCTGGGCAGCGGCAGTGGCCGCAAGACCGCGCTGTTGCTGGCCGCGCTGCAGGATCCCGTGGCCTACACCCCCATCGAGATCTCCCGGGCGGCGCTGCTGTCGAGCATCGATCACCTCGCTCCCGCGCTTCCCGACGTGGAGATGCTGCCGGTCTGCGCCGATTTCACCCGGCCGGTGGACGTACCCGCACCGGAGCGCGAGCCCGCCCGGCGCCTGCTGTTCTTCCCGGGGTCCACGCTCGGCAACTTCGCCGGCGAGGACGCTGTCGCCCTGCTGCGGGCCATGCGTCAGACCATGGGCGACCACGGCCTGGCCCTGATCGGCATCGACCTGCACAAGGACCCCGCGCTGATCGAAGCCGCCTACAACGACGCCGAAGGCATCACCGCGGCATTCACCCTCAACCTGCTCGTCCGCCTCAACCGTGAGGTGGGCAGCGACTTCGATCTGGATGGCTTCCGCCATCGTGCCCGTTACAGCACCGAACGTCTGCGTATCGAGACCGATCTGGTCAGCCAGCGGGCGCAGGACGTCCACCTCGATGGTCGCACCTTCCACTTCGAGGCCGGTGAGGCGATCCGCGTCGAGTACAGCCACAAGTACACCGATGATGGCTTTGACGCGCTGGTGCGCCAGGCTGGCCTGCAGGTTGCGCAGCGCTGGGACGCTGACAGTCCAGCCTACGGTCTGCGGCTGCTGCGTACGCTCTAGAGAGGCCAACGCCCGGCGACTGCTTGAGCATCGCCGGTCGCTCAGCCTCTAGTATGGTGTCAGCACCGGCAACACGGAGGACGCCATGCCCACCCTGACCGCACTCGGCCTGGCCGCGGCACTGGCCGCGCCGTCAACGGCGCCCGACCTGATCCCGCCGGATCCCGCGTTCACCCGTTGTCTGGCACAGCTGCAGGCAACGGCAGCCACCCAGGGCATTGCCGCAGACCGCTTCAGCGCGATCACCGCCGACCTGCGTCCTGATCCCAGCGTGCTCGGGTTGCTGGATGCGCAGCCCGAATTCACCACGCCGATCTGGGACTACCTGGCCGCACTGGTGGACCGCCAGCGCGTCGACGATGGACGGGCCATGCTGCAGCAGCACCGCGACCTGCTTGATCGCGTCGCTGCGCAGTATGGTGTCGATCCGGTCACCATCGTCGCCGTCTGGGGCGTGGAGAGCGACTATGGCCGCGTGTTCGGCAAACGTCCGCTGCTGCAGTCGCTGGCGACGCTGTCCTGCGCCGGCCGGCGGCAGGCGTTCTTCCGTGGCGAACTGCTGGCCCTGCTCACGCTGATCGATCGCGGTGATCTGCAGGCTCAAGGCCTGACCGGGTCCTGGGCCGGCGCGTTCGGCCATACGCAGTTCATGCCCAGCACCTACGCACGCATCGCCGTCGACGGCGATGGCGACGGTCGCCGTGATCTGGTCGGCAGCATTCCCGACGCACTGGCGTCCACCGCCAACTACCTCAAGCGCGCCGGCTGGCGCACGGGAGAACCGTGGGGCATGGAGGTGCGTGTTGCGGACGGCTTCAATGCCAGCCTGGCCGGCCGTACCCAACGCCGGTCACTGGCCGACTGGCGTACGCAGGGCGTGACGGCACTGGACGGCAGCGCGCTGGCACCGGCGGGTCTGGCGGCCGACGCACGGGCGGCACTGCTGCTGCCCGCCGGTATCAAGGGTCCGGCCCTGCTGGTGTTCCGCAACTACGATGCGATCTACAGCTACAACGCTGCCGAAAGCTATGCGCTGGCGATCGCGACGCTGGCTGATCGCCTGCGCGGCGGCAGCGGCCTGGCCACCGCCTGGCCGACCGATGATCCCGGGCTGGGCCGTGACGAGCGCCGTCAGCTGCAGACCCTGCTGCTGGCGCGGGGTCATGATATCGGTGCGGCTGATGGCATGATCGGCACAGCCAGCCGCCGGGCGATCCAGGCCGAACAGCGCCGCCTGGGATGGAGTACGGCCGATGGGCGAGCCGGCCAACGCATCCTGCGCGCGCTGCAGAGCGCGGCGCCGCCTGCGGTGGCCTCCACCCGCTTCACGCTTCCCAGCAACTACAGTGCCGTGCAGTCGCCGGCCATACGGAGTCGATCCAACGTGCAACAGATCCAGGGCGTACGCAGTGGCCAGTTCCAGGGGCTTGATGCCTGGCTGGTGGAAACCCCCCAGGCCACCGCAGCCATCAGTGTGTTCGGCGGCCAGCTGCTCTCCTTCGTACCCAAGGGGCAGGCCGATCTGATGTGGCTTTCGCCACGCCGTGCCGCATTGCCGACTCCGATCCGCGGCGGCAGCCCGGTGTGCTGGCCGTATTTCGGGCGCCAGGGGCAGGGCGACGATGTGCCCGCGCATGGCTTCGTGCGCACCCTGCCGTGGGAGCTGAAGGAGGCCCGCCGGCTGGACGACGGCAGCATCGAACTTGTGTTGGCTCCCCCTGCATTGGACAACCTCGCCCTGCGCCTTGCCATGACGGTGCGCATCGGCCGTGAACTACGGCAGCAGCTGGTGACCGAGAATCCCGGCGCCGCGCCGGTGACGATCACCCAGGCGCTGCACAACTACTTCCGCGTGGGCGATGCCAGCAAGGTCGAAGTCGATGGCGTGGACGGGCTGGAGTATCTGGACAAGTTCGAGAACTATGCACAGGCGCGGCGCCAGCAGGGCCCCTGGTCCCTGCGCGATCCGCGCGACCCGGGCCGCAGTGACCGCATCTATACCGGGGCCGGTGGCCACTACGTCCTGCGCGATCCGGTACTGAAGCGTCGCATCACGATCCGTACCGAAGGCAGCCGCTCGCTGGTGGCCTGGAATCCCGGTGCGGAAGCGGCAGCAAAGATGGCCGACGTGGGCGACGGCTGGCGCGATTACGTCTGCCTGGAAGCGGCCAATGCCGGCCCCGATGTGATCACTATCGCACCGGCCGGTCGCCACGTGCTGGTGCAGACCTTGTCCAGCTCGCCACTGTGAGTGGACATCCCGCCACGGATGGCAATCCCTACGCCGCGCCGGTTGCCGGCGATGCGCCGTCGAGCCTGGACGCCGCAATGGCGGTCTATGACCGTCATCCACGGCTCGCCCGTGTGGTGGCCGACAACTTCGCTGTCTATGCCGAGCTGTGGCGACTGCGTCGGGATCCGCCGGGCTGGCCGCGTCCCTGGAACTGGGCCGCGTTCCTGTTCGACTTCAAGTGGCTGCTGTACCGGCGCATGTACGGCATGGCGGTGGCCTACGTCCTGATCAGCATGGTGGGGGGGGCCGTCATCGTGCTGGCCGGAATGGACGACGCGGCGATATGGGGGCTGACGTTGGCCTTGAAGATCGCAGTGTCACTGGCGGCCAATGCGCTGTATCTGCGCCGCTGCAGGGCGGTGATCGCCCGCGCTGAAGCCGTCGGCGCAGGCGACGGCGTGCGCGTCGAGGCCTATATCGACCGGCGCAGCGGCGTCAGTCGGCTGGGCCTGGGCCTGGGCATCGTGTTCAGCGTCGCACTGCAGGCGTTGGACCTCTTCGGCGGCGCCTAGGCGCGGGGCTCACGTGGTCGCAGGACCAGCAGGCACAGCGCGCCGGCGACCAGCCCCCAGAAGGCGGAACCGATACCGGCCAGCGACATCCCCGACGCAGTGACCAGGAAGGTGACCAGTGCCGCCTCGCGGTCGCGCTCCACCGCCAATGCGCTGGCCAGGCTGTTGCCGATGGTGCCGAACAGTGCGATGCCAGCCACGCAGGCTACCAGCTCCTGCGGGAACGCGGCGAACAGTGCGGCCACGGTGGCGCCGAACAGGCCGATGACGATGTAGAACACACCTGCCGCCATCGCCGCGGTGTAGCGCCGGGCAGGATCCTCATGGGCGTCGCGACCCATGCAGATGGCTGCGGTGATCGCGGCCAGGTTCAGCGCATAGGCGCCGAAGGGGGCCAGGACCGTGTTGACCACGCCGATCCAGCCGATCAGCGGCGATACCGGGGCGTCGTAGCCGGAGGCGCGCATCACGGCGACGCCGGGAATGTTCTGCGAGGCCATGGTCACCACGAACAGGGGCAGGGCGATGCCTGCCACGGCAGTCCACGACAGGGAAGGTGTCACCCACTGCGGGACCGCCAGTTGCAACTGCAGCTGCTGCGCGTGCAGCAGACCGCGGCTCGCCGCGACCGCGATGCCAACCAGCAGGGTCGCGATCACTGCGTAACGCGGGAACAGGCGCCGGCCAGCCAGCCAGGTCGCGAACATCGCCAGGGCAAGCACCCTTTGGCTGTCCATTGCGACGAACACATCCAGGCCGAAGCGCAACAGCACACCGGCCAGCATGCCCGCCGCCAGCGCCATCGGCACACGTTGCATGAGCCTGGCGAAGATGCCGGAGAAACCGGCCAGCATTGCCAATGCCGCAGCAAGCAGGAATGCGCCGGTCGCCTCGGAGAGCGAAGCGCCGCCGGCGCCCACCACCAGCATCGCGGCGCCGGGCGTCGACCACGCGGTGACCACCGGTACCCGATAGCGAAGTGACAGCCCGATGCAGGTCACGCCCATGCCCAGTCCCAGCGCCCACATCCAGGACGCGATGTGGGCCTGATCGGCGCCGACGGCCTGCGCGGCCTGGAACACGATCACCGCTGAACTGGCGAAGCCCACCAGTACGGTGATGAAGCCGGCGACGATCGCCGGCATCGATAGATCCCGCCACCATCCGTGGCGCACCTGCGTACTCATTGCCTGCTCTCCCGTGTGCATCCCTGCATTGATAGCGCCTGCGGCGTTGCCCGCGCAACGCGCGGGCAACGCCGCAGTGAACATCGAGTGCGCGCCCCGGCCGGCACAAGCGCCAGCGCTGTCATTGTCCTGAAAGAAAGTGGTTGACGAATCCGGCAGGATCTCTAGAATTCGCTCCCTCGCTGCAGCGCGATGCTTCCCCGGAAGCAGCACGCAGAAGCGACGCCACACCGGCGGACGAGATGATCGAACGAAGGTGTTGACGGACTCGAAAAGTCCGTCATAATAGGCGGCTCGCTACGACGAAAGCCTCTCGGGGCCAACGACGAAGCAGCCTCGGCAACAACGTCCACCCCGGTGCGACGGCCTTGAAAAAAGGTGTTGACGAAGCGGAAAAGCCGGCTATAATGGGCGGCTCGCTACGAAGGAAACTTCGCAGCATACGGGAACGGCGCTGAGGCCACTTCCCTGGATCTTTGAAAGTATGCGCAGGTATCTTGTGAAGGCGCCTGCAGGAAGGATGATTGTCCATCTTGCAGACGTTTGATCAAGCAACTATTAATTGTTTTAAAGCAAGCGATACGTTGCCAGAATCATTCATCTGCAGCTTTAAATTTTTGCCTTCGGGCAATGTAGTTTTAAGTGAAGAGTTTGATCCTGGCTCAGAGTGAACGCTGGCGGTAGGCCTAACACATGCAAGTCGAACGGCAGCACAGAGGAGCTTGCTCCTTGGGTGGCGAGTGGCGGACGGGTGAGGAATACATCGGAATCTACTCTGTCGTGGGGGATAACGTAGGGAAACTTACGCTAATACCGCATACGACCTACGGGTGAAAGCAGGGGATCTTCGGACCTTGCGCGATTGAATGAGCCGATGTCGGATTAGCTAGTTGGCGGGGTAAAGGCCCACCAAGGCGACGATCCGTAGCTGGTCTGAGAGGATGATCAGCCACACTGGAACTGAGACACGGTCCAGACTCCTACGGGAGGCAG